>ERZ827458.64-NODE-64-length-197185-cov-8.097509_pt1 | contig 197185 bp, 183 predicted proteins | sample MGYA00519706_ERZ827458 | MGnify/ENA primary metagenome ERZ827458 (study PRJEB31778, sample SAMEA3449309) | human gut metagenome | biome: human gut; feature: human-associated habitat; material: faeces | place: United Kingdom | collected 2010/2012 ... | reverse complement strand
CGGCTCACGACCGTGCAGAAGCTATGCGACAGGCACGGGAGCTTGAAGAAAAAGCGAAGAAAAACGCTAAATTGGCCAAGCAACTGAACGCTCTGAAGTTGAAGCGGAAAATGCTTGAGTTTGCAACCGATGAATACTTTATTCGTCAGCCAGACAGCACGGACGAAATAGTCGTCGAAGGTCAGAGGCTAAGCCATTGTGTCGGCGGCTACGCCGAAAGACACGCAACCGGCAAGCTGACAATTATGTTTCTTCGCCGAAAATCCGCACCGGACGAGCCGTACTACACGATGGAGGTATCAAACGACTATAAAATAGTCCAGTGCAGAGGTTATAAAAACAACTGGGTTACAAACGGCGGACAGGAAAAACCACAAGAAATAATCAATGTCGAAAAGATGTATCAGCAGTACCTTAACAGTATTGCGGCGAAAAAATCAAAAACAAAATCAAGGAGGAAAACAGCATGAACGACTTACCAACACGTTGCATTGACCCAATATTAAAAGATTGTGAATATTGTCGGTACGGACACATTGTTTATCCCGGTTGGGTGGAAACCTATGAAGATACACACGGTTGCTGTTATGAGACAGTGTGCTCACTGGGCTATGACCAAGACAGACCCGAGGACGAGCCGACCGAAGAAGAGTTGAAAAAATTTGATGAATGGCTGGCAACCATATACGGAGATAATACAAAATGAATGAATTATCAGTGAATTACACAAAAGCACAGGAGCTTGATCGCAGAATAAAGACCTCAGCACAGCTAGCACAGCAGAGCTTGTATGAGATGTGCAAGGGCTTTAAAGAAATGAGGGACAGCAAGCTCTATAAGGAACTGGGGTATAACACATTCGAGGATTACTGTGAGCAGGAAACAGGCATCAAACGCAGACAGGTTTATTCATATATAAACGTAATCGAAAAATTACCTTCTGATTTTGTGCAGTCGACTGCACAAATTGGTGTTCAGAAACTCTATCTTTTATCTTCCCTTTCTGAAGAAGAACGTACAGAAATAACCGAAAAGACCGACCTTGAGAACACCTCCGTCCGTGAGCTTGAACAGCAGATACGGCAGATAAGAGCGGAAAAGGATAAGGCTGTAGCCGATAAGTCGGCCGCAGAAGCTGAAGCATCCGCCGCCGCTCAGCAGGCGAAATCACTCGAAAAAGCAAAAAACACATTGTCACAGCAGATAGCAGCACTCGAAGCGGAAATAAAAGAACTTGAAAACCGTCCGATAGATGTGGAAGTGGCACTTCCGGACGGTGCCGTTGACAAGGACACCTTTAAGAATATCTGCAAGACATACGAGGAGCAAATCGACAAGGTGCAGGAAGATGCACTGCAAGATACAATCCGAATAAACCGTGAGCATACGGAGCAGATAAATAACCTGAAGGCCGAAAGCGAAAAGAAACTTGAAGATCTCCGCAGTCAACTTGAAGCCGCTAAGCGTGAGCAGTCGAAACTTACGGTGAGCGTACCCGACAGCAAGGAAACGTTTAAAGCGTACCTTGCAACAGCTATTGATGCGGCAAAGCGGCTCTGTGAGTTTATCGGCAATAATTCCGCAGACAGTAATCACGATCTGTTTGTCAGCAAAGCAAAGCAGTTTTTCGAGAAAATGACGGAGGAGATATAATGCCATCACTTTACGACATCGACACCCGCCTGTACTCGCTCTTAGACGAGGGGACGGGCGAAATCACAGACATTGAAGCGTTTGAGAAAATACAGCTTGAGCGTGACGAGAAAATCGAGAACATCGCTTTATGGGTTAAAAACCTCAAGGCAGATGCAGAGGCGCTGAAAGCTGAAAAGCTGGCTTTTGCCGAGCGTCAGAAATCCGCCGAAAAGAAAATCGACAGCTTAAAACGCTTGCTGTCGGACGCTCTCAGCGGGCAGGACTTTAAGACCGCAAGAGTTGCGCTGTCTTTCCGCAAGAGCTCAGAAGTGCAGATAGACGATATCGAGGAGCTTTCCGACGAGTATCTGAGATATAAAGTGCCTGAGCCTGACAAGGCGGCAATAAAAGCGGCAATAAACGAGGGAAAGGAGGTAGCAGGTGCAAAGCTTGTAAGCAAAGTAAACCTGCAGATAAAGTAATGGGTATACCGGTTTTAATTGTAGGGCGGAGCGGTAGCGGCAAAAGTACATCGCTTAGGCACTGCCAGGACTTTGCCGTGTTTAACGTAATCGGCAAACCTCTGCCGTTCAAAAACCCGCCAAAGACCTTATGCACAGACAACTACAACACGATAGTCAAAGGACTTGCTAAGTGTAAAGCAAAGTCTATCGTGATAGACGATGCAGGCTATCTGATGACAAATCAGTTTATGAGAGGGCACTCGTCAACCGGTACAGGCAATCAGATATACAGCTTTTACAACAGCGTTGCAGATCAGTTTTGGAGTTTGCTTGAGAATATCAAGGCACTGCCGCCAGACAAAATCGTCTATGTGATGATGCACACAGATTCGGACGACAGTGGAAACATGAAACCGAAGACTATCGGCAAGCTGCTTGACGAAAAAGTCTGCATAGAAGGCATGTGTACTGTGGTCCTCAGAAGCGTTTACGAAGACGGTAGATACGTCTTCTTGACGAACAAGCAGGACGACAAGTGCCTTGAGAAATCGCCTATAGATATGTTCGCAGATACAGCTATAGACAACGACTTAAAGATGGTAGACAACACCATTAGAGAATATTTCAACATAACGGAGGATAAAGAAAATGATTGAACCTAAAGGTTACAAAGATGTACAGGAATTTGGCGAGTACGAAAAGCTCGCTCCGGGCGGTCATGTCATGAGGATACTTAAAGTCGAGGAAACAACCTCAAGAAACGGCGATGATATGATAAAAATCTATCTCGACACCGACAAGAGCGACAAACAGCCGGGCTTCTTCAAGAAGCGTTATGACGGCGACACCAGAGAAAACAAGAAGTGGGGCTGTATCGTAAATCAGCTCGTTATCGACACTAAGACGGGACTTGCGAGCAGAGGCTTAAAGACGTTCCATACCTGCGTTGAGAAATCGAACAGCAGTAGCTTCAAGCTCGTGTGGGGCGATAAGTACGCTGATAACTTCAAGGGCAAGCTAATCGGCGGTCTGTTCCGCAACGAGGAGTATCTGAAGCAGGACGGCAAAACAACAGGTTGGGCTGTAAAACTCATGGCGTTTCACTCGGTCGGTGCTGTGCTTGAGGGCTTAAAAGTGCCTGACGATAAGCCACTTGATCAGGGCAACGCTATGGGCAATTTCGGCAGTGTGATAGCACCGCCTGAAGCACCCGCACCTACAGACGAAGATTATCCATTCTAAGATACAAGAGAGGTAAAAGCCAATGGCGATAGACGACATTGAAAAGTTAAAGCCGGTCGAGAAATTTACGAAAGAAGATTTTCTCACCGGGCTTGAGCCATATCAATACTGCTGTGCTTTTATTGACGATCCATTCGAGTTTGAACGTGCAAAGGCAAGGGTGACCGAGCGGGCGGCAGAGCTTAAAATAAGAAGCTTTATGACCCTGCTCGGCAACTATTGCCGAAAATACGAGAAAAATCTTTCGGAAACCTTTACAGCTACAAACTTTCCGCTTCAGCCGGTGCAGCTTATCTGCGGTAACTATATATGCGATTATACCGGAGTATCACTTGACGGCGAAACTGTCTGCCCACATCCGATTATGCCGATAATGCGACTTTGCAATATCGACACGGGTGTCGAGAAGATAAAAATAGCTTATTCGAGGGGCGGCAGAGCGTTCCGCTATCTTATCGTTGACCGGAAGACAATATCATCAGCAAACAAGATCGTTGACTTGTCAGACAGCGGTATAGCTGTGACAAGCGAAAGTGCAAAGGCACTTGTAAAATACTTTGCAAAAATCGAACAGCTTAACCCTGAACTGCTCCCCGAAACCGAATGCGTTACTCGCATGGGCTGGATCACGCAGGCAGATGAACAGCTTGATTTTGCACCATATATCGACAGCATAGCGTTTGACGGAGAAGCAGAGTATAAGAAGCACTATGACAGCGTAAAAGCGGTAGGAGATGTTCGCAAGTGGTATGAGGTGATATATCATAATATACGCCTGAAGTCGGTAGCGGCAAGAATGGTATTTGCATCCTCGCTTGCATCTGTACTTGTAAAGCCTCTCGGCTGTAACTGCTTCTGGGTGCATTTGTGGGGTGAAACGGAAAGTGCAAAGACGGTCCTTGCAATGACAGCGGCAAGTATATGGGGCAATCCCGAAATAGGCGATTACATCATGACTTTTAACGCCACAACCGTCGGAATGGAAAAGACAGCGGCATTTTACAACAACCTGCCTTACATACTGGACGAGCTGCAGATTATCAACGACAAGCGAGATCTGGACAATCTGATATATATGCTGACCGAAGGCTCAGGTAGAAGCAGAGGCAACAAGCTCGGCGGACTTGACGCAGTCCCAAAATGGAAAAATGCAGTAATAACAACGGGCGAGCGCCCGATTACAACAGCACGCTCCGGTGGCGGTTCTGTAAACAGAGTTATCGAAATCGAGTGCAAGGAAAAGTTTTTTGATGATCCAAGACACGTTGCAAACACGGTAAAAGCAAACTACGGAGCGTTTGGCAAAATGTTTGTGCAAAAGCTGATAAAAGACGGCTTCGGACACGCTGAGGAGCTGTTTGACAGTTATCAAAAGAAGTTGATAGCCGATTACGACATTATGCAGAAACAGGCACAGAGCGCAGCTCTGATACTCACAGCGGACACGCTGATGTGCGAAATGCTGAACATACAGGAAACGGCGCTGAAAACGGAAGAAGTAGCCGAGTTTCTGAAAACTAAGGCTTCCGTAAGCGTCAATCCGAGAGCGTATGAGCATATATGCAGTTTTGTCGCTTTAAATTCGACACGCTTTATATACAATCCGGACAAACCCGTTGATCAATGGGGTGTCCTTTCGGGCGATAGGCGAGAGGTATATATTGCCGCATCTGTGTTCCGAAAAGCGTGTGAGGACGAGGGTTACAATTCGCAGGCGCTGTTATCGTATCTGCGTGATAACCGCCTTATTGAGATAGACAAAGCGGGCAAAAACACTGTAAACAGGCGGATTAACGGCCTGTGTACACGGTGTGTGCATCTGACACTTCCGTCGGAAGATGACGAAAAATACGACGATATAGATTTTTAAGCGTTACACCTGATACACCAAAGTTACACATCATGTGTAACAGCTAAACTGGCTCTGCAAGCGGTTTTAAGAGCAATGTTACACATGTTACACCTTTTTCGGGTATAACGTTATATTCTGTATAAACAATTTTATCATTGTGTTTATATAGATTTTCCCTATAGAAAATGCATTTTTAGGTGTAACGGTGTAACAATGTGTCTTAATCGCAGTCGTAAAGCGGTTTCACAGTGTTACACCTATGGTGTAACTGTTGTGTAACAGGTGTAACCAAGAAAGGAGGACAACACGCAGATATATGCAACTATATGACTATCAAAACACTCTGATAGATAATCTCTCACGTTCTTGGCGTGAGGGTTATAAACGACCGTGTATCGTCCTTCCGTGCGGAGGCGGTAAGTCGGTCATAGCGTCAGAGATAGCAAAGCGTACAACAGATAATCATAATCGTGTCCTGTTTATGGTACACAGACAGTAATTGTGCGACCAGATATACAGCACATTTAACGGATACGGTGTTGATATGGATTTATGCTCTGTCAATATGGTGCAGACTATATCACGACACCTGCAGGATACTAAGCGCCCTACACTGATAATAACGGATGAGAATCATCACTGTGTTGCAAGTACATATCGCAAGGTGTACGAAGCGTTTCCGAAAGCGTACTGCGTGGGGCTTACAGCAACACCGGTACGACTTAATGGCGGTGGGCTGGGAGAGATAAACGACAGGCTCATTGAAGGTCCTACAGCAAAGTGGCTGATAAAAAATAACAGGCTTGCACCGTATCGGTATTATGCTCCTGCTCTTGCAGATTGCTCACGATTGACATCACGGTGTGGTGATTACTCGGCGGAAGATGTTGAATTACTGATGGACAAACCTAAGATATACGGTGATGTTATAAAGTTTTACAAGCAGTTATCAGACGGTGGTAAGGCGGTGTGTTACTGCGCAACGATAAGGCATAGCACGGCAATGGCACAGCAGTTTTGCGACGTAGGTATACCGGCACGGCATATCGACGGTAGTACACCTAAATCAGAGCGTGCACAGGTAATATCAGACTTCAGGACAGGCAAGATTAAGATACTCTGTAACGTTGATCTGATATCCGAAGGGCTCGATGTTCCGGATTGCTCGGTGTCTATACTCCTTAGACCTACAAAGTCATTAACTCTGTATATACAGCAGTCTATGAGATGTATGAGGTATCAACCTGGTAAGACAGCTATTATCATAGACCATGTCGGAAACGTACACAGACACGGACTACCGGACGCAGAACGCAAGTGGACGCTTGAACCGAAAGCACCGACAAAGAAGCAAGCACAAGCGGAGATCAAGATAAAGCAGTGTCCTGAATGTTATTTTACCCATGAGCCTGCCGATGTCTGCCCGAATTGCGGGCACATCTATGAAAAAACACAGCGAGAAATCAAGGAACAGCAAGAAGCAAAGCTGATTATGATTACAAGTGAGTATCAGGACGTTACTCAGTGTAGAAGCATACAAGAATTATACGCATACGCAAAAATCAAAGGTTATAAGCCCGGATATGCGTATGTTAAAGCTAAAGAATGGGGTTGGTTCAGATAAAAGAAATAGACATACAGAACAGCATACGCCTTGCGTTAAGCGGAAAGTGCGTTATCTTCCGTGCAAATGTCGGTGTGTTTAGCACAGCGGACGGAAGAACAGTATCAACAGGGCTTCCTAAAGGTTTTTCGGACCTGTTTGGGTATCGAAAGTCTGATTGCACGGCAGTATTTATCGAAGTAAAAACGGCAACAGGCAAGGTAAGACCTCAGCAGGAACAGTTTCTGAACGCTATGAAAGGCTATGGAGCTATCGCAGGGGTATGCAGATCAGCGGAGGAGGCGCTTAAACTGATTGATGACGGCTGACGAGATAATCGAGCTTGCAAGGCACAACACGCCGCTACCGGACGATGCAACACTTGCGGAGGGGCTGCTGTATAAATCAATGCGCCTGACGTATGCGGCATTCCGTGAGGGCGAGATAACAAAGGAGCAAGGTGCACAAGAGCGCAAGCAGGCAGTAAAACAGTTTGACAAGTACCAGTTGTACGAAAAAGCGTACAGAAACAACGCTAAGCGTGGCAAAGCAATAGGCGAGTTGTTATGCGAGGTAAACAAGCACGGCTGTGAGCTGTGCAAGAGAATGGCTAAAATATATGACGGAAGAGAGGCTCTGAAGGATGATAGGTGACGAGAGTGAGTGCGAAACGAGCATAAGGCTCAAAAAGCAAAGGAGGATAAGAAATGCTTAAAATTGAAAACACAGAGGTTTACGGCTTCGAGGCGGCAATCAGAGGAATGAGAAATCCGATGAACAGTTGGGATAGAAGCGATAGCGATTGCAAAACAATCATTCGTGATAACGAAAAGTATGTCGAAGATTTTATAGGCAATAATGACTGGAAACTGATGAAACAGCTTGCAAAGTCAGGACCCGTACACGCAAAGTACCGCAGAATGATAACGGTAACGTGTGACATTACAGCTCCGATGTTTTGGTGGGCTGAGTACGATACTTACAAGGTCGGAACGGTCAGAAACTCTTGCAGTAAGATGCACAAGATACACAGCGTAGAGCTTTTAAACGAGGATTTTTCCTGCGAGGGATGCAAGGAGGTTGGATTTGGGGCAATGCTTTGCTTTGTCACAGTGCGGAACACTTGCAACAATCTGAGAGAAAAATACAACGAAACCAAAGAGAAGAAATACTGGAGAGCGTTGATTGAGTTATTACCCGAAAGCTACAATCAGCGGGCAACGGTACAGCTTAACTACGAAGTGCTTGCAGGAATGTATTACTGGCGAAAAGAACACAAACTCGATGAATGGCACACGTTCTGCGAATGGGTAGAAAGTCTGCCGTACTCAGAGATAATCACAGGAGGAAACGAAAATGGAGAAAATTAATCATCCCGAACACTACAAAGGCAACAAGTATGAAGCAATAGACATCATCGATGACTATCAGCTTGGCTTTAATCTTGGCAATGCCGTCAAGTACATACTCCGAGCAGGCAAGAAAGGCGATGCCGCCGAAGACTTGAAGAAGGCTAAGTGGTACATCAAACACGAGATATGCAAGCTGATGACCGGCGAGGAAGGATTTGAAAGGAGAAATTTAAATGAGTAGTTTTTACGAGTGCGAAATGAGACCCGGTTGCGTTGCCAGCCACAATAGGTATGGCAGTGTTACGCTTGTCACAGCTCTTGTGACGGAAGATTATCCTCAGCTGTGGGCTGTAGAGGCAAGAGATGGTGAGTTAAAAATTGTGCGTGAGGATGATTTGTACGATTTCGGATACTATGGGGAGTGATAGAATGACCAAACAAGAACTTAAAGATTACCGTTACACCTGCAAGTGTAGCAAGCAGGAGGAAACATGAAAGCCTGGATTGTAAATGAAAAATATGAAACAGCTTCTGCAGTTGTTTTCGCCGAAACACGAGGTAAAGCAAAAGCGCTCGCATTATGCACAAGTAGCTGTGAAGACGCAAATTTCTGTGATATTGAAGTCAGCCGAGCACCTGAAATGGACAAGTATTACGCTGAGGGAAAAACAGAAATGGACTGGTCAGATCCGAAAGACAGAAGTGCATTGGTGAAAGAATGCGGATTTTACTGTGAAGAGCCGATAGCAGAATGCTGCAAATCCTGTCCTGCAAAAGATTTTTGCGATGAGGCAGTGCTGGAAAAGGAGCACCCAATGACCGCTAAAGAATACCTATCACGCTATCACCTTATCAACATACGCATAAATCAAAAGATAGATCAGCAACGACAGCTCAGAGAGCTTGCAACGAACATATCGCCGTCATCGGGCGGAGGACACAGCAGCGGGGTATCAGACAAGGTGGGTATGGCTGTTGCAAAAATCGCAACGCTGGAACGGGAGATAAACGCAGAGATAGACGAGCTTATCCGTGTCAAGGCTGAGATAGAGCATATTATATCGGCAGTGACTGACGAGCGGTTAAGGCTGATACTGATAGCACGGTACATAAACTGTAAGACATTTGAGTATATTGCCTGTGAGATGCACTACTCGTATAAGCAGATATGCCGACTTCACGGTAAAGCACTTCTGAGAGTGCAAGATGTCCTTGAATGTCCTATTGCATCTGTGGTATGATTACGATAGAAAAGAAGCGAAAGCGTAGTGACCGAGGAGCGGCTAATAAGCCGCCAGGTCACCTTTTCTATCAATTATGCGTACAAGAGTATCCATTGGACCTCCTTTTTCTTAGTCGAGCCGTCCGCTCTTCTGATTCTTTCGTGCGGGCGGTGACGAATACTTCAAGCACTCTGCAAAGGGTGCTTTTCTTATATCTTAAATTTATGTTAAAAGCATGCTCAAGATGTGGCAAGATCCACAAGCCCGGAGAATGCACAGCCGGGATAAAGTATACACAGAAGATACGGGACAGCGAAGCCGACAGGTTTCGCAACCGCAAGATATGGCGCAGAAAAGCTGATGAAATACTCGAGCGTGACGGTCACTGCTGCAAGGTGTGCCTGTCGGCAGGCGTTATCAACAGCACGGATCTGTCTGTGCATCATATTGTACCGCTAAAGGTCGATTATGACCGCAGGCTTGATAACGACAATCTTATAACGCTGTGCCGCTATCATCACGAGGCGGCGGAACGTGGGCGTATCAGCAGGCAGGAACTGGCAACTATGACTTGTACCGTCGATTTTTCACACCACAACATATAGTGGTATAATGCTATATGCCACAATATATAGTATACCCCCTACCCTTGCGATTTTTGAGGGGTCCCGGTCTGACATCTGACCGCCACCTCTTTACACGATATATTCCCGATATGACTTTGAGAGGAGTGAGTATATGCCCAGAGGAGCAAAAACAATAGAAAACTGTGCGGGACACAGGACAAAGAAAGAAAAAGAAGTCCGTGAGGAAGCCGAAGCGGCTATGCTCACAGGGCAGAAGTGTTTTGAGCGTGACTGTGTAAAGGCTGATCCGGTAGCGCACAAGGAGTACCTGCGGCTGACAAAACTGCTCAGCAAGATACAGAAGAACGATGCACTGTACGGGGCAAGTATCAACCGATATTGCGAGTTGTACAGCGAAGTAAACACTGTCAAATCGGATGCGGTAACGCAAAGAGCGGTGCTGTCGAAGATTGAGATAGCTTTTAATAATCTGCCGGGCGAAGAAGCGACAGGCGATGAGCTGATGAAGTTTGCAAAGCTGATATCCGGAGCACTTGCGAAGATAGCCGACCTTGACAAAATTATAATGCAGAAACGAAAAATGATGAGCGACATTGAAAAGGAAAACGGCTGGACGGTACTTTCCGCGATCAGAGCAATACCGAAGCAGGCGGAAAAGCCCGAAGATGACGTTTTAGTGAAGATATTACATGGAGGCGCAAATAATGGGGCTGTTTGATAAGATATTCAGACGTGAAACTGAAGGCACGGACATTGAAGTGGCTTTCGGGCTGAAGCAGATAAGCAATATAACGAGAGAACAGGCGCTTGAGATCCCTGCGGTTTCAGCGGCTGTTAATTTTATAGCCGGCACAATAGCAAGTCTGCCGATAAGGCTGTACAACAGCAATGACGAAGTTCAGACAGCGGCGGAAATCACTGAGGATAACCGCCTGTATCTGCTGAACGAAGAATCCGGCGATACTCTGAACCCGACAGAAATCAAGCGTGCGGTTATCCGTGATATGCTCCTTGACGGAACGGGATATATGCACATAGAGCGGAGCGGAAACGAGGTTTCGGCTCTCCAATACGTCCGTGACAGTGCTGTAAGCGTGGAAAAGAACTCTGACGCTATTTATAAGACGCTCCGTATGCTCGTTGACGGCAGAGTGTACAATCCGTGGGATTTTGTCATTCTCAGCCGTAACAGCGTTGACGGCGGAAAGGGAGTAAGCATACTTACCGAGAATCCCGCGCTCTTGACATCAAGCTATATGATGTTACAGCTTGAAAAAGCGATGAGCCGCAGAGGCGGTAACAAGAAGGGCTTTCTGCGCACTGAACAAAGAGTAGACGATAAAGCATTGCAAAAAATCCGTGAAGCGTGGAAAAAGCTGTACAGCAACAACGGCGACGGTATGATGATACTGCAGAACGGTCTTGACTTCAAGGAAAGCAGCTCCACCGCTGTTGAGATGCAGTTAAATCAGAACAAGGTGACAAATGCCGAGCAGATAGCAATGCTGTTTGGCTTATCTCCCGATGTATTGTCGGGCAGAGCCGATGACAGAACGTATATCAACAGCATAAGAACAGCCGTACTGCCTGTTGTTTCTGCGTTTGAAATGGCGCTTAACAGGGCACTGCTCCTCGAGAAAGAGAAGCATAGCAAGTATTTTATCATAGATACTTCCGAGCTTCTGAAAGCGGATATTCTGACACGCTATCAGGCGTATCAGATAGGCCTTGCGGCGAATTTCTTACAGCCTGACGAGATACGCTTCAAGGAGAACCTTGCGCCGCTCGGACTTGACTTTATCAAGCTTGGCCTTAACGATGTGCTTTATGACCCTACGACAAAGCAGATATACACACCGAACACCGACAGCCATACGCAGATGGGAGGTGCCGGAGATGTATCCGTATAGATACAAGTACGAGAACATTGAGCGTTTTGCGCCGATAATGATAGGACCTAACGATATACCACAGATAGCGCCGAATAACGATGTATTTGATGATTTTATCGGCTTTAATTACGCAAAAACCGAAAAAAACAAAGCCAAAAAGGCAGTGCATTTTTTTCTCGATGATTATCAGTTTACTCGGCTGTGGACGCATCCTGACGCATATATAGCACTGCTTAAGCAGTTTAAGTGTGTTTTGTCACCGGATTTTTCGCTATATGCGGATTTTCCGAGAGCTATGCAGATTTACAACCACTATCGCAAGCACTGGCTCGCAGCATACTGGCAGTATCATGGGATAAATGTGATACCAACAATTTGTTGGAGTGATCAAAACTCGTTTGAGTGGTGCTTTGACGGCGAACCGGTTGGATGTACAGTGGCGGTATCTTCTGTGGGCACGCAGAATAACAAGACCGCAAAAGCGGCATTTCTGACAGGTTACGAGGCTATGTGTGACAAACTCAAGCCCGAAGTAATATTGTTTTACGGAAACGTGCCAGAGGAATGTAAAGGCAATATTGTACACATAAAAACGTTTCAGGAAAAATTTAAGGAGGTAAAATGCGATGGGCGGGCGTGGCAGTAACAGCGGAGTAAATGCAAAGTCTTCAGAATTTAAAAATGCTTATACTATAGAGATGGAAAACGCGACGGATTTTGAAGGACACTATGCACTTGAAAAAGATACAACTAAAGAGGCACTTGGGTATCAGATGTATGTCCATAAAGACGTAACTGGACGCAGTCTTATTGCAGATACGCAGGCAGAAATAAAGGAATTACAGCGTGCACATCGTTATGCTAATAGGGATGGTGCTTCTTATGGAATGACACAGCCGGCTATCGACGGAATGAAAGCGGCGATTAAAGAAAAGATACAGCTACGTCAAAAAGCTGTAACCGCTATGATGTCGGCAAGATCAGAGTACGAAAAGTACAGTAAAGAAACTGCTATAGGCAATGCGAAAGCAAAAAAACGAAAAGGACAATGGATGTAAAGGCAATATCATATGAGTGAAAGCGTTTCAAGAAAGATTGACAAAGATACGGTAAGATGATACAATGGGTGGTAAAGGTACGTATAAAGAAAAATTCAAAATGCCCAAACAATTGATTAAGGAGGTGATTATAAATGGGTGGACGTGGTGGTAATAGTGGAATAAGCGCTATTCCACAAAGCAACGTTTCGGGATTCAAAGGTATCAAAGAGCACGATTCTTTCTTCGGAACAGTGGCTAAAGTGTCAAACAAGTACATGATGGTTGACCAAGTAACAGATAAAGACAAGGCTATTATCATGACCAAAAACGTTGCGGTTGTAAAAGGCAATGCGGTGCTTGTCACAGGCGAGAATTCCGCTGTTTACCTTAAGGACTGGCAATTCAGACGAATGGTAAATAGAGACGGAGAAGAAGCGTATGCGGTAAAAATAAACAGAAATTATTTTAAAGAATACACATTTAAAGGTAGTTTTGATTACATTGGTGCTAAAAGTTCGTTTGATGATTACTGGAATGTGGCAGTACAACAGCAACGAGCAAAAAACACATGGAAAAGCGGCGGTGTGGTTATAATTTCGCATAATAAATTGATTCCAAATCGATAAAGGAGTGATTGTAAATGGGCGGCAGAGGCGGAAATAGCAAAATAGTTGCAGGCGGTGGTGTTAGTTATGCTTCAGCGGATCACACGTTAACAAATGAACAACCGTTAAAATCTAAGTGGATATTAGGTACTAACACCGGCAATATCGTTCGAGCTGTAACTGACGAAAAAGGAAATATAACTTTAAGTAATATGCCTGCAGAAGAATACGAAGTATGGAGCAAAAAAAAGACATTTGCGACAACAACGATAAAGCACGGAATAACTGATATGAGCGAAGACGATAGATACATTGGCTCACAAAGTGTGGGTATAAATTGGGATGCAGTGAAAACCGTATCCGGAAAGACATATGAACACAAAGAGTTTATAAAAAGCAAGGGCTTCTCGTGGAATAAAGAAAACAAGAGATGGGAAAGAAACAATTAACTTGCGTAGATTATGCTGCTGATATAACAAACGGCTTAACAAAGCCGAATGTTAATTTGCAGAGTTTATTTGCAATTACAGCTGATTTTTGTGAAGTACGGTGCAAATTTGAACGAACTAAATAATTTTACCGCTCCACGAGGGCGGTATTTTTATACCTGAAATATGAAAGTGAGGTTTTTTAAACATGAACAAAATTAAGAAAGTTATTATTGCCGCAGTCGGTGTTTTACTGTCAGCGGTTCTTCTGTGTGGTTGTACCGAAGCGAGTAGAGTAACATACAATGTACAGAAAGAAGCTGATAATTTCAATGTCACAAGGCGGCTGTCGGTTATAAACGCAAGAAGCGATAAACCTGTACTTGAAATTATCGGCAACTTTTCTCTTTCAAACAACAGCAAGAATGAGCTGGTTGTAACAATAGAAACAGCTCCAAATGTGTATAAAGTTGATTATGTGTATCTTAACGACTGGACAATGTACACTGTAGAAGATGTAAGTGGAGCATACGTTGACAAATATCATTACGAGATCAATTTCTTGCCTGAAATGATTGTGCCGATTACATTCACAAGCAAAGACTGATAATTTTACCACTCTGCAAAGAGCGGTATTTTTATACCCACAACACAGAAAGGAGTGATAAAAATGAAAATCGAAATCCGCTCCGCTGATCTTATGCACATCAGCGGATATGTAAACGCTGTCGAGCGTGACAGCAAGCAGCTGCCTGCATCAATGGCACCGGGTATGACAACACCGTTTGTTGAGCGTATCGTAAGCGGTACGTTTGCGAAAAGTCTTAAGGATCATCCGAAGGTTGAACTGAGATTCAACCACAGCAAGGTGCTTGATACTACAGACGGAACGCTTAAACTGCGTGAGGACAGCATAGGACTTCACGCAGAAGCCGACATCACCGACAGAGAAGTTATTGCAGAAGCGAGAGCAGGACATCTGACAGGGTGGAGCTTCGGCTTTTCGGGAGCACAGGCACACATTGAGCCGTGTGACGAGGGCGTACAGCGCAGAATGATTACGGGACTGACACTACACGAGGTGTCAATCCTCAACCGAAATCCCGCATATATCGCAACGTCAATAGAAACGAGAGGCGAAGAAACGACCGTGACGGAACAGCGCAGTGCCGAAAACGATACGGTCGAGGTAACAGGTGAAATCCGGGAGTTTATCCCCGATTACAGCAAGGAAATAGAAATTTTACAGCTTATGTCGGATTACTCCGACGGAAAGGAAACAGTATGAATTTAAAAGCGCTCATCGAAAAGAGAAACGCTCTTATCGCTGGCATGAAGTCACTCTGCGATAAGGCAACGGCAGAAACAAGAGCGATGACAACAGAGGAGCAGACAGACTATGACGCTAAGAAGGCGGAAGTCGAAGCGCTGAACAAGACAATCCGCTCAATCGAGGAGCAGAACGCTCTTAATCTGAACTCTGCAAAGTCAGACGGCACAGCAACCGACAAGGAGCAGGCGGAAACAAGAGCCTTCGAAAGCTATCTGCGTACAGGTCAGATAGTCGAAACAAGAGAAGATGTCAATCTGACAAAGGGCGATAACGGCGCAGTCATCCCTGCAACTATCGCAAATAAGATAATCCGTAAGGTTATCGACATCTGCCCTATCTATCAGATGGCAACAAGATACACGCTCGGCGGTACACTCTCGATTCCCTACTACGACGAAGAAACGCAGGCTATCTCAATGGCGTATGCTACAGAGTTTACGGACCTTGCAAGCACATCGGGTAAGTTTCTCAGCATTGAACTCAAGGGCTATCTTGCAGGCGCACTCTCAAAGGTTTCAAGAAGCCTTATCAACAACTCGCAGTTTGACATCGTTTCATACGTTATAAACGAGGTTTCGACTGCGGCGGCAAAGTGGATTGAAAACCAGCTTATCAACGGCACAGCAAGTAAGATAGACGGTCTTGCCGCAGGCGTTACACAGGTGGTAACGACAGCATCGGCGACAGCTATCACGGCAGATGAGCTTATCGACCTGCAGGAAACAATTCCTGATGTATATCAGGATAACGCCTGCTGGATCATGAACAAGGCTACAAGAACCGCTATAAGAAAGCTCAAGGACAACGAGGGCAGATATATCCTTAATCCCGATGCAACGGCAAAGTGGGGCTATACGCTGTTCGGCAAGCCTGTATACACAACAGACAGCGTATCGGCTATTGCGTCTGAGAAGACTGCTATCTACTACGGCGATATGAGCGGTCTTGCAGTTAAGACTTCCGAAGACGTGTCTATCCAGATACTCAACGAAAAGTACGCAACACAGCACGCTGTCGGCGTTATCGCATGGGTGGAAATTGACGCAAAGGTCGAGAACGCTCAGAAGATAGCCGCCCTTAAAATGAAGAAAGCAGGAGGCTAATAACCTATGACAGTAAAGGCAACGACCAACTTTTCAGGCACCGTCAGTATGGCAAAGGGCGAGGAGCGTGAGCTCCCTGCCGGTCCTGTGCTGAACGACCTGCTCTCCTGCGGGTACATAGTGCCTGTAGACAAGGAGGAGAAAAGTGAAGCTAAGCGAGGTAACAAGCGCAAAGATTAAAGCATTCTGCGGTGTCAGCGATGACGAGGACGGAATGCTTGAAATCTGTGCCGGAGCGGCGAAATCCTATATCAAGGGCTATACGGGGCTTGACGATACTCAGATAGACGAATACGAAGACATCACGGTGGCTTACTTAGTGCTTATAAACGATATGTATTCCTCTCGTGACTTCTCGTCCGACAGAGCGTCACAGAACCCCGTGACCGCTCAGATACTCGCCCTGCACAGCGTAAATCTGCTGAACGGAGTGAATGAGAATGACATTTAACAGAAAAATCACGCTCATATCCTCCGAGCAGAAAAACGGCTCGCAGGGCAAAACAGACAGGGCGATAAAGACCGTATACGCAAAGGTTTCCGAGCCTGGCGTAACGGCAAAATATGCCGCCGAAACGGCAGGATACAAGTCGGAACTTACGGTGTATATGTGGAGACGTGAATACAGCGGTCAGTCGGTCGTACAGATTGATGGCAAGCGGTATCACGTTGAAACAACCGGAGCGGCCAACAGCGACCTGCATATAAAGCTGATACTGGCGAGAGGAGGCTGACAATGATAACAGAAAAGATCGATTCGGCACTCTCGGCGGTATTTGAGCATTTTTACAGCTATATGCCTGAGTTTGAGGACGGCGAAGAGCCGGAGAGGTATGCGGTGTACAATTTATCGTACAGGGATACGTTCTTCAGCTCCGGTAAGGCAAATATACGGCAGTATGCGTTGTCTGTGAGCGTATTTTCGCCACAGGCAGATATTGAGCTGTATGACAAAACGCAGACGGCGATAGAGAATGTAAGCGGTATATTTACCGGCACTACCGATCTGTCGCAGTTTGATGTTTATCCCAACAGAAAAATTTTAGTCATGGAGTTTACGCTCTATGAGGAAAGGACATAACTATGGCAAAAGTAATACAGGGTACAGATCGTAAGTCTGCTGTATGCACTAAGCGTTTTGCGTATGCGCCGCTGACAACGGATAACGCCGATACGCTGGCATACGGTGACGTGACCGAGATTAAGGACATACTTATCACAACAAAGTACACGCCTAAAATGAACAGCGCATCGCAGTATGCAAGCGGCGTTGAGGTTGACAGCTATGTAGCTAAGGCAGGCGGTACGCTTGACGTAACAATTGTGAACACAAACTCCGCTGACGAGGTGGCACTTTTCGGTGCAAAGGTAAATACGTCAACAGGCGTGCTTGAAAGCGGCAAGGACGATGTTGTACCCGATGTAATGTGCATCTACAGCACTATGACATCAGACGGCAAGATAAATCTGTATAAGTTCCCCAAGTGCAAGTTCACTTCGCAGGGCGAGAACGTACAGACGACTGATGAGAACGGCGTAACATTCAATAGCCTTGCACTGCAGGCAAATTACAAGTCGCTTATCAACACAGGCGTTGATATGTACTGTGTAAAGGGTCTTGATCCCGTTACAGACAAGGCAAGCATTGACGCATGGTTTGCGACCGCTTCGGGCGTTATTGTAGCTTCAGCGTAAAAAAAGTACAGATATGACGGGGCGGGAAACTGCCCCGAAAATTATCTATAGGTGAAAAATGGAACTGATATTAAGATACATAGAACTGCTTGATTTATGCCGCAGTGACAGGTACGACCTGTTTCTTGCCGATATGGAGCTTAGATGCCTTGAAGAAATAGGGATACTGCTCAGATATAACCATAACCACGATCCGCACACAGGCAGATTTACAAGCGGATATAGCATTAATACTGTTGACAAAAGCGAAAAATCTGATATAATAAAAGAAAGAAGCAAAGCACCAATTACAAAGATAACCGATAAAGCTATAGAGCGAGTGCCAAAGGTTGATATTAACGGTTATACCGATGAGCAATGTCGGTTTATTCAGCAACAGCACAAAGAATTGTTGAAATATGCCCGTGATAATAACGAGAATAAAGAGGCAGCTTTCGTCTTTAGCAATGACTTGTCAAGTCGAAAAGAGTTTTTAGGAAAAGCTGAAGGTCTTGATTTTCGCAACAAATTGCAAGGCAATGACCTATTCGTTATGCACAATCACCCGAGAAATAGCAGTTATTCAGATACCGATATTGTTTTCATCCTTAGTCATGATGTTGTAAATTCATTATCAATTGTAGGAAATGACGGAACAGTTGAAGTTATTTCAAAAACTGATAATTACAGAAAAGATAAGTTGATACTTGATTTTAAGAGACAATATAAAAAGTATGTAAAAACAGGTTCAGATGTTGAAATTGATAAAGCGGTAAGAAAGTTTATAGAAAGAAACAAGGAGGGGTTACAATGGACACAAAAAAGGTAAATTTGTTAGATGGCTCAAAAGAAGAACGAGAAAAAGTGATGAAAGAGTTTTTCGGACTTTCTCCCGAGCAATCTTTTCAAGATTTAGACGTTGATGAAAATGATGAAGATTAACCGCCCACAGCAGTGAGCAACTACAATAAAATATATAAAGCAAGCACATCTGAGAGGGTGTGCTTTTCTTATGGAAAAACTTAATAATTTTACCGCCCCATTCGGAGCGGTATTTTTATACCTAAAAGGAGCAACAATGTTCACAGAACTTTTAAACAAGAAAATTTACATCACAGATACTTTATATCTGCGATATGACATAAAAGCGTTTATAGAAGCGGAAGAAAAGGGCATCAGCCCGTTTGAACTGACATTTCCTCTGCCGCTTGACTACATCAGAGCTGGGCTCAGATGTTGCTTTGATGAACTGGGAGCCGACCCTGTAAAACGTTCCGAGATAGTGGCATATATGATAAAGGAATTGTCGCAGGAATACCTGCAGGACAGGGTGCTTGCCGCTACGACCGCCGCACTTCCTGCGCCGATAGTGGGGAGTAAGCCGACAGAAGAAAAGCCCGACTTCAAGAAGCTCCGCAGTCTGTTTATAGATATTATGGGACGGACGGAGAACGAATTCACATATTCCACGCTGTACGAAATAACGGACAGATGGAACGACTACGCAACGTTTATGGGGTACAAAGCCCCGACAGAGAGGTTTGTACAGTATGACGATTAAAGACAGCCGTGCGTACAAATACGCCGTGTGGGCAGCACAGGACAACTCCGGTAAGGTCGGAAGATACGTCAGAAAACAGTGCGCCGAATGGCTTAAAGCTGTCGATGACGGTTATGTAGATGTTCAGGAATGGAACAAGATAACCGCATTGCTTAAAGCCATACAGCACCCCGACTTAGGCCGTGATATGTACTCATCGCTTGAAGATTACAGCCTGCTTTTTATATATGCGGTGCTTTGCACGAAAACAGACGGGAAGCTGTATTACAGCACGGGACTGCTCGAAATCGCCCGAAAGAATTACAAGACGTTCACAGCGGCGGTAATATTCATCATCGGTATGCTGACACTGCCACGCTTTTCCCGACTGTTCTCTGTAGCTCCCGACCTGAAGCTGTCAAGCGAACTGAAAGTAGCTATCAAGAAAATTATAAAATCCTCTCCGCTGCTTGAAAAGCATTTCAAGGTTATGCGGTCCGAGATCAGATGCTTGATGTGTGATACGGAGTATACTCCGCTTGCGTACAGTAAGGATAAGCTGGACGGTAAGCTGGCTCACTTGTTTCTTGCCGATGAGGTCGGAGCAATGGACGGCTATCCGGTTGAAGCAATGCGTTCTTCGCAGATTACGCTTAAGAGTAAGCTTGGAATACTGATATCGACACAGTACCCGAATGATGATAACGGCTTGAAAGACGAAATCGACATAGCCAAGAAACAGCTTGATGGGGTGTACAGCTCCGGCAAGAAATATTTTGCACTGCTTTACGAGCCGGATATTGAGCTTGTACCCGACTGGAAAACAAACGACAGCGTGTTGTATCAATCGAATCCCGTAGCTGTCGATAATGCGGACTTGTTTTCGGAGCTTAAGGACAACCGTCAGCTTGCCGTGCTGTATGAAAACAAGCGTGAGAACTTTCTCTGCAAGCACTGTAATATTCAATACAAGGGTGTAGGCAGTGAAGGCTATGTTGACCTTATATCCGTGCAAAACTGCTCTGAGAACGTGCCGGACGAGTTCTGGCGGGGGAAGATAGTCTATCTCGGACTTGACCTCTCACAGACTGAGGATAACACGGCGCTCGCTATGATATGCTATCACGAGGGCAAGATATATGTTAAAGTGGTAGCGTTTGTTCCTGCCGAAAAGGTAGAGGAAAAATCGGTAAAGGAACACGTTAATTACAAGACGCATATTGCAAACGGTGATTGCTTTGCGTGCGGCGATTACATCATAGATTACGGCTTTGTCGAGAATTACATACTGACGCTGAAAGAAAAGTACGGCGTTATAATAGCTCAGCTCGGCTTCGACCGTTGGAATGCGCTCTCCACAGTGCAGAAGCTCGAAAGCGCCGATGATCCGATAGAGTGCGTAGAGATACGACAGCATTCAAGCGTGCTTCACGCTCCGACAAAGTGGCTCAAGGAACAGATACTCACGGGAAATATAGTGTTTGCAAAGAATGAACTGCTTGAGATAAATTTCAGCAACGCAAGATGTACAGAGGACACAAACCTGAACAAGTACGTTAATAAAAAGCGTTCTGCCGGCAAGGTCGATATGGTGGTGTCGCTGATAAATGCGGTGTATCTGCTTCAGCAGGAGATACTCAACGGCGATTGCGGTGTGTTTGTGCAGTATTGACAATCAAAACGACTTTGTGATATAATAATTGCATTATAAAGGAGGATAAATATGAAAAAGTTTTTGCTTTTATTTTTCACTGTTTTAATTGTTATTGTTTCAACGGGCTGTTCCGGTTCGCCGGCAGAAGATACGGCAAATAAGTTTATGCAATATTTTAAAGAAGAGGATTTTTATGAAATGGGCAATATATCTTCTTACGGATCAGCAGAACTTATCTTGGACTATAACGGCATCAACATAATCAATTACGAAGTAAAATCGGTAAGTGAAGGTATGGTAAAGCATAGAGTAAGTGTTTACAATAGAAACGATGATAATTATGAGTTTAATAAAGAAATAAAGAAGACACTGTATCCCGATTACGAAGTAATCAGAGATGACGAGAGTGCGTTTATTTTACAGTCGAAAACCGAAAACATTTTACAGAGTATCGTTATCATGGATGTTGAATACTCAAATCTGCAAGGTGATGTAAAAAGAAACTCTGTCTATGTTGTTGTAGAGCCTAAAAAGCCGAATTCTGAAGAACTTATGGTAACTGAAATCACGGGACTTGTTAATTATTAACATTATTATTGCCCAAAACTGAATAAATCATCCACTCCAAAAGGGGTGGATTTTTTATACCCAAATTTCTGAAAGGAGCGGTTAAATGTCCGATGATTTATTCACTCTTGACTTGTCCGGAATGGACCTTGAAGATCTCATTCAAGTGGTAAACGAAATGGACAGCAAGCTGAACAGCAAGATTATCCCCGAAATCCTTGAAGAAGTCGGTGATGAGCTGATAGACGAAGAACGGCGAATGCTGCAGGGCAGGTCGAATAAGGACGGCTCTCCGACAAAGCTCAGCGGTCTGCTGTCAAAGCAGATAACAAAAACAGGCAAGCTGTATAAGGTGAAAGCCGGGTATGACACAGCTACAATTAAAGCACATCCTGAAAGCGTAATTATCGAGTTTGGCAGGCCGGGCAAGAAAAGCCGCAAGAAAGGCGGCAAGGATAAGCTCGGCAGAAAAATAGGCGCTGTACAGGCATACTCACACATCAGAGCGGCACTCATATCAAAGAAGAAAGCAATCACGGAGCTTGCGGAAAACCGCTTCCGTGATGAAATAGAAGAACTGTGGGAAAAGGGAGGTAAAAAATAATGGCACAGGAACTTACTGCGAATTTTGAAGCAAACAGCACGAAATTTTCTAAGGGCGTACAGGAAATAAAAGCCCAGCTCACCGAGCTTAACAAAGCCCTTGAAACGAACAAGAAAGAGCTTGCCGATACAAACAAAAAAACAAAGGAATACGAAAAAGAACTCGATCAGCTGAAAACAGCCGAGAAAGAAAACGGCACAGCTACAAAAGAACAGAAAGCTCGTATGGCGGAGCTTGAAAAGGAGATTGACAAGGCTCGCACCAGAGCTGCACAGCTTAAAACCGAGCAGATTGATTTAAAAAACGGGCTTAAAAATACCACAAATGAACTAAAAAAACAAAAAGCAGGCGTTTCCGGCGTTTCCGATGAAATGAAAAAGATGAAAACGCTGATAACCGGATTTATTGCGGCTTACGGCGGTAAAAAGCTGTGGGACTTACTCATAGGCTCAAATGCCGAAATGGAGCAGTACACGACATCTCTTGAGGTTATGCTCGGTTCAGCGTCAAAAGCATCGGCTATGATAGAGAAAATGCGAGACTTTGCCGCAAAAACACCGCTTACGCTTGAAAACGTAATCTCCGGCGGTTCGCTGTTAATGGGCTATGGTGTTGATGAAAGCAATCTTATCGACACTATGACAAAGCTCGGAGATCTCGCAAGCGGTAACGCCGAAAAAATGAACAGAATAACGCTTGCATACGGTCAGATGCTTGCAAAGGGCAAGGTCACCGGCGAAGAACTTATGCAGATGACGGAGGCAGGAGTACCGCTTCAGACGGCGCTTGCCGAAAGCATAGGCGTGACGGGTGAAGAATTTTCCAAGATGGTTTCCGCAGGCAAGGTCGGCATAGACGATCTGAACAAGGCTATAACTGGGCTTACAACAGGCAACGGAAAGTTTGCGGGAATGATGGAAAAGCAGTCACAGACTATGCAGGGTATGCTCAGTACCTTGCAGGATAATCTGTCCGAATTTATGCGCAAAATGGGCGAGGGCGCTTTCGGAGAAGTAAAGTCGGCACTGCAGGAAGCGTCAGATCTTTTAGCAGAATGGGAGGAGGACGGAACACTTGACAAATGGGCGCAGGGAGTAGGCGTACTGCTGAAAAACCTTATCGCTTTCCTGAAGCAGGCTATCTCTGTAGGGCTTGACTTTAAGGAAGCGATAATAGCGGGGGCTGTGGCTCTCGGTACGTTTAAGGTTGCTATAGGAATAGGTAATGTCATAAGTGCGGCGGTAGCGTCAATACAGCACTTTACGGCAGCTACAAAGGCGGCAACAACGGCACAGGCAACGTTTAACGCTGTCGGTGCGGCAAATCCGTATGTGTTTATTGCATCGGTTGTATTGACAGCGATTGCAGGAATAGCGACATTCATTGCCACAACAAACAACGCTACACAATCCGTTGAGGAACTTACGCAGGCGGCTTCTGAACTATCTGACGAGGCACAGAAATCGGTCGATAAGACTAAAACGCTTGAAGAAGTAATGGCAAAATACGAATCCGCCGCTACTAAGGTTCAGTCCGCCGCCGAGAAAACGCAGACGCTGAAAGACCTGCAGGAACAGCTTAACAGCGCCTATGGCAATACAAAAGAAGCTATAGACCTTGTGAACGGCAGTTATGAAGAAAATATAAAGAAACTACAGGCGGCAACGGAAGCGGAACGAGAGAACGCAAGAATCAAGGCACAGGCGGCTTTGATTAAAAGTGATGAAGCACAACGTAATATAGGTGCTGAAGAATTTCTAATCGGCACAAGTTCCGACACATACGATGCTGATTATATCAAGTGGGATAAATACGCACATTTAATTGGTAATTCTGAAAAAGTTCGAGTAAATAAGAAAGACATAACTTTTTTAGGAAATCCTGTTTACGGGCATGAAGACAAAAACAATTTGTCTCTTTTTATAGGCGGCAAAACTTATAAAGAGAGAGCAGAAAATATTAAAGGAATATTATCGTTGATGGATGCTGATGGAGATCACGGTAATTTTTACGCTGATTTGGCAGACAAAATGTCTGAATATGAAGAGCTTGCTAAACAAGTTGCAGCAAACGAAGCCCTCCTCGCCGCCGCAACAGAAACCACAACGAAGAAAACCGAAGAAAATACCGAAACCAAAAACAACAACATAAAAACCACCGAAGAACTCGCCGACAGCACATCAACACTCGTCAAGAATCTTAACGAACTGGCTTCTGCGTATGCCGAGCAGGGGAAGAACGGCGATATATCCTATGACACTATGCTGAAGCTGATAGACGCAGGGTATACGCAGTGCATAAGCCTGGACAACGAAACAGGCAAAATAAAGCTGAACACAGAAGCGTACAAAGAGCTTGCAAAGGCAAAACTCGCTTCGCAGATAGCGGAGTACGATGCGACAATCGGAACACCGAACATCAACTCATACTATGACCAGCAGGAATGGGAAGCGAAAAAAGATCTAAGGCTCAAGCGTGACGCACTGCAGGCGATGTATGATAATTTCGATACTTACATGGAAGCGGGCAGTTTCAGCGGTTCGGGCAGTTCTTCATCATCAAGCAGTTCCGATAACGAGTTTAAGAAAGCTTCGGAGGCATACAAGACCGAAGCAGACAAGAAGATAGCCCTTATAAAGCGTGAACTTGAAGCAAAGAAAGAGCTTCGTGACGCTACGATAAAAGCGATTGACGATGAAATCGAAGCCCGCAAGCGTCTGAATGAGGACAACGATCTTGAAAAGCAGATAAACGAAGTTAAAGCACAGCTTAAATACAGCCAGCTTGACGAATTCTCCCGTGAGCAGATGGAGAAAAAGTTACAGGGATTGTACGATGATAAGGCGGAAAAGGAATGGCAGAGAAATGCACAGGCACGAAAGGATGCCGCAAACGCAAAGTATGAAAGCGAGCAGAAAAGCTACAACAATCAGATCAGCGCAATCAATGAGAGCCTGAAAACCGTACAGCAGATAATGTCGGCTATGGCCGATGGCTCAAAAACCGTTGAAAGCATAGTCAATAACGACAACACACGGAATAACACAGCGAATGTCAATCTTATCGGTACGGCTCTGACAATGGCTCAGATAACAAAGGCGGTCAAGGACGCACTGATGGACGATATTGTAATCAGATAGGAGAAAAGTATGGAGAAAATCACATTTTCAACCGTTCTCGGCACGGCGGTGACTATCGATGATGTTAATACATCATCCGACGCAGACGGATACATACCGCTCCACCTGCTTAGCTTTGAGGGAAATGCTCTCGGATATAAGCACGACAGCTCCGAGCGTGTAGGCTTTGACGGTGCGGGATTTTACGGCGCAAAAGCAAATGTCCGTACTATCACCGCAGAAATTGCTCTGCTTCCTCGCAACGGAAAGCCGGCTACAATGTACGAACTTCGCAGAAAGCTCCTGCGGTACTTTCCCGCCGGTGTTGAAGGTACGCTGAAATACACGAACAGCGCCGGCAAGACATATCAGATTGAGGGCGTTGTCAGTGAGCTTCCTGCAGTAGAACGGCAGGCAGGTGTGCTGTGCACAGCGAAAATATCGATACTGTCATACGTTCCGTTCTGGCGTGTAAAAGCGGCAGATGTGGAATTGTCGGCAGCTGCGGGAAAAACGCAGTCGGTAAATTTCACAGCGCAGACGGAGGATAAAGTGCCGGCTATGCTCAGCATAACGGCAACAGCTGCCATGACGGGTACCGATACGCATTCGGCAATAATTACGCTTTCGGGGCGTGAAATGCCTGTGTCGTACAACAGCATGAGCGTCTACGGCAAAGAGCCACAGGGGACATACAAAAGCGCCACAGGAGAGCTTCAGCTGACAAAATACCTGAGCACAAGTGACGTGATAAACATCGACTGGGGACTGCTTGGCAAGGTGTATATACCGTATTCGCAGCGTTCCGGTATCGACCTGATAAAGTCAACATCGCAGTATATCTATCCTGGCAATAACAATTTATCGGTAAAGAACATTGCAACAGCAGGCACGATAAAAGCAAAGCTGGTGCGTTTTGATTATGTAAGGAGTATCTGATGATAGTTAGAGTATACGATTTTTTATCGGTAAAGAAGCCAAAATTCTCGCAGAATCTCGTCGGTATCGTATCTGATGTTGAAAGTTTCAAGTATACACGCAGAGCATACGACATCGGCAGTTTCGAGATGACAATACCTACACATGCTGATGAAGCCGGATGTATACAGCCGGACCGTATGCTGATAGTCGGGGAAAAGCTCGGTCAGACATATATAGCAAGCGACCCGACAAAGCGTATAGTAAGAGGAACGTTTCTTTATGTTACGGACATTGAGAAGAAGGACGATAAGATAACTGTCACCGGATACGACTTAAAGTATCTGTTTGCGCTTCGTGTCACGCTTTTTCCAAAAGAAGAACAGGACAAAGGGACATACGGCTATTACGTCACAAGTGGCACGACATTTTCGTGTATCTCGGACATCGTCAACTACAATATCGTAAACGCTACAGACAGCGACAGACAGATATACGGTATGTTCGGTATAACGATGCCTGTAAATCAGATCAACGCAGACCCGCCGCTTACGGGCATACAGGATGACCGCTACATGACACGTCTTGAGCCTGTCAGCACAGCAATTTTTAATCTGCTAAAAAACTGCAAGACGCATTTTTACGATATGCGGCTAATCATAGATGACAATGCAGAAGACGGTGACAACTACAATCCGCATATGGAATCGAGCGAGGATAAGCCTGTTATCATCATAGACGAGAGCAGATACAACATCAAAAGTTACACACGCAAGGACGGAACATCAGCATACAAGAATGCTATATATGCCGTAGTCGGTAGTGGCGATGATGTCACGATAAAATGCGTGAAGCGCCCCGATGATACCGCAAGCGGAGTAAAGCGTAAAGAAGTTGTGCTTGATGTCGATACCGACAGCGTAGCCGAGATAGACAGATACGCACTTAAGGCGGCGGAAGAATATGTAATATCCGATGATTTTGATATAGAACCACTGTTTATGGATGACGAAGCCGAACCTGAGCTTGCGCAGAAGGTATCCATCCGCATTGACGGGGTAGAGTATGAAACGGTCATAACCGAGATTACAGACGAGTACGCAAACGGCAAGCATACGCAAAGCTATGCCTGCGGTGACAAAAAGTTGAAGGTGCTTAATGTGCTGAACAAGGCAACGGCAGGAAATACGCAGAAAATCATAAACAACAAAATTACTACCGGCAATGCCGGCGGTGTCGGCAAGCTCACCGCTACCGGCATCGGCTGTGAGATATTCAACGACTATGAAAATAATATCGCAAGCAGCACATACGCTCACGCCGAAGGAAGCGGCACGAAGGCAACAGCGCCAAGCACGCATGCAGAAGGAAGCGGTACAGCTGCAAGCAACACATACGCACACGCTGAAGGAAACAGCACCACAGCAAGCGGAATAAGCTCGCACGCTGAGGGGGAAAACACCACAGCAAGCGGTTATTGCAGCCACGCAGAAGGGTATAATGCCGTTGCAGACGGCGGATACAGCCATGCGGAAGGATACAATGCTCTTGCAAGCGGTTGGTACAGCCACGCAGGAGGAATAAACAGCAAAGCAAAAGCAGAAGCGTCCTTTGCTCACGGTATGTATGCGGTATCCGATTATCGAGGCGGGGCGGCTTTCGGCATAAGGAACAAGACTAAGGACGCACTTTTCGTCGTAGGAAACGGCTCACCGGGAGGAAGTTACGAAAGCGATGCACTGGTGCTTGACGATGGCGGAAATCTGTGGGTGGCAGGCAGTATAAAGTGCGGCGGTGGCAGCGGAGGTTATACTTTGCCGCCTGCAACCGCCGACACGCTCGGCGGCGTGATGATAGGGGAGAATATTAATGTATCGGACAGCGGTACAATATCGGTTGACCTGTCGGCATATCTGAAAAACACGGATATAGCGGACTGGGCGAAGGCAGAAAATAAGCCTACATACACAGCCGATGAAGTCGGGGCGGCGAAAAAGAAGCATACACATAACGTGTCGGATATCACAGATATGCCAGCATGGGCGAAAGCCGAGAATAAGCCTGTATATACGGCAAGCGAGATAGGGCTTGGCAATGTAGACAACACCGCAGATATAGACAAGCCGATATCTACAGCGACACAGACAGCACTTGATAGCAAGGATTATCTCAAGGCTACAGAAATAACCGGACAGGTGATTGACCTGAACGACATTACGCTGAATACGGCATCAGACAAGGGCAAAAGCAGACGGTATTTTTGCACATCGGCATCCGCACAGAATATATCAAACCGTCCCGTGTCTGCAAACGAGCCTTTTGAGCTTACTGTTGACAATATCCGTTATGTAAATGCCGACGCATTTAACAGCGTCCAAAGGTACACGTCTGCTACCAGAAAGCGGTCGTACACACGCTGGTGTGACGATAATATATGGCGAGCGTGGATGTGTGATACGGATATAGTTATATATGGCACTGTAACGGCGGAATTACCCAAAAGTTTTGACTATGCCACATACGGCGAAGGCTATAATCAGGTAGAGATTGAGCCGTACTATGACAACAACGCAAGCCCTATCAGAAACCGTATTGTTTTGACGTTGACAAGTGCTACATTCTACGACAGAGATGTGCTGACAGTCGGCGACTCTGTCGAGCATCTAAAAATCGAGAACGGCACCGTTACGATGTCATTGACAGGAACAAAAATCCTGTCATTTATGATAAAATACACTAACAAGAGAGCGTAGGTGATGAAAATGCAGATATTTCCGGATGGAACGTTTGTCCTCGGTGGCATCGAAACTGAGGACGCAGTAATGAAGGGCGCAAGAATTATCCCGGATGACAGTGAGGAAGCGCTCACAATACTTGCAAAGCAGGGAAAAGAAGAATCAAACAGTGCCGAATAGGCAGAAAGGACGAAAAAATGAGCAAGATACAGATAATTATTGACAGCATAGCAGGTGCTGTCGGAGCGGTTTTAGGCTTTATGTACGGAGAGGTTACGGGGCTGTTCTGGGCGTTGATAGCGTTTATGGCACTGGACTATATCACGGGTGTGATTGTGGCGGTCATAGAAAAGCGTTTGTCATCGGAAGTCGGCTTCAGAGGTCTGGCAAAGAAATTTCTGATACTGGTTTTCGTGGCGGTCGGTCACATCGCCGACACATACATACTCGGTGGAACTCCTGCCGCAATGTCGGCTGTGATGTTGTTTTACATCGCCAATGAAGGTATCAGCATAATTGAGAATGCCGCCGCACTGGGGCTTCCAGTGCCGAAAAAATTAACCAATATAATGGAGCAAATCAAAAATAAGAGCGAAAGCGAGGAAGAATAATATGCTAAAAATCAAGGGCATTGACATCAGCAGGGCACAGGAGCAGTTCGATTTTACGGCGGCTGTGTCGGCAGGCGTGAAGTTTGTAATTATCCGTGCCGGCATACGCACGGATGAGGACACTTACTTCAGACGCAATATCGAGCAGTGCAGAAAGCTCGGAATAGATTTCGGCTGTTACTGGTATGTTACGGCGACAGACACAGCGGAGCTTGACAGGCAGATAAATGCGTGCGTCAAGACGATAGGTGACGAAAAACCGTCATATCCCGTGTTCTGCGACATGGAGGAACAGCGTCAGATCGACAACCTCACAAGCAAGGAAAGAACCGATATGGCACTTGAGTTCTGCGACAGGCTGAATAAGGCAGGGCTTCCGTCGGGAGTGTATGCTAATCCTTCGTGGATGGAAAATTACTATGACAAAAGCCGCCTTGCAGATGTTGATATATGGCTTGCACACTGGACCGAAAGCCCAGACAAACCGAGCAGATATGACTACGGGCAGAAAATGTGGCAGTGGGGCATTGACAGCATCGCAGGCAAGGACGTTGACGGGGATATTTGCTTTATAAATTATCCTGCGAAGACTGACTACTGGTACAAGACGCACAGCGGCACAGATACCCCAGCAAAGCCGTCAGACCCCGTCAAGCCTACTACACCCACTGCAAAGACATACAAAGCAGGTGAGGCGGTACAACTGTCAAATACCGCACTGTATGGCTCGTCAACGACCTCACAACCCGCAAATCATCTGACAGGCACATATTACATACACATCGCTGATGATGTTTTAAACGGCAGAATACGCATTACTATGCCGAAAGGCTGTAGCGCAGTGACAGGCTGGGTTAATGTTAGTGATATAGGCCGTAAAACTGCCGATCAGCCGGCACCGTCAGCAGATGTTAAGACGGTAAAGGTTGGCGGTAAGGTTAAGGTTAATGCCGGTGCTACTTTTTCTGATGGTACAGAACCGTATCCGTTTGTTTATACGACGATTTTTGACGTTATCACGATGTCAAAGGACGGCAAGGAAGCGCTGATAGGTATCGGTACTGATGTTACCGGATGGATGTACGTTAAGGATTTAAAGGCTGAATAAATAGTTATCCCCCGGCGGGCAAAAAGGCTCTATCGGGGGATTTTTTTTATTTTACTTTGTGTTCTGTAACTATGGTATCATCGCCTGATCCGCCTATGAACATTGGCGCAACCCACTTTAAAATAATTTTTCGGCTATTGTCCCTATCACTACCAATCCAGTAATGATGATAGTGTCCTCGCCGTGTGTGTGGGCGTTTTGAAGCGTGACTTCCTGTATGCTCAGTATGAGGTATATCTTCTTTATGCTCTGACTTGTACTTTCTGATCGTGTTTCCTACTCGAAATCCAACATCCCACTTGCGAAGTTCTCTAAAAGCATCTTTTGGTACTTGAGACGGCTTATAAATCGTTTTTTGCTCGGCGTTTTCTTGCTCATCTTTATTTTCTGCACAGATATAAAGTATAAGTTGCATGTATTTTGACACTTTCTTACTCTGTACGGAAGCTATCGTGCTTTTCAACGCAGAAAATTCCTTGCTCTTAAGTTCTTTTTCGCTTATGTTAAGGGATGCGTTTATGCCGTCAAGGATCGTACCTCCGCTGATGAGATGCACCGGTATGTTGTCTATCACTCCGCTTTCGTCCACTTCAAGTATGCGTAGCTCAAGCTCGAATGTATTCATATCGTGTTCTATCCACACGAAAACGCCTTCGCTTTTCTCATACTGTATCCATAAGCAAGGATAAGGCAGAGTGAGTAGTATGTCTATCGGTATTTCAAGGTCCTTGTCAGCTTGCTCTATAAGCATATCAGCAAGATCTCTGTCAAAAGTATACATTTCCTTATGCTTTCGCCACGCATATAAGCAAGCGGCTGTAGCTGGGAAGTCAGGGTCTACTGGAAAAATCGCTGAAGCTATGCTTGCGGTTGCCGCTATAGGGAGTTCGCAAGCGTTGTTCCAGTTAGGAAGATCCTGACCTTTAGAAGCACAGCACTCATCAAGCGGTTTCCATATCCAAGCGTACTTTTCTGAAAACTTTTTAAGAAAAGCCAGCGGCAGAGGCTCTTTTGGATGCTTTTTCTTCATGATTGCACTCCTAAGAGCTCGTCTATAACAGCCTTCAACGTTTTTCCGCTTTGGCTTTGTATTTGCTGAAGCTTTCGCATAGCACCTGCTGACACTGTGAGGGTAGCGTCAGCGCCGACGTCGGTGTCTCCGAAGATACTCTCGTACTCGTCACCGTCTAGATGCTCTTCCGCCCAAGCTTGCGCCTGCTCATAAGTCATCGGTATGATTTTTTCCCCGTGCGTCCAGCCGTCCGGCTCACGTTTACGATATGGAGAAGCACCGTGACCTTCTCCGTGCAGAAAATAATTCCCCGCCTTAGTGCGATAAAGAGTTTCCTCGTAGTATTTAAAGTCGCTGACTGCACACGGTGTGCTCCACGAAGCTAAACATTTTGCTGTTTCTGTGTTGTATCTTGCACCTTTTATCACTTTATACATAAAAACAACCTTGCCCTTTCTCCCTCTGCCCTGTTGCAGAGGGATGTGATTTTATATCTTAGTTTTCCTGTTCGTTTAATTTTTCAATCGTGTACTCAGATGGTGCAAAGTACAGATAACCGTTTTCACCGTTTTTGTACTCGACACGGATTATCGTGTCTTCGTTTGGATTTTCGTTTTCGTCCCACAAGGTGATCATCTCAATATAGTTTTCTTGCTCATCTTTGGGAAGATCTTTTAAGCGGATTATCCTTTTCGAGAATCCCTTTTCTGTGAGGTATTTTTCATCTTCGGCATTATCCTTGCGGCTTTCCTCGTCCAACCAACCCTTATATCTTTCCATTCCTGTGATTTTGAGTGCCATTGCTTCCCACATCTCGTGTGATCTCCTAAGAGCATTTTTGCGTTCTTCGGGGCGTGTCCAGTGGGGCGGGCAAATGTAAGTTGGCAGCTCATAAATGTTATCCTTGCTGATTTCTTCCAGTTCGTATTCTGTGACAGTATAGACGTGTTTGTCCATTTCGCCGGAAGTTATCCACTTGTAGTATTCTACAGCTTCCTGAGGGTTGTGTGCAAGCACTGTGCTCCAGAAGCGGTAGCCGTCGCTACCAAAGTTAAGCTCATAAACTTTGTATCCGCTGTAATCCCACTCTGTGTAATGTGGGGTTGAGAGCTTAGGATTGAGATAAGTATCGTCTGAAAACGTACCTGCAAAATCATCGTATTTGCGTGCGAAGTAGTTGCTTTCTTCATAATATGTCTTTGCCATGTTGATTTTCCTTTCTGTTTTAGTCCTTGATTTCTTCGTTTTCGTTGATCCATTCGCATCCGGTAAGCTCGTACTCGCCGTCCTCGTCATACTCACGTTCTTCGATGTAGCTTACTTCACACTCAAAAAAATATACTGCATTTTTGAGCAGACGAGCTGTAGTCGGAAGCTCGTCAAGCCTTGCCTGAGCTTCTTCGAGAGTATCAAAGAGCTGCTCGTCAAAGCTGTTGTTGCGGAATCCGTCCTCAGCGTTAAACGCTTCACGGACGGTCATCGCTCCTCGTCTTACTGCCTTGACATCTCTGCTGTCACTGATTTCGCCGTACTTTGTAACAACTGCAAATTTCTTTTCCATTTTGTCCTCGTCTTTCTCCGGGAGTAATCCGCTCCCGGTCGGTGTTTTTTTACTTACGAGCCTGTTTTATTTTTTGGGGTTCTTTCTTAACCCTGTGCCTATATTATAACATGCGTTTTGTGTAATGTCAAGCGTTTTGTGCAACGTAAAACAGATTTGTACACTTGCACAATAAAATAGGCTTTTGCTTGTGCATTTTGCTATATAGCGAAAAAAATAGTTAGTCTCCTAACTTGACACCCCTTTTGACACCCCCACTATAGTTAATTTCAGTTAATTTCAGTAAAATTCAAGATTTGATAATAATTACTGAAAATACAAGAAAACCGCTTAAGCAATACGCTTAAGCGGTTATTATTATGGTCGAGGTGACAAGATTTGAACTTGCGACCTCTGCGTCCCGAACGCAGCGCTCTACCAAACTGAGCCACACCTCGATGTTATCCCTCTTTTTCAAGAGGGAAGAGTATTCAATTAATATTCTACGCCGTAAGTGCTGCGGTACTGCTTCATAGCGTCAAGGTACTGCTTGCCCTCGATAACGCCGCTTTCAATGGCACTGATTATGTCATTGATATTAACAATCGAGTAAACCTTTACGCCGAAATCCTTGTCGGCAGACTGTACTGCGCTTAAATCGCTGTCAAGTGCTTTTTCCATACGGTCAACTGTTATTACCATTGCCGTTATATTTACATCAGCCGCACCCTTGAGCTTGGGAAGAACTTCTCTTAAAGCCTTGCCCGATGTCATTACATCTTCTATGATAACTACCTTATCGCCGTCGGCAAGCTGCTTTCCTACAAACATACCGCCTTCGCCGTGATCCTTGACCTCTTTTCTGTCAAAGCAGTAGCTTGCATCAACGCCGAACTTGTTGAACAGTGCCACACAAGCGCTTACCGAAAGGGGAATGCCCTTGTAGGCAGGTCCGAACAGTACATCGGCTTCAATGCCGTTGTCGTGGATGCACTCTGCATAGAACTCACCGAGCTTTGCAAGCTGTGCGCCGGTCTTGTAGTTGCCTGTGTTTATGAAGTAAGGAGCTTTTCTGCCACTCTTGAGTGTGAACTCGCCGAATGTAAGAACTCCGCTGTCAACCATGAATTTAATAAAGCTCTCTTTATACGTCATACTGTTCTCCTTCTCGGCAGTTACTCCAAAACTTAACGCTATATATTATAGCATATCGATTTTGCCTTGTCAAGCCTTTCCGGTAAAATCATCAAAAGTTAGTTTTTTAAGCTCGTCACATACTATATCGGAAATTCTGGCAAACGCTATGCGATAATTGCATGGAAGACCGTTTTCGGCACGATTGCAGTTATAATGCCCGTCAAGGCAACGGCTGAACATATATGTACCCTCTACCGCCTCGACCACGTCATACAGCGATAATTCAGACGGCGACCTGCCAAGCTCATATCCGCCCTTCGTGCCTTTGTACGAGTTTACTATACCGGCATTTCCCAGCTTCCGAAGTATCTTCATAGCAAATGTCTGCGGCACATAGGTCTTTTCGGAAATCGCTTTTGCATCTAATCTGCCGTCATTCTTTACCATAAAATCAACTATCCTGATAGCATAGTCGGTTTCCAGAGTAATGTGCATTTTTTACTCCTTATCAGTCCAGAAAATCCTTCAGCTTCTTGCTTCTCGAAGGGTGTCTCAGCTTTCTTAAAGCCTTTGCTTCTATCTGTCTGATACGTTCTCTTGTAACGTCAAATTCTTTACCTACTTCTTCAAGAGTTCTCGGTCTGCCGTCTTCAAGACCGAATCTCAGACGAAGAACCTTTTCTTCACGGGGAGTAAGCGTACCGAGAATTTCGCTCAGCTGTTCCTTGAGAAGCGTTCTTGATGCCGCTTCTGCGGGTGCGGGTGCATCCTCATCGGGAATGAAGTCGCCTAAGTGGCTGTCTTCTTCTTCACCGATAGGGGTTTCAAGCGAAACGGGATCCTGAGATATTCTGAGTATTTCTCTTACTCTGTCAACCGTGATTCCGAGTCTGTCCGCAATTTCCTGAGGTGTAGGCTCGTGACCGTTTTCGTGCAGGAGCTGGCTGGAAACCTTTTTTACCTTTGTTATGGTTTCAACCATATGAACGGGGATTCTGATAGTTCTTGCCTGGTCTGCAATAGAACGTGTGATTGCCTGTCTTATCCACCATGTAGCGTAGGTCGAGAACTTGTATCCCTTTGTATAATCAAACTTTTCAACTGCCTTGATAAGTCCGAGATTACCCTCCTGGATAAGATCGAGGAACTGCATACCTCTGCCGACATATCTTTTTGCGATGCTTACAACAAGTCGCAGGTTTGCTTCGCTCAGACGCTTTCTTGCATACTTGTCGCCCTGCGCCATACGGGTGGCAAGTTCAATTTCTTCTTCCGCTGTCAGCAGAGGCACTCTGCCTATCTCCTTGAGATAGATTTTAACAGGGTCGTCTATAGCGATGCCTTCAGATGAAAGAGAAGACTCAAAATCGTCGCTGTCGGTAAAGTCAAGCGCACTGTCAAGGTCTTCATCCGCAGAGAAGTCATCGACGATTTCGATATTGCTGCTTTCAAAATCGTCATAGAGCTTGTTGATTTCATCGGCATCAAAGTCAAGCTCCTCAAGCACATCGGTTATCTCCTTTGTTGTGAGCTTACCGCTCTGCTTACCGTGATTAATGAGTTCGTTTATTTTGCTGTCTGCCATATTTATCGTTCCTTTCAAAACCTTCCGGTCATGATTTATTGTTTTTAATTTTGTCAGCGAATTGCCTTAGTTCATCCTCCGACATATCCGCAACACTTTTTGATTGCTTCTTATCTCTGTATTTTATCAGCACATTCAGATAATCGTTCAGCCGTTCAACGCTGAATGGCAAATTATTGTTTTCGTGTATCAGCTTGTATATTGACGCAACTTCCTCCGCAGAATATCTATCGGCAAGCATTGAAACGTCATTTGAAAGTCCGCAGGAGATCATTGCCGTGAGATCGATAAACAGCCGTTTGTTGAACTCCGTAACAAAATCATCGGAGCTTATTTTATCGGTTATTTTTTTCAGAGCGTCGGGCGAGTGGAACAGATATGCTATGATACCCCGTTCCGCCTGAGTTTCAGCAGGATAGCGTGACGCTTCCGGATTAATCTTATCTCTGTTTACCGAGCCGTTAAGTATCGCACGGCGATTATCCTTTTCCCGTGTCTTGTTTCTCTTTGAGATAATCTGATTTACGGCTATGTCTACATTTGCACGGTTGACATCGCATTCCTGTGCTATAGTCGAAATGTAAACGGCACGGTCGATGGGGCTGTTTATATTTGCTATAAAGCCTACCGCTTTTTTTAGATATTCCGATTTTCCGCCGGGTGCGGAGAGGTCTGTCTCTGAGCGTATTTTTTTAAGCTCGTAATCCATTCCCGACTGGCTGCCGTCAATCAGAAGCTGGAACGCCTCTTTGCCGAACTTTTTGATATATTCATCGGGGTCTTTTGCACCCTGCATAGTCAGCACGTTTGCGGAAATTCCTACCTTGTCAAGAATATTCATCGCTCTTGCGGTAGCCTTCTGTCCTGCGGCATCGCTGTCATACGCAAGAATGACTTTTTTGAAGCCGAGATTCGCAATGTTCCTTGCGTGAGAATCCGTTATGGCTGTACCGCAGGTCGCTACGGCGTTTTTAAAGCCCGCCTGATACATTGAAATGACGTCAAGGTTTCCCTCGCACATTATCAGAACGCTCTCGCCAGCATTTTTTGCGTGGTTAAGGCTGTACAGGAATGTACTTTTATTATATACCGCAGTCGCCTTTGTATTAAGGTACTTTCTGTTATCGTCGCCGCCGATGACACGGCCGGAAAAACCGACTATATTGCCTCTGACATCAATAAACGGGAACATTACCCTGTACTTGAAAAAGTCAAAGTAATTACCGCTTTTTGATGATTTTGAAAGCAGTGACGCTTCTTCCATCTCGGAATCGCTGTATCCAAGCGAATTCATATGTTTTTTCAGTGAATCCCATGTATCGGGCGCATAGCCAAGACCGTATGTTCTTATCGTGTGGTCTGTTAGACCTCTGCCGTATAAGTAATCAAGGCCTTCCTTGCCGGCAGGGGAGTACAGATATTTATGAAAGAACCTTCCTGCCTCACGGTTCATTTCATAAGCCCGTGTACGCCTTTTTATGCCGTTGTCGCCTTCCTCGTCAGGCATAGCTATACCTGCACGCTGAGCTAAAAATTTCACACTTTCCATATAGTCGAGATGCTCATAGAGCCGTATGAAATTTATAACATCGCCTGCCGCTCCGCAGCCGAAGCAGTAAAAGCTCTGCGTGGCCATGTATATATGACAGGACGGTGTTTTTTCCGAGTGGAAGGGGCAGTTGCAGACATAATCCGTACCTGACTTTTTCAGTGGTACATACGATGAAATCACATCATATATATCGTTGCTTTCTTTGATATTTAAAAGAAAGTCTTCCGATAAACGCATCGTTCTTCCTTTCTTTGAAAACTGTTAATAAGACCAGCTTTTCGGAATGCAAAGCTCCTTGAAGTAGTCAACCGCAAAGTCGTCCGTCATTCCGCTTATAAAGTCGCATACCGCACGTTCAAGCCCGTATTCTTTTGCGAAGCCGACATAAAGCTCGGGCATTTTCTCGGGGGAACCGATGAAATACTTATACAGATATTCAACTATGTGGCAGGCCTTGCCTTTTTCGGCGTTCGTACTCGGTGCAAAATAAACCTTGTCGAACATGAATTTCCGCAGCTCGTCGTGTGCCTGTCTTGTAGCTTCATCGTATTGTATAAGATCTGTGCTGTTTGCGATTATTGATTTTATCAGAGTGGTTATTCTCTCACTTTTGCTTTTGCCAAGCACCTCTATAGGTCCTTTCGGCAAATCCTCCTGTCTTAGAACACCGCCTCTTATCGCATCCTCAATGTCGTGATTTATGTACGCTATCTTGTCGCTGAATTTTACGACCTGACCTTCAAGCGTTTTAGCGGTAGCGTTGGTGTGGCACAGGATGCCGTCAATAACTTCGCTTGTAAGATTAAGCCCCTGACCGTTCTTTTCAATCACCTCGACCACTCGCTTGCTCTGCTCGTAATGCCTGAAATGGTCGGGAACAAGCTGATCCAGCGTTCTCTCTCCGTCATGCCCGAAGGGAGTATGTCCAAGATCGTGACCGAGCGCTATAGCTTCCGTAAGATCCTCGTTGAGTCTTAACGCTCTTGCTATTGTTCTGGCAATCTGCGATACCTCAAGGGTATGCGTAAGACGTGTTCGGTAGTGGTCTGATTTCGGTATCAGAAAAACCTGCGTCTTGTGCTTGAGCCGTCTGAAAGAATTGCAGTGGATTATTCTGTCACGATCCCTTTGAAATTCCGTGCGTATATCACACGGAGGCTCATATACCTTTCTGCCCTTCGTAGCTGTGCTTTTGCAGGCGTAGGGCGAAAGCGTCAGATTTTCAATTTCTTCGGTTACCGTGCGTGGTGATTTACCGTTATTTGAGTCCAAATATCACACGACCTTTCCGTCCACGACAAATCGAAGATGAGCAACCGTCCGGCTGTTCATCTTCCGAAATAATATACTTTAAAATATGAAAAAAGTCCTTTATTTTTTTATTTTTGTTTAAAATTCGACATATCCGCTTTTCAACTTCTCAATTTTAACCTTGCCGTTGCACCTGTCGGTCAGCTTTGCCGTAAGACTTTCGGTAAGCTCTGTTTTTATGTCGAGATAGATACATACGCTGTCTGTAAATTCTGTGTTACGGATAATCGACTCAAATTCAGGCAACACCGAATTGACTATACCGTACATAGTATAGTCGCAGCTTATTTTAAGGCTGTCCGCTACCTCCATATTTACAATTTCGGCATTTGCAAGAGCCATCGACGCACCTTTTGAGTAAGCGTGAACCAGCCCTCCCGTACCGAGCAGAATTCCTCCGAAATAACGGGTCACAACGCATACAACATCTGTTATACCGTTTTTGGAAAGAACGTCATAAATGGGCATACCCGCAGTACCGCCCGGCTCGCCGTCATCGCTGTGTCTGCCGGTATTGTTGTTGCGAAGAATATAGGCATAGCAGTTGTGGGTGGCTTTTCTGTGCATCGCTCTTATTTCGTTTATGAAGCCTATCGCTTCTTCCTCTGTTTCGGCAGGCGAAATGTATCCGATAAATTCTGATTTTTTCTCGGTAAAAGACGCTTCAGTGCGGTTTCTTATCGTTTTGTAGCTCAATATGCGCCTCTGTCAGTTTTTGCTGTCTTTAAGCGACGCTCTTGTCTTTCTTACATCGGTAAGGTTCGAGGTGAGAAGCTCATCAACTCTGCTGAGCATACTTTCAACATATTTGTTGGTCGCACTTTTGATCTCTTTGGACTTTGTCTGCGCCGAGGTGAGTATCTCGTGAGCTCTGTTCTGAGCCTGCTTTGTAATAACTTCCTCGGATACCATAGCTTTCGCTTTTTCTTCGGCTTTTCTGATTATGCTTTCGGCTTCTGCCTTAGCATCGTTAATAATCACTCTGCGGTCGTTTACAAGCGCCTGTGCCTGTTTTATTTCGCCGGGAAGGTTCAGCCTTACCTGTCCGATAAGATCTCTGAACTGTTCAACGTCAATAAGGGATTTACCTCTTGTCAGGGGAACGTTCTTTGATTTGTCAAGCTCAATGTCCATTGCCTCAAGAATTTCTTCAATGCTCATTTTAATACCATCCTTTCAAACATCTGATTTATTTTTACGAAATATAATTCGTCAGTATCTTTTCAGCCTTTCGTTTATTCTGTCGAGTATGCACTCCGGAACGAAATCGCTTATATCTCCGCCGAACATCGCTATCTGCTTTACCATGCTGGATGACAGATAGGTATACTCGCTCTTTGAAGTCAGGAATATCGTTTCGGCTTTGTAGCACAGCTTTCTGTTGGCTTGCGCCATCTGGAATTCGTATTCGAAGTCAGAAATAGCACGAAGCCCCTTTACGATAACGTCTGCGTTATGCTCGTTGAAATAGTCAATGAGAAGTCCTTCGTTGCTGTCGACTTCGACATTTCCTATGCCTTCCGCCACAACGCTTTCACGCAGGAACTGTTTTCTTTCCTCTATTGTAAAACTGCACGGCTTGAGCGGATTTACCGAAACAAGCACGATTACTTTATCAAACAGCTTTGACGCTCTTGAAATAATCTCAAGATGACCGTATGTTACAGGGTCAAAGCTACCGGGATATATAGCTGTTTTCATATTTTATTCCTCGTCTTCCGTCTGTGGTTTTCTGTAGAATGTAAGTGCGGTTTTGCCGTATTTTTTTGATTTTGTAATGACAAATCCGTTTATTTCTTCGGGTAATCTGCAGCCCGGTTCATGCTCGCATATTATTACGCCTGTATCCTTCATTTTTTCGGTAAGAGCCGGCAGAGAACGCTGTATAAGGCTTTTCTCATACGGCGGGTCGAGCAGGGCAATGTCGAATTTCTCTCCGGTGGTTCTTAAGAATGCGGAGTTGGGCATATTGACAATCTCGCACTGACTTTCAAAGCCGACGTGGGCTACATTCTGCTTTATGAATTTTATCGAATTCTGACTGCTGTCCACAAGATACGCTTTTTTGGCGCCTCTGCTTACAGCCTCTATCCCAAGCTGACCGGAGCCTGAAAATAAATCAAGCACAACGCTTCCTTCTGTTTCAAACTGTATAGCACTGAATATTGCCTCTTTTACGCTGTCCTTTGTGGGACGCACATCAAGTCCTTCGGGTGCAATCAGCTTTCTGCCTCTTGCCGTTCCTGTGATTACTCTCATCTTATTTCCTTTCCTTTGTCAATCAAAAATTCTCTTTAATAAAATCGTATATTTCTTTTGCTTTTTCTTCTTTAACTTTAGCTACGGATGCAATCTCATCGGGAGATGCGTCCTTGAGTGCCTGCTTTGTCTTGAAATGCTTTATCAGAGCGAGTGCCTTTGCCTCTCCTATGCCTTTGATTTTTGTCAGCTCCAGTTCATAAGTCTTTTTCTTATGCGTCTGCTGCTGGAATGAAAGCGAGAAGCGGTGAACCTCGTCCTGAATGTTTGTCATCAGCGAAAACAGCTTTCTGTTGGCGTTTATCTGTATTTCTTCCCCCTGCGCCGCAATCGCTCTTGTACGGTGCTTATCGTCCTTTACAAGTCCGTATAGCGGTATTGAAACATTCATACTGTCAAGCACCTGCTGTACAGCGTGTACATGACCCTTTCCGCCGTCGAGAAGAATAAGGTCTGGCAGCGGCGCAAAACTCTCGTCACCGTCAAGATAACGCTGTATGCGTCTTTGCAATACCTCCTGCATACACGCATAGTCGTTCTGACCGATAACGTTCTTTATTGTAAATTTCCTGTAGCCTGCCTTATACGGTCTGCCGTTGCGGTACACTATCATACCGCCGACCCTGCTGTCCTCTCCGAGATTTGATATATCGTAGCTTTCGATAACTGTCGGTATCTTAGGTAAGCCCAGCAGCTTTGCAAGATCCTCCAGTGCGTTTATTTCCTTTACCGTTCTGCCGACCTTCATCGAAAGGTACTCAGAGGCGTTCTGCTTTGCTAAAAGCACCCTTGACAATCCTTCGCCCCGTTGAGCCACCGTGACAGTAACTTTATGTCCGCAAAGAGCAGAGAAGTATTCTTCGAGGATTGCACTGTCCTCCATTTCCTTGTCTATATAAATCTGTTTCGGAATCGCATCTGTCCTTGCGCTGTAGTATTCGACCAGAAAATCTGACCGCATCTGACCGGGGTCATATTCGTCACCGATGAAGAAATTCATCTTGTCGGTTATTCTTCCGCCACGGTAGCACATAACAGCAATACTTGCAAGCTCAACGTTCTGAGCCAGTGCGACAACGTCAAAATCGTATGTCTTGTCTGAGAATATATCCTGACCGTCCTTCATTTTCTCAATTGCGTTTATACGGTCACGGAGCTTTGCGGCTTTTTCAAACTCAAGATTCTCCGATGCTTCGTACATCTGCTCGGTAAGACGTTCTACGCTCGCCTTACTGCCGTTTTGCATATACTCTATTGCAGAGTGTATAAGGCTGTTGTATTCGTCCTGCTTTATCTTGCCGGTACAAACGCCCATACATCTTTTTATATGATAATTAAGGCACGGACGCTCTTTTCTGAAATCTCTCGGAAAGACCTTGTGACAGGACGGGAACATAAAGATTCTGTTGACCTCATCGACCGCCTGCTTTGCGGTAAATCCGCTCGTGAACGGGCCGAGATACTCCGCATTCTTATCGTTGCAGTTAAGCGCATAAGAAATTCTCGGATATGGCTCTTTGGTGATTTTAATATAATTATAGCCCTTATCGTCCTTTAGCAGTATATTATATTTGGGATTGTACTGCTTTATAAGACTGCATTCAAGAACAAGTGCGTCAAGCTCGCTCGGTGTGACGATGAAGTCGAAATCATAGATATTTTCGACCAGCTTCCTTGTCTTTGCGTTATGGCTCTCAAGCGCATGAAAATACGTTGTTACACGGTTCTTCAAGGCTTTTGCCTTACCGACATAGATTATCCTGCCCGTCTTGTCTTTCATCAGATAGACACCTGGGGACAGCGACAGCTTATTCGATTTATCTCTTAAAAAGCCAAGTCTATCGTTCAATGGTCACACACTCCGGAAAATCAGATAAATTATCCATATAGATATTTATATTGTATCATTTTTTATGTCCGATTACAAGTAGTTTTTGAAAATATTGACGAATAACGGCGCAATGTGTTTTTCCGCCTTTTTAAAAAATGCTTTGACATTTAGAGCCGAGTGGTGTATAATAGCAAGAGATATATTTTTTATCCTGAAAAGAGAGGTTTATTTTATGAGAGCAGTAGTTGCGGTTATTGGTAAAGATACAGTAGGTATTCTCGCTAAGGTAAGTAATATCTGTGCAGAGTGCAATGCAAATGTTATGGACGTTACACAGACGATAATGCAGGATCTTTTTGCTATGACAATGCTTATTGACATAACAAAGTGTTCCGTTGATTACAACGTACTTGCAGACAAGCTGAAAGAAGCCGGAAACAATATGGGTCTTCAGATACACGTTATGCATGAAGATATTTTCAATTCGATGCACAATATATAATTACATACGGGAGAAACTAAATGTTCAATTCAAAAGATATTCTTGAAACCATCAAGATGATACAGGAAGAAAATCTTGACATCCGTACTATCACAATGGGTATCTCGCTTCTTGACTGTATCGACAGCGATATAGACAAATCCTGCGAAAAGGTATACGAGAAGATGATGCGTGTTGCTGAGCATCACGTTGAAACAGGTGAGATAATAGAAAAGCGCTACGGCATTCCGATAATCAACAAGCGCCTTTCGGTAACACCTATCTCGATGCTTGCGGCAGCCGCTAAGGGAAGCCCCGTAAAGTTCGCAAAAACTCTCCAGAGAGTAGCAGAGGGTACGGGTGTAAACTACATCGGCGGTTATTCCGCACTTGTTCAGAAGGGTTTTGCGGCAGGCGACCTTGAGCTTATAAACTCTATACCCGAAGCGCTTGCCGAAACATCAAACGTATGCTCTTCAGTCAATGTCGGCTCTACAAGAGCGGGTATCAATATGGATGCCGTTGCTCTTATGGGTAAGATTATAAAGCAGGCTTCTGAAGCAACTAAGGATAACCATTGTTTCGGCGCCGCAAAGATAGTGGTTTTCTGTAATGCCGTTGAGGATAATCCTTTTATGGCTGGTGCCTTCCACGGTGTCGGCGAGGCAGATTGCGTTCTTAATGTCGGCGTAAGCGGACCCGGCGTTGTTCGTTCGGCACTTTCCAAGATGCCTGACGCAAGCATAAGCGAAGTCGCAGAGCAGATAAAGAAAACCGCATTCAAGATTACCCGTATGGGTCAGCTTGTAGGCGCTGAGGCAAGCAAGATGCTCGGCGTACCCTTCGGTATCGTTGACCTTTCACTTGCTCCTACCCCCGCAGTAGGCGACAGTGTTGCACATATCCTTGAGGAAATCGGCCTTGAGAGCTGCGGCGCACACGGTACAACAGCCGCACTTGCAATGCTGAACGATGCGGTAAAGAAGGGCGGCGTAATGGCGTCCTCAAGCGTAGGCGGTCTTTCAGGCGCATTTATCCCCGTATCAGAGGATGCAGGTATGATAGACGCTGTAAACCGTGGCGCATTATCAATAGAAAAACTCGAAGCTATGACAGCCGTTTGCTCTGTCGGTCTTGATATGATAGCCGTTCCCGGCGATACATCCGCCGATACGATCTCGGCAATCATCGCAGACGAAGCCGCTATAGGTATGGTAAACTCAAAGACGACGGCAGTCCGTGTAATTCCCGCAATAGGAATGAAGGAAGGCGACACGCTTGAGTTCGGCGGTCTGTTCGGAAGCGGTCCGGTAATGAAGCTCAGCAAGTTCTCCTCGTCAAAATTCATTTCAAGAGGCGGACGTATTCCCGCACCCTTACAGAGCCTTAAAAACTAACATTGAACCGCAGGACATCCTGCGGTTTTTTAATATGTCGATATTTGCGTTCGACAGGAAAAAGTCTTGTCAAGGATATTATCATACAAATTTTTCAAAGTCTTTTTGGTAATAATTTGGCTTGTTTTTTGTGAATAATTGTAGTAAACTTAATTATGATTTTAGATTTATGCCTACTGAAAGGTGGTGTTCCGATGGATGTAATCAGCGAGATTATCGCTTATGAGAAGCACGCCGAAGAAATAGTTGCTCAGGCAAACAAAAAAGCCGAAGCCATTCTTTCCGATGCGGCGGCTCTCCGTGAAAAAGAACGTATCGTCTGCGAAGAAGAACGCAGTGACAAGATAAACAGCTATCACGATGAGCTTAAAAAGAGCGGAGAAGAACATTGCTCTGCAACTTCAGCCGAGTGCAGCGCTGTCATTAAGCGTCTTGACGATGAATTCTCGAAGAACAGGGATAAATGGACAGACGAGATATATAAAAATATCATTTCGGTTGAATGACAGCATAGCATAAGTATTCGGAGGTGATTTCATGTCGGCAGGTTCGGCGGCGGTCATTGCCAAAGCAAGAGCCAAGTACGGCGGGCTTCTGGGTCTTGATGAATATAAGACCTTGATCTCAAAGGCAAATGTCGGTGAGATCGTGGCTCAGCTGAAAACATACGGCGATTTCTGTGAGGATTTTTCAGCGGTTGACAATACGGTAAGGCGAAGTCAGACTGAAAGGCTGATGGAAAAACGTCTTTTCAGAATATATGACGAGCTGAGAAAATTCTGTCCGGGCAGTAAAAACAAGTTCTATGATTTTCTGCTTATACAGGAGGAAATAAAACAGATTATCAATGCCGCAATGTATATCGGCGCAGGCGTTTACGATCTGTTCATTCCGGGCTTTCCGGGTTATCTGACGAATATCTGTTCTTACGATATTCGGGCACTTTCAAAAGCAAGAACATTTGATGAAATACTGGATGTTCTGAAGGGTACGCCGTATTATGACGTTCTTGCTCCTCTTTCTGACGGAACTAAGGCTTTTCCGCCCATTGTTTCTGTTGATTATGAGCTTACAAAATATCTTTATACGACGCTTTTTTCCCGTATAAAAAAGGATATGTCCGGCAGCGAACGCACGGAAGTAGAAAAATGTATCCGCAGATGTTGCGATATGTACAATATCAAGATATGCTATCGGCTGAAAGGACTTTTCAAAATGTCAACCGAAGATGTGGTTGCGCATACTCTGCCTTTTTGCGACAGATTCGATAAAAAGACAATGGAACAGATACTGACGAAAGCCGATAACGAGCCGATACTGCCGCTTCTGCTGAAGCTCCCTTATTTCAAGGATATTAACGAGGAGCAGGCAACGGACATCGAAACGGCGGTATATACGTCAAACAAACGTTATTATGACGCAAAGCTCGCATTGTCACAGTGCGACAGCACGGTTATATATTCACTGACTGAGCTTTTGCAGATTGAAAACAGAAATTTAACAACTGTGATAGAGGGCGTAAGATACTCGCTCGAGCCGTCACAGATAGAAAAAATGCTGATATTATAGAGCAAATATACAGCGAAAGGAATGATATAATGGCAGTTGAGAAGATGTCACTTATATCGGTCAGCGGACCTCTCAAAAAAGTCAATAAAACTCTTGTACGATGTTGCGAAACGAAATGTTTTCACATTGAGCCGTCATTTTATACCATGACCTACGGTTCCGCACATTTCAAGACGCTGAAAGACAAGGACATTTACGGCGGTCTTATGAAACGAGCAGATGTATTGTCCGTCGGGCTTGGGATAAAAAACAAAACCGTTTCGTATGACGATATACAGATGGAGGCAATCCATGACTTCGATATGTATTTCACGGAGCTTGAACAGCGTGTGATGCCTGTCATAGAGCAAAAGAACGAGCTTGAGAAATCAATAGACGAATACAGCCATGTATTAAGGCAGGTCGGAAACCTGTCGAATCTAAACGTTGATTTCAAGGATTTGTTCAGCTGTAAGCACGTCAAGATACGTTTCGGTAAATTGCCGTCGGAAAGCTATACGAAGCTCGATTTCTACAGTGAAAAAGGCTTTGTGTTTGAGCCGCTTGAAGAAAAGGACGGTTATGTCTGGGGTCTTTATTTCGCCCCGGTGGAAGAAAGCGTACAGATAGACGATATTTTCAGAAGCCTTTATTTTGAGCGGATACGTTTACCGGACTTCCTTCACGGCGACGGAGAAACAGCCGCCGCAGAGCTTAACAGACAGCTTAAGGAACTGGAAACAAAGCTGAAGGATGTAAAGGAAGAGCTTGCGGTCATAAAGAAAAATGAAGAATCGCAGTTTGAAAAGGTACGCAGTAAGCTGATTTTCCTTAACAACAGCTATGAACTGAGAAGTCAGGTTTCGGTAATCAACAATAAATTCTATATGGCGGGTTTTGTCCCGACAAGAGAAGTAGAAAAGTTCAGGGAGCATCTGTCGGGCGTATCCGATATTGTTATCGAGGAAAAGAAGTATTTCGTCGATGACAGGATGAAGCCTCCGACAAAACTCAGAAACAACCGGCTGTTCAGACCGTTTGAGATGTTCGTCAATATGTATGGCTTACCGTCATACACGGGCATCGACCCGACGCCGTATGTCGCTATAACGTATATGCTGATATTCGGCATAATGTTCGGCGATCTCGGACAAGGGCTTGTAATCTCGCTTTTCGGATTTATACTCACAAAGTGGAAGAAAGCAAAGCTCGGTCCGATAATGGAGCGTATCGGCATAAGCTCGGCAATATTCGGATGCCTTTACGGATCGGTGTTCGGAAATGAAGATATAATAAAGCCTTTCTTCCATATCGAACCGCTTTACTCTGTACTCGGAAAACCGAACAGCATATTCCAGATCTCAACCTATCTGCTTATAGCGGCGCTTGCGATAGGTGTCATATTGATAGTGGTTTCAATGACAATGAATATCGTGCTGTCATTCAGGCGCAAGGATTATTCCTCCGCACTGTTCGGAGCAAACGGCATAACCGGTATGATATTCTATATCGCAGTCGTAGCGGCGGCAGGACTTCAGCTCGGATTCGGCATCGAGATGTTCACATTGCCGTATATACTTCTTCTGGTGATACTGCCGCTCGGTGTTATGATGTTCAAAGAGCCTCTTGCACACCTTGTCGCAAACTCGATAAAACGCAACGTCGTCAATTTAAAGCATAAGACGGTTGCCGATGCGGCAATTATGGCTTCCGACACGCTGAGCGAAGAATTGCTCAGAAAAACAAGAGAAGACCTCGAAAAGCTGAACGATCTGAAATTTGTCCGTGCGGTTTACGGAAAGATGCCCCGTGAAAGCTATGACAAGCTGGGATACTTTACCGACAAGGAATTTGTGTTCATTCCTATCACCGAAAATGATGATAACGTCTACGGCGTTTATTTTGTATCAAAACAGCATAGGGCAATGGTGGATGATATATTCGCAGGCCTTTATTTTGAACGTATGAAGATGCCCGCAGAGCTTACATCACCCGGAAGACCCGTTCAGAACGATAAGGATAAGCCAAAGGAGAAAAAGTCTGTCGGCAACTTCATTATTGAAGGTGTCATCGAACTGTTTGAAACCTGTCTTTCATATCTTACAAATACAATGTCATTCCTCCGTGTAGGCGGATTTATCCTTAGCCACGCAGGTATGATGCTGGTCGTAGGAGTGCTGGCAGGCGACGGAGGTGTCGGTACCGTGATTGTACAGATACTCGGAAACGCTTTCGTAATCGGTATGGAGGGATTCCTTGTAGGTATTCAGGTATTAAGACTTGAATTTTATGAGATATTCGGTCGTTTCTATGTAAGCGACGGAAAGAGCTTTGAGCCGCTTAAGGCTAATTTGAATTAATTTCGGGAGGAACTGAAAAATGTTACTGTTTTTACTGCCTTTATTTGCACTGGCACTGATTATGCTGCCGTTCTTTGTAATGCTTAAGAGAAGAAAAGAGGGTAAGCCCTTAAAGACAAGAAAAGCTATACTTATTAATGCCGGCTCGTTTATCGGCGTTATGGTTATGATGAGCGTATTCGTACCGCTTTTTGCATTTGCTTCGGCTGAAGGTGCCGCTGAAGCCGCACAGACAGCGCTCAGCGTAGGCGACGGACTTAAGTATCTCGGTGCGGCGCTTGCAACGGGTCTTGCGACAATCGGTACAGGTATTGCCGTAGGAGGTGCCGCTCCCGCAGCTATCGGAGCTACCGCAGAAAACGACAAGAACTTCACGAAGGCTCTTATCTTCGTTGCACTCGGTGAAGGTGTCGCTATCTACGGACTTCTGATTTCGATACTTATCCTTTATTCATAATAGCCGAAAGGTACAGAAAAATGAAATTTTTTCTTATCAGTGACAACACAGATACACAGATGGGTATGCGTCTTGCAGGGATTGAAGGCATAGTAGTAAGCCGACCTGAAGAAGTTACGGACGCACTGGAGAAAGCAAAGGCCGATAAAGACATCGGCGTTGTGCTTATGACGGAAAAGCTCATCAATATGTGCAAACAGACAGTGTATGATATGAAACTGAACAGCACAAAGCCGCTGATAGTGGAGATACCCGACCGACACGGAACATCGGATATAAGCAAATCCATTGACGGCTATGTGCGTGATGCAATAGGACTGAAACTATAATTAATCAGAAGGGAGCAGCTGTATGCCGGAAGTTCAGGACAGAATAGAAAAGCTGGGCAATTCAATTCTTTCCGACGCTCAGAAAAAAGCGGAAGAAATAATCAGCAAGGCACAGCAGCAGGCTGACGAGCTGACAGAGCAGGCAAGAGAGCAGTACAGACGCAGTGAAGAAAACGAGGTCGCACTCGACAGACAGAAGACCCATACTCTTTACGCAAAGGAATTATCAAAGAGCGACTTTGCCGCACATAAGTCGGTGCTTGCTCACAGGTGCGGGCTTGTAGACAGCTTGTTTGAAGATATTAAGAATAAACTTGAAGAATTTGCAAAGAGCGATAAATATAGCGGATTTATGACCACTCTTGCCGAAAAAGCAGACAAAGAGCAGGCTTTCACCAAAGACTGCGTGATAAACGTCGGCAGAAACGATAAACAGCTTGCCGATGATATAGCGCAGAAGTACGGCATCGGTGTTGCTGTTGACCGTAATATTGAGCTTGGCGGATTGTCTGTTTACTATCCGTCGGAAAATATATATATCGACTATACGCTTGACCTTGCTTTAGAACAGGAGCGAAAGGCTTTTGTGGCAGGTCACGGCGAACTGTCACTATAACGGGAGGAGTTGCAATGAACTGTATTTATGCGATTAACGGACCCGTTGTAAAGGTCAGGGATACAAAATCGTTCTCAATGCGTGAGATGGTAATGGTCGGTAAGAGCAAGCTCATAGGAGAGGTAATCGGCGTAACCGATGAAATGACAACGATTCAGGTTTACGAGGGTACGGCAGGACTTATGCCCGGCGACCCCGTAGAGCCTACAGGAACACCTATGAGTGCAACGCTCGGACCGGGCATAATATCCAATATTTATGACGGTATCCAGCGTCCGCTTAAAGCTATGACGGCTCTCAGCGGCGTATATGTTACTGAGGGCAGTGCAATAGCCGCACTCGATGAAGAACGTGAATTTGATGTCACAGTGACTGTAAAGGTCGGCGATAAACTGCACGGCGGAGATATATATGCGCAGTGCCCCGAAACGCCGCTTATTACACACAGATGTATGGTACCTCCTTATACTGAGGGTACAGTAGAATATGTTGCGTCTGACGGCAAGTATAAGGTCAACGATGTGATAGTAAAACTCAGGATAGACGAAGAAACGGTGCAGGAGCTTACTCTTGTACAGAAGTGGCCTATCAGAACGCCAAGACCTATAAATAAGCGTCTGCCGATCTCAAAGCCGCTTATTACCGGACAGCGTATAGTAGATACCGTGTTACCGCTTGCAAAGGGCGGTACAGCCGCTATACCCGGCGGTTTCGGTACAGGTAAGACAATGACTCAGCATCAGCTTGCAAAGTGGTGCGATGCGGATATTATCGTATATATCGGTTGCGGTGAGCGTGGTAACGAGATGACTCAGGTGCTTGAGGAATTCTCTGAGCTTATCGACCCGAAATCGAACCGTCCGCTGACGGACAGAACGGTGCTTATTGCGAACACTTCAAATATGCCCGTAGCCGCCCGTGAAGCGTCCATATATACCGGTATCACGCTTGCCGAGTATTATCGTGATATGGGCTATCATATTGCTATAATGGCCGATTCGACATCACGCTGGGCGGAGGCACTGCGTGAAATTTCCGGACGACTTGAAGAAATGCCTGCTGAAGAAGGCTTCCCGGCATATCTTCCGTCAAGACTTTCCGAATTCTACGAGCGTGCAGGCTATGTCGAAACGTTGAACGGCAGAGAGGGCAGTGTTACGATTATCGGCGCCGTATCTCCGCAGGGATCGGACTTCTCTGAGCCTGTAACGCAGAATACAAAGCGTTTCGTCCGTTGCTTCTGGGCGCTCGACAAGAATCTTGCCTATGCAAGACACTATCCGGCTATCAACTGGAATATGAGCTATTCAGAGTACAGCGACGATTTAGCCGAGTATTACAACGAACACGTCGGTGAAGAATTCTGCCGCTACAGACAGGAAATATCGACCTTACTGGTTGAGGAAAACAACCTTATGGAGATTGTAAAGCTGATAGGTGCGGATGTTCTGCCTGACGACCAGAAGCTGATAATAGAAATCGCCCGTGTTATAAGAGTAGGCTTCTTACAGCAGAACGCTTTCCATAAGGACGATACATTCGTTCCGCTTGAAAAGCAGAAGCTGATGATGAAAGCAATCTTACTTCTTTATCACAACTCGCTGAACGCTATAAACGGCGGTAAGCCCATATCGGAGATTATCTCATACGGTTTCTTCGATAAGCTGATAAAGATGAAGTACGATATACCTAACGACAAGCTCGAAATGTTTGACGAATATTTTGATATGATAAACAGCAAGTTTGCCGATGATTAAACCCGATAGGAGATTATTTTATGATTCAATATGCAGGACTGAGTGAAATAAACGGACCGCTTGTCTGCCTTGAGGGTGCCAAAGGTGTTTCTTATGATGAAATTGCAGAGATAAAGCTGGAGGATGGCACAAAGCGTTTAGGCCGTGTCGTTGAAATGCAGGGCGATAAAGTTGTCTTGCAGGTGTTTGAGGGTACAAACGGCATCTCGCTCACAAATACAAAAATCAGCTTTACGGGAAAGCCGCTTGAGATTCCGCTTTCTACCGAAATGCTCGGCAGAACGTTCAACGGTGCAGGCAAGCCGATTGACGGACTTGGTGAAGTCTTTCCGCAGAAATACGGCGATATAAACGGCCGTGCACTTAACCCCGTTGCACGTTCTTATCCCAGAAACTATATACACACGGGTATTTCCTCAATAGACGCACTTATGACGCTTATCAGAGGTCAGAAACTGCCTATATTCTCAGGCTCCGGTCTGTCGCATAACAAGCTGGCGGTGCAGATAGTAAAGCAGGCTAAGATAGCAGACAGCGAGGGAAAGGACTTTGCGGTTGTATTTGCCGCAATGGGCGTTCAGAATGACGTTGCGGAGTATTTCAGACGTTCCTTTGAGGAAACCGGTGTTATACAGCGTGTTTGTATGTTCCTTAATCTCTCGAACGATCCTATCATAGAGCGTATCCTGACTCCCAGATGTGCGCTTACTGTGGCGGAATATCTTGCGTTCGAGAAGAATATGCACATACTCGTTATCATGACCGACCTTACCTCATACTGTGAGGCTTTGCGTGAGTTTTCTTCATCAAAGGGAGAGATTCCCGGAAGAAAGGGTTATCCCGGTTATCTTTATTCCGACCTTGCCTCTATGTATGAAAGAGCAGGCGTAGTAGAGGGCAGTACAGGCTCTGTTACGCAGATACCGATACTTACAATGCCTAACGATGATATTACACACCCTATCCCCGACCTTACGGCATATATCACGGAGGGTCAGATAGTGTTTGACAGAAACCTTGACCAGACAGGAATTTATCCCGGACTTTCCGTATTGCTTTCACTGTCACGTCTTATGAAGGACGGCATAGGAGAACAGTACACAAGAGCAGATCACGCCGATGTTTCAAACCAGCTTTTTGCTTGCTATGCAAGAGTGCAGGATGCAAGAGCGCTTGCGTCGGTTATCGGTGAAGACGAACTTTCCGCATCGGATAAGGCAATTATGAAGTTCGGCACGATGTTTGAAAAGTATTTTCTCAATCAGGGCTTCGATGAGAATCGTTCTATGGACGAAACGCTGGATCTTGCGTGGGATCTGCTATCGCTTCTTCCCGCAAGTGAGCTTGACCGTGTAAACGAACAGCTCATAAAAGAACATTATCACCCTGAAAATGCAAAGAGATTTGTATAACAGTTACTATATGAAAGGCAGGTGAGTGTATGGCTGAACAGGTTTTCCCGACCAAAGGCAATCTTATCAAGGCTAAACGTTCCTTACAGCAGGCAAAGCAGGGCTTTGAGCTTATGGACAGAAAGCGTAACGTTCTAATAAGAGAAATGGTGGCGCTGACCGATAAATCAAAGCTGGTGCGAGGAAATATCGAGCAGACCTATGAAAAGGCTTATGCCGCCTTACAGAAGGCTAACATTACGCTTGGCTCGGTATCAACGCTGACGCAGTTTGTACCAGAAGAAACCGATCTTAAAATATCTTTCAGAAGCGTTATGGGCGTTGAGCTTCCTACAGTTGAGCTTCCCGGTAAGCCTATAGTTCCGCAGTATGATATTGCAATGACAAATTCATATCTTGACAATGCTTATATCTGCTTCAATGAAACCAAAAAGCTGACAGTCGTACTCGCCGAGATTGAAAACAGTATATACAGGCTCGCCGTTGCTATAAAAAAGACGCAGAAACGTGCAAACGCACTGAAGAATATAATTATTCCGAAGTACGAGGCACAGGTCAGATTTATCTCAAACTCTCTTGAAGAAAAGGAACGTGAGGAATTCTCACGTCAGAAGGTTATCAAGAGTACCAAGATAAAGAAAGAGCAGGCGCAGAAGGAAAAAGAACAGGCAAAAACCGAATAATTAAAAGCCGCACAGAAGGGTCATCCGATCTGTGCGGCTTTGCATTTATATATGATTAATTATACCTCAACAAAAATTGCACCGCTTGCGGGAACGGTAACTGTATCTGCTTTAACAGAGCCGTTTTCGCCGAGCGTGTAAATTGCCTTTCCGCCTTTTGCATAATCTGCATTGACAGTTACGGCCTTATCAGACGGATTGATGAACACATAAACCGTCTGATTGTCGCTGTTTCTCTTGTATACCAGCGGATAACCGTCACTGCTGACAAACTCAAAGGCTGAGAGATTGTGAAGTGCGGAATTTTCGTTTCTTAGCTTTATCAGTTTTTTTATCTCATTGTAGAGCGACTTTTCATCGAGCATCTGCTTTTCGACAGTAGGTCTGTCGGGTGCGTCATCCTGCTTTATATAAAGCTGTGACTTGTCCGCAGTTGAAAATCCGTCATTTGCGGTGCTGTCCCACTGCATAGGACTTCTTGAGCCGGTGCGGTTATAGCCGCCCTCTACCGATACAAGCCCTTCTACAAAATTCATTCCGATCTCATCGCCGTAGTATACAAACGGTGCGCCGGGCATTGTGAGAAGGAAAGCAAAACAGCATTTCAGCTCGTCCTCATCCCTGCCTCTTGCAAGTCTGTCCATATCGTGATTGCCTGACGGAATGCAGATAAGTCCGCCGCCTGTCATTGCCTTTTCGTGATAGCCGTTGTACTGCTCGGCAAATATTGCGGGAGTACCTTTGCCCCTCTTTGAAAAGAACGGTTCGGCACTTCTGAACATCGAGTTGTAGCCCTCAGGACCGAAGTGCAGTAAGAAGTCCATATCAAAGCCGCCCTGAAGCGAATATTGCGGCTCGCCCCACTCCGATACCATAGCGGCTTCGGGATATTCGCTTTTAAGATAACCCGTTATATCCTGCCATAGCTTGATTGTTTCTTTATATTCGGGATCGCATTTTACAAGCGAGCCTGCCATATCCACTCTGAAACCGTCACAGCCCATATCAAGCCAGAACTTCATAACATCCTTGATTGCGGCTCTTGTCGCCATAGGTCCGGGATCTGTAGGCTTTTGCTGGTAAGCATACTTAGGCTCGGCATAGCCATAGTTCAGCGCAGGCTGAGATGAGAAGAAGTTGACTGCGGCACTGCCGTCACGGTCCGATATGCCTCTTATACAGTTAAGACCCTCCGGTTGTTCCCATATATTGCTTGTCCAGATATATCTGTCGGTATACTCGTTGCTTTCGGGGAGCATCGACTTTTTGAACCATTCATGCTCTACCGAAGTGTGACCGGGTACAAGGTCGAGAAGAATGTGCATCCCACGCTTATGGCACTCATCGAAAAGTCGCTTTAAATCATCGTTTGTTCCGTATCTTGCGGCGGCTTTTTTATAATCCCTTACATCATAGCCCGCATCACCGAATGGCGAATCAAAGCAGGGGTTCATCCATATTGCGTTGAAGCCCGTTTCCTTGATATAGTCCAGCTTTTCGATTATACCCTGAAAATCTCCGATACCGTCACCGTTTGTGTCATTGAAGGATTGCGGGTATATCTCGTAAAAAATTGCATTTTCCAACCACTTAGCCATAAAATACCTCCTGTTTGTCGGAATTGTAAATTGAATTGACATCGTTTACATACTGGTATTATAAACTAAGACGGCGGAAAATGCAAGTGCTATTTCATGAAAAATACATAAAAAAGTACCAGGATCAGCTTGTAGTCGGCGTGGTCACGCCATAAGATAAACGCTACAGCGGCAACCTTCATCAGGTCGTCGTCCTTCATCAGCTTGCCTATAATATCCATATCGGTACTGCGGGCTGAATTTCAGTTTGGTTTTTGCCCGCCCTTCTCCTGCATACGACCGCTGTTCTGACAGCGGCATCGCTCACATCCGCAGGTTTTTCCGCTTTTATCTTGGTTGTTATTATGGTTATGTATCTTTGCGGTGAAATCGGGCGCAGGTCGGGAGTCTGAAACAGACTTAGAAAAATCTTCTATCTTTTTATCCGCTTCCTCTTCACTCATAAAAGTGCTTTCAAAGCTGCGCAGTATTTCGTCTACAGTGTGATTTTCGGTTTTGTCGGGAATCTCGGAATCGGCTGTATTATCGGACTTATCGCCGTAGATTTCAGCGTTGCTTGCTTCATCATATGTGCTGCCGACTGATGAATTTTGCTCTTTATCGTCGGTATCGGCTGTATCCGGGTTTTCGGCAGATTTTTCTTCATTTACGGGAATATTTGTTTCGGCTTCTTCGCTTTCTTTATTTTCATCTTCAGTGTCAGAAGCCGTAATCTCGCTTTCGGCTTCGGTAATTTTTACCTGCACTGTTGTGATTTTTGCCGAATCGGGCTTTGTTGCTTCGTTCACGTTTTCTTCTGCCGGCGTTGGAAGGTGTGATATTGCCGCAGCGATATTTTCGGTTTTCGGAATTTCTTCTTTCGGTTCATCCGCATCGTAACTGAGCCTTGCTTTTTCGGCTGTTCTTATTGCCGCCTCGGCATATTCTTTCTGCAAACGCTCAAATTCGGCTTTTGACATTCTTATATTACTCCATTCCATAAATTTACTCCTTTTCATAGTAGATTATCAAACAGACCGCTGTCTTTAAGATAGGGAAGCAGTGAAATCAGCCTGAACAGCTTTACCGCCGTATCTATTTTTGCCCTGTTTTCTTCTCTTAAGTGAGGCTTCAGAGCAAGCAACAGACCTGTATTTCTGTCCTGCTCGCTCATCTTTGACATTAACTCGCCTATCTTCATAAACATATCTATGTTTATTCCGCCGAAAATATCATCGCTGTCGGTATCGGTCGTGAATTTTTCCTCGTTTTCCGTACCGCTTGTTTCTTCTGAGGTTGCATTGTCGTTTTTATTATCGGACAGCATCGCTTTAAGAATATCATCTATCTCACTCATACTGCCCTCCGTCCATTACTGATTTTTCATAGATTTTTTCAGCTCCTGCGCCTGTGCGGATTTCATCATTTTTTTGATAAGCTCCGGGTTTCCGAGTATGCTTTTTAGCTTTTTTGCGTCTTTTTCCGGCATTTTTTCGAGTGCTATCGAAATATCGCCTTTCTGCATCGCTTCTTTAAGACGCTGAGGCGTGATGCCGAGTTTACTGCTGACCGCCTCAAGCATTGAATCAACGTTGTTATTCATAACTGCCTCCTGAAATTATATTGTCAATGCGGAAAATATATTCCCGTTAAGACTGCCCTAAAACCGTATCTGATGAACTTTTTGCCAAAATCAACGATAAAAGGATACTTACGTTATATTCAGTTCATATTTTTTTGTAAAAATATACAAAAGGTTGTTTTTGTTTTGTGTAGAATTTCTAAAAATACGGATACTAATCTTTTCTTTTTACACATTATGTGTTATAATAACCTAGTGGGCAATAAAAGCCGTATCTGGCTTGCCCGACTGAAAGGATAGAAATTATGAAAATTGTAGTAGTATCCGATTCGCACAAGGAATTTCATAAGCTGAATTCGGTGGTTGAGAATAATCTTGACGCCGACGCTTTTATACATCTGGGTGACGGCGAACACGAATTCAACGATGTAAGGAATCTTCACCCCGAAAAGAGTTTTTTATTCGTAAAAGGAAACTGTGACTTTGCCGACAACAAAACGATAAGAATCGCAAATGCAAAGGGCATCAAGATACTTTGCGTGCACGGCCACGAGCATCATGTGCATCAGGGACTTGATACGCTTGTCGCTGTAGCTAAGCAGAACGGCTGTAAAATAGCGCTTTACGGTCATACTCACCTTTACCGTACCGAGCTTATCGACGGTATATACGTTATGAATCCCGGAAGCATTGATTCTCCGAGAGATAAACGTCCGCCGTCATATGGTATAATCACCATAGATGATAACAAGAAAATCACAATGAACATAGTTGCGCTTGATTACCATGCAGATAAGCAGTAATATAGCCGGCTGTCCTTTATTGACGTTTGACACCTTACCGTCAACCAACACCTATCTTAAGGAACACGCCGACGAGCTTCCCGACAGAACGGTAGTGACAGCAGATTTACAAAGCTGCGGTAAGGGCAGGATCGGCAACACATGGCTTGCTACCCGTGATATGCTCCCTGTTTCAATGCTTATAAAGGCACCGGATAACGCCCACGACCTTACGGTTATATGTGCGGTAGCGGTCTGCCGTGCGATTGAACGGCTGAGCGGTATCAAAGCAGGCATAAAGTGGACAAACGATATAATCTGCTCTGAACGCAAGGTATGTGGTATTTTATGCGAAAGCACCTTAAAAAGTTCCTGTGACGGAGCAATTTACAACAATGTCATCTGCGGAATGGGGCTGAACGTAAATCAGGATGCGGATTTTTTTGAAAAAAGCGGTCTTGTGAATGCGGCGTCCCTTTACACGCTGACGGGCAATAAATACGATAAAATGCTTGCGGCGGAGTATATAGTGGACGAGCTGACACGGCTCATTGACGAGGATTTTTCTACAGTTATAAACGAGTATTCGCAAAGATGCATAACGCTCGGAAAAACAGTGAAACTGGTGCAGAACAATACAGAAACAACTGCATTTGCTAAGGCTATCGCCCCTGACGGTTGTCTTATCTGCGAGAACGAGAACGGTGAATTTACAGTCAACTCGGGTCTTGTCAGAGTGAGAGGTGTCGGAGGTGAATACGTCTGACGCTTAACCGAAAGGAGTTTATATGGCAGAAAATTTGTACATACCTGAGATCAGCGGTCCGCTCAGGAGCTTTATGCTGAAGGTCCCCGAGGAAATTCAGCAGGCAAGCGGTATAAGAGTAATGGGCAAGCTGATAAAATCTATAGTATTTACAACAGATATATGTATAATCAGAAATGTAAATGCCGATGCGGTAATAGCGGTTTATCCGTTTACGCCACAGCCGATAATCACGCAGACAATTATGAGTGCCGCTGATATACCTGTTTTTACGGGTGTCGGCGGAGGGCTGACGCAGGGCAAGAGAGTAGTCAATCTCTCGATGCACGCAGAGTTTCAGGGTGCTATCGGTGTTGTAGTGAATGCACCAACATCGAATGATGTTGTGCGTCAGGTATGCGACACTATTGATATTCCCGTAGTTGTTACGGTTATTTCGGAACACGAGGATATTGAAAGCAGGCTTGAGGCCGGTGCAAAGATATTCAATGTATCCGCCGCAGGCAAGACAACAAATGTGGTAAGAGAAATACGCAAGCGTCACCCCGACATTCCGATAATCGCAACGGGAGGACCTACAAGCGAGTCGATCCTTGCGACTATTGAAGCTGGTGCGAATGCTATCACCTGGACGCCGCCCACAAACGGCGAGGTGTTCCGTGATATAATGGATGCCTACAGAGAAGGCAAACCCCACCCGTAAGCGGCGGGTCGCCGCTGACAGTTCCGCCTTTGGAATTGTCTGAGCTATTCGCAGAATAGCGAAACGGCGGGGTTACACAAAGCAAAGGGCAATATGATAGGTCAGTTACGGCGGCAATGTGCCGTTTCAAATTCCACCTGTGGCTGAAAGCCACTGTAAATTCCTCCTTTGGAATTGTCTGAGCAATTCTCAGAATATCGAAACGGCGGGATTACACAAAGCAATAATCAATATAAGGCGGTTACGGCGGCAAGCTGTGACCGCTATTTATATCATTGTTAAGTTTAGCAAAGCAGTGTACGGCTCGTGGAGCGGTACGCTGACGGTTAAGGCGAAGAAGTCAATATTTAAACGGGTATCGGTAAAAAGCCGATGCCCGTTTTTCTGTGTATTTATCACTGATATATAAGGTTATCCGAAATCGAGAGTTTTTTTATAAAAGTAGTGCAATTCTGTTTCAATTGTGGTATAATTATAAAGAATAATTTAAAACGAATAATACAGATAAAAACGGAGCAGATATGAATTATAATATAAATCTCGGCGGCTGGAACAGCATTTTTGCTGTACCGTCCGATGTGGTGGATAAATACATAAAGATAGCAAGCGGAAGTAACATCAAGGTGCTTTTGTATTTTTTAAGGCACTGCGGCGAACTTCTCAACGATGAAATTATAGCAACAGCACTTTCTATGAACGAGGAAGATGTCAAGGACGCACTTTCGTTCTGGGTGCAGGTGGGGCTTCTTACAATGAGCGACGGTGTTTACTCTCCTATGCAGGCTGTACCCGAAGCCGCAAGACCGCAGGAAAAAGAGCCTGTTACGAGCGGTGTATCTGCAAGTGTAACAGTGCCGGCGGGCGTTACGGCGAAAGACGCTGAATTTGCCGCAGTCAAGGCGGCTGCACTTCGTTCTCCGGAATTTTCACCTGCCGAAATTGCAGATACGATAAAAAGTGACGATAAGATCGACTTTCTTTTCAAAACCTGCGAAACGCTTTACGGCAGACCGCTGAAACATACGGAGCAGAATGCAATTATCACGATAACGGAACATATCGGGCTTCCTGCCGAGGTTGTACTTATGATGGTCGATTACTGCTTTTCGATAAACAAATCATCGCCTGCATATCTCAAAGAAACGGCGATGAACTGGATGGAAAACGGCATAACCGACCTTGCCTCTGCTGAAAGACAGATTTCAATGCTGCAAGCAAAAAATGTTGCCGAAAGCTCGGTCAAGTCAATGTTCGGTATAAACAGGGCGCTGACGCAGAAAGAAAAAGACTTCGTGAATCTTTGGTTCAACGTGTGGAATTTCGACTCTGAAATGGTAAAGCTCGCCTACGAAATAAATGTCAACGCAAAGGGGCAGTTTGCATTCCCGTATATCAGCAAGATACTTGAAAACTGGCATTCAAAGGGCATAGCTACAGCAGAACAGGTAAATGACGAAAATATCAAGCGACAGGAACAGCAGAGCAGTAACTCCTCATTTGACGTTAATAAAATAGATGAGCTGTTGTTACAGGATTACGAATAAAGGAGAAACGACCGATGGCATATCCTTCCGAATACTATACAAAAGCGCAGGAGATAATCGACAAAAGACGTTTTGAAAATTCTGTGAAGGCGGAAAAACGTCTGCGTGAGGTAAGAAGCAAGATACCCGAAATAGTTGAGATTGACAGCAAGCTCAGTAAAACTATTGATGAGCTTGTGAAGATAATCCTTTCGGATAAACCTGACAAGAAACAGTGTATTGAGCAGGTTAAGGAAGAAAACCTTGCTTTACAGGAGCGCATGAAAGAGCTGCTCAGAAAAAACGGTTATGCTGTCGATTATCTTGACCCGATATACACCTGCAGGAAATGTCACGATACCGGTAACGGCGACGGAGGAAGATGCTCGTGCTTCAATGACGCTTTGAAAACTGTTGCGGCACAGGAACTCAGCAAAAGTCTGCCGATGGGACTTACCTGCTTTGAGAGCTTTGATTTATCGCTGTACAGCGATACGGTGACGCCCGGAATGAACACCAAACGTTCTCCCCGTGAAATGATGACGCAGAACTATGAGTACTGCAAGGAATATGCGGAATATTTCCGTGTACCTAATGAAAGTATTTTTATGACGGGCGGAACGGGACTCGGAAAAACACATCTTTCGTTATCAATAGCAAAAAAAGTAATAGAAAAGAATTATTCCGTTGTTTACGGCTCTGTGCCTGACTTACTCAGAAGAATAGAGAACGCTCACTTCAACAAATCGGAAGATGAAACAGAGGTTATCAACACTCTTAAGGAATGCGACCTGCTTTTGCTTGACGATCTGGGGGCGGAATTTGAATCTACTTTCTATGTGTCGTGCCTTTATGAGCTTATCAACAGCAGAACCGGTTACGGTAAACCTACAATAGTTAACACAAATCTTTCGGGTGCGGAACTGAAAAAGCGTTATTCCGACAGAATAGTATCACGTCTTTATTCGATGAAAACGCTTGTTTTCAGCGGTGAGGACATACGCATGAAATTAAAGAAGAAAAAGTGACAGTTAAAGTATAACCACAGATAGCAGTAACAGCTTTGATAAGGGGTGTATTATGAACAGAGGTTTTGCGGTATTTATTATACTGGCTTTGATTTCGGTTATTTTATCCTTCGTAATACCTGATAATTCTAAGAGGGGATTTACCAACGCTTTGTCATCGTATATGATTGCTGATGAAGAAAACAAGCTGAATTATGATGATACAAGGGAGCACCTGAGAGTGCCTGCAGAGCTTCCTTTTGAGTATGATTTTGATAATAAGGAATTTAACAACGGGTTTGAGTATGAATTTAATCCGAACTTTCATTCGGGATATTATCACAAGCCGCAGACACTGAAATTTGATTGCAGTGACACGATATGGTACACCACAGACGGAACATTGCCCGAAAAGAACAAAACGGCTTATCTCTATGATAATGAAAAGGGCATAAGGCTTGATACCGGTGTGACAAATATATGCATCAGAGCTGAGAAGGACGGTAAAATGAGCCGTGTATATGTCGGCTCTTATGTAATACTCGGCTCGACGGAAGACGTCTTTTACGGTTACGGATACAATTCACTCGACAAATACGACCGATATATCTACAGAAGTCTTTACAAGGCTATGAGTAACTATGAAACGAAGTTTGATGTGCCGTTCACCAATGTTTCATATCAGAGACTGTACCGAATATTCATGTGCGTAAACTACGATAATCCGCTTCTTATTCAGGCGCCTCTTTCTTTTGTGAGCTGGAGCGGCAATAAGAAAGATGTCAGTTCAATAAAGCTGATTTATGATTTTTCTAAAGAAGCAAGTGAGTATTATGTTGAAAAGACAAAGAAAAGGGCGGAAGAAATACTGAATACTGCCGACGGCTCGGAATCACTTTTTGATTATCTTCTTACAATACATAATGAGATTCTTAAAAATGCCGAATACGACTATACGCTGGAAAGTGACGGAGCATATGAGGCTTTCGGCGTACTTACGGCAGGAAGCGGAGTGTGCGAATCGTATTCAAGGGCGTATCAATATCTTTGTCAGTGCATAGGTGTTGACAATCTGCTGATTGTCGGAACAAGCAATGACGAACCGCATATGTGGAATATGGTTATGCTCGGCGGAGAATGGTATCATGCCGATTTAACGTGGGATGACGGTGACAACGGCGGAATAGAGTATTATTATTTTGCGTTCAATGACAAGAATCTGAAGGATTACGGAGAGCGCACAATCTCACCGGAGCTTAACGAGAGCAGACCTATACTTGAGCTGTATAGCGATTCTAACTATTATCCAATCCCTGCGGCGAGAGGAACAGAATATTCTGTATCGAATATACTTTTGTATTGATGTAATTGATGCTATTAAGGATGTGATTGATTGAAAAAGAGTATTTTTAATATAATTGCCGTGACTATCTGCACAGCGGTATTTATATCATGTGTCGGTGGCTGTTCCGTCAGCGAAAAGGATAAGAACAACAAGGAACACAGCTTTTCCGAGATGAAGACGGACGGCGAGCTTGCGTATAACAGCAAGGGAGAATTTTCGGTCAATCTGTCGGTCGATAATATAACTTTGTCGGACAAAACCGGAATAAATGATGTAAAGGTGTTCTACTCGGTGATAAACAGCGATAAGCTGACGGATATAGACGCATCTGATGCAGTGAAGCTGAATAACAGCGAATATAAGGCTGTATATGCAAAGGTTTCGGCGGTTACGCTGAATTCCGAGCATTCGGCTACGGTTTCGTTCAACGACAGTTCTTTCAGCCGGAATAAGCCCGATTGCTTTTTTATTGTATTTGACAAGAACACAAATGAAACGGGGAGGTATCTTGTGTCGATGATACCTGTAAGATACCCCGCTTATTCGGCGGTAAGCGACACGACCCAGATACGTTCTGAGAGCAGCGCCAACAGGTTCAAGCTGACGCTTGACAAGAGCAGTTTTGCAAACGGGATAAACGCTGACGATATTGTGCTGTCGGGCGGTTTTGAAGGCTGCAAGGTAAGCGAAATCGAGAGAACGGGAGATAACACTTTATCTCTTGTTATAAGCACCGATAACGGCTATAAGTCCGGTGAGAACGGATGTATCACTATAAAGCGCAGTGCGATAGCCGATGCCGCCGTTGACGTATCTGCGACAGTAAGCATCGTTTCGCCGTCAGTAGTATTTTCATCCACAGACTTTGAAGCGTCAACAAATTACGCCAGAATAACCGTATCGCTTGTTGACTGCTCGTTCAGCGACAGTGTATCAGCGTCAATGCTCGGGTGCGATAACGGCAATGTTGAGATAACACGTTTTGATCGTGTGTCGGCAAGTGAGGGTGTGTTGTATCTGTCATTTGACACGGATACACCTGCAAAGGCAATCGAACTGATTTCGGGATGCACGTTTACGATAAAGGATACCGCACTGAGCATAAATTATCCGCTGCATTTTAATGTCGATCCTAAAAATCCTGACGTCAGTGCGACGATTACGGAGGTTAAGGAAAACGGCTCAGATTTCAGCGTTACGGCACAGCTTGGCGTTGTTGACGGCTCATTCAATGTAATAAGTAAGAACAGCTTTATATTCAGCGGCGACTATTCAAAGGCGGTAATAACGTCAATTACGGCGCAGGATAATTCCGCTACGGTATGCTTTGACATACCCAGAACATCTTCTATCGGCAACGCTGAGCTTTACGGTACGGTCGGTCTTAAATCCGGTGCGGTTGTAAGCAGATGGGGAACTCAGACGGGTATTTCATCTTTTCCTCTTTATTATAGCTATTCGGAGAGCAACAACAGCAAGATTGTAATTCCTGATGCCCAAAAGCTGAATAAGTTATGCGAGGCGCTCAGCGAGTATACCGGTTTTACCGGCGTGAGCGGGAATGCTTCGCTTGAAGATCTTGCAGGCTATAAGATTGGCGACACAAATTTCGGAAAGATTTTCTTTGAACAGTGCGAAAAGTACAACGGTGGTTACGGGCTTATAAACAAGACGGATAAGCTTGTGAGATCCGATCGTATTTCTGCAGGTACTCAGAATATCGAATATGTATTCGCTGTTGAAAGATATATGAATGACATAAAGGCACTTCATTCTCTGATAAAGCCTGTCAGCGACAGCCTTGCAAGATTGTTTGCCGTATATGAAAGTATGAATGCGACTAAGGATAAGCAGGAGCTTGAGGCGCTTAGCTCTGAGGCGGATGAGCTTATCGGAAAAATCACTTCTGTATATTCGACGAAAATCAAGGGCATATCATATTCTGAAATGCTTGACAGGGTGACAAAGGAATATTGCGGCGGTGCATTGACGGCATTCGATAACATCTGTGACGATATATATAACTGGTATCCGCAGAGCGTCAATGACAAGAAAATGTTCAGGGCTATGTCGCAGAGTGTTATTGTGTATGCGGCGGCGATACAGTTTATTTCGGTTGCAGGAAGCGAGGATAAGTCGGGAGAATACGCATCGCTATCTGATGATATTTCGAAGCTGTACCGATACACCGATTCAAATCAGGTTGAGGAGATAAATAACGGCGACGGCGTGTTATGCACCACGCTTGACAGAACGTTCAGACTTCAGAAGGTCAATTCGGCACTTCATAACGCTGTCAATGAAATATCGCTCTCAGAAATCAGCCAGCTTGAGAATATGCTCGAAAAGGACAGCACATTGGAAAGCGAGCTTGCAAAAGTCGGTTTTGACGTGTCGCCCGTAAGGTATATTGTATGCTCTGACAGCGATATTACAAGCAGATCACAGACGGAGCAGGGCAGACGTGCATACTCCTTTGTAAGACGTGCCACGCTTTACGATCTGACCTCATCTCAGACGGTGAGCGAAAAGGAATATTGCAATTATTACTACAGTATCGAAATCGGCGAGGACGGAACACCTGTTGCAGTGCCTTATGTAAATGTGTATTACCGGCTTTATACGCTGAGGTGAGAGTACAGAATCTATGAGCAAAAATGTGATAAATACAGAGCGACTGACTTTAAGGCCCGTTTTAACCGGGGATACAGACGAAATTCATAGGTATGCAGGCGATAAAAGCATTGATATGATGCTTTTTCTGCCTAATGATACTGTGGAACAGACAGCTGAATTTGTCAGAAATGCGGTTTTACAGTGGGCGGATGAAAAACTGTCCGTTATGGAATTTGTGATGCTATATGACGGCAGAATCATCGGCGGTATTGGTCTTGAAGCGGTGGACGAAGTAACTTATGAAATAGGTTGGGTATTAAGCAAGGATTACAGAAATAAAGGATTTACCACAGAGGCGGGTAAAGCGCTTTTGGAATATGCGTTTGATGTTCTGTCCGCCGATAAGGTGATAGCTCATTGCGATATAAGAAACAAGGCGTCTGAAAACGTGATGAAAAAGCTCGGAATGACGCTTAAAGATAACAGCGGCACAAGATTTTACGAAAAGACGGGCATAACATCGGGCGAGCTGATGTATTGCATTGACAGGAAGGAAAAGCAGAAAACTGAATAGCGGCAAAAATAAACGGGGCTGTGTAAACAGTCCCGTTAATATTATTCATTTTGATTATTCCTGAGTTTCAGCTTCAGGCTCTTTTTCTTCTGCTGTTTTAGCTTCAGCGGCATCTTCAGCCTTTTCTTCGGATTTGTTCATTACATCTGCAGGATCAAGAACTTCATCGTCATCATCAAAGAATTCGTCATCGAAATCTTCATCGCTATCCATAATGTCATCGAACTGATCGTAAGCGATCTCCTTTTCTGTCTTCTTCTTGAGATATATAAAGACAGCTGCAACAGCACCGAGTACTGCAAGTGTGCCTATGGCAAAACCGGTAAATGCTTTCATTTTAAACCTCTTTCCGGTGCTTTCACACCAACTTTATTGTAATTATTATACTATATCCACTGTCGGATTTCAAGTGCTTTTTATCAATATGAGCAGTTTTAACAAAATTCTTATAGGTTTCCTGTTAAATTCATCAATACTGCAAGTGCCGCAACAGGTGCCGTTTCGCATCTTAAAATACGTTCACCCAGATGCACAGCGGTAGCACCTTTTGAAAGTGCATAGTCTACTTCCTCTTTTTCGAAGCCGCCCTCACTGCCGATGAATACAGCAATCTTCTTATATGAAAGGTCAAGCTCCGACAGCTTCTTTCCTCCGCATTCATAGAAAATTATCGGCAAGGTGTCGCTGTCGATGCTGTTTACTGCGGATTTAAAATCAGTAAACGGCATAACTCCGGGAATTTTTCCTCTGCCACATTGCTTTGACGCTTCATACGCTATACGCTGTAAGCGCTGTACCTTTTTATCGGCACTTTTTGCGTCCGGTCTTGAAACACAACGTTTTGACAGGAACGGTACTATTTTCACCGCACCAAGCTCAGTTGCTTTCTGAACGATAAAATCCAGCTTATCGTTTTTGGGAACGGCCTGAAACAGCGTTATTTCAACATCCGGTTCAGCTAAGTTGTCCTTTTTATCAAGTATACCAAACTCTATTGCGCTTTTGTTTTCAGCGGAAGAAAGCTCACAAAGGTAATCGTGTCCGTTTTTGTCGCAGATTATTGCCTTGTCGCCCTTTCTCATTCTGAGTACCTGAGCGATATGCTTTGAGTCCTCGTCATTCATATATATTATTCTGTCGTTTTCGTCTATTGTATCCGAGAAAAATCTTGGATACCTCCATTTTTCGAGTTCTTCAGCCATATATTCTCCTTTAAGCATTTGGTGCATTTTCAAATAAATTGTTTACCATTTCTGTATAACAGCAGTTTTCGGGCTTTTCAAGACGGCTGTCATCACGCAGAATATCGTCGGCCGCTTCGCCTGTCATTTTCAATATATCAAGGTCAGCGTAAATATCTGCGATTTTAAGCTGCGGCAGACCGTGTTGTTTACTGCCGAAGAAATCGCCGGGTCCACGCAGTTTCAGATCCTCGTTTGCGATTTCAAAGCCGTCCGAGGTCTTTACCATTGTATCCATACGCTGTTTTGTGTAATCGCTTTTATTATCTGTGACAAGGATACAGTGTGATTGCTCTGTACCTCTGCCTACTCTGCCTCTGAGCTGATGGAGCTGTGACAGCCCGAACTGCTCTGCATTTTCGATTACCATCACAACGGCATTCGGAACGTCTACACCGACCTCTATTACCGATGTCGCAACAAGGACTTTCAGCTTGTTGTCCTTGAAATCCTGCATTACTGCGTCCTTGTCTGCCTGCTTCATCTTTCCGTGAAGAAGCCCTGTCGGAACATTGGCAAGGCAGGTATTTTGAAGCGAATTTATATATTCTGTCGCCGCCGCTTTTTCGGATACGCCTTCTTCGATAAGAGGGCAGACGATATACGCCTGAAAGCCGTTGTTTACATATTTCAGGATGAATCTGTACAATCTTTCACGGTAGCTTGTATCAACGGCATATGTTCTTATCGGAAGTCTGCCTTTCGGCATTTCGTCAAGTATAGATATATCAAGGTCGCCGTAGATTATCATTCCGAGCGTGCGTGGAATAGGCGTAGCTGACATTACGAGAACGTGAGGCTCGTTGCCTTTTGAGCCGAGTGCCGCACGCTGACCTACTCCGAATCTGTGCTGTTCATCGGTTATTACAAGTCCGAGAGAACTGAACCTTGTGCTTTTCTGAATAAGTGCTTGAGTACCGACGGCAATGTCAATCTGCCCGTCGGCTATAAGCTGTCTTATCTGCTTTTTCTGAGCAGGTGTCTGTGAGCCTGTAAGCAGAGCAATGGTCACTCCGAGCGGAGCTAAGAACTTGTAAAGCGTGTCGTAGTGCTGCTTTGCAAGAATTTCGGTCGGTGCCATAAGAGTAGATTGATATCCGTTAAGGTATGCAAAATAAGCCGCACCTGCCGCCACGGCGGTTTTACCCGAGCCGACATCGCCCTGCAACAGTCTGTTCATCGGAACGGATTTCTGCATATCGTCACAGCATTCCGATATGGCTCGTATTTGTGCGCCTGTCAGAGTGAAGGGCAGAGAGGAGTAGTATTCATCTATGCTCTTGCTTTCCATAGGTGCGCCGGCAAGCCTTTTTTTGCGGTTTTTCATAGATTTAAGGCCAAGCTGTAAAAGGAACAGCTCTTCAAAGGTCAGACGATATTTTGCCTTGTCATACTGTTCCTTGTTTTCCGGAAAATGAATCCAACGTAAAGCGTTATCATAGGAAATAAGGTTGTATTTATCCATAAGCGTGTCGGTGAGATGCTCAGGAAAGGTAAAATCACGCAGTACATTTTTAATGCAGTTTGACATAATGCCTTGAGAAATACCTGTTGTCAGGCTGTAGCGAGGCATCAGCTTATTGGGGTCTTGAGAATCTATAAAAACAGGCGAGTTCATTTCTTTTCTCAGAAAATCTCCCGCCATCTTGCCATAAAAGCAATATTCATTGTCGAGCTTAAGCCTTGTGAAAGAATAATCGCTGTTGAAGAATGTTATCAGCATATCGCCTGTGCCGTCGCTGACAAGCACCTTGAATATATTGATCCTGCCGTAGTATGCAGGAAATTTCTTCGTGACAATCGCTTTTACAACGTGATTTTCGCCGTCATTTACCAGATCCGATATCGCGGTTGTTTCGTTGAAGTCGATATATCCTCTCGGATAATGCTCGGCAAGCTGTAGAGCCGTTGTTATGCCGAGCTTTTCGAGGAGCTTTGCTCGTTTTTCACCGACTCCCTTGATATAGCAGACAGGGGAGTCGGGAATCTTTTTTATTTCATTCATAAATTATTCTACTGATATGAGATAGTAGTATACGGGCTGACCGCCGTTTACAAGTACAATTTCAATATCATCGCTTATCTTGGCTCTGAGCGCTTCAAAAGCGGCCTGAGCGGTTTCGTCGGTAACATCGCTTCCATAAATAATCGTGATATATGATGAGCCTGAACGAATCAGCTTTTTGGTTATCTTGATAAGCGCTTTTGTAACATCCTTTTCAACAAAGGCGAGCTTGCCGTTTTCCATAGCAAGAATTTCACCCTTCTTTATCTGTTTGCCCTCAAAATCACTGTCACGGACAGCAAATGTTATTGAGCCTGAGCCGACATTATCAAGCGCCTTTGTCATATTTACGCCGTTTGTGCTGAAATCGCTGCTTTCATCAAAGGCAAGCATAGCTGTGATACCCTGCGGTATAGTTCTTGTCTGTAAAACGATAACGTTTCTGTCGGTGAGCTTTACAGCCTGCTCAGCCGCCATAATTATATTCTTGTTGTTGGGAAGAACGAAAATGTTTCTTGCGGGGGTAGCGTTGATAGCCTCAAGAATATCCTCTGTCGAGGGGTTCATTGTCTGACCGCCTCTTACTATCACGTCAACTCCGAGATCCTTGAACAAATCCTCAAGTCCGGCACCGGATGTAACTGATACAAAGCCGAAATCCTTGACAGGCTCTGCGGGAGCAAGCTTTTGCTTCTTCTGCATTTCAGCCTTTGCGGCAGCACCCTTGTGCTGTTCTTTCATATTTTCAATCTTGAGGTTTATGAGAGAGCCGTAAAGGATACCTTCTTCAAGAGCCTTACCGGGATGCTCTGTATGAACGTGAACCTTTATGATGCTGTCATCATCAACGACCACAACACAGTCACCTATTGATTCGAGGAAAGCACGGAGTTTTGTTGCGTCCTTGTTAACGTCGCTTTTTACAACGATAAATTCCGTACAGTAGGTGAATTCTATATCGGTTTCAAATGTACCTGCGGCATTTGTTACGACCGCTTTTTCTGTTGCCGTTTCTTCCTTCGCACCGATCATCACGCCGCCGCAGATAACGGACGCCATACCCTTGAGGATAGTATAGTATCCCATACCGCCTGCGTCTACAACTCCCGCTTTTTTAAGAACGGGGAGCATTTCGGGTGTCTGATCGAGAGTTTCCTTTGCGGCTGTTGTAAGAACATCGAACAGCTCTGCAAAATCTTTGCACTGTGCGTCGTTTGCCTTTTCTGCGGCAACTCTTGCAACGGTGAGAATAGTACCCTCAGTGGGCTTCATTACTGATTTATAAGCCGCCTCTGCACCTAATTTAAGTGCGTTGCAGTAGTCTTCGACAGTAGCCTCGTGCTTTCCTGCAAGACCTTTTGAAAGGCCTCTGAATAACAGGGAAAGGATAACTCCGGAGTTACCTCTTGCGCCTCTCAGCATAGCAGAAGCCGCTGTCTGCGCCACTGTTTCGACAGTTACGCTGTCACTGAGCATATTAAGCTCAGCAACGGCATTTCTTATAGTCATCGACATATTCGTGCCGGTGTCACCGTCGGGAACAGGGAACACGTTAAGCTCGTCTACGCTCTCTTTATTATTGATTATATTGTTTGCACCTGAGATGATCGCATCTCTGAGAATTTTTCCGCTTAGCATTAGTCAGATACTCTCCTTGATATTATACTTTAACAGCATCGACAAAAACGTTTACCTTGTCAACGGTAAAGCCTGTTTCGTCCTCAACTGCAAATCTTACCTTATGAATGATGCTCTTTACTATCGTAGACACATTTACCCCGTACATTACGGAAATGTGAAGGTCGATATAGAGCTTGTCATTTTTATATCTTACCGTGACACCTTTTTCTGAAAGGATAGTCTTTTCGGCAAATTTCTTGATGAATTTAAGAGGTACTTTTTCAACAAAGGTCTGTTTTGCGTCACCGGCATTCATTCCCACTATGCCGAAGCAATTTGTAACAGTTCCGCCGATAAGGCTGTAGAAGAACTGCTTTGAATAGGTGATCGTTCCTAAGTGGTTGTTTATCGTGATCATTTGTATAACCTCCTTGTAAATCGGACTATATTATTATACTATATTTCACGGCAAATTTCAAGCGTTAATGCCAAATTACCGTTCAAGGACATAAACTCCGCTGTTGACAGGGCGTGTCGTAAAAACATGGGGATATTTTCCCGACAGGATTTTTTTTGCATCGACGGCTGTTTCTTCGCTTTCAAATACTCCGAAAACAACGCTTCCGCTGCCTGTCATTTCTGATATGACGGCTCCGCTTTCCAGCAGGTCGTTTTTCATTTCTTCTATCCTGCTGTCGTGATAGATTTCTGTGAATACGTTGCTTATAAAGCCTGCGCCTTCAGAAAGACTTCCGCAGACAATGCTGCTTACAAAATCGGCATAATGAGGATTTATCTCGGTCGGATTTTCATCGTATTTTGCGTAAGCCTCAGCCGTACTCAGAGTAAAATCGGGATAAATGCAGACAAACACGCAGTTCGTGTCGCATTCAGCCGCAATCATATCTCCGCTCGTTATGCTGTAAAGCGTGCCGCCTTTAATGCAGATAGGAACATCTGCGCCGATTTTATCACCGACAGCACACAATGCTTCGGAATCGAGTTTTTTACCGAACAATTCATTTAGTGCGACAAGTGTTCCTGCACCGTCGACGGAAGAGCCGCCCATTCCTCCCATCAGAGGAACGTGCTTTTCAATATCGACAGCTATCTCGGCGGCAAGTCCGGTTGCGTCGAAAAATGCTTTTGCAGCTTTCCATACGATATTCTTTTCATCGCACGGAATGTCGGGGTTATTGCAGGTTATCCTGCAATCAAAACTATCCGTACTCATAACGCTGACGGTTATATCGTCATAAATATCAACGCTTTGTGTCGCAATGTTGAGCGAATGTCTGCCGCCGGGCAGTCTGCCTGTTATGTCAAGAAACAGGTTCAGCTTTGCGTATGCTCTTACCTTTATTTTCATAGATTACAGTACACCGAGGTCTTCAAGAAACAGCCTTATGCGTTCAAGCGCTGTTTTGATGTGCTGAAGTGAATATGCGTAGGATACACGGATATATCCCTCTCCGCATTTTCCGAAAGCGTCGCCGGGAACAACGGCTACTCTGTGCTTTTCAATCAGCTGTTCGCAGAATTCCTGTGATGAAAGTCCTGTTTTCCTTATAGACGGGAAAATGTAGAATGCACCCTCCGGTTCAAAGCAATCAAGACCCATTTCATTGAAGCCTTTTACGATAAGACGTCTTCTCATATCGTATTCGCCACGCATATATTCAATGTCTTTTTTGCAATCCTTAAGTGCTGTTACTGCGGCATACTGGCTCATTGTGGGCGAACACATTATGCCGTACTGGTGAATCTTCAGCATCTGAGTGACTATAGGAGCGGGACCTGCGGCAAAACCGAGCCGCCATCCTGTCATCGAAAACGCTTTTGAAAAGCCGTTTATAAGAACGGTACGTTCTTTCATGCCGTCTATTTCAACGATAGAACAGTGTTCCTCATCGCCGTAGGTAAGCTCTGAATATATCTCGTCGGAAATAACGATTATATCTGTGCCTCTGATTACCTCCGCAATCGCTTCAAGGTCGGATTTTCTCATAACAGCACCTGTGGGATTGTTCGGGTAGGGAAGTACAAGAGCCTTTGTTTTCGGGGTTATATGTGCTTTCAGTGCTTCGGCGGTCAGCTTGAAGCCGTTTTCAACGCTTGTTTCTATAGCAACGGGTGTGCCGTTTGCAAGTGTTACGATAGGGCCGTAACAGACAAAGCTGGGCTGAGGGATAAGTACCTCATCGCCCGTATCAATGAGCGCTCTTATAGCAAGGTCTATCGCTTCTGAGCCGCCGACCGTTACAAGTATCTCGTGCAGGGGGTCGTAGCTGACGTGCAGCCTGTCATTGATATAGTCGTTGATAGCAATGCGAAGATCGGCAAGACCTGCGTTTGCGGTATAGTTTGTACGTCCTTTTTCAAGAACTCTGATTGCTTCTTTTCTTATTGCCCACGGTGTCTTGAAATCAGGTTCACCGACCGACAGTGATATAACATCATCATAGCTTGCGGCTATGTCAAAAAACTTTCTTATACCCGAAAACTGCAGATCCTGCACCTTTCGGGAAAGTATATTTTCATAATCCATCACGGAGATACCAAACTCCTTTCGTCCGTGTTCTTTAAGAACATCTTGTCTTTTTCCTTATATCTGTGCAGAATGAAATGCGTTGTTGTACTGAGAACGCCGCCTAAAGGCGCTAATCTGTCCGTTACGAACATAGCTACATCACGCAGATTTGTACCCTTGATAGTTACGGCAAGGTCATAACCGCCGCTCATCAGGTATACCGATGAAACCTCATCATACTGAGCGATAACTGCCGCTACATCATCATAACCGCACTGTATTTCGGGGGAAACTCTGACTTCGATAAAGGCGCAGACGGAGTTTCTGTCGAATTCTTCTTCGTTGATGATTGCGGTATAGCCGATTATCATTCCGCTCTTTTCAAGCTCCGCTATCATCGCCGCCACATCGTCAGCCGAAGTATCAAGCATCGCCGCCAGCTGTTCGTTTGAAAGTCTGGCGTCCTGTCTTAAAAGGTCAACAAGCTTTTCTTTCTTTGTCATAATCTTATCCTCCGAATTATTTTATGCTTATAAATGTGGGATTACGTTTCTTGAAAAATGCAAGTTCTGTAAAGCCCACATTTCTTGCGAGTTCTATAGCCTCCGGAATACCTTTTCCGAGGTCTTGCGTGCAATGTGCGTCCGAGCCGACAGTAAGTATTTTACCGCCAAGCTCTTTATAAAGTCTTACATAGTATTCGTCAGGCAGCGTAAGACCTATCTTCTGCCTGAGTCCGCTTGAATTTATCTCGATACCTATATCGTTTTTTATAAGAGTAGAGAATATCTCCTTGATTATCGGAAGGTACTTGCTCATATCTATGTAAAGCCCCGATTCGCCCACAATATAACGCAGAGGGTATGTCAGGTGACCCAGTACGTCAAATTCGCCCCACCGAGCCATTTCAAGCATTTCCTCAAAGTACAGCTTCATTATCATTTCGGGCTGTACCTCGTTATAATCAAGCAGATAAAAATCCTCCCAGCCGTTGCACATATGGAGCGAGCCGATTATAAAGTCATAATCATAGCTTGACAGCATCCTTTTTGTAAGCTCCATATCCTGTAAAGGCTGACCCAGCTCAACACCGTATGCCATATTTATCTTATCCGCATACTTTTTAATAAGGGCGGGAGAGATCTCCGACGCTCGTTTTACAGGTTCTTCGTAGAGATATTCCTCATCGTAGAATTTATTTATTTCAAGGTGATCTGTGAGCGAGTAATATCTGATACCAAGCTCTATTGCTCGTCTGACCATTTCTTCCGGATCGTTACTGCCGTCGGGCGACAGATTTGAGTGATTGTGTACGTCCATCAGAATTTCGGGGTCGTTCATATTTGCTACCTTCCTTTTGCGGTTGTTCTATATCTATACATATTTTATTTTACCACAAACAAAGCTGTTTGTCTATTGTAATATTCAAATTAATTGTGAAGATTGCAAAAAAATACCGAGGAAATAAATTCCCCGGTAAGATTTTATTTGTCATTGTCAAGATTGTTGTTGACACCGTATGAAAGCGTCAGCAGGCTGTCGCCCAGATGAACGTTTTCAACGATTATGTTTTTATGCTCAACGTTAATGTCGTAGTGCGAGAAGTTCCAGAACGATCTCACACCAAGCTCTGTAAGGCGGTCGACTATCTCCTTTGTAACCGATTTCGGTATACAAAGAACGGCAACCTCCGGCTTATTTTCACGGCAGAACTTTTCAAGATCGTCAATATCGGTTATTGTCAGTTTTCCGAGAGGATTTCCGACAATTTTCTTGTTGGAGTCAAATATACCGATAAGACTGCATCCGCTTTTTTCAAAATTAATGTGAACGGCAAGCGCAGTGCCGAGATTACCCGCACCGATAAGAATCGTTTTTCTGTGCTTGTCAACACCGAGAATACGGCCTATTTCCTTTCGCAGCTCAGAAACATTGTAGCCGTAGCCCTGTTGCCCGAAGCCGCCGAAGCAATTGAGATCCTGTCTTATCTGTGATGCGGTAAGGTGCATTCTCTCCGATAATTCCCTTGAAGAAATCTTAGAGATCTGCTGATCCTCCAGCTCGCCGAGAAAGCGGTAGTAGCGGGGAAGTCTGCGTATTACTGAATTTGATATGTTAATGCTTTTCGACAAGATACTGCCTCCTTACAGTTTTTTTAATTGAGATCAAAGTGTTGCTTTAAGTCTGTTGTTGATTTCAAGCAGGAAGTCCTCTGTGTTTACCTTTCTCTTGTTGTCGAGGTTTGAAAGTACATAGAGGTCGCCGGTCATAACACCGTCTTCAATCGTCTTTATAGTAGCCTTTTCGAGCTTATCAGCAAAGTCAGAAAGCTCCTTGTTTCCGTCAAGCTCGCCACGTTTTCTTAATGCGCCCGTCCACGCAAACAGGGTAGCTACCGAGTTGGTTGAGGTTTCCTCACCCTTTAAGTGCTTGTAGTAGTGACGTGTTACTGTGCCGTGTGCGGCTTCATATTCGTAAACGCCTGTGGGAGAAACAAGCACGGATGTCATCATACCGAGGCTTCCGAAAGCTGTTGCCACCATATCGGACATTACATCACCGTCATAATTCTTGCAAGCCCAGATATATCCGCCTTCAGAACGTACAACTCTTGCTACAGCGTCATCAATCAGTGTATAGAAGTATGTGATACCTGCGGCATCAAACTTTTCCTTGTATTCATTATCGAATATTTCCTGGAAAATATCCTTGAATGTATGGTCATACTTCTTGGAAATAGTATCCTTGGTCGCAAACCAGAGATCCTGCTTTGTGTCGAGCGCAAAGTTGAAGCAGGCTCTTGCAAAGCTGGCGATACTTGCGTTTATGTTGTGAAGTCCCTGAATGATGCCGTCAGAACCGCTGAACTTGTGGATAAGCTGTCTTGTTTCGTTTCCGTCCTTATCTGTCACAACAAGCTCTGCTGTACTGCCGTCGGCAACCTTCATCTCGGAGTTTTTGTAAACATCGCCGTAAGCGTGACGTGCAATGGTTATCGGCTTTTTCCAGCCGGGCAGCAGAGGAGTGATACCCTTTACGATAATGGGGGCTCTGAATACGGTACCGTCAAGGATAGCACGGATAGTGCCGTTAGGCGACTTCCACATTTCCTTTAAGTTGTATTCTGTCATTCTCTGTGCGTTGGGGGTGATTGTAGCACACTTTACCGCTACACCGTATTTCTTTGTAGCGTTTGCGGAATCAATCGTTACCTGATCGTTTGTTTCGTTTCTGTGAACAAGACCGAGATCGTAATAATCTGTCTTTAAGTCAACATACGGGCAGATAAGTATATCCTTGATCATCTTCCAGATAATTCTGGTCATTTCGTCGCCGTCCATCTCAACGATGGGGGTGGTCATCTGAATCTTTGCCATTATAGCCGTTCCTTTCGATATTACTTGTTGTGCTTTGTGTAGTTAAGCAGACCGCCTGCGAGCATCATACCCTTGCCACGCTCGGATAATTCGCAGGTAACCTTGTATTCTGTACCCTTTGTTATATTCTTGACGGTTATCTCAGTACCGTTTTCTATAGCGTTTCTTATGCCGGGAAGCTCAAGAACATCGTCACGGTCGATCTTGTCATAATCAGCCTCGTCCACAAAGCACAGAGGAAGAATACCGTTGTTGATAAGGTTCTGTCTGTGGATACGGGCGAACGATTTGCAGATTATAGCCTTCACGCCGAGATAAAGAGGAGCAAGTGCGGCGTGTTCTCTTGAAGAACCCTGACCGTAGTTTGCGCCGCCGACGATAATGCTCTTGCCAAGCTCCTTTGCTCTTGTCGGGAATGTTTCATCGCATACTGTAAAGCAGTATTCCGAAATTGCAGGGATGTTTGAACGCAGAGGTAATATCTTTGCGCCTGCAGGCATAATATGGTCTGTGGTGATGTTGTCACCGACCTTGAGTGAAACCTCTGCCTTTATATCTTCAGCCAGAGGAACGTTTACGGGGAAGGGCTTTATGTTCGGTCCTCTGAGAACCTCAACGTTGGGAGCTTCCTCAGGTGAAGCGGGAGGAACTACCATATTGTCGTTTATAAGGAACTTTTCGGGCATTACATAGGGAGGCATATCTCCTGCAAGTCTGGGATCTGTGAATACGCCCGTGAGCGCCGAGATTGCGGCTGTTTCGGGAGATACAAGATAGATCTGACCGTCCTTTGTTCCGCTTCTGCCTAAGAAGTTTCTGTTGAAGGTACGCAGAGAAATACCCTTTGAGTTGGGCGACTGACCCATACCTATGCACGGACCGCAGGCACTTTCAAGTATTCTTGCACCTGCACCGATAAGAATTGATAACGCCCCGCAGTCTGCAAGCATATTGAATACCTGCTTTGAGCCGGGAGCTATTGAAAGGCTTACATCGGGATGTACCGTCTTGCCCTTTAATATATGAGCAACCTTGAGCATATCCTGTAATGAGGAGTTGGTACATGATCCGATACATACCTGATCTATCTTGATTGCACCGATTTCTTTTACGGTTTTTACGTTGTCGGGGCTGTGAGGACAAGCTGCCATAGGAACAAGCTCGGAGAGATCGATGTTGATTTCTTCATCGTATACGGCATCGGGATCTGCACTGAGAGCAACGAAGTCTTCTTCACGATCCTGTGCCTTTAAGAAAGCAAGAGTTGTTTCATCGGAGGGAAATATAGATGTTGTAGCGCCAAGCTCCGCACCCATGTTCGTGATAGTTGCACGTTCGGGAACGCTGAGGCTCTTAACGCCCTCACCGCAGTATTCGATAACCTTGCCTACGCCGCCCTTTACGGACATTATCTGAAGTACCTTTAAGATTACATCCTTTGCGGAAACCCAGTCGTTCAGTTTTCCTGTGAGGTTTACCTTTACAACCTTGGGCATTGTTATGTAATATGCGCCGCCGCCCATTGCTACCGCAACGTCAAGACCGCCTGCGCCCATAGCGAGCATACCTATACCGCCGCCTGTGGGAGTATGGCTGTCAGAGCCGATAAGCGTCTTGCCGGGCTTGCCGAAACGCTCAAGGTGTACCTGGTGGCAGATGCCGTTACCGGGACGTGAGAAATATATTCCGTGTTTCTTTGCAACACTGCCTATGTATCTGTGGTCATCGGCATTTTCAAAGCCTGACTGGAGCGTGTTGTGGTCGATATAAGCGAGTGAACGCTCGGTTTTTACTCTGTCGATACCCATAGCCTCAAACTGAAGATATGCCATTGTACCGGTAGCGTCCTGTGTCAGAGTCTGGTCGATACGCAGACCTATTTCAGTGCCTTTTATCATCTCGCCGTCAATTATGTGGTTCTTGATGATTTTTTCGGTAAGGGTAAGTCCCTTGCTTTCATTGTTTCCCATTTTTGTCCTCCTGAAAAAAAGATTACAGTTAATTATACATTATATTAAAGTAAAAGTCAAGAATTTGCAACCGTTTATGAAAGAAGGAGTGCGTGAAATTGCAAAAAATTATTTGTGGATGTTGCACAAGTGACAAAGGAGTTTATTAGAGGATTTATAGAAATTCGTTTCTGAGCGATCCGATTTTATGAAATTTGAGAAAATAAACCCGTTTCGGTTGACTTCAACAGTAGAAATATTGTATAATTTACTGTGTATCCCGTATTGACGGGAGCTTTTACGAGGCGTATTTACTGCGTGCTGAACAACATTAACGAAAGATCCGAGGAAGATATATGTCCGTAAAAAAGAAAACAGGTATAATACTGCTCACCGCAGCTGCAATGGTGATTTCCGGCGGATGCGGCAAATCGTTGGTATTTGATAACGAACCGCAGGATACGACCGGCGGAAATATAATAAGCGGAATTCCGTTGACGGAAAGCAAGGTAAAGCCCGCACTCAGCATACCCGAACAGACAGGCTCGCATACTACGACCGCAACAACAAAAAAGAAAACAGAAACCTCACCGAAGGAAAATTCATCCGCCGATGAGCCGTCTGTCGATACGTCTTATGACGAACCGCCCGTTCCCGATGAGAAGATTCCGCCTGTGGAAACTGTGACATCGGCTGCTACAACAAAAAAAGATGTGACTGTAACATCAAAAAAGAACGATAATGTTCCTGCCGCCACCGATAATCTGCCTGTAAACAGCTATACGGCACTGAATTATAACGAGGTGAAGGGCGTATGGATATGGTATTCCGAATTGTACCCGATTCTTACCGGAAAAAGCGAGTCACAGCTCAGAAGCGGAATAGGCGAGTATTACGATAATTGTCTTTCGCTTGGCATCAATACGGTCTATGTTCATGTCCGTCCCTTCGGTGACGCAATATATAAATCCGACTATTTCCCGTGGTCAAAGTACTGCACGGGATATATCGGAAAAGATCCCGGCTATGATCCGCTCAAGGTCATGATAGACGAGGCACACGCAAGAGGTATTTCTTTTCAGGCGTGGGTCAATCCTTTACGCTGTTATTACGAAGATGACGCACCTGATGTAAGCACAACGTATAAAACGGGTCAGTGGTATGACACGAAGGACGGCGACTATATAGTCAAGGTCAAATCTTACTGGTGGCTCAATCCCGCCTATAAGGAGGTTACAGACCTTATCGCAAACGGAGCGGCGGAGCTTGTTTCAAAATATGATGTAGACGGCGTACATATAGACGATTATTTCTATCCCACAACGGAAGCGTATTTTGACAGCATTGCGTTCAATGCTTCATCATATAGCAGTCTGTCACAGTTCAGACTGGATAATTGCAGCCGTATGGTAGCGGATATGTATAAGGCTGTGAAGTCGCACAATCCTACCGCATTGTTCGGAGTCAGCGCACAGGGCAATGTTACAAACAATGAAACACAGCTTTATGCAGATGTAGAGAAATGGTCAAAAGAGGACGGCTATGTCGATTACATGGCACCTCAGATATATTACGGCTTTGATAACGGCGGTCAGCCGTTTGAACAGGTGGTCGAGCAGTGGGATAAAATGCTCGCAGGTACCGGAAAATCGCTTATACCCGGTCTTGCGGTGTACAAGATAGGCACTGAGGACGAATGGGCAGGAAGCGGAAGATACGAATGGCAAAACGATAAAGAAATTATTAAAAGGCAGATTTTAAAATCACAGAAAACGTCGAATTACGGCGGCGTTATTCTTTACAGCTATCAGTTCATTTTTGAGCCTGACAGCAATGTTAAAACAGCTGTTAATAAGGAAATAGCGGCATTCAAGCCGCTTCTTACGCAGTAAGTGCCGTAATAATCGGAAGGAAGAGCAGAAGATGAGAAATAAATTTATCAGAATAATGGCAGGAGTGCTGTCGGCTTTTATGCTTTTGTCACAGCTGACTGCCGTTGCTGAGGAAAACACAAGTGAAAACACATCCGCATCGGCAGAATCGGCCGAGCAGTCAAAACAGACAACTCCGCAGATAGCCGAGCCTAAGCTGACTTTATCGAACGAGCTTAAAGCAACGTTGATAAATTTAGGGGATTTTGCGGCTGAGAAGTTCGGCGAAAATTTTTCAAAAAAGCTGGATACCCTCATTGCTTATGGTATGAACGGAGTGTACATCAATCCTTACGGAAAAGACGGTACATATTATACCACAAATATGAACAAGAGCGGCGACAGGCTTGAAAAGGCTCTTGAGGCGGCTACTAAAAAAGGAATGCAGAGATATGTCTATTTCGACATAAACAAAACAATGGCGGCCTGCCCGGATGGCGAGGACTGCTATGATTATCTTGTGAGCGAGGCTCATAAATTTGCGCTCAAATACAGATGCAACGGTATAATACTTACGGGATTTTACGGTGCGAACAATAACGGCGCTTATGAAGAATATATGAAGAACGGTTCGGGCATAGGCTATAAGAACTGGCTTTATGATACGGTTGAATATAAGTTCTCAACCGTGAGCGGTGTTATTCGTCTGTCGGATAATTCCATAGCGGTCGGCATTGACGCAAAGGATGTCTGGGCAAACGCTTCGAAGAATAAAAAGGGCAGTGATACGTCCGCAAAGTACACTGCTTTCTATAACGGCTATGCCGATACCAAGTCTTTTGTAGAAAAGGGTCTTACGGATTTTATTGTAGTCAATGCGTCCGGTTCGCTTGACAATGAAACTGTCGGATTTGAGAACGTTTGTTCCTGGTGGAGCAATGTTGCTAAATCTGCGAAGATACCGTTCTATATTGTTCATCATAACGAAAAAATAGGAACAGATGAAGACGGTTGGGAAGTTGAGGATCAGCTTCTCAAACAGCTTGCAAAAGCCGATGAGCTTGATAATTATTCGGGAAGCGTGTTCTATTCGGAGAAATCTCTTGAGGAAAACCCGATGGGAACAACAGATACGCTCACGAAGTATTTCAACGAGCAGATAAATGTTGACAGCCTTTTTGAAGACCTTGAAATGACATCGCCGTATTATACGAATTATTCAACGGATGATACATCGGTAGCGTTCATGGGTACGTTTGACGAGAATTTTGACGTATATTTTGACGGTGAAAAATTATCGCTTAACGAGGCGGGAAACTTCTACTTTGAAAAGCAGCTTGAAGTCGGAATGAACACTTTCGTTATAACGCACAAAGGAAAGACCATATATTATAACATCGAACGTACAATCAACGTTCTTAAATCTATAGGAAGCTCAGTAGCGGAGGGCAAGACGCTTAAGGTCGACGGAGGTATGGCGGTATCCGTGCTTGCGGTCGCTTATAAAGGCTCTTATGCTACAGCAACGCTCGGCGGCACTACAATTGAGCTTACCGAAAACGCAAAATCGGATGTTGTTGACATTAACTCATCGTATGCGGCATTCACAGGAAAAATTGTCGTTCCCGAGGGCATAGTCGATGAGGAACAGTATCTCGGAAATGTTGAAATTTCCGCTTCATATGCAGGATATTCAAGAACATATATAGGTGCCGAGGTCATTGTAAACGCAGTAAAGCTGCCCGATAAGAACATAGAGATAATCGACAAGATTCCGACGGATCAAAGCTCTTTCGGTACGGGAGAGATAGTCGGACGACTGTCTGCCGCCGTTTCGGAGGATACAAGCGTTACTTATGTAAAGCTGAACAAGAACTTTGCTTATATCTATGACGGCTCAAATACCGATTCTGTCAATCCTCCGAATGTGGGTCAGCTTCCCGAAGGCACGCTCGACTATTATAAGAGCGAATGGGACGAATATTATGTCACAACATCGGGCAAGCGATTCCTCAAGGAAGACGCCGACCTTACAAGCGGTGTCGGAATGGGTGAAAATCCTCTTGTTGTCAATGCAATAGGAAATATGGGCGGAGATTCGTTCATACAGATGGCGCTGGAGGATCGCTCGTCATTTACCGTTACGCCTATCGGAAATGACTATTATTCCGGTTATGACGGCGAGTTCAATCTTGACGATTTCACGGCTACTCATATCAATATCACGTTTGATAACATAACCTCGGTTACTGCACTTCCCGATTTTGACAACTGTACAGTGTTCAGTGCGGGTGAGTGGCAGCAGGTAGACGTTGACGGCGTTATGAAGTTCCGGCTTGTACTTAAATTAAGACAACCGGGAGTTTATGCCGGAAACAGCGCCACATACGACAGCGAAGGCAATCTGCTGTTCAAGTTTGAGATACTTACAAACGACATCAGAAATATGACTATAGTAATAGATCCCGGTCACGGCGTGACCGAGTACGGCTATGACGATCCCGGTGCGATAGGACATATTGAGGAAGCAGGCGCAAACCTTGCGGTAGCAAAGCTGGTTGAATCAAAGCTCAAGGCTCTGGGCGTAAATGTTGTAAGGCTCAAGACCGAAAGCGAATTCTACGACACAAAACGCAGACCTTATTATGCCCGTGATTACGGCTGTGATTTATACATAGCCATTCATTCAAACAAGGCGGGTTCGGAAAGTCCGAGAGGAACAGAGTGCTATTATTACACATCGTACTCTCAGCCGCTCGCTGAGTCGCTCACAAGGCACGTTTCTTCATATTTCAGCAATAATGTTTATTCAGACGGAGCAAACTGCAACAGAGGAGCGCAGTACAGCTATATGTGGACAACAAAACAGCAGGATTTCCCGTCGGTACTTATAGAAATGGGATTTGTCAGCAACTATGAGGATGCGATGGCTCTTGCAAATTCGACCGACCAGGACGGTATAGCACAGGCTATTGTGGATGGAATAAAGGAATATGTAACAAGAAGCGGCGTATCATCATATTGATATACCTGCGTTTAAAAAATGCGGCAAGTTAAAATTGCCGCATTTTTATTATACTTTCTGCAAAAGAAACAAAAAATACTTGCAATTTGCGACGGTCTTTGATATAATAACAATGTACTATGCGAAAGGACAGGTTTCCTTTGCGGATATGATACTAATTTAATTAAAAGAAAAGGGGACTTCCAATGCCAGCAAATATAGTTGTAGGAACTCAGTGGGGTGACGAAGGAAAGGGTAAAATTATTGATATTATCGCTTCCAGAGCCGATGTGGTCGTTCGTTCACAGGGCGGTAATAATGCAGGACATACTGTAGTAAATGACGGTCAGACTTACAAACTTCATCTGATCCCTTCGGGCATTCTTTATAAAAATACGGCCTGCCTTATAGGCGCAGGTGTGGTACTTGATCCTAAGGATTTTTTATCCGAGATTGACGACCTTTCATCAAGAGGCATTTCTTTCGATAACCTCAAGATTGATCCCAGAGCGCACGTTGTTATGCCGTGGCACATTACTCTTGACGGACTTTCCGAAAAATTCAGAGGCAACTCCGATATAGGCACTACAAAGCGTGGTATAGGTCCTTGCTATATGGATAAATACGAGCGTTGCGGTATCCGTGTCTATGATCTTGTTCATCCCGAAGTTTTCGCTGAAAAGGTAAGAATGACAGGTAAGCTCAAGAATAAGATAATCACAGAAGTTTACGGCGGCGAGCCTCACGATATTGAAGCTATCATAAAGGAATATACCGAATACGGCAAGCGTCTTGCAAAGTATGTTGACGATGTATCGGTAATCGTATACGAGGCAGCAAAGGCAAACAAGACGATAATGTTCGAGGGCGCACAGGCAACACTGCTTGACATTGACTTCGGTACTTATCCTTATGTTACTTCTTCTCATCCGCTTTCTGCAGGTGTTTGTGTAGGCACAGGCGTAGGACCTATGATAATTTCAAATATCATAGGTGTTGCAAAGGCTTATACAACAAGAGTAGGTAAGGGTCCTTTCCCGACAGAGCTTGATGATGAGATAGGCGAAGCAATCAGAAACAAGGGCGGCGAGTTCGGTACTACGACAGGCAGACCCAGAAGAACAGGTTGGTTTGACGCTGTTATTGTACGTCATTCCGTAAGAGTAAACGGACTTTCTTCGCTTGCTATAAACAAGCTGGATACGCTCGGCGGTATTGGTGATTTAAAGGTGTGCGTTGCTTATAAGAAGCCCGACGGCACTGTTATTGAGAATTTCCCTGCAACGCTTGAAGAGCTTGCCGATTGTGTACCCGTATATGAAACTCTCAAGGGCTTTGACGATGATATATCTTCCTGCCGCAGCTTTGACGAACTGCCCGAGGCGTGCAAGAAGTACATCGAAAGACTTGAAGAACTCTGCGACTGCCACATCTCTATGGTAGGTGTAGGCCCCGACAGAGAGCAGATAATCGAAAGATAACGAATGCGATAACAATACTGTAGGACGTGTTTTATTGAATATACTTTTTATCGGGGATGTAGTAGGACAGAAATCCTGCGCTAATCTCAGAGAAAAATTACCGCTACTCAAAAAAGAGTATAATATTGATACTGTTATTGTGAATGGCGAAAATTCTGCTGACGGTAACGGCATTACGCCCGTTACCGCAAAATACCTTCTCGAAAGCGGAGCCGATGTTATTACTACCGGCAATCATTGTTTCCGCAGAAAAGAGATGGACGCTTTTTACGAAACGTCGGATTTTGTTATCCGCCCTGCAAATTTTCCAGATGATGTTGTCGGTAAAGGATATACGATTCTTGACCACGGGAGATATTCCTTGTGCGTTATAAATCTTATGGGCGTGGTTTTCATGCAGAACCTTGAAAATCCGTTTCACTGTATCGACAGGATTCTGAGCGAAGTGAAGTCGAAGGTGATTATCGTTGATTTTCACGCTGAGGCAACATCGGAGAAAAGAGCGCTCGGACACTATCTGACGGGCAGAGTATCGGCGGTGCTTGGTACTCATACTCACGTCCAGACAGCCGATGAAGAAATTCTTGGCGGTCATACAGGTTACATCACCGATGTCGGAATGACAGGTGTAACAGATTCCGTACTGGGAATCAAAAAAGAGATTATTATCAGCAATATGATGACAGGCTATCCGCAGAGATATGAATACGCAGACGGCGACTATTTTATTTGCGGCGTTGTCGTATCTGTTGATGAAAAAAGCGGTATCTGCACCTCTATCAAGAGAATCAGATACTGAATAAATTACCGGGAGGTTTAAAATGGAAGTAGTAAAAGTTTCAGCAAAATCCGTTCCAAAGTCGGTTGCAGGCGCTATAGCAGCAGTTATCCGTGAAAACGGCGAAGTTGAAGTTCAGGCTGTAGGCGCAGGTGCTTCTAATCAGGCAGTAAAAGCTATTGCAATATCCAGAAGCTATATGGCTTTATCCGGCGTGGATCTTGTTTGCATTCCCGCTTTCACAACTGTCAGCATTGACGGTGAGGAACGCACTGCGATGAAGTTCATCGTTGAATGCAGATAAGCAATTATCATTATCGTTTTAAGTAATTAAGAGGAGAATTATTCCGGAATTTCGGGACCGCTCTGACGTATTTTGTCAGGGCGGATTTTTTTGCATATAATATGCCGTACTGTAAATTATATTGATATAGTACGGAGGAATTTATGACGGATATAATTGTAATTGACAGTGAGGAATCACTATCCCTGCTTATAGCGGAAACTCTTTCACGTTCATTTTCGGTACGGTTTTATAATATGAATTCAATGTATCTGTCGGGAGAGGGCAATGCTGTGAACTTGTGGCGTACCGATTCGCTCCATGGGCTTGTAACGGATGATTGCGTTGTTGTAATGGGTGAAAATACTGCGGCTATTCCAAGACTTATGCCCGATACGGCGGTAATAATAGCAAACGCTCTGAATAAAGAACAGATGAAAACTTTGTCATATCTGACGTGTAATGTGATAACGTGCGGAAATCTAATAATGGATACGGTTTCATATACAAGCATTACCGATGAGGAAATATCGGTTTCATTCGGAAGAACGGTAACCACGCTTGGCGGCGATGAAATACAGCCGTTTGAAATACCTGTAAAGAGAAACGGCTCTGAGAGTCTGTACGAGATTATGGCGGTCACTGCTTTGCGTCTGCTGACAGGCGACAGTTCGATCATAGAAGAAGTGTAAAGTGCATTAAAGAGATGAATAAAATATAGCTTATGCACTTGTATTTTTCTCGTGTCTGGTGTATAATGTATATAATAGCATTATAGTAGTTAAGTGTGCCCTTTGGCACGGATACTGTTATTTACGGTTACGCAGTGCATATTTGCCTGCGGGAAAGGCAGTTAATCTATGAATAAAAAAGTTAATAATACAGGCGCAAGTCTGAGAATATCAAATGATGTGCTTACAAAAATCGCAGAGGTTGCGGCAACCGAAATAAGAGGCGTTGCGTCTGAGGGCGAGCATCTTGTTATCTGCGACAAGAATATGGCTCAGTTTACGGGAAAAATTATGCCTCAGTCACCGGTTAAGGCAGTACTGAAAAATGATGCTGTCGAGGTTACAATAAGCATTGTTGTGTTGCAGGGCTTTAAGGCGGAGAATGTAGCACGCTCAGTACAGGAGAGCGTAAAGTCTGCTATACAGAATATGGCAGGCATATCCGTATCTAAGGTAAATGTAAAAATTGCTGATATTATGCTTTCAAAATCAGCTGATTAAATAAAGGAAACAGATTAAATGACAGAAAGAAAACTTACACGTCACGAAATGAGAGAAGCGGCTTTGCTCATTCTCTTTCAGATGAAACTTAACCCCGAAACGCTTGACGAGATACTGGAGGATTGTAAAGAGTCCTTTGAGATGGAATATAATTCCCAGTCTGTGAAGCTGGTGAAGGGTGTTGCAGAGCATGAAGATGAGCTGAACGGCATAATCGAAAGCTATTCACCCTCAAGAAAGCTCGACAGAATTTCGTACATAAACCTTGCTATTATGAGAATAGCCCTGTATGAAATGAAATACTGCCCGTCCGTACCCGATAAGGTAGCCATAAACGAGGCAATAGAATTTGCAAAGGAATATGCCGACAAGACAGATGTACGCTTTATAAACGGCGTTCTCAATTCATATTATAAGGACAATCCGACAAAGGAACAGCCTGATGCCTGATTTTTTTACCGTAACGGTTTCTCAGGTGACAAGACGGCTTTCGATGATAGTAAAGGGCGATAAGGCTCTGAACGATTTGTATGTTTCGGGCGAGATTTCGAATTTTACTTTGCATAAAGCGTCAGGACATATGTATTTCACATTGAAGGACGAAACGGCTTCAATAAAATGCGTTATGTTTGCAGGTAATGCCCGCAGTCTTGATTTCACTCCGTACAGCGGTCAGAGCGTAATCGTTCACGGAAGTGTGAATGTTTACGAGCGTGACGGAGCTAATCAGATTTATGTCACTGATATGATTGAAAGGGGACAGGGTGAGCTTGCTCTTGCGTATGAACAGGCAAAGCGTGAGCTTGAGGCAGGCGGATATTTCAATAAAAAGCGTCCCATACCGAAACAGCCGAAAAAGGTTTGCCTTATAACTGCTGAAAAGGGTGCGGCGCTTCAGGATATGCTGAATATCATTGCAAGACGAAGACCTATACTGGAAGTGGTTTTTATTCCCGTAACGGTACAGGGAGCATATGCGCCGTCAACTCTTATCAAAGCATTGGCTCTGGCTCAGAGTACCGGTTCGGATCTGATTATCATCGGCAGGGGCGGAGGCTCGGCAGAGGACTTGTCGTGCTTTAACGATGTCGGATATGCGAAGGCACTGTACAACAGCGAGATTCCGACAATTTCCGCTGTAGGACACGAAACGGATTTTACCATTTCCGATTTCGTAGCGGATTTCAGAGCGCCTACACCGTCTGCGGCGGCTGAGATAGCTACTGCGGTTACCTGCGATGATCTTTCGGAGCATATCGAGCTTGTTTATGACAGGCTCAGCGATATTATCCACTCAAAGACAGACAGCTACGAACAGCTTATAGACAGTATACAAAGGCACGTTTCAGCTTACAGCCCCGGACAAAGAATAGAAAGATCCGAAAGGGAGCTTGTGCTTATAAGCGGTAAAATCAGAACGGCAACCGATGCAGTTATTACAAAAAGCAGCGTGTTGCTTGACAATTACTCGGACAAGATAGAGGCGTTAAGCCCGATAAATGTGTTGAAACGTGGATACAGTGCAGTAACCAAAAACAACAGCGCCGTAAACGGTATCGGTGATATCGAACAAAACGATACCGTTGAGATATTATTTGCGGACGGTATGGCTACAGCACAGATAAAGGAAATACACGAAAATAATAAGGAGTGTTTTAGATGAGCTTTGAAACAGCCATGAAAAGACTTGATGAAATTTCAGTGCAGATGGAACAGCCGGATATAACACTTGACAATTCGATGAAGTGTTATAAAGAAGCGGTCGAGCTTATAGCTTTTTGCCGTAAGTATATTGATGAAGCAAAGTTGACGGTACAGAAACTGGAAGAGGTTTAAAATGACAGCAGAGAAGTACACATTTCCTGCAAACTACGGCGAATTTGATGCTGTGTTCAGGGAATATCGTGCGATTTTTGAGAAACAGCTTAGAACGGTATGTGATTCATTCTGTGATAACGGTGCAAAATACAGAGCTCTTTACGATGCGGCGTCATACAGCCTTGAGGCAGGCGGAAAACGCATAAGACCTGTGCTTGCTTTTGAAATGTGCAGAGTATGCGGCGGAGATATAAACGATGCCGTGCCTGCCGCTGTTGCCGTTGAGATGATTCATACATTCTCGCTTATTCACGACGATCTTCCTTGTATGGACGACGACGATATGAGACGAGGCAGACCGAGCTGTCACAAGGCACACGGCGAGGCTGTGGCACTGCTGGCAGGTGACGCATTATCTGCCTACGCAGGTAAATATATCTGCGACAGCAACTTATCCGCTGAAAAAAAGACGGCGATGATAAAAGAGCTGTATGACAGAACGCTTGGCATGATAGAGGGGCAGACGATAGACACGGACGGGAAATTCGACACGCTTGACGGATTGCTGTCAATGTATGAAATGAAGACCTCCGAGCTTCTTACGGCGGCTTCTGTTATGGGATGTATAGCGGCAGGCGCAGATGAGGAAAAAATATCGGCGGCAAGAGCCTATGCGCACGATGTCGGACTTGCTTTTCAGATTGTGGACGATATTCTTGACGTTACATCCACAGCGGAAGAACTCGGTAAGCCTATAGGCAGTGACGCACAGCAGGAAAAGACTACAAGCGTTACTCTTTTAGGAATTGATAAAGCAAGGGAGCTTGCAAAACAATATACCGAAGGGGCTGAAAAGGCACTTTTGGCATTTGAAAACAATGAGTTTTTGTGCCGGCTTACCGATTTGCTTTTAAACAGGAAAAATTAACAGTGGAAAATAACCCCGGAGGGTCAGACATAAATGAGAACTGATCAGATCAATGTTATCCTGCTGATTGCACTTATCAGCTGGGGTACTGCACAGATTTTAAAAACGTTGATACATTTCATAAAGACGAAGAACTTTAAAGCGGAGCGTCTTACGGGTGCGGGCGGTATGCCGTCGGCACATTCGGCTACCGTCTGTGCGACTGCAATAACCACCTGCAGAGTCTGCGGAATATGCTCGCCCGAGTTTGCTCTTGCTATGATACTTGCTATGGTGGTAATGTATGATGCTATGGGCGTAAGACGATCTGCAGGACTTCAGGCTAAGGAAATCAATCGTCTGAGGCGTGTCGTCAATGAGCTTGACGAGGAATTTATGGACAAGTTCGACGATAAGGTTGACGAGATTGAGGAAAAGAAGCCTGAAGAAATACATGAACTGAAGGAATTTCTCGGACATACGCCGCTTGAGGTGCTCTGCGGCGCATTGCTCGGAATACTTATAGCTATGGCTGTACCGATACAGGTGGTCGGCTGATAAAATAATATCGGGAGATACAATTTGATACTGAAAAACGATATGTCCGCCGAGTATTTGAAATCGCTTACTCCCGAACAAAGAAAAAAGCTGTGTTCGGAGATAAGACAGTTACTTGTGAAAACGGTAACGGTAAACGGCGGTCATCTTGCGTCAAACCTCGGTACGGTTGAACTTACGGTGGCAATGCACACCGTGTTTGACTCTCCGAAGGATAAATTTGTTTTTGATGTAGGGCATCAGTCCTATACACATAAGATAATTACGGGCAGAGCGGGAAAAATGAATACTCTGCGCTGTGAGGGCGGCATATCCGGATTTCCGAAGGCGGAAGAATCCGAGCATGACGCTTTTATCGGCGGTCACAGCAGTATTTCTATTTCTGCGGCACTCGGTATTGCCGAGGCTATGAGGTCAGACGGCGACGATCACAGCGTTGTTGCCGTTATAGGCGACGGCGCATTAACCGGCGGAGAGGCTTACGAAGGTCTTAACAATGCCGGAAAAAGCCGCTGTAACCTGATAGTGGTGCTGAACGATAACGAGATGTCGATTTCCAAAAATACCGGTGCGCTCGCTTTGTATCTGGCGCAGATACGTTCTACAAGAAAATATTACAGCACAAAGAATTCCGTAAAGAATGTTCTTGATAAAACACCGATAATAGGAAAAGGCATCGGAAAAGCGGTAAAAGGCACTAAACAGCTGCTGAAATATGCGATTTATCATTCAAACCTGTTTGAAGATTTAGGCTTTAAATATTTGGGACCGATAGACGGTCATAATCTTGATGAGCTGACAGAGGCGCTTATGGTTGCGAAAATGATGCAGCGTCCGTGCCTTGTTCATATTTATACGAAAAAAGGTAAAGGCTATGCTCCCGCAGAGGATAATTCGGGAGAATATCACGGTCTGCCGCCTAAAAAAGACGATGATAACAATTGCAAAGGTGAGTGCTTTACAGACGCTTTCGGAAAAGCTCTGCTCTCATTTGCCGATAAAGACAACAGCATATATGCCGTTACAGCCGCTATGAAATACGGAACAGGGCTTCAGCATTTTTACAAGGCTTTTCCGGAGCGTTTCTTTGATGTCGGTATTGCGGAGCAGCACGCAGTGACTTTTTCGGCAGGACTTGCAAGTCAGGGTAAGCTGCCTGTGTTTGCGGTGTATTCTTCATTTCTTCAGCGGTCGTATGACCAGCTTATACACGATTGTGCAATAGAAAAACGTCATATTGTGCTTGGAATAGACAGAGCAGGCTTTGTCGGCGAGGACGGAGAAACGCATCACGGCTTGTTTGATGTTGCGATGCTTACGACCGTACCCGGCGTTACCGTGTATTCGCCGTCAGATACGGCGGAGCTTTCGCAGTGTCTTGAGCAGGCTCTTTACAAGGATAAAGGCATAGTTGCCGTAAGATACCCAAGAGGGTGCGAGCTATACCGTTCAGGCACGAAGGCGTACAGCGACTTCAGGCACGTTTCAAATAAAAGCAGAAAGCTGATTTTCACATACGGCAGAATATCCGCCTACGCTTACACCATTCACGGTGTCGATGTTTTACAAGCAATAAAAATTTTCCCTATCGTCGATGAAATAATTGATATTTGTCTTGCTTATGATGAAATATATGCCTTTGAGGAAGGCGAAAGAGAGGGCGGAATTGCTCAGAAGCTGTGTACCGCTCTGGCTCTTGCCGGATTTAAAGGCAGGTTTACCATAACGGCGGTTGACGGATTTGTCCGTCATGCCGATGTTGCGACACAGCTGCATAATGCAATGCTCGACGCAGACGGAATGAGAAAAATTACAGGAGAATAAGATGCAGAAACGACTGGATGTTTATCTTTCCGAAAACAACACAGTAAAAAGCCGCAGCCTTGCCGCATCGCTCATAAAGCAGGGAAGCGTTGAGGTAAACGGCAGGATATGCACAAAAGCATCGTTTGCCGTTGATGACAATGATAATATCAGAATAATCGGAGAGATGCCGAAATATGTCGGCAGAGGCGGATTGAAGCTCGAAAAGGCATTATCCCACTACAGACTTCACCTTGACGGTTCGGTGTGTATAGATATAGGAGCGTCAACAGGCGGCTTTACCGATTGTATGCTTCAAAACGGTGCGGTAAAAGTCTATTCTGTCGATGTCGGAACAGATCAGCTTGATGAAAAGCTGAGAAACGATTCCAGAGTAGTTTCTATGGAAAAGACCGATATAAGAAACTGCGTAGGTGCTTTGCCGGCGGTGGATTTTATCGGCATAGACGTTTCATTTATATCGCTGAAGCTCGTTCTTCCGTCGGCTTATGAACTGCTTAAGGACGGCGGAGAGTGCGTAGCGCTTATCAAGCCGCAGTTTGAAGCAGGAAAAAGCCATCTCAGCAAACACGGAATAGTAAGAGATTCCAAAGTACATAAAAAAGTATGCGATGATATATCGGAGTTTGCCTCAACTCTTGGGTTTGAACGGGGAGAGGTCATATCCTCGCCAATAACCGGCGGTGACGGCAATACAGAGTATCTTATATATCTCAGACGTTTATAACATATAACTTACAAAGGCAGGTGAAATATCATGAAGGTAATGATATGTGCCAATCTCGCTAAAGAACGGAGCAGAAAAGCGGCGGCAGATGCGTGCGCTAAGCTGAATGAAATAGGCTTTCTGCCCATGATAGAAAAGCAGTACGAAAATATCATAAAGGTGGATAACGCCGTATACGCTGAAACAGACAGCCTTATAACCGACTGCGATATGTTTATGACTATAGGCGGTGACGGAACTATTCTCAAGTGGGGACAGAAAGCCGCCGCCTGCAATAAACTCCTGCTTGGAATAAATACGGGCAGGCTGGGCTTCATGACTTCTATAGAGAGCGGCGAGCTTGATACGCTGGAACGTCTTAGAACAGGCGAATATACAGTGAGCAGAAGAATGATGCTCGATATTGAATATGAGGGCAAAGGCAATTACAGTGCCATAAACGATGTTGTGTTCAGCAAATGCCGTTATTCAAAACTGCCTGAATTTATTGTTTCGGTAGAAGAATATGAGGTGACAAAAATCAGAGCCGACGGAATTATCTTCAGTACGCCGGCAGGCTCTACGGCATATTCTTTATCTGCAGGTGGGCCTATTATATCCCCTGATGCACAGTGCATTGAATTTACTCCGTTGTGCGCTCATTCGCTTTTCGGCAGACCTATGATATTTTCAGCAGATTCGGAAATAACGGTGCGTTTTTCCGCATATGAAGACAGCGGCGTTTCGCTCAGTATTGACGGTAATGACGATATGGATTTCAAAGAGGGCGAAATAATAAAGATAAGACGCTCGGAGCAGCAGCTTTCTATTATTGATATAAACGGCAGCAGTTTCTATAAAGCGGTACACAACAAGCTGATGAGGCCGCTCAAATAAAATCTTACAAGGGGTGATATTGTGAAAAAGAAAAGACAGGCAGAAATTCTCAGAATCATATCTTCAAACGAAGTGGAAACGCAGGAAATGTTGCTTAATCTGTTGAAGCAAAAGGGCTATGATGTGACTCAGGCGACCGTTTCCCGTGATATAAACGAACTCAATATTGAAAAAACGGTTTCTTCAAACGGTGTCAACTGCTATGCAAAAGCGGAAAAGGTACACACGGTCAAGTTTCATAATATTATTTCGGAAGCGGTTGTCAATATTGATTTCGCAATGAATATAGTTTCAATAAAATGCCATAGCGGCCTTGCGAACGCCGCTTGTGCCGGTCTTGATATGATGAATCTTTCCTATGTTGTCGGAACTATCGCAGGCGATGATACGATATTTGTACTGACAAGAACGGAGGGTGATGCAAGAATGCTGACACGTCACCTGAAGGAACTGCTTTAAGATAAGGAGGTCGGCGTTTTGCTCAGAGAATTATCTATTGAAAATCTTGCTGTGATTGAAAAGGCGTCGATAGCCTTTGATGATAAGCTGAATGTGTTTACGGGTGAAACGGGTGCAGGTAAGAGTATACTTATCGGCGGCATAAATGCGATACTCGGAGGAAGGGTAAGCAAGGATATCGTAAGAGCAGGCACAGAAAAGGCTGTTGTGACCGGCCTTTTTGACGATTTGCCCGAAAGCGTCAAAGCTAAACTCAGCGATAACGGTTTTGCTGTCGATGACGAGCTTTTGCTGCAGCGTGATATTCATGCGGACGGTAAAAGCACCGCAAGAATAAACGGCAGAGCAACAACAGTAGCAATACTTCGTGATATAGCGTCTGAACTTATTGATATTCACGGACAGCACGATAACCGTCTGCTTATGGACGGGGATAATCAGCGTGAGATACTCGACAGCTACGGCAAAAACAGCGGGTTGCTGTCGGAATATGCGACCGCTTTCAAGGAGTTTTCGGCTTTATCAAGGAAAATTAAAGAAGTCAGCCGTAAGAAAACCGAATCGCTTGAAAAGGCGGAGCTTCTGAGAGAACGTCTCGAGGAGCTTGACAGGTATAATTTTTCCGCAGATGAAGAAGAAACCGTAAAGCAAAAGATTGAGGAACTTCGCAATGCCGAATACATAAGCGAGAATCTGTATAATGCACAGACGGCAATATCTGGAGACGATGATACGGACGGAGCATATTCTATGCTCGAGCATTGCAAAAACAGCGTTTCATCTCTCAGCGAAACTATCCCTGAGCTTGATAAACTGGCCGAGCGTATATCGGATATGCTGGTAGAACTTGAGGATATAAGAGAAGAAATAGTGCAGAGAATACCCGATGAAGACGAGGATACCGCAGGAATGCTCGGTGTTCTTGAAGAAAGGCTCAGCGTTATATTGCGTCTGCAAAGAAAATACGGCACAGACCTTGCACAGATACTTGAAAATTCGGAGAAATGGCGCAACGAACTTTATGAAATAGATAATGGCGACGATATAATAGAAGAACTTACAGAAAAGAAAAAAGAAGCAGGAGAAAAAGTAAAGCGTCTTGCCACAGAGCTTACAAGCAGAAGAAAAAAAGCGGCGGACGAGCTTGCAAAGCGGATTTCTGCGGAGCTTACGTTTCTTGATATGCCGGATATAAGACTTGTGTTCGATATATCGCAGGATAAAGTCACTCTCAGCGGAATGGATAAGGTGGAAATGCTTATCTCCGTCAATAAGGGCGAAGATTTGAAGCCTATGAGTAAGATCGCTTCGGGCGGTGAGCTGTCAAGAATAATGCTTGCCGTCAAGAACGTGCTTGCCGAAACCGACAAACTGCATACGATGATTTTTGATGAAATTGATACGGGTATAAGCGGCAGAGCCGCCGCCAAGGTCGGATTAAAACTGCACGAGGCGGCGGAAAACAGGCAGATACTCTGCGTAACGCATCTTGCACAGATTGCGGCAATGGCGGATACACAGCTTCTGATAAAAAAGACCAGCGATGAAAAACGCACCTATACGGGCATTACAAAGCTGGATTTTGAAGGCAGAAAGAGAGAAATAGCAAGGATTATTTCCGGTGATGAAAACGATCCGATTTCGCTTGAAAATGCCGAAATGCTGCTGCTAAGAAAAAACGTGATATAAATTACAGAACAGTCTGAGGAAACTCAGGCTGTTTTTTTATGTCCGTATCACAAACCGACACTTTTTTACTTCCGTTTGTCCTATAATAAACGAGGGGCATAAAAATGGTTATTTATCTTGATGTGCTGATTCTGATAAATCTTTATGTTACATATTTTCAGATTCTCGCCGTATCAGTATTTACTCACAGAAAAACAGTATGGTACAGAAAGCTGTCTGCGGCAGGCATAGGTGCGGTGGCATCACTGAGTATTTTCATTCCGCAGGAAATGGTTTTGACTCTTACTTTACTTAAGATATTTCTTTGTGCTTTGATTGCTTTTGTCGCATTCGGTTATAAGGGATTTCGTACATATGCGGTGAGCGTGCTGTTTTTGATGCTTGTCAGCTTTGTCTTTTCGGGACTTATGCTTTGTGTGTGGCTGTTTGCCGCTCCTATGAAGATGCTGTTTATAAACGGCACTGTATATTTCGGTGTTGATACGATGACGATAATTCTGTCTACCTGTGCGGCTTACGGTGTTGTCAGAATAATAAGATATATACTCGATAAAAACGGAAAAACCGATGGCAAGTATACTGTTATCATAAAAAATAACGGCAGGGAATGCAGGTTGTCGGCACTCGCAGACAGCGGAAACGGAATAGTCGACTGTTTCAGCGGATTGCCTGTGATAGTGTGCAGACGTGATATGTGCGCCGATGTTTCACCTCCTGCGATTGATATGATAGAAAATAACAGCGATATTTCGGAAATAGGCACGCAGATGATAAAGGGTGTCAGGATAATGCCGTTTTCCACAGTGGGAAAGGGTGGACTTATCTGTATGTTCAAAGCGGAGAGCGTTGTTATTAACGATGAAACGAATGAAGAAAAACATCCCGTCAATGCGCTTATCGGTATAGTGATAGGCGGAAGACAGGAATATGAAGCGATATTCAATCCGAAAATACTTGTGTGAGGTGTAAAATGCTCAAGATAATTGAAATTGTCAGCAATCTTATTTCAAAACTGCGTAATTCGGCAAACGGAAAATGCGAGTGCGATTATATAAACGGTGCGGAAACCTTACCTCCTCCGCTTTCAAAGGAAGAGGAAGCAAAAACGCTTGCAAAGCTGAACACGGACTTTGAAACCGCAAGGGAAACGTTGATCGTGCATAATCTGAGGCTGGTAGTTTATATCGCAAAGAAATTTGAAAGTACCGGTATAGGAATCGAGGATCTTATTTCCATAGGTACTATAGGGCTTATCAAGGCGGTGAACACATTCAGCGTGGAGAAAAACATAAAGCTCGCTACTTATGCCTCAAGGTGCATAGAAAACGAAATACTTATGTATCTGAGGAAAACGAATCCGCAGAAGATGGAGGTTTCAATAGATGAACCTCTTAATGTTGACTGGGACGGAAACGAATTGCTCCTATCCGATATTCTCGGAACGGATGATGATACTGTCAGCGTGAATATAGAATCTGAGGCAGAGAAAAGAATGCTTCTTGAGGCGGTGGAAAAGCTGGACGAAAGGGAAAAGCTGATAATGGAACTTCGTTTCGGGCTTAATAACCGCCCAGAAAAAACACAAAAGGAGGTCGCCGATATGATCGGGATCTCCCAGAGTTATATATCACGTCTTGAAAAGCGTATTATAAAAAGGCTCAAAAAGGAAATGGAAAGCCTGTGCAGTTAGGTGCTTCTGCCGTTTCTGCCAACTACCGCCATTGCACATTTTAGTCCGTCCATTGCCGCTGTCACGATGCCGCCGGCATAGCCTGCACCTTCGCCGCAAGGATACAAGCCTTTCACACTGACCGACGAGAGTGTTTCATCTCTTACTATTCTCACAGGCGATGAGCTTCTTGTTTCGGGGCCTGTCATAACCGCATCAGGAGAGCCGAAACAGCTGATTTTCTCGGCAAACTGCGGCAAAGCGTATCTTAAAGCGTCGCATACGAAATCGGGTAGGTATTCATCGGGCGGCACAAATGTTGTGCCTATAGGATAGGAAGGAGTTACGCTGCAGAATTTTTCGGAGGTGCGTTTACTGAGAAAGTCGCCTACAAGGCATACAGGTGCGCTGTAATTTGCCCCTGCCGCTTTAAAGGCGGCTTTTTCTATTTTGCGCTGAAATTCTATTCCTGCTGTAATATCATCATTTTCAAAATCATCCGGAGTTATTCCGACAAGGACGGCACTGTTTGCGTTTTCTCCGTTTCTTGCGTAATAACTCATACCGTTTGTGACTACCGTGTTTTCTTCGGAGGAAGATGCAGTGACCACTCCGCCCGGACACATACAGAATGTATAAACGCCTCTGCCGTTTTTGTCGTGAACCGACAGCTTATAGTCGGCGGCGGGAAGTGACGGGTGACCGCTCATTTCTCCGTACATACTGCGGTCAAGGTCGGATTGCTTATGCTCGATTCTTACTCCTACGGAGAAGTTTTTGGGCTGCATAGTAACGTTGCGGTTTTTCAGCATATAGAACACATCTCTCGCACTGTGACCTATGGCAAGAATCACGTTGTCGGTTTCGATGGTAATTTCAGTATCGTTTTTTATATAGCTTATGGCTTTAATTCTGCCGTTTTCGGTATCATAGCCGCAGAATTTTGCTCCGAATATTACCTCTCCGCCAAGCGATATAATATCGTTTCTTATGTTCTTTACGGTTTCGGACAATTTGTCTGTGCCAATGTGCGGCTTTGCCTCATACATGATTTCTTCGGGTGCGCCGTGACGGACAAATTCTTCAAATACCGTTTTTGAAAGCGGATTGTTGACACCGGTGTTCAGCTTTCCGTCTGAAAAAGTGCCTGCACCGCCCTCACCGAACTGAACGTTGCATTCTGTATCAAGTATTCCTTTTTCCCAGAACATTCTGACTTTCTCTTTACGGCTGTCAACATCAAGACCACGTTCAAGAACGATCGGACGTACTCCGCACTGTGCAAGATAGAGCGCCGCAAACATACCCGCAGGACCGAAACCGACTACCACGGGACGCTTTGACAGCTTTGCTCTTTGAGGCAAGGAATACGGTATTTCTTTATATGACGAAATGTTCTTGTTGCCTGAGTTCTTCTTTAATACTGCGTTTTCGTTTTCGCAGGCAAACGCAACGGTATAAACAAAGTGTATGTCATCCTTGTGCCGTGCGTCAACGGATTTTTTTATAATTTTCAGCCGTGACGGGTCAGGCTGTGATGTTCTGAGCTTTTTGCCGATAAATGCCGCTATGTCGTTTATTGTATGCTCCGGCGGCATTTTGATATTGCTGTATTTTATCATTTTCTACTCCGATAAAGAAAGACTTGCGTTCATACCTGCGGTATATCCGCTTTTCCACGCCCAGTCAAGATTATATCCGCCGCATTTGCCCTGGATATTGAGTATTTCACCGCACAGATACAAGCCGCTTGCCTTGAGGGATTCCAGCTTGTCGGAAACTTCGCTTGCAGGTATACCGCCGCAGGTTATCTGTGCAAGGCTCCAGTCCGATACGTTTCTTACGGGGTAGCGGCTGTCCTTTGCAAGATTGCATAACACCGAAATGTCCTTATCCGATATTTCGCCGCAGGTTTCAGAAAAAGGAATACCTGCTTTTTTCAGCATTGCCTGTCCTACACGTTTGTGGTATATTCCCGTGAGAAGCTCTTCGCACGGCAGTGATGCTCTTATTTCGGCAGTGCTTTTTATAAGCCCGTATAACTCGTCTTTGCTGAGCGTTGGGGCAGTATCGAGTGAAATTTCACCGTTGTTTATATATTCTGCCGCTTTTGCCGACAGATTGAAAATACATATTCCCGACAATGCACCGTCGGTAAACTGTACCTCTCCTGATTGCCTGTCTATCACCCTTCCGCCCGAAATAAGCGTAGCGTCTGCCGCCACACGAAGTCCCTTAAGCGATTTTACAAGTTCAATATCCGTTCTTACAGGCGCAAGGGCAGGAAAGAGCCTTGTCACCGAGTGACCTAAGCTTCTGCAAAGCTCATAGCCTTTGCCGCTTGAGCCGAGCGACGGAGCCGCTTTTCCTCCTGCGGCAATAATTACACGCTTTGCTTTTACCTGTGTTTCGCCGTTTGTTATGATAAAACCGTGTTTGGTTTTTGTTATTTCAGATACCGTAAAGTCGCATACTGTTCTGATGCCGGAAGAATCAGCTGCAAATCTGAGAGCGTCAAGCACAGAGGTTGCGGCATTGCTGTAGGGATATACTCTGCCGTTATCATCTGCACGGCAGATAAGCCCGAGCGAAGAAAAGAAATCCTCAGCGTTGTCAATATCGGGGCTGATGTAAGATAGAAGTTCCGTATCACCGGTATAATCCGCAGGGGTTATATTGCGGTTGGTGAGGTTGCATCTGCCGTTACCGGTTGAAAGTATTTTTTTGCCTACTCTCTGCATTTTTTCGAGTACGGTCACATTGCCGCATCCGTAACGAGAGGCGGCGATGGCGGCGGCAAGCCCCGATGCACCTCCGCCTATAATTGCTGTTTCGGTATCAATTATTTTCATTTCTGCTCCGTTCAAAGAAGTTAATTAAATTTATAATCTGTTAACAAAAGAAGTATACCATATTATCATCGGGTAAGCAAGTGGTTTACCTGTTTGATGAATGATTGATTTTTGCAGGCAGTATGGGAATAACTGTGAGAAATACAAAGGAGAAGAATTATGGATAACAGAATAATGAGACTTATAATAGCACTTGGTAAATTTTCTGCACAACCAAGACAGTACAGAATAATGGAAGGGCTTAATGCCAGTGAAACAGGAGTTTTCTGGGCAATGACGCAGATTATTGCGGAAAAACCCGATACCGAGCTGTTCGGACTGAGCGAGCTTAACAGCTATCTTAATTTTACCAGACCGAATCTTTCCCAGACTATCAACAAGTTAGAGGATAAGGGTTATGTTGAGAGAGTCGTTCTTAAGGATGACAGAAGAGTAACATATATCAGGCTCACTGAAAACGGCAAAGCAACCGCAAAAGCAAAATACGACGAGATTTTTGTAAGACTCGAAAATATAGCTAAAATACTCGGTGAAGAGGATACGGACAAGCTGATTGAGCTTGTTCTGCGTTTTGCGGACGCTTACGAAAAGTCGGCTGAGCTGAAGTAACGGAAAGGGAGCATAGTATTTGTTCAAAATATTCGGGTATCTAAAAAACAGCATACCGCAGGTTTTGCTGATAATTGTACTGCTTATAATTCAGGCGTGGGGCGACCTTACTTTACCGCAATACACATCTGATATTGTGGATATAGGTATACAGAACGGCGGTATAGAAAATGCGGCGGCTGATGCACTGAGCGTTGACGGCTATAATGCGCTTGAAACATTTATGAATGACGAGCAGAAAAGCATACTTGCAAAAAGCTATACTCTTGTAAAAAAAGGCGAAGCGGCCGATTCTCAGAAAGACCGTTTTCCTGCGTCTGCCGATAATGATGTTTATTTTCTGAACGAGCTTACAGAAGATGAAAAACAACAGCTCATTAATACTGTCGATATACCTATGACGGCGGCTGAGATGACGAAAGAGCTTTCCTTTGAAGATTTGTCCTCTATGACCGAAAAGCAGGGGATTAAACTGCCCTTTACTTCTTTTGAACAGGCAGGAGAAATGCTCGGTATTTCTTCCGGCAAAGCAAATGCACTTACGATTATTGCGGCACTTGCGGAAAAAGGCGGCATGGGAGATACCGATCTGTCGGCATTGTCTGACAAAATATCTGAAATGCCGGGAACTATAACAGAGCAGTCCGCAGTACGCTTTGTAAAAGACGAATATTCATCGCTGGGCGTTGATATGAACGTATTACAGCAGAACTATCTGCTGTCAGCCGGCGGAAAAATGCTGCTTATCGCACTTCTTATGATGGCGGTATCCGTGACGGTAGGTTTCTTTGCGGCGACAACAGCGGCAAAGGTCGGCAGAGATCTAAGAGCCGGAGTGTTCAGAAATGTTGTCAGCTTTTCAAGCGCCGAGATTGACAGATTTTCCACTGCCAGCCTTATCACGAGAAGCACGAACGATATACAGCAGATACAGATGGTTATCGTAATGCTGCTCAGAATGGTTATATATGCGCCTATTCTTGGCATAGGCGGTGTATTTATGGTACTGACTACCGGTACGGGTATGGCGTGGATTATCGCACTTGCCGTAATTGTTATTCTTATGGTGGTGCTTATTCTGATGAAAATTGCGATGCCTAAATTCAAGCTGATGCAGAAACTGGTCGATAAGCTGAACCTTGTTGCAAGGGAGATACTTACCGGTCTGCCTGTTATCCGTGCCTTCAGCCGTGAAAAATATGAAGAAGAACGTTTCGATAAAGCCAATAAGGATCTTACATCCGCAATGCTCTTCACAAACCGTACAATGACGTTTATGATGCCTCTTATGATGATGATAATGAACCTTGTCACCGTTCTTATCATATGGGTAGGCGCAGGACAGATTTCGGACGGCTCTTTGCAGGTCGGAGATATGATGGCGTTTATCACATATACGATGCAGATTGTAATGTCATTCCTTATGATGACAATGATTTCAATAATGCTTCCGAGAGCGGCAGTTTCCGCAGAGAGAATAAACGAAGTCATTTCAGCCGAAAAGAGCATCACTGATAAGCCGGATGCGGCAACATTCGATAAAGCGTCGCTCAGGGGCGATGTTACTTTCGATCACGTTTCGTTCCGCTATCCCGATGCAAAGGAAGATGTTCTGACCGATATATGCTTTACCGCAAAGGCGGGTGAAACGACCGCTGTTATCGGCAGTACGGGCAGCGGCAAATCAACGCTTATAAATCTCATACCGAGATTCTTTGATGTAACCGAAGGCAGCATTACTATAGACGGAACCGACATCAGAGATGTAACCCAGCATTCTCTCCATGATGTTACAGGCCTTGTGTCGCAGAAAGGCGTACTGTTCTCGGGAACGATAGACAGCAATATAAGATTCGGTGCGGAAAATGCCGATGATGAAACTATCCGACTTGCTGCAGAAATCTCGCAATCGTCTGAATTTATCGACAGCAAGCCGCAAAAATACAACGAGCCTGTTTCACAGGGCGGTACGAATGTTTCGGGCGGACAGAAACAGCGTCTGTCTATCGCCCGTGCAATTGCCAAAAAGCCTAAGATATATCTGTTTGACGACAGCTTCTCCGCACTTGATTTCAAGACAGATGTGAAGCTGAGAAAGGCACTCGCCGACAATATTCACGATTGCACGATAATAATCGTTGCACAGCGTATCAGCACGATATTGAATGCCGACAAAATAATAGTGCTTGACGAGGGCAGAATAGCAGGAATCGGAACTCACAGCGAGCTTATGAAAAGCTGTGAGGTATACAGGCAGATAGCACACTCGCAATTGTCGCAAAAAGACCTTGCGGCGATAGATAACGCAAAAGGGGGTGCTGTAAATGCGTAATTCTCGCAGAGGAGGACCGGGCGCTCCTGTAGAAAAGGCAAAGGATTTCAAGGGCAGTATCGGAAAACTGGCAAGGTATATGAGCGAATATAAGATTTCGCTTGTTTTCGTTGTGATATTCGCAATTACATCAACCGTATTCAATATTATCGGCCCTAAGCTGATGGGTAATGCCACAACGGAGATTTTCAACGGCATTATCGCCAAGGTGAACGGTACGGGCGACGTTAACTTTGATGCGCTCGGCGCTATACTTCTTTTGCTTATAGGATTTTATCTTATCAGCAGTATCTGTTCGTTTATACAGGGTTGGCTGATGACGGGCATTTCACAGAAGGTCAGCTACAGACTCCGTAAGGAGCTTATCGCAAAGATAAACCGCATGCCGATGAACTATTTTGACAAAAGCACGCACGGTGAGGCACTGTCAAGAGTAACAAACGATGTGGATACTCTGGCACAGAATCTGAATCAGAGCATTACACAGCTTGTCACCTCGATTACCACTATCATAGGTGTAATGGTAATGATGCTGTCGATAAGCCCGCTTATGACGCTTATCGCCGTTCTTATTCTTCCTGTTTCGATGGTGCTTGTGCTTTTCGTTGTAAAGATTTCTCAGAAGTATTTCAAGTCGCAGCAGGAGTATCTCGGTCACATAAACGGACAGGTCGAGGAAATCTACGGCGGTCACAATATCGTCAAGGCGTTCAACCGTGAGGAACGTGTTATCGAAGATTTTAACGAGGCAAATGATATTTTATATAAGTCTGCGTGGAAGTCGCAGTTTTTCTCCGGTGTTATGATGCCTGTTATGACCTTTGTGGGAAATCTGGGATACGTTGCCGTTGCTGTTGTCGGAGGTTTACTGGCGGCAAACGGAACTATAATGGTCGGCGACATATTATCGTTTATCCAGTACGTCAAGAACTTCACACAGCCTATAACACAGCTGGCACAGGTATCAAGTATGCTTCAGTCGACCGCCGCAGCCGCCGAGAGAGTATTTGAATTCCTGGCAGAGGACGAAGAAGAGCAATGTGCAAAGGAACACGCAATGCTTACCGATACCTCAGGCAATACCAGAAATGTAACAACGCTTGATATTACCGGGGATGTAACGTTTGAACACGTTCGTTTCGGCTACACCCCCGAAAAGATAATAATCAATGATTTCAGCGCAAGCGTCAGACAGGGACAGAAGATAGCTATAGTCGGTCCGACGGGAGCAGGAAAAACAACCATTGTCAAACTGCTTATGCGCTTCTATGAACTTAACGGCGGAAGGATACTGATTGACGGGTATGACATAGAGGACTTCGACAGGAGCGAGCTTAGAGAGCTTTTCGGAATGGTGCTTCAGGATACATGGCTGTTCAAGGGCAGTATTATGGAGAATATCCGATACGGAAAGCTTGATGCGACAGATGATGAAGTAATTGCCGCCGCAAAAGCGGCTCACGTTGACCATTTCATAAGGACGCTTCCCGGCGGTTATGATATGGAGTTAAATGAGGAAGCATCCAACGTATCGCAGGGTCAGAAACAGCTTCTGACAATAGCAAGAGCGATTCTTGCAAATAACAAGATACTGATTCTTGACGAGGCTACAAGCTCGGTCGATACCCGTACTGAGATACAGATACAAAAGGCTATGGATAATCTTATGAAGGGCAGAACAAGCTTTGTAATAGCACATCGCCTGTCCACGATAAAAGATGCCGACCTTATACTCGTTCTTAAGGACGGAGATATTATCGAGCAGGGTAACCACGAGGAGCTTATTGCAAAGAACGGTTTCTATGCCGAACTTTACAATTCACAGTTTGTCAGCTGATAACGCTGAGGCTTGGAGCTTTATGAAGAATTTGCGAAGGTGCAAAGCAGAAATGTTTTGTGCCTTTTGCTTTTTGCCCGGAGAATTAATCGCAAATCGTGCTGTTTCACTTTATACAGCGATAAAAGCAACACGGATATTCTGCCGTAAAATAAATTACCTGCCTTGTTGTTTCCAACCTTGACAATGAATTTAAAAGGGAATATACTTATATCAACGACAGATTTCGGAGGTGTCTATTTGTTACAGGACGTTGTATCCGTTTCACTCCCTGTGAATGAGCGGATGATGATAAAAAAGAATCATTTTGAGCCGTACAACCTTACAGGCAACGAAAAGCGTATATGTATAGTTACAGGTATTCACGGCGATGAGCTGGAGGGGCAGTACGTTTGCTATGAGCTGATAAGAAAACTCAGCGAAAACAGGCATTTGCTCAGCGGTATAGTTGATATATATCCGTCTATGAATCCGCTCGGAATGGATTCGATAAAGCGAGAGATGCCGATATTTGAGCTTGATATGAATATGATTTTTCCCGGCTCGGAAACCGGTGCGGTGGCTGAGCATATTGCCGCCGCTATTATGAACGATATAAAGGGTGCGGATATATGTATCGACATCCACGCAAGCAATATATTCCTGCGAGAAATTCCGCAGGTGCGTATTTCGGAAGAAACAGCGCCGAAGCTGTTGCCCTATGCCAAAATGCTGAACGTTGACTTTATATGGGTACATTCCAGCGTCACTGTTATGGAGGCTACTCTCTCGCACAGCCTTAACAAAGAGGGAACACCGACACTTGTTGCTGAAATGGGTGTTGGAATGCGTATAACCAAGTCTTACGGCGATCAGCTCCTTGACGGAATATTCAACCTGATGGCTGAGATGGGAATATGGACAGGTGAAACGAAGAAGGTTTCTCATCCTATTGTTTCCACAGACGGAAACGTATCGTTCATATATTCGGATACATCCGGTATTTTTATGCCTGCAATAAAGCACTGGGCAGGAATATCCAAGGGAGATCATATAGGCGATATACTTGATCCGCTTTCGGGTGCTGTCGAACAGGAAATATTCGCACCGTGCAGCGGTATTGTGTTTACGTTGCGTGAGTATCCCGTTGTATATGAAGGCTCGTTGCTTGCAAGAATACTCGGAGGGTGCTGAAATGAATAAAGAAAACATAGTTACATTGAAATCGCCTTACCGTGATGATTTTCAGATAAACGGATACAGATTCGGTAAGGGCGAAAAAACCTGTTGTATAGTCGGTGCAATGCGTGGCAACGAGGTTCAGCAGTTATATGTATGCTCACAGATCATAAGAGCCCTTTCAAATATTGAAAAGAAGGGCGATCTGGTTTACGGTAAGCAGATAATGGTCATCCCTTCGCTGAATCCGTTTTCGATGAATATCCAGCGCCGTTTCTGGTCAGTAGATAATACCGATCTCAACAGAATGTTCCCCGGTGACGCACACGGAAAGACCACACAGAGAATAGCCGCAGGCATATTCGATTTTATAAAGGAATATCAGTACGGCATTCAGTTTACCTCATTCTATATTTCCGGTGACTTTATACCTCATGTAAGAATGATGGATACCGAGCATAAGAACATAGGACTTGCGAATTTATTCGGTCTTCCGTATATACTTCTCAGAAAGCCTAAGCCGTTTGACACGGCAACACTGAACTTCAACTGGCAGAACTGTGATACGAGCGCATTTTCCGTATATACAAACGAAACAGAGCATATTGACGAAGAATCGGCAAATATAGCGGTAAGCGCTGTACTGCGTTTCCTGTCGAGAATGGGCGTCATAAAGTATCAGAGCCACGGCGGTTATATGGCAACTACGCTTGAAGAAGAGCATCTGATGTCGGTACACGCTAAAAGCGGCGGAATATATCGCAGGATAAAACAGCCCGGCGACGAGGTGGAGCAGGGAGATGTAATGGCAGAGATACTCGATCCGTTTGAAGGCACGGTCAAGGAAGAAATCAAGTCGCCCGCAAACGGAATTGTGTTCTTTGCACATAAATCACCGCTCGTGCTTGAAAACTCGGTCGTTTATAAGATAATCAAAAGATTGCATATCTGATGCTGTTTGCAATTATTTCAGAAAACAGATAAAAAAAGAGCCATACAGAGTAGATATTCTCTGTATGGCTCTTTTACAGCGGCCGTGTATGTGGATGTTGGCGGATAACAGGGTGTGGCATTGAGGGTAGTTTTGATGGGAATTTGCTTTTGATTTATGCCGGATAACCTGTGTATTTATAAGCACTGCTAAAAAACGACCTATATATATAACGCAGAAAGTACGAAAATGTGACGTCTGATTTGATGTTAATTTTGCATTTTGGTGATATTTTGTACACCTGCACAAAAAACAAATTTATAACGCCCTGCTTTTATGCACGATAACAACATAGAATATTACAAAAATGTAAATAAAGAACAAGTAAAAATGTGGCACATATTTCTGCTTGTTTGGCGGAAAATAAAAACCGGGCAAAATACCCGGTTTTATAATATGATTATGATTTTGCGATTGTAATCAACCTTGACGGTTACAGTCGGGATTTGCCGCACCGCAGTTTGAACAGAATTTCTGTCCTGCGGAATTTTTGTTTCCGCATACACAGTACCACTCGCTGTTTTGAGAAACGTTGCTTGTCGGTTGAGTTGCCGCTCCTGTATTGCTCTGTGCGTAAGTCTGATAATTCTGCTGAGGATTGCCGTAGTTATAGTAGCCGTTCTGAAAAGAAGTATTGCAGTTATTGTAACAGGGCATATTATATGCTTGATTGCGTGCCGCCGTATTTGCCGCTGCGGCTGCCGTAAGTGTTTTATCGGCCATTGTTTTGAAGCCGATAACGGTAGCGAATATGCCGAATGCGGCTACAACAATGCACACTATTATTGAAACTATAAATACCGCATTAACAACGGAAAGAGCAAAATCCATTGCTTCATTTGCCGTTGCAAAATCCTCAAAATCAAGTTCTCCGCTTGCAATAGCGTCATATAGCATCTGTCTGAAAGCGTCGCCTCCGAAAATACCGTTCATAACACCGAGAGCAACAACGCCTGTCAGCTCGAAGAATGTGATTACCGCTGTAATTATTGTTGTTACAGTTATGCCTGTACGGCTGTTTGTCATCGGCTCCTGCTTATATCTGGAGCAGAGAACAAGCACAATTATAGAAAGTGCTATAAGTACCAATTTGCATATCTCCTTTGATGAATTTATCTTATATGTCCGCAGTAAATACAGAATTTGTTGTCAGATTCGTTGTACTTACCACAGCTTGTACACTGCCATGCGGTATTTTCGGTTGTAAAGCTCTGCTGAACATTTGCGGCAGATTGTGTGTGGTATATCTGCTGTGCTCTTGCGGCGTTTACTCTCTGCTGTTCGCTGTAAGCCGCAGAGGTGAGCTCATTGTTGCTCATACACTTGTATCCCTTGATACAGGCGATGACACTCAGAGTGATAACGCCGCAGTAGTATATCACGGTTATTGCAAAGACACTTGATGCGAACACTGACAGAATGGGGTAATAGTTTTCGCTCTCCGAACCGTAATACATCGGTAATACGCCGAACAGAAACGACATCAGTTTAATTGATGCCAGAACTGTCAGAATAATAGTCAGCACCTTGATTCCGGTAAGTTTTGAAACGATAGGACAACTCTTATAAGAACTGCATAAAACGAGTAAAGCGATAGCAATACCTATATGGAGCATACAGGTCCCTCCTTACTGACCGTTAGCGTTGCCGGAAGGCGCATTGTATTTTGGTGCGCCGCACTGCGAACAGAAATCTCCGCCTATATCCTTGTTTATTGTACCGCAAATGTTACATCTCCATGTGTTGCACTGGGGCTGCTGCATCTGCTGGGGCGGAACTGCGAAGCCTGCTCTGTACTGCTGCTGTAATGCGGCCGCTTTATCGAAGGCTTTCTTTTTAAGCTCTTTGTCAGAAAGCGTTGTATATCCTACAATGCACATTATAATTCCCGCAATGACCGTTGCGATTATAACGATATAGTATGACACATATATTGCATATTCGCTTGTTCCGGGTACGAAGGAAGTGAAATTGTAGCTTGTGAAATAATCGTAAGGGTTGCAAAGAAGTCTGAAAAAGTCAATCTTGAACAGCAGAAGAAGTGAATCGAATACAGTAAGCAATACAGTTATTGCAGTAAGCGATTTTCTCTTGCCGAGCGTGGGATTTTTTCTGTATTTGGCAGTTATAATAAGCACTGTTATTATAAAAACAACAACTGCCAGATAAAAAATAAATCCGTCAAATAAGCTGGAGAGCAATTTGTCTGTGGTCGAATTGAAATTTTCTGTGTCACTCAGAAATTGGCTTGCAGATGTAAGTAAATTGATCATTTTGAATCCTCCTTAATAATTAAAGCAAATTTATGTAAAAACTTTTACTAATGTGATTTTATCACATAATTGCCTCTTTGTCAATCAAAGTAAAAAATATTGACAATCCGCCCTTGCGGATATATAATATAAGTTAGTGCAACGGTTATATTTTTTCAGAAAACCGTTTTGGATACAGCGTTTCTATGCTGTGGAAAGGAACATTATTATGGCAGTATTGGTAACAGGCGGAGCAGGATATATCGGCTCTCACACCTGCGTGGAGCTTCTTAACGCAGGCGAGGATATTATTGTAATAGACAACTTCTACAACTCAAAGCCGAAGGCTATCGAGGCAATCAAGGAAATCACAGGCAGAGATTTCAGATTCTATGAGAATGACTGCTGTGACAGAGAAGCTCTCGACATAATTTTCAGAGAGAACTTCATCACAGAAGTAATACATTTTGCCGGCTACAAGGCAGTAGGCGAAAGCTGTGTAAAGCCTATAATGTATTATGAAAACAACATCAACTCAACTCTTGCACTTATCGAAACAATGCAGAAATACGGCTGTAAGAAGCTCGTATTCAGCTCAAGTGCAACGGTTTACGGCATACCCGATAAAGTGCCGGTAACGGAGGATTTCCCGCTGAGTGCTATCAATCCCTACGGTTCTACAAAGCTGATGATTGAGAATATGTGCAGAGAACTGTACGCATCAGATGATCAGTGGAGCATCATCCTTTTACGTTACTTCAATCCTATCGGTGCACACGAGAGCGGTAAGCTTGGTGAAGACCCCAACGGCATACCGAATAACCTTATGCCCCTTATCCTCCGCACAGCCTCAGGAAAAATGGCAACGCTCAGCGTATTCGGCAATGATTATCCCACTCCCGACGGCACTTGCGTAAGAGATTACATTCACGTTGTTGACCTTGCACTCGGTCATGTTGCCGCAATAAAGGCGGCAAGAGCGCATACAGGCTGTCCCGCATACAACCTCGGTACAGGTAAGGGATACTCTGTGCTTGATATTATCAACGCTTTCGAAAAGGTAAACAAGGTCAAGGTACCCTATGTTATAACAGGCAGACGTCCGGGCGACGCAGCCGCTTGCTACTCAAATCCCTCGCTTGCCAAGAAAAAGCTCGGATGGACAGCAAAGAGAGGTCTTGAGCAGATGTGCCGTGACAGCTGGAACTATATCAAGGCAAATTCCTGATAAAAACAGAATATATAAAAGCCGCTTGGCGCATAGGCTGTGCCGTGCGGCTTTTTTATAAAACGGAGAACGATATGAGATTTACATTCTGCCCCGATTGTGCAAGCAGACTGGTAAGCCGCAAGACAGGCGACGACGGTCTTGTGCCGTATTGCGAACAGTGCAAACGTTTGTGGTTTGATATGTTCTATAATTGCGTGATAGTCCTTGCAAGACGAGGCAATAAATATGCCCTTATCCGTCAGCACAGCGGTGACGGCAGTATAAGCGAGGACAGATTCGTCTGCGTGTCCGGCTACATAATGACAAACGAAACAGCCGAACAGGCGGCAGTGCGTGAGGTCACAGAAGAACTCGGACTAAGGCCGGTCAAGGTACGCCTTGTTGCGACATACGCTTATCAGAAAAAGCAGATGCTGATGACAGGTTTTCTGGCTGAGCTTCCCGAGGGAGATTTCTCACTTTCGGATGAGCTGATTGCGGCGCAGTGGTTTGACGAAGCCGAAGTCGGTGCAAGGCTTGCAGGCAGATCTGTCGCAAAGCTGTTATTCAACGATATAAAAGGAGCAAAGCTATGAAAAAAGATCTACCGCCTATAGAGCCGTATGAGCGTACCGCTCATTATTACGAAACCGACAGAATGGGCATAATACACCATTCGAATTATATAAGGTGGTTCGAAGAAACAAGAATACATTATCTTGACAAAGCAGGCTACCCATATTCCGAAATGGAAAAGGACGGAGTTATGATACCTGTGCTTTCTGCCGAATGCACTTATAAAAATGCCGTGCGTTTTGACGAAACGGTGCTTATAGATCTTAAAATCACAGAATTCAACGGCTTTAAAATGACAATTGATTATGTGGTAAAAGGCAAGGAAAACGGCGATGTCAAGGCAACAGGCAGAACACGTCACTTCTTTGTGAACAGTGATTTCAAGCCGGTTAGAGTGAAGGATAAATTCCCAAAAGTATATGAAGTGTTCAACAGTCGCAAGGAGGAAGAATGAAAAGGATAAACATAAACGAGAATAAAATCAACATTGTATTTGATATTGAGGATAACGGACAGATAAAGCTGATGCACTTTTCGGCGCTCCCGTTCAACGAAAATGATATATGGAACGAGATGTTCGAAAAGGATCATCTCGGCTGTTTTGACATAGCACAGGTCGAAATAGCGGGACTTGACCGTCCGTGTGAACGTCACGGCACGAAGTACATAGTAACGGTACCTGGCTACAGACTCAAGTACAAGGATTTTTCGGATACCCGTGACAATATCGGCAGACTTATAAAGGTAACGCAGTATGACGAGCCGACAGGCATAGAAGTAATCAGCACGTTCCGTTTCTATGATGGTATAAGCATAGTACGCACCTATACGGAAGTCAGAAATACTTCTGCGACCGAAACATACACGCTGACCTATGTTTCATCGTTCAACTATCTCGGTTTTGAAAAAGAGGGCATTCTTCCCCGTGACGATAAGTTTATTATAAAGATACCGCATAATTCGTGGCAGAAGGAAATGCTGTGGCAGGACTACACCTTTGAACAGCTCGGTATGCCGCAGTCGCAGAAAGACGGCTGGGAGCACTGCGGCAAGGCGATAAATGTAACGAATGTAGGTAACTGGTCAACAAACGAATATCTACCTATGGGTTATATTCAGAACACTGAAACAGGAAACGGGCTTTTCTGGCAGATAGAGCATAACGGCTCGTGGCACTGGGAGATAAGCGACCAGAGAGGACATTTTTACCTTGCGCTCAGCGGACCTAACGAACAGCAATCTCACTGGTTCAAGAACCTTGCTCCCGGGGAGAGCTTTACGTCAGTTCCTGTTGCAGTCGGCGTATGCCGTGGCTTTGACGAGGGTATGAGCGAGCTTACAAGATACCGCCGTGCGATACGCAGAAAGAATGCCGATAACGAAAAGCTGGCGGTTATTTTCAACGACTATATGAATTGCCTTTGGGGCGACCCTACCGAAGAAAAGGAAATGCCGCTTATAAAAGCCGCCGCAGAGGCAGGATGCGAGTATTACTGCATTGATTGCGGCTGGTATGCGGACGGTTTCTGGTGGGACAGCGTGGGCGAGTGGCAGGAAAACCGTCGTCGTTTTCCGAACGGTCTTAAAAAGGTGACCGATGAAATCAGGAAATACGGTATGATACCGGGCGTATGGCTTGAGATAGAAGTTATGGGCATAAACTGCGAAATGGCAAAGAAAGTGCCTGACGAATGGTTCTTTATGCGGCACGGCAAGCGTGTATACGATCGTTCACGCTATCAGCTTGACTTTTCAAATCCCGAAGTCAGCGCTTTTGCCGACAGCGTAATTGACCGTCTTGTAAAAGATTACGGTGTAGGCTATATAAAAATGGACTACAACATAGAACCGGGCATAGGTACGGAGATTAACTGTGACAGTGTCGGTGAAGGACTTATGCGACACGAAAAGGCATATCTTGCGTGGCTTGACGGCGTGTTTGCACGTTATCCGGAGCTTATCATAGAAAACTGTTCAAGCGGCGGTATGAGAATAGACTATGCTATGCTCAGCCGTTATTCGATACAGTCGACGAGCGATCAGGACGATTACAGAAGATATGCTACAATAGCGGCAAACGCACCGACAGGTCTTTGCCCCGAACAGAGCGCTATATGGTCATATCCGCTGACAGACGGCGACAGGGAAGAGGTCGTGTTCAATATGGTAAACGCTATGACACAGCGTATCCATCAGAGCGGACACCTTGCAAATCTCAGCCCCGAGCGAATGTCACTTGTAAAAGAAGCGCTTGAATGCTATAAAAGTATCCGTGATGATATCAAGAAATCGGTACCGTTCTGGCCTTTGGGATTATCTCATATCGGTGACGAATGGGTAACACTGGGTCTTAAAGCAGGAAATAAAGCCTATCTTGCGGTATGGCGCAGACAAGGAAGCAACGAGTGCTGTAATATACCGATAAGATATGCAACGGAGAATGCAAAGGTAAGCTGTATATACCCGTCCTTTGACGAGGGTGGGCATAAATTCAATCCGCTTTCAAGGTCGCTTTCTGTAAAACTGCCCGAATGCTTCACGGCAAGGCTTTTTGAAATAGAATTGTAATAAAAAGGATAAGTGTTGACTTTTATACTTTAGAGTGATAAAATAGTAGTATTATTATAGAGGTATTTTACCTATTTGCTTTTGAGAAAGGGAAACGCAATGAACACAAAACTTGTTTCAAAGGATAAAGACGAGCTTTTCAAAGCGATAATGGAGCTTAGAAGTATTGAAGAATGCTACGACTTTTTTGAGGATTTATGCACTATCAGAGAGCTTGAATCAATGGCTCAGCGTCTGCACGTTGCAAAGCTGCTTGTAGAGGGCAGAGTATACAGCGATATAGTCGAAGAAACAGGAGCCAGCACCGCCACGATAAGCCGTGTAAACAGGTCTTTACAGGGCGGAAATGACGGCTACTCCATCGTTTTCGACAGAATGAAGGATAACGATTGACCGAAAGGGTGATAATATGTCGGCATACGGTTGTTTTGCGGACGTTTACGACACGCTGACTTCCAATATCGACTATAAGGAGCTTGCCGGGTATTACGACAGGATAATTACTTCTCACGGCGGTAAAAGGGGCATACTTCTTGACCTCGCCTGCGGTACGGGTAGTATGTCGATGCAGTTTTCCGCTCTCGGATATGATGTTATCGGAGTGGACTTAAGCACCGAAATGCTCAGTGTGGCAAAGGAAAAACCCCACAAAAACATAGAGTATCTCTGTCAGGATATGTGCGAGCTTGATATGTACGGCACTATTGACGTTACCGTATGCGTGCTTGACAGCATAAATCATCTTGACAGCAAAGAGGATATACTGCGTTGCTTCAGCTCCGTATCGCTTTTCTGCGACCCTGAGGGACTTTTCGTATTTGATATTAATACGGTAAGAAAGCACAGAGAGGTGCTTGCGGATAACACATTTGTGTATGATATGGAAAGCGTCTATTGCGTATGGCAGAATTATCTTGACAGTGACAGTAAAGACAGCAGGGTCGATATTGCACTTGATATTTTCACTGAAAACGAGGACGGCTCTTATGAGCGTTCCTGTGAGGATTTTTCAGAGATTGCTTTACCGCTTGAAGAAATTGAAGAATTACTGCATAAGGCAGGCTTCAGAATTCTTGACAGATATAATTATATGACAACAGAAAAGGGCAGTGAGGACAGTGAAAAGGTGCTTTACTGCTGTGCAAAGGAAACAAAATAAATGGGAAAGATAGTAAGAGCTTTATCGGCAGACGGCAGTGTGCTTTGCAGTGCTGTCGATACTACCGACATCGTAAATGAAATACACAGAATACACGGCACATCCGCAACAGCGTCAGCGGCGGCAGGAAGACTTGCAACTGCGGCTTGTATTATGGGTGCGCTTATGAAAAACGAAACCGACAGACTTGAGCTGAGGATAAACGGCGGCGGAAAAATCGGTACAATTACGACCGTAGCCGATTACAGAGGCAACGTAAAATGCTGTATGGACAATCCTTTTGCCGATCTGCCGCTCAATTCCAAAGGTAAGCTGGATGTCGGAGGAATAGTAGGCACGGACGGTTATCTTTCGGTAATAAGAGATCTCGGTATGAAAGAGCCTTATGTAGGACAGGTACCTATAGTGAGCGGAGAAATAGCTATAGATGTAACGCAGTATTATGCGGTAAGCGAGCAGATACCTACTGTTTGTGCACTGGGCGTACTTGTTGATACCGACCTCACGATAAAAAAAGCAGGCGGATATATGATACAGCTTGTACCGCCCGTGAATGAAGCCGCTATAGATTTTATCGAAGAAAATATAAAGGATATGCAGTCCGTTACTAAAATGCTTGAGGACGGACTTTCTCCCGAAGAAATAGCACTTAAAGGACTTAAAGGCCTTGACGGAGAGATTCTTGACAGCTGGGAGGCGCAGTATTACTGCGACTGCTCAAGAGAACGCACCGAGCAGGTGCTGATAACACTCGGCAAGGACGAGCTTACAAAGCTCGCAGAGGAAGAACCGGTCACGGAAGTGTGCTGTCATTTCTGCGATAACAAATATCGTTTTACATCGGAAGAACTGAAAGAACTTATCAAGAGGATATAATTTCTTATGAAAAAATGGCTTGTCAGAAATACGGACAATGCACTTGCAATGAAACTTAAAACCGACACTGGACTGCCTATGCTTTTGTGCAGTCTTCTTGTCGGCAGAGGAATATACACAGCTGAGCAGGCACAGCAGTATTTCAACGGTACGGAGCTTTCCGACCCATTGCTTATTGCGGATATGGACAAAGCTGTGCAGGCGATAGAAGCGGCGGTCGATAACGAAATAAAGATAACTGTGTACGGCGATTATGATTGCGACGGTGTTACATCTACCGTTATGCTTTTCACACATCTTGATGCAATAGGTGCTGACGTAAACTGGTACATACCCACCCGTGAAGAAGGCTACGGGCTGAATGAAAATGCAATACGCAAACTGCACGAGGACGGTACGGGTCTTATAATAACGGTTGACAACGGCGTTTCAGCCGTCAACGAGGCCGAGCTTATATATGAACTTGGAATGAAGCTGGTCGTCACCGACCACCATCAGCTCCCTGAGATTCTGCCTAAAGCGGAGGCTATCGTAAATCCGCACAGACAAGATGACAACTCTCCCTATAAAGAACTTGCAGGTTGCGGCGTTGCGCTAAAGCTCATTATGGCACTGGAACGTGATGCTGAAGGTGTTCTTGAGCAGTATGCCGACCTTGCGGCTATCGGCACTATAGGCGATGTTGTTGCACTGACAGGAGAAAACCGCATAATAGTAAAGCGTGGACTTCTTGAAATGCAGTACAGCGAAAATCAGGGACTTCAGGCGCTTATCAATGCGGCAGGACTTGACGCTGAAAGTATTACTTCTACAGGCATAGCGTTCGGCTTATGCCCCCGTATAAATGCCGCAGGACGTTATGACAGTCCGAAAGCGGCGGCAGAGCTTCTTATGGCTCAGACCGGACAGATAGCCGAGATAAAAGCGCAGGAGCTGAATGAGCTGAACGCTAAGAGAAAACAGATTGAAAGCGATATTCTCGAAATGGCAAAGGCTCAGCTTATTGCCGACCCTAAAGCGTTCAACTCCCGTGTGCTTATTGTTTGCGGCGAGGGCTGGAATCACGGAATTATAGGTATAGTCAGTGCAAGACTTCTTGAGCTTTACGAAAAGCCCTGTATCGTCATAGGAATAGAGGGCGACGAGGCAAGAGGCTCAGCGAGAAGCATCGAAGGCTTTTCACTTTATACCGCACTCGATGCGTGCAGTGAGCATCTTACACGTTTCGGAGGTCATACGAAGGCGGCGGGCTTTTCACTTCCGAAAGACAAGGTAGATGATTTTATAGCTCAGCTGAGAAGCTATGCGGACGAAAAATTCCCTTCAATGCCGGTTATGACAACGGAGGCTGATATTGAGCCGGAGCTGTCCGACCTTGAAATATCTTCAATCGAGAATCTTCGTCATTTACAGCCTTACGGCGAAGAAAACAACGCTCCGCTGTTTTTGATGAGAAACTGCACAATCATATCATCAAGACCGCTCAAAGACGGTAAATATACATCGTTTACCGCAGAGTACAAAGGCTCGCAGTTCAAATTCCTCTGCTTCGGAACATCGTTTGATAAGTTCGGATATTATCCCGGAGATAAGGTCGATGTGCTGAGCCATATCGAAATAAACGAATATAATGATAAAAAAAGCGTCAGCGTAAGAGTAAAGGACATACGCAGAAGTGATTTTCCGCAGGATAAGTATTTTGCCGCAAGGAATTTCTATGAAAAAATCCTCAGAGGCGAAAAAACAGATTCAAGACTTCTTAAACGTATCCTGCCCGATAAGGAGAACATGAAGCTCCCGTTCGACCTTGCAAGAAAGCTGACCTCTATAGATTCAGCCGCTCAGATTGCAATGTCGCACGGTATGAATTACTGTCTTTTTATGATGTGCCTTCATGTTTTTGCGGAATTCGGTCATCTTGAGCTGGACAGAATAAACGGTACGATGAATTTCATAAAAGGCGGCAGACGTATAGAGCTTGAAAACTCGGCAGTGATAAGAAGAATTATGAAATCCTGCAGCTGAAAAATAAACGATAAACGGAGGCTGTAAGCATGACATATACAATAGATATGCTTATTGACAAGATAAAGGAAGTAGGAAAGAGCTACGACCTTGATAAAATACAGGCGGCTTATGAGCTGGCGGAAAAGGCGCACGACGGTGTTTTCCGCTCGTCCGGAGAGCCTTATATTACGCACCCTGTAGCAGTAGCATATATACTTGTAGAACAGTTCTGCATGGATACAGATACAATATGCGCCGCTCTCCTGCATGACGTGGTAGAAGACACAGATGTGGGTCTTGATGTGATACAGAAGAAGTTCGGTGAGGATGTCGCTCATCTTGTTGACGGCGTTACCAAGATAGGTCAGGTACCCCTTAACACTCGTGAGGAACAGCAGGCAGAGAATATCCGTAAGATACTTATCGCAATGTCAAAGGATATTCGTGTTATTATCATAAAGCTCGCCGACAGACTTCATAATATGAGAACGCTTGCGAGCAGACCGCCCGAAAAGCAGCTCAAGACTTCTCTTGAAACGATGAACTTCTACGCACCTATAGCCCACAGGCTCGGTATAAGTGATGTAAAGGAAGAAATGGAAGACCTTGCCCTGCGCTATCTTGACCCTTACGGCTTCAAGGAGATAGAGTCGCTTCTTGATGTCCATAAGGATGAACGTGATACGTTTATCGACAAGATAAAAGGTATGATAAGAGAGCGTATATCGGACATTCAGCCACCGCCGATAATCGAGGGCAGAGTAAAAAGCATATACAGTATTTACAAGAAGGTTTATGTCAAGGGAAAGGATTTTTCGGAGATATATGATATATATGCCGTGAGGATTATTCTTCAGACAGTTGTCGAGTGCTATAACGTACTCGGTATCATTCACGATATGTTCCGTCCGATCCCTTATCGTTTCAAGGACTATATAGCAATGCCCAAGCCCAACCGCTACCAGTCGCTCCATACGACAGTTATCGGCAGGGAAGGCATACCATTTGAAGTACAGATAAGAACGCAGGAAATGCACAACACCGCTCAGTACGGCGTTGCGGCACACTGGAAATATAAAGCAGGAATATCGGGAAATGTTGCGGGCGAAAAGCGTTTCGACTGGATAAGACAGCTTCTTGAACAGCAGCAGGAAGCTGATGATGTAGAGCAGATTTCAGAGGCTATCAAGGTCGATCTCGCCCCTGACGACGTATATGTTTTCACCCCAAAGGGCGATGTTATAACACTGCCAGCAGGCTCTAACGTTATAGATTTTGCCTACGCTATTCATACGCAGGTCGGCAATAAAATGACAGGCGCAAAGGTCGGCGGCAGGATGGTGCCGTTTGACCACACACTTCACACGGGCGACATCGTTGAGATACTGACCAGCGGAAGCGATAATTACGGACCTAACCGAAACTGGAGCGAAATCGCAAAAACCAACGAAGCAAAAGCAAAAATAAGAGCGTGGTTCAAGCGTGAACGCAGAGAAGAAAATATCGAGTGCGGTAAAGCGGCATTTGAAAAAGAGATACGCAGAAACAATATTGCGGTCGATGATGAAATACTCTTGCAGGCGGCACACCGTCAGCGTTTATCCTCGGTTGACGATTTATATGCGGCTATAGGCTACGGCGGCGTACAGCTATCTAAAATCATTACCCGCCTGAAAGAAGAACAGGTAAAACAGCAGAGATTAAACGCTGTTCAGACACAGCCCATTGACATAGAAAAGACTATAGCCGACAACAACAAGAGAGCGCAGAAGAACGGCGTTGTGCTTGACGGAATAGAAGACTGTGCGGTAAAATACGCACAGTGCTGTAATCCGCTTCCCGGCGACGATATTATGGGCTTTATCACCCGTGGCTACGGCGTATCTATCCATAAAGCCGATTGCCAGAATGTAAAGATCGGTTTGCAGGGAGAAAACAAGGACAGATGGATAAAGGCACATTGGGCAGTGAACTCAAGCAGTGCGTTCAGAGCCACGATAGATATTATCGCAGATGACAGAACTGCGCTTATCGCCGATATTACCACTGCAATAGCAAGCAATCATCTGCCCATCCACGAGATAAACGCCCACTATCTCAAGAACGGTAATGCAAATATAATTCTCACAATCGAGGTCAGCGGTATAGATCAGCTCAAGAGCATCATACTCAGACTTCAGAAGATACCCGGAGTAATCTCTGCCGAAAGGACAGGAAAACAGTAATGGAAATTAAAACGCTCACATTAGGCGAGCTTGCAACCAATTGTTATATAGTAATCAGCGCCGCAGGAAATGCCGCAGTGATAGACCCTGCGGACGATGCACAGCGTATCCTTGATACGCTCGGAAAGGAAAACGCCGAGCTTAAAATGATACTTCTCACGCACGGACATTTTGACCATACGGGAGCTGTTGCAGACCTTAAGGAACAGACAGGCGCAAAGGTATATATACATTCGAAGGACGAATGTATGCTTGATGATACGATAAAGAACGTGGCATATCTCTGCCCCGGCTATTCCTACAAGCCCTTTACTGCCGATGTGCTTGTTTCCGATGGGGACATCATACGCCTTGATGAGATTGAATTCAGCGTTATGCATACCCCCGGACATACCGCAGGAAGTGTGGTTTACTTTGCGGATAACTGTATGTTTGCAGGCGACACAATTTTTGAAGGCTCTGCCGGCAGAACCGATTTCTATTCGGGCGACTATATCGCACAGCGAAACAGCCTTGCACGAATCGCCGCACTGCGTGAGGATTATCTTATTTATCCCGGTCACGGCAGTTCGACTACTCTTAAACAGGAAAAGAAGTTCAATCAGTTTCTCGGACAAAGCCCGGTAGATTTCTTCTGATATGATAAAATCGCTGTATTTTGATAACACGGCATATCAATATGCCTACGAGCTTGAGCGGCTGATAAGGAATTTTTCTTTACCGCACAGGCTTGAGTTTTATACCGACAAAACTCCCCATGGCACAGATTACGCATACTTCTGCGCCGATAACGGCAAATTATCCGTTACCGTATCTGATAATGATACCGTGTATAAGGAATCCTCAGATGTCTGCGAGCCGTCCGATTATGAAAATGAGCTTTGCAGGCTTCTTTGCAGATGCATGGAAAGGCACGGTCACGCTCCGCTTCCGTGGGGAATACTTACGGGAGTACGCCCCGTGAAATATATCCGAAGCATTTACGAAACCCGTGACAATGCGGAAAAATATCTTCGTAACTCCTTGCTTGTAAGCGATAAGAAGATACAGCTTGCAAACGATGTAATACGCATTCAGAAACCGGTTCTGGACTCACTTGACCTCAGGAAGATAAGCCTGTATATTTCGATTCCTTTCTGTCCGTCACGTTGCAGCTATTGCTCGTTTATCTCCGCTTCCAGCGAGGGTGCATTAAAGCTGATAGACGATTATTTCGGGCTTTTACTGAAAGAGCTTGATATTTATGCCGATATTGTGAAACGTTTTTCGCTTAAAGTTGATACTGTGTATATCGGCGGAGGAACGCCTACAACATTGTCGGCTTCTCAGCTTGACCGCCTTATTGATAAACTCGGTGAATTTGATATTGCAAATATCCGTGAATTTACCGCAGAGGCGGGAAGACCTGATACCATAACGGAAGATAAGCTGAGGGCGCTAAAAAACGGCGGTGTACGTCGCATATCAATAAATCCGCAGTCGATGAACGACAGCGTACTTGAAGCGGTCGGCAGACGTCATACGGTAAAGCAGGTGTGTGAAGCGTTTGATATTGCACGAAAGGTCGGTTTCGACTGCATTAATTCCGATATAATAGCAGGACTTCCTGCCGAAACAGAGCATAGCTTTGAAGCTTCTTTGCAGCAGCTTTGCGAATTATCTCCCGAAAATATCACCGTTCATACATTGAGCCTTAAACGCTCATCAGCCTTGTTCAGACAATTCGGAAACAATATCGGCAAAGGTGCAAAATATATGACCGATACGGCATATGATATGCTTTGCAAAAAAGGCTATTTCCCGTATTATCTTTATCGACAGAAGAATATAGCCGACAACCTTGAAAACATCGGCTATTGCAAAGACGGCTGTGAAAGCATCTATAATATCTGCATTATGGAAGATGTACAGACGATACTTGCCGCAGGCTGCGGAGCATCAACAAAGCTATATGACGGCAAGAACGTTTCAAGAGTCATCAATTACAAATATCCTTATGAATATATTTCACGTTTTGCTCTGATGAATGAGCGTAAGCGTGATATTGAGAATTTTTTTGAAGAAAAATTAACTCTTGCATAATTTTTCTTATTGTGCTACAATATAAAAAAGCATTTCTGAAAGGAAACACGGCTATGGATTTTAAAGACGAATTTGATATTATATCAGAAAAAGCAAAACAGCTTACCGATACGGGCATACGCAAGGCAGACGAGTTTATCGGTATTTCAAAGCTCAAGCTCAGATGCATAAAAATAGACGCACTGATAAAGGCAAAATACACCGAGCTTGGCAGAACTATGTACGGTATGGTTAAAAACGACAGCTCAGATGCCGACAGAATAGCGCAGGCTGTAATGGATATTGACCATCTTTATAAGAAAATGGCACAGTGCAACGCCAGAATCGAGCTGATGAAAAAAATTGTTACCTGCCCCGTGTGCGGTACAAAGAACAGATTCAGCAACACATATTGCACCGCTTGTATGCACAAACTGGTATCAACAGATGAAGAGCCTGAGGATTATGCGTTTAATCCCGATGATGCCGAGAACAGATAAATTAATTTTGTAAAGAGGTACGATGAAAAAAATTGTACCTCTTTTGTGCTATTTTTGCATAAAATGCGTTAATTTTGAAAAAGCTGTTTACAATCAGGAAAAAATGGTTTATAATACTTTCGTAAAAACAGCACGAGATTGCTCAAAATTGCAAATCTCGATATTAATTTGCTATCCTCTTAATCCATTTCCCATATACGAATACCCCTGTGTCAAATTTCACAGGGGTATTCTGTTTGCTATAATTTATAATAATACAGCCTCTCAGTTCTGATAGTTGATTTTTTCTTCTGTTATCATAGGATAAGAGATAAGCTCATTACCGTCAAGGTTTTCTTTTCTCATATCAACAGCGGAAATGCGGTGATTATCGTAAGTTGTGTAATAATAAATGCCTTTATCCGCATTACAGCAAGAGGTATAGATAGTAATCTCGTACTCTCCGTCTTTTACCTCACAGCAGCCTCTCTGCTGGTCAACCGAGCCGAGTATATGGAAAAACTGGCTTACGCTTTCGGTTTCGCCTTTTCCGGAAACGGAGTTAGCCTTTACAAAAGCCACACGCACGAATCTTGATTGTGACGAAAGATCGCCCGGAAGTCCGATAGCACCCATACCTCTGCTGTAGGTTTTAAGCTCCAGCTTATCCGAGAAATTGTTCTGAGGCTGTTTTCTTGATAAATGCATATAATCGTTCAATCTGAACATTTGCTCGTCAAAGGGCGGATTGTTGGTAAGCACACCTATCGGATTATCATAAACCTTTATTCCGTCCGATACCGATTCAACGGTTATTGCGCTGTTCCTGTCCGCAATTATCCAGTGGAGCTGACCTGCAGGCATCTGCTCGTCAAAGGGCGTATCGGTTATATTGATTCTTGAAATCAGCTCTTTCGCATCATTTACATCTGCACACTTTGCAAGAATATACGGAATAAATTCATACTGTGCTACGTTGTCCTTATCGGGAATATCTTTAAAATAACGGGCATTGCCGACAAAGTTAAGCCCTGCCATACAAAGCCCTTTTTCGTTCATTGCGTCATAGAACAACGGGTAACCTTTGGCAATATGAGCCGTACCGATCACTGCATAGTGACTTTCGCAAACTCCCATATTCAGAAATTGCAATCGGAAATTTCTCGGCATGATTACAATTTCCTCGCCGTATGAACATTCGTAATCAAGCGTTCTGCCGAAATAGAAATCTTCTGTCTTGTATGTTGCGGCTGTACACATATTATTACCTCCGTGTTTTTAAAGTTTCTGTTATTATTCTACTACATTTTTCCCTGTAAGTAAAGAAATATTACGATAAAAAGGGCAGTGCCGAAACACTGCCCTCAGATTATTCACTTAAAATCTCAATCGTTGAATTTAGCCATAAGCTCTTTTATAAGCTCCTGAACCTTGTCTGCGGTTTCCTCAACGGGAACTTTATATGAGAAGCTCTTATCCCTTGCGGAAATCTCACAGCAGTTGTCCTTCAGGTTTCTGGGGCTTACAACAACTCTCAGCGGTACGCCGAGAAGGTCTGCGTCAGAGAACATAACGCCTGCGCTTACCTGTCTGTCGTCATAGATAACCTCAGCACCTGAGTTCTGTAAAGTGTCATACAGCTTATCTGCACAAGCCTTAACATCTGCGTCATCGGAACGTACAGCGCAGATATGAACCTGCCACGGAGCGATAGGCATAGGCCAGATAGGGCCGTAATCATCGTGGTGCGCTTCGCATACCGAAGCCGCAAGTCTGCCGACACCGATACCGTAACAGCCCATAATAGGTGTCTTTTCCTCGCCGTTGCTGTCAAGGTAGGTCATACCCATAGTCTTTGTGTACTTTGTACCGAGCTGGAATATGTTGCCGACCTCGATACCTCTTGAAATAGAAATTGAGTGCTTGTGGCAATTGGGGCAGATGCCGCCGTCAAGAATCTTTGCAAAGTCGTGATATTCAACATTTGCACAATCACGGTCAATGTCAAGACCGGTGTAATGATATTCTTCCTTATTTGCACCGCAAGAAAGGTTGTTTGTATTCTGAAGTGAAGTATCAAACAGAACGGTCATATTTTCGGGAAGACCGACAGGTCCGATATATCCTGCGTTAAGACCGCATTCTTCTGTGATTACGGCAGGATGAATCTCACAGCCTAAGAAGTTGCGGAGCTTTGTTTCGTTTACGTCAATGTCGCCTCTTGTGAATACGACAACATAGCTGTCGTCTGCGTTTCTCTGATATACGACAGCCTTGCAGCTCTTTTCCTTGGGAGTATGCAAAAAGTCGCATATTTCTTCTATGGTATGGATATTCGGAGTATGAACAAGCTCCATAGGTGCGGAAACTTCATCTCTTGTGTTCTCGATAATGCTATCTGCGGCCTCCATATTTGCATTGAAACCACATTCGTGACAGCTTGCTATTGTATCCTCGCCTACGGGTGTAAGGAGCATGAATTCGTGTGAAATACTGCCGCCCATCATACCCGAATCGGACTTGACCGAGATTACCTCGGGAACACCTGCACGTCTGAATATGTTTTCATAAGCCTTGTGGCACTTATCGTAATACTGCTCAAGATCTTCCTGCGATGTGTGGAATGAGTAAGCGTCCTTCATAGTGAACTCACGGACTCTGATAAGACCGCCTCTCGGACGAGCTTCATCACGGAACTTTGTCTGTATCTGATAAATCATGAAAGGGTACTTCGTGTAGCTCTTGCCGTATTCACGCACAAGATGCACAGCGGCTTCCTCGTGCGTCATACCGAGTACCATAGGCATTCTGTTGCGGTCTGTAAAACGTAAAAGCTCACTGCCGATGCTGTCGTATCTGCCTGACTCCTGCCAGAGTGAAGCGGGCATAACGACAGGGAACTGTACTTCCTGTCCGTCTATCTTGTCCATTTCTTCTCTGATGATCTGTTCAATCTTCTTTGTGATTCTCTTTGTGGGTGTGTATGACGAGAAGATACCGTTAGCCATATACTTGATATAGCCGCCTCTCACCATAATTGCGTGGCTGTCAATCTGACAGTCCGAGGGTCTTTCTTTAAAACGGTCGCCGACCAGCTTGTCGAGTTTCATTGCATATCCTCCTGAATTTCGGGCATAAAGAAAGCCCGAAGCATTAAATTTGCTTAGGGCGAAACATTGTTCCGTGGTACCACCTAAATTCGGTATAACCGCACTTGTATCTCTGTAACGGGAGAAACCGGTAACACTCATCGTGTACAGCTCAAAGACGGGTTCGATAAAACCTTGTCGGGAGCTTGCACCAACCGCTCTTTCTCTGTGACGCAGATTTATCTACTGTTTCTTATCATAGCTTTTCTGTATGGTATTATTTTAGCACAGAGGAGAATGATTGTCAAGGGGGAAAAGGGAACACCGCAGAGTATTTCCTCTGCGGTGTTTTACGGAGTATGTTTGTTTATCTTTAAGCTGTATTCTGAATTTATGATGCAAGTGCCTTACCGAGAGCAACGCACTGCTCGGTAGCTGTGTCATCGGGAGCTTCGTTGCAAATAACGCCTTCGCCTGCCATAACTGCGCCGTCAGCGATGCACTGTTCCTCCCAGTTTCTCATCCATTCGCCGTCGCCCCAGCCGTAAGAACCGAAAAGTCCTACCTTCTTGCCTGACAGCTTTGCTTCACAAGCGTTGAACATAGGCTCGAACTCGCTGTCCTCAAGCTGTTCACTGCCCATTGAGGGACAACCGAAAGCGATAGAATCAAACTGATCTACCATATCCGCAGAGAAGTCGGCCGCTGTAAATACGCTTACCTCTGCGCCTGCGCTCTTTGCACCCTCTGCAACTGAGCCTGCCATAGCCTCAGTGTTGCCTGTTCCGCTCCAATATACTACTGCTGTTTTCATAATAAAAATCCTTTCATTCTGATATTTTTTATATTATGCAACCGTAAGCTGCACGATACTCCTGCCGTTTGCCCACATCTTTTGGTAGACAGCTCTGCACTTGTCAAATCTCGCAAAGGTGCGCATAGCCTCGCACTCGTTGCAGTATACCTTCCAGCAGCCCGTGCATCTGCTGTTTTTGCCCCCGTTATCAATAAATCCGATAACATCTCCGAGCGGATAACCTAAGAACAGTCCTATCTCGTGCGGAAATAAATCGCTTTTCGCCAGCTTGCCGCCAAGTACCTCAAGGCACAAATCAATATCTGTATTCTCGTATCCGTGACATTTCATAAAACGCTCAACGCCCGGTCGGCTGAAATCTTTAGCAAGACGTTTCGCCCTGTATACATATATAAGCGCCGTGTTCTCACGCTTTCTCAGAACCGTTACGGTAATTCCCTTGCCCGACAATTCCTTGTTCCAACGCTCTACAGCCTTGTTAAGCTCATCCGTACTGCTGTATCTGTAATTAAACAGATTCGCCGTCTTAAGCGATGCAAGAGTAGGGGAGCAATTGTCAATCAGATATTGTTCAAAACAGTATCTGTTCATAATGATGCACTTCTTTCCGCTAAAAGCTGTGATAAAGCAACCACACTGCTTGAGTGTACTCTCGCCACAGGAACGCTGTTGCGCTTCGCCTCCTGTGTTGCACTCAGCATCATCTTGTGCGATACCGTATTTGTAAACAGTATCAGTAAATCGGGAGTGCCGACCTTCTTTTTAAGCGAGCTGTTTTCCTTTACAAAGACTTTAGCCTTATCGTAACCGTAAGCCTTGCATATATCCGCATAGCGTGTTTCCATGCGCTCGTTACCGCCGATTATTACTACGCTCATATCCTGTCCTTTCTGATGAAATGCGTTAGTTTAAACTAACCATATCCGTTTAAATAAACGGCGAAATGCCGTTTATTCGTTAAGTTGTCTTATGTAAACTGCGTTAGCCTAAGCTAACTGTATATAGTTTATCATACGGCTTTTGTTTTGTCAATAGGGTATCGGTAATTTTTATAGAATTTTTTTGCCTCCGTAACAAATTCAAAAGCAGGCTCGCCTTTTATCAGTTTCTTTGAATACAGCCCCAATAACACCGGTGCCAATCCGTCGATGCGGATATATTCAAGTTCGCTGTCATTCATATACGGCATCATCGGAAAAGCTGTTACCCCAAGCCCTGCCTTCACCATAGCAAAAGCCGCCTCGCAACCGTCCGCAAGCAGTACGTTGCTGTTATTCGGCATGCCGAGCTTCATATACCCTTCCATTGCCGCATCGGGACACTTGTGCCTTTTAATAAGTATAACACGTCTGCCGTTTATATTTATGCTTTTTCTTCCGCTCAGTTCATCGTCTTTACGGCATATCAGCATAACAGGACACTCACACAGTGCAGTAAAGCACTCTGCTTTTGTGGTTTCGTTTTCAGATTTGATAGCGAATATGATCTGCAGCTTGTTTTCCTCAAGCAGATTATCAAGCGATTTGAACGGCATCATAGTAATCTCCGGCTCAAAATTCGGATACATCTTTCCGATAATGTTCATCACAGGTACAGCCGCATCAAGCTCGTACTGATTATGAACACCGATAGCTACTGTCCGCTTTTTCTCCTTAACATTGGTACTCAGACGGTGGATAGAATTCATCGCCGTCCTGACTATCGTTTCCGCATCGCCTATAAAGATCAGTCCCTCTTTTGTAAGCTGAACGCTTTTATTCGTTCTCAGAAACAACCTCACCCCAAGCTCTGCCTCAAGCGAAGAAATCTGATGGCTGACGGCAGGCTGGCTTATATTCACCATTTCTGCCGCTTTTGAAAAATTGAGGGTTTCCGCAACCGCAAGAAAGCATTCAAGCTGAGTAGTATTCATAACAAACTCCTTTTTTAATTAACGATAAATATTCTTTATTGATTATAACATATTTGTATTTTACATTCAAGACCGTTTGGTGTATTATTATCAAGGAGATAAACTGTTAGCATATTACCGGTAAGGAGGTTAACCGTTATGAATGAAACCGACATTCAGGCGATAATGATTGATAACAAGACCATAAATCAGCGTATCGAAAACAGCCTGAACGTGATTTTTGCAGATATTGACATTACTGCGGCGCAGGGCAGAGTGCTTATGTATATCGCAAATTCCCCCGAAAAAGATATATTCGCCGCCGACCTGCATAAACGTCTTTGCATTTCAAAGCCTTCGGTTTCCGCACTTATTAAAAAGCTGAGAAAATCGGGATATATAAGCTGTACAGGCTGTGAAAGCGATGAACGCTACAAAAATCTTACCGCAACAAATAAGGGCAGACAGACAGCAGGGCTTATATCCCGTCATATGAGGAATATAGAGCAGGCGGCATTCCGCAGCTTTACAGATTCCGAGCTGAATGAATTCATGCGGCTTCAGAAAAAGCTGCTGAACAATATAGACAACATAAATACAGATAACTTGAAACAGAAAGGATGACAGATTAAGTGAAAGAGCTTCTTAAACAGGTAAAGCAGTACAAGAAAGATTCTGTCTTAGCTCCCGTCTATTCGGCACTTGAGGTTGTTATGGAGGTAATAATTCCTTTCGTAATGGCGTTGCTGATTGACGAAGGCGTAGAGAAAGGCAATATGAACAAGATACTGCTTTATGGAATAATTATGATAGTCCTCGCTATGATAAGTCTTTTTGCAGGAATGATGGCAGGCAAATATGCCGCAAGCGCATCATCGGGCTTTGCCTGTAATTTAAGAGAGGCGATGTACCGCAACATACAGCGCTTCTCATTTTCAAACATAGACAAGTTCAGTACAGCAGGGCTTGTTACCCGTATGACGACCGATGTAACAAACGTTCAGAACGCATATCAGATGATAATAAGAATAGCCGTGAGAGCGCCTCTTATGCTGATAAGCAGTATGGCTATGTGCTTTGTGGTAAATGCGGATATGAGCTTTATATTCCTCGGCGCTATAGTTTTCCTTGCGGCAGTTCTTGCGATAATTATGCTCAGGGCAATGAAGATTTTCAATGTGGCATTCACAAAATATGACGACCTTAACGCAAGTGTACAGGAGAATATCTCAGGTATCAGAGTGGTGAAATCGTACGTCCGTGAGGATTATGAGAACGAAAAGTTCAAGAAAGCCTCCGGCAATCTTTACAATATGTTCAAAAAAGCCGAAAGCACCCTTGCTTTCAATAACCCTGTGATGATGCTTGTAATCTATGCCTGTATTATGGCAATCTGCTGGTTCGGAGCTAAGTTTATCGTTGTTGACAAGACCTTGCAGATAGGCGAGCTTACATCGCTGTTCAGCTATGTAATGGGTTCACTGATGTCGCTTATGATGCTCTCGATGATATTCGTTATGATCACAATGAGCGTTGCAAGTATGCGCCGTATAACCGAAGTTCTGCGTGAACAGCCCGATCTTGCCGAGCCTTTCGCTCCCGTAGAGTTAATGTCAAACGGCAGCATAGACTTCGATAATGTGCATTTCAGATACCATAAGACAAGCGAGGAGGAGGTCCTCACCGACATAAACCTGCACATAAAGTCAGGTGAAACCATCGGAATAATCGGCGGAACTGGCTGCGGAAAGACCAGTCTTGTAAATCTTATCAGCCGTCTTTATGATGTACAGCAGGGAAGTGTAAAGGTAGGCGGCGTTGATGTAAAGGACTACGATATGAAGTTCCTGCGTGATCAGGTATCGGTAGTGTTGCAGAAAAATGTCCTGTTCTCAGGCACTATACTTGATAATCTACGCTGGGGCAACGAAAATGCCACAGAGGAAGAATGTATCGAGGCTTGTAAGTGGGCTTGCGCTGATGAATTCATCGAGCGTTTCCCCGATAAGTACAATACGGTTATCGAGCGTGGCGGCACAAACGTATCCGGCGGTCAGAAACAGCGTATATGTATAGCAAGAGCACTTCTCAAAAAGCCTGCCGTGCTTATCCTTGATGATTCCACAAGCGCAGTGGATACGGCTACAGACGCAAAGATAAGAGCGGCATTCCGGAAGTGCATACCCGGTACAACCAAGATAATTATTGCACAGCGTGTATCAAGCGTTCAGGATGCGGATCGCATAGTCGTTCTTGACGACGGCAGAATAAACGGTGTCGGAACGCACGATGAGCTTGTTGCAAATAACGAGATCTACAGAGATATATACGAATCTCAGACAAAGGACGGCGGCGACTTTGACCGCCCTCAGAATTAAGGAAAGGAGCGTAACGTAATGGATAAAAGAAAAATGGGACCCCGTCCCGATGTTTCACCGAAGGAACAGGTAAAACTGCTCGGCAGAATTATCAAATACACATTCAGCCGTTATAAATTCTCGTGCATCTGCGTAGTTGTATGTATTCTTGTGCAGGCGGTCACAACGCTTGTCGGAATGCTTTTCATACAGTCGCTTATTGACGATTATATCAAGCCTATGATTGCAGCCAAAAGCACAGACTTCACGCCTCTTGCGTTTGCAATGCTCAGACTTGCGATAGTTTACGTTGTCGGTCTGGCGGCATCTTATGCGTATAACAGGATAATGGTAAACGTAGGACAAGGTACGCTCAGAAACTTCCGTAATGACCTTTTCACCAATATGGAAAAGCTCCCGATAAAGTATTTCGACACACACCAGCACGGCGATATAATGTCGGTTTATACAAATGATATTGATACATTCAGACAGTTTATCTGTCAGAGTATCCCACAGGTGATAAACTGCGGCACAACAGTTATAATCTCGCTTGTTTCTATGCTTATTATGAGCATACCGATGACGATACTTGCCGTAGGTATGGCGGCTGTGATGCTTGTTGTAACAAAGAAGCTCGCCGCAAAATCAGGTAAATATTTCGGTAAACAGCAGCACGATCTGGGTGAGGTCGATGGCTTTATTGAAGAAATGCTTGACGGTCAGAAGGTAGTAAAGGTGTTCTGTCACGAGCAGGAGGCAATAGACGATTTTGTAAAGATAAACGATAACCTAAGAAACAGTGCATATAAGGCAAACAAGTATGCAAATATCCTGATGCCGATAAACGCCAATATAGGCAACATCAGTTATGTTTTATGTGCGTTGCTCGGCGCAGTGCTTGCAACAAACGGCTTCGGCGGTCTTACTCTCGGTACTATTGTTTCATTCTGTACGCTCAACAAGAACTTCACAAACCCGATTTCACAGCTAAGTCAGCAGATGACATTCGTGATAATGGCTTCAGCAGGTGCAATGCGTCTGTTCGACCTTATGGATCAGAAGCCTGAACACGATGACGGTTATGTCGAGCTTGTTAATGCGGAAATTGACGAAAACGGCAATATTACGGAGGTCGATCACCGCACAGGCAAATGGGCGTGGAAGCATCCTCATAAAGCGGACGGCACGGTGTCGTATAAAAGGCAGGAGGGCGGTATTGTCTTTGACGGCGTAGACTTTGGCTACACTGACGAAAAAATGGTACTTCACGACATAAAGCTCTATGCAAAGCCCGGTCAGAAGATTGCTTTTGTAGGCTCGACAGGTGCAGGAAAAACTACCATAACCAATCTTATAAATCGTTTCTATGATATTCAGGACGGTAAGATAAGATATGACGAAATCAATATAAATAAGATAAAGAAGCCCGAACTGCGTAAGTCGCTCGGCATCGTTTTACAGGAAACCAATCTGTTCACAGGCACGGTAATGGATAATATCCGCTACGGCAAGCTGGACGCTACGGATGAAGAATGTATAGCCGCCGCAAAGCTTGCTAATGCCGACAGCTTTATAAGAAGACTACCAGACGGTTATCAGACTATGCTTACAGGTGATGGTGCTAATTTAAGCCAGGGTCAGCGTCAGCTGTTATCTATAGCAAGAGCGGCGGTCGCAGATCCTCCTGTACTGATTCTTGATGAGGCTACCTCGTCAATAGATACCCGTACCGAAAAGCTCGTGCAGGCGGGAATGGACGCACTTATGCACGGCAGAACAACATTCGTTATCGCTCACAGGCTTTCAACCGTGCGCAACTCCGATTGTATTATGGTGCTTGAGCAGGGCAGAATTATCGAGCGTGGCACGCACGACGAGCTTATAGAAAAGAAGGGCAAGTATTACAGCCTGTACACCGGTAACTTTTCTGAAGAAACCGCCTGAGGTGGTAAGCACCCTGTTCGCCTTTCTCGAGCAGGCAGTTTGTTAACATCTGCACAGAATCCGCTGTTTTTATAACGGCGGATTTTCTGCATCAACATATCAAAATGGGTCAAGGCGATGTTGGTTATTGCATTATTTTAATAGAAATTATTCGCTGCCTTTTCATTCTTACCATCACACCCTATTGCCAACCGACCTTATTTGTGGTATCATAACATAAAGATTTACCCGAAAGGAGAACGCTTATGAGCGATAAATTATATACCCCTTCAAACCCGAATGCACAGCAGGGTGTACGCAATGTGCTTAAATATCTGTCCGATATAACCTATGAAAAAATCATAACCGGACAGCATACGCAGACTATGGCGCAGGAAGAACTTCATCTTATAGAAAAGGTCACAGGAAAACAGCCTGCACTTCTCGGCTTTGAACTGCTTTCATATTCGCCGAATATCAATTATTCCGATACAGACGATGAATGTATGACAGAGGTCACGGAGAATTACGGCACTCTTAAAAGAGTGTGGGAGTGGGCAGAGAAAAAGGGGCTTATCACTATGTGCTGGCACTGGTTTTCTCCGCTTTACGGAAGATCAAAATCGTTTTTCAGCGAAAATACCGACTTTGACGCAAGTAAGGCTGTGATTGACGGTACGCCTGAAAATAAAGCTCTGCTTTCGGATATGGATACAATGGCAGGAATACTCCGACCCTTCTGCGAAAAGGGAGTGCCGATTCTGTGGCGACCCTTTCACGAGGGCGACGGCGATTGGTTCTGGTGGGGCAAAAAAGGAGCGGATACCGTTAAAAAGCTGTTCCGCCTTATGCACGACAGATACACAAACATATTTCATCTTGACAATCTTATATGGGTGTGGAATTCACAGATTCCCGAATGTTATCCGGGCGATGATGTAGTGGATATAATTTCGAGGGATATGTATCCGCCTGAACACGAGCATACCTCGCAGAGTGAAATGTACTATAACCTGTGCGAGATAACGTCTGCTAAGAAAATAACGATAATCGGTGAAACAGGCACATTGCCAAGTCCTGAAGCGGTAGTATCCGAAAAAGTCGGCTGGTCGTCCTATATGACCTGGTCAAAACCGTTCTGCCTTACCGAAAAGTTCAATACCTTTGAACAGCTTAAAAAGGTGTATAACAGCGAATATGCCGTGACTAAGGATACGCTTCCCGATTTGTATTAAGCAATGAAGGGAAGATAGCATCAGGAGATACCGACCAACGTTTCATAAATATATTTCGATTGGTTTGAAATCGGGCATTTCAGAACATTATTTTAAATACCGCAAATCCGGTTTGCTTACAGGACGGGTTTGCGGTATCGTCATATAAAACAGGAATGTGCATATGTAAATTTAATATGGCAAAATCAGCATTTTGACATATTTTCGGTTAAAACAACGATACGAAAATGAGAAATAAGACAAAAGTTAAGCGATTTTTCTATTGACTTTGCCCTTTATATGTGGTACAATACTAAAATGTATCATAATGGATTGATATGCGTTCAGGATGAAATCCCGCAGTGTCGAAAAGCGTAGATTTTCCCTTTATTATGCGGAAAACACGAGCGTATAAATATCCATCAATAAATTAAGGAGTGGTAAAGCCCATGGTGAATGTCAAGCAGGTAAAGCTGGGTAGAAATACCCGTATGAGTTTTTCCAAAATCAATGAAGTTCAGAAGATGCCGAACCTCATCGAAATTCAGAAGGATTCATATAAGTGGTTTTTGGACGAGGGTATAAAAGAAGTATTCAAGGATATTTCTTCTATTACCGATGCTAACGGCAAGCTGGTGCTGAGTTTCGTTGATTATCGTCTTGATGAGGACCCCAAGTATTCTATAGAGGAGTGCAAAGAACGTGATACAACGTATGCGGCACCCCTTCGTGTAAAGGCACAGCTCAGAAACAACGAAACCGGAGAAGTTGTCGAGAATGAGATATTCATGGGCGATTTCCCGCTGATGACCGAAAGCGGCACATTCGTAATCAACGGTGCCGAGCGTGTTATTGTTTCTCAGTTGGTTCGTTCTCCCGGCGTTTATTACGGCTTTGACTATGATAAAACGGGTAAGAAGTTATTCAAGTCAACTGTTATCCCTAACAGAGGTGCATGGCTCGAATATGAGATGGACTCAAACGACATCTTCTATGTCCGCATAGATAAAAACAGAAAGATACCGGCAACAACATTCATCCGTGCGCTCGGTATCAGCAGCGATGACGACCTCATCGATCTGTTCGGTGAAGACCCCAGAATAGTTCAGACGATTCAGGAAAAGGACGCTACAAAGAACACCGAAGAGGCTTTGCTTGAAGTGTACAGAAAGTTAAGACCCGGTGAGCCTCCTACGGTCGATTCTGCAAATACTCATATCAACAATCTGTTCTTTGACGCAAAGAGATATGACCTTGCAAGATTCGGACGTTACAAGTACAACAAGAAGCTCGGAGTTGCTTCGAGAATCGCCGGTCATAAGGCCGCTCAGCCGATTATAGATCCTACCACGGGCGAGATTCTTGTTGACGAGAACGAGTTTATCAACGCTGAAAAGGCACAGGCTGTAGAGCAGGCAGGCGTTAAGGAGTGCGTAATCTTCTCCGAGGAAAAAATAGCAAAGGTTCTCGGAAACGGAATGGTCGATATAGCAGGCTACATTCCCGAATCTATAGATGCAGAATCACTCGGTATCAACGAGAAGGTATGCTTCAGCGTACTGCGTGAGATACTTGACAAGTGCGGCGATGATGTTGAGGCGCTCACAGCCGAGCTTTCAAACAGAGTAGAAGACCTTATCCCCAAGCACATCACTCTTGACGATATATTTGCAACAGTAAGCTACTTCATCAACCTTTGCGAAGGTGTCGGTGAAGTTGACGATATAGACCACCTCGGAAACAGACGTATCCGTAGCGTAGGTGAGCTTTTGCAGAACCAGTTCAGAATCGGTTTTGCAAGAATGGAAAGAGTTATCCGTGAAAGAATGGGACTTCAGTCACAGGAAGGCGACAAGGTAACTCCCAACGCCCTTATCAATATCCGTCCCGTTGTTGCGGCTATCAAGGAGTTCTTCGGTTCTTCGCCGCTTTCACAGTTCATGGATCAGAACAACCCTCTTGCAGAGCTTACTCATAAGAGAAGACTTTCAGCGCTCGGCCCCGGCGGTCTTTCCCGTGACCGTGCGAGCTTCGAAGTTCGAGATGTTCACTATTCCCACTACGGAAGAATGTGTCCTATCGAAACCCCCGAAGGTCCTAATATCGGTCTTATCTCTTACCTTGCTTCATTTGCAAAGATAAACAAGTACGGCTTTATTGAAGCTCCTTACCGTAAGGTTGACAAGGAAACAGGCGTTGTACTTGACGAAGTAACCTATATGACTGCCGATATGGAGGATAACTACGTTGTAGCACAGGCTAACGAGCCTCTTGACGAGCAGGGAAAATTCGCAAGAAAGCGTGTAAATGCACGTTTCCGTGAAGAAATTCTTGAAGTTGACCGTGACCGTGTAGACTACATGGACGTTTCGCCTAAGATGGTCGTTTCTGTCGCTACTGCGATGATTCCGTTCCTTGAGAACGATGACGCAAACCGTGCTCTTATGGGTGCGAACATGCAGCGTCAGGCAGTACCGCTTATGGTAACACAGAATCCTATTGTAGGTACCGGTATGGAATACAAGGCAGCCGTTGATTCAGGTGCGGTTGTAGTAGCAAAGGAAGACGGTGTTGTAACAAAGTGCAGTGCCGACGAAATCGTTGTTACCGATAACAACGGTGTTGAACACAGCTACAAGCTGATAAAGTTCAAGCGTTCAAACCAGGGCACCTGCGTGAACCAGCGTCCTGCTGTTTCAAAGGGTATGGAGATAAAGGTCGGCGATGTTCTTGCTGACGGTCCCGCTACCAGCCAGGGTGAGATTTCACTCGGTAAGAATGCTCTTATCGGCTTCATGACATGGGAAGGCTACAACTACGAGGACGCCGTTCTTATAAATGAAAAACTCGTTTATAATGATGTCTACACATCAATCCATATAGAAGAATATGAGCTCGAATGCCGTGATACAAAGCTCGGACCGGAGGAGATAACAAGAGAGATCCCCAACGTTTCTGAGGACGCTCTTAAGGATCTTGACGAGCGTGGTATTATTCGTATCGGTGCCGAGGTTCACTCGGGCGATATTATGGTCGGCAAGGTTACACCTAAGGGTGAAACAGAGCTTACCGCAGAAGAAAGACTTCTCCGTGCTATCTTCGGTGATAAGGCAAGAGAAGTAAGAGATAATTCACTTCGTGTACCTCACGGCGAAAGCGGTATCATCGTTGACGTTAAGGTGTTCACACGACAGAACTGTGATGAACTTTCACCCGGCGTAAATATGGTGGTAAGATGCTACATCGCACAGAAGCGTAAGATTTCTGTCGGCGATAAGATGGCGGGTCGTCACGGTAACAAGGGTGTCGTTTCCCGTATCTTAAAGCAGGAGGATATGCCTTTCCTTCCCGACGGTACACCGCTTGATATTGTACTGAACCCCCTCGGCGTTCCTTCACGAATGAACATCGGTCAGGTTCTCGAGGTACACCTCGGTTATGCTTGTAAGGCACTTGACTGGCAGATAATGACCCCTGTATTTGACGGCGCTCACGAGGTCGACATCAGAGCTTGCTTTGAAAAGGCTGAGGCTGAACGTGAAAACTACAAGGATAAGGATTCCGCAAGGATAGACTTCTCTAAGATTCCTATGCGTTCTGACTGCAAGACACAGCTTACAGACGGTCGTACAGGCGAGAAGTTCGACAGCCCTGTAACAGTAGGTTATATGTACTACCTCAAGCTCCACCACCTTGTTGACGATAAGATTCACGCACGTTCAACCGGTCCTTACTCACTGGTAACACAGCAGCCTCTCGGCGGTAAGGCACAGTTCGGCGGACAGCGTTTCGGTGAGATGGAAGTTTGGGCACTTGAGGCTTACGGTGCGGCTTATACACTTCAGGAAATCCTTACTGTAAAGTCGGACGATATAGTAGGACGTGTTAAAACTTACGAGGCAATCGTCAAGGGCGATCCCGTTCCTAAGGCAGGCGTTCCTGAGAGCTTCAAGGTTCTGTTCAAGGAGCTTCAGTCACTCGGTCTTGACATCAAGGTACTTGATGCTGACAAGAATGAGATTGATCTCAGACAGACTTATGAAGAAGACGATGAATACGGTCAGGCGGCAGGCGAGGATACATTTGAGTATGTAGCCGAGGACGGCTCTCTTGATGACGGTTTCACAACTAAGGATATAGACGAAGACAGCGAATTCTATGCCGATAAGGACGATGAAGATGATTTTGACATCGACTTCAACGAAAATGACGCTGACGACTCGTTTGACGAATAATCAGACGATGATTTAAGCATAGGCATTGACAGAAAAGCGTGTGTTATCACACATAAACTTCTATAGAAAGAATTGAGGTCTGTAAATTGGCATATAAAACATTTGATTCAATGAAGATCGGTCTTGCTTCTCCGGATCAGATCCGTGCATGGAGCTACGGCGTTGTTGAGCGTCCCGAAACAATCAACTACAGAACACAGAAGCCCGAAAGAGGCGGTCTGTACTGCGAAAAGATATTTGGTCCTACAAAGGACTGGGAGTGTTCCTGCGGTAAATATAAGAGAATCCGTTTCAAAGGTAAAATATGTGAGCGTTGCGGCGTTGAAGTAACACGCAACAAGGTAAGACGTGAGCGTATGGGTCACATAGAGCTTGCGGCTCCCGTATCGCATATCTGGTATTTTAAAGGTACGCCCAGCCGTATCGGTCAGGTACTTGATATATCACCCAAGAGACTTGAAGAAGTTCTTTACTTTACAAAGTATATAGTTGTCGATCCCGGCGATACAGTTCTCACAAAGAAGCAGATACTCACAGAAAAAGAGTATGCTGATATGAGAGAGCGTTATGAGGATGATTTCAGAGCCGAGATGGGCGCCGAAGCTATCAAGGAGCTTCTTTGCGAAATCGACCTTGACAAGCTGTCCGAGGAGCTTAAGAAGGAGCTTGAGGATACTCAGCAGGGTCAGAAGAGAGTAAAGTTATTAAAAAGACTTGATGTTGTTGAGGCATTCAGACTCAGCGGTAACCGCCCCGAATGGATGATACTCGACTGCATACCCGTAATTCCTCCGGATCTGCGTCCTATGGTTATGCTGGACGGCGGCAGATTCGCCACTTCCGACCTTAACGATCTGTACAGACGTGTTATCAACAGAAACAACCGTCTTACAAAGATGAAGGAACTTCACGCACCCGACATTATCATCAGAAACGAAAAGAGAATGCTCCAGGAAGCTGTTGACGCACTTATCGACAACGGCAGACACGGCAGAGCGGTTACAGGCCCTTCAAACCGTCCTCTGAAATCTCTTTCGGATATGCTTAAGGGTAAGCAGGGACGTTTCCGTCAGAACCTTCTCGGTAAGCGTGTTGACTATTCAGGACGTTCTGTTATCGTAGTTGGTCCTGATCTTAAGATGGATCAGTGCGGTCTTCCTAAAGAAATGGCTATCGAGCTGTTCAAGCCCTTTGTAATGAAGGAACTTGACAAGCGTGGTATCGCTAACAATATAAAGAGTGCAAGAAAGATGGTAGAGCAGGCTAAGGATCCTGCTGTATGGGATGCTCTTGAAGAAGTTATCAAGGACCACCCCGTACTGCTCAACCGTGCGCCTACACTGCACAGACTCGGTATTCAGGCATTTATGCCGGTACTGGTCGAGGGTCGTGCAATCAAGCTGCATCCGCTGGTTTGTACAGCGTTCAACGCAGACTTTGACGGTGACCAGATGGCAGTGCATCTTCCTCTGTCTGAGGAAGCACAGAACGAGGCAAGAACACTTATGCTTGCCGCAAAGAACCTGCTGAAGCCTTCAGACGGCCGTCCTGTTACAGTACCTACTCAGGATATGGTACTCGGTTCTTATTATCTTACTATCGACAAGCCCGGCGAAAAGGGCGAGGGTAAAGTATTCCGTGACTTCAACGAGGCTATTATGGCTTACAATGAAGGGGATATTACGATCCACTCGGCTATCAAGGTAAGAGTTACCAAGGACGTAGGCGGAGATCATCCCGAAACAAAGATAATTGATGCTACTGTAGGACGTATTCTTTTCAACGAGCATATTCCTCAGGATCTTGGCTTCGTTGACAGAAACGACCCCGAAAAGAAGTTTGATCTCGAAATCGGATTCAAGGTAAGAAAGAAAGAGCTTGGAAAGATCATCGACAAGTGCCTTAAGGTTCACGGAACACCTATGACAGCACAGGTTCTTGATAAAATAAAGGCAATGGGTTACAAATACTCGACAAAGGCGGCAATCACAGTAGCTGTATGCGATGCTACAATACCGCCCGAGAAAAAGGATATTCTTGCAAATGCGGATGCACAGGTTCAGGAAATCAACGAGTATTTCAACAACGGTTTCATTTCGAATGCCGAAAGAAAATCAGCGGTGCTTTCAGTATGGAACCAGGCTACAACAGATGTTACAGTTGCACTGACAAAGGGCCTTGACGATTACAACCCCATCTATATGATGGCAGACTCAGGAGCCCGTGGTAGTACAAACCAGATAAGACAGCTTGCAGGTATGCGTGGACTTATCGCAAATACATCTGGTGAAACTATTGAAATCCCGATCAGAGCTAACTACCGTGAAGGTCTTAACATCCTCGAATACTTCATTTCTTCAAGAGGTGCAAGAAAGGGTCTTGCCGATACGGCGTTAAGAACAGCCGACTCGGGTTACCTTACAAGACGTCTTGTTGACGTATCACAGGAAGTTATCGTAAGAACAGATGACTGCGGTACTACAGACGGTATCGACATTTACGAGATTCGTGAAGGCAAGGAGCTTATCGAGTCGCTTGAAGAACGTCTTACAGGCAGATACCTTGCCGAAGATTTCACTGATGACAACGGCGAAGTCCTCGTTTCAAAGGATAAGCTGATAACGGAAGCTGATGCCAAGACGATAGTTGCATCGGGCGTAAAGACCGTTAAAATTCGTTCAGTTCTTACCTGTCACGCAGAACACGGAGTTTGCGCAAAGTGCTACGGTTCTTCACTTGCTAACGGCAAGAAGATTACAATCGGCGAAGCAGTTGGTATCATAGCCGCACAGTCTATCGGTGAGCCCGGTACACAGCTTACTATGAGAACGTTCCATACCGGTGGTATTGCATCGGCTGAAGATATTACACAGGGTCTTCCCAGAGTAGAAGAACTGTTCGAGTCACGTCGTCCCAAGAATGCCGCAATTATGGCTAAGCATTCCGGTAAGACAAGAATCGATGAGATAAAGAAAACCAGACACGTTATAATTACAACAGCTGACGGCGAGGAGCATCCTTATCCCGTACCTTTTGGCTACAAGCTGAAAATACAGGATGGTGATTTCATCGAAGCCGGTGAAACACTTACAGAAGGAAGCGTAAATCCTCACGATGTACTCGAGGTAAAGGGCGAGGAAGCAGTTCAGAACTACATTATCGCCGAGGTACAGAAGGTATATCGCTTACAGGGTGTTGATATCAACGATAAGCATATCGAAGTTATTGTTCGTCAGATGATGAGAAAGGCTCGTGTAACCAACCCCGGTAGCAGTTATCTGCTTCCCGGCTCGGTTATTGACAAGAATGAGCTTGTCAAGGTTAACAATGAGCTTGAACAGCGTAAGGAAGCCGGCGAACAGATTGAACCCGTAGAGTGCGAAGCTGTTCTTCTCGGTATCACAAAGGCTGCACTTGCAACAGACAGCTTTATGTCTGCCGCTTCATTCCAGGAAACCACAAGAGTTCTTACCGACGCTGCAATTCACGGCAAGGTAGATCCGCTGCTCGGTCTGAAGGAAAATGTTATTATTGGTAAGCTTATTCCCGCAGGCACAGGTCTTGAGGCAATGGAGAAGGAAAAAGAAGAAAGAGAAAAGGCAGCTGAAGCCGGTACTGAATCGGAAGTAAACGAATCAGACAGTGAAGAAGTTGGCGAAACTGCACAAAATTAAGTTGTAATTCAGTCCAAAGGCGACGATTGTTACAAAGTTTTTTCGGTAAAATGAAAAGGCTTGACAATCGCCGCCTTTTTGTATATAATATTTAAATGTGTGCAGAATAAATGCGTAAAAGCGTTATTCTGTGGCATAAATTTTTAATAATTTTGCAAGGAGGTGTAACATTTGCCAACCTTTAACCAGCTCGTTCGTAAGGGCAGAGCAGTTGCAGAAAAGAAGTCTAAGGCTCCCGCACTGCAGAAGAGCATGAACACTCTGAAGAAGGAAACAGTAGATATGTCTTCTCCCCAGAAGAGAGGCGTATGCACAGCTGTTCGTACTGCTACCCCTAAGAAGCCTAACTCTGCTATGAGAAAGATTGCCAGAGTAAGACTTTCCAACGGTTATGAAGTTACTGCTTATATTCCGGGTATCGGACACAAACTGCAGGAACACAGCGTTGTACTGATCCGTGGCGGCCGTGTTAAGGATCTCCCCGGTGTACGTTACCACATCGTCAGAGGCACACTTGATGCTCAGGGTGTTGACGGAAGAATGCAGGGCAGATCAAAGTACGGAGCTAAGCGTCCGAAGGCTGGTGCGAAAAAAGCGTAACTGATGACTTTTAGCCACTTTTGTGGAGTAATATATTATATTACCTCTGCAATTGGACGGCGGGAGTTAATCGCTTTCGAGTACCGATGATTTTCATTATTTATGAAGGAGGGAAGTAAAGTGCCAAGAAGAGGTAATGTTCCTAAGCGTGATGTATTACCCGATCCTATGTACGGCTCAGAGCTCGTAACAAGACTCGTAAACAATATCATGCTCGACGGCAAGAAGGGTGTTGCTCAGAAGATCGTATACGGTGCATTTGACATCGTAGCCGAGAAGTCAGGTAAGGGCGCACTTGAAGCTTTTGAAGAAGCTATGGAAAATATCATGCCTCAGTTAGAGGTAAAGGCACGCCGTGTCGGCGGTGCCACATATCAGGTTCCTATGGAAGTTCGTCCCGAAAGAAGAAGAACTTTAGGTCTGAGATGGATTACTCTGTACGCAAGACAGAGAAACGAAAAGACAATGAAGGAAAGACTTGCAAACGAGATCCTCGACGCTATGAACGGTCAGGGCGGAGCTTGCAAGAAGCGCGATGATACACACAGAATGGCTGAAGCTAACAGAGCTTTCGCACATTACAAGTGGTAATCAATAAAACGGAGGAAATATGGCTAGAGACGTAACTCTTGAAATGACCCGTAATATTGGTATCATGGCTCACATCGACGCAGGTAAGACAACTACGACCGAGCGTATCCTGTTCTACACCGGTATCAACCACAAGATCGGTGAGACCCACGACGGTTCTGCTACGATGGACTGGATGGAGCAGGAGCAGGAAAGAGGTATCACAATTACTTCTGCTGCTACTACTGCATACTGGAAGAAGCACAGAATCAATATTATCGATACTCCCGGACACGTTGACTTTACTGTTGAAGTTGAGCGTTCGCTGCGAGTTCTTGACGGATCTGTTACAGTTTTATGTGCTAAGGGCGGTGTTGAGCCCCAGTCAGAAACTGTATGGCGTCAGGCAGACAAGTATCATGTTCCGAGAATGGCATACATCAACAAGATGGACATCATGGGTGCTGACTTCTATAATGTTGTAAGCATGATGAAGGACAGACTTAAGTGTAATGCTGTTCCGATACAGCTCCCTATCGGTGCCGAAGATACATTCAGAGGTATCGTAGACCTTATCGAAATGAAAGCTGACATCTACTATGATGATCTCGGTAAGGACATGCGTGTGGAAGAAATTCCGGACGACATGAAGGAGAAGGCTCAGGAATATCACGATGCACTCATCGAGGCTGTTGCTGAGCAGGACGAGGAACTTATGAACAAGTACCTCGAAGGTGAAGAAATCACCGTTGAAGAAATCAAGGCTGTACTCAGAAAGGCAACGATTGACAATGAGATCGTTCCTGTAACCTGTGGTACATCTTATAAGAATAAGGGCGTACAGAAGCTCCTCGATGCAATCGTTGACTATATGCCCTCACCTCTTGATGTTCCTTCTATCAAGGGTGTTAACCCCGAAACAGGCGAAGAAGTTGAAAGACACGCAGGCGACGATCAGCCGTTCTCTGCACTTGCTTTCAAGATTGCTACAGACCCCTTCGTTGGTAAGCTCTGCTTCTTCAGAGTTTATTCAGGTATCGTAGCAGCCGGTTCTACTGTTCTTAATGCAACTAAGGACAAGAAGGAGCGTATGGGACGTATTCTTCAGATGCACGCTAACCACAGAGCAGACCTCGAAGTTTGCTACTGCGGCGATATTGCAGCTGCTGTAGGTGTTAAGAACACTACAACAGGTGATACGCTGTGTGATGAGAACAATCCCGTAATCCTTGAGTCTATGGAATTCCCCGAGCCTGTTATCTCGCTCGCTATTGAACCCAAGACCAAGGCAGGTCAGGAAAAGATGGCTATTGCTCTTGCAAAGCTTGCAGAGGAAGACCCCACTTTCAGAACCTATACAAATGAGGAAACAGGTCAGACAATCATCGCCGGAATGGGCGAACTTCACCTCGAAATCATCGTAGACAGACTTCTCCGTGAATTTAAGGTTGAGGCTAATGTCGGTGCTCCTCAGGTTGCATATAAAGAGACAATCACCACTAATGCAGACGTTGATACAAAGTATGCACGTCAGTCAGGTGGTAAGGGTCAGTACGGTCACGTTAAGCTCCACGTTTACCCGAACGAGTCCGGTAAGGGCTATGAGTTCATTAACGCAATTGTCGGCGGTTCTATTCCTAAGGAATATATCCCCGCAGTTGACGCAGGTATCCAGGGTGCTTTACAGTCCGGTGTTCTTGCAGGCTATCAGACGGTAGACGTTAAGGTTGAGCTTTATGACGGTTCATACCACGAGGTCGACTCTTCTGAAATGGCATTCAAGATCGCAGGTTCAATGGCTATCAAGGAAGCATGCCGCAAGGCTAACCCCGTTATCCTTGAACCTATCATGAAGGTAGTTGTAACAGTTCCCGAAGAATACATGGGCGACGTTATCGGCGACTTAAGCTCACGTCGTGGTGAGATACAGGGTATGGAAGACAGAAACGGCGTTAAGCAGATCAATGCTTTCGTTCCTCTGTCAGAAATGTTCGGTTACTCAAACGATCTGCGTTCTAAGTCACAGGGTCGTGGTCAGTATGTAATGGAACCCAGCCACTACATTCAGGTTCCCAAGTCAATTGCAGATGGAATCATCAGCAAGAGAGCTAAGGACTAATAAAATTTTTCTGAAAGAGCAAAAAAGACTTGTTTTTTGAGAAATAATCTGATAAAATACTAAGTGTATGGAATACACATAATTAAAGGAGGAAAATTCCAATGGCAAAGCAGAAATTTGAACGTACCAAGCCCCACGTAAACATTGGTACAATCGGTCACGTAGACCACGGTAAGACTACTTTAACAGCAGCTATCACTAAGGTTCTTTCACTCAAGGGCTATGCTCAGTTCGAAGCATACGATATGATCGACAAGGCTCCCGAGGAGAGAGAGCGTGGTATCACAATCAACACAGCTCACGTTGAGTATGAGACAGACAAGCGTCACTACGCACACGTTGACTGCCCCGGCCATGCTGACTATATCAAGAACATGATCACAGGTGCTGCTCAGATGGACGGCGCTATCCTCGTTGTTGCTGGTACAGACGGTCCTATGGCTCAGACTAAGGAGCACATCCTTCTCGCTCACCAGGTAGGCGTTCCCGCAATCGTTGTATTCATCAACAAGTGCGATGACGTTGACGATCCCGAGCTTCTCGACCTCGTTGAGATGGATATCCGTGAGACACTTTCAGAGCATGACTTCCCCGGCGATGAAATCCCCGTTATCCGTGGTTCTGCTAAGGTTGCTCTTGATTGCCCCAGCAAGGACATCAACGCTCCCGAATATGCTTGCATCATAGAGCTTATGAATGCTGTTGACGATTACATTCCTACTCCTGATCGTAAGTCTGATCTCCCCTTCCTTATGCCTGTTGAGGATACTATGACAATTTCTGGTCGTGGTACAGTTGCTACAGGTAGAGTTGAGAGAGGTATCCTCAAGCTCAACGATACAGTTGAAATCACAGGTCTTACAGACGAGCCTAAGCAGACAGTTGTAACAGGTATCGAAATGTTCCGTAAGCTCCTCGACTTCGCTGAAGCAGGTGACAACATCGGTACACTTCTCCGTGGTATTCAGAGAAACGAAATCGAGCGTGGTCAGGTTCTCTGCAAGCCCGGTTCAATCCACCCCCACAAGAAGTTCAAGGGTCAGGTTTACGTATTAAAGAAAGAAGAAGGCGGACGTCATACTCCTTTCTTCTCAAACTACAGACCTCAGTTCTTCTTCAGAACAACTGACGTTACAGGCGTTATCACACTTCCCGCTGACAAGGAAATGTGCATGCCCGGCGATAACGTAACAATGGATGTTGAGCTTATCACTCCTATCGCTATCGAAGAAGGTCTCCGTTTCGCTATCCGTGAAGGCGGCAGAACTGTTGGTTCAGGCGTAGTTACAGCTATCAACGAATAATTTGAGATTTTAACATCTTATATAAGACGATATCCGCTTTCACAAGCGGATATTGTTTTTATATAATTCTTTTCGAGAGGTTTTTTATGCAGCTTCCTGAATATGTTTATGAGGTATTACAAAAACTTAATAACAACGGGTATGAAGCATACTGCGTCGGTGGCTGTGTAAGGGATTATCTGCTCGGTCAATGTCCGGAAGACTATGATGTAACGACATCTGCACTGCCCGAACAGATAATAGAAGTTTTTGACGGATACCGTTTGCTGACGGTTGGATTAAAGCACGGAACCGTAACGGTAATAATCAATAAGCATCCGGTAGAAATCACAACTTACAGAATTGACGGCGAATATACCGATCACCGTCATCCTTCAAAAGTCGGATTTACTCCGAATCTTGCCGATGATCTTGCAAGAAGGGATCTCACGATCAATGCCATAGCGTATAATGATAAGGTCGGTATGGTCGATTTGTACGGCGGGGCAGAGGACCTGAAAAACGGCATTATAAGATGTGTCGGAGATCCGATGAAACGCTTTGACGAGGATGGTTTAAGGATTCTTCGTGCATTGCGTTTTGCGTCACGTTATGGTTTTAGCATTGATAAGGAAACATCGGACGCTATTCACAGACAGAAATTCCTGCTTTCATTTATTTCTGCGGAGCGGATAAATAGTGAGCTGTGCGGAATACTTACCGGGGATTGCTATGACATTCTCCGTAATTACAGCGATGTTATCTGCGAGATTATTCCCGAGATGTATCCGTGCATAGGCTTTGAACAGCATTCAAAGTATCACGATAAGACGGTTTACGGTCATATCGCTGCTACCGTAGCTGCTGCTGAGCCTACTGTTGAAGCTCGCCTTACAATGCTTTTGCACGATATAGGTAAGCCTGACAGCTTTTTTATGAAGAATGGTGCAGGCCATTTTTACGGTCATGCCGATGTCAGCTGTAAAATTGCTGAAAAAATACTTGAAAGATTGCGTTTCAGCAATAAAATTAAAGACGAGGTATTGTTTTTAATCGAAAATCATGGTATAGTTATTAACGATGATATTCGCAGTATAAGAAGATGTGTTGCACGTTACGGTGCGGAGCGTTTTATTAAACTGATAAAGGTGCATTATTATGACACCTGCGGAAAATCACCTGCATATTTCGGCGAAAAAGCGCTTTTTGACAGCATTGAAAAGCATACGAGGGAGTTTCTTCAAAACGAACCGCCTATGAGCCTTAAACAGCTTAAAGTCAACGGTTCCGATATTTCACGCCTTGGCTTTACGGGTAAAGAAATCGGGAAGGCTCTAAATTTCCTGCTTGAACAGGTTGTAAACGGAAATTGCGAAAACGATAAGGATAGCCTTTTGGCTTTGATAGAAAATAATTATTTGTAAACGGAAAGGATTTAGAGTATGTCTGCTACTGATATTGGAATTGATTTAGGCACGGCGAATGTTATAATTACGCTTGGAAACAAGGGTATCGTTGTCAACGAGCCGTCTGTTGTTGCTTATGATAAAAAGAAACACTGTGTTCTTGCTGTAGGAAACGAAGCGTACAAAATGATAGGCAGAACGCCCGAATATATTGTTGCGGTAAAGCCGCTCAAAGACGGCGTTATCTCTGATAATGAGATGACGGAAGCAATGATAATCGAATTTATCAGAAAGGTTATCGGACGAATTGTAAAGCCGAGAATTATTCTTTGCGTCCCTTCGTCTGTTACCGATGTCGAAAACAGAGCTGTAGTTGAGGCTGCGCTTTGTGCCGGTGCAAGAAAGGTATTTATTATAGAAGAACCTATTGCCGCACTGCTCGGTGCAGGTATTGATATTTCAAAGCCTAACGGCACAATGGTTGTCGATGTCGGCGGAGGAACGGCTGATATTGCGGTTGTCTCGTTCAACGGCATTGTAAAAAGCTGTTCGCTTAAGATGGCAGGCAATAAGTTTGATGCCGCAATAATTCGTGGTGTTACGATGAAATACAAAATACTTATCGGTGAAAAGACGGCAGAGCAGGCAAAAAAAGAAATCGCCAACGTATATAATCCGACAGGCGATGTGAAAATAACAGTAAAGGGCAGACATCTTATAAAAGGCCTTCCCGAAAGTGTTGAGATCAGCGATAAGGATATGTACGATTTTCTGCATGACAGCGTAATGGAGATAGTCGATAAGATAAAGGAAGTATTTGAGCAGACCCCTCCAGAGCTTGTGGGCGATATTCTGACAAACGGCATAGTGCTGACAGGCGGCGGAGCGATGCTCAAGGGCTTCACGGATCTTGTAACCGAAGCTGTAGGTGCACCGTGCTATGTTGCAGATGATCCGATTGAATGTGTTGCAAAGGGTGTTGCGAAGGCGTTCGATTATACAGATGATCTTCTTGACGGCTTTGAGAAGATTTCGCTGTACAGATATAAATAAGATATATACTTAAGCACGGAAATACGTTTCCGTGCTTTTGAAATAACTCGGAAATAACGATTTTGGCGTTCAGCCTGACTTTTAGATTGATAGTAACAGATAAAATGTGCTGTTATATTAATGTCAGACGGAGGTATTTTTATGTCGCAGATTGATATACGTTTCTTTTCACGGTCGCTCAACCGTCATACTTCATTCAAAATGTATATTCCCGATGATAAGCGCAATTATGGTGGGGTTTATGATAAGCAGAATATGAAAACACTGTTCATTCTGCATGGTTACACACAGGACGGCAACAACTGGATACCGGAATATATTTCGGAAAAATACAATTTTGCCGTAGTGATTCCTCACGGCGAAAACTCATTCTGGCTTGACGGATTATCTACAGGGCATAAGTATTGCACTTATGTCGGTGAAGAACTTATCGACTATATACGAAATACATTCGGGCTTGCACAGACTGCAGAGGATACTGCGATAATGGGATATTCAATGGGCGGCTTCGGTGCGCTTCATACTGCATTCACTTATCCCGATACATTCGGTAAGTTGTGCGCAATGTCATCCGCCCTTATTGTTCATGAAATAGCAGGTATGAAGGACGGCGGTGACAACGGGGTGGCAAATTACGCATATTACCATGAATGCTTCGGAAACCTTGACGAAGTTGTCTCAAGTGATAACAATCCTGAGATTCTTGTAAAGCGGCTTTCACAAGAAAATAAGAAAATACCGCAGATATATATGGCTTGCGGCACGGAGGACTTTTTGCTTGAGAATAACAGGCAGTTTCATAAGTTTTTGGACACTAACAATATACCTCACGTTTACCTTGAAAGCGGCGGCGGTCACGATATGACATTCTGGAGCGAGTATGTAGTTAAGTTTACTGATATGATGTTCGGAAAATAAGCAAAAAATTATACCCACAAGCGATAATTTCGCCTGTGGGTACATTTTTTCAGACATCTTCCATCTGTTTTCCGAAATACATTGCGGCTGCTTCGACAAGAGCCTTTGTTTTTTCGTCAACAGCCGAATTATCCTTATCCGACAGCATGATGACCGCTCCGTTGACATCTCCGTCTGCCATTATCGGCGCACAGGCAACGGCAAAGCGATCTACACCTTCAATGGGGTTCATTTTTACACCGTCTGCTGTACGGTAAAGAGATTTTCTTTGCTCGATAAGGTCTTCAAGCGAGCTTGATACCCTGCGTTCAAGCACTTCTTTTTTCTGAATGCCGGATGCGGCTATAACGTGGTCACGGTCGCATATAACTGTAGGCATCCCTCCGACTTTGTACAATACATCTGCGTACTGATCCGCCGTACCTGAAATTTCTCCGACAGGGGAGTATTTACGGAAAATTACCTCTCCGTCTACACTTGTATATATTTCAAGCGGTGTGCCTTCTCTTATTCTCATTGTTCGCCTAATCTCTTTAGGTATAACGACTCTTCCGAGGTCGTCGATACGTCTTACTATTCCCGTAGCTTTCATTATATAGTCATTCCTTTCTGAAGAAACGGTTTTTGATCCTGCAAACATATTATTCCTTGCCGTGTGTCAATTATTCAGAAATTTGTCACATATTGAAATTTATGCTCGCAAGCAGGGAACCCGGACTTTCAAAGAGAATTGCTTTTAATATTGATTTTAAACTCTTTTTGTAGTATAATTAAAATCGTATGATTATCTTCCGGAGGTGTTACTGTGACTGCAGATGAAGAATATATGACTCTCTGTATCAAACTCGCAAAAAAGGCGGCGGAAAAAGGTGAGTGTCCTGTAGGCGCTATTGTAGTTGACAAGGACGGGAGAATAATCGGTGAAGGGTATAATATGCGTGAAGCCGAGCAGATGCCGACAGCTCATGCGGAAATAATCGCAATAGAACAAGCCGCCAAAGCTATGAACTCGTGGCGGCTTACGGAATGTACATTATATGTTACTCTTGAACCTTGTCCTATGTGTGCGGGCGCTATAATCAATTCCCGTATAAAAAGGCTGGTTTACGGTGCTTTTGATGAAAAGGGCGGGGCTTGCGCCTCGCTCATGGAAATATTCGATTATCCGTTCAACCATCGTCCGATGGTTAGAAGCAGAGTTTTGCAGGATGAATGCGCAAAGCTGCTTACGGATTTCTTTAAAGACCTCAGGACCTGAAATTGTCCGTAGCTGCGGGCATTCCCGACAGGGCTTTTTTGTACAGCTTGTCGATTATAACAGCTAGGGCTGTTACTGTCACAGATAACGCTATGATTACGGAAACGATTTTTTTCATATAAAGTCCCTTTCTGCAGTGGTGTTAATCTGTATTTATACGGTCTAAACGCTTCTCTGCGTTCTTGATAAGACTTAAAAGCGCTGTTCCTTGCTTGTCATATTCGGCTTCTATCGAATTTGTCGTTATTGACGGTGCGTTGTCTGCATCGTTTGCGGCGTCTGCGGCGGCACCGACTTCAAGGCAGATTGCAGAATCTATAAGATGAAGTGCGGAAGTGGGCGATACGCCGAAAAGATTATCGTCGTTCTTTCTGTTTGCATTATATGTTATTCTGAACGCTTTGTATACGGAAAGAGTAAGCATTGATGAAACGCTCTTGCTGAGCTTTGACGATTTGATTTTCTGCAAAATCGAGAAAATCACTTCAATACTGTTTGTTATCAGCTTTTTGTTAAGCGCAAGCATAATGTCGCCCGATTTTGAATCACCGGACGAGTTTCCGTCGGGAATATCGCTTTCGGTAATTATACCGCCGTTGGAAACGGGCGAACGACCGAGCAGATAGTCAGTAGAAACGTTATAGTAGTCAGCCGCTTTTACAAGGAACTCAAGACCACATTCACGTTTGCCTTTTTCATAATGTGACAGGAGTGCCTGAGCGATGCCAAGATCGGCGGCAACCTGTTTTTGTGTAAGTCCACGTTCTTTGCGTAGCAGGGAAAGTATTCTTGGAAAATCGGTATTCATTATATGATATAACCTCTCTGATTCTGACAATATTCACACAGTATATTATAACGGAGTTATTCCCTATTGTAAAGCGTGATTTTATACAAAAAATCAAGTGCTTTTTTATGTAATAACTCTATAATAAAACAAAAATCGCCGTAATCGGCATAATTATCAGTAAAAATCAACCGAAAGGAAGTAAAAAAATGAAGAATTACAGACTTTATCTTATCCGTCACGGAATCACAAGCGGAAATCTTGAAGGAAAATATATCGGAACAACGGATCTGCCGCTTTGCGAAGAGGGGGAAGATGCTATATCGTCGCTTGCGGCTCTTGAAGTTTACCCTAAGGTACAGAAGGTTTATTCCAGCCCTCTCAAGCGTTGCTTGCAGACCGCCGACATTATTTATCCCGAACGTCTGCTTAAGCGCATAGACGGTATCGCAGAGCTTGACTTCGGGGAATACGAAGGAAAAACGCAAGCCGAGCTTCAGAGCGATGAAAAGTATCTTGAATGGCTGAAGGGCGGATATGATGCCGCACCTCCGAATGGTGAAAGCTACGGACATTTTACATTAAGATGCCTTGAAGGCCTTGAAGAAATATTCAAGGATATGATGGCAAACGAGGTTACATCAGCCGCTGTTATCACACATTCTGGCGTTATTATGAATCTTCTTTCGGGATACGGTCTGCCCAAGATGAAGCCTATCGACTTTGCCTGCAATCAGGGCGAGGGATTTGAAATACAGCTAAGCACGTTCCTGTGGCAGCACGGACCTGTATTTGAAATCGTAGGAAAATTATTCTGAGAAAACGGAGATAAACAATGGATATTTTAAAGCAGCTGGCGGAAGAATTTAAGATAAGAAATACGCAGGTAGAAAATACGGTAAAGCTGATAGATGACGGCAATACAATCCCGTTTATTTCTCGCTACAGAAAAGAGATGACGGGAGGACTTGACGATCAGCTTTTGCGAGAACTTAGCGAAAGACTGACATACCTTCGTAATCTTGAAAGCAGGAAAGAAGAAGTAAAGTCGCTTATCGAAAGCGGAGGAAATCTTACCGACAAGATTACGCAGGATCTTTTAAACGCAAAGACGCTTGCTGAAGTCGAGGACATCTACAGACCATTCAAGCCAAAGCGTAAGACAAGAGCAGGCATAGCAAAAGAAAAAGGACTTCAGCCCCTTGCCGATTTTATACTCGCTCAGACGCTCGCTTCTCCCACTGCCGAAGCAGAGAAATATATAAGTGAAGAAAAGGGCGTTGAAACCGTTGACGATGCAATAAACGGAGCATTGGACATTATTTCCGAAACGGTTTCGGATGATGCGGATCTCCGCAAAAAGCTGTATGCTGAGTATACCGGTCATGCACTGATAGTATCAAAAACCACCGATGAAAAAGCTGAAACCGTTTATAAGAATTATTATGATTACAGCGAGCTTGCGTGTAAGATACCTCCGCACAGACTTCTCGCACTTGACAGAGGAGAACGTGAGGATGCGCTCAAGGTCAGCATCGAGCCGGAAGAACAGTATGTTATGAAGCATATCTACAGAGCGTATGTGAAAGCAGAAAACGATTGCGGACGGCTTGTGCGCTCAGCTTGTGACGACAGCTTCAAGCGTCTTATCCACCCTTCGCTTGAAAGACGTCTCAGAAACGAGCTAACTGAGAAAGCGTGTGACAGCAGTATACATACATTTTCGGACAACCTAAGACAGCTTCTTATGCAGCCGCCTGTGAAGAACAGCGTTGCTCTCGGCTTCGATCCCGGCTACAGAACAGGCTGTAAGGTAGCCGTTGTTGACGCTACAGGCAAGGTTCTTGACACATCGGTAGTGTATCCGACACCCCCGAAGAGCGATATTGCGGGAGCGGAAAGAATAATCAAAAACCTTATCGAAAAGCACAAGGTCGATATTATCGCTATAGGAAACGGTACGGCAAGCCACGAGAGCGAAGTGTTTATGGCAGATCTTTTAAAGAAGATTGACCGAAAGGTAAGCTATATGGTCGTATCCGAGGCAGGCGCAAGTGTATACTCGGCAAGCAAGCTGGCGGCTGAGGAATTCCCCGAATATGATGTTTCATTGCGTAGTGCTGTTTCGATTGCACGCAGACTTCAGGATCCGCTTGCAGAGCTTGTTAAGATAGACCCGAAAGCAATCGGTGTAGGTCAGTATCAGCACGATATGCCGCCCGCAAAACTGTCGGACGCTCTGGGCGGAGTAGTAGAGGACAGTGTAAACAGCGTCGGCGTGGATCTTAATACCGCCTCGGTTTCACTTCTCGGATATGTTGCAGGTATCAATTCCACCGTTGCAAAGAATATAGTTACATACAGAGAGGAAAACGGTGTATTCACTAACCGTAAGGAGCTTTTGAAGGTGTCGAAGCTCGGCAAGAAGGCTTACGAACAGTGCGCAGGCTTTATGCGTATACACGGCGGTAAATATCCGCTTGACAATACTTCCGTCCATCCCGAAAGCTATAAAGCGGCAGAAGCACTGCTTGATAAGTGCGGATTTAAGCTCGCAGATGTTTCGGGCGGCATTCCGTCAATAAAAGAGCAGGTCAGAGCAATCGGTGTAAAGAAGCTGTCGGAAGAGCTTGGTATCGGTGAAATGACTCTGAGCGATATAGCAAACGAGCTTGCAAAGCCCGGCAGAGATCCCAGAGATGAACTGCCGCCGCCCCTGCTGAGAACGGATGTGGCGGATATTAACAGCCTTAAGCCCGGTATGATACTTGACGGTACAGTTAGAAATGTTATTGATTTCGGCGTATTCGTTGATATAGGAGTTCATCAGGACGGCCTTGTACATATCTCGCAGATATGCGACAAATATATAAAGCATCCTCTTGAGGTTGTAAAGGTCGGGGATATTGTAAAGGTAAAGGTGCTTGATATTGACCCTGCCAAAAAGCGTATTTCTCTTACGATGAAGGGAGTTTGAAATGATAGAATCCGAACTTAAATACACCAAAGAAAATGTCGGCGAATTTGTTAAATACACCATTTTCAGAAAAAACAAATCGTCCGGAATTTATATGATCTGTTATCTTGCGGCGATGGTTCTTATCGCTGTCGCAGGAGTAGTGCTTGCGGCTGTAACGCAGATGTGGATGTTTCTTCTTGCTGTGGTTGTCTGCCTTCTGCTTATCGCCGCCGCAATGCTTGCGGTTGCCTTTGCACTGAAGAAATACACAAATGAGATTTTCGGCATCAACTCCAAAAACGGATACGATGCGATAGAAATAACAGCCGGCAGTATCGTTTTGAAAAACGGCGGTGCGGCTAAAGCTATAGCGGACTGGACGGCTGTGGCATCTGTTGATTTCTATAAATCAAGCGCCTATATCGTAACTCATGACGGATATCTTTTTATCATAGATGAAAATACCGTCAGGGAAGGCTCGTTTGATGAACTGCGACAGATAGCCGAAGAAAAGCTGGTAAAAACCGATGACTAATTATCAGCTTGAAACGGACAGGATAATCGCATCGCTCGACCATGCGCCTACGCTTCTGCTTCATGCCTGCTGTGCACCGTGCAGCAGTTATGTACTTGAATATCTTGCGGAGCATTTCAATATCACCGTGTTTTTCTACAATCCGAATATCACCGAAAATGAAGAATACGAAAAGCGTAAAAACGAGCTGAAACGTCTGATAGCCGAAAAACCGTTCAGGTATCCCGTGAAGATGATTGACGGCGATTATTCCCCACAGATATTCTTTGATATGGCAAATGGTATGGAGAATGTCGCTGAAGGCGGGGAAAGATGCTTTTTGTGCTATGAGATACGCTTGAGAGAAACGGCAAGGCTTGCAAAAGAACTGGACTTTGAGTATTTCTGTACCACGCTTTCGGTAAGCCCTCATAAAAATGCCGCAAAGCTGAACGAGCTTGGCGGCAGGCTCAGCGATGAATATAAAATACCGTATCTTTATTCTGATTTTAAAAAACGCAACGGATATAAGCGTTCCATAGAACTTTCGGCACAGTACGGATTATACCGGCAGAATTACTGCGGATGTATCTACAGTCGTATTCAGGCAGAGAAAAAAGAGCAGGAAAAAAATTTTCAAAACGAAACGAAAACTGTTGTCAAACCGTAAAAAGTGTGGTAAAATAAATATGGTTATGCAATAAAACTGTCAAAAGAGGTGAAAGACGATGACTGCGGACCCCAGCGGGAAACGAATAACTGAAAAATAATACAGCACAGCAGTCGTCGCATAACGGCTTCCTGTGCAGAAAAGAGGTACGTTATGCTTAAATATTACAAGACAGTTGAAAACACAATTGTTGAGCTTGACACAATGGAGCCCGGATGCTGGGTATCTGCCGTTGCACCCACAGAAACTGAGATTTCCTCGCTTCAGGAGGAACTGAACATCGACCGTGATTTTATCCGTTCTGCACTCGATGAGGAAGAAACCTCCCGTATTGAAAGCGATGACGGTCAAACGCTCATAGTCCTTGACTATCCCGTTGCGGAAAAGGTTCAGGATAAGGACGATACGATAAGCTATTACACAATGCCTATGGGCATCATTATAACGGACAGCCACGTTGTAACGGTCTGCCTTAAAGAAAACATCATAATAGACGAATTTACAAAAGGCATAGTAAAAGGCATACAGACCCAGTTCAAAACAAGATTTGTATTCCATATGCTGCTAAGGATTGCAGGAAAGTATCTCCTCTATCTTAAGCAGATAGATAAGCTGTCGAACTATGTTGAACAGCAGCTGCACAAATCAATGAAGAACAAGGAACTTATACAGCTTCTCGGACTTGAGAAATCACTTGTATATTTCTCAACATCGCTTAAATCTACCGAAACAGTGCTTGAAAAGATATTGAGAGGCAGGGTAATAAAGCTGTACGAGGAAGATCAGGAACTTCTTGAAGACGTACTGATCGAAGTAAAGCAGGCAATCGAGATGAGCAATATCTATTCAAACATACTTTCGGGTACAATGGACGCATTCGCAAGCGTAATATCAAACAATCTGAATATTGTAATGAAGGTGCTTACGGTTATTACGATAGTAATGTCCGTGCCTACGATGGTATTCAGCTTTTACGGCATGAATGTTCTGGATCTGCCGCTTCCGTATACTTGGTTCCCGGTTCTGATATCCGTAATTCTTGCCGTCATTGTTGCAATACTGATAACAAAAAATAAGTTTTATAAATAAATCCCGGAGGATATATGGAAAAAGTAAAAATATCTATAAGCGGACACGATTTTTACTTGAAAAGCGAAGATCCGAACAGAATGTACGAAACTGCGGAGAATCTTCAGAAAAGAATAGATAAACTGAGTGCGATGGCGGCGTCAATGTCACTTACCAATATTGTAATGCTTGCGGCGCTCGATATAGCTGATGAAAATTACGATAACAGAAACGTTGTGATAAAGGCTCAGCAGCTTTCGCAGGAGATACAAGCAAAATCTCTTGCCTGTGAAAAAAGAGCAGAGGAGCTTGAAAAGCAGCTTTCCGATTCCGAGACCGAGCTTGCATCGCTTAGAATTACTGCGTCTGAGGCACAAAGTGAGCTTGCCGCACTTAAAGAACAGCTTGCGGGAGCTGAGGCTCAGAAATCGGATTTGCTTGCGCTAAGGTCCGAGAACGATAGGCTGAAAGAGCAGGTCACCGCTCTTACTGCGGAAAAGGATTCGCTTACTGAAATCGGCGCTGATGAAATCGAACAGCTAAACGCACGCATTGATGAGCTTACAGCCGAAAACACAGCGCTTTCCGAAAAGGCGGAAAATGCGGATAACGCATTGAAAAATGAAAATGCACAGCTGAAAAATAAAGTGGACGAGCTGAAAGCGGAAAACGAAACACTCAGAGTTTCAAGCGAAAATGCCGATTCTTCATCAGCTGAGAACGAGGCGCTTAAATCAAGGCTGGCAGAACTTACAGAAAAGAACAGACACACAGAGGAATTGCTTGAAAAGCTGAGAACAGACCATGAAAATCTGGTTTCAAAGAGCGGTCAGGATGAGCTGTTACTGGCTCAGATTGATAAACTGCAAGGCACTGTGGATACATACGAAAAGACTTTTGACGAATACGCAAATCAGCGTAACGCAGAGGTCAAGGACCTGAACGATGAGTTATCGGCACTGAGAAAGAAATATGCCGAGCTCAGCGCACAGATGAACGAGATTGTAAACGACGGTCAGATGACATTATGAGTGAAATTTTAGCTCCATGCGGAGCAATGGAAAGTCTGACAGCGGCAGTAAATGCCGGTGCAGACGCAGTATACCTCGGAGAAGAATACTTCTCCGCAAGAAAAAATGCAGATAACTTTACCGCAGAGCAGTTGTGCGATGCGGTACGTTTTTGTCATTACAGCGGTGTTAAGGTGTATGTTACGCTGAATACCCTTGTATTTGACAGGGAGATACCCTTGCTTGCAAAAGCGATAGAAAACTGTGCAAAAGCGGACGTTGACGCATTCATAGTGCAGGATATGGGCGTTGCAAGGCTTTCCCGGCAAATCGTGCCGGAGCTTCCTTTACACGCTTCGACGCAGATGACAGTCAATTCGCCCGAGGGCGCTATAATGGCGAAAGAGCTCGGATTTACCCGTGTTGTTCTGGGCAGGGAATTATCGCTTGCACAGATAAAGGCAATAACGGAAAGCTGTGACATTGAAACAGAGCTTTTCGTACACGGTGCGCTGTGCGTCTGCATTAGCGGTCAGTGCTATATGAGCAGTGTACTCGGCGGACGAAGCGGTAACAGAGGATTGTGCGCTCAGCCGTGCCGACTTGATTTTACAAGCGGCGACAGGCACAATGTGCTGTCGCTTAAGGATCTGTCATTGACTGAAAAATTGCCTGAGCTTGCGAAAGCAGGTATCACCTCGTTCAAGATTGAGGGAAGAATGAAACGTCCGGAATACGTTGCAGGTGCCGTAAATGCCTGCAGGGTGGCTCTTGACGGCGGTACGCCCGACCTTATATCGCTTAAAAACGTATTTTCAAGAAGCGGATTTACAAGCGGATATTTTGATGATGATTTCAAAAATATGCAGGGTGTCCGCACTAAAGACGATGTGACATCGGCAACGTCCAAGGTGCTTTCCGCTATGAAACAGTATTATCATAAGCCTTTCAGACGCTTTCCTGCCGATATTACCGTTAACGTAAAAAGCGGACAGCCTGTTTGCTATAAGCTGTCGGCTTGCGGCGTAAGTTCGTCCGCTGTAGGCGATATTCCCGAAAAGGCGGTAAACAGAGCGGTTACAGCGGAATATCTTGAAAATCAGTGCAGTAAGCTTGGCGGTACTGTATATTTTCCGGGAAATATCACCGTAAATGTTGATGACGGGTTATCCGTTTCGGCGGCTCAGCTTAACGAGCTTAGAAGAAAAGCGATTGAAAACGTAAGCGGGAAGATACTTGAAAAGAATTCTCATCATTACAGAATATCGCCTTATATTCCGCTTGACAGTAAGGACGGAAAGAAGATACGCCCCGAATTCAGATGCGAGGTAAATACAGCCTTACAGCTTGAGCAGGTACTGCAGGAGGATGAATATTCTTATATTTACGCTCCTATGGGTCTGCTTGACGAAACTACACCTGATAAATTCAGAATAATCGTTGTTCCTCCGGTTTTTCTTGCCGATTGTGAAAGCGATGTATTGAAAAAGCTGTCATTGCTGAAAAAACAGGGATACGAGCATATTGCCGTTCATACGCTTTCGCATATAGAAATAGCAAGAAAGCTCGGTATGAAGGCGCACGGTATGTCAAGACTTAATATCACAAACCGCTATTCGCTCAGAGAGTACGAAAAAATGGGACTGAGCGACACTGCACTTTCGTTTGAACTGCTTATGAGCGATGCGGTGTCACTTTGTGCAGACAGTGAGATAAAGACAGGAATAGTCGGCTACGGCAGACTTCCTCTTATGATAACGAGAAGATGTCCGATAAACAACGGCAAGCCCTGCGGAAAAACCAAAAGAGCGGATTGTCCGCATTATATAACCGACAGGCAGGGAAATAATATGCCGTGTATGTGCAGTGAGAACACCGTCGAGATATTGAATCCCGACAAGCTGTATCTCAGCGACAGACAATCTGAGCTTGCAAAGTTCGATTTTGTATTGCTCAAATTCACCGACGAAACCGATACGGGAGAAGTGCTTGAAATGTATCTTGACGATATAAAGCCCGACGGAAAGCTCACAAGAGGATTATACTACAGAGGAGTTCAATAATGTTCATAAACGTGAAAAAGCTGAACAGCAAAGCAAAGTTGCCTGAGCGTGCGACTGCGACAAGCGCAGGTGCGGATTTGTGCGCATGCATAGATGACGATGTTGTGCTGATGCCGGGCGACAGGAAGCTGATACCGACGGGACTTGCGATTGCTGTACCGACAGGATACGGTGGTTTTGTGTTCGCAAGGAGCGGACTTTCCTCAAAATTCGGTGTTTCGCTTGCAAACTGCGTCGGCGTTATCGACAGCGACTACAGAGGAGAGGTAAAGATTTCCGTTATAAATCATTCCGATGAGCCGTATACCGTTAAAAACGGTGAGCGTATCGCTCAGCTTGTCATAATGCCTGTGGATTTATGCGAGTACGGATTGTGCGATGAACTTGATGATACAGAGCGTGGCATGGGCGGATTCGGCTCTACAGGTCGGATGTAATGCAAATTGCATAAATATCCGATAAATTCGGACGATTATTTATGAATATTTAATTCGGCATTTTTGTTGTATGCTTTTTCAAAAAGTGGTATAATAAATATCGAATTGTAAATACGAAACACCCGGAGGTTTGACGAATGTTTTCAAAAGATATAGGTATAGACTTAGGCACAGCCAACACGCTTGTTTATATGAGAGGAAAGGGCATTATAATAAGAGAACCCAGCGTTGTTGCAGTTGATGTAAAAATGGACAGAGTGCGTTATGTTGGTCAGGAGGCTAAGGACGTTATAGGTCGTACACCCGGCTCTATAGTAGCTGTAAGACCTCTTAAGGACGGCGTTATCGCTGATTTTGATATGACAACAAGTATGCTTCAGGAGTTTATCAGAAAAGCTCTTAAAGGCAGAGCCTTTGCCGGCTCAAGAGTAAGAGTTATCATCTGCATTCCTTCGGGCGTTACAGCTGTTGAACGCAGAGCGGTAAAAGAGGCAACACAGAACGCAGGTGCAAAGCGTGTTTCTATCATTGAAGAACCTATGGCGGCCGCTATAGGCGCAGGACTTCCGGTAGCCGATCCTACCGGCAGTATGATAGTTGACATCGGCGGCGGCACAAGCGAAGTAGCGGTTATTTCGCTCGGCGGTATTGTAACATCACGTTCCGTAAGAGTAGCAGGCGATGAGTTTGATTCATCTATCATAAACTACATCAAGAAGAAATATAACCTGCTTATCGGTGAAAGAACAGCCGAGAATATAAAGATTGCAATAGGCTCCGCATATCCCTATGCAGACAATGAGCCTTCAATGGATATAAAGGGCAGAAACCTTCTGAACGGTTTACCCGAAAATATTACCGTAACATCAGAAGAGATAAGAGAAGCGCTTTCAGAGCCTCTCAGCCATGTGATTGAGGCAATAAAGGTAACTCTTGAAAAGACCCCTCCGGAGCTTGCCGCAGATATAATAGATCAGGGAATAATGCTTGCTGGCGGCGGCGCACTGCTTAAAGGTCTTGATCTTCTTATCCACGCCGAAACCGGTATGCCGGTAAAGGTTGCCGAAAGACCCCTTGACTGCGTGGCTGACGGTACAGGTAAGGTTCTTGAGAACATTGACAAGCTGATTGACGTTCTCACAGACGATGATACAAGATATTGATTATCCGAAAATATAGTCCTTATGACTAACTGTTTTTTACAGTTAGTCATAATGTGTTATATAAACGTATTCAGACAGCACTGAAAGGTATTGTATGCGTGACTTTTTTAAAGGCTTTAAATTCAAAATAATAGTTTGCGCTTTTGCGTTGGTGCTTGGCGTTGTTATTTATGCTGCGGTTTCGGGCGGTTTTTCTACCTTCCCCGAAAATGTGCTGTCAACAATAGCAAAGCCGTTTGTTACAGTTTCAAATGCCGTATCGCAGTGGGTCGAAGGCACTTTGGACAAATTTGCAAATGCAGACAGATATAAGTCTGAGAACGAGGAGCTTAAAGACAAGCTCAATGAACAATACCGTCAGATAATCGAGCTTGAAAATGTCAAGCACGAAAACGATCAGCTTAAAGAAATACTGAAGATAAAAGAAGAAAACTCTGATTTTGAATTTTCCGCACCCTGTAATATAATCGCACATAATTCTAATGATGCGTATGCAGGCTTCACAATCGACAGAGGCTCGGATGACGGGATTTCGCTTTACGACCCTGTAATGACATCAAACGGGCTTATAGGTATGGTGAGCGAGATAGCGCCAAATTACGCAAAGGTATCTACCATACTCTCCGATGAGATAAACGTAGGTGTAATGACCTTTGACAGCAAGGTTACCGGTATACTTGACAACGATATAAAGAATGCAAGTGAGGGCAACTGCCTTATGAGCTATATCACAAAGAACAGCGGCATCAAGAAAGGCGAGATAGTAAAATCCGTTGCCGGTGTTGTTTTCCCGGGAAATCTTCTTATAGGAACTGTCGAAAAGGTATACGATGACGAAAACGGACTTTCCGTTCATGCGGTTATAAAGCCTGCTGTCGATGTCCGTACAATAACCGATTGCGTTGTAATAACAGATTTCAAAGGGCAGGGTGTTGTTGACTGATGAAATTCAGAATTCTCAGATATTCTGCCATGACACGCAGAGAGATTTTTAAAAGTATTGCAAAGTGGGTGCTTTTTTCACTTGTTTTGCTGGTGTCATACACAATTGAAGTGACTATGCCATTTGCGTCATGGCAGCCCTATCTTACGCTTACGACAGCTGTGGCAGTATCGTTTTTCAGCGAAGAACTGAGCGGTGTTGTCTTTGCGGCTTTTGCAGGGATGATGCACGATCTTGCTATGGGCTCGCTGTTCGGGTTTACGTCGATATGGCTGATGCCGTGCTGTCTTTTTGTTACTCTGCTTGTTGTAAACCTTATTCACAGGAATATTCTGAACTTTCTCTGGATGAATCTAACCGCAGTTATTCTGGTGCAGTCTGCGGAGCTTTTATTCAAATATATAATATGGAGAAACCCCGAGATTGATGTAGTGCTGATTAATTATGTGCTTCCCGCTTTAATAGCGACCGTAATTCTGTCCGCACCGCTTTATTTGATAATCAGACAGATAAACAAAAAACTGGGAGTCGAAAATAATACCGATGATATTCTGACCGCTTTTGAAGATGTCGAAGACGATGAAGACAAAGTAAGATATTAACGGAGGGCGGAGTGAGCAAACTTAGCAGACAGATAAGAAATCTGGTTTTTGTACTTGTTGTTGTGTTATTATCCTTTGCGTGCACTATAGAGCTTTTGCAGATACAGATAGTTGACGGTGAGTATTATAAAGACCAGACAGCAAACACATATACGGCAAATCAGACTGTGCAGGCGGCACGAGGTCAGATTTTCACCAAGGACGGCAAGGTAGTAAATACCAACAGACTGGTATATAAGATTATCGTGCAGAAGGCGTTCTTTAAATCAGGCACAGAAAACGATGTCATTGCAAAAACGCTGAAAATACTTCAGAATAACGATCAGAAGTGGATAGATACTCTTCCCGTCAGCAAAACTGCGCCTTATAAGTTTACGGGCGATGATGACGAAATAGATACGCTGCGTTCAAAGCTGGAGCTTGGAGTTTATGCAACAGCGGAAAACTGCATGAATGCACTGTACGAGAAATTCGAAATTTCAGATTCATACGGACAGGAAATGCGAAGGTACATTGCAGGTGTACGCTATGAAATGCTTATCCGTGATTTCTCTTATCAGAATCGCTATACTTTGGCTGAGGATGTTTCCGTTCAGACAGTAATAGAACTCAAAGAGCAGAGCTTTATGCTTGGCGGCATTGATATAATAGAAGAAGCTATACGTCAGTATGACGGCAAGGATTTCATACCTCAGGTAGTCGGAAGAATAGGTGCTATTTCGGCGGAAGAATATGCTGAATTGTCAGATAAAGGCTACAGCCTTAACGATACCACTGGTAAATGGGGCATTGAGAGCGCTATGGAAAGCACTCTCAGAGGGCAGAACGGAATACGCTCCATAACAAGAAATTCATCGGGTATGGTGGTTTCAGACGAAATAACAAAGGCGGCAACGGCAGGCAATTCCGTAAGGCTGACTATAGAAAGCGATTTTCAGAACGATGTTCAGGCGATTCTTGAAAACCATATAAAATGGCTCCATTACAATAATGATCCTACACGAGGAAACAAGGTGGACGCAGGCGGCGTAGTTGTACTTGACGCAAAGACCGGTGCCGTTCTTGCAATGGCGAACTATCCAAACTACGATATTAATAATTATATCGATCTTATCAATAATCCGAAAGATCCGAATCCGACCTACAACAGATGTATATACGGTCTTTATCGTCCCGGCTCAGCCTTCAAGACAATAACGGCGACCGCCGCACTTGTTTCGGGTATTGCCAACGAGAACACGGAGGTTTACTGCGGCGGTATCTACACATATTACGACGACTATCAGCCGGGTTGTATCATGGGTTTTGTCGGCGATGTTACGGTAAGAACCGCACTGAGATATTCGTGTAATATCTATTTCTATGATATGGCTCGTCAGATGGGCATTGATTATCTTGCTAAGGTAGCAGGATGGTTCGGTGTCGGTCAGGACCTCAACCTTGAAATAGGCGGGGCGACAGGCAATATGAGTACGCCCGAATACATTGAATCGCTCGGCGGCACATGGACGCCAGGCTCGACTATACAGGCAGGTATAGGACAGCTCGAAACGACCGTAACACCTCTTAATCTCGCTGTGATAGCACTTACACTCGCAAACGACGGTACACGCTATCAGCCGTATCTCGTAGACAGCGTCACAAGCTATGACGGTACAAAGACAATAAAGAAAACAGAGCCTACTGTAGCGTATAAAATAGATGCCGATAAGCATATATTTCAGGTAGTGCGTGAAGGTATGATAATGGTTGCGGACGATGTACAGTGGCCTATGGGCTCAGGTATAACACAGCTTGCGGATCTGCCCTACGGCGTAGCAATAAAAACAGGTACGCCTCAGGTAACCACAGATACGTTCAACTCAACTATTCTCGGATATTATCCCGCAGAAGACCCACAGATATGTTTCGGTATCGTTCTTGAAAAGGGCGAGTTCTCCAGACTTATGGTTAGAAATATCATCGAGTCATATTTCTACAATAACTATAAGCCGGTTACAAACGAAAAGGGCGATATTATTCTTCCGTGGGGCGGTCAGAGTACCAACACTCCGGGAAGACCTGCAAGGGGAGAGACTGATAAAAACAATTCAGATACCTCAAGCAGTACAACCAACTGACAATTATTATGCAGTATGCACAAAAAAACGAGTGTAAAACATATTGATTTAACAAATTTTTATTTTTTTCACTTAAAAGTCTTTATTTATGCTCGCTTTTATGGTACAATAATAACAATTAGAACAATGATAAGCAAATTATGCGTATCAGCGCAAGGAGAGCGAATTTTATGTCACAGATTATAGCAGTAACCGCAGGTAAGGGCGGAACAGGTAAATCCACCACTTCGGCTAACGTTGCTCGTGGGTTAGCCGCATTAGGCAAAAGAACACTTCTCGTTGAGCTCGACTTCGGATTAAGATGTCTTGATATAATGCTCGGCATAAAGGATAAAGTAAAGCATGATATAGGTGAGTACCTTGAAGGAAAGATAGACATTCTTACTGCAACAACAAAGGTTGAAACAGTAGAGAACTTATATCTTGTCTGTGCTACGAGAAACCCGTTCATGGATATAAACCCCGAAAAGATTATGGGCGTTTGCGAAGAAATGCGTCAGCATTTCGATTACATAATCATCGACACGGCAGGTGTAGGAAGCTCGGTGTTCAGCGTTATCAAGGCGGCTGAACTGATACTTATGGTTACTACGCCCGATACAGTATGTGTCCGTGACGGTGCTATTCTTTCTGACTTTTTATATGTAAAGAACTGTACAAATCAAAGACTTATCATAAATAAGGTAAGCCAGAACTTCAAGGATGAGGAAATTCTCTACGACCTTGATGAAGTTATGGACTCTGTAGGTATACAGCTTCTTGGCGTTGTGCCTGAGGACAACAATATCAAGGTATGCGGAGCAAAGGGTATGCCTTTACCTCCGACTTGTCCCGGTGCTAAGGCTTACGCCGCTATCGCAAGGAGAATACTTGGGGAAGAAGTACCGCTTACTATCAATATCAACTGATAACATCAGGGACGGTACGAAAAGTTAAGAAAAAGAGGTATAATATGAATATTGCACTAATTGCTCATGATTCAAAGAAGGAATTGATGGTTCAGTTCTGTATAGCGTATTGCGGCGTACTGAGCCGACATAATCTATGCGCTACCGCTACTACCGGCAAGCTCGTATCAGAGGCAACAGGGCTTCATATTCAGCGTTATCTCAGCGGATCTCAGGGGGGAGATCAGCAGATAGCCGCACGAATTTCATGTAATGAGATAGATGTGCTGATTTTTTTCAGAGATCCTTTAAATGCTAAAGCGTACGAGCCTAATGAAATGAATCTTTTGCGTCTTTGCGACGTTCATAATATTCCGCTTGCTACGAATATAGCTACAGCTGAAGCGCTTATTCACGCTCTTGAAAGAGGCGATCTTGACTGGCGTGAAATTGTCAGAGGATAAAGTAATTATGCAGGCGTACTTATGTACGCCTTTTTTATGCAGAAAAACGAAAGGAACAACAAAAAGATGGAGTTAGTAACCAAAAAACCCAGAGGAACCGAAGATAAACTGCCAAAGGAAATATATAAATGGCACACTGTTGAGAAAATTGCAAGAAATGTAGCAGAGGCATACGGCTGTAAGGAGATCCGTACACCTACGTTTGAACACACCGAGCTTTTCCAGCGAGGAGTAGGCGGCACTACCGACGTTGTACAGAAGGAAATGTACACCTTCAACGATAAGAAGGGCAGAAGCATAACGCTGAAGCCTGAGGGTACAGCAGGCGCTGTTCGTGCCGTTATCGAAAACGGACTTCTTAATGATGCGCTTCCGCTTAAAACATATTATTTCACACGTTGCTTCAGATATGAAGCTCCGCAGAGCGGCCGCCTTCGTGAATTCAACCAGGTCGGAATCGAATATTTCGGCACTGCTTCACCTGCGGCAGATGCTGAAGTTATCGCACTTGCAAATGACATTATCAAAAGTCTTGGCGTAAAGAACATAAGCCTTGAGATAAACAGCATAGGCTGTCCGAAGTGCCGTGCGGAATACCACAAGGCACTGAAGGAATATTATTCTCAGTATAAGGATCAGCTTTGCGGCACCTGCCTTGAAAGACTTGACCGCAACCCTATGAGATTGCTCGACTGCAAGAGCGAGATATGCAGCAGCTTCAAGAAGGGCGCTCCAATGATACTCGATTATCTTTGCGATGATTGCAGAGAACACTTCGAAAATGTAAAGAAACGTCTTGATGTACTCGGAGTATCATATACCGTAAATCCTCTGATAGTGCGTGGACTTGACTACTACACAAATACCGTATTCGAGTTCATCTCGAATGAGATCGGCTCGCAGGGCGCTGTATGCGCAGGCGGCAGATACAACGGACTTGTAGAAGAAATAGGCGGAAACAGCGTTCCCGGACTCGGATTCGCTATGGGTCTTGAGCGTATCATAATGGTAATGGAAAATCAGAAGCTGGAATTTGAGCCTGAAAAGAAGTGCGACCTTTATATAGCTTCATTTGACGATGAAACAAGCATATACGCAATGGAACTTGTTCAGAAGCTCCGTGAGGAAGGCTTCTGGGCTGAGTGTGATATTTCCGGCAGGAGCTTCAAGGCGCAGATGAAGTACGCAAATAAAATCGGCGCTACTTACTGTATGGTAATAGGCGGCGATGAGATGAATACCAAATCCGCTAAGCTCAAGCGTATGTCTGACGGCACGGAAACACCCGTAACACTGGATGATAAATTCAGCGAGAAGCTCAACACTATGATACTTGAAATAGTGTAATGTTCATCTTAACTTGAAATTATGAACGATACATGGAATCCGTGGCACGGTTGCAGGAAAATCAGCGACGGATGTAAAAACTGTTACGTCTACAGACGTGACGCACAATACGATATAGACAGCACGGCAGTAGTGAAAAACAAAACGTTTTACGCTCCTGCCGAGCGTTATAAATACGGTAATTATAAAATGGTTCCGGACGGCAATATCATTTATACCTGTTTCACCTCCGACTTCTTTCTTGACGAGGCGGATAAATGGCGTGAGGAGTGCTGGCAGATGATAAGACAGCGTCCTGAGGTAACATTTCTGATAATCACAAAGCGTATCCACAGATTTTCGAAGTGTACCCCTGCCGATTGGGGCGAGGGATACAACAATGTTCATATCTGCTGTACCTGTGAAAATCAGAAAATGGCAGATTTTCGCCTGCCGATATTTCTTAAAGCCCCGATAAAACACAAGTCGATCATATGCGAGCCTTTGCTTGAACATATTGATTTAAGTCCGTATCTCGATAAGTCGCAGATAACTGAGGTGGTTGTCGGCGGCGAATCCGGAAACGAAGCGAGAGAATGTAATTATGACTGGATTCTCAGCATCAGAGAGCAGTGCATAGATGCAGGCGTTGACTTTCATTTTCGTCAGACGGGCGCAAGGTTTGTCAAAGACGGCAGGCTTTACAGGATAGAAAGAAAATTTCAGCACTCACAGGCACGCAAGGCAAATATTGATGTTGTTTTCAAAACTGTTTGACATTTTGTTATTGCGGTGTTATAATTAACTTGTGTTTTTATACACTACTAAAGACCGCTCTCGTATGGCGGCTTAACGGAGGAAAAACAATGATAAAAGTTACACTGAAAGACGGTAGCGTAAAGGAACTTGAAAGTGCTTGTTCCGTATTTGACGTTGCAAAGGAAATAAGCCCTCGTCTTGCAAAGGCGGCTTGCGTTGCAAAGATTGACGGCGAGATCAAGGATCTGCGTACTGTAATTGACAGCGACTGCACACTTGAAATACTTACATTTGACGATGAAGACGGCAAGAAAGCGTTCCGTCACACTGCATCTCACATTCTGGCACAGGCTGTCAAAAGACTTTACCCTGAGGTAAAGCTGGCGATAGGTCCTGCTATAGATAACGGATTCTATTACGATTTTGATAAAGATACTCCCTTTATGCCTGAAGATCTCGAGGCTATCGAAGCAGAGATGAAGAAGATAGTAAAGGAAGATTTAAAGCTCGAACAGTTTGAAATGGCTCCTGCAGATGCTATTAAGTATCTAAAGGAGATTGACGAGCCTTACAAGGTTGAGCTTTGCGAGGAACACGCAGGCAAGAACGAGACTATATCCTTCTATAAGCAGGGTGAATTCACAGATTTATGTGCAGGTCCTCACCTTATGTCAACAGGCTTTGTAAAGGCATTCAAGCTGACAAGCTGCACAGGCGCTTACTGGAGAGGCAGTGAAAAGAACAAGATGCTCTCCCGTATCTATGCCACAGCATTCCCCAAGGCATCAGAGCTTGAGGCATACCTCAATATGATTGAAGAAGCGAAGAAGCGTGACCACAGAAAGCTCGGCAAGGAGCTTGAGCTGTTCACTATTATGGACGAGGGTCCCGGATTCCCGTTCTTCTTACCTAAGGGTATGACACTCAAGAATACTCTTATTGATTACTGGCGTCAGATACACACCCGTGACGGCTATGTTGAGATTTCCACTCCTATAATGCTCAACCGTCAGCTTTGGGAAACATCGGGTCACTGGGATCATTACAAAGAGAATATGTATACTACTGTAATTGACGATACAGAGTTTGCCATAAAGCCTATGAACTGCCCGGGCGGAATACTTGTATACAAGTCAAAGCCCCGTTCATACAGAGATTTACCTATTAGAATGGGCGAACTCGGACTTGTTCACCGTCACGAAAAGTCAGGCGCACTTCACGGCCTTATGCGTGTAAGATGCTTCACACAGGACGATGCACATATCTTTATGACTCCCGATCAGATTACGGACGAGATAAAGGGCGTTGTAAGACTTATTGACGAGGTTTACAAGCTGTTCGGATTCAAGTATCACGTTGAGCTTTCAACACAGCCCGAAGACAGTATGGGCAGTCAGGAAGACTGGGATATGGCTACAGAGGGTCTGCGTAAGGCTCTTGACAGTCTTGGACTTCCTTACGTTGTAAACGAGGGCGACGGTGCATTCTACGGCCCTAAGATTGACTTCCATCTTGAAGACTCGCTCGGCAGAACGTGGCAGTGCGGTACTATCCAGCTTGACTTCCAGCTGCCTATGAGATTTGAACTTGAATACACAGGTGCAGACGGCGAAAAGCACAGACCTATTATGATTCACCGTGTTGTATTCGGCTCTATCGAAAGATTTATCGGTATCCTGACCGAACATTTTGCAGGTGCGTTCCCGATATGGCTTGCTCCCGTACAGGTTGAGCTTATGCCTATTGCCGACCGTCACAACGAGTTTACATCAAAGGTTGCCGAAGAGCTTAAGAAGCGTGGCATAAGAGTAGAGGTTGACGGCAGAAGCGAGAAGATAGGCTTCAAGATTCGTGAAGCACAGCTTCAGAAGATTCCTTATATGCTTGTTATAGGCGATAAGGAGGTTGAAACAGAAAACGTTTCTATCCGTTGCCGCAAGCGTGGCGATATCGGTACAATGTCGGTATCTGATTTCTGCGATATGGTAGAAAAAGAGATAAGAGAAAAGACTATCATTACCGATTGATAGCTTAAAGGAGGTCTTATTATGGATCTTACTTCTTACATTGCGAGTATGTCTGTCAGTATGGCACAGGCCAACGTAGCACAGAGCGTTTCCACAGCAATGCTGTCAAAGAGCATCGACAGCATCGAGCAAAGCGGGGCAGAGGTAGTTGATCTTATCAACAGCGCCGATATTCCGCCTGCCGGAGTAACAGGACACGTTCTGAATATCAAAGCATAATTTTTGAAAACTGCCGATCTTTCGGCAGTTTTTCTTTAAAAACCTCATGCTTATAAAAAAATGGGGTCGCAGGGGCGTAGCCCCCGACAGGGTCTAGGGGCGGTAGCCCCAGCAATATAGCCCCTTCCCACGGGGAAGGGGCTTGGGGATAGGGATAGAGAAGTTGCTCTATTTTTTATAAATACAACCTTTTTTTACAATCTGAACTGCCGATCTTTCGGCAGTTTTTCTTTTTCCCTCTTGACATGGAGTTAACTCCATGTGATAATATAGATAAACCGAAAGGACGTGATATATTATGACTATTTCAGAAGTCAGCAAAAAGTACGATATTTCAACCGACACGCTCCGCTACTATGAACGTATCGGCTTACTGCCCACTGTTCCGAGAACAAAGAGCGGTCTGCGTGACTATGACGAGAATTCCTGCAAATCCGTAGAGTTTATCAAGTGTATGCGTAACGCAGGACTTCCAATTGAGGCACTTATAGAATATATGACGCTTTTCAAAGAGGGCGACTCTACCGCAGAAGCCCGTATGGCGATACTCATCGAACAGCGTGAGGCTCTTATAAGTAGGATTGAAGAAATGCAGAGTACGCTTTCCCGCCTTGACAGAAAGATCGAAATGTACAAGGGTATGTGTTCGCCCGGTTGTTGCTGTAAAAAGTAAGATTATAAAAACAGCGTCCGTGTAAAGCCACACGGACGCTGTTTTTATATGCATTTTTAAATCTTCGTATCATCAAGCACTTCCTGTATCTCCTTTTCCGATACGGTGAGATACCCTTGAATAAATGAATTCAGTACGTTTCTGTACGCACCCACAGGATTGTCGAAAACCCTCTTTTCCATCTGTTCGGCGCTTTCCTTTGTCGGAGCGTAGATTTTAAGCTCCATAAGATCCGTTCCGCCCATCTCGTTTATAAACCGTATGCAAAGCTGATAGCCGCCTTGCTCGACCTTTACTATCTCAGTCTTAACGGTTTTTTCGAGCCGTGAATGTGAAGTGATTTTCTTTGCGTAGTATATCGTGTCCTCCCTTATCGAAAGGGGAATAGTGTAAGCAAGCTCTATAGCGAGATATTCGCTCTTCGCCGTTGGCAGACAGGTTTCGTCATTGCCGGCTTTTTCGCAGATTATAAGACCCTTATCTTCCATATCGAAAAGACAGCAGATAAGATCGAAATACATTACAAAATCGTGGTCGACCGTGCATCGCATAAGCTCGTCTTTTGTGATACTGCCGACCTTGTACAGAATATATGCCACAAGCACCTCAATGTCCTTGCGGTCATAGAGCGTGTATTTAGGGACCGGTATACTCATATTGCTCCTCCTTTCAGATATGAACGTCAGATAACATAAGATAAAATCGCAAGGTTTGCCGCCGACTCAATGCAGGGTACAGCCCTCGGAACGATGCAGGGATCGTGCCTGCCCTTGATACCCAGCGTTTCTTCCGTCATAGTGGTATAATCAACTGTTTTCTGCGGACGGGCGATTGACGGGGTAGGCTTCATCGCAACACGGAATACTATAGGCATACCGCTTGTGATACCGCCTAAAATGCCTCCGTGGTTATTCGTCCTTGTCCTGATTTTGCCATTTTCAATGCAGAACTCGTCATTGTTGTTACTGCCATACATATTCGCTACATCAAAGCCTGCGCCGAATTCAATGCCCTTTACAGCAGGCACGCCGAATACCGCTTGTGAAATCCTGTTTTCGATGCCGTCGAACATAGGCGAGCCTATGCCTGCAGGAAGTCCGACCGCCGCATATTCGATAATTCCGCCTACAGAATCAAGCTTTGCCGCCGCATCTGCTATAACATCTCTCATCTGCTGCTCAACGTTTGTGTTGATAAGCGGAAGATAGCGGCTTCTGACCTGCTTTAATTGCTCGGCATTCACGTTCACAGGGTCAAAGCGTTCATCGCTTGCGTCCATTATCGACAGGATATGCGCCCCTGTGGTTATCCCCTTGCTTTCGAGTATCTGCGATGCTATTGCTCCCGCAAAAACCAGCGGTGCGGTAATTCTTCCCGAAAAATGTCCACCGCCACGCAGATCGTTACTGCCGTTATAACGCACATATCCCGTATAATCGGCGTGACCGGGCCGTGCAAGGTGGCTCACGCTCTTATAATCAGCCGAATGCTGATCTGTATTCTGTATCACAGCGCAAAGGGGAGTGCCTGTCAGCACACCGTCCACCATTCCCGATACTACATTCGGAAAATCCTTCTCACTGCGCATTGTGCTTGTGCCGTCTTTCTTCGGCGCACGTCTTGCCATAAAGTCAAGCACAGCGTCAAAGTCGATTCTGATTCCGCCTGGAAGCCCGTCTATCACAACACCGATAGCCTTTCCGTGCGATTCGCCGAATATTGAAACCGAAAGCTCTCCGAATTTAAACGCTGATGACATCTGCTATACCTCCGAGCGCCCTGAAATCGTCAAAAAATCCCGGATAGGATTTGTTTGTGCATTCTGCGCCTTTTATAATTACCTCGCCTGTTGATCTCGTAGCCGCAACAGCGCCTGCCATTGCTATCCTGTGATCGTTGTAATTGCGTACCGTACCGCCCTTGAACGCTTCAACAGGGAATATTTCAATGCTGTTTTCCGTAGAAATTGCTTTACCGCCTAAATCGTTTATAAGCTCTGTGGTGGCGGCAAGACGGTCGCATTCCTTGATGCGTAATCTCTCGCAGTTGATTATCCTGCACGGCTTTTTCCAAAAGCTCATCATCACCGCAATCGCAGGAACAAGGTCGGGAATATCCGATGCGTCTATTACCGACAGATCGCCGCCGTTTCTGAATTTTTCGGCAATGTCAACTATAGCCTTATCGCCCTGCACGCTGTTCAGGTTGAGATTTGTAAGCTCTATATCCGAGCCTGCACAGTTTGCCGCAAGAAAAAACGCACTCTGCGACATATCGGCCTCCACCGTGCAATTATGCGGCTGATACTTCTGACCGCCTTTTATAAAATAACCGTTCTTTGTTTCACAAACCCCGACCCCGAACTGCTTCATACAATCTATTGTAATATTGACATAAGGCTTCGACTCAAGACGGGTGGTAAGAATTATCTCGCTGTCCTTTGAAAGTACAGAGAGTGCGAACAGAAGCCCTGTTATAAACTGCGATGAAACACTTCCGTCAATATAATACTTTCCGCCGTTCAGCCTGCCCTTGACCCTATACGGCATCGAAAGCGTTTCGAACACAGCTCCGTTTTCCGTCATAGGCTCGATCAGCGGCGTTATAGGCCTTTCCGGGAGTTTTCCTCTGCCCGTAAATTCCGCTTCACAGCCGAAAGCCGAGAATATCGGTATCATAAATCTTAGCGTTGAGCCGCTTTCAAAGCAATCTACAGCGGCTTTTTTTGAGGGCTGAGTTATTCCCGTAATGTCATAACTGCCGTCTTTACCGTTTATTTTTGCGCCGAGTGCCGTTAATGCGTTTATTGTTGCGTGCAGATCCATGCACTCAAGAAGGTTATCTATATGCGTTATACCGTCACAAAAAGCCGCACATATTAGCATCCTGTGAGAAATGCTCTTTGACGGCGGCACTATCAGCTTTCCGCTGAGCCTTGACGGTGTTATTTTTATATCCATTGTGTTCACCCTTGATATACGTTTATCTAATTAATAATACTATAAAAGAGCCGAAAAGTCAAGAAAATCACACCCAGGTAACACAAAACCCTCCCCGAAATCTCGGAGAGGGTAGTTGTCATTAAATTGTCTCGCATCCGATACGAGTAAATCTTAAAGCCCACATCCGATAAAATCCGATGTATAGGGCAGTGATTATCTCTTTGAGAACTGGGGAGCACGACGTGCAGCCTTTAAGCCGTACTTCTTTCTTTCCTTCATTCTGGGGTCACGAGTTAAGAAGCCTGCCTTCTTGAGTACGGGGCGAAGTTCGTCGCTGTACTGAAGTAAAGCTCTTGAAAGGCCGTGGCGGATAGCGCCTGCCTGACCTGTAACACCGCCGCCTGCAACTGTGCAGACAATGTCAAACTTCTCTGTTGTTCCTGTAAGAGCGAGAGGCTGACGAACGATGAGCTTTAATGTCTCAAGACCGAAATAATCGTCGATGCCACGACCGTTTACAGTGATAACACCGCTGCCGGGATAAACACGTACTCTGGCAACTGAGTGCTTTCTTCTACCTGTTCCGTAGTAATAAGGCTTTGATTCGTACATTATTATCCCTCCTTAATATTTGAATTCTTCGGGCTTCTGAGCGCCGTTCTTGTGCTCTGCACCTGCATAAAGACGCATTCTTGTTGCGGCCTTTCTGCCAAGTGTGTTGTTGGGGAGCATACCCTCAATTGCGAGCTGCATAGCCTTTTCGGGCTTCTCGCTCATGAGCTTGCTGTACTGTACTTCCTTAAGACCGCCGATGTAGCCGGTGTGCCATCTGTAGTACTTGTTCTCAAGCTTGTTGCCTGTTAAAACTGCCTTTGCGCAGTTAATTATGATTACATGATCGCCACAGTCGCAGTGAGGTGCGTATGTGGGCTTGTGCTTACCACGGAGAATGTGAGCAGCCTTTGCAGCAACACGGCCGAGGGGCTTTCCTGCTGCATCGAGAATATACCACTTACGTTCAACTGTTTCAGCATTAGGCATAAATGTTGACATTCTGATTCTTCCTTTCAATTACTCTTGAGGTTTGACCTCTGTTTGATTATTTTCACAACGTTTAATATTATAGCCATCCGTCAGCCTTTTGTCAAACGATTTTTCATGCAAAATCTAAATATATATCTATTTCTCTTTAAATCTCTTTAAATATCGCTGTTTCTCTCTATTTCTCTCTTACGGTTTCATTTTATTTCTGCCTGTTGCAAATAATTACGTTTTCCTTGATATTTTGCCATTATGCTTTTGTTTTTGCCGTAAGGCTCTTTTACCGTTTCATTATCGGATGTCAGCCGTAAAAGCCGGATAAAGCGCTGTAAAAACGCATTTTCGGTAATATGTAATCTCATTTATCCCGATTCATCTTGCAATTAATGCTGTTTTGTGCTATTCTGAATGTGATAATGATAAAAGGAGCGACGCTTATGACGCAATATCACAATATCCCGCCCGTGTACGATAAAAACAGCCGTATACTTATATTAGGCTCGTTTCCGTCCGTGAAGTCACGGGAGGCACAGTTTTTCTACGGACACCCTCAGAACCGTTTCTGGAAGGTGATGTCGGCGGTTCTTAGTTGCGACCTGCCTGTAACGGTACAGCAGAAGAAGCTGATGCTGTTAAGCCATAATATCGCCGTATGGGATGTTATCGGTTCGTGTGAAATAACAGGCTCATCCGATGCCACCATAAGCTCGGTAGTCCCTAACGATATAGCGGGACTTGTAGCCGAAACTTCCGTTACAAGAATTTTTGCAAACGGTGCGACCTCCTATAATATGTATAAGCGATATTGCCGTGACAATGTCGGAATAGAAGCCGTAAAACTGCCGTCAACCAGCCCAGCAAACGCCGCTTTCTCGCTTGACCGGCTCATATCCGAATGGAAATCTCAGATTCTGTCGCAGTAGCTTATGGTAATATTACGCTCCTTTGCGTTCTTTATCAGATGGTCAAGCCTTATAAGTATCGCCTTTTCTTCATAGACGATTGCCTCGATTTTTTCGGGGTCTGTTTCCATATCGAAAAGCTGACGTGTCTTTTCGAGTCTGCTTTGAAGATACTCCAGCCGTGAACGCATTTCTTCGGTTTCGCTGAAAGTATGCTCCTTGCTTTCCGCTTTAAATAATCTGCAAAAATTCAAGCACATAAAATGCCCGTCCTTTCAAAGAGTTTTTACATTCTATGAAAGTGACGGGCTTAAAATTACCGACAGAGCCTTTCTATTGCTTTTGCGAAAATTACCGTGTTGTCGAGAAGCTCCCCGACAGGCACGAATTCGTCCGCACCGTGTATCCTGTAATCCGTGTCGGGATGTTCAACGCCGAAGGCGACGCCGCCCTCAATCCCGTGCACATAAGTTCCTCCGCCGATAGCTATACATTCGCCTTTTTTGCCGGTATGCTCCTCGTATACATCAAGAAGCGTCTTTACAAGAAAGCTGTCGGGAGAGGCATAATGAGCGTTTGTGCCTGTAAACTCCGCTATTGAAATACCTGTGCCGTCTACGGCATTTTCCAGCTTGCTTTTCAGCTGAGATAACGTCATACTCATCGGGAATCTTATGTCGGTATTAAAGTCAAGTCTGCCGTTTTCGCCGTGGATAAGGCTTAAAACGCAGGTAAGCGCACCCGATTTATCCTTGCAGGCAACCCCTAATGAAGAACCGTCTGTTTCTCCGTATGGATAACGTTTCAGAATATCACCGAGCAGTTTTTTTGTTTCGTTCTTTATATCAAGCGTCACAAGCATTTTGAGCATTGCTGTAATTGCGTTTTTCGCCTTTTGCGGAGTGGATGCGTGAGCAGATTCGCCCTTGCAGATAACCTTTATACCGCTCTCTGTCTGTTCTGCGGTAAAGCAACAGTTGTTCTTATTATTTGCAATATATGAACAAATAGCTTCCTCGTGCTTTGAAGCTAGAACTGCGTAACACTCGGCAGGAACGGCGTTTATCACCTGTCCGCCGCTGATTTCCAAAATGTCGTCATTGCTCATTTGTGCCGTGTACTGTGTCCTTGCCATACCTTTTTCGCAGTTTATAAGCGGATAGGAAGCGTCGGGAGTAAACACCATTGAAGGCATTTCGTCATTTTTGAGATAATATTCAATATCGGCAGAGCCGTTTTCCTCGTTTGTACCGAATATCAGCCGTACACCCTTTGACAGCTTTACACCAAGCTCTTTTATGCTGTACAGAGCGTAAAGTGCGGATACCGCAGGTCCTTTATCGTCGGTAACACCTCTGCCGTAGAGAATACTGTCCTTTTCGGTGACCTTGAAGGGATCATACGTCCAGCCTTTTCCGGCAGGAACAACGTCAAGGTGGCACAGCACCGCAAGAGAAGGCTTGCTTTCGCCGTCGGGAAGATAGTCGGCCGTTGCGTAATAATTGTCACGGTTATTTACCGTAAAGCCCATTTCTTCGGCTTTGTCAAGTATTATTCCGAGTGTTTTTGCAGGCTCTTTTCCGAAGGGAAAATTTTCTTCCGCTTTTCCTTCTATGCTCGGCACTTCTACAAGCATTGACAGCAGAGAAATAATATCTTCCTTGTTTTTCTCCGCAAAATTTCTGTATTTACTGTTATCCATTCCGACACTTCCTTTTGTTTTTGTATCATTATTATACTACTCCGAGCCGAAAAGGTCAATTAATTCATTTGACATTTTTTGTGAAGCATGGTATACTAATTAAAATATCTATATGCTTCAGGGAGGATACCCTATGAGTGCAAAAACCCCTATCGGCAGTAATTTAAAGCTGTTCAGAGCAAAGAAAAAACTTCTTAAGGATTTCATAACCAATGACCCTTATCTTTCGGGAGAACTGGGCAATTATAAACACGGCACACTTTTCAGACACGACATTGTATTTATCAGCATAACAGACGGGAGCCATACCGCCGATTTGTTCATCGGAGAAGGTGAGGACTTTTTGTCGGCATTCGCCTCGGCTATGAACAGTGCCGAAAAGTATGTTTCGGATAATAATATTGATCCGCTGTGGGTAAAGGTTGACTGTGTAAACAGCTGTAAGATCTGTACCCGTGCGGAATTTGAGGAAGAAATACGCTCAAGCCGTGAATTTTTCTTCAAAAAAGGCGTCAGCTTCGATACAGGCTTTGAAACCGCACTTCTTGAAGCACAGCTCAATTGCTGCGGACTTATAAACTATAAGAACGGCACTCTTGACGATAATAAAATCAGGGATTTCCTCAGCAGCCGCACCACCCTTGAATCAATCCCCGACAATGTGTTATCGTTTACAACAGTCGGATATATCTGTGACGAAAACAAAAAGCTGTACAAGCTATATCCCGATGAGGAAAACTACGGTAGAAGAATTGTGTCGGAGCTGACAAAAGACGATATTAAGCAGGTCATAGAAACGTCATCCGTATATCTTGCGAATGCCGTCAAAGATAACGGACAGTTTGATTACGGCGTAAATCCCGTGAACGATTTTCATTTCGTTACATATAACATACTGCGTCATTCCGGTACTATCTGGAGTCTTATAATGCAGTACGATACCACAAAGGACGGGAAGCTCGTGCCGAAGATTGAAAGCACGATAGACTTCCTTATGCAGAGTATAGAATATTCCGACAGCGACCACGCCTATCTTGTAGAGCGCAAGTCTGATGAAATAAAGCTCGGCGGTAACGCTATCGCTATAGTGACCTTGTCCACCTATGCAGCCGTATTTGACAGCGACAGGTTTGATGAGCTGATAGCCGCTCTTGCAAACTCTGTTCTTGATATGCAGGAAGAGGACGGCAGCTATTATCACGTTTTATCCTTCCCCGATTTTCAGCGCAAGGAACGTGACAGAATCGTGTACTATGACGGCGAGGCGACATTTGCGCTTGCAAGAGCGTACAGTATCACAAAAGACAGCCGTTATCTTGAAGCCGCAGAAAAAGCGCTCGATTATTTCATCAAGAATGATTATACACGTTTTTGCGACCACTGGATAGCGTATGCGGTAAACGAGGTCACAATCCACGACCCTAAGGAACGCTATCTGAACTTCGGACTTAAGAACGCAAACGATAATCTGAACAAGATTTTCAATCAGGATACGACTTTCCATACATTCCTTGAGCTTCTTATGGCGGCTTTCAGCCTTTATGAGAGGATAAAAGAGAAGAATATATATGTGTCATATATGCAGAGATTCAACTTTGAAGCGTTTATAAGGACGATTTACCGACGTGCGCATTATATGCTTGGCGGCTATCTCTATCCCGAGATAGCAATGTATATGAAGGTGCCGGAATCGGTAGTATACACTTTCTGCGTGCGTCATGACAGCTACAGAATAAGAATAGACGATGTTCAGCATTATATCGGCGGTTATTATAATTTCTACAGAAATTTTGACAAGCTGAACGAATATTACAAGCAAATCACAGATAAGCCGAAAACACGGCAGAGCGAAACGCCCGTAGACAGCGAGAGAGCCTCGTTTGTCAACTGGATACTCAGCAATATCTGATTTTGAGAGGATAGCTTATGAACTTCATGCAACTTCGTGAAAGACAGCCGAAATTCCCCGTTACCGTAAAGACGGGAGAGGGAGTAGTAGAGCTTATCTGGAATAAAATTGAATATGCTGACGGATACCGTGTGTTTGCGTCGCCTGTCGGCAAGAATCATTTTGTCGGTGTAATTAACGTAAAAGGCACTACTGCCGTTATGAAAAAACGTGCAAACGGCGTTCCTATGCAGTATAAGGTCAAGGCGTTCAGAATTGCGGACGGTCCGGATAATTTTTTCGGAGAGTCCGAAATCGTCATAGCGTGTCCGCTTGAAACCCCACGCAGACTAACCGCAATAGTCGGAAGCGACGGTATATGCACATTGTCCTGGAGATACAACTCGCAGTGTGACGGATTCAAGATCTATGCCGATTCGAATGAAAGCGGAAAATATTCTTTTGTGTGCTACAGCGGAAAGAATTCCTGCAGGCTTGACAGCTTCACAAAAAGCGGTAAGGTTTCGTTTGTTGTACGCAGTTTTATAATGACAGGGCATATGGAAAAGCTGGGCGTTTCTTCTGCTCCCGCTGAAGCCGTTCTTCCCAAATCCAAAGGCGCTAAGGCAGTGCAGTTCGACCATTCGATGATAAGAAAAACGGCAGGCGATTATAATGCAAGGCGCTTTGCCGGAAAGGACGGTAGGCTGTGCAACGATCACCATAAATGCACCGTGATGATAGGCGGCGATATTACCGTTTCGGCTGAAATGCAGAAAAATGCGGCAAAGGGAATGCCCGTTTTTGACGAGGCTTTTTCATCGCTCGGCGGAATATTCGGTTCGTTTGATTTTTCCGTTGTGATGCTTGATACTGATATTAACGATAAAAAGGCGTATACATTCGAGGACAGCCGTGTTATCAACTGCCCGTCAACGATTGCCGACGCTGTATGCAAGAGCGGAATAGACGCACTTGCCGTCAACGCAGGACTTCTGCAGAGAGCGCCGCAGTCGCTCGAAAAGTATCCCCTTACGGTTATAACCGAGAACGACTGCACACAGGGCGGAGAAAAGTTCAGCATAGTAAATATCAACAATATAAATGTCGGATTCATTTCTGCGACAGTGAACAAGGATATTTCACAGTATGTGTCACAGCTCAGAAAAGCGGGCGCAGAGTACATATTCTTCTTCTGCTCGTGGAATGAACGTCATACGCCTGCGGTAAAGCCTAAGTGGAGAAATCAGGCGGTAAAGGCTGCGGAGAGCGGAGCAGATATAATTATCGGCAACGGACTTAACGCCATTGCCGAATATGATGTTATAGAGTGCGCAGACGGAAGACGTGTTCCTGTGGCTTATTCGCTCGGCTCGCTTATTCCTGCTGACCCTGCGACACGCTTTGAGAAGATAGGAGCGTTACTTTGCGTAAGGCTCAAGCGTGATACCGCAACAGGTAAGGTGAATACCGACCTTTGCGGATACATTCCTTATGCGTTCAAGGATTACGGCACGGAACACAGAGCGGTGCTTTTGTCCGATGATAATGCACGTTATTTCGGGCTGTCGATATACGATACGCTTAAAAAGCAGGTGGCAACGGCACTCGGCAGTAAAATAGAGCTTGCGAGATATGCAGAGAAGCCCGAACAGCAATCGTTTGCACTTCTCGGCTCGGCACTGATTTCGGAGCTTTTCAAGGACGATAACGATGTAGAAACCGACCGTTCGCATCTGTTCATATCTCAGCTTACTATGAACGGAGCGCACTGCGATGTTGACGAGAAATACTTCCGTGACGGTGTTGTGCCTCTTTACTACAACCTTTCCAAAGGCTATGATGAATACCTTGCCGAAAACAAGGCGGATGCGCTTATAACGGACCTTTATTACTCTGTTTCCACGCCTGTTTACAGGCTCGGAGATTCGCTTTATTCGGGCGGAAAAGCGTTTATACAATCACGTTTCTACGAGGAAAACAAAAGTCAGCTGAAACGGCTCGATATAAAGGATGAAGCGGTGTGGAAGCCTCTGCTTGACAAGTTCATTGATTCGGTTACCGCTGTGTACGACAGGGAGAAGATTATACTTGTACGCATAACGGATCCCAAGCTGTACTATGTCAACGGACGATATGTACGCTCGGCCGACCGCTCGTGCAACTTCAGGCTGCTTCTTGATATGGAGAACTACTTTATAAGACGTGTTTCCCCGAAGGTCATTGACATATCACGGTTCTATCCCGGCGTGATAAACAAAAGGGGAAGAAGCTATGCGGTATGCCGTGACGAGCATTTCCGCAATAACATTTCGCTGATTGCCAAAAGTATATGCTCCGGCAATAAGGCAAACTATGTCAACTCGCTTGCCTACGACCCTGAAATATGGCTCACGGAAGTGGCTGAAAACTTTGATATAATAAAGGCAGGCAAGGCGGACAGCTTCTTCTTTAGCACAAGCAATGCCGTAGACTACTTTATAAGCAGGCTGAGCCGTGACTTTATCTGTGCGGAATTCAAGGATATTCTCAGGCTGAAAACCAGTGAGCTTGTCACGTTCAATGAGATAAGGGCTTGCTATGATTTCGGCAGAAACGCAGTGTTGAAGCGGGTTTATAACGGCATCTGCGCTATACGCAAGGGCGATATTGCGAATGCGGATATTGATGAGATCATAAGGCTCGGATTATATGCACAAAGCGATCTAGCCAAGGCACTGGAATCATTTTACAACAAAAATGGGATTATCAGAAACTGCGTGCTTTCGACTAAGGATCTTAGCTTCTATCTCAAGTGCGCAAGGCTGTGGATGGCAGGCACAGACAAGGATGCGGTGGCACAGCTTGCCCGTAAATATTACGAAAAACACAGACCTGTGATTCTTGATGTTTTTGGCAGGGCGGACGGCGGCGACATTTCAGAGCTTGCGGACGGTGCGGTAAAGGGCAGTGTGATAAGCGGTTATTCGGCTCTGACAGTATGTTCGGAGAAACCTGCGGATATTGATCTGAGCTATATTGACGACAAGTCGGCTGTTTTTACCGAGCTTACACGCTCATACTTTGCAAATTCGCACGGCGACTGGCTTTTAGTCGATTTTTCGGATATTGTGAAGCCGATTTACAGGCATAGGTCGGCGTATGTCGCATCAATTGATGAATTATGCTGTTCTATGGCTTACAGAGCTTTTATGACGGACGATGAGGTTTTCGAGCCGTTCAAGGAAAATACTGACATCAAATTTATTGAAAAAGCGATTTCCGATTTTGCAAGAACCGTAAAAGCAAACTACGGGAAAAATATAATATTAAGGAAAACATATCTTCCGCTGAACAGATTGGATATTACAGGAAGAATCCGTCCTTTTGACGATACGGAATTTATATCCGAGAAAGAGAATCTGATAAGCAGAGCAGAGGAGATATTTGTAAAATGCACAGACTGCTGTATAATTGACTATGAAAGCCGGTATCTGCCTGTGTGCGCCGATAAAAATGCCGATATTTCCGAGCGTATGCTTGAAAGCGACTTCTATAAGGAGGCGGCAGCTGCCGTTGACCGCATAATTTCGGGAACAAGCAAAAAGACGGTAAACAATGTGGATATAGTCGGTTATCTTGAGAGGTGCGAGCGTATCAGAAAGGATAACCCCGATATGTCTGCCGAGCTTTCCCGTGAGATATTCGGCGGTGCGTCGGAGATATTCATGACAGAATAAATTTTCCGTATTTTAAAAGCCCTTTGAGGAAAACTCGGAGGGCTTTTGTTTTTTTGTCGGGCTGTATTATTATGGGACGAGAGTTTCAGGTACAATACATATTATTAAAGCGGTCACAGCATTTGCTGTGACCGCTTATCTGCTTTATTGCTTTGTGTAATTCCGCAGTTTCGCCGTCCTCGGCTGTACTGCAACAGCATTAAAGGCGGAACTTGAAGCGGCTCATTGCCGCCCAAATATCATTATTTGAATATTCTGCATTCTGCTCCTATCAAATTCAATCCCCATCATAGTTGGCTCGGCTTTACCGAGCAACTGAAGCTCGCCCTTTTTCGAGGGAGGACAAGTTTAGTGCGGAACGATGGGTTGTTGTCCTTTTTTCAATGGTGTGGGGATGGCGATTTTTGCGTATGGTGAGTTTGTAGGGGAGGGGCTTGCCCCTCCCGAAACATCATTGCAATTATCAAAAATCAAGTTAATATATTAAAATGAAAATTTGATTGCAATCCGCTATTGATAATTGATAGATTAAAAACGCTGAGAAAATCAATAACTACGATGCAACGGGAGGGGCAAGCCCCTCCCCTACAAAAAGCGATGGTGATAATGCGTATGCGAAACAAACAGTACGTTTATTAAAAGGCAAGTGTGGTGGTGCAGGGCGAAGGGATAGTGCGGTTTTGGGAAGGGTGGTGCGGGGGGTGTGACAATCCCTCAGTCTTGCGACAGATAAGGCTGAGAGGATATTAAATATACTTGAATCGCAGAGCAAGACAATTTATGATAGAAGTAGCCTTGTCGCAATCCAGCTCCCTTTACTCAAGGGAGCCAAGAATGTGGTGCAAGGCGAAGGAATAGTGCGGTTTTGGGAAGGGTTATGCGGGGAGAGGGGTTGTTGTGCAATCCCTCCGTCTTGACGGCAAAAAGTTTGCAACATAAAAATGGTTGGCATATCGCAAGCAGAAAGCAATAATATCAAGGCTTGTGCCTTGCCGTCAATCCACCTCCCTTTAACAAGGGAGGCAAGTGTGATGGTGCAAAGCAAGGAATGGTGCGGTTTTGGGAAGGTTGTGAGGATGGCGGATTTTTGTGTATGTTGAGTTTGTAGGGGAGGGGCTTGCCCCTCCCGTTGAATCGATGTTTGTGATTTTCTGAGTGTTTTAAATCTGTCAAGTATCAAGGGTAAAATGCAATTCCTTTTTGCATTGGATTTCTTTTGAATTGTTTATTATAATTACAATGATGTTTCGGGAGGGGCAAGCCCCTCCCCTACAAAAAGCGATGGTGATAATGCGTATGCGAAACAAACAGTACGTTTATTAAAAGGCAAGTGTGGTGGTGCAGGGCGAAGGAATAGTGCGGTTTTGGAAAGGGTGGTGCGGAGAGATGACAGCTAAATTATAATAATACAAAAAAGCGGTCACAGCAAAATGCTGTGACCGCTTATCTGCTTTATTGCTTTGTGTGATTCCGCCGTTCAACAACTTTAGCTGAACAATAACAATTCCATATGCAGAGCTTGAAGCGGCTCATTGCCGCTTAGTCGCCGAAAGATACGCCGATGCTTTTTCCTGTGATGACAAGCTCATCATTTTCGGGGACGAACTTTGTCTTCATCGTTACATCGGACAGCTTGTTTTCGGAAATCTTACTGCCGATTTTTGCGACCGTGTAGCCGTATTTTTCCTGCTTTATAAGCATTGCGGCTCTTGCGCCGAACTTTGTTGCAAGCACTCTGTCATAAGCGGAGGGCGAACCGCCTCTTAATATATGACCGGGAACAACTGTTCTTGACTCAAAGCCTGTTGCGGCTTCAATCTGCTTTGCTATGCGGTTTGTAACTGTTGTTTCACCCGCTTCGGCACGTTTTTTTGCACGTTCCTTTTTCTTCATAGCGGCTTCCGCAATATCCATTGCACCCTCTGCGACCGCAATTATAGAGAATGTCTTTCCGGACTGCGCACGTTTTTCGCAAGCGTCGATGACTTTATCAATATCATAAGGAATCTCAGGGATAAGAATAATATCCGCACCGCCTGCAATACCGGAATAAAGCGTCAGCCAGCCTGCCTTGTTGCCCATTATCTCGATTACCATAATACGTCTGTGGGAAGTAGCAGTCGTGTGGATTCTGTCAACGACCTCAGTCGCAATATCTACTGCGGTATGGAAGCCGAATGTAACATCTGTTCCCCATATATCGTTATCTATCGTCTTGGGAAGTCCGATTATATTCAGACCCTCTTCGGAAAGAAGATTTGCTGTCTTATGAGTTCCGTTGCCGCCGAGCGTCAGTATGCAGTCAAGCTTCTGCTGTTTATAGGTGGCTTTCATTTCAGCGACCTTGTCTATGTTGTCGGCTTCGATAACCTGCATCATCTTATATGGTGTACGCTTTGTGCCGAGTATCGTTCCGCCCTGAGTGAGTATGCCGGAAAAATCCTCCGGCTTCATTATACGGCAGTTATTATGGATCAGACCGTGGAAACCGTTGGATATGCCGACTATCTCAACATTGTCCTCGCCGAACATGGAGTAACAGGCTTTTGCCGCACCTCTTATAGTAGCGTTAAGTCCGGGGCAGTCGCCTCCGCTCGTCAGTATACCTATTCTGCGCTTTGCCATTTGTACATCCAGCCTTTCCTGAAAGATTTGTTGTTTTCTGCTAATTAAATTATAGCATACATACTCCAAAAGTCAAGAAAATATTATAGCTCGGATTATGCAGATTATACAATTTCTGTGCGTTATACGCCTGTATATATGCCTGCGAACAGCGGCAGCATCGTTTCGTTGTCGAGTATCATATACATAAACGGGCGGTCCAGGATTACCTGCTTTTCGTTAATAGCACACGCATTGTCAACCATTTCTACAAGAGCGGCGGCACCTGCCTTAGTACCTTTCTCGTTTACCTCAATTTTAGTCTTGTGAATAATTTTGCCGATGGATATATTGCCTACAGTTGATTTGCCGATACCCGAAAAATCCGCATTGTTTTCGTCAAATGCCGTCGGCATACCAAGCTGTGACAAAGCGTTGTTCAGTGTGTCTGAATATTCATAGCTGAATTTCGGGAGCTTTGTTTCTACGCTGCAGCTTTCGGTACTGCTTAATATCCTGCAGAGCTTTTCTCCGGATAAGGAGGATATGAAGGGGGCTATATCATTATCGGGAAGTAAAGCCGCAAAGCTGTATTTTCCGCCCTTATACTGCTTTATAAAGCCTTTACAGCCGTCGCTTTCAAGATAAATGCTTTCGGCTGAATGCATCATGGTGACATTCATCAGCTTGTCTTCGGAATTTGTGAATTTTCCGTCCGCAATATCATTTTCCTTGTATACATTTCCCCATTCTGCATCAAAGCTGACGGCGTTTATAAGATACATTATTGCTTCATCGGGGATGTTGTCAAGTATTTTGTCTATCATACCGTCGGTATTGTCGCTTACCCAATTGTTAATCTCTTTGCACGTTGCGTTGTCAAATGCACGCTTGTATATCGCCGCACCGAAATAATACGCATTTTTCTGCAAAAAGTCCTTTTCAACGGTAAGTCTGTTTTCTTCGTCTCTGAACCATATCGAATTTGCGTTTTTCAGTTTGAAGTCCTCGCCTGATGTAAGCGAGCCGCTGAATGATGAAAGATATTTGTTCAGTTCGTCAAGGGGCATTCCGCTCCCGAGTACCTTTTCCATTTCATCTTTGGTCTGACCGTTTGCACCGTTTGCTGTCATTGCGAGTGCGGATGATACCGACAGGGGAGAGATAAGAGTGTTTGATTTGCCGTCAAAGCATTTCTTAAGCAGTTCGACAGAGAAATTGTCGTATGCGCTCTTAAAAGCATTGTCGGGTTTTACGGTTTCGTGGCTTGCGGCTTTGATGCCTGTCATAAGATCCGTTGTTTCGAGGGATTTTTCCGACTGACAAGCCGAGAGGGAGAGTGCCGATAATGTCAGTGCGGTTGTGATGATTGCTGATAAAATTCTTCTTTTCATACTGTTCTCCTTTCGCAAAGTCGATTTGCTCTTCTGTATATAATACACCGCAGAGATGTTGATTGTCCACAGACGGAAAATAATTTCTGATTTTATTATAATAGCACATTTTGGTAAAGTCAATGGGAGTTAGATAGGTGGGACTGTTAATGCTTGGAAGTTTTTAAGGTGGGGCTTCTACCGATTTTAATTTCATCAATAGTTGGCTTGGTCAAGCCGAGCAACAGAAGTTCACCCTTTTTCGAGGGCGGGCAAGGATATTGTGCTTTTCGTAGGATAGTGCGGTTTTGGAAAGGGGTGGTGCGGAGGGTGTGACAATCCCTCAGTCTTGCGACAGATAAGGCTGAGAGGATATAAATATACTTGAATTGCAGAGCAAGACAATTTATGATAGAAGTAGCCTTGTCGCAATCCAGCTCCCTTTACTCAAGGGAGCCAAGAATGTGGTGCAGGGCGAAGGAATAGTGCGGTTTTGGAAAGGGTGGTGGTGTGGCAATCCCTCCGGTAGTCGCCCGAATTTTTTCGGGCGACAGCACCTCACCTTTGACAAGGGAGGCAAGTTTAGTGCGAGGCGAGGGATAGTGCGGTTTTGAGAGATCAATACGACAAGCCGGATTGTCCACAGACGCACAATAATTTCTGATTTTATTATAATAGCACATTTTGGTAAAGTCAATAAAAGTTGCGGAATTGTAACTGTTTTGGCAGTATATTGTAATATTTATCGGCTTTTGACCGATGCAATCCCGAAGATTCGAAAGCACGGAATCTGCGGCTGAACGGTCGGCACTTTTAACGTGATATTTCGGTTTTCTCTATTGACAAACTGCGTTGTGATGGATTATAATTATGTAAGGAGCGTGTAAGATTTTGCACGGTAAAATTCTATGAAGTTTTTTTAAAATAAGGAGAAAAGATATGGCATACATACTCGGTGTCGATATAGGTACGTCCGGTACAAAAACAGTGCTTTTCAGCGAGGACGGCACACCTGTTGCATCGGCGCTTTACGATTATCCTCTTTACACTCCCTGCAACGGCTATGCCGAGCAGGATCCTGCGGACTGGTGGAACGCCTGCGTTAACAGTATCCGTGACGTAGTTGCAAAGAGCGGAGTTCCCGCAGACGAGATAAAGGGCGTAGGTCTTTCGGGACAGATGCACGGACTTGTAATGTTGGACAAGGATAACAAGGTAATAAGAAACAGCATTATCTGGTGCGATCAGCGTACAGGTAAGGAAGTTGTCGAGATCACCGAAAAGGTAGGTCACGACAGACTTATCGCTATCACCGCAAACCCTGCTATAACAGGCTTTACAGCCGCAAAGATAATGTGGGTAAAGAATAACGAGCCTGAAAATTACGAAAAGTGCCGCCATATTCTTCTCCCCAAGGACTATATAAGATTTATGCTCACGGGCGAGTTTGCTACCGAGGTTTCAGACGCATCGGGTATGCAGCTGCTTGATATTCCCGGCAGATGCTGGTCTGACGAGGTGCTGACAAAGCTCGGCATCGACAAGTCGCTTCTTGCCAAGGTTTATGAAAGCCCTGAGATAACAGGTACTGTTACAAAGGCTGTAGCGCAGGCTACAGGTCTTAAGGAGGGCACACCCGTAGTCGGCGGTGCAGGCGATAATGCGGCTGCCGCTGTCGGAACAGGCGTAGTAGAGGACGGTAAGGCTTTTACAACAATCGGTTCAAGCGGCGTTGTGTTTGCTCATACTTCTGATATATCTATCGACCCCAAGGGCAGAGTACATACATTCTGCTGTGCTGTGCCGGGATGCTGGCACGTTATGGGCGTTACTCAGTCAGCAGGTCTGTCGCTCAAGTGGTTCAGGGATAATTTTGCGTGGAGCGAGATGGAAACAGCCGCTTCTATGGGTGTTGACCCGTACTACCTTATGGATAAGGAAGCCGGCAGTGTGCCGATAGGTGCAAACAGACTGCTCTATATGCCGTATCTCAACGGCGAGAGAACACCTCACCTTGACCCCAACGTAAGAGGTGCATTTGTAGGTCTTTCCACAATGCACAAGAAGAAGGATATGCTCAGAGCCGTTATGGAAGGCGTTTCCTATTCACTGCGTGACTGTGTTGAGGTTATGCGCGAGATGAATATAAGCATTGATGATATGATGGCTTGCGGCGGCGGCGGAACATCACCGCTGTGGCGGCAGATGCTCGCAGATCTTTATGCCTGCAACGTAAAGACTACTGCAAACAAGGAAGGCCCCGCACTCGGCGTTGCACTTCTTGCGGCAGTAGGCGCAGGTATATACAGCTCTGTTCCCGAGGCGTGCAAGGCAGTAATCAAGCCCGAAAAGATACAGGAGCCTATTGCTGAAAACAGTGCCAAGTACGAAAAGGTATATGCGCTTTACAAGAAGCTGTATCCCGCTATGAAGGCAAACTTTGACGAGTTGGCTTCACTTGATGTATAATTTGCAATATTGTCAGTTACGGAATACGGCTTTTGTGTGTTGCCGCAATCCGTAGGAATATTATGTTAAGTCCGGTTAACCGGAAAGGAGTACCTATGAAACTTTTTATCGACACAGCCAACGTTGATGACATCAGACGTGCCAATGATATGGGCATTATCTGCGGTGTTACCACAAACCCCTCTCTTATCGCTAAAGAGGGAAGAGATTTCAAGCAGGTAGTAAAGGAAATCACAGAAATCGTAGACGGTCCTGTTTCCGCCGAAGTAATTTCGCTTGAAGCAGACAAGATGGTTGAGGAGGCTCTGCCCCTTGCCGCTATACATAAGAATATCGTTATAAAGCTCCCTATGTGCGAGGAGGGTCTTAAGGCCTGCAAGCAGCTTACCGCAAAGGGCATAAAGACAAACGTTACTCTTGTGTTCTCAGCCGCTCAGGCACTTCTTGCCGCAAGAGCAGGAGCTACATTTGTCAGCCCGTTCCTCGGCAGACTTGACGATATAGGCATGGAAGGCATGAACCTTATCGAAGAGATCGTTGACATATTCAATGCACAGGGCATTGAAACAGAGATCATCGCCGCATCTATCCGTAACCCGATGCACGTTACACAGGCGGCAAGACTCGGATGTGATATTGCAACCGTTCCTATGAACGTACTTCTTCAGATGCTTAAGCACCCCCTTACCGACAACGGTATCGACAGGTTCCTTAAGGACTGGGAAGGCTTCACTTCCAAGCAGAAGTAATTAAAGCCGCTCAAAAAGCGTGCTTAAAATAACCGAAAGGAAAAATGAAATGTACAGTAATTTAGTTGACACGATCGGCTTTCTCAAGGGAATAGATCCCGATGTTGCTGACGCAATGGACAAGGAGCTTGCCCGTCAGAAAAGAAATCTTGAGCTTATTGCAAGTGAGAATATCGTTTCTCCTGCTGTTATGGCGGCTATGGGAAGCGTTCTTACGAACAAGTATGCTGAGGGATACCCCGGCAAGCGTTATTACGGCGGATGCGAGGACGTTGATATAGTTGAGAATATCGCTATTGAACGTGCCTGCAAGCTGTTCGGAGCAAAGTATGCGAATGTACAGGCTCACTCCGGCGCACAGGCTAACACGGCGGTTTATTTTGCACTGCTGAATCCCGGCGACACGGTAATGGGTATGAGCCTTGCTCACGGCGGACACCTTACACACGGTTCTCCCGTAAACATTTCTGGCAAATACTTCAACTTCGTACCTTACGGACTTGATGAGGAAACCGGCAGACTGAATTACGACAATATACTTGCACTTGCCATGGAGCATAAGCCCAAGATGATTGTTGCGGGTGCAAGCGCATATCCCAGAGCAATTGACTTTGAAAAGCTCTCGGCTATTGCTAAGGAAGTTGGCGCATATCTTATGGTAGATATGGCGCACATTGCAGGTCTTGTTGCAGGCGGTCAGCATATGTCGCCCGTGCCTTATGCAGACGTTGTGACTACTACAACGCATAAGACGCTGAGAGGACCTCGTGGCGGACTTATCCTTACAAATGACGAGGAGCTTGCAAAGAAGATCAACAAGGCTATATTCCCCGGCATACAGGGCGGACCTTTAATGCACGTTATCGCCGCTAAGGCTGTTTGCTTCGGCGAGGCGCTGAAGCCCGAATTTACCGAGTATGCAAAGCAGATTGTGAAGAACGCATCCGTTCTTGCCGATTCTCTGCTTGAAAAGGGATTCAATCTTGTATCGGGCGGTACAGACAACCACCTTATGCTTGTTGACCTCCAGCCTTTCAATATCACGGGTAAAGAGCTTGAGAAAAAGCTCGACGAGGTGTATATCACAGTTAACAAGAATGCTATACCCAACGATCCTCAGAGTCCTTTCGTAACGAGCGGTGTGCGCATCGGTACACCTGCGGTTACCACAAGAGGATTAAAGGAAGACGATATGAAGCAGATTGCACAGTGCATCTATCTTACTGCGACCGACTTTGACAACAGCGCCGACAAGGTAAGAGAAACAGTAACTGAAATCTGCAGAAAGTACCCTCTGTACGAATAATTGCATATAAGCGAGAACGAGAGATTGATTCCCTCGTTTTCGTGTTGTATAAAATATCGGTTAATTGTTGAATATAGAAAGGAATTTGTAAATGACAGCATCTGCAAGAGATATTATTTTTAATCACTCGGAGAGAGTAGCTCCGCTCGGACTTATTGCTATACCCGGTTCTGAGGAGCTTGGCAAGAAGGTCAACGATTACCTTGTAACATGGTCAAGGGAAGCAGGCTACGATTATGATAATTTTCTCATTGAGAACGAATGCCCTAGATTTTCTTCCGGTGACGGTAAGGCTCTTATCAAGAACACTGTAAGAGGTTATGATGTTTATATTATTGCCGACTTCGGCAACTACAGCCTTGAATATCCGCTGTTCGGCAAAATGAACCGTATGTCGCCCGACGATCACTTCCAGAACCTCAAGCGTATCATACAGGCTATCGGCGGTAAGGCTCACCGTATCAACGTTATCACACCTATACTTTACGGCGGAAGACAGCACAGAAGAAACTACAGAGAGTCGCTTGACTGTGCTGTAGCGCTTCAGGAGCTTCAGAATATGGGCGTTTCCAATATCGTTGCGTTTGACGCTCACGATCCCAGAGTGTGCAACGCAGTTCCTCTGATGGGCTTTGATAATATAATCCCCACATATCAGGTGCTGAAGGCTCTGTTCAAGTATGTAAATGACTTCAAGATGGATATGGATCATTTTATGGTTGTCAGCCCCGATGAAGGTGCGCTCAACAGAAATATGTACTATTCATCTGTACTGGGTGTAGATCTCGGTATGTTCTATAAAAGACGTGACTATTCGCGGGTAGTGAACGGTCGTAACCCTATCGTAGCTCACGAATATCTCGGTAACTCGGTAGAGGGCAAGGATGTGTTCATTGCGGACGATATTATTTCATCGGGCGAATCTATGCTTGATATTGCTATCGAGCTTAAGAAGCGTAACGCAAAGAGAATTTTTGCATATGCGACATATCCTATCTTCACAAACGGTCTTGAAGCGTTTGACAAGGCCTATGCCGACGGCAAGATCGACTATGTGTTCGGTACAAACCTTTCCTACAGAACGCCCGAACTGCTCAGCAGGGAATGGTTCTGCGAGGTTGACGTGTCGAAGTATCTGTCATATCTGATTATGGCTCTTAACCATGATATGTCTATCAGCAAGGTAATTGATCCTCACCAGAAGATAAGTGCTTTACTTGAAAAGCACAAGAACGACTGATAAGGTAATACGATATTTCAGCCTCCGCTCTGTGACGGGCGGAGGCTTATATTTTACAGGAGATGAATTATGCCGTTAGCAGACAGAATACGTCCTTCAACGCTTGATGAGGTTGTTGGACAAAGGCACATCTTAGCGCAGGGAAAACCGCTTTACAATATCATCAGCAGGGGAAAGATACCCAATATGATATTCTACGGGCCGTCGGGAGTAGGTAAAACCACGGTGGCAAATATTATCGCCCAAAAAACAAGTATGAGCCTGTACAGGCTGAACGGTACGCAGGCATCAACATCGGACATAAAGGACGTTGTTGCGAATTTAGGGACATTCGGTGCGGCAGGCGGAATTCTGCTATTCCTTGATGAGATACAATATCTTAATAAAAAGCAGCAGCAGACACTGCTCGAATATATCGAGAGCGGAGAAATAACGCTGATTGCATCTACGACGGAGAATCCGTATTTCTATGTATACAGTGCCGTTCTTTCACGCTGTACCGTGTTTGAATTCAAGCAGGTGACGGCGGAGGATATACTTCCTGCGGTGGAACGTGCTTTCAGGCTTATGGGCGAGGAGATGCACACGCAGTTCACGCTTGAGGAAGGCGTTGTAAGCCATATTGCTTACGGCTGCGGCGGCGATGTGAGAAAGGCGGCGAATACGGTTGAGCTTTGCTGTCTTTCAAGTGAGGGCGATACGGTGACGATGGAAACCGCAAAGCTGCTTACACAGAAGAGCAGTATGAACTACGACCGTGACGGCGATCATCATTATGATATTCTGTCCGGGCTGCAGAAGTCGATAAGAGGCTCGGACGAAAATGCGGCGCTTCATTATGCGGCACGTTTGCTTGCGGCAGGGGATATTACCTCGCTTTGCAGGCGGCTGCTTGTTATAGCGAGCGAGGATATAGGGCTTGCGTATCCTATGGCGGTGCCGATAGTGAAGGCTTGCGTTGACAGTGCGTTACAGCTTGGACTTCCTGAGGCGAGGATACCGCTGGGTGAAGCGGTCGTTCTGCTTGCGACATCGCCGAAGTCCAACAGTGCGTATCTCGGTATAAATGCCGCTATGCAGGATGTCGAGGACGGCAAAACAGGAGATATACCCCGACAGCTTCAGAACAAGCATTATGACGGAGAGGGCAATGCGGTGAAGGGTCAGCATTATCTTTATCCGCACGACTATCCGGATCATTATGTAAAACAGCAGTATCTGCCCGACGCTATAAAGGACAGGGTTTATTATACGTTCGGTGATAACAAATTCGAACAGCAGTCAAAGGCATATTGGGATAAGATAAAAGGGAAGAAGTAAAAGAATCCGACAGCGTTACTTGCTGTCGGATTTCAGTTGTAGAAAAAGTCTTGTATTTGATGTACTTCTGTTATATCTTTTAGTTTATTATCTATGATAGCAAACTACCGATGGTTCTTTTTGTCGGACAGCCGCATTGTTTTTATTTGCACTGCTATTTATTACATTTGCTATCATTTTCTCTTTTTGTAGGGGAGGCGGCTTGCCCCTCCCGTCGCACTAACTTCTAACCATTCGCCAAGTTTATAATCTGTCAACTATCAACCGTAACCCAAAGCTTAATTTCCTTGCAAATTGTTTATGGTAAGCACCACAATATTTCGGGAGGAGCGAGCAAGGCAAGGATGCCTTAGCGTGTGTGCCCAAGGGCTTTGCAATGGACGCAAAGCCAACCAAGCACACACAGACCCTCACCCTACGAAAAATACTATGTGATAGTGCAAATGCAAAACCATACAAGCACACACAGCCATCACCCTATTATACGTTCGGTGATAACAAATTCGAACAGCAGTCAAAGGCGTATTGGGATAAGATAAAAGGGAAGAAGTAAAAGAATCCGACGGCATTACTTGCTGTCGGATTTCAGTTTGTAGAAAAAGTCTTGTATTTGATGTATTTCTGTTATATCATTCAGCTTCGGCTACGATAGTAAACTACTGATAGTTCTGTTTGTCGGACAGCCGCATTGTTTCTATTTGCACTGCTATTTATTACATTTGCTATCATTTTCTCTTTTTGTAGGGGAGGTGGCTTGCCCCTCCCGTCGCACTAACTTCTAACCATTCGCCAAGTTTATAATCTGTCAACTATCAACCGTAACCCAAAGCTTAATTTCCTTGCAAATTGTTTATGGTAAGCACCACAATATTTCGGGAGGAGCAAGCTCCTCCCCTACGAAAAATACTATGTGATAGTGCAAATACAAAACCATACAAGCACACACAGACCATCACCATATTATACGTTCGGTGATAACAAATTCGAACAGCAGTCAAAGGCGTATTGGGATAAGATAAAAGGGAAGAAGTAAAAGAATCCGACGGCGTTACTTGAAGTGAACCCCAAAGTTTAGACAAAAATGTATTAAGTATTTTGAGAATGAGTT
>ERZ827458.62-NODE-62-length-198362-cov-35.085126_pt1 | contig 198362 bp, 166 predicted proteins | sample MGYA00519706_ERZ827458 | MGnify/ENA primary metagenome ERZ827458 (study PRJEB31778, sample SAMEA3449309) | human gut metagenome | biome: human gut; feature: human-associated habitat; material: faeces | place: United Kingdom | collected 2010/2012 ... | reverse complement strand
GATGGTACTGCGTAACAGTGGAAGAGTAGGTAGCCGCCGTCTTAGGTGAAAGGAGCCAGTCGAAAGATTGGCTCCTTTTTTTGGTATATACACCAGCCGTTGTAGAGACGTGGCGTGCCTCGCTCACTACAGACTGATAGTATTGTTACTATTGCTAGGGGATGAGACGCAGCACGCTACGTCTCTACAACTGGGGAAAATGGATAGATCAGTCGTTTATTTCTTTAGCTAGAGATTCCCGTAGTTTTCGGACTGCCGTGGCGATGTGGGCTTCTAATGTCTTTACTGATATTTCTAGGATATTTGCCGCATCCTTATATTTCATCTTATCTTCACGGATCAGTTTAAAAGCCATCTTGCATTTATCCGGGAGTGTATTGATCGCCTCATTTAAATGATCGATGCATTCTTTAGAAATAAGTTCTTCCTCGGGCGTAGTATCAGTATGCGCAAATAAATCAATCGTATTCTCATCGATCTGGACTTTCTCCATATGCTGTGTCCGGTATAGGCTGATGGCTTTGTGGCGGGCTATGCCATAGATATAAGAATCGAAGTTAGAGATCTCCGGTAATGACTTTCTATTATTCCAAAGACTTAGAAATGTATCAGAGACAATTTCCTCAGCTTCTACAGAGGAAGGCACATAAAGGGATGTAAACCGCATTAGCCTCTGAAAATAGGCTAAATAAAGCGATTTAAAAGCAGTTTGAGAATCGGATAGCGCGATTTCACAGACCCATTGCATTATTTCTTTGGAGTGTTTTTCCAAGTAACTAGAATCTTGTTAACTTATTTCCCTTCTAAATATATAGTCGCAAATGTATATAAAAACCCTTAGTGGATCTCTCTCTTAAAAGAGAAATACTTGATGTTAATTTCAACCTAATTTCATATCTGGTTGTTTTTGAATCTAATCCGCAGGTTGTAACATCATTGTAATATGTATGTAACGGATGCGAAATAATTGTTTCAGAACTTTGCGCAAGAATTATAACAATCAGTATGGAAACATTTTATTTGTTCTTGGTCATATTTTTGTTTGTATTGGCCATCGTAGATTTATCGGTCGGTGTTAGTAATGATGCCGTGAATTTCTTGAATTCAGCTATCGGCGCGAGAGCCGCATCCTTTAAAGTTATTATCGCTATCGCTGCTGTGGGAGTCTTTGTCGGAGCGGCGTTATCCAATGGTATGATGGATATCGCCCGGCATGGTATTTATCAACCCCAGCATTTTTATTTCTCGGAGATCATGTGTATCCTTGCGGCCGTTATGCTTACGGATGTGGTGCTACTGGATATTTTTAACTCGTTAGGTATGCCGACCTCGACAACGGTTTCCATGGTGTTTGAGTTGGTGGGTGGAACGGTAGCGATCGCCTTGGTAAAGATCGCTAGTTCTTCAGGCGCTTTGCAATTGGGGGATCTGCTGAATACCGAAAAGGCTTTTACCGTGATTCTGGGTATCTTTCTTTCTGTGGCGATCGCTTTTTTCTTTGGTGTGATCGTGCAGTATCTGTCCCGGATCTTGTTCTCGTTTAATTATAAGAAAAGCTCTAAATATTTTATTGGTCTGTTCGGAGGTTTAGCGGCCACTTCCATCATTTACTTTATGCTGATAAAGGGATTGAAGACAAGTTCTTTTATGACGGGTGAGTTCAAGGATATGGTGTATGCCAATACGGGGATGATCGTTTTGGGATGTATGGTATTTTTTACGATCTTGATGCAGGTATTGCATTGGTTGAAGGTGAATGTATTCAAGGTGGTCATTTTGATGGGTACGTTTGCCTTGGCGTTGGCTTTTGCCGGGAATGACTTGGTGAACTTTATCGGAGTCCCCTTGGCTGGCTATTCCTCTTATATGGACTTGATGGCGCAGGGAGGGACCACTACCACGGATACATTTTTGATGACCTCCTTGTTGGGACCGGCCCAGACACCTTGGTATTTCTTGGTGGGTTCCGGGGTCGTGATGGTAATCGCCTTGGCTACCTCCAAAAAGGCTCAGAACGTGGTGAAGACTTCCTTGGATCTGTCTCGTCAATCGGATGGAGAGGAGTCTTTCGGTACATCGCCTGTCGCACGGGTATTGGTACGGAATTGCAGTAATATATCCGCTACGATATTAAGTATCGTGCCCACTCCGGTTAAGAACTGGATTGATAGCCGTTTCAACCAAAGCGAGATGATCATGGATGACAAGGCTAGCTTCGACTTGGTACGTGCCTCGGTGAACGTGGTTTTGTCCGGATTGCTGATCGCTTTGGGAACCTCCTTGAAATTGCCTTTATCTACGACGTATGTGGCTTTCATGGTCGCTATGGGTACTTCGTTGGCAGACCGTGCTTGGGGGCGTGAGAGCGCCGTATATCGCATCACAGGCGTATTGTCCGTGATAGGTGGTTGGTTCATTACGGCAGGGGCTGCTTTTACGATCTGTTTCATCGTCGCTCTTTTGATTTATTGGGGAGGTATTCCAGCTTTGGTCGCTATGATTGGTTTGGCGATCTATTCGTTGGTTCGTAGCCACTTCGCTTATAAGGCTAAATTGCGGAAAGAGGCATTGAAGGAGGAGGTGAATTCTACGGTGTCTAAACTTCGTAAGGCTACGGATACCCGTGAGGCTTTGGCCCTGTTCCGCGAGCATAGCCGTGAGGAATTACAATCCGATCTGGATTTTACGGCGGAAGTATTCGGTAAGGCGGTAAATGGATTCATGAATGAGAACCTCCGTGAGTTGCGCAAGGTCTTGACTGCCGTGGAGGAGAAGAAGATTCACTTGAAGCAAGTGAAACGTGTCGGTACGCTTGGCGTTACCCAATTGGATCATGATATCGCCGTGGAGAAGGGGCTTTATTATTATCAAGGAAATGACTTCGCTAGCGAGATCATATTCAGTATCCGTCGCTTGGCAGAACCGATGAAAGATCATATCGATAATAATTTCAGCCCGTTGAGTCCGGTACAGAAAGATGATTTTGGTAAGGTATCTGAACAAATCATCTCCTTCTTGAGAAATTGCGCTACTATGATCCGTAAAAACGATTATATTGGTTTTGAGGAGCTGATCGCTGAGTCGATTACCTTGATGAACCAACTTACCGCCTTGAAGAAAGGAGAGTTGAAGCGTATCCAAGGGCAGTCCGGCAGCACGAAGGTGAGCATGGTTTATTTGAACATGGTACAAGAGGCCCAGAACGTGGTTTCTTTTACGGCGAACCTTTTGAAGGTGAGCAGGAAGTTCCAGAAGGAATAATCAGTCTCTATTCTATTGGGATGGTGGGAGACGGGGCATGCCCCGTCTCTACTGGTTTATAGGGTTAGCATCTTCTTTTCTTTGACTAAATCACTCTCGTCCATCCGCAGGGATGGGACTGTACACATCTTGATAAAATCTCCTGTTTGGCAAGTATAATCATAGTAGGCCTGTTGTTCCGGGGTAAAATCTTCTTTATCGATCAGTCCGCTTTTCCGGCTCATGAATTCATCGATCTCCGTGCTTTCTGATTCCTTGATAAGAAGGATTCGGCGGGCAATCGGGTTACGATTATAATCCTGCCCGATGTATAATCCTCGTAATTGGCGAGGATTCTTGAAAAATGGTATTTGCAGGTATATCGTTACCATCGTGAATTGGGGCGCTTGGTTCTCGTTCAGCATGCAATGGAAATTCTGAGGATCGGGCATGATCCCGAATCCCCATTGAGCCTCTCCATAAGCGCTGATCCGCCCTACACGGACTTGATTATCCGAGGGGGAGAGTAGGAAGGGTTCCATCTTGAGGCAGTCCGAGGAGGAAGAAAGGCTGTAACTGGTATAGATTCCTTTGAAAGCCTCTATTTTAGAGGCGGAGAGCCGTGTCTCCTCCATCAATTGCTTGGCGAAAGGATTATCTTTTAGGCTATCCGGTTCGGCGAGCTCCATCTGGTCTAGGCGAAGGATCATCTCCTCTATATGGGAAAGCAAACGTTTTTTCGACACGTTATTCACTAGGGCGAGCGCCGAGTCCAGCGCTTCTTCCGGCGGGTAACTCTTGATGCCCTCGAAATAATTCGGCAATACGGTCGTATATAGGGAGGACAATATGCTGGGAGCCATATCGATCCAGTCGGCTATCTCTTTCATCTTAACCCCATTGCTTCGTAGATATTCGATCTTTCGGTAGAATTCTTGAAGATTGTTCATGTGTTTATATTCTTGATTTACCTTACAAAATAAGAGGACATATGTTGCGTTTCCGTTTCATGAATGTTACATAAATATTTCTTTATAATTTATTGATTCCTAGTTGGGTATTAATAATATACATTCATGGGTTCAGTAATATGTCTGTAACATGGCGGCTGTACTTTTGCCTTCGAAAATAAAACGACAGAAGATTATGGACACTGCGATACAGACAAATAAAACATCCCGGAGGCGGGTTTCCGATCTCTTCTTCATCCTATGGGCCGGAGGGGCCGCTTTGCTTTCTTATTCCTTGGTATATATGTTGCGTAAGCCTTATACGGCTGCCGCTTTCGAGGATCTGGAGGTATTCAATATGGACTATAAGGTGGCGGTTACGATCGTGCAGATCTTGGGGTACGTGGTGTCGAAGTTCATGGGAATTAAGTTGATATCGGAGTTGCGGCGGGAAGAGCGCTTGCGGTTCATCTTGATGTCCGTGGTGATGGCGGAACTTTCGTTGGTATTCTTCGGGTTGCTCTCGGCTCCTTATAATATAGCGGCGATGTTCTTGAACGGGCTTTCGCTGGGATGTATGTGGGGGATTATTTTCAGCTTTATAGAAGGACGTAGGATGACGGATGTCCTCGCTAGTCTGCTGGGCGTAAGTATGGTGATCAGTTCCGGTACGGCAAAGTCTGTCGGCTTGTACGTAATGGATACGTGGCAGGTCAGCGAGTTCTGGATGCCCGCCTTGATCGGGGCGGTGGCATTGCCTTTGCTAGCCTTGTTGGGATATGCGCTGAACCGGCTTCCACAGCCTACGGAGGAGGATATCGCCTTGAAGTCGGAGCGGGAGACCTTGAACGGGCGGCAGCGTTGGGAGCTTTTTAAGCATTTCATGCCTTTCTTGACGATGCTTTTCGTGGCGAATATAGCGATCGTGGTATTGCGGGATATCAAGGAGGACTTCTTGGTGAATATCATCGATATGTCCGGTTACTCGCCTTGGTTGTTCACGCAAATAGATAGCGTGGTGACCTTGACTATCTTGGCGATCTTTGGTTTGATGGTGCTCGTGAAAGATAATTTTAAGGCGCTTTCAGTCCTGTACGGTTTGATTATTACGGGCATGATGGTCATGGCGTTCGTGTCGTTCGGGCAGGAGCGGATGGGATTGAGCCCGGTGACATGGCTTTTCTTGCAGAGCCTTTGCCTGTATATGGCTTACTTAACCTTCCAGACAATTTTCTTCGATCGCTTCATCGCTTGTTTCAAGATACGGGGAAACGTCGGTTTCTTTATTGTCTTAACTGATTTTCTGGGGTACACGGGTACGATACTGGTATTGGTGCTAAAGGAATTCGTGGGTACGGGATTGGACTGGGAGGTATTTTATAACCAACTTGCCGGATATGTAGGGATCTTTTGCTGCGCCACTTTTGTCGCTTCCTTCGTATATTTGCGGCAACGCTATCGCAAGGAGACCGCTTTATGTGGCTGCGAGGAAATAGCAACTCTTGAACCTACCGAAAACAATGTCCTTACGATCGCTTAAACAAGAAAATTATTAAATACGATACATACAGAATATGAAGAAGATTTCAGGTGTCATTATGGATTGGGCCGGTACGGCCGTGGATTATGGATGCTTCGCTCCACTGAACGCTTTTCTCAAGGTATTCTCGGAAGAGAAAGGGATTGATATCACTTACCGGCAGGCCCGTGAGCCGATGGGTCTCTTGAAGATCGATCATATCAAGGCAATCTTGAGCATGCCGGAGGTGAACGAGAAGTTCCGTGCCCTGTATAAGAGGGACTGGAACAAGGGGGACGTGGATGAGATGTACGCTAGTTTCGAGAAACATTTGTTCGCTTCCTTGAAGGATTTCACCACTCCGATACCGGGAGTCTTGGAGACGATGGCGATGCTTCGCGAGCAAGGTATAAAGATCGGCTCTACGACCGGGTACACGGCGAAGATGATGGAGATTGTCCGTCCCGGAGCCGAGGCCAAAGGATATAGGGTAGATAATCTGGTGACACCGAACGAGGTCCCGGCCGGTCGCCCCGCCCCGTATATGATCTATAAGAATATGATAGATTTAGCGATTCCTTCCGTAGATCAAGTGGTGAAGGTAGGAGATACGATCGCTGATATTAAGGAGGGCGTGAACGCCAAGGTATGGAGCGTCGGTATCGTGACCGGTAGCAACGAGATGGGCGTGAGCGAGGAGGAATATAACAGCCGTCCGGCGGAAGAATGGGAATCTCTGAAGAAAGAGGTGCGTGAGCGTATGTTGGCGGCGGGGGCTCATTTCGTCTTGGATACGATCGCCGAGCTGCCCGCTTGCATCGAGAAGATTAACAACAGGAATTAAGCTTGATAACCGAATAGAATAAAACAATCATATGAGAAACTATTTATTATTGACACCGGGCCCGTTGAGTACGTCGCAGACGGTACGTGAGGCCATGCTTCAAGATTGGTGTACGTGGGATAAGGATTATAACGAGGGTATTGTTACCCCGATCCGTAAAGGCTTGCTGGCGATAGCGGGATTGGACGGGGATGAGTACACCAGTGTCCTGCTGCAAGGTAGCGGAACGTATTGTGTGGAGGCTACGATCGGGGCCGCCGTGCGTCCGGAGGATAAATTATTGATTCTCGCTAACGGCGCTTATGGCAAACGTATGGCGCAGATCGCCGATTATTATCATATCAATTACGTACTGGTCTCTTTGCATGAGACGGAACTGGTAACCGGCGAGGTAGCCCGACGTGCCTTGGAGGAACATCCCGGTATCACGCATCTCTCAATGGTACATAGCGAGACCACGACCGGTTTGTTGAATCCGATTGAGGAGGTAGCCGAGGTGATCAAGGGCCGGGGGATTACCTTTATCGTGGATGCGATGAGCAGCTTTGGCGGTGTCCCTATCGACGTGAAAGGTTTAGGTATCGACTTCTTGGTCAGTAGCGCGAACAAATGTATTCAAGGAGTTCCCGGCTTCGGCTTTATCCTCGCCCAAAAAGATAAATTGATGGCGACGAAGGGGAATGCCCGCTCGCTTTCCTTAGATATCTATGCCCAGTGGGAAGCGATGGAGAAAGGGGGAGGCAAATGGCGTTTCACGTCTCCGACGCACGTGGTTCACGCTTTCTACCAAGCCATGAAGGAATTGAACGAGGAAGGCGGTATCACGGCTCGTTATAAGAGATATCAAGAGAATCACCAGATATTGGTGGAAGGTATGCGTGGATTGGGTTTCAAGACCTTGCTGCCCGATGATGCCCAAGGGCCTATTATCACTTCGTTCTTATATCCTTCCGCGGATTTCGATTTCACCTCGTTCTACGCACGGCTGAAGGAGAAAGGCTTCGTGATCTATCCGGGTAAGATCTCGGATGCGGATACGTTCCGTATCGGTAATATCGGAGATATCTTCCCGAAAGATATGGAAGCCTTGATACAATCGATTAAAGAGATCCGGTAATTGATGCCCGTAACGTAACGAGTCCTTCGGGGCCCATATTGAACAGCAAATCCGCTATACTCAGATTGGGGAGGAATCCGAATTTCTCCCGGAATACTTGATAATAAGGTTCCGGGCGGAAGGCGGGATCTTCCCCTTCGTGTTTCGGGCGGATCGTTTCCCGGAAATCGTTGGCTACCTCTGGCTCATAATGCTCGGTGTAGACGACTGCGGGTTGCATATCCAACAGGTCACAGACCAGACGGCGCAATTCCTCGTTGAAGTCGAGGAGGAACTCGTATTTCTTTTCGTAGAAAGGAGCGAAGTCATCGGCATAATACTCGAAAAACGGACTCATATTGTAGGCCGATACCAAAGCGTTCCAGTGTAGGTGCCGCCAGTTTCCGTGGTCGGAGATACGGATGTCCTTGGTCTGGCATTTCAAGGTATCCGGCTTGACGATGGGGATGGATAGGGAGAGTGGGCCGTTCGCGGCGGCGATGGAACAACGGTTACGATAGGTTTGCTTCACGTAATTCTCGGCGGTCTCGATACGGACCTCCGGGTATTGGAGCATCTTACAATATTGTTGTATGGGGCCTAGATAGGCGGTCGCTATATATACAGGTCGCATGATTAATGAACGGGTTTAAAGATTCGTTGTTTGTCGGGGCTGTACCAGCAGAGCCAAGCGTTGCCGACGATATGGTCGGCCGGTATGAAACCGAGATGGCGGGAATCTACCGCCTCGTTGGTATTATCGGACAGTACCCAATAGTAGTCTTGTTGGAAAAAGAAGAAATTAGTCTCCCGCCCGTCCAGATATAACTTTCCGTCACGGAAGGAAGCTTTACCATCCGTCTCCCGTATGATGATCTCCTTGCAGGCGGTGAGCGAGGCGGCGTCCAGCGGGTAAGCCCGGTCTTTCCGGGGGACGATCAACATGTATTCTTGCATTTGTTCCCCGATAAAATGACGGTTTATGGCGTCGGGCAATTCCTCCCTCAATTGATATTCCTCGAAAGCCGTGAGGCTGAGCATACAGCCGAAACTTTCCTGCCTGAAATCCCTAAGTGGGATGTCCAACTTCTCTAACGTCTCCAAGAACGTCTCCTTGGCGCTCAGTGTTATGAAATAGGAACAGAGGGAGCGGGGAGAACGGGGGATTTTCTGCCCGTTTATCGTATATCCGTCCATGCTGACCCGGATCGTATCGCCCGGCATACCGATGCAGCGGCTGATGAATAAGGGAGCATCCGCTGAATCCCGCGAGAGCGGGCTGGTAAAAAGCACGACCTTGCCCCGGACGGGCTTATTCTTCCCCGGTATTTTATTGACTAGGATATAATCCCCTTTATGCAAAGCCTCTTCCATAGAGTCCGTGGAGATGCGATAGGACTCTATGCAGAAAAGGCGTATGAGCATGACGATCCCTGTGGCTAGCGCGAAAGCTGCCAGCCATTTCATGAGAACTATCAGGAATCGTTGGATTGTCATAATACGAAGTTTTCACCTCTTAATCCGGATGCACCCAACGGAACAGGCGGTTCCAACGGATACCACCGTCGAACAGACTGCGATCCTTGTCCAAGGATAGCCAAACCAAGATCGGCTTGCCGACAATGTGATCCTCCGGTACGAAACCCCATGAGCGGCTATCCGCGCTATTATGGCGGTTATCGCCCATCATCCAGTAATAATCGTATTTAAACGTATAGGAAGTCTCGGGCTTGCCGTTGATGTAGACCTTGCCGTCCTTCACTTCCAAGGTGTTGTTCTCGTAATTCTTGATACAACGGCTGTACAACGCCAGATTACGTTCGTCCAACGGGATGGTAGCCCCTTTCTTCGGGATCCAAAGCGGCCCGAAGTTATCACGGGTCCAGCCGGTATTGTATCCGACCGGATAGGTAGGGCCGCCCAACGTCTCCGGCTCGATGATAACCTTCTTCACGGTAGGTAACTTCTCCGCTATCGCCAAGGCCTTTTTCGTGAGTGGCAGGCGATATACCGGGTTGTACTGTCCGTTTGCGTTAGGCGTAAAGCCTAGGTATGACAATAGGTTCTGGTAATAACCGCCGCTGGAGGCCAGCATACGGTCATCCTTGCTTACGTCCATCAAACGGAATTGCTCCTCTGTGATCGGGGAACCGTCTGTTTCGATGAAGTAGTTGAACTGCATATCTTTCGGGTTCTCGGCGGGTTTACCGTCTATGTACACTTGGTTGTCTATGAGTTGGAGCGTATCACCCGGCATACCGATACAACGCTTCACGTAATTCTCCCGTTTGTCGACCGGGCGGTACATAACCTCGCCGAACGTGGCCTTATCCAATAAGATACGTTCCCGTCCGTACTCCTCGACCAAGGAGTAGTAATCTGGGTTTTGCACTTTCACGGCGATCGTGTCGCCTGCGGGGAAGTTGAACACTACGATATCATTACGTTTCACGTGGCCCAAACCTTTCACCCGTTTGTAGCCCCATTCCGGCCAATCCAGATACGATTTGCAGTTTAAGATAGGCAACGTATTTTGTACCAACGGGAAGGAGATCGGAGTGTTCGGAACGCGAGGGCCGTAACTTAATTTGCTGACGAACAGGTAATCTCCTACCAGCAAGGATTTCTCTAGGGAAGAACTCGGTATCTGATAGTTCTGGAAGACGAACAAATTGATGAAATAAACGGCTACCAGCGCGAATACGATATCGTCCACCCATTCCAATACGTTGCGTACCGCCGGGTTCTTAGACCGTTTCCAAGCTCCCCAAGGGATGTAGTGCGTCAAGAATATATCGACTAGGACGATTAATCCCAGCAGTAACCATACGTTTTGCATCCAGATAGCGAACAACGTGTATAATACGGCCGCTATACTAAACTTGATCCATTGTTTTTTCGTGAACTTCTTCATCTTTTAGCTAATACGTTTAGAATTTGAATAAGTCATTCATGCCTAGGAAACCTTTCTTTCCGGCGGTAAACTCTGCCGCTATTACGGCGCCTAGCGCAAATCCGGCACGGCTCTTGGCATCATGCTTGATACTGATCGTATCTACGTCCGACTCATACGTGATCTCGTGGATACCCGGAACCTCACCCTCACGGATGGCGTGGATCGGCAGGTCGGTCGCGTTCTCGGCGTTCTCTAAGGTCCAGCGGTCTTTACGATCGATGTTTTCCAAGATACCTTCGGCCAACGTGATAGCCGTTCCACTGGGTGCGTCCAGCTTGTGGATATGGTGGACTTCCGTCATTTTAACGTCGTAGGAGGGGAAGTTGTTCATGATTTTCGCCAGATACTTGTTCATGGCGAAGAAGATATTTACGCCGATGCTGAAGTTGGAGGCGTAGAAGAAGGTTTTGCCCTCTTTCTCGCATTTCTCCTTGATCTCGCCGATACGGTCCAGCCATCCGGTAGTACCCGATACGACCGGCACGCCTACCTCGAAACATTTCATATAGTTATTGAAAGCGGTAGCCGGGGTAGTAAACTCAATCGCCGCGTCGGCGCTCTTGAACGCTTCTGAATATATATCCTCAGCGTTATTGATATCTATGATGGAAACAATTTGATGTCCTCTTTGGATGGCGATCTGCTCGATCGTTTTGCCCATTTTCCCGTAACCTATAAGTGCAATTTTCATACTTTAATTCAATTAATGTCGCAAATATACAGAAAATGAATTACATTTGAATCCAAAATCTTAACTCTGAAAGAATATGGAACGTTTATTACACTATGTTTGGAAATACAAACTCTACGCGAGTACTTCATTGGCTACCACCGAGGGGCTTCCCATCGCTGTTATCGATCCCGGAATACAAAACACCGACGCCGGTCCCGACTTCTTCAACGCCAAGATAAAGATTGACGGCACGGTATGGGCCGGAAGCGTGGAGATCCACGAAAAAGCTTCCGATTGGTTGCTGCATCATCACGATTCGGATAAGGCATATGACTCCGTTATCTTGCATGTAACAGGTGTGAATGACGCATCCATCTGCCGGATGAACGGTGAGCCTATTCCTCAATTGCTCCTATCCGTTCCGGAACCTGTCCGGAAAAATATCGATTGGTTATTGGCAAGAGAGGTGCCCATCCCCTGTCTGGAACGGATTCAAGATGTGGACTCCGTGCATCTGGCCTCATGGATGGATACCTTGCTCAGTGAGCGGCTGGAACGAAAGACAGAGGATATATACCGTCTGCTGGATCAGTACCAAGAGGATTGGAACGAGGTGTTCTATATCCTATTAACCCGTAGTTTCGGCTTTGGCGTGAATAGCGATGCTTTCGAGTGGTTGGCGAAAAGCCTCCCCCTACGATATATCCAAAAGCAAAGGGCTAGCGAGTCGCAAGTAGAGGCGATGCTTTTCGGACAAGCGGGTATGCTCTCGGAAGAGGGATCCTGCCATTACTACCGTCTGCTGAGGCGGGAATATGAGTTTCTCCGCCATAAGTTCGACCTCAAGCCTTTGGATGAATCCTTGTTCAAAAGCCTTCGCATCCGTCCGACCAACTTCCCGCATGTGAAGTTGGCGCAACTGTCCGCTATCTGGCATCGGTACGATACGTTGTTCTCGATGATCCTGTCCGCTTCTTCTCCTAAAGAGATCAAGGATTATTTCCGTATCCAACCCTCGGATTATTGGAAGAATCATTATCACTTCCAATACGCCTCGGTGCAAAAAGATAAAATGATCGGGGAGAATGCCTTGAATATCCTGTTAATAAATACGGTAGTCCCTCTGCTATTCGCTTACGGCGGTCGAAATAAACTTCCTGAGTATTGCCTGCGTGCGACCCGCCTCTTGGAGAGTATCCCGCCGGAACGCAATCATATCGTAACCGCTTTCGCTCGATCCGGTATCGAAGTCCATAACGCTGGTGATACGCAATCACTCATCCAGTTAAAACGAGAATATTGCGAGAAGCGAAAGTGTTTGTATTGCCGGATTGGGTTCAGGTTGCTAAAACGAAGTGTTAATCCTCCTCGGTAAAAGGAGCTCTTATATACTTGCCGTCTTTATGATTATTGGTGATATAACGTATAATATATCGATCACCTTTCCGGTTGAAAAAAACATACCATGTGGTATGTTTACTGCTTTTTCGTTTGAAAAAGGCGTATTGCAAATCTTTCCCGTATCGGTTGAACCTCATTTCAGCTGTATGGGAGAGGTTATAATGTGGCGCATGAGGTAAAGTGTGGATGAAGTCGAGGATATCATCGATAAGTATGTTTGCGTACTCAATGTATGAATAATAATCTTTCTCAAATAAGGTGTCGGCTAAATCCATCAGATAAGTGATTATTTCTTTAGGGATAATAACTTTTGTGTTATTTTCTTTGTGCGTTTTTTTCATAGAAATGTTTTCTTAGTTCTTGTTTTGCGTATTGTCTGAATTCCTCGATGCTCAATCCTTTGTTCCAATCTCGTTCAAATTCATCAAGGTTACTATCCGATAGGTTTACTCCCAATCGTTGCAATATAGGATTGATCATATCCCCATATTTCTTTAAGTCGATGCGAACGTAGCTGTTGTTCCCTGCCGCATCTTTCTCCAATTCGATACCTGATACTTCTGACATAGTTGCTCTATTTATTTGGTTATACTTCCATCTATCGCGAAGATACTGTTTTTAATTAGGTATCTGCCTTATTTCGGGTGTTTTATTTTACAATAAGTTCGATGTGAATTACCGTTTTGTAAGAGATTGATAACCAGACTCGAAAAAACACGTACATGTTTTTTGGAAAAGTCGTACGTGTTTTCCGAAAAACATGTACGTGTTTTCGGGAAAACAAGCTGATGTTTTTTTCCGGATGAGCCGCGATGATATTCTTTAGGAGAGAAAAATGACAATAAGGTGAAGATAATTTATGATAACTCAATTAATTTAGGTGGCCTGTATAGATTAATTAGCGTATATATCCTTATCGTTCACGGGATTTTTCCCTATTTTTGTCCCTCAATTGAAATATGAAGATTGAATGGAAGATAAATACGTAAGAAATAGTTTACGGTTCTTTATAGGGGTACTTCTGCTGGCCGTGCTGTACTCGTGCGCGAATATAGCCTCGCCAAACGGGGGGCCTTATGATGAGGCTCCGCCTAAGTTCGTAAGCAGTACGCCGTTGCCTAACCAGATAAACTATAAGGGAAAGAAGGTGGAGATTATTTTTGATGAGTTGATCCAGATCGATAAGCCTACCGAGAACGTGATCATCACTCCACCCCAAATGGAGCAACCCGTTATCCGGGCGAACGGCCGGAAGGCGGTCATCGAGCTGATGGATACGTTGAAGGAGAATACGACCTATACGATAGACTTTACCAATTCGATCTCCGATAATAATGAGAAGAATGTATTGGAGAATTATTCCTTCGCGTTCTCTACCGGCGAATCCATCGACAGTATGGAGGTGTCCGGAGTCTTGCTGAACGCCGAGAATCTGGAGCCTATGCCGGGTATTACGATCGGCGTGCATACGAATCTGGAGGATTCCGCCTTTACGACGATCCCATTTGTCCGTACTTCCCGTACGAACGACAAGGGAGAGTTTACGATTCGTAATATGGCCCCCGGAACCTATCGGATCTATGCCTTGGAGGATGTGATGCGCTCCTATAAGTACAGTCAGCCCGGGCAGCAGATCGCTTTTTACGATTCCTTGATCGTCCCCGCGTTCGAGTTGACGACCCGTCAGGATACGATTTGGAAAGATAGCTTGACGATCGATACGGTGATGACAGTCGGTTATACCCATTTTATGCCGGACAATATCGAGTTACGCCTGTTTAAGGAGAAAGTAGAGCGTCAATATATGTTGAAGCCGGAGCGTACGGATGAGAAAATACTAACCTTGCGTTTCAATACCTCCTTGGATACTATTCCGGTACCGGTTCCTTTGAATTTCACCCCGGCGGATAGCAATTGGTATTTCTTGCAGACAGCGGAGGAAGGAAAAGCCGTGCATTACTGGTTGACCGATTCTTTGATCTGGAAGCAAGATACGCTACAAGTGGAGGTGAATTACCTGAAAAGCGATTCCATGAATATACTTCGTCCGCAGACCGATACGGTACAATTTACCGTGCGTCGCCGTCCTGTGGAGAAGAAGAAAAAGAAAAAAGACGATGAGCCGGAACCCATCGAGTTTCTGGGAATGAACGTAAACGCTTCCGGTTCCATCAACCTGTATGATACGGTCGCTGTTACGTTTAGCGAACCGGTAGCGGGGTTAACGAAAGATCATTTTTATCTGGATCAGAAAGTGGATACGCTTTGGGAAGCCGTTGACTTCGATTTCTTCCCGGATACGACGAATTCCTTGAATTTCTTCATCAAGCGCCCGTGGAAATATGGCGAGGAATTCCGTTTGGAAGTAGATTCCGCCACGATATTCAGTGCCTATGGTAAATGGAACGATGTGTATAGCGGGGAATTCAAGATCAAGAAGGAAGATGAGTACGGGCATTTATATATCAATATCGAGGGAGCGGATACCACCGCTTTCGTGGAATTATTGAATAGCAGCGACCAGCCGATCCGTAAGGTGAAGGTAAAAGATGGCGGCGTGCTTTTCATGGACTTGAAACCGGATAAATATTATGCCCGTTTAGTATTAGACGTGAATGATAACGGTGTCTGGGATACCGGTAATTACGCCGATAAACGGCAGCCGGAACTTGTCTTCTATTGCCCGAAGATGTTCAATATCATGCAGAACTGGCAAGTGGAGGAGACTTGGAATATCAAGGCTACACCGATGAAACGGCAGAAACCGATCGATATCACGAAGAATAAACCGAAAGAGCTAACGAAAAAGAAAAGAGATTACAAAAATGAGGGAACACAGTCTTCGTCCAATAGGAACAGCGGTGTGGGCGGCTTGCGCTTCTAAACTGTATATATGCGTTTTCTTTTTGTGTGTAGCGAGTCTTACGTCTTTGCGGGCACAAACGTTGCCGTTATCCCATGGGGAACGGGTGGATTACGATCTTTATTTCAAATGGGGGCTGATCATGTCGAAGGCCGGATTGGCTACCCTTTCCGTGAAAGAATCGGAATACCAAGGAGCGCCGTCATGGCATTATAACCTGTTGTTCCGCTCTGCCGGCGTGATCGAGAAAGTCTTCAGGATGCGTGATACGATGGATTGCCATTACTCAAAGGAGCCTCGGCTCTTGTTCAGCTCGAAGCGCACGAACGAGGGAGACTACTATCTGGTGGATAATCTCCAGTTTGAGTATCAAGGAAGCGGTAGGATCGATATCCACTCGCATCGCCATACATTAAAGGAGACGAAGATCGACACGATGCTAATGGCGAAAGGGCGTGTATTCGATATGCTGGGAGCTACGATGTATCTCCGTTCGCTGGATTGGCGGACGATGAGTTATGGTGCGGAGTTCCCTTTCATGATCGCTATCGGCCGGGAGCTCGTGAACGCTCGTTTCCGCTATACGGGACAACAGATCGTCGAGCATAAGGAGGCGAAATTCCGTACCCGTCATTTCTATATCGATATCTACGATGAGGCATTTTCCCAAGCCAAGGAAGCGGCGGAGGTTTGGATCGGTGATGACGAGAACCATATCCCGGTAAAGATCCGGGCGAAACTGAAGATCGGGGCGGCCGAGGTCTATTATAAAGACTCCTATAACCTGCGTGCCCCGCTTACTTGCCGTATCGTGGTGCAAAAGAAATGAAAGCTTTTAGATAGGCTTGTGTTTCTCGCACCCAGCTCATCACGGAGCTGGGGCGAGAGCTTTTTATATTGATAGGGTAGTTGTCGTGATCGTGTAGCATTGATGTAGACAAATATAAAAGATGTTTTATAATAAAGGGGGCTCATAAAGGCAGAGGTTATGACATGTGAATAATTTGTTTATGACATATTGTTTATTTAGATTGATTTATAATGTGTTGCGTATAAGCATAAAAAAGCGAAAGCCTTTGGGAACAAACCCCAAAGGCTTTCGCTTTTTATAGAATTTCTTTTTTAAACCAACGGAGTGAAGGGTAATTCCGTGTCTTTGCGGTAACCTGTACCATTAAAAGTCGCGATTAATTCTCCGGCTTCATTGGTGATACGGACTTCGCAATTCGCCAGTCTCTTATGGCTGAACGCTTCTTTCGCTTCCGCATATAAATATCCCTTACTCTCCGCCTTAAAGAAATTGATGTTTGAGGTAATGGATAATGTCAGGCGTGCGTGGCTATTAGTCGCCGCGGCGAAAGCCAGATCCGCCAACGTGAAGATCGCCCCACCTTGACATACGCCTCCACCATTTAAATGTTCGGGCTTGATGAGCATACGCGCCTTGGCGTAACCGTTGCCCGTTTCTAATAATTCAACGCCCGCAAGCAAGGCGAATTTATCGCCTTGAAGAAATTCATGGATTGTCATAACCTCTTACTATTCGCTTGGTGGATTATTTGCTTAGTTTCCATTCCGCACCATCCTTGGTATCCTTTATCTCGAATCCCATCGCGGTTAATTCGTTACGGATCTTGTCGGAGGTGGCCCAGTCTTTATTCGCCTTGGCTTGCTGGCGGATGGATAATAATAAGTCTACGGCCTTGCCAAAAGTCTCATAGCTGTTACCACCTGCGGAAGCCTCGTCTTTCATACCTAGGATGTCGAACAAGAACAAGTGGAATACCTCTTGTAATTCTTTCAGGTCCTCCTCGGTTATGGTAGCCTTGCCGTCTTTTATCGAATTGATCGCACGGGCGGCATCGAATAGATGAGAAATCACGATCGGTGAGTTCAAATCGTCATTCATGGCCTCGAAACATTTCTCACGAAGACCTCTCGTGTCTACAGTAGAGGTGGCGGACGGTTTCAACTTCATCAAATGTCCGTATGCCTCCATCAAGCGTGACAAGCCCTTCTCGGCAGCTTGCAAAGCCTCATTGCTGAAATCAACCGTGCTACGGTAATGCGCTTGCAGGATGAAGAAACGGATGGTCATGGCGGAATATGCTTGTTGCAACGTCGGATGATCACCCGTGAAGAACTGCTCCAGTGTGATGAAATTACCTAATGATTTACCCATCTTCTGGCCATTGATGGTGATCATATTATTGTGCATCCAATAATGAACCATGTCATCCCCTTGGGAAGCCACGGCTTGCGCGATCTCGCATTCATGGTGCGGGAAGATCAAGTCCATGCCACCCCCGTGGATGTCGAAATGCTCCCCGAGGTATTTCTTGCCCATAGCGGTACATTCGCAGTGCCAACCGGGGAAGCCGTCGCTCCACGGAGACGGCCAACGCATGATATGCTCCGGCTGGGCGCATTTCCAAAGGGCGAAGTCGATGGCGTTATGCTTCTCGTCCTGCCCGTCCAACGCACGGGTCGTATTCAACATATCCTCGATATTGCGACCCGAGAGGATGCCGTATTTATGATCTTTATTATATTTCTCTACGTCGAAATAGACGGAGCCTTGGCTTTCGTAAGCGTAGCCGTTATCCAGAATCTTCTTGACTAACTCGATTTGTTCGATAATATGTCCGGAAGCGTGCGGCTCGATGCTGGGAGGAAGTACGTTCAGCGCATCCATCGCTTGATGATAACGATTGAGGTAATATTGAACCACTTCCATCGGCTCCAACTGTTCTAGCCGTGCCTTCTTGGCGATCTTATCCTCCCCATCATCGGCGTCGTGCTCCAGATGCCCTACATCCGTTATATTACGTACATAACGCACTTTATATCCTAGGTGGGTAAGGTAACGGAATAGCAAGTCGAACGTGATCGCCGGACGTGCGTGTCCCAAGTGGGCGTCACCATAAACCGTGGGGCCACATACGTACATACCTACATGCGGCTCGTGCAGGGGTATGAATTGCTCCTTCTTTCTCGTAAGCGTGTTGTAAATATTCAATGGATGTTCCATATTCTATTATATATTTAGGAATCGCAAACTTACATAAAATCTCTGGAATATCCGCCGAATTGCAGCAGATTAACGCAGCAGGATTTGATAATTAGGGAGTTAGAGGAAAAACGCAGAAGTTGGGCAGACAATTGAAAACCGTCTTAAAGCAGATTAAAGCAAAAGAACGGTTTCCTAATCATTACCCGATGAAAGTGCAGATTTAACAGTCCTTGTTTCATTTTGCGGCGTTCTGCGCAGCTTTGCTTATCAATAGGTAACTCGTTGATTTATAGTTTTACAACCAAAAAGAAACGAGTATGGCAAGAAGCACATTCAAGGTGCTGTTCTACGTGAACGGCAGTAAGGAAAAGAACGGAATTGCCCCCATCATGGGACGGGTTACAATCAATGGTACGGTAGCACAGTTCAGCTGCAAGCGGACTATCCCGAAAGAGCTTTGGGATGCCAAAGGGAACAAGGCAAAGGGCAAGAGTATGGAAGCGAGGGAAACCAATCTTGCGCTTGACAACATCAAGGCTCAAATCATCAAGCATTACCAGCGTATATCCGACCGTGAAGCCTATGTAACGGCAGAAATGGTACGCAATGCCTATCAGGGATTGGGCGGTGAGTATGAAACGTTGCTCGGTGCTTTCGACAAGGAAAATGAAGTGTTCAAGAAGCGTGTCGGAAAAGACAGGGTCAGGGCTACCTATATGGCAAGGGTACGGGCAAGAAACCATGTGGCGGCATTCATCAGGTCACATTACAAGCGGAACGACATCTCCATGCCTGAACTTACGCCCGACTTCATCAAGGAGTTCGCCGTGTTCCTTTCCAATGAAGCCGGACTGCACAACGGTTCGATATGGGAAAACTGCATGTGGCTGAAAGGTGTGGTGATGCGGGCGCACTTCAACGGACATATACCGAGAAATCCGTTTGCCCAGTTCCATATAAGCCCGAACACGAAAGAGCGTGAATATCTGACGGAGAATGAGCTGAAAACATTGATGGAATTTCAGTTCAAAGACCCCAAGAACTCCTATCTCCGTGATATTTTTGTTTTCGCCAGTTTTACCGCCCTCTCATTCGTGGATATAAAGGAATTAAGCAACGACCAGATTGTGGAAGTAAACGGTGAGAAATGGATTATTTCCAAACGACACAAGACGGGTGTACCGTTTCAGGTAAAGCTGCTGGATATTCCCTTGCAGATAATCGAGCGTTACAAGGCTTTTCAGGAAAACAATCTTGTATTCCCCAATCTCAACTATTGGTCAATATGCAAGCGTATGGGAAAGATGATAAAGGAATGCGGCATCACCAAGAAAATCAGCTTTCATTGCTCAAGGCATGGGTTTGCGACCCTGGCTCTCAGCAAAGGGATGCCAATCGAGAGCGTCAGCCGTATTTTGGGACATACGAACATTGAGACCACGCAAATCTATGCGAAGATAACCGTGCAGAAATTGGATAATGACCTCACGATGTTGGGCGACAAACTGAGCAAATCATTCGGAAACGTAAAAATGGCAGGGATATGAAACGGGAAATAATCACAACGGACAGCTATGGTAGAATTACCATACCATCCGATACAGGTAATATATGGATGAATGAAATGGAGCTGGTGGAACTGTTCGGGGTAATCGCCCCGACGCTCCGTGCCGCCATCCGTGCCGTGTACAAGTGTGGAGTTTTGAATCCTCTTGAAGCAGAAAAACGTATCAGGCTGCCCAACGGCTATTATGCGGACATGTATGCCCTGCCGATGGTGGTGGCACTCGCTTTCCGTATTGACACGTCAAGTACCGCAATGATTCGCAATGTCCTGCTGGAAAGATTGTGCCAGCGAAAAAAGGAACAAGTCCTGCTGGTATCAATGAATAACAGGATGCCGTATGAATGTTAGCATGAACTTTTAATGTTCAGCCATTTGATGATTAACGGTTTAATCTGACGTAGTGACGACATGAAGTCATTGAATCTGTAAATCAGTACGTCAGTCAATCTGTAATTATCTGCAACAACCAGTCCCCGAAGACGTGCATATTCCACGACTTCGGGCTTTTTTATCTCCTTTTACCTGAAAGAGCAACCCGTTTATACTGCATTTTCTTTTGGCATGACCTATTTTGCGCCGTTCCGCATAGATTTGCGTATCAAGATTTTACCGACACTACCGTAGCTTTGCAACCATGTTTAACCCGTTGCCGACAGAATGTAGGCAGCACTAAAACCTGTATCAAGAACATGAAGAAAAAAGAAGAAATCATTTGCGTAGGTACAACTCTCTACAGGATTGTGAACCAGTCCCGCATTGACGGAGGCTATATGAAGAAGGTACTCTCACAGGCTTTTGGAGACAGAAAAGCCATAGCTCATTAGGGCATTTTCTTTACGCAGTGCAGGCACCGCTAAAAATGCCCCAATGAGCCAACGGGATTACACCCCTCTGGACACCCCCGTTTGCCATGCGGCATGACCGCAGCAGACGGGAACCAACAAACCAAATTGTCAAACCTGAAACGAAAAACAAACATGGGATATATAAGCATTCAAATCAACAAAGCGAAAGGCTCGGCTGACACGGGCGCATCCGACCACATAGAACGTAAGACCATACCCAAGAACGCAGACCCTACACGTACACATCTCAACCGTGAACTGGTGGAGTTTCCTGATGGAGTGTCCGACCGTACCGAAGCGATAAGTCACCGTATCCGTACGGCTGGTATCAAACGTAAGATAACCCCTGACCAAGTGCGGGCAATTAGAATCGTACTTTCGGGTACGCACGAGGATATGATGAAAATACAGGACGAGGGCAGACTTGACGAATGGTGTGATGACAACCTGCAATGGCTGCAACGCACATTCGGCAAGGAGAACACAGTTTCGGCAGTCCTACACATGGACGAACATACACCGCATATCCACGCAACGGTCGTGCCGATAGTAACAGGCGAGCGCAGGAAAACCAAGAGGAAGCAGATAGAGGGCAAACGCACGTACCGCAAGAAATCCAACGCCGTTCGCCTATGCGCCGATGATGTGCTGACACGTGAGAAGCTGGTCGCCTACCATGACAGCTACGCCGCAGCGATGGCGAAATATGGCTTGCAGCGTGGTGTCCGTGGTTCGGAAGCACGGCATACCACCACCGCCCAATACTACCGTGACCTGAAGCGGCAGACGGGAGAATTGGAAGCCAACGTACAACAGTTGCAGACCGAACAGCGACAGGCGGAACAACAGCTTGATAAGGTTAAGCAAGAAATCAAGTCGGAGAAGCTAGAAGCAGCCAAGACGGAAGCGAAAGCCGCATTTGTGGCAAAAGTTGGTTCTCTTTTGGGCAGCGGCAAGCTCAAGGAGTTGGAAGCCGACAACCATGCTCTGCAAAGCAAGGTTACAGCTCGTGACGAGAGCATAGAACTGTTGCAGCAACAGATGCAGCGGCAGCAGGAAGAACACCACCGGCAGTTGATGGAGATGCAAGCCAAGCACCGCAGGGAAATGGCGGACAAGGAAGCAGAACACCAAAAAAAGGTGTCATTTTTGAAATCCATCATTTCAAAAGCACAAACATGGTTTCCGCTGTTCCAAGAACTGGTGCACATGGAGAAGTTCTGCCTTAAAGTCGGCTTCAACGAAAGACAGACTGCCACGCTCATCAGCGGCAAGCCGCTGTTCTATGAGGGTGAACTCTATTCGGAGGAACACAAGCGGAAGTTCAAAACTGAAAGAGCAGGTTTTCAAGTGGTGAAAGACCCAAGAGACAAGTCCAAACTTGTACTTGCCATAAATGGGCAACTGATTGGTGAATGGTTCAAGGAACAGTTCAACAGGCTGTTTTCATCCATTAGGAGGACAGTTGAGCCGTATAGAAAAGGCAAGGGCATGGGATTATAAACAATACCAACGAGAGGATAGCAAGTTTGTTTTGGACAGACCAAAACCGCTTGCAATCCTCTCGTTGATATTTTAAAGATAAATGAATCATGAAACTTCGTAACCTTGTGAAATGATATACGACTTTTCTTCCTTGCTGAATCTTTTAGCGATTTTATAGCCCTTACTTATCAAAGTCGAAACTTCCTTATCGTTAAATGCTGGCTTAAAATCATTATCGTTTTTATTTTTTAGTCTAAGCCAAGCTATTGGTTGCTTTTTATTGACACTTTCCATGACAAATAGTTGTCCTTGCTGAACGAGCGAAGTTTCTTGTTCTATTGTTGGGAAATTTGTGTCCGTGGTGGATATGTCTTTACCTTTTATCGTATCTTCAGAAGATAAACTTACTGCTACATTTTCGTTTCTATTTTCCGAACAGATTTCTTTTTCGTTAGATTCTTGCACATAATCTAATTTATTAGCTTCTTGATTTTCAGTTCGTAATTCAAATATAGGTAATTTTACAAAATCGTAATACGCATCATAAGTTTTGTCATACCCAAGAGTTAGTCCTAAAAGATATACCGCAACGGAACATTCAAACCCAAATGTCTTGGCATAATTAATAGTTTTAAAATCAATGGAAAATCCACTGCCAAATTTGTCTTTCATAAGCAAGAATAATGGAGCCGCTACTGCAAATTGACATTTTGCAACTTCATCTGTTCGAGAAGGTAGATTTGAATTTATTGCTATTTGTGAAAGTGGCTTAAAATCCGTTGCTGGACATTCTTTTATCAAATTATATAATGTTGTTTCGATGGCAACATCGTTTTGCATTTCTTTTTTTGCCATCCAATTGCAAGCTACATGGATATAATCACAAAAATACCCTTTCGTATTTTTAGGATAAAAGCTATGGCGTTCATATCGTAGAAGATACGTCCATATAGATTGTTCTCCTGTCGGGCGTTTATATGAAAACAATTCATCAAATACTTCGAAAACGATATCATCGGTAATAATAGATTCACATATCTTTCTGTCAGTTTCCGACAAATCAAATATCGCCCATAAATTATCAATACCTCGTTTTGATTGCGACATTAACTGATTATTGTGTAAAGCTTTAAATTTCTCACCCCAAGGTGACACGTGAAGCCTAATTCGAGAATCAAACGATACGTTCATTTCCTTTTTGGCTTCCTCATCAAAAGTATAAAGCCCCCTTACATCTTCAATGTTTATGGGATAGGGATACTCATTCCCATTATCGCTAACAAAGTGTATCACCATATACTCAAAAGAGTATTCGAATAAGTTCATGCTCTTTGTTAACTTCTCAAACAAATCATCATCATTAGCATGAGCCTTGATATTTCCATCAAAATCGATTGCCGAATAAACATTCAATTTACCATACTTGAATAAATCTACGAAATCCGCCTTACGTATAATTGCTAAATAATCCATTGTATCTACAATTTAAAATCCCCAAGGGTTGTTATTATTGTTATTAGTTGTTGATTGGCTTGCCACCGATGTGGAAATATCTATGTGCGAACAGTTTGACTTGAAAGCATCCAGATAATCATTCGGATAGCCATAATGGGAAATATACAAATTTTTCCTAGCTCTGGTCATTGCTACCATAAACAAGGTCTTAGCCATACTTTCATCCGAGCTGATATACAAATTGTTATTAGCAAATGGGATGAAAACATTATCAAAATCCAATCCCTTTGCGCTGTGATATGTCATGAGGATAATACGACGGTCATTTTCAGAAAAGTTACCGTAACCATTACCCACATATTGCATTTTTATACCATTCGCTTTGAGAAATGCATTCATTACGCCAAAATCAGTTTTTCCATACTGGTTGGTTGCTCCTTCCCATACTGGTTTTCCGGCATGACTAAGGGCTAAATTTACGAAGTGGATAATTTTTTGAGCAGATGGAATCAAAATAGCGGCTGTATCACCAACATTCACAGCTTTCGTTGCCTGTTCTATTACGTAAGCTACTTCTTTTTCTTCGGAAGTAGCTTCGCACAAACGTATTTGTGTATCGCTTTTTGTCATATCTCTTTTTGCAGAAAATATGTTCATTCGTGGTAGGAAGCGTTGCACTGCATCAATGATAGACCGTGATAGGCGATGAATGATTCCTAATTCAAAAGCGTCTCCATTGATTAGTCGTCCTATTTCTGACGGAGTTACGGTTGCTTCTTGCCATTGAGGGTCATGGTCATATATCGACTGATTGGAGTCACCTGCTACAACAACGTGCGTACCACGGTTATTCATCTCTTGAAGAATACGTGGTGTTAAATCTTGAACCTCATCGCACAGAATATAGTCATAATGGCTATTTCCTCTCATAAACCTATAGTAAGTTTCTATGGTAATATTCAATCCGATTTCCTTAAATGCGGATTTAAACATTTCAACCAATGATTGTGTGAATACAATCAATAAAATGCTTGCAGAAGGCGATTTTGCACGGACTTTTTTTGCTGTATATGCAAGTAAAATAGATTTTCCAGAACCTGCAAATCCTTTAATCCAAACATTCTTGCGGTTTATGTCCACATTGTCAAGAAAATTACGTTGTTGAGCATCAAGTTTATTCTCTTCTATTATCCAAGCCATAATCGCAGCTATTTAATTATTTGTTAATACATTATCCCTAATTTTAGACAGGTTTTCTTTATTATAATAAGAATCATTTTCAAGTTTCTTGGCAGAGGCCATCACTTGATTTGCAATGTCATTTTCTCCTAGTTCGTGTGCTACAGCTGCTAACCATCCCAAACTTGCACTATCCTTTAAGGTATTTGTTTTCCATTGTTGGAGCATATGGTCATAAGCACGATGGAATTTATTATTGCTATCTTCAGTTTTGCCTTCTGCCTTATCTATACGTCCTGCTTCAATCAATGCTATATCATAATTAGGATTGAGTTCGCATGCTTTACGCACCTCCCTTTTGTACACATCTTTGTTGATAAACTTCATTGTATTGCCTAAGTTGAAATGTGCATACTCATTATTCGGATTTTGCTGAATAGCTTGTTCAAAGAATTCTGCAGCCTTTTCATTATTCCCTGAATTATGATAGAGTACACCTATCGAATTTAGGTTTTCTACATTTGGATATAATTCGTTTTGAAGTTCAAGTGTTTCTGCTGCCTTGAAATCATTTCCAATCTTTCAGATAAGCCTGTTTGAGTGTAATCAGTGTTTCTTTCGAAGGTACACCGCCATTTTGTTCGGCTTCAAGGTTAGCTTGTCTTTCTGCTTTTAGGGCAGCCCTTTCTTCGGTTGTCAATTCTTTATTTGCAAATGGACTAAGTGGTTCCACATGGCATATTGTTCCCATGCAAGTAGCATGGATAATCAGCATCTTATCCGCATTGACTTCAATTATCAATTGGATTGGAGTATTGATAGAAAAACCATTGGGCATGGAAGATTCTATCTTCAAATTGAAAAGCATTTTTGTTGTATTACCAACACAAATAGGTAACTCGACAATTTTTTGCCCATCCCGGCTTGTTACCAAGTCATCAATCTCTATAGTGTTACAGGGTATCTCTGTTCCTGCAGGGAGAATGATTTTAGGTCGATCGTCCTTAGTGATGATTAAAATCGGTTCACTCGTGATAGGTTGTATCAGGCATTTATTCATACCATTGAACAATAAGCTGTGAATGGCTGCTCCTTGTGAAACGTGGGTTTGCAGGTCCATCGGAACCAATATCTCCGAATCCTCAAAATAGGAATGTAAGGCTTCTTGTATGTATGGACTTTTGCTGCTTCCTCCAATAAGCAAAACATAATCAATCTCTTCTTTGAGAGTTTTAGATTTCTTAATGGCACTTTCTATAGGAGAAAATATACTGTTGTATTCATCTTCTCCTTTTATACGAGTCGTCTTACCAAATCCTTGTTTTAAGAACACAGCCATTGTTTCTGTAAGCTCCTTATTCGTCAGATAGAACTTGTTCTGTTTGAGCGTACCTTTATTGGTGATGATTTCAACTTCAGACTCTATTTCAGTCTTTGAATCGCTCAATTTCACATCAGGTATTACAAAATCAGAGGTAAGCGTTGCTAATGTTTTGTTCACTAATATTTTCAGTCGTTCTGCGACTTTATAAAGTGCAGATGCTATTTGTTTACGTTCATTCGTCCGAAACTGTTCTTTATTCTTTCCATTAGCTTCCAAAAAGCGTGGCATGAGATAATGGTACGTTATGTACCTGTCTATGTCATCACCACCTAACTTCGTAAATTTTGAAATGGCAATGTTCTTAGAAAAAAATCCATTAGCACTCTGTCCTATTTCGAGTATAGATATATCGCATGTACCTCCTCCGAAATCAAAGACTAATACTTTCGAATTATAATCTGGGCTTATGAACATGGGGCGGTCTTCTGCTGCCCGTGATACAGCATAGCTGATAAAAGCCGCATTCGGCTCGTCTATAAGAGCTTGCTTTGACACTTTCATATCATTCGCCATTAGTGCGTCAAGTAAATCTTTACGCTGATTGGCTTCAAATGATGCAGGGATGCTTACTGCATACAAAATATCTGTACTGATATTATTTTCGGTACAGTATTTAATGATGAGGTATTTCAGATAGGCAAAGAATACCCGTGCAGCATCCACAGGATTCTTTATCCGAAAAGGGTCAACCTCACGCAGTTCACTATCGTAATACTTTGCTCCTAAATCCTCGCCTAACTCCATTTTGAATGAATACCAGATATTCTTTCCCTTTTTCAGTTGGTATTTCATTTGCGATGCACCTTCTCCAACCAAAATACGTCCATTCAGCCACGCTATTACCGTAGGCACTATCTCTGACTTGTATAAAGTCCCGTCAGGAAGCATTTGCGGCAATCGGAAAGACTTCGTATGGATTTTATGGTCGTACTCATCATAGGAAGCGATAGATACCACCGTTGTTGATGTACCAAAATCAATTCCGATGTACGTTTTACCACGCATGAGTGCTGTATTCCTAACAGCAGGCAGCATTGATGATATTGTTATTTCATTCATTGCACTATGTTTTATTTCACGAGAAGTTTATTAAGTCTTGAATGTTCACTTCTAACAGTTCTGTTATACGTTTCAATGTTTGTAAATCTGGTTGTGTTGTATTTGTACACCATTTAGATACCGTTGTTTGGTTTACTCCAAGTTGTTCTGCCAACCATTTATTAGTACGTTTTTTCTTTGCCAAAACTATTTTAAGTTGATTCAAATCTTCCATTAATTTTCATTGTTATTTCTTTGATTGCAAAAATAATGATTTTAACAATAATAAAAGCCGAAATTCTAAGATACTTTTGTTTTATATGAAACAAAGTCATACCTTTGCATACAAAGAGTTATCCGAAACAAGCAAAGCGATGCAGACCTCAGCAACATGAACGGTTGCCAAATCATTACCACAAAACGTGGTAATTCTTCTAACTCTCTTGATTTCAAAGAGGTATATTCCTTATACAGATTTACGGAAAATCCTTGGTATTATCAAGCTGATCGTGAATAGTCTGTAGTTTTCATAGGCATTCATTGACTCTTGATGACTTCCGACGGATTCTCATTGGCTGCCTTACATACCTGTTCACGTATCGTACCTAGAACCATGCTGGTAATGGTGATGAATATTCCCACCAACCACCAGATCTGGATTTGGATGCGATAGGCGTAGCCTTGCAACCAGTAGTTCATGACGAGATAGCTGATCGGGAAAGCGATGATTCCGGCGATGACAATTAATCGCATGTATTCCTTGAAGAACAAGAAAATGATCTCGGAGGCTTTCGAGCCTACTACTTTCCGGATAGCGATCTCTTTACGCCGCCGTTTCGTGGAGGCTGTAGCGACGGCGTAGATGCCGAACAAGGAGATTAGCAAACAGGCGAAAGCGAGGAACGAGAATATTTTCAGCCCGACGATCTCGGATTGGTTCAGTTGATCGTAAAGCGTTCCGATCGGGGTGATCCGGGTATCCGCTAATGTCGGGTCTATCTTGGGCAGTAGCTCCGTGATATGGTGGGCGATGTTTCCTTCCTCGCCCGGTATGACCCGGATATACAGATTATTCACCAGTCCACCCGAAGGAATGAATAGCATCGGATGAATACTTTCCCGGAAAGATAGCGCATGGAAATCGTTGACGACACCGACGATCTCGTATTCTTTGATCACGCTGAAATCTGACCACCACGGCATACGGATGATGCTGCCGACTGGGGCTTGTAAGCCCATGGCACGAACCGCCGACTCGTTGAGCACGACACTAAGTTCGTTGCCTTCTGTCCACCACCGGCCCATTAACATCTTTAGGTCGAAGGTCTCACCAAATCGGTGATCGGTTCCATAGAGGTGGAAGTCCACCTTTGTGTCCAGCGGTTTTCCCTCCCATTCCACATTCGTGAAGATCGCCATGGGATCGACATGATGTTGAGGCTTAAAGTTCGTGTCGGTGAAACTTTTGACTTGCGGCAGGGCACTTAACTCTTGCATCAACGTGGATTCTATTTTCCCGGATACGTCTACGAAGCCGGATAGTTGGATAAGGCCTTTTGGGTCGAAACCTAAATCTTTTTGATTTACGAATCGCATTTGCTCCATGACAACCAGCGATGCTACGATGAACAGGATACTGATCATCAATTGTAAGGTCACGGCCATGCGGCGTAACAAAAGGGGTTTGACTGTCTCTTTGGGAACGAGCGAGGTGGTTGCCGTATGGCTGAACTGCCCGAAGAATACTAATCCTGCACATTGGAGGATGAGGAATGTACCTATACCTACCCCTGCGAAAAGAAACAGGAACCGGCCCATCTCCAAATCAATCTCCAGCCATCGGGCGAAAAGCGGCTTGACTTGGACTATGAAGATCAAGGCTACCAACAAGGATGCAAGTACGAAACAGCCTAGCTCGACAGACATTTGTTCGATCAATTGCTTTCTCGTTGCGCCGTTGACCGTCCGTAAACGCCATTCCCGCACACGTTGCCGAAAGAGATCCATATAGGAATTCAAGAAATTGAAGAGGGCGGCAAACAATAATAGGGCACCAGATACGACAAACAAGCCGATGAAATTTAAGGTAAAGGGTGCATCTTCATTCAGATGATGCCGGATCTCACGGATGGGGAGTGTTCGCAACTCGATCTCCTTGTTCACCCCGATACGTTCAGGTAGCTCTTTTAGTTGATTGGCGAAGGCTTTTGGGTCTGAGCTTGGATGGAGTTTCACGTATAAGTCCATCACGAAGAAGCTCCATTGTGCCTCTGGAGGTAACTGGGAGAAATGCTGTATCATGTTATGGTTGATGATCGCGTCGAACGGTAGATTGGTATGGGGTGATGGGTCTTTCACCACAGCCGTGACGATGTAGGGAGGTAAGGAGGCTCTCATCAAGGTGTGTATCGGTTGCCCGATCGCCTTTTCCGCGTCGCCAAATAGACGGACCGCCGTACGTTCGCTCAAGATCATGTTGTTTACGATTTGTAGCGGATGATTCATTTCTCCACAAACGAAAGATTGCGGGAATACCTCTAGGAACGTGCTGTCTGTATAAAGCATATTCATTTGGATATAAGGAGTCGCTTGGGTTCGGCAGTTTTCGGTTGAAAGCATAAGCGTGGTGGAGGCTTCGATAGCTGGGACTTGCTCTCGTAAGCTATTCTCGATACCTTTCGAGGCTCCTTTGTTCACTTTCCCGGATTGTTTCTCGGCGCTATAGACACGGTAGATGGATTCGGAATCCTTGTAGAAAGAATCGTAAGTGGTCTCATGATCCATCCAATAGAGTATGGGCACGAAACAGACGAGGGCGAAAGCCAGCCCTAGGATACTGATGGAGGCGCTGATTTTATACTTCCAGATGTTTTTGAAGGCAATGACACAGTAATGTATTAACATGGCAATTCCGTTTTTTGATGATATCGCTGATGACTCAATTTCGCTGAATCCGATTCAAATATCATGCCATAAATGTAACGTATTAGAAAATAGAATCATAGAAAAATCTGTATTTCTTCATGTAGTGCGATAGCGTACATTTTTTGTGCGATAATGCACGTACAAGCTGTCTTTATTCCCTTTATCTTTGTCCGTATGGAAGAAAAAGGAAAGATATTGATCATCGACGATAATAAGGATGTGTTGTTCGCATTGAACTTACTGTTGGAGCCGTACATGCAAAAGGTGAAGGTAACGACACAACCGGCACGCATCGAGTATTTCATGCGGACGTTCCAACCGGACGTGGTCTTGCTGGATATGAATTTCCATCGGGATGCCGTGAGCGGGCAGGAGGGTTTTGAGTATTTGGGACAAATCTTGGAGATCGATCCGCAGGCGGTCGTGATCTTCATGACGGCCTATTCGGATATAGAGAAGGCGGTCAAGGCCATTAAGGTTGGCGCTACCGATTTCATCTCCAAGCCGTGGGAAACGGAGAAGTTGCTGGCTACCCTCTCGTCGGGCATTCGATTGAGCCATTCCCGTAAGGAGGTCGGACGTTTGCGGGAGCAGATGAAAGCCATGAAGGCGGACGACACATTGCCGGAATTGATCGGTGAGTCGCCAGCGATGCTGAAGGTAAAGGATACGATCTACAAACTCGTGGAGACTGACGCGAATATATTAATTACCGGCGAGAGCGGTACGGGAAAAGATTTGGTGGCTCGTTTGTTGAGGCATTACTCGCCCCGGCGTGACGATGCTTTCGTGACGATCGATTTGGGAAGCATCCCGGAACAATTATTTGAGAGTGAGTTGTTCGGTTACGAGAAAGGAGCCTTCACGGATGCCCGACGGTCTAAGTCGGGACGGATGGAGATGGCCTCCGGTGGTACGCTCTTTCTGGACGAGATCGGTAACCTGTCCTTGCCGATGCAGTCTAAATTGTTGACGGCTATAGAGAAACGTCATATCACCCGTTTGGGAGCGGTGGAACCGATCTCGATCGATGTTCGTTTGATCTGCGCCACCAACGCCAATCTGCGTCAGCTGGTGGGCGAGGGGAGTTTCCGGCAAGACTTGCTCTATCGGATCAATACCATAGAGATAGCCATACCACCGCTGCGTGAGCGGGGAGAGGATATCTTGATGCTGGCCGATCATTTCCAGAGGCTGTATAGCCGGAAATACAAGAAAACGATCAAAGGGTTGAGCCGGGAGGCGGGGAGTAAGCTGATGAAATACCCTTGGCCCGGTAATGTCCGGGAGTTGCAGCATGTTTTGGAGCGAGCCGTGATCTTGAACGAGGGTACGGTGCTGAGACCGGATGATTTCCCTCTCTATACAGCCTCTTACGAGCGGAAGAAGGAGCTGGACCCTGATTTGAATCTGGAACAAGCCGAGCGGAAAATCATTGAGCGAGCCTTGCGGCAAAGCAACGGTAATATGAGCTATGCCGCCGAGCTATTGGGTATCACCCGTTTTTCCTTGTATCGCAAAATAGAGAAGTTCGGCTTATGAGATCGTATGCGTTCACGGTCATCTCGCACATCCTAGGCATCGTATTGTCTACGGGACTCCTGTTCTATTGCGTGCATGAGGAGATTATTTTTTGTCCTACTTTTTGCGGGATCGCGATCTTGTATTTCTCGATTCATCTTTATTTCATACAGATGCGGCAGGTGAAGTATTGGCGTTATGTGGTGGATTGCTTGCGGCAGCAAGACTTGATCCAGATCGTTCGTTCACCTTACGAGGATAAGGTGATGCGGGAGTTGGCGGACGATTTGTCTGCGGCCCTGCGATCCTTGCGTGGCCGATTGATGGACGAGGAGGTGAGGCGGCAGTATTTTGAGAGTCTGTTGAATAAGGTGGACACTGCCGTACTCGTTACTGACAGGGAAGGGGCTATTGAATGGAAGAACCGGGCCGCCGACGCGTTGCTGGATACGAGGTGTCGGTTACCCAATGAGTTCTTGGAGGCTATCAAGGCGGGGAAGACGGTGGTGCGTTACGGAAAACCATCCGTTCCGCAAGATTGGGCGATCGATGCCACTCGTATCGACTTGCGAGGTTGCGAGCGTTGGATCGTCAGCTTGAAGAACATCCATTCTACCTTGGAGCGGAATGAGATGGAGGCTTGGCAGAAATTGATCCGTGTCTTGACGCACGAGATCATGAACTCCATCACACCCGTTATCTCGTTGTCCGAGACCTTGAGCAAACGTTGTAAAGCAGATCCGGATGATGTCCGGAATCGTTCGTATATCCAGCATGGGGTGAATGTCATCCATCGCCGGAGTAAAGGGTTGCTGGATTTCGTTGAGAATTACCGGAGATTGACCCGGATCGCCTCTCCGGTAAAGACCCGTATCTTAGTGAAAGATTTCTTTTCGGATTTAAGGCGTTTGTGCCCTGAGCCTTCTATCCGTTTCCGCTTGCCGGACGAGCCTCTGGAATGGTTTGCGGATCGGGCGCAGATGGAGCAGGTCTTCTTGAACTTACTGAAGAATGCTTGTGAGGCTTGTGCGGAAAAGCCAAACCCTGAGATTATCGTGGCGGCTCAGCGGGAGGGAAACGAACTTGTCTTTACCGTGCGAGACAACGGTATCGGTGTCTTACCCGAGGTTATCGACCGGGTTTTTGTACCTTTCTTTACCACCAAGCCCTCCGGCTCGGGTATCGGTTTAAGCATCTGTAAGCAAATAATCACCTTGCATGGCGGCCATATCTCGGTAGAATCCGAGAATGGAAAGGGTAGCTGTTTCTTTTTGTACTTTAATTGATTATCAGCCTATTGCAGTTTTTCTAAATTTCTTATACGGAAAACTTTAGTTTCTTCAAGGAAAAACTTTCGTTTCTATATAGGGAAACAAAAGTTTCTTACTGAGGAAACTTTTGTTTTATTAGGAGAAAACTCAGGCTGCTATTATAGGAGATTCGTGATAGGATTCATGAGACGGAAAGTTATTGTCTGTTTTTAGTGCGCTTACCCTGTAAAATACATACCTTCGCGGATATATTTAATTGATTTTCTATGAAATGGTATCTATGGGGGGCAGTTGTCCTGCTTTATTCCCTGTTTGGAAGCGCTTGTTCTACGGAACGGAGGTATGATTTGTCGGCTTATGGTTTATCCCCGGTCGAGAATGTGGATAATGCGCCCGCTATGGCGAGGGCATTGGAGCAGATACGGGAGAAATGCGAGGAAAACCAGACCATTGTGGTGACCTTGCCTAAGGGCCGCTATGAGTTTTATCCCGATAGCGCGGCAGAGCGTGTCTATTTCATCTCGAATCATGATCAAATGAATCCGAAGAAAGTAGGCTTGCCTTTCGAGGGGATGAAGAATATGGTGTTCGACGGGCAAGGCTCGGAGTTAATCTTCCACGGCAGGATGTTGCCGGTCTCTTTGCTGGATTCGAGGAATTGTGTCTTGAAAAACTTTAGTATAGACTTCAAGCACCCTCAGATTTCACAGGTAAGAGTGGTGGAGAACGATACGGTGAATGGTGGGATCACTTTCGAGGTGGCTCCGTGGGTACACTATGAGATACGGGATAGCGTGTTTGTAGCGAAGGGAGAAGGCTGGGAGTTGACTCCCGGTTCCGGTATCGCCTTCGAGGGAGATACACGTCATTTGGTGTATAATACAAGCGATATCCCGGTAGGCGTGCGGGGCTTGATCGAGGTTTCTCCAAGGCTGATAAAGTCTCCCCGTTGGAAAGACAGCCGTTTGGTGCCCGGTACGGTGATCGCCATGCGTTCTTGGGAACGTCCGGCTCCCGGTGTCTTCCTGTATCATGACGTGAATACGACTCTGGAGAATATCAAGGTTCATTATGCCGAGGGAATGGGCCTCTTGGCGCAAGTGAGCGAGAATATCACGCTGGATGGTTTCTCCGTTTGCTTGAAAGGGGCGGACGATCCGCGGTATTTCACGACACAGGCGGACGCTACCCATTTCTCGGCCTGCAAGGGAGCGATCATCTCCAAGAATGGCTTGTACGAAGGGATGATGGACGACGCTATCAATGTGCATGGAACTTACCTGAAAGTGGTGAGACGAGTGAATGACTCGACCTTGGTAGGCCGGTATATGCACCCGCAATCGTATGGTTTCGAATGGGGAAGGGTAGGGGATTCCGTGCAGTTCATCCATTCGAGCACCATGGAATTGATAGGGGCGAGAAACCGGATTACCGCTATCAAGGCAGTTGATCAACCGGATTACCGAGGGGCGAAGGAGTTCGAGATCCGGTTTGAGAATACGGTGAATCCTTCGATCCATGAGGGAAGCGGCTTCGGCATAGAGAATCTGGAGTGGACGCCGACGGTCCTATTCTCGGATAACGTGATCCGGAATAACCGTGCCCGCGGTTCCTTGTTCAGCACGCCTCGGCAAACGGTCGTAGAGAATAATGTTTTCGATCATACCTCGGGGACGGCGATCCTGCTGTGCGGTGATTGCAACGGCTGGTTCGAGACCGGCGCTTGCCGGAACGTGTTGATCCGTAAGAATGAGTTCATCAACTCCTTGACGAATATGTTCCAATTTACGAACGCTATTATCTCTATTTATCCCGAAATCCCGGATTTAGCGTCGCAAAGGAAATATTTCCATAGTGATATCGTGATCGACGCGAACGAGTTTATTACGTTCGATAGGCCATTGGTATACGCCAAGTCCGTGGACGGGTTGGTCTTCACGAATAATATTGTCAAACAAAATAAGGAATACCCGGCCTTCCATTGGAATAACCATCGTTTCTATTTCCAGCGGGTGATCCACTCGAAAATAGAGAACAACTATTTTGATGAAGGGTTTATCCGGGAGAGGGATGTCTTAGAGGAAAATAACGGATATGATATATAGGAAATTAATCGTCTTGGTAAGCCTTTTGATAGGCTTCGTAAACATTGCGTTCGCCGGCGTTGGTGATCTCGATACGTTAAACGTACGTTCTCAAGCCCCTGTCAAGGAGAGAATGCCTGTCGTCGCCTATAAGTTTAACCCGAAAAGCTTGATTCTTCCGGCCTCATTGATAACGGTGGGAGCCGTAGGCACGGCGATTGACGGGATGAATGACTTTCACCTGTTTTCCCGGAAAGATTCCGTGAAGCAAATCCATATCGACAATTACTTGGAGTGGGGAATGCTCGGTTGGGTATTTGTCTGCGACCTTATGGGAAAAGAGAAGCATAACTGGGTGGAGCAACTTTGCTTGGTCGCTTTAGCGGAAGGGATGAACGGATTGATGGTGCATGGGCTGAAGAACTGGGTAAACGAGCCTCGCCCGGACGGGGCGCCTTATTCGTTTCCGTCCGGACATACCTCGAATGCTTTCTTAGGGGCGCATATGGCTTATAAGGAATTTAAGGATAGCTCGCCTATACTCGCTTACTCGGGTTATGCGATAGCGGCGTTCGTGGCGGGTTCCCGCTTATACAATAACAGGCATTGGGTGGCGGATGTAGTAGCCGGCGCGGGTTTCGGGATCTTGTCGGTAGAGTTATCGTATCTGATCTATTTCCCGATTCGTAACGCTATCGCCCGGCGGATCAATCGAAATGTGAAGAACTGCCCGATCGTGGCCGCTCCGGTATTCAGTTCGAATATGGCGGGATTCTATCTGACTTATCAATTTTAATGCGTCTTATGAATAAAGCGCATACCGGCTTATAGAGACTGGTTGATGCGCAAAAGCTCCTCTATATGCGTGCGGTCGTTGCTGAGGCGTGGGATCTTGTGCTGCCCGCCTAATTTGCCTTTCTGCTTGAGCCATTCATAGAAAGCACCGTCGTGGGCGATAACGATTTCCAGCGGTTGAAGGGAGATCTCTTTATACCGCTTCGCCTCATAGTCCGAGTTCAGCTTTTGTAAGTTCAGATCTAATAAAGTGGCGAATTCATCGAGAGATTCCGGTTTCTTGTCAAACTCGATAAACCATTGGTGCCGTCCTTTTGCCTTATCCAGCATAAAGAGTGGGGCGGCGGTATATTCTTTTACTTTCGCCCCGGTTCGTAGGCAAGTCATGGCGATCGCCTTATCAGCGTTATCCACCATTAGCTCCTCGCCGAAGGCGTTGATAAAGTGCTTGGTACGTCCGGAGATAACGAATTTATGAGGGAATAACGAGGTGAAACGTACCGTATCCCCGATCTGATAGCGCCATAATCCTCCCGAGGTCGTGATCACCATCGCATAGTTTTTCCCGGTCTCTACCGATTCCAGCGGTAACACGGTCGGATGGGCGCTACCCACCTCGTTCATCGGGATGAACTCATAGAAAATACCGTAATCCGGCATCATAAGCAAACTGGAGTCCGTAGGATCGTCCTGCAGCCCAAAGAAGCCCTCGGATGCGTTATAGGTCTCCATATAATGCATCTTATTCGATGGAATCAAGGTTTTATATTGCTCCCGGTAAGGCTCGAAACTGATTCCCCCATGGAAGAAGACCTCCAGATTAGGCCATACGTCCGTAAGATATTCCCTACCCGTTTTTTTCAATACGGCCTTGATCAATACCAACATCCAAGAAGGAACACCGGATAGGCTGTTTACATCCTTATTCCAAGTGTTCTCCACGATCGCCTTGATCTTGCTTTCCCATTCATCCATTAGGATAATGGGTTTCTTGGGGACGCGTATTAAATTGACGAGCGGATTGAGATTTTGAAGTAATACGGCGGATAAGTCGCCTTGATGAGCCTCGGAGTTTAGCGGGGAAGGGCTATGGCTACCGCCTAATATCAAGCCTTTCTTGGAGAAGAAACGGCTTTCTGGGTTGTTCCGCAGATAGATGGCTACGCAATCAAAGCCGCCTTTATAGTGGCAACCCTTTAATATCTCGGGGGTGACGGGCAGGAATTTACTTTTGTCGTTCGTGGTCCCGCTACTCTTAGCGTACCACCGCACCACCGAAGGCCAGAGAATATTCCTTTCTCCGTTTATCATTCGGGTGACATACGGCTTTATCTCGTCATAAGTCTGTAAGGGAAGGCGTTGGCAGAAGTCAGAATAAGAGCGAATGCTTTTATAATCATATTTGAGTCCCCATTCCGTCTTGCGTGCCGTCGAAAGCAGAGCATGCAGCTGTTTGTGCTGGATATGGTCTATATCCTGCCCAAATCGTCCGATCTCCGTTTGTCGATGGCGGAAAAGGAGCGAAATCGTCTGTGTTAAAATATCCATGCTCTTTTTATTTGTTCGAGTGCAAATGTAGGCATTCTCTTTTTATTTATATCTTTGCTAGGTACTAAATTAACGTTACGATGAAAATAGGGATTCTCTCATCGGGTGGCGATTGCCCCGGTATCAACGCTACGATCCGTGGTGTTGGCAAGACCGCTATCATGCATTACGGCATGGAAGTGATAGGTATTCATAGCGGTTTTATAGGTCTTTTGAATAAAGACGTCCAAGTTTTCGATGAACGGAGCTTATCCGGCATATTAAATTTAGGGGGAACCATTTTAGGAACGTCCAGAGAGAAGCCTTTCCGTAAGCTCTTGGCCTCGGGAGATTCGGAAAAGCCGGAGATCATTAAGAAAAATTATGAGGAGCTGGGGCTGGACTGCTTGGTTTGTATCGGAGGAAACGGTACGCAGAAGACGGCCAATCTGTTATCTCAGATCGGATTGAACGTGATAGGCGTTCCCAAGACAATCGATAATGACATATGGGGTACGGATATTACGTTCGGTTTTAATACCGCCGTGAATATCGCCACGGAATCTATAGACCGTCTTCATTCTACGGCTAGTTCACATAAGCGGGTGATGGTCGTGGAGGTGATGGGCCATCATGCCGGATGGATCGCCTTGTATGCCGGGATGGCTGGAGGTGCCGACGTGATCTTACTTCCAGAATTGGGATACGATATCGATAAGGTGAACGAGGCGATCTTGGATCGGGCTCGCAGGGGCAAACCTTATTCCATCGTTGTAGTAGCCGAGGGTATCGAGACTCCGGATAAAAAGCGTCCTTCTGATTATATTACCCGGGCTATCGAGGCGGGAACGGGTATCGAGACCCGGGATACCGTATTGGGATACACCCAACGGGGTGGAAACCCCTCTCCGTTCGACCGTAACCTTGCGACTCGTTTGGGAGGCCATGCCACGGAACTGATCGCTAATGGTGAATTCGGACGTATGGTTTGTATGAAAGGAGAGAGGGTAGAATCCATTCCCTTGTTAGAAGTAGCGGGAAAACTAAAATTAGTGACACCGGATCATGATTTGATCGTACAAGGAAAACGGATGGGGGTAACATTCGGGAAATAAGATAAAAAAGGTTGTGTGTCAGAGAACGCACAACCTTTTTTACTTTATACTAGTAGGCGGCCGTTTATTTTTTAATACCTTGAACGGTTTGGCTTCCCTTTTCGGTAGTCAAGCGGAAGATATACATTCCAGTGGCAAAATCACCCGTGCTGAGACTGCTTCCCGGTTGCGGGACGCTACGTATCAACTTTCCATCGGCCCTGTAGATCTCAAGCGATTTCAGTTGTTGATAATTCTGGATCTGTACTTCATTCGAGAAGATACGTGGTTGAATATCTACTTCTTCGTCTGTTGGCTTCAGTTCGTTACCTACGCTCGTTTCCGGAATTACCGTAGCCGGGGCGCTCTCGTCGGTACCATAAAGTGCCGTTACTTGGAGCAGAGGGGTACTTGTTGTCAGATTTTTCACCGTATAATTCCGTTGAGAAACAGGTAATGTCGTCAGTTCTCGGGTATCTTGATATACCTTATAACCGGTCAGCTCCGGAAAAGCCGTGATCAACTCTGCTTCTTGCGCATCAGAGGCGATAGCCAGTTTCCGGAATGATAATCGGCCCGTTCTCATGGGTTGCGGTTTCTCCGAGAAAGTGCTCGTGGAGAATACGGAACTCGAGGGGAGCTCACCTTCTTCTGCGCTTATTACGATCGATAACACAACATTGGCATCTAGCTCATCATCTGAGAATGTTTCCCATTTTTTTCCGTCCAAAGAATATAAATTCCCTTTTCCGTCGACTGCGGGGCCTTTATCGGAGCATGCCGGATATGTGTTATTGGCATAGCTTATCACATGAATGGCTACCAGTAAATCCTGCTTCGCGTCGATTACGAATGGTGTTTTAAGTGTGACCGAATTTATTTTACCTGATTTCAGTTGAGTGAAACTCTCTTCATACTCCCGGTTTCCCTGTTTGATATAGACTCCATAAGTGACCCCTTCCAGTGGATAGAAATTAACCTTCCGGATCGTTTTTTTATGCACCGGTTGTAGATCTTTCGTATCCCATTTCTGAGCGAAATAGAATGGATCTCCTCCGAGACCGAACTGTTGATAACGATCTTGTGATCCCCAACCAGCTATTTTTTCGAGGACTGGGGCATTCCATGTCAGTTGAATCTCACCCGTGGAGATCTGTTTGTATTTCAAATCAGTCGGACCTTCATACTCGTTTCCGATCGTTTTCCCATCCTGCGTCATTCCCTGCAACGAGGTGACGCCCGTTCCGAGTGGATCTAGCCAGACATCCATCCGGGCTGTATCATTATCACTGTATTTATTCCAGTGATAATACAATTTACCGTATAAATTCAATCCTTCGGGCAGTTCGCAACTGGAGCTTCCACCGCTCAGCGTACCTATAATCAAGCCTTTGCTATTAAATAAAGGCGAGCCGGAAGATCCTCCCTCGGTCACCCCGTGTCCGTTTAGCGTGGCATCGAAAGTCGCGTTCCAATGAGCGTTCGTGGCCCCGGTTTTCCCAACATCACTATTACGCCATGTAATCGATTCTGTCGGATAATTTCCATAGGTGGAGATTTTCATATAATCGCCGGAAGGATGATGGATGCCTACGCCCGAGAGTGAAAGCATATTTGAACGATCCCATCCGTTAAAGAATACATTATAATCGTCGGGGATCTCGTCGTTAAGCAACAGCAACAGTCCGTCGGAACCGTTTTCGACAGGGGTAGAGGCTTTCCGTGTACATCCTACCATGGTTTTTATCGGATAAATGGGTGACTCATTATCGCAGCCCACATGTTCTTGGTGGAAATAAAACAACCAGACCGCTAATTCCTCGGGAGTAACCGTCTGTTCGCCCAGTATATCTTGCGAACAATGGAAGGCGGATAATACATAAGGCTTTTTGTCACGGGCCGTATTATTTACCAGAGAAGCCGTACAAATATAGCTTCCTCCTTCTCCCTCTTTATTACGGATGTATTGAATCATTTGTATCACCCCCTTCTTTTGCTCCTGCCAATCGGCTCCCTCCTCGCAATTGATATTCACTTCGCAAGCTTCTGAAAAGCCAGCTCCCGGCGCTTCCTGTACTTCTGGCATGATCGCTTCAAGATGATTATACCCGTAACCGACCTCCCGGATGCGTAGTCGAGGTGTCTCGCCGGATGGTGCAGGTACATATTCGAGGATCACCTCATCGCCTGCTACGGCTTGGGTTGCGAACGGTCCGTTTTCAGGATGCGTACGATGCGTATAGGCACCCAATACTTGGGTTTTCGCTGCGTTATACAGGTATAACCGGGCACCTTTGGGTATATAAAAATCGGAGTAATACAGGATCAAGGCGATCGCTCCTTTCGCTTGAAGGTGAAGTTGCCATATTTGGCTACCGTCGGGTAGTGAAATCCAATCGCCGCTATCGGCGATGTCGAAGCTGGTTGGGATCGACTTGGCTACACGCAACGGAGCGCCTTGGCTGACCCTCCACGCATCGACCGTCTTGAGGTCTTCCACACTGAAATTCACAGGAACTTGTTCTGCTAGCTTTTCACTTCGAAGTGAACCTGCGAATTGAAAGCTGGGGGGGAGTCCTCCTTCGCTGATCTGCGCCAACGAACTTGAAATCGAGAAATAGCCGATATATAATATGCCGGTTATTAATATTCGGAGAAATTTACTGTACTGTTTTTTCATACATACAACTTTATATGAGCTTATTCTTATATAACTAAGAACTTGGGTATATCAAACGATATACCCAAGTTCTGCTATTTATCATACAGTTTCTTCCTCTGGGAGGTCAGAAAACTCTTTTTCATCGGTTAGTTCACCAGTCTTCTTTTTCTTTGTGGCAGAGATACGTTGCTGGAGTTCTTTGTCTGTCCGCAATCTTTTGACCGCCATTTTAGAAGCCGCTTGCTGGGATTCTTTTTTGGAGTAACCGATACCTATGCCAATTTGCTCGCCGAGCAATTTAATTGCGCTTTGGAATACAGGATTTCCATCATGATCCGTAAAAGACTCTATTAGATCGAACGAGATCGATATTTTGTTCTTTTGGCTCCATTCAATCAAGTTTGACTTGAAATTTATCTCTTTCCGGACGAGCGTATCTACATCGATATACTTTTCTATCATCACGTCACGGATAAACTTATAACAAACGTCATAACCTTGATCCAGATAAATAGCGCCGATCAAAGCCTCGAGCGCATTACCATACATATGATTGTTATGAGAGTTTATCTTGGTTGAATAGACTACCATTTGATCGAGGCCGAGTTGTACGGCGACCTTATTCATCGTTTCCCGTTGTACGATCTTGGAGCGTGTGTTTGTCAAAAAGCCTTCCCGCTTATTCGGGTAGCGCTTATAGACAATATCGGCGACCGCCGCATCCAAAATGCCATCTCCTAAAAATTCAAGACGCTCATTGTTAAGCCATTTACCATCACCCGTCTCTACCGATGATGATTTATGCAACAAGGCCTGCTCGTAAATCTGGAGATTATCCGGATAAAAACCTAGAATCTTTGATAAAGACAAATAAGGCTCCCTACCTTTATTATGCAGGAGCCTTATTCTTTTATGTAGCTGTTTGTATAGCTTTCTAAACACGTTATTTCACGAATTTTTTAACAATGGCGCAAGCGTTGTGTCCACCGAAACCAAACGTATTCGATAAAGCGGCTTTCACTTCTCTCTTTTGAGCCTTATTGAATGTGAAATTCAGTTTATAATCTATTTCAGGATCATCATCGCCTTCCGCATGGTTAATGGTCGGCGGGATAATACCATCGTTTATAGCCATAATACACAGGATCGCCTCTACCGCTCCGGCAGCACCAAGCAAGTGACCGGTCATTGACTTTGTGGAACTGATATTCAGTTGATAAGCATGTTCTCCGAACACATCTTTGATCGCCTTAACCTCTGAGATATCGCCTACGGGAGTCGATGTTCCATGAACATTGATGTAATCAATATCTTCCGGAGTCATTCCCGCGTCTTCCAATGCGTTGCGCATAACCAGCTTCGCTCCTAAACCATCCGGATGAGAAGCGGTCAAGTGATAAGCATCGGCAGACATTCCGGTTCCTGCGATCTCGCAATATATTTTAGCGCCACGAGCCAATGCGTGCTCCATTTCTTCCAATACCAAGCAAGCTCCACCTTCACCCATCACGAATCCGTCACGGCTAGCGCTGAACGGGCGAGATGCGGTCTCGGGAGAATCGTTACGTGTCGATAACGCGTTCATGGAGTTGAATCCACCTACACCCGATTCAGAAACAGCAGCTTCCGCTCCACCGGTGATGATGACGTTAGCCTTGCCTAAACGGATATAATTGAATGCGTCACTGATAGCGTTTGTAGAAGATGCACAAGCTGAGACGGTCGCAAAGTTCGGGCCGTGGAATCCATAAAGCATGGAAATATGTCCAGCCGCGATATCCGAGATCATTTTCGGGATGAAGAACGGGTTAAACTTCGGACCGATCGTATCCTTGATCTTCGCATAACTCAATACTTCCTCGTCAAATGTCTTGATACCACCGATACCTGAAGCGAAAATAACGCCGATACGGTTCTTATCTTCGTTATCCAAGTCCATTGCCGCGTCCTCGATCGCTTGTTTCGCCGCGTCGATCGCAAATAAGCTATAACGATCACACTTGCGGGCCTCCTTACGATCCATAACTTTCAACGGATCGAAGCCTTTAACTTCGCATGCAAATTGTGTCTTGAATTTGGATGCATCAAACTGAGTAATAGGTCCAGCGCCACTTTTTCCATTGATAATACCTTCCCATGTTTCGGGGAGGGTATTACCAAGAGGAGTAATAGCTCCAAGACCTGTTACTACAACTCTTTTTAATTCCATACCTTTAGTTAAAAGGATTGATTACTTCGCGTTAGCCTCGATGTAAGCGATAGCGTCACCTACAGTTGTAATCTTTTCTGCTTGATCGTCAGGAATTGAGATACCGAATTCTTTTTCGAACTCCATAATCAATTCTACAGTGTCAAGAGAGTCTGCTCCTAAATCGTTAGTAAAGCTTGCTTCGTTTGTAACTTCTGTTTCTTCAACACTTAACTTGTCAACGATGATAGCTTTTACTCTTTCAGCAACTTCAGACATAACTTTTTCAATTTAGATTAATAAATACGAATATACTTTTTAAATTTGCAGTGCAAAGAAAAGAATTTTTTATGTTACAAAGCAAATTTAATAAGCTAAAAATGCGGAAAACTGCACATTTTTTCTTTTCTTGTGCATTTAAACATCTGAAAATATGAAAAACATAGCGATTTTTGCTTCCGGATCTGGTACGAATGCCGAGAACATCACCCGATATTTTGCTAACAGTGAAAACGTTAATGTTGCGGTTGTTTTATCAAATAACCGTAATGTTGGCGTGCATGGACGGGTAAACAAGTTGGGCGTTCCTTCTTTCGTGTTTTCACGGGAGGAATTTATTGCCGGTGTGCCGATCTTGAAAAAGTTGGCGGAATATGATGTCTGCCTTATCGTGTTGGCCGGTTTTATGAATAAGATCTCAGACGTTATTCTTCAGGCTTTTCCCGGTAAGATCGTGAACATCCATCCCGCGTTACTCCCTAAATATGGCGGCAAGGGGATGTATGGCATGCATGTGCATGAGGCGGTCGTGAAGGCTGGTGAGCGGGAGTCGGGTATTACTATACATTATATTAATGAGCATTATGATGAGGGCGCTATCATCTTCCAGGCTTCTTGTCCGGTATTACCTTCGGATACGCCGGAGGAGGTAGCCTCGAAAGTGCATGCCCTGGAGTATGCGCATTATCCTCATGTGATCGAAAGTTTATTGTAAGGCTTTTTTGTCATTAGCCTACTTGAAAACCTAGTTTCTGGAGTACGGCGAATTCTTCCGGGTCAGCTTTGATCGCTTGGTAAGCATGGAACTCACGGGGATGGTCATACGCTGCCCTAAATCGCTCGAAATGATGAGGATTCGCTCTTAGTGCTTGGTCGATTACTTCTGGGTTGAAACTTCTCAAGATGGCTTCTTCCACCCGGTGCTCCTTGAATTGTCCCAAGTCGATGAACGGGTTGGTTGGGGCAGGCGGAATGACTTCCTTGATCTTTTCGATACGGATACCGAAAAAGCATCCTATATTCTCCAAGCACATTCGTGTCCCGTTCGCCTTCCCGTCGGCGGAGAAACCGGCTATATGAGGAGTGGCGATCGTGGCTTCCGACAGTAATTCCCGGTCGATATCCGGTTCGTTCTCCCAGCAATCGATGATCAGTTCGCTGACCTTGCCGGTTCGTTTGGCCTGCAATAAGGCCTGCGTATCATGTACGGCACCCCGGCAACTGTTGATAAACCATGGTTTTCGTTCCAATTTGTCGAAAAAAGCAGGATCGGCGAGATGGCGGGTGGCGAAACGTCCCTCTTTGGTCAACGGCACATGCAAGGTTATGATATCCGCCTCTTTCGCGATCGTGTCCAAGGATACGAATCCATCCTCACCTTCCTGCTCGGCACGGGGCGGGTCATTGCGAAGCACACGCATCCCCATGGCCTCGCATAGCATCTCCACGATACTCCCTACATGGCCTACGCCAACGATACCGATAGTCTTCCCTGCTAGTCTCTCTCCTTTGCGGAGGGCGACGGCTACCAAAGAGGATAATACATATTGCCCCACGGAAGCGGCGTTGCAACCCGGGGCGTTCTTCCACGTGATCCCTGCCTTCTCGCAATAATGGATATCGATATGGTCGTACCCGATCGTAGCTGTCGTGATGAGGCGAACCCGGCTACCTTCCAATAGCTCGCGTGTACATTTATCTATGCTACGTACGATCAAGGCATCCGCGTCTTTTATGTTCGTGGGCGTAAACTCTTTGGAGTCAAGGTAGGATACGTCCGCTATCGGCTCCAAGATCCCTTTTAGGTAAGGAACCGTGTTATCTGCTATTATTTTCATCTTATCAGCTTGATTATCGTTACGCGATATTAAGTAAAAAACAGGGGATATACAAGTGATGATGGCTTCTTGTCGATTTCTATTTGTGCTTTTGTTCTCAGCCGAAAGATTCGGGAAAACACGTACGAGTTTCATCCAAAACACGTACGACTTTTTGAAAAAACATGTACGTGTTTTGACGGAAAGATTCTCGTGTTTTTTTGACGCTGATTCTTAGCTTCTTACGTGCGCAGCTCATGAGTAGGCTTATTGTATGGAATTAAAGCTTCTCGGCTTAACTAAAACGGATAGATTAATGGAAGAGCCGTGCAGTACTTATCTCAGCTTGTACCGATTGAAATGAGGCCCTGCCTTGAACAAGAAGAAAAACGTAGACAATACCGTAAGGCAAGCGCCAGACAAGTAGGCGTAGTTGAAGCCACCCAGCTCTTGTGCGATGCTGCCCCCGGCCATCAACCCGATACCGATACCTACATCCCAACTCGTTAGATATGTAGAAGTGGCCGTACCCCGCTGGTTATTGGGTGCCAGATTCACGAAAAGCGTGTTGAAAGCAGGGAACATGGTTCCGAACGCCACGCCTTGCGAGAGGGCTATACCTATGTAGAGATAAGAGGAAAATACCGGATTCCAATGCATCAACTCCTTGAGTGCCGCGAGAAGAAAGAATGTGGCCGCCGCCAAATACATCCCGAGGGAGATAACAAGCGTGATCCGTCCTTTATCCACTTGCCGTCCGGAGAACAGGCGGGAGACGGCTAGTCCCAGGGCCATAAAGGTGAAATAAAGTCCGGAGTTTACGCTGATCCCGATCTCAGCGGCGTACATCGCTACATAAGTGGTAGTCATACCATAAGGAATGGAGAGTAATAATAGGGAGATACCCGCCCAAGTTCCCTTCACCAAGAAAAAGCGGTCTAGGGAGATCGGTTCTCGTTTGACCGGTTGCTTATAAGGAGTCTTGACCATATAGGCCATGATAAAACCAAGGCTTCCGGATAGCAACGAGCAGGAAAAGATCACGTCGTATGTGAAGTTCCCTTGCATGAACAGACCGATCATCGGGCCGAAACTCATGGCGATGTTATTGGCTAGGCCGTAATAGCCAATACCTTCCCCACGGCGGGAGGAGGGCAAGATATCGATCAGTATCGTATTTCCGGCCACCGTCACCATGCCAAAGGCGAAACCGTGTACGACGCGTAAGGCGATAAAGAGGGTAAGCGCCGTGGCTACCATGTATCCGCCAAATATGGCGGTGAAAATGAAATAAGCCACCAGATATAAGGGACGGCGGGCGAAAGTATCCAGTAAATATCCGGCGAACGGACGGATACAGAGCGCCGCTAGCGTATAGCACGACAAGATAAACCCGATCATAGACTTCCCGATCATGAATTCTTCCTTCAGATAAAAAGGCAAGATCGGCAGGATTAGATAGAAAGCGAAAAAAAGCAGGAAATTCGCCGCTAGTATATAGCAAAAGCTGGGTGTGACGATCTTATCATTATTCATAAAGCCGCTTATTTATCAAGACGCAAAATTAGTTGATTTTTCACAATAGTATCCCCTAAACGACCTAATAATTATAAACGGTAGCGGATCGCTACCAGAAACTCCCGGGGACGGATACGTACCCATGAGGTATAGCTTTCCAACGATGCGTATCGTGTGTATGCGTAGGTACGTTTGTCGAACAGGTTTGTCGCCGTGGCGGTGATTTGCCAACGCCCGGATTTCCATGAGACCGAGAAGTCCGCGAAAACGGCGTTGACGGATTGGTCTTCATTCACGTCATTGTGGTAATGATCTACGGAAAGACTTGCCTCTATGGGTGAGAAAATGTAGGAGAGTTGTACTTGTTGGATGACGTTCCATAAGGGCGCCAAACGGGTACGTTCTCCTATTTTACTTCCTCCGTACCGGATATCGGTTTGGTAACTGGTTTCCCAATGGCGGTTGGGAGTCCAGATCACTTTGGGCTCTAGGCGCATGAGGCGATATTGATAAGGAAGCCTTTGTCCCCCGCTGATTTGCTCGGCCTTGCTGATATTGAGGAGCGCCATGAGCGAGGTCTTTAGCCCTAGATCGTAAAAGCCTTTGGATAGCGTGCTTTTGACGGTATAGCCGGAACCGTGGTTGGACAGCGGTAAGGAGACTCGTTGTACCTGCCCGTTCTCTATACGTTGCTCGTATATACGATTGTACCACTCCCGGTTGTGTGTCAGGTTTACCGTGGCGAAGAATTCCCGTGCCGTACTCTTGTATTCCCCATAAACGGAATAAAGCTGTTGTCTGTAAACCGGGAGGATTCCGCAATTCCAGACGCTATTCCGGTAATCCGTTTGATAAGGCCGGTCGTATAAGTCGGTCATCTCTCCGTATCTTTCCTTATAGGAGGCGTGTACCGTGAAACGCCATGCGTAATTCAGTTTGTAGATAATGGACAGGGACGGATTAACCGAGATGCGGGAGAAACCGACCCCTGTATATCCGGTCCATCTGAGAGGGGCGCTGAGGGATAGGGTCCATTTATAGGTATTCCATTGGTAATCGGGTGAGAGATAAGTTTGCAGGCTTTTCTCGATATTGCTGATCTCCCCGTTTATGCCCACCGTATATCGCTGGGTGAGGGAACCGCTCTTTTTCAGGAATGAGAAGGAATTATCGGTATAAAAGTCGCGTAAGTTCATCGGATAAGGGTGGTTATCCAAGCGAAGATCGGCCGCGTTGCTGTGGTAACGGAGCAAAGACTGGACTTCCAACGTGTATTTGTCCAAGCTCCACAGGCTCCGTAAATTATTACGCAAGTCGAGGTTCGGGGTTTTGATGCGTTGGTTCAATGCTGTACGGCCGGTGGAAGCCATGTTTCCGGTTATATGGGAAAGGCTGGATTGCCAATCTCCGGTGGCTGAGGACTGGTTCTTGAGATACCTTTCCTGCGAGTTGTTTTCCACTCCGATATTTAGGTTGGCTTGATCCGAGCGAATGCGGCTATCGCTTTGCTCCGTTAGATGAATCGTATCCTCGGATTGGTAATAAGTCGTCTCACTCCCCCTTTCCTGTGTTTGCCGGTCGTGGATATAACCGGCGTTTATACGGAGTTGGGTGTTCTCGTTCAGTTTATATAGGCGATTTGCGGATAGGCTGTGTATATGGTTGAACAGCCAGCGCTCTTTCTTTAGCGGGGCGGAGAATGAGGGCTGTAGCAGAAATTGGGGAACCTTGGGCTCGGATAAACGGGATTCGGGTGATTCGGTAAGCGTATTTTGCTCGTCCGATACATCCTGCCCGGTATTATTCCCTTTATATAGATAAGCGGATTGGCTGCTGCGGCTGATCTGCAAGGCGTCAGCGGCTCCTTTCCATAAGAACGGGGATGCGCCGAGACCGCCTTCGGCATTGATCAACCAGCGATCTCGGAATTCCGGTCTCAGCTTGAGGTTCAACGCTACGTCTTCGGTCTTGCTCTTTCTCTGTAACACACGGATCGGTTGGTGGTTCTCCATCACTTGTATGTTCTGTACGGCGTCGGCTCGCAGGTTCTCGCTGATTTGCTTGTATTTCCCGTTGGTGAGATCCAGTCCCTCCACATAGAAATTACGGATCTCTTTCCCGTTGTAAGAGATCTTCCCCAGATCATCGATATCGATACCCGGAAGTTTCCGTAATACGTCCTTGATGGATTGATCCTTTGGGGAGAGAAAGCGAGTGACATCATAATTGATCGTATCTTGCCGCCCCCAGACACGTCCCGGACGGATTTCCACCTCCTTTAGGCTGAATACCTGCGGCTCCATCTCAAAACGAAGCGTTTGTCCGGCATGTACGGCTTGTTGCTGGGTTTGGTACCCTAAGAGCGAGACGGAGACGAGAAGTGAGTCCGTCCGCTTCGGTTGGGTGAGGGTAAAGGTCCCTTCATTATTACTTAACGTATAGTTGATAGGAAAGGAGACGTTGCCTCTGGTTAATTGCACGGTGGCCGCTTCTACCGGCAGTTGGCTTTCCCTGTCGATCACGATCCCTCGGATGACGGATTGGGCGGCCAATCCTGCCGGGCAGAGCAGCGTAAGTAAACAAAAAGTGTGTATATGCAGTATGATCCGTTTCATCTTTCTTCCCTTTCTATAGGGTTATACGGCATGTTCTTGGGTTGGTAAGGTTTTCCGTTATCGTCGGTGACGGTCACTTTCACCTGTGGCGAGGTCAAGGCGATGTATCCGATAGGATCGGCGGCATATCGTTCGTAAGCCTTTTGCAGGTTCTTGCGGCTGATCGGCTCGAAATCGTTTCCCCCGAAAAGGATCGGGTTCTTACCCCGGCTCAGTTTGATACCCGCGCAGATGAAAGTGTAATGTCCTTGGCTGTCTTGGGCTTTTAGGATCAGGCCCGGTAATCCGCATAATTTCCAAGGACCCTCGCTTTTCGGTATCTCCGGCGTGTACCAAGCCTCATAATGCCTGCCCTTGAAATGACATGTCGCTTTCCGGCAAGGATAGGACAGGATGGTCATCGTATCGGGCAGTAAGGTCCATTCCGGGCGCTCCTCCTTTTCCTCGCAGCGAAAGCGACTGGCGGCAAGGGCATCCAAGGTCGTGGTCTTTCCCGCCGGATAATTCTTGTAGACCTGTGCATTGGTCTTGGAGGAATATCGTTGCAGGTGTTCATTGATGACTTCTTGTGAGGCTCCGGCGGCTTTGTCGGCCTCTAGTACGGAATCGGTGAGGAATTTGGCGTAACTATAGTAAACGGAGCATTTATCCCCGACCTTCAGCATGAGGGTCTCTTCCTCTTTCTTGTCGGGTTGGAGCGTGTCCGGCATGGACGTGGTTTGGTATTGTACCGTGAAACGTGTCTCGTCGATGGGCTTGGCTCTTAGTACGTCGTTTAGGTTGAAGATGTTGATTGTCACTTGGGCGTTCGTCTCGTGTCCCGCCCCTGACAGACCTACGCAAAGCAGGCCGATTGTCGCTATGATTCGTTTCATGATCTGTTGGTTTTAGAAGTTATTTGTTGCGAATGTAAGAGAGGAACGTTCGCCGTAAGGAAGATTTTTATTACTGAAATATTACTCCGCTTATAAAAATGGCTACATGTACGTTGTAATCATGGAGTAGCTATCTATCTTTGCAGGAAAGGAATGAGACATGGGAAAGAGAATTCGATGGATATGGGTAATCTCGTTGTCGGCGGCTTTGGCGGCGATCGGGGTACAAGGCTATTGGCTGTTCAATCAGTTCCGGTACGAGATGTGTACTTATGCGGATGAGATCGCCGGTGAGGTATTTCATGCCGGGCAGGAGGAATTTCGTATACGGAAGGAAGAGGCGGAGTTGACGAAAGGTACTTATATCATAGAACGCCAGTCGAAATACCAGTCTGGTGATAGCGTGTTAAACGGGTTGAAAAACTCGTTCGGTTTCCAGCTTTATCCCAAGGATACGACAAAGATCCATAGTTTTCGGCTTCATCTGGACCCGAATATGCCGGAAGATAGCTTATTAGTTGGGGTAGATCGTTCGGTCGTGGAGTTCTTCGTGCCTTTCTCTGCGGAGCGTTTGGACTCCATCTTGTCTGTCGGTCTGCCCGGTCTGGATTATCGGGTACGTCCGTTCGTAGCGGGCGATACCTTGTCCGGGCAGTCATCGGCCTTATGGTTGCCGTTATCGAAAAACCTGCTTTCAACCTCTATCTCGATATGCTATTTGTTCGCCCCGATCGAGCGAAAGGCGGTGTGGGTGGATGTGGATCTTCCCATGAATCCGTTATTGGGCCGGATGGGATGGCAGCTTTTCCTAAGTATTTTCCTTATCTTGTTATTGCTGGCTTGTTTGAGTTTCCAGATCCGTACGATCTGGGAGCAAATGCGCTTGAACGAGTTGCGTGAGGGATTCGTACATACGATGATCCATGAGCTGAGGCGACCGGTACAAACCTTGAAGGTATTCGTCTCTTTCTTGAATGACCGGGAGATGCGGATGGATGAGGCCACGACGGAACGGGTCCTTCAAGACTCCATGTTCGAGTTGGATAATCTTTCCGCCTATCTGGGAAAATTGAAAGATATGGTCTGTGCGGACGAGCGGGAGACGCTTCTGAGACCTTCCGCTTTTAATCTCCGTGAGTTGGTGGAGAAGGTGGTACGCCTAACCAATATCCCTGCCGGGAAAAAAGTCTCTTTCTCGACGGCCTTTCCCCCGGATATGCCGGATCTGACGGCCGATCCGGTACATGTGGCGAATGTCTTGTCTAACTTGATAGAGAATGCGATCAAATATTCGGGAGAGGAAGTGGATATCGATATCGTAGTGCTTTGGAATCAGCAAAGGGTGGAATTGACCGTTTCGGATAATGGCTTCGGTATCGCTCCGGATGAGCGGCGAAAGGTGTTCGATAAATTTTACCGTTCGTCTCATCTGCCGGATAAGCAAATTCCGGGTATTGGGTTGGGATTGAGCTACGTTCGCCAAATAGTAGAGGCGCATCATGGCTCTGTATCCCTGCGAAGTGAATTAGGTGAAGGCACTCGAATTACTATAAATCTACCGACTACAGCCTTATGAAATCGACATTGAAAATACTTTTCGCTGACGATGACCTTAAGTATTCCCTCGTCTTGAAGCGATTCTTGGAACGGGAGGGGTATGAGGTGACTTATACCGGCAATGGTACCATGGCTTTGGAGCAATTCCCGGTCGTGAAACCGGATCTGGTCTTGCTGGATATCAACATGCCCGGCCTAAACGGTTTCGAGGTAGCGGAAAAGATCCGTGAGCAAGACCGCCATGTCTTGATCTTTTTCCTTTCCGACCGTTCCGATAAGAACGACCGTTTGAAAGGTTTTAGCTTGCGCGGAAACGATTACTTGGCGAAACCCTTCTATCCGGAAGAGCTGATCGCCCGTATCAAGGACCGTTTTGAGATCGGTGTCCATGAAAACGTGCAGGAGGAGAGCTTCCATTTCGGAAACACGACCTTCAACTATACCACGAATGAGATCCGTACGGGCAATAACAAGGTATTGATCACTTCCCGCCAAGCGGATCTTCTGCGAATCCTGGCGACAAACCTGAATCTGGCGGTGGATCGTGACCTTCTGTTGGAAACCGTCTGGGGAACTAGCTCATACGCCAACTCCCTGGCCTTGAATGTGCAGGTCACCTATCTCCGTAAAGCGCTTCATAACGATCCGTCTACCGGCATCGTATCCTTGCCGAAGAAAGGATATATGCTAAGAGGATAGAATTTATCCGGTAGAATTGGGTTTCTGATCCGTAAGCATTATCTTTGTCCCACAAAGTATTCACAGAAAGAAAATGAATCATATATGAACTTCAGCGAACAATGTTTCCGCATTTTTGAGCAAGCTACGGAGGCTTATCATGTAACTGACAATGTAGATGCTACAGTGCATAATCCCTATGCGGTAAAGAGCATCGAGTTTTATCTTTATCTTAAGAACTGGATCGATGCCGTACAATGGCATTTGGAGGACATTATCCGGAATCCGGAGATCGACCCGGTGGAAGCGCTGGCTATCAAACGCCGCATCGACAAGTCGAATCAAGATCGTACGGATTTGGTAGAGTTGATCGATAGTTTCTTTCTGGATAAATACAAGAACGTGAAAGTCTTGCCGGATGCTACGATCAATACGGAAAGCCCGGCTTGGGCGATCGATCGTCTCTCTATCCTTACGCTAAAGATCTATCATATGCGTGAGGAGGCAAACCGTCCGGATGCTACTGCCGAGCATAAGGCTCGTTGTGAGCAGAAACTGGCGGTGCTGATGGAGCAGAAGAAGGATTTGTCGATGGCTTTGGATCAATTGCTATCCGATATCCGTGACGGTAAGAAATACATGAAGGTCTACAAGCAAATGAAGATGTACAACGACCCGGCCTTGAATCCTGTGTTGTACGGTAAGAAATAATGGCAAATATATTAGTAATACGACTTTCGGCTATTGGGGATGTGGCGATGACCGTTCCCGTTATCTATTCCGCAGCCAAGGCGAATCCTACGGACTCGTTTACCGTGTTGACGCAAGCGTTCTTGATCCCGGTCTTTATCAACCGCCCGAAGAACGTGAACGTGATCGGTATCAATACGAAGACCACGGAGAAAACGTTGGCGGGATTGCTCCGTTTTGCCTCTGCCTTGGTGAAATACGATTTCGATATAGTGCTGGATTTGCACGACGTGTTGCGGACCATGATTATCCGTACGCTGTTCCGCTTGAACGGCAGACGGGTGTTTGTCGTGGATAAGGCCCGGAAAGATCGTGCCCGGTTGACCGACGCAAAGCATAAACGATTTAAACAACTTCGCCCGGTGATCGAACGTTACGCGGATGTGTTCCGCAACGCCGGGCTTAACTATACGGAATCGTTCACCTCGCTTTATGAGACCTCGACCCCTGATTTATCCGCCTTGGAACCCCTTGTGGGAACGAAGACGGGCAAATGGATCGGTATCGCCCCCTTCGCCAAGCACCGGGGAAAGATTTATCCGACCGGGGAGATGGAGCTGGTCATGGCCGAGCTTTCCGATCGAGAGGATTTTACCATCTTCCTGTTCGGTGGTCGTGGCTACGAGGAGGCGCTCTTGGATCAATGGGCTTTTGAGTATCCCCGGGTAAAAAGCGTGGCGGGCAAGTATTCCTTGGATCAGGAACTGGCCTTGATCAGCCGGTTGGATCTGTTGATTTGCATGGATTCCGCCAATATGCATTTCGCTTCCTTGGTCGGTACACGGGTAATTTCTGTTTGGGGCGCTACCCATCCCTATGCCGGATTTTACGGATATCATCAGGATCCGGAAGATTGTATCCAGCTGGATTTACCTTGTCGTCCTTGTTCCGTATTCGGCCAAAAGCCCTGCCTGCGGAAGGATTGGGCGTGTATGAAACAGCTCAATCCGGACCTAATCATAAACAAGGTATTAACCTCTTTAAATGAAACGATTTCGGATGCAGGAGGTCATTAACCCGGCGTATAGGCGATTCGAGGATTTTGTAAGGCGTGTACCTCGTATATTTTCAGAAGAGGGAAAAACGATTTATAAGGCGAGGAATGAGATCAAGGTTTTTGAGGTAGATGGTGTGGAACTGAATGTCAAGCGATATAGAGTCCCCCACTTGATAAACCGTGTTATTTATCGTTTTTTCCGTCAGCCTAAGGCCGTGCGAGCCTATGAGTACGCTCTGCGTTTAGTCGCCAAGGGTTTTGAGACTCCTGCCCCGATCGCTTATATCCTTTTTAGGAAGAAAGGGTTTTTGGAATATAGTTATTTTATCAGTCTGCAATCCAGCTATAAGACATTGTATAAAGTCGGACAGCGTCCGGTAGAGGAGAACGAGGATATTTTCCGTGCGTTAGGTACTTATATGGCAAAGTTGCATGAGGCGGAGGTTTATCATGCCGATTTCTCTCCCGGAAATGTATTGTACGATCGTACGGAGGAAGGGGTTAAGTTCTCCTTGATCGATATAAACCGGATGCACTTCGGGCCTGTCTCGCTAAAACGAGGATGCGCGAATTTCTCCCGCTTGTGGGGACGGGAAGCCGCTTTTCATTTAATGGCGGAGACCTATGCCGAGAGCCGGCATTTTGATGAAGCGGAATGCCTTCGTTGGATATTATATTATCGAAATCGTTTCTGGAAGAAATATGCGTTGAAGCATGAGATTGAATTTGAATTATAGACTTTTATGAAAATACAAATACTCCGGTTCTGCTTAGTTGTTAGTTGTCTTTTGACCTATGTATCTCCGGTTAAGGCGTTAGAATGGTGGGAAAAGGTAGAGTATCTGACTTACTCGCCCCGTTATTTCGGGCCAAATGCCTTTCCGATTCCCGAGTTGGTAGGAGGAAGCCTGTCCAGCCGTTGGGAAGTGGAGCTTCGGGGGGAATATCATAAGACGCGAGGCGATCAGACGAAAGATATCTTTGCCCGTTTGTACATTCCTGTCGTAAAGGGACGTGTAGGGGTGAATGTCAGTTGGGTATTCCAAGAATGGTATGAGATGTCGCCGGAAGTGCGGGATGAGCGTTATGCGGTAGAACTGAAATCCCCGATTGTTTGCCGGGGCGACGTGATCTTTAATTTTTATTTCCAAGCTCTCCGGAGCGAGAAGTGGATGGATATCGTGGTAAGCGCCAACCTGAAAACCGCCAGTGGCGGACGCTTGTGCGACGCTCGTTATACGGATGCGGCCTCTTATTGGTTCGACGCCAATCTGGGACGTACGTTGTGGAAGCGGAAAGATGTAAACGCTTCGATCCGTGTGCAAGCTTTAGCGGGTTTTTATTGTTGGATGACGAACGATGTCGTGAATCGTCAGAACGACGCTTTCTGTTATGGGGCAGGTGTGTTAGGAACCTATCGGGGGTTCTCGTTGGATTGTAATTATGCCGGTTTCCGGGGATATCGGGATAATGGGGATAAGCCGATGATCCTACGGACAAAGCTAAATTATGAGCTTAAGAAAAATATCCTGTCCTTCCAATATAAACATGGAATGAAGGACCATCTTTATGATAGCTATTCATTAGCTTATATCCGTTGTTTCTGAATCTGTAAATAATCTATGCTTTCTTGATCGACCTGAATAACGTGGCGAAGCCATCTGTATAAGCCTTTACGCTGAAATCTTGGATGATATGCTCACGTGAGGCCTTGGCGAACGCTTCCAATCGCTCCGGGTTATCGATAAGCGAGCGGATAGACGCCGCCATTTTTTGAGGAGAAGAAGGCGGCACTAACAATCCGGTGACTCCGTCTATGATTAAGTCTCTTGCTCCCGGTATGTTTGTTACGATACAAGGAACGGAACAAGCCATAGCCTCCCGCACGACTCTCGGGGAGGCATCCCGGTGCGAGGGAAGTATAAACAACTGGGACGTGACCAGAAAAGAGATGGCGTCGGAACGCTGTCCCAGAAAATGAATTTGTGCGCTTACCTTCGACTGTTGGGCTAATTGGAAATCATTTTCCCCATATTCTCCCACGATTGTAAGATGTACCCGTGGATCATCCAATAAGATAAACGCATGAATCAAATCGGTTAAGCCTTTGAACGGCCTGTTCTTCGTCGCTCCGATATAGATGCAACGAAAGGCGTCGTCCGGAATATCGTCTGCTTGTTTGGGCGTACGGACTGCCTCCTTGATCCAATCGATATCAAATGGCTTTGTGCTGGTTGTTAGTCTTTTTCGTGCGATGAATCGGGAGAGATATTCCTCGATATCTTTGGTCTCGCATACGACATGCTCCACGGCGGGATTTAATATGCCTAGATAATAGGTCGGATCGAACCGCTTCAATTTAGCCTGCGTGCCTCGGTATGCGATATTCTTCGCCCGTGTGCCTATGGAGGCGAATAAAGCGTTTGATAAACCGGAACTACTTGGTGAGTAGATAAGGTCGATCCGATAAGTCTTGATGATTTCGCGCAGGGCACGAATAACGTTCCAGTTGAACTTCGAGGTAATGACCGGCAGATCCAAGGGTGTACAATTCCCATAGATCTTTTTGTCGGTATACGATTGGGGGGAAGCGATATAGATGTTGAAGTCCTCAAGCTTGGACAATCCTTCCAGCATTTTGTAGGTCGCTATGTCGGCTTCTTTATAGACTAAAAGTATATTCATTGTGTATGGATAAAATGGATTTGCTAAGATCGTGAGATATTCTCGTATACTCGCATGAAATGAGCCGCTAATACGTCGGGCATGAATCGCCGTATATTCTCTCGTCCGCCGGAACGCATGGATTCGGCCAGCTTCGGCTCGTTCAATACGGACTCTATCAAGCCGCGCAGTTCTTGCTCATTTCTCGGATCGGTATATAGAGCGGACGATCCGCCCGCCTCTTCCAGACAAGAACCGGTAGCCGCTATCACCGGAATACCGGCAAGCTGGGCTTCTAATATCGGGATACCGAATCCTTCGAAAAACGAGGGATATACAAATAAGGTCGCCATCTGATAGAAAGCGGCTAATTCGTTAAAAGGTATATGGGTCAAGATACGGACGCGACCGGACAGGTTGTTTTCCCGGATATAGGTCTCTACCGTATCCGTATAAGGCGTATGCTTACCGATAGCGATCACGGAGATATCTTCTTTCAGGGCTTTCAGGGCTTTTACCAGAAGCAATAAATTCTTCCGTTCCTCGATGCTCCCTACATATAATATATAAGGCCCGTTTATCTGATATTTCTCGCGTACGGACGATTTCACGTCTTCTTGAACCGCTTGCCCGAATATCGGGTCACAACCTTGGTAAACAACCTCGATCTTGCTTTCCGGAATGTGGAAGAAGTCCCGGATGTCTCGCATCGTCTGCCTGCTGATCGCTATGATCTTGTCCGATCGTAAACAAGCTTGCTTGAATTTGTAGGTATAGATGGAACGATCGATCGGTTTATAAAGCTGCGGGTAACGCAAGAAGATCAAGTCATGTATCGTTACGACCGCTGGGATTCCGTTCTGTTTTAGATTCATAGGAATCTCATTACTCAAGCCATGGAACAGATCTACGTGCTCTTTTCGAAGCGTAGTCGTTAGACCGGAGGTACGCCATAAAGACGGAAATAGTTTATCGAACCTGCCTTCCGGATAATGGAATGAGACACTTGGACGCTCCTCGATCCGTTTCCGTAACGCCTCTTTGCCTTTGCCCGGCGTATAGAGTTGATAGATATGCTCCGGGAAAGAAGTGGACAAACTATTCACTACGAACCGGCTATAATTACCCAGTCCGGTAGCGTTATGCGTAATCCGTTTTGCGTCGAAAGCGATCTTCATAGGCTTGAATTCGATATATTGGGCAAATATACGATATAATTTTAATTACCTTTACCTCATTTCCTTCCGAAATCCGCCGGGATCTCCCCCCATACGGATGTTTCCCATTTGAGGATCTGGGTGGTATAGGTATGGGTGTTCAACCATTTCTCGGCCCGCTCGATGAGGTCGAAGATAGGTTCGTTGATCGGTTTACGTGCTAATAGGGTTTTGCATTTCTTTTTCTTGACCCAGCTGATGGCGTTGCGGCTATCCGAATAGATCGGCAGGTCGCTTCCCTTTTGCTGTAGCAAGGCGAGGCCGTGTACTAAGGCGAGGAATTCCCCGACATTGTTCGTGCCCTCCTTCAGCGGGCCGATATGGAAGATCTCTTGCCCGGTAGCGGTATAAACGCCTCTGTACTCCATATCCCCGGGATTACCGCTACAGGCGGCGTCTACGGCAAGACTCTCATTGATGGGGTTCCCGATCGGGGCTTCCGGCGCGAGACGGGCCACGGCTTTCGGGGAAGAGACGGTCTTTAGGTAATGGGTATAGCCGGCCTCGAAGGCTTTGGCGGCTTCCTCCCGGTTCTCGAAGGATTTATATTTGGCTCCCTCTTGTCCGTCTACCTGTGCCTTGCATTCCGCCCAGTTATCATAGATTCCCGGGTTCAAACCTTTCCATACGACATAAAACTTATTCTTGGCCATGGCTCTTACTCAAGATTTCTTGTGAGAATTGCGTATAGGTACCGAACGGCGCTCTTTTATCCTTGAAGAAACGGATCAAGGCATCCAGCCTTCTTTCCATGCCGCAACCGGAATGGTTGGTCATGATAAACGGTAACTTTAGCTCTTTCCGATCACTTAAGGAGGTGAACTCCCACGGATGGAAATAGGTCAGGAAATAACCGTCCTCTTTCCACGTCCAAAGCGCCAGCTTACGGTACAAGGTGGCCGGAAGGTTATGGTAAGCCAGCCAAAACAAGGGGAAACGGACGATCGGGGTCACCGAGGCGGGCAGTTGCAATACGCCCGCTTTCATGAAATAGGTACGGGGCTGCCCCAGATGGTTGTAACGGCCGGGAATGCAAGTCGGGTTCAAGGACGAGTTGTATAGATAACCGGCCTTATGGATCTCTTCTTCTTCGACGGGCATCATGCGGGCCATACGGAAACCGTTCACCGGTTGTCCGGTCAGTTCCTCCAACGCCTCTTTGGACTTGCGTAGATCGGCGGTCTCGAACGACGAGTGATAAAAACCATGCGAAGCGATCTCATGTCCACCCTTTTGGATGTCCAAGATCAAATCCTTTGCGTGAAGGGCGAAGTTCGCCGTGCAAAAGAAAGTCGCTTTTACCCGGTGACGGGCCAGACATGCCAGTATCTTCCGGGTTCCTTCTACGGAAGTACGCATTTGTTCCTCGAACGGCAATTCCACGCCGTGTTCCAATGGAGCGTCAAACTCCTCGATATCAAAACTAAGTAATATCATGTATGTCAATTAATCTCTATGAAATAAGATGGATAAGAAGTTCAACGCTTCCCGCCGCAGGACCTTGAATCCCATATCGGATACCGCCAGTCCTTCTTTGATGTTCGCGTTGATCGTCCGTAAGTTTATCTCTTTCCGGCGACTTGCCTTATAGATAAATTCCGTATCGAATAGGAAGCTATTGATACGGGTCGTCAGGAATATCGCCTGTCCCGCTTGGCTGAATCCCTTCATGCCCCCTTGCGTATCCTTGATCTTGATCCGCAAGACCCATGTATTGCATATGTGGGACAGTTTGGATAACATTTGCCGGAAAGGAGGTAGATTATCCTGATAACTTTTGCCGCGGGTAGCCACGACTACGTCCGCTCCTCCTAGCAACGCCTCGACCATCCTGCCGAATGAGTCGTTTGTATATGGAAAATCGTAGTCTGTATAAATAATGTAAGGAGAGGTACATCGCTTTACCGCCTCTCGCAAGGCATATCCTTTTCCCCGGTTGGGCTTATAGTCCACGACGCAGACATCCGGTATCAATTGCCGGAGGCGGTCGATCGTTTCCGGCTCGTATCCCCGTCTCGAACCATCACTGACAATAAAAAGGTGGAAACGTACCGGGCTGAATAATCGCTCCACTTCGCGGAAATGGGTGGCTACTCGTTCCTCCCAGCCCGAAGGCGGGTTGTAACAAGGTAATACCAAATCTATGTCTGCTCGTGCGTTCATTCCATTTATACCTTTACCGGATTATAACTCCTCGTACACATCTCAAATGTCAGCTTTAGCCAGATCAGCATACAAGGCAACGCTTTTAACGCATACGGGTATACATAATGCACTCGTATGTATTTCGGGAAAAGATCGGACGGAGACATGCTGGTCAATATAAAGGCGAAGACCATCAAGACAATATCCAATGTCGAACGTTTCCACGGTACAGCCGTATACCAAATAGCGACTCCGATAAACGCTATGATATAGGTACTGGACTCGCTACCCGTGCTGAACAGTACGACAAACATCAACACCGAGGCCAATAACGTTTTCCGGAAAGCCTCATATTTATATTGACTGATGCGTAGATAAGGCAGGCCGAATAATAGTAATCCCCCTATTATCAGATAAATGTCCGAGTAACTGACCGATCCCGATATCTTACGAACCATTCCCAAGAAGGAAATGTTCTGCATGAGCGCGAATAAGTTCTCCGAATTTTTTCCGGATAAGTCCTCGAACCAACCGGTATATTGGGACATTATATAATCCGGCCCGGACAATATCATCGGGGCTACGACCATGACGACCGCCCATCCTACGCAAGATAGGCTGAACTTCATCTTATGGCGAGAGAAAAAGAAGAACGCCAATCCCGTGATCCCATACAATTTAGTAAAGGTACCCAACATGATCACGAAAGCGGCCCATACGTCTTTCTCTTTCTCTATCAATACGTAAGCGAGGACAATGATAGCGGCGATACTGATATTGAATTGCGACATGAAAAGCGAGGTAAGCAACTCGTGGGCACAGAACCAATAGATAAAGATACGTTCCCGCTTGATCCCCGGCAGCATCTTGATCGCCCAGAATAAGAAAAGGCTCTGTGCCACCGACCAAGTAAGCAATCCCAACCATAACGGTGTAACGGCGAATGGAGCGATGACCAAGCTAAATACCGGCCCGTAGTGAAAAATATCGTTGTATTCTTCCGGATAGGCGGCATAGAGCGGCAATTCATTCAACGTATGCCAAAAGGATTGCCTGAAGATCGAGAAGTTATTATATTTCCCGGGGAAATACTTGGTAATCCATGCGATAACCCCCAGCAATGCCCATAGCCCCATTAAGGTACTATATTTGCTGAAAAATGGCTTATGGATGATTGTATTGAACTTATCTATAAATTTCATCATCGAATCTACATCTGTCTACGGGGCAAAATTACATAAAAACGGTGACTTTTATGCGAGTTAAATAAAAATACTATTTTTGCGTCCAAAACTGGTAAGAGATTATTTATGAATGAAATGTTGAGATACACGATCATTCGTGTAATTCTGTTTGTAATGGGAGGCTTTCTTGTTCTTGGATGTTCGGATGAAGATGATGTGGGTAATAGTGGAGGAACGAGTAAATATGGTTTGATACGGATGGCGGAGGAGGATTATGATTCGTCGAATACTTCTTACATCCTTCAGGATGAGGAACCGGACGAGGTTCTTTTCGATTCGTCAAAGCGAAAATTCAAGGTGAATGAGCCTTTGCAGGTGTCAGTTACCGGGCAGAAGGAGTTGATGCTTCGTTTCTATTCTCCTAGAGCTATCCATAATGTGATTGTCTGGGCTACGGTTGAGGGTTATGAGGATGAGGTACGGTTTGCGGAGTTTACTACGGTTTTACCTTTTCAGGAGTTTAAAATGAAGTTGCCTTTTCTAGAACGGGCGAAGGTTTATTATACACGTTCCGGCGAGGAGGTTACCATAGATGCCCATCCGGATATCGTGGCCGAGAATATAAGTTTGCGGGTTGAATGTGGAGATCCGGTCTATCAAGGAATGATAAACGTGAAACCTAAGTGGGATATTTGGTTTGGTAAATATTCCGGTTCGAACTGGGGCAACTTTAGGCCACATCTGGCTCGTGAGGCGGTTGCCCTTTCCTTGAATATGGCCGCGATGTTTTCTTCCTCGCTTTTTGATGAGGAACTGGAGAAGTGGCGTGGCAAGCTGATAAATAACGAGCAAATCGTGGATATAGATGTGTTGAAGAAACAGATCACGAATCATGGCGGGTTGTGTTATGGACGCGTGGTGAATGTTGTCGGTCTGGGTGGAGGAAATACCTTTGGGCTAGGTGAATATGTCTATCTGACCCATTATGCCGACGATGCCAATGGTTCTGACACGCCGTATCATGAGCTGGCACACTGCTTGGGGTATGGGCATAGTGGGAATATGACGTACTATCCGGCGGAAGGCGGTTTCCCTACAATTTGTATGAAGGTTTACTCACAGCTTTCCGTGAGCAAGAATTTACCGGTTTATTCCCGCCGTTTCTTGCATACCCGGAGGAATAAGAATCTGGTAGAGAATAAAAACGTGTATACTTCCTCGAAATACATTATCGATGATCCGGAATTGGATGCCATAGATGGCGGGCTTGGGCTTGCTCCGATGGAGACGGATAGGGCTGGTGATGAGGGTTCTCCTCTCTCATTTACACTTTCTGTCTTGGATATTCCCGGTGCCACTGTGGAAACTTTTCATCCGAAAGCGGTCCATCTTTATGGGAATACGCTATATGTAGCAAATGACGCTCCGGGACATTATAGTTTGGAGGTCTTTGATGTATCTTCCGGTAATGTGCGTCATGTGAAAAGTATGGTTGAGTGGATGAACGGAGATAAGAAAGAGACCTTTGCGGGGGAGCCAAACGGCGTGACTCGCTCGTATGGGAAAATATATGTCACGAATACGGGAAGCCGTACGGATGTGTTTGATGCGGAAACGTATGAGTTCATTACTTGTATCGGTACGGGTACTTGGGGTGAGGGTGGTTATCAGACCGTTCATGCGTTTGATGTGACGGCTAGTCAAGGGGCTGTCTTTATCCGGGATAAACGGAAACTGGTAGTTGTCTTGGAGCAAGATGTACAGCCCGGTTCCGCTGCTCGGGTACCTATATATAGCCGTAGCGTAAATTTACAAGAGGCAATGGGTACTTATGCGGTAGCGGCACGAAATGATGGCTTTTTATATGTGACGGCCCAGAATAAAAATATGATCTATTTATTCGATCCTGCGGACATTCGGGCAGGGGACACGGGCTTTGCGCCGTATCTGATGACATTGGGATTTGAAAAGTCTCCCCAGTCGATAGCGTTTGTAGGGGATCGTTTGTTTGTTACGCTTCGTGTCGATGATAAACGGTCGGAGCTATGGGAGATCAGCCCTAAGAACGGAAAATTATTGCAGGACTTTACAGATTCGATGGTCTATCCCGAGAAAATAGCCGGTGCTCGTCATACTTTATTGGTAGTGGATCGTGCGACCCAGACAGTAAAAGCCATTGGCCTATGATTTTTTTATTGATTCTTAGGAATAAAGAAGATGGAGTTCCCGGAAAAAGTTTACATTTGCGAAAACTATTATAATAACGTATGAAACGTGTTTTTTTGGTCGGATATATGGGAGCGGGCAAGACAACGGTGGGAAAAGAGCTTGCCAAGCTCGCCGGTCTTTCGTTCATAGATCTTGATTACTATATCGAAGGGCGTTATCATAAGGCCGTTTCGCAGATATTCGCCGAGAGAGGGGAGGAGGCTTTCCGAGAGATAGAACGGAATATGCTTCACGAGGTCGCTGAGTTTGAGGACGTGCTGATCTCCACGGGAGGAGGCGCTCCTTGCTTTTTCGATAACATGGAGTTTATGAACGCTTCTGGCACGACGGTTTACTTAAAGGTGTCAGTCGAGGAGCTGGCAAAGCGTCTGGAGTTGTGCAAACATACCCGTCCGGTGTTGAAAGGACGTTCCGGGGAGGAACTGAGGGCGTTTATCGCCGAGAGTCTGGAGAAAAGGAATCCGTTTTATACGAAGGCGTCCATAACGTTTGATGCCGAGAAGATGTTAACAGAATCTGATGTACATGACATATCGAACGCGTTAATGAAAATCCTATAGCATATGGAAGCGAACGACGGCCGGCAGGCACAGGGGGCCTATATCCCGCAGGAATTATTGAAAGAGATCAGCAAGGTGAATAACCGTTTGCTTATCGGTATTCCTCGTGAACGATGCGAGGCGGAAAAACGTTTGCCGTTGACTCCGGAGGCAGTGGATATGCTGACCGATTGCGGTCACCGGGTGCTGGTGGAAAGTGGCGCCGGATTAGGCATCAACTATTCCGATAATCATTTCTCGGAGGCGGGGGCGGAGATTGTCGATACGCCCGCGGAAGTTTTCCAAGCGGATCTGATCTTGAAGATATTGCCTCCGTTGCCGGTGGAAATCGCGCTTATGAGACCTCGCACGACCGTTTTCTCATTGGTGCAGTTTAATTTATTCGCTCAAGAGGCTTTCGAGTTGATGATGGCGAAACGGATTACCGCTATCTCTTATGAGTTGATGGCGGATGAATATAATCGTTTCCCGGTGCTGAATGTCACTTCCGAGATCGAGGGGGCGGCTTCCATAACGATCGCTTCCGAGCTGTTGAGCAATACCCAAGGAGGTAAAGGGATCTTATTAGGCGGTATCCCGGGCGTATCCCCTACGGAAGTGGTGATCATCGGGGCCGGAAACGCCGGGACCGTGGCCGCGCGTGCCGCATTGGCCTTGGGAGCATCCGTGAAAGTATTCGATGATGATATCAATAAATTGCGTATAATACAACAGGTCTTGGGGCAAGGGCTTTTTACTTCCACGTTCCATCCGAATGTGCTGCATAACGCGTTTCGTAGCGCTGACGTGGTGATCGGGGCGATGCGTTATATTAATACGAGACATCGCTATATTATCGCTACGGACTTGGTGCGTACGATGAAAAAGGGAGCTTTGGTGATCGATCTGAGGGTAAGCCAAGGCGGTTGCTTTGAGACGACATGCTGCTTGTCGAGGGAAGATCCCGCGGTGTTCGAGCAATATGGGGTATTACATTATTGTAAACTGAATATCAGCAACCGGGTGGCTCGTACTACCTCGATGGCTTATAGTAATATATTCGTGCCTTTATTATTGTCGTTGGGCGACGCCGGTTCCGTGCAAGGAATGATCAAATCGGATAAGGGCTTTAGGGCGGGAGTATATATGTATTACGGGAAGACAGTGAATAGTTATGTGTCTAATCATTTTAATCTATCATCTAATAATCTTGATCTATACCTCTCTGCTTTTTGATGCGGAAAAGTTTTGAACTCGCAAAGTTTATGCTTTACTTTGCGGACGATCTAAATACCAATAAGCGATAAAGCTAATAAAGTATATTATGGCAGAACAGACAAAAGTTAAGACGCTGGAGAAGGTTGTAATTCGTTTCTCGGGAGACTCGGGAGATGGCATGCAGTTAACCGGTACAATCTTTTCAAACCTGTCCGCGGTTTTCGGGAACGAGATTTCTACATTCCCAGACTATCCGGCAGAAGTACGTGCTCCACAAGGAACACTAAGTGGTGTATCTGGATTCCAAGTGCACTTGGGATCGCGCAAAATCTTCACACCCGGTGATAAGGCCGACGTATTGGTGGCCATGAATCCCGCCGCGCTAAAGGTGAACGTAAAACACCTAAAACCCAATGCGATTGTTTTAATCGACACGGACTCTTTCAAGAAAAGTGATTTGGATAAGGCCTTGTTTACGACCGATGATCCGTTTACTGAGCTGGGATTGACTGGCGTGCAGGTTGTTGCCGCTCCGATCTCTACGATGGTAAAAGACGGATTGGTTGAGTTTGGCTTGGACAATAAATCGGCTCTTCGCTGTAAGAATATGTTCGCCTTAGGACTTGTTTGCTGGTTGTTCGAGCGTCCGCTGGAGGAGGCTATGCACATGTTGCAGAATAAGTTCGCTAAGAAACCGGTTATCGCCCAAGCTAATATCAAGGCTTTGACGGACGGTTATAATTATGGTAATAACATCCATGCCTCGGTTTCTACGTATCGTATCGAGAGTAAGAAAGCCGAGCCCGGATTCTATACGGACGTGAATGGTAATAAGGCTACTTCCTATGGTTTGATAGCCGCTGCCGAGAAAGCTGGTTTGCAGTTGTTCTTGGGTAGTTACCCGATCACTCCGGCTACTGATATTTTACATGAATTATCTAAACGTAAGGATTTAGGCGTTATCACGGTTCAGGCCGAGGATGAGATCGCCGGTATCTGTACTTCTATCGGAGCTAGTTTCGCCGGTTGCTTGGCGGCTACGTCTACTTCCGGACCAGGTCTTGCCTTGAAGAGCGAGGCGATCGGTTTGGCTGTAATTGCCGAGTTGCCTTTGGTGATTATCGATGTTCAGCGTGGCGGTCCTTCTACGGGCTTGCCGACGAAGAGCGAGCAAACGGACTTGATGCAGGCTCTGTATGGCCGTAATGGTGAGAGCCCTGCCGTGGTAATAGCGGCCTCTACGCCGACTGATTGTTTTGATGCCGCATTTTGGGCGGGTAAGTTGGCCGTGGAGCATATGACTCCGGTTATCTTGTTGACCGATGCCTTTATCGCTAACGGTTCTTCCGCTTGGAGAATTCCGGAAATGGATAAATATCCGGAGATTAAGCCGAATTACGTAGCTAATTATCAAGACGAGAAAGTTTGGAAGGCGTATCGTCGTAACAAGGAAAGCTTGGTTCGTTACTGGGCGATTCCGGGAACGGAAGGTTTTGCTCATCGTCTGGGTGGTCTGGAGAAAGACTACGAGACGAGCGCTATCTCTACCGATCCGGCTAACCACCAGAAGATGGTGACGACCCGTCAGGCTAAGATCGATAAGATCGCCGACTATATCCCCGAACTGGAAGTGATCGGAGATGAGGACGCTGATTTATTGATCGTTGGTTGGGGTGGAACCTACGGACACCTTTACGAGACGATGGAGACGATGCAGGAGAATGGCAAGAAGGTGGCTTTCGCTCACTTCAAGTTTATCAACCCGCTGCCTAAGAATACGGCTGAGGTTCTTTCTAAGTATAAGAAAGTGGTGGTGGCTGAGCAAAATAACGGACAGTTCGCTAACTATTTACGTGGAAAGGTACCCGGATTTAACCCGTATCGCTTCAATCGTGTAAAGGGACAACCTTTTGTCGTTGCGAGATTAGTTGAGGAATTCACTAAAATATTGGAGGCTTAAAAGATGACAACAGAAGAAACTAAATTTCAACCGAAAGATTATAAAAGCGACCAGTACGTACGTTGGTGCCCGGGTTGTGGCGACCATGCGGTACTGAATTGCCTGCATAAGGCTATGGCCGAGGTAGGAGTGGCTCCTCACAATATGGCAGTTATCTCAGGTATCGGCTGTTCTTCCCGCTTACCTTATTATATGAATACGTATGGCTTCCATACGATCCATGGTCGTGGAGCGGCTATCGCTACCGGCGTAAAGACGGCTCGCCCGGACTTGAGCGTATGGTTGATTACGGGTGATGGCGACTGCTTGGCTATCGGCGGTAATCATTTTATCCACGCTGTCCGTCGTAATATCGATTTGAATATCGTTCTTTTCAACAATAAGATCTATGGTTTGACGAAGGGGCAGTATTCCCCGACATCCGACCGTGGTTTCGTATCCAAGAGCTCTCCGTATGGAACGGTGGAAGATCCGTTTGTGCCGGCTGAGTTGGCATTGGGTGCCCGTGGTAATTTCTTCGCCCGCTCGATCGATGTGGATTTGAAGAATACGACCGAGGTATTGACGGCTTCCGCTCGTCATAAAGGCGCTTCCGTTACGGAAGTGTTGGTAAACTGCGTGATCTTTAATGATGGTATCCATAAGGGGATCGTTGATAAGGCATACCGTGCGGATCGTACGATTTTCCTTCGCCATGGCGAGAAAATGGTTTACGGCGCTAACATGGATAAAGGCCTTGTGCTAGACGGCCTAAAACTGAAATCCGTAACGATCGGACAAGATGGTTATACGATGGATGACGTATTGGTACACGACGCCCATGAGAAGGATAACACCTTGCATATGATGCTTGCCATGATGAGCGGTGATATGCCAATCGCATTAGGCGTAATACGAGATGTGGAGGGACCGACCTATGATGAGGCTGTCCACCAGCAAATCGAGGAGGTACAAGCGAAGAATCCTACACGTAAATTACACGACCTTTTGATGAAAGGTGAGATTTGGGAGGTAAAGTAATATATTTCTGATCGGATATAAGAGAAGGCGCAAGATATTTATCCTGCGCCTTTCTTATATTTATACGCTGGATTTGTTTGTGTGGAAAAAAGTATATATCTTTGTTTCAGTCACAATAAAAGCGAATACCTATGATGACGACTTCGGAAATAGTTGAGATGCTAGCTAAAAGTATATGATTTGTAAACTCCATATTACAAATAGACTAAGGGTTTTGTTAATTGCATGGAAAAGAGTAATTATTACTGAAAAATTTCCTTAATAAGCTGTGTACGATAAAAAAAAATATTACTTTTGTACCGCGGTTAACAAGGTGGAGTCGCAGCAAGCTCCAAAAGGTCGGAAAGCCTCACCGTATCGAACTAGAGTAGAGAGAAAAGTTATATAAAGTCAATCATTTAAATTAAATTCAAGATGGCTAATTTAGATTTAAGCAAGTACGGAATTGTTGATGTGAAAGAAATCGTTCACAATCCGTCTTATGATGTTCTGTTCGCAGAAGAAACTAAACCGAGTTTGGAAGGCTTCGAGAAAGGCCAGGTAACTGAGCTAGGTGCTGTAAACGTGATGACTGGTATTTATACAGGTCGTTCTCCTAAAGATAAATTTTTCGTAAAGAATGAAGCCAGCGAAGATTCTGTATGGTGGACTTCTGATGAATATAAGAATGATAACAAGCCTTGTTCTGAGGCTGCTTGGGCAGACTTGAAGGCTAAAGCCGTAAAAGAATTGTCTGGCAAACGTTTGTTCGTTGTCGATACATTCTGTGGCGCTAACGAGGCTACTCGTTTGAAAGTACGTTTCATCATGGAGGTTGCTTGGCAAGCTCACTTCGTAACTAATATGTTCATCCGTCCGACAGCTGAGGAATTGGCTAACTACGGCGAACCTGATTTCGTTTCTTTCAACGCTGCTAAGGCTAAAGTTGACAACTACAAAGAATTAGGCTTGAACTCTGAGACCGCTACTGTTTTCAACTTGAAGACTAAAGAGCAAGTTATCTTGAATACTTGGTACGGTGGTGAGATGAAGAAGGGTATCTTCTCTATCATGAACTACTTGAACCCGTTGCGTGGTATCGCTTCTATGCACTGCTCCGCTAACACGGATAAAGAGGGCAAGAGCTCAGCTATCTTCTTCGGTTTGTCTGGTACTGGTAAGACTACTTTGTCTACGGACCCGAAACGTTTGTTGATCGGTGACGATGAGCACGGATGGGATAACGAAGGTGTATTCAACTACGAGGGTGGTTGCTACGCTAAGGTTATCAACTTGGATAAAGAGAGCGAGCCGGATATCTACAACGCTATCAAACGTGACGCTCTTCTTGAGAACGTAACAGTTGCCGCTGATGGTAAGATCGATTTCGCTGATAAGTCAGTTACAGAGAACACTCGTGTTTCTTATCCGATCTATCACATCGAGAACATCGTTAAGCCGGTTTCTAAAGGCCCGCACGCAAAACAAGTTATCTTCTTGTCTGCTGACGCATTCGGTGTATTGCCTCCAGTATCTATCTTGACTCCGGAGCAAACTCAATACTACTTCTTGTCTGGATTTACCGCTAAATTAGCAGGTACAGAGCGTGGTATCACGGAACCGACTCCTACATTCTCCGCTTGTTTCGGTGCTGCTTTCTTGTCATTGCACCCGACAAAATACGGCGAAGAGTTGGTTAAGAAGATGGAAATGACTGGCGCTAAGGCTTACTTGGTGAACACAGGTTGGAACGGTAGCGGCAAACGTATCTCTATCAAAGATACAAGAGGTATCATCGACGCTATCCTTGATGGTTCTATCAACGAGGCTCCGACAAAGAAGATCCCGTATTTCGACTTCGAGGTTCCGACTGCATTACCGGGCGTAGATCCGAAGATCTTAGATCCTCGCGATACCTATGCTGATCCTGCTCAATGGGATGAGAAAGCGAAGGATTTGGCTGCTCGCTTCCAGAAGAACTTCGCTAAGTTCACGGGCAACGAAGCTGGTAAGGCATTGGTTGCTGCTGGTCCTCAGTTATAATTGCTTAAAAAACCTTGATCAAAAAAGGTCAAGGTTTAAAAATATCTTTATAAAAAAGCGTGGAATTACTAATTCTGCGCTTTTTTTATGATAACTGCGTTAATTTTATTATAAATGTGAAGTAGTTTTAAAAAATATTCCTACCTTTAGATCGGATTATCTGTTATAAGAAGAGCTTAAAAAGGAGTAATGATAAAAAAACTGGCACTTATTATTGGCTTTATAATTTGTTTGTCATCTTGTGGCAAGGATTATGTCTATCGGATTGAAGGGGAACTTTCTAATCTGGAAGATCAAACCGTATATGCTGTATTTGAGAAGGATAATTATAAAGTGGTTGATACAGTGGCTTGTACGAAACCCGGGCAGTTCCAGATCGATCAACATGAAGCGGGTTTCCATTGTGTGACTATCTTCTTTGCGGATAAAGAGCATTGGGTTACGGCTTATCTGGAACCGGGAGAAACCGTGAAAATCACGGGCGACGCTAACTCTCCATTGCTATTGCAGGTAAAGGGGGGACGGACAAATGATAAGTTGACCGCTTTTAAGAAAAAAATCGCTCCTTTATTGACGGAATTGACAAATTTATCAAATTCTTTAAATAGCAAGGATTTGAACGATACGATCGAGGAGACGGATATCGCCGCTCGTTTGGCGAATGTTAATATGCAATTGAGCGAGGAAGCGATCCGGTACGTGAAAGAGAACCCGAATGAAGAGGCATCCGTTGTCTTGATTCAATCTTTTTTCTCAGATCCCGATGATACTCGTAAAATTGATGAGTTGTTGGCGTTATTGAATCCAAGGTTGAAAGACTTTTATCTGGTGAAGGAGCTGGAGCAATATAGCGCCCGTGCGAAACGTACGGCTTTGGGTGCGGAAGCCCCAGATTTCTCCGTAAGGAATATTTATGGGAATACGGTAAGTTTGGACTCTTTCCCGCAGAAATATTTATTGCTGACGTTTACCGCTCCTTGGTGTGATATGTGCCAGACAGAGGATCTATATCTGGATAAGGTAGCGATGAAATATCCGAAAGATCAGTTGGATATTCTTTTGGTTAGCTTGGACGATAATCCGGATAATGTCCGGGATGTACTGAAGAAGGATAGTATAGCGTGGAATCTGGTAACAGATTCGGCCGGACAAGCGGCTATGTTGATAGATCTGTATAACGTAAGCGTATTGCCACGCTGTTTCTTGATAGATGAGGATCATAAGATCTTGATGAAAACAGAGAATGGAATCGAGATCAAGCAAACACTGGAGAACTTGTTCGAAGACTGAGCGATTGAAAACAGGAGGTTCCGGTTTTAATTTGTAATTAGTAACTCAAAATTCTTAACTATGTTAGTAAAATCTTATGCCGCTGCCGTGCAGGGGATTTCCGCTACGGTCGTTACCGTAGAAGTGAACTGTTCCAAAGGTATCCAATTCTTTTTAGTCGGTCTTCCGGACGTGGCCGTTCGTGAGAGCCATGAACGCATTATCTCGGCTCTTCAAGTATGTGGTTATAAATTCCCCCGCAATCGTATCGTTATTAATATGGCCCCCGCAGATATCCGTAAGGAAGGGTCCTCTTATGATCTGCCTTTGGCGATCGGTATTCTGGCGGCGGCAGAGCAGATAGATTCATCCAACTTATCCAAATTCGTATTGATGGGCGAACTTTCTATGGATGGGAGCCTCCAACCGATAAAAGGGGCATTGCCTATCGCTATCAAGGCTAGGGAAGAAGGCTTTAAGGGCTTTATCTTACCCAAGCAAAACGCTTGTGAGGCTGCGGTGGTGAACGATCTGGAAGTGTATGGAGCTTCGAATATCAAAGAGGTGCTGGAGTTTATGGAGGGTAAACCTACATTGCGGCCTACGGTTATTGATACCCGTAAGGAGTTTTACGACCGCCAGCAATTGTTTGATTGCGATTTCTCCGATGTCCGGGGACAAGAGAACGTGAAGCGTGCGATGGAGGTGGCCGCCGCCGGCGGACATAATCTGATCATGGTAGGTCCTCCCGGAAGTGGCAAGTCCATGTTGGCGAAACGTCTCCCTACGGTCTTGCCTCCCTTTACCTTGCGTGAGTCCTTGGAAACAACTAAAATCCATTCCGTAGCCGGTAAGATAGGAGGTGGCGCCTCCTTGATGGTACAACGTCCTTTTCGCTCTCCCCATCATACGATCTCTAATGTCGCCATGGTAGGAGGGGGCACTTTCCCGCAGCCGGGAGAGATCAGCTTGGCTCACAATGGTGTCCTTTTTTTGGATGAATTGACACGAAAATACTTTCACAGTTAGAACTTATTGATACTCAGTAGATTTAGTATAATGTTAAAAATCCTTATTTTTGATTTTTGAAAACCTAAAACCGTGAAAAGTTCAGGGGGGTGTGGTTAGAAGGCTTGTACCCCTAAAATTTTACCCCATACCCCTATAAAGCCTAGAATCCCCTCCCAAGCTATCTAGGCACTATATATCATTACTATCTTCTCTTCTATGTGTCGGCTCTACCTCTAAGGCTAGAGAAGGCATCACCATAGGCATCTATAAGCAGAGCAGAATCTAGATAGTGTGGTACATAAATAAAAAAGAAGAGCAGGAGCTGTGATTACTCCTACTCTCCCACGCTGTAGAGCTAGTGAGATTACTCACCGAGAGCTGCTAAAGCTGCTTTAAGTGCTTCCTTATCCACACCTGCCAGAAGCTCCATCTGGCTAGCTTTCTTCAGAGCCTTGCAGTTCTGAATCCATTGTGTATAGATAGCTATACGACCATCACACCACGATACCAAGTCAGACGCCGTAGCACCTTCCTTGAACCACATACCGTACTGCTGTGCCATCTTAGCACGGTTAGACACTTCGTGAGCAGCCTCTACTGCTGCACCATTCATTACATTCTCTTCCATTTCTTTCTGAGTTTTTAGTTGATTCGGCAATATTGCCGAGTAGTCAGCTTCTCATCAAATCAACCTAGTAATGAAGGATAGTGCAAAGGTACAAAGAAAATCCCACACCAGCAATAGCTAATGTGAGATTCCTTCACTTATAGTATCTCTATCTCAATAGATTCACCTCTCTTATAGGCTGCATCTAACAGCTTATATAGCTTCTCAAAGTAATACTAACTGCTAGTTACACCACCTACTACTGTATTCTTACCTACTATAATACATCCTGCACTACTATCAGCATTAGAGCCTTTATGTATTAAGATACCATCAAATCCCTTTACATTGAGTAATCTAGGCATCCTTCCATTACAGAAGCTCTTATAATATGGCTTCTAGCTAAACTTAGGACTGATAACACCCATAGCTATCTTATAAGTACCAAGTGGAATAGCAGTCTTAGCATATACCTTAGTAGCCTTAATCTTATCTAGAGAATCCTTATCAGTTAATCCTCTATCCTTATCTTCTACAGTATCACAGAAGTAAACCCCATCTATATAGAGCTTCCCTATACTGTATGTGGCTTTCTTATACTTCCGATTCAGAGTTAGCTTCATCACTTCCTCCATTAATTGCTTTCTGTATTATCTTCTCTATCTTCTCTGTTGCACTACTAGAAAACTCTCCAATTTTGGACTTAAAGTAGATGCTTACCCCAAATATACCACCAGCAGTAATAAAGCACTATGCAATAAAGATAAGTGTGCCAGTAGCAATATTAAAGGCATTAAGGAAAAAGGATAAGAAGGCGATAATCACACCAGCAGCAATAAGCACAATAGCCATAGCATACTGAATCTTATCCTTAATACATAGGTCTTTCCATTTGTAATCCTTAATCATTTTGGTAATAAATTGTTAAATAAATACTTAGTTCAACTTAAAGAGATAACCGATTACAGTAATGTTAATGGCTCTGATACCTCCACCATCACCACCCCAATAATCATTACCCCAACTATCATTATCTGCATTTCTCTAGTGAAATTCCCTAATCTTAAACTTCTTATCTTCATAATAGGCTTCAAACCAGTGTGCGCCATCACTTCTACCATTTATAGACACACTAGAGCTGTGAGTAGTTTTAGTGGCTGTATCATTATTAGCAGTATCACCACTCATTTCCTAGGTAACGTGAATAGCATTAATGTAAACAGAAGTATTATCGGCAAAAGTAGGAGTTACATACAGAGTACCGCCATCAGCAGTAATAGCCAAGTCTGTAATAAGCTCCGATTTACACCCCTCAAAGGTAAATAATCCAGTGGCACTAGCATAGCTATATTTCCTAATCTTTCCGGCTAGTAATACTACTGGATGCTGATAATTGCCATACTTGCACACTTTCAGCTCTTCCTATATAGATTTAAGGGTATTGGTAATCTCAGTTAAATCAATCCCTTCAATATCTCCACTGATATTACTTACTTGATTCTTTAACTTCTCAATCTCATCAGCATTAGCCTATATATTGGTAGTATTGTTTGTAATGGCTGTAGTGTTGTTATTGACTTTAGAAGTAAGATTAGTTATGTTGGTTTCAGCGGTGCTTACTCTGCCTTTAAGAGCGTCTATTTCCGTCTTATTAGATGCTATGTTAGTGGAGTTATTTGTAATCCTAGTATCATAGCCTTTAAGAAGCTCTACTATATCAGTCTTAGCTTTAGTAGTAGGGTGTGGAATGTATAGATGCTGTTTGGCGTAAATATCATTAGCTTCAACCTCATTAGAAGTAATCTTTAGCTCAACAGTTAGATTACCTCCACCAGTTTCCTCAGCTATATCATCACCATCACTTCCATCTTCATCATCATAAGTAGGCGGAACAATAGCCTAGATAGTAACATTACCATTTACTACCATAGAGCCATCAACATCTTCACCTTCATCCTGCTATCCCCAAATAGTTCTGTTTAGTTCTATGCTAGAAGATTCAGAGCTTCCACCCCTTGAACCACCACCGCTACTACTATTTTTACTTGTAATTCCTTTGCTATATTTAATTAGTTTCATTGGTAATCATTAGTTTTTTCTATTAATTGAGCAGTAACCTAATTGTTTTTGTAATCTATCTCCAGTGTATCTACAATAAAGTATTTACCGCTTAATGTCTTATCTGTTAATAAAGTCCACGGCTTAATACCTAGATTGTTCTTTAGATTACATTCAAATATAATTCGGGGTTGCTGATACTATGATACATTTCTAACTACAAAATGCTCTTCCTGCCTTAGTGTCATTCTGGTAGCTTGATTATAGGTAGTATCTAGATAAATAGAAGTAGAGCCATTAAGATAATCTACAGTAGAATAAGAAGGGGTTTTGTTATCGTATGTGCAAACCTTAAACTTGATTTCATCCATAGGATAAACACTATTGTAGCCAGTTACATCATTCGTATATACTGTATCTGCATCAGCAGCTTCATCATTAAGAGCATCATCAGAATAGCCTAACTTAATATCAAAGTCAGAATATAACATTACAAAAGGTGGATAACCGCTATAGCTGTTTTTCTTATCTTTTGCATTATTCCTTTCATACTTTCCTTTAGTATCTCTATTAGCAAATACAGTTAGCTCTATAGTTCCTTCTAGGTTTTGTGTTGAAGGTATTGTGAAATAATACCCCTCATCATCTACACCCCATAAAGCTCCACAATTATTATAAATCTGCTAATCCTTATCTAGCCAATTACCTACTTTTACATCTTTTGTAGGGTCGCCATAGAATAACTTAAAATTAGCAGGATAATCAACCCATTGCCCTTTATCGGTGTAACTGCCTTCACATTTCCAATACTTATTACCCCATTTCAATCTAGCCCACACATAGCCTTCATTCTTATAAACTGAAGTTCCGTCTGTGTCTTTATGTATATAAGTCTTTCCGTCAAGTGGAAATATACCAGTATAGTTATTATGCCTTCTTATCTTTCCACTAAGAACTATATAAGCACCATCACCACCGAAAACAGTAGGAACATTCTTAGTAATAGTAAAGTATGGATAATTTGTAGTGTTATCGTGTCCTATGTGATAATCATTGTTTAGATTAACTCCTATGATATAGTTAGATAATTTCTTAGTTCCAACATTACCCATATTACAGAGCCTACCAAATAACTCTAATTTCTTTTGTTGGCTAAAGGTGTTCCAATCTCCACCCCAGCTAGCTCTCCATTCATTATATTCTCCTTCACTGTAACATTTAGTAAAATATCCAGCAACGTGTGCCCCAAAATACTAACTTAACTGTGAATATTTTTCGGGGTTAAATGTGTCATTACTAACTACTGTGTGGCTAGCATTATTAGAATAGCGTTTTACATTGATTAAGGGATTATTATAGAACTTAGCAATAACTAAGTAATATCTATAATCACCTCTGTTATTTGCTCCACCACTTAATCTAGCTTCTGGTGTAACTCGCTTAATCATTACTAATATAGGCTCTAGCTCATTATTGGCATTTTTAACCATTGCTTGTAAACTCTCTCTATATTGGCTAGTGTCTGTAAGAATATCAGAAGTAGAAGTGATATTACTGTAATTCCTTTGTTTGTCAAGTCCATCAAATAGAGAATCAATATCACTAAATTCATCAATAACTACACACTGATTAAATAGCTCTGATAGTGTAACACTTGAACCATTTTCAGCGTATGAATTGCCGTCAATATGATAAGAGTGTGATATTTCTACATTAGTAGGAGCTGATATAGTAGAGCCAGTAATATCATACCTATAATAGCTCTTTCTACCAGTTCTAATAGCATCATAGTCTAGTATATATACATCTTCTCCTTGTGCCGTTATTGTATATCCCATATACTACATTAATTCAAATAGGGTATCATAGCAGTCCCAAGCTACATCATCATCCGGCTAGTTCTCATAATCCTTACTATCAAAAAAATTCTCTTCAGATACACGGATTTTAGATAGTATATTTGTTGTGTCAGCAGCAGTAAGCCTTATATTGTCAGTAATATAGAGATAATGGTAGCACTGACATCTTTTTAGTATCTTGAATATGATATTTAAGAAAGTTTCTAAGCTCTTATTATTAGTTCTAAACGGTACACCTTTTAATGAAGCTATACCATCTACAGCTTCTATTTCCATTACTTCCCTCTCTTCATCCCAATCCTATGTATAAGCACACGGTGTTACATATCCTACCCACTCTACTTTGTTGGTGGATTCATCTATTAATTTAATCTTAGTTCCTTGTGCATTAGCACTATATATATCATACTTCAAATTAGGAGTTATCATTTCTATAGTGGCTCCAGTAGTTTTAATAGGAGCGTAGATAGTTTTCCCATCTGAATCCATAGAAGTTACAAAGGGATTACCACCTAAAGTAAATACTTCTGTATTATTTCCCTTTTCAGTGGTAATCTCAACTTTATAACTAACTCCGTTCAATGAAGTAAATTCACTTGTATATTTAGACATATCAACGGATTTTTATAGGTTATTTTAATCTACTCTGTTTCTTATCGTAGTTATTCAAGCATCCTTTAAGAGTAGAGCCACTAATCTTAAACTCTACATTTCTCATACCTCCTACAGCACCTCCACCATTAAGAGCATTAAACAGATTGCTCTGCTGCATAGGATTCAATATCATTTCTCCAGCGTTTACTCTAGCTAGCATCTTATCACCGTGAAAAGAGCCACCGCTAATAATACCACCATCAGCAAAGCTACCAGCAAAGGAAGCAAATAGAGCTGTAATAGTGGCTATGATAGATGCTATAGCTGCAATATTAGCAGGGAATGGTAGAGCAGCAGCAGAAGCAGTACCAGAAGCTAGAGCTTCACCCTATTTAGCACCAATAAGAGCAACTATCTAAGGGATTATCTGAGCTACAGCCTAAGCGGTCTATCCTGCCAGTTCTAGCATCTTTCCGGCTGTGCCACCAATAGCACCACCTAAAGAGCTGAAGGCACTCCCAACAGAATCAGTAACAGAAGATATATTATCCATCTTTTCCTAATAGGCTTCAGCAGCTTCAGCAGCTAATTCAAATTGGCTCTTTACAGTTTCACCATCTATCTTAATCTAGATTTCGTGTTGCTGTTGTGTCAATTCGGCTATATCCTTAGATAACTGTTTCCATTCATCAGAGCCTACCACTTCCAATTTAAGAGCAGCCTATTTATCAGATATTTGCTTTTGCACATAGGCTATAGAACCTTCCTTTGCTTCCGGCTTAACTTGCTTAGGCTCTTCTTTCTTTTCTACAAGTAATCCGTTTCTGATTTTGAGCTGTTTAATCTGTTCCTCTAGAGCTGCCTTCTCTGCATTGATTTCGGCTAGCCTAGCATCAGATACTACAGTATTTTTAAGCTCATCATCTAGCTTTCTGTAAGCCTATTCTAAAGCTGCTATACTTCCTACTTCTGGTGGAGTTTGAGTAGTTCTAGTAGTGTTGGTAGTTCCTCTTCCTCCACCTCTTCTACTTCCTCCAACTGAAGGAGTGCTAGTAGAAGTATGTGTATTAGTAGGTAGCTCTGTAGTAGCTGTAGAAGTAGATTTAACTGTTCCAGCCTTCATAGGAGCAGGAACGGAAGTAGATTTACCTTCCAATCCTAACCACTGTAAAAAGTCATTCCAGAGCTTCTTAACCTTACCTATAATCTCAACAGCCTTATTATAAATAGTAGTCCAAGCATTAGCAATATTCTAAACAAAAGCGTTATCAGTCAAAGTACCTTTAAGCTGATTCCACTTATTCTAGATACCATTAGCCACATTAGTAGCAACATCCTTTATAGCGTTAAATGCTTTAGCTGCTACAGCCACTACTATCTGTAATACTGTTCCGATTCCTTTTATAATATCAGATAACATTTGAATCTGAATCTTACTGATATTACAGTTATCAGTAACATCAGAACCAAATAAATCAAAGGTGCTTATAACATCAGAGATTACATTTATAATATCATTCAGTAATCCCATAATATCCATTACTCCATCTGCTATACCCTATAATACTCCAGATTGTCCTAGAGTGATTAATAGAGCATCCCAAGCAGATTTAAGCCTAGTAACAGCACCCTCAAAGTTATCATTATTGATAGTCATTTGCTCATAGGCTGTATTAGTTCCGGCTAGTGATTGTGTGTAACCGTCAAATGTGCTTCTACCTTCTATAAGAGATTTAAGCATAGTTACATTAGATTCACCAACCATCTTAGCTATCTCTGCATCCGATAACTAAGCAGCAGCCAGATTCTCTAGAGCTTGTGACATACCCACAACAGAAGGCTTAAAGTCATTGCTAGCCTTCATAGATAATTGAAGTAGTGTCGATGCTAACTGTGAGCCAGCCACATCAGCAGAGCTAAATTTAGGTGCTACTGTTTCAATAGCAGCAGATAGTTCCACATAGTTCATTCCTGCCGATTTAGCAGCAGTACCAGCCTTCTCAAAAGCTGTATTTAAGTAGGCTACATCTGCTGAACCTTGCTAAGATGATGCTGCCAATACATTGATAATATTGGATGCTTCTGAAGCCGATACACCCATTTGATTCATTACAGTAGTAATACCCTTAGCAGCATCCACTACTTCTATCTGAGCAGCTTCCGCTAATACGTTTGCAGCCTTAGTAACTTCCATCAGAGCATCTTTATCAGATAGGAGTTCTGGAGCTTGTGAACCAATCAGCTTCATAGCATCAACAATATCACTAGCACTACTCTTAAACTCCTTACTCATTTCAATAGCTCCCTTAGATATATCCTGCATAGCTTCATCACTTAATCCGGTCAGTGATTGTAAGCTGTCTAAGTGTGTTTCAAATTCAGCAGCAGCCTTACCAGCTTGTACCATTACAACACCAACAGCAGCCACAGCAGCAGTAGCAGCTCCAGCAGGGGTAGCTATAGCACCCAAAGAGCTAGCAATACCACCGAAGCCACTTCTAGAAGCCACTTCATTAGCAATATTTCTAAGGTTGCCTAATCTACCGTTCATCTAGCCACTAGCACTATCCACCCTTCTAGTAGCTTGATTCACCTAATCTAGAGCTTGCTGATACCGTTGTGCTGCTTGTGCCATCCTCTAGAAGAGTTCACTAGAAGTATCACCAGTAACAGCCAACTGTTCCATAGCTCTTTTAACATCCTTCAGCTTCTTATTAAGTGGTGCTGAAGATTGCTCTATTCGGTTAAATCGCTGTTGTATTGCGTCTAATCGGTTAGCACTTCCACCTAGTTCATTAATGCTTCTTTGTGCATTTCTAATAGTACCAGATAGATTATCCTAACCCTAGAGCCTTACTATATAATCGTTTGCCATATTATTCTGTTATTAAGTTTTCGTATTGTTTAGCCTTCTCCCTCAGTCTAGCCACATCTTCATTAGATATAGCAGTATCAGCATCTTCTTTTTCCCATTGAAATTTAAGTATATCAGTTAGCTTTAACCTTTTAGTGCTGTTGGTCTAGGCTATCATATAGGCTATTAATCTGGACTGTTCCCAACTATCTTTATAAGATAAATACTCATATTCCATAACAGCCTTTACTTCATAAAGCTCCATCTTATCTAATACATACTCTGGTGGATAGTGAAGCCTTAGTGTAAGTATAGCGTATAATTCAGATACACTTAACTTTTTTTTTCACCGTTCTCTTCTGTTACCTCATTAAACAGCTCACTTCTTTTAGTAGAATCTACTATTACCTAGTTGAGCTGTGTAATAAGAGTAGCATCATTATCCAGAGCATCTATAAATTCATCCCATTCTAGAGTAGTATCTGGATTGTTCGCTAGTATCATACTATAAAAGAATAAGCAGTTATCTTGTGTGTTACAGATTTCAAACGGCTTACCAGTTATACGTTCAAATATGAATAATGCTCTGATAGTATATTTCAGCTTATACTCTTTGTTGTTAATCGTAATTGTCATAATAATTAGTATTAAAAAGTAAATCCCTCTATACCCTCTAAACAAAGGTATAAAGGGATATACTTATATTTCAGTTAATTCCTTTGTGTAACAAAAAATTTTTTAGACTATGTTCTAGGCTATTATTTTACAAATTCTGTTACACGGTCTTATCTTCATCTAAAGTCATTTCTGATTCCGGCTGTTCACCTTCATCAGCAGGAAGTTCAATCATCTTAGACTTTAATTTTTTTTTACGGGTTTCAGCTCTCCTACTCCAGTAAAATCTACTTTAAGAGTAGCGTTTTCACCGTTAGGAGCGTTCTTTTCTAGATTGGTAATAATCATCTAGCCAGTGTAACCATCATTGCCTTTAGCAGTCCATCCAGTAGTAGGAGCAGCACCTAACTTACCTTCCTCAAAATTAGCTGAATCTCCTTCAAGTGCAAATACACCAGTAATAGGCTTTCTAGCTCTCATATACTCAAAGAGTTCATCAAATCCGATTCCAGCCATAGGGTCGCCAATAAGATTCTCACTAGAGCAGCTCCAGCTCAACATTCCTACTTCTGAAGTCTGCCAAAGTCCACCACTATCTTTAGTAGATGTTTCCTTAGTATCAGCAGAGATACTAAGAGTGTGGTTAGTAGCGTATGCGATAGACTTTCCACCCACGAAAAGCATTAAATCACCACCTTTTGTAATCATAGTATTTCAATATTAAATGTAAGTTTTTGTATAAAAGCATCTTCTATATAATCCTCTTCAGCATTAACCAGCTTAATCTCTGATATGCTGATACCTTCGTACATCCCTCTAGTATGCTCCATTCTACCTAATACTTGTTTAGCTATCTGTAGAGCTTCTTGATAACTAGAACCTGCTACTATTACTTCCACAGTAGCTAGCTCCTAGTAATTGAATCGGTCTTTAGTATTAGCGTGTGTAAGTCCGCTTCTCCGATATACAATAAATGGATAAGAAGCACCCTAATCAGCAACTAAAGGATATACTTTTGTAGTGCCATCCAGCACTTTATATATTGCTTTACCTATTTCTAATCCGTTCATTAGTTAATATGGTTTAATGATTCTGTTATTGAACTATTTATAGTTTCACCTATATCCTGCTATCTAGCTTCTCTAAAGAAGTATAAGGGTCTAATGCTACCTCTGTTAGCTCCACCCCTTCTAAGCCTTCTTTGTGCTGTTCCTTTTTCAAAGAACTTTAGCCTAAAATCTCCTAAGATACTTACAGATACTTCACAGTAATCCTTATCCGCTTTCATTCTCACTCCGCTTACCATAGTCTTACCGTTCCATCTGTTAGGAGTTGAAGCACCAGCACCTAATTTAGCTCTAAGACTTCTTTTAGTTTGGCTAGTTAGTTTCTATCCACCCTTCTTTAGAGCAGTAAACAGAATCTATTTTGTAGAGTCAGAATCCAAAGCATTAAAGAGATTTTGTACCTAAGTATCATCCACAGTTACATTACTCATTTATCAGCTCCGCCTTAATGGTTAAAGATTGAAGTGCCTTATTTTCCTCTAGGGATAATATGCGATACTTTTTATTCTTCCAGATAATCCTCATTCGTTCATCTATCTGGTGATAAATTCTCACTGTAAATACCACTTCATAAGCAAAGATTATTTCATTATTCTCATTAAGCCTATTACCACTTGTATAGGTAACTTGTGCTTTTGTCTTTCCTATGAAGGTTTCCCATCGGGTATAAGAAGCTCCAAACTCATCAATAGTAGTAACTGGCTTTTCTACTTTAATTACTTCTGTTAATCGTCCGGCTCTCATATTACGGTATATAATAGTGTTTGTAAGTAGCTAGTAAAAATTCTAAGGTATAAGGGATTTTAGTAGCTGAGGTAAAACTGACTGGCTCTCTATTAGCATATAGATTACCAATCATTAGCAGGATAGCGTGATATACAGATTGAGGTAAAACACCATCCTTTAACAATGAAGCTAAAGGTATGTTCAAATTTGATTCTACAGCATCTTCAGCTACTTGAATAAGAGATATGATATATTCATCATCATCCTTAAAATCCTAGTCTATTTGAAGATGCTTCTTAGCTTTACTTAATGTAACATACATAGCTTATAAAGTTTAGAAGCAGAAGTAGAGTAGGCATTAAAGCCTACTCCATTTCTACAGATTATAACACTAATTATTACTCAACTACTCCAGCAACAAAAGCCTCAGAGCGTCTAGGTTTAGCATCAAAATAAGCATTAATTACAAGTCTAACCTTACCATTAGCAGCTTGTGTATAAGGGTCAACAGTTAAATCAATAGCTCCCCACTGAGCAATTACATAATCAGAGAAGTTACCAAGTACAACACCCTTAGCAGCAGAAGTACAAAGTACCTTGATACCGTTAACTTCTCCATCCTCCATTACAAAGCCACTATCACCCTTAGCAGCCTTGCGAAGAGCAGCCTTAGCTTTAGGAGATACAATGTAGCAGTATTCACCCATTACATTAGCTTCATCAAGCTCAGATTCCATATCTACAGTACCAGCATAAGTAAGCACAGCAGCATCAGCACCGTTAAACATACCAGCAGGGACTTTATTAGAACCAGCTTCATCACCAAGTATAGTAGCTTCAAGTTTATTGCTGATAGCCTTTACAATATCATTTCTAAGCATAGCTTCAGCACTTACAGAATCCTGAAGTAAGAACTGTTTGCTAACATCAATGTAAGCAGTAAGGCGTTTAGGCGAAAGTTCAACCTCAGAGAATGTACCAGCTCCATCAGAAGCAGCAGCTACTTCACCTTCCCAAGTTACAGTAGAACCACTATATTTAGGAATAGAGATATTACCTACAAGTCCAGTCATAAAGGTAGCTCCGGCTTGTGCCATTACTAAGTTAGCTCTAAGTGGCTCCAGAATATTCAGCTTATCTTCTGCAACAGCTTCCTAACCAGCAGTAGCTACAGTAGCCTGCACATCAGCACGCTCTTCTACTGGAAGCTGAATCTGTCCGTTAAAAGAAAGTCCAGATTTACGCATTTCAGTTGCACCAGCGTTTACAACCTCTGCACTTCTTTCATCAAGTTGCTTTCCGTTAGCAACATCATTAATAGCTTTAAGTAAAGAAAACTTTTCCATTTTTCTAATTTGTTTATTGTTATTATCAATTTGTATAGTGTTATTAATCTGTCTAAGTTCCTCATCTGCTTTTTCAATCTCTTCAATGAGTTTATTATAGTTAGCAGATTCATCATCTGTTAATTTCCTAGATTCTTTTTCAGCTCCAGATAAAATAGATTCGGCTTGAATCTTTAGCTGTTCTTTGTGGTCGATTAGTTCTAGTGAGTTCATTCCAATTTATTTCTAAGTTCTTTATAATAATTGGCTAGCTCTTCCTTCTCCTGCTGCTTGATTGCGTCTAATCCACGGCTATCAGCTTTAACAGAAGTGGCATCATAAGCAGCTCTATACACTGGAGATACATCAAATAGCTCATTAATGCTATTGATAGTTCTTAGATAAGTGCCATTCTCCATTTTACTCCAGCTATCTTTTCCTACTGTAAAGGCAAAGCTAGAAGTAGAAATATCACCTCTTCTAAGTCCTTCTAACAGTTCATCACCTAGAGCTGTATTAGGTGCTTCAAAAGTGTACTTTAAGCCAATTTCATCTATCTCTAAGGTTAGGCTACCTTCTCCTTTATTGCTTCTAGCTAATACACCTCTATCCTCATTATGATTAAGTAAGCAAAGTACATCCGACTTCTCTACTACACCATCTAAGGAATTAGGGTCTATTCTTTCAATGAAGCCACCTAAATCATTAGAATCACTATTAAATACTATTGCATATCCGCTAACAGTTCTGGATTCCGGCAAAATAGGTGTTATTTCGTTATTACTGTTTCTAATTTCTTTCATCATAGCTTTTTTACTCTTTCTATAAATATTACAGTATTTTGTGATACAAAATCAAATATCCTCTGAAGTCATATCATCCTCATAGGAGCTAGCACTGTATTCAACTCCATCATATAAAGGAGCTAATTGTTTCAGAGATTCCATTTCAGAAGCTATAAAGGCTACTCTTTCAGCTTCCTCAGCATCATCAAATAAGTAGAAATAATCAGTTCCCATAGTGGATAGTAATAACTTCACCATCTACAATATCCTCTATCTGATTGGCTAGATTCTCTGTTACACATACCATTCTCTAGGGTATGGAATTACCGTATTTAGTATATAGCTTTCTATCCTCATTAGTTGAGGTGAAGTAGAAGTAAGTGTAATCCTGCTTAGTAAAGCTATCAGTAGTAACAGTGCTAGTAATATTCTGAGAATCTATATCAGCTCTGCTTACATCAGCTATATAACGCTCATCCATTCTGTTTATAGCTTCTCTAGTAGCCTTATCTACTATCTCATATTCTACTCCATTAATATTAATCTTAGTAATCTCCATAGTATCAGAATTTATATGTTATTTCGGAATTGCATCTAACTAACCAGTTCCCAAATCTAAAGAGCTTGTACTGTTTAGCTCCAGAAGGAAAATCTATAGTTACTAGAGAGTAATCCTCATCCCACCCATTGAAGCACTAGCATCCAGCAGAAAGAGAATAGAGATTTTTGTGAGTAGCCGGAACTAAAAGAAAGAATGTTTTTAGCGGTGTTCCTCCAGTGGATAGCCAGTTATGCCTAATAGAAATTGGAAGGTCAGTATTAGCAAATACCTTATTATTCACTTTATCTTTACTGAGAAGAGCAGTAAGATAGCTGTAGGTAATAGGAGTATCTTTATCAGTTTCATCCATTACTCCAGCAAAAATATTGCCTTCTGCAAAGGCTTCTACTTCCTCTACTTCTGCTGTCTTATTCTCTAGCTCCTTTATACGATTAAGCAGCTCATTAATCAAAGTTTGAGCTTCATTATCCTTAATCTTATAAGTAACACCATTGAAAGTAATTTGAGTAATCTCCATCAGTCCACTTCAATTATATAAAGTCCAGATTTACTTTCAACAGCTTCAACCCTCTTAGTAAGAGCTTCTATTTGCTTCTGAGCTTCTGTATCTTTAATCAGATACTCTTTACCGTTTATATTTACTTTAATTACATTCATTCTATTTCCCTCCAAGTTAAGCAGTTGTTAAGTTCATCTACATCTTTCTTTAATTGTTCAACATCATTAGAAAGAATATCTAACATCTGTTGAGCTTGCTTATCAGTAACAGTGTATTCTTTACCACCTATGATTACTTTTACAATTTTATCCATAATATAGTAGTGTTTTTAAGCGTGCGTAATAGTCCATCCTTTAGAAGTGGCTATATTTATTTGTTCATCTGTAAGTGTATTGTAGGTATCAGCACTAAACTTAATACTTCTACTCTGTGTAACTGTTGCCAATCCATTAATAAAAACCATAGCGGAATCATTAGTAAGTGGACTATTTGATAAATCAATATTAGCCTTAATCCCCTTTATAGTTCCGACTACATTTGTAAGACTTCTACAGCGTAAAAAGGTGTTACTGAATCCGATTGCATTAGATAAATCCCATCCATCTAGATTAAGAGTTTCCAGCTTGTAACAATCGGAAAAGAGAGAATTAAATACTTTAACCTTAGTTACATCCCATCCGCTTAGATTCAGATTTACAAGCTCTATACAGTATTCAAACATATAGCTTAATCCAGTTACTTTAGAAGTGTTCCAGCTTGTTAAGTCAAGTGAAGTTAATGAATAACAGCTATCAAACACACCAGCCATATTAGTAATATTTTCAGTATTAAAAGCCTTTTCATTAATTGAAGTCATAGCTTCACATCTTAAAAACATATTATACATAGTGGTGGCAGTAGATAAATCTGGATAAGCTGTAATCTCTTTAAGCTGTTTGTTGCTAGTAAAAAATGGAGTATCTGTTACAGCCATATTAAACTCTTTAGTATCATCGTTTACTGGAATAGTAACCTAACTGCCAGTAGAACTATTTGAATAATACCAATAATCTACACTACTTGCAGTATCGGTAAACTTTCCTGCTAAGTTGGTCTGTATGTTATTTAATCCCCATACTAGCACATCACCGTTATAAATGGCATTAATAGGGGTGTAAGTTTTATACACCCCCACTAATCCCTTACTAGTTCCGTTCATTACTCTTCAGTTATATAGTAAAACGTCTTATTATCCTTCACTGCAATAGCATCATATTCGGCTTGTGTGCCTACCCAGAAAGTAGGGGTAGCATCTACCTTAGCCTTATCAGCAGCAGTATAATCATTAGTAGATAGTCCTTTACCAGATACCTTATCTACCTTACCGCTTATATCTTGATGCTCTGTAAGATACTTAGCATCAGATTCAGCCTTAGTATATGAATCACCTACATTAGCTTTACCAGATATATCCTAGTGTTCAGTTAAGTAATTGCCTTTAGGTTGATACTTGCCATCTGATTCTGTTTTAGTATATACATTCTTTATACCATCCTTCAAATTATTTACATCAGCTACAGTAGAGCCAAAAGTAGTACCTTCATCACCAGACTAATCATAAAGTACCTAATCTACTCCAGTAGGAGTTAAATAGGTGTCTTCTGCTTCCGTCTTAGTTAGATAATCACTAAGTTGAGTCGATACATCTACACCAGCTACAGCAGCATCTACTTCAGCTTTTGTATATACATCAGCAGCATTAGCCTTAGCTGCTACTTCCTCTTTAGTGGCTACTGTTTCACTCCAAGTATTGAAGCTGTCTATAGGCACTCTAGCTTCTGCAATAGCCTTTAATTGATTACCTAGAGTATCAACCTCTTCTTTAGTATAGGTTTCTTCTTTATCAGCCTTAGTAGCTAACTGAGCATCTACATCAGCAGTCTTAGCATAGGAAGCCATATCAATAGCATCTATCTTATCATCTATAGCACCTACTAGAGTATCTACCTCCGTTTTATTGTAGGTAGATTCTCTAAGTTGTGCTATAAGGTTTTGAGCTTCCTTATCGGTTAAGTTATATTCAATCCCTTTTAGATTGATTTTAGTTATATTTGCCATAAGTCATTAAATATTAATTATAAGAGTTTCATTTTCTACTCTAAATCCTGCTTTAATAGCAGCTACATCAGCACTTACAGTATCAACAGAATCAGATATAGTAGATTCAGCAGCTTTAGCTCTGTCTGCTTCTGCCTTGATAGCATCAGCATTTTCCTTTTCAGCTCTCATAGCTCTAGCAGCTTCATCAGCTACACTATTGGCTACAGTAACATTCAGCTTGCTAATCTCATCATCTGTATAGTGTTTGGCATCCTCTAAGCTATGTGCAATAGAACCAATAACAGTATTATCACCATTGATAATATCAATCTTATCAGAAAGAGCCTTTTCAGCATCCTTAGCACGGCTTACTTCTGTAGTAAGGTCAGTGGCTATCTTATTCTCTGCTGCTGTAGCTCTGGCTACTTCTCCAGTGATAGCTGCATTAAGTTCGGTTTCCTTAGCTGTAGCTCTATTGGCTTCAGCAGTTACGGCATCACTTACAGTAGAGAGTGAATCAGAAAGATTCTTTTCTGCTTGTTTGGCTCTGTTTACTTCATCAGTAACAGTAGTGCTAAGATTACTTACAGAATCGGCTACAGCACCTTCAGCGGATTTAGCTCTAGCTACCTCAGTGGCAATATCAGAGTTAATAGTGGCTACCTTTGTATCTACATCAGATTTAGTATATACATCGGCACTATTAGCTTTTCCTGCTAGTACACCATTGATAGCATCAATAGCATCACCATTACCATTAAGTACATTGGCTATCTCTCCAAGTGTATCTAAGGCTTCTGGAGCAGTACCAATTACATCCTTAATCCTAGAATCCACTTCTGCCTTAGTTGCATAGGTAGCAGCATTAGTATCAGCATCAGTAAGAACCTTATTTTTAAGAGCAGTAAGGTTAGTGGTAATATCAGCTTCTACTGCCTTAGCTCTGGCAATTTCAGAAGTGAGGTTAGAAGCATTGGTATCAGCCTTAGATTCTATTCTAGCTTCCTCTGCTTTTGCCCTGCTGATTTCAGCAGTAACAGCAGCACTTACTTCATTCTCTTTAGCTGTAGCTCTAGCCACTTCATCAGATACAGCGTTAGTAAGCTCTGCATCCTTATCGGTGGAGCGTTTAACTTCATCGGCTACAGTTCCACTAAGAGCAGTAACAGAATCAGCTATTTCATTCTCCTTAGCTGTTGCCCGGCTTACCTCTGCATTGATAGCACTAGTAAGAGCATCAACATCATCAACTCTATCAGCTAGTTCAGCAGCTATCTTATCATCTAGAGCTTTTTCTGCTGCCTTAGCTCTAGTAACCTCTTCAGTAATAGTGGTGTTTAGTTCGGCTTCTTTACCAGTAGCTCTAGTAACCTCTGCATTAATGGCATCAGTAACTTCTGTGTTCTTAGTACCAACTGAATCCTTTAGAGCTTTAAGAGCGTCTGTAATATCCTTCTCAACAGCCTTAGCACGTTCAACTTCAGAAGAGATAGAACCAGTAAGCTCATTATCCTTAGTGGTGCTTCTATTGACTTCATTAGTTATCAGAGTTTCCAGCCTATTCTCTTCAGCTTTAGCTCTGTTTACTTCTATATCAAGTTCCTGCCTATGCTCTCTATCCTTCTCTAAGGAGCGTTCAATTTCATCACCCAGATTCTCTACAAGCTCATTTACTTTACTGTTAATAGCGTTCTCTCTTTCAATGGCTCTATCAGTTTCAGCATTAAGAGAATCTGTAAGCTGTTTTTCAGCAGCCTTAGCTCTGTTAGATTCAGCTTCAATACTATTTCTAGTAGTAGTGATTTCAGCAGTTACCCTATTAATCTCAGTAGTAAGATTAGTGGCTATCTCATTCTCTCTAGTAGTGGCTCTACTGATTTCATTATTAAGAGCAGTATTAAGAGTATTAGTAGCTTCCTCTACTTCCTCAGAAGCTCCTTCTTTATTCTCTTTAATAAGTTTATGAAGTTCTATATCCACTTCATTACTTCTCTTAATCTCATCATTGAGCTTATCCATAATAGCCTTATCACTAGCATCACCAGCTTCTTTATTAGCCTTGATTAGCTTGTGAAATTCTATATCTACCTCATTGCTTCTCTTTATCTCTTCCTCTAACTTATTAGTATATTCATTAGTAATATAGTGATTAATCTACTTATCGCCAAGTTCCCTAGCTATTCTCTCTTCCTCAATCAAATCCTTAATATACTCTAGAGTTTGATAGTTTACAGGGTTAGCAGGAACTTCATTAAAGTTACAGTTACGCCAATAAATATCAGTAACTACCTCTTTTACTTTGTTATACATACAATCAGTATGCTTAAATGCTGAATCGTATTTAGCATAGTCATAAGTATAGCAGAGTACACCAGATTCTAGAGTATTCATAAAGTAATCGGGTATAGCTATTCTATCTACATTCCCCTTAGTTTCAATATCTCTCTTATTAAAAACTAGGTAGTTATTTCTGTTAGCAGTCCATACATACAGCTTAAAGTGTGCTGTATCATTTACCCTTAACTGCTTGCCTTTAATATCCTCTAGGTCTAGGATAAGGATTAAATCACTTCCGCTTTTAATTTCCATTTTAGTTATTCGTTATCAGTTAGTATATCAGTTTGTGTATCAGTTTTCTCTTTAATGGTATTGGTATTTTCCGGCTCACTGGATACAGCTCTTTCTAAAGTCTGAATATTAACCTATACAAAGGTATTATCACCACCTTCTATAGCTTCCATATCCAACTGCTTTCTAATGTCATTAGGACTAACTACACCGATATTAAAGAGCGTCTGATAGTAATTGGCTAGTGATTGCTTATCTGCCCTCAATAGAGTGGCTGTATCAAATCTTACATCTATAGAATCCTTCTCTGAAGGCTTATACAGCTTCCTCTCAAACTCCAGTTCTATCTTCTCTAGAAGTGGTGATAGTGTTTCAGTAAGGAATGATAGGTTAGTGGCTTCAACAGTAGAGTAACTTGATTTAGTTAAATCAAATGCTTTTACTGGAGATACCCCAAAGAACCTACATATATCCACTACATTAAACTGCCTAGTTTCCAATAGTTGAGCATCTGTAGGATTAACTGTAATCGGCTCAAATGATAGATTACCCTCTAATACTGCAACACCATTAGGAGTACCAGTAGCAGGGCTAAAAGCCATCTGCCAACTTCTTTTTAATTCGTTCTTTTGTTGGCTGTTAAGATTAGTGGTAGTTTTTAATATACCAGCTAGATTAGCACCTCCCTTAAAGAATCCGGCGGCGTGTGCTTCTGCATCTGTAGAAAGTCCTAATGTGTTCCTAGCGTGTCTAAGAGTAGATACACCCTCAATTCCATCATAACTAAAATTCTTAATATGAATCATATTACAGCTTTCAACCGTTCCAAGTCCGGCTATACTGTAAGATACAGATTCTTTAAGGCTTTTAGGTCTAATGATAGTAACCAGTTCAGCAGGGATAAAGTGTAATCCAATAGCATCACCCTTATTATCCCTCTCTATATAAGCATATCCATTACCCTTTAATAGAGTAGATACTATCATTACCTTTATAAAGTCAAATCTAGTCATTCTAGGATTAGGCTCTTTATTCAGCAGCTTGTAAGTAGGGTGTGAAGTGAATTTGATTTTATACCCTTGACTATCCATCTTATAAGGCTCTAGTGGAAGCTAGGCTACTGAATCCGATATTACCTCTACACATCTGTAAACAGTAGATAGTAACATAGATTTCTCAGTAGTATAGTTAGTGGCACAATTATAAGAAAGATAATCACCGAAGTAACTTCTTTCCTCTACTTTTGGCTGTTCAGTTCGTTTCTTTCCAAATCCAAACATAAGTAGTTATTATTAGATTATTAATATTTCATTAGAATAGTGTGGCACTAGTAAATACATACCCAAAGCCTATATCATAGCTATCACACCATCTATCTTTTTAGCCTTAATATCTTTATTAGGCTTCACATTGCCGTTATGGTCTGATTTAAGGGTAACATTCTTAAAGCACCATCTATTTATTTCATTGTTATCTATTACTGCTTTACCAGATAAGATTAACCGCTCCATTTCTCTAGTAGGTTTATTGAAGTTACCTAGTGTTTGTGGATATTCCTCTAAGGGTAATCCTAGTTCTGTTGAGTGAATCGCCCACTGAGTAGCATTATACTTATCATATCCGATAGCCTATATATTGACTATCTCACTAGCTTTCATCATATCATTAGTGATATAGTCATAATCGGTAACATTACCCTCTGTAACTTTCAGTAATCCCATCTACTTCCAATACTTGTAAGTTTCTCTATCCGGCTTCTCTTTTAATGCTGATTCTGGTAAATAATAATCCGTCTTAAAGTAGTATATACCATCTTTCTCTACTAAGTAACATACCGCTGTAAGGTCAGAAGTAGCACCTAAGTCAACTCCGATATAGCAGGGGCATCCTCTAAACTCTTCCAGATTGATTTTCTTTGTATTTCTAACTATGTAGGATTCTGGTAGCCAAACAGAAGCACTATCACACCATAGATTAAGTGTTTTAGTTTTCACTCCAACTTCCTCACTAGGATTATTGATAGCACTTTTAACCTATTCTTTTATATATTTCTTAGTAACAGTAACATCCAGATTAGGAGTACATTTTACCCAGTTGTTTTCATCAGTCCAATCATCTTCATCATCTAAAGAGTAGATAGCAATAAACATACTATCATCTTCTTTCAGTCCGTTTAATATTTCAATAGCTGTAGAGCGTAGTTTGTAGCAGGGTAGAGTTTTATCAAATCCGGCTGTAGTGATAGTGCATAAATGCGGATTCTACCTCATACCCATAGAAGATTTAATAACATCCCTTACCTTACTGTTCTTAGCAGAGTGGTATTCATCCACCAATCCAAAGCTAGCGTTAAATCCGTCTAGCTTGCTATCATCAGCAGCAAACACTTTTAACTTACTAGAATTAATATTAAATAGGATGCTATCTCTAAAAGGCTTTAATGCCTTAGCTGAAGGGTCTAGCTGTTTGGCAAAGTTGGAGCAAAAATTAAAGGCTATACTAGCCTAATCTTTACTATTGGCTGCTAAATCCACTTCAGCACCATCTTCACCATCAGCTATCAGAAAGTACATACATAAAGCAGCAGCTAAGGCTGTTTTACCATTCTTTCTACTAACTTCTATGTAAGAACTTGTAAAGCGTCTATCTCCATCTTTCCAATAGAATCCGATTATATTAGCCACTATAAACTGTTGCCACGGCTCTAGAATAAATGGCTATCCGCTACTCTTTCCTGCAAAGTGTTTCAGAATCCCTATAAAGGATATGGCATTATCCACAGCATCCTCTCTAAATTCTAAATCCTCTCTTTCTAAGTCAGATAGAAAACGCTTACAAGCTAGCTTTATATTCTCACAACATACTACCTTACCTTCTACCACATCTACAGCATACTTATAGTATGGCTTATTCATTGTGATATTTACAATAGTATTTCTTATATATAGTTCCCTAGTGTTTATACTTCCAGCTTCCATTAATGTTAGCTGTGATATTGGAAGCCTTACAGCCGATAAATTTAGCTGCTGCTGTGATACTGTCAAAAGAACCAATCACTTCATCAGTTTCCACAGAATACACATCGACGGCTTTTTTAAGCCAGTCCTTACTCTTTCCCTTCTAAATATAAGGCTCTGGATGAATCGGCTTAAATTCAATCTCTGGACTTCTAAAATAGTATTTCTTTTTGCATACTGTCTTAGTTACTCCACTACAGTTATTTCTAATGGTAGATACTGGTATTCCAGTTTTATTACTAGCTTCTAAAGTAGAGTTAAATCTACCTAGAATGGCATCCGTTTTAGCATCATACCAGATAACAGATTTAGCTTTATTGGTATAGGCTCTATCAATCTCCCCATAACGGAAATATATATTACCCCTAATCGGGATTCCCTTATTACTCTTCCTTACAGTATCTCTAGACACATCAAACTCATAAGCAGCTATAGAAGCGGAATCAAATACACCTATCTACTCATTTGTAGTAGCATCATATACTTTAACTTCTATGCTCATACCTCTATAATTTGTAAGCCAGTAGTCAGCTCTTCTACATCATCCTCTTTTATAAAGCTGAATATGTGAGCCAGTACATCAACAGTCCAACCATCACCTAAAACATCAGCAGCTTCTTTATCGGTCAATATATCACAGTAGCCTTTTGGCATAGTCTGTAATCTTTCCCTCTCTGCCTTATTCAGATACCTTACATCATTGAAGATAGGAGAAGAGCAAACAATATCACTAGCAGCCATCCCTCTAAAGTGAGTATCATAGTAATCCTTACACTTCTCATAATGCTCTCTATTTCTAAAGATAAGAGTGGTGAAGGCTTTAGCATAAAATCTATGAAACATCTTTACAGGTGTTTTAAGTGGTCTGCTATCCGATACAAGCAAACACCTAGCCTTTTCTAAAGGGCAATATCCACTATCTAGAATATCATTTACCACTATTCCCTTATCAGTTGGAACTGTAATATTAGGAATATTGGTCCAGTATAATCTAGGTCTATTCTAAGCAGATACTAGATTACTGTTAATGGCTATAGGCTCTACTCCTAAGAGTTCAGATAGTTTAGCCTAATCAGCCTTTTTCATTCTCACATTCTCTAGTAAGAAGTATTTAGGTTTAAGCTCTTTAAGCAGTCTGTAGTATTGATAAAATAGGCTACTCTTTTCTCCTTCTAATCCTGCAACAGTCCGATTAGCTAAAGAGAAGTCCTAACACGGTGAACCTCCTATAAGCAAATCAATCTTAGGAAGAGTGGAAGCATCCAACTTAGTTACATCCCCTAACTGTATTGTGTCCGGGTAATTGCTCTAAGTAACCTTAATGGCTATATCCTTTATTTCAGAAGCAAAGTATTTATCTACCTTTATTCCTGCCTTCTCTAATGCGATTCTACCGCAACTTATGCCATCAAATAAACTAAGTACATTCATCTTACCTCTTTCTTTTTGTTAGACTTTATAAAGGCTTCTAAAGGTGATTCAGTACCAGTATTGGCATCCAGCTTAGGCAGCTTAGTTCTAGCCTTAGCTGTCAATCCAAATTCTGCCATTACCTTCATTGCCTAAGTTTGTGCATCCTTAGCTATCTTAATAGCAGGGTGAGGTGATAAGTTACCCCTATCCGATACAACAGTTAAACCATCCTTTTCTAGCTGTTTTGAAGCCTTTATAAACATAGAGTAATTTCTGGCTAACATTGTTAGAGCTGCTGTATCAACATCCTCCATTACTCCATTCTCTTCAAGCATTTTCAGCACATCCTAGATATAGGTTTTGGCTTCATCCTCTATATCTACTGGAATAATAAATTTAGTGTTCATATTTTGTAATAAATTAGTGTTTAATAATTATTTATCATTATAATCAGCCATCAGAAATATTCTCTTCATCGGCTTCCCTTTTTCTATTAATTATACAGAAAAATGTGATACAAAATCATTCATCATTTATAAAGTGGAATCACTGTGATACGCTAAGTAACATCTTACAAATCAATCCACAACTAAATTTAAGAATGTGATATTTTTATTTTGGACTGTCCGAAAAAAGTATTATCTTTGTATATAAGTTAAAAAACAATAAATCAATATATTATGAAAGACAAAAGTAGCAATAAAGAAGCTCAATTAAGAGTTAGGTTAACTCCACACCAATCTTTAATGTTAGATGAAATGTGTGAGCAATTTGAATTAACTAAATCCGCTCTGATAAGATATATTCTGGATTAGTTTATAAAACAGTATGAAGATACAGATGAATGAAGTTTGGAGCAGCTATAAAAGGAAATAGGTAAACATTGATAAAGCCATTCCTAATAGTGAAGTAAGCCGATTACTACAGCTCCATTACAAATACCTTCATTCTCGCTTAGTAAAGTCTGATAGGGATGAAGGTATATTTAATGATACCTACTTAAAACTCACTTATAACTATAATCCTTCTAAGGATTTCATAGAGTAGTATATTTACTACTTCAAGCTCCTAAAAGGAGCATATTATAGAGATGATAAAGTGGCTAACTACTATGTGGAGTTAGTAGAAGTGTATGATAAAGTAGATACTGCTGTTTACTCCGACACCAGTTTCAGCAGTGAATTAGATACAGCTCAACCCAAGAGAGATAAACGTAAACTAACCGACTTAAAAAAGGAGATTCAAAGCTATGCCATATCTCAAAAAGCCTACAAAAGAAAAGCCATCAAATCAGATAAGAAGAGCTGAGAGATAGAAAATCTACTAGAGCCAAAGGTGGAAGGCTCTTAGATTAGCAAAGCTATCAGAATAGCCACTATGTGAAGTGTGCCTAAGTAAAGATAAGATTACCCCTGCTATAGATGTTCATCACAAAGATTCCTTCTTAAACTATGAAGGATTAGAGAGATTAGCTAAAGCCTATGATTCAGATAACTTATTATCCGTCTGCAAAGAGTGTCATAGCTTCCTCCACCGGAACGGCACAACACACGGATATTTACCGCCTACCTAATTAATAATCGTAGAGAATAATAGATACACATACAGTATAAGATAGATTCTTAGATATATAATTTCTTTTTACTTAATAGGGTTGCAGATAACTAGAAAATCAGATAAAAAGCAGTGCATTAGATAGCATATTTTAATATTCACAAAAGAGCAATATAAATATCCGTTAATCATTTCATTCTAGAGTTGAATATTAAAGTTTGTGATAGAATTATTTTGGTGGCTGTCAGAAAGTTACTATCTTTGTAATAGAAATTAAAGCTACAATCATCTGGCGTTTTTCCCAGAAATTCTCTCATAATGTTTTTGAAATTTGAAGATTGGGGGTAGAAATACCCCTAATTTTCGGATTTCAATGTTACAGAAAGTTACAAAAAATAGCCTAGTAGATACTATAAAAAAGTAACACTACTAAGCAGGGAACTAAATCGGCTTCTAAAGCTCAATCTTTCCCGATTAGCACAGCCGGAACTGCCGATTTTGAAGCTCAGAGCAGCGTAAAAACTTTTTTCAAAAAAAAAGTGTAAAAATTATTTTGGACTAAGAAAAAAGTTGTTTATATTTGCTTATAAGAAATTGAGAATGAGCAACTAACATATTTCTCTGTTCCAATCATTTCTAGGAACATATCATTTTACTATCTGACTTTTTAGCAGTAGAGATACTGCTAAATTAGGGGAATTGGGGTAACGGCTAGCCCGGAAGTATGGCATACTTCAGATAACAGTTCGATTCTGTGATTCTCCACTTTACTAGCTCGCTGTTCGTCTAAATTGCGGAGTTGGTGAGATTGAAACATAATTAAACTTTACATTCTGTCATTTATTAATCAGAATATTAGGCGTTGAGATAACGCCTATATTTTGCCTTCAAGTGTAACAGAAAATTTGAAATAATACCCTTAGAGATACTAAAAATGTTACACACTAGACTACTAAAAGATATAGTATATAGCACTCTTAGATAAGAATATTTCTTTACAGATTATCAGTTACAAAATTTCAAAAACAAAAACATTATGAAAACACTTAAAATTGAATCCTAGAACGGATATTTGAACTTAACAGATTTACCTAGTAATTGCATCTTTAATAAAGTAATTACTGGATGCGGTGGAACTACTATAGTTCTCTTTAATAATGAAAACTATGTTATAGCAGTACCTACTACAGAGCTTATTACTAATAAGACTGGTCTAACAGAAGCAGGAACAGCTACTATTACAAGTCCTAGCGGAAAAGAGCAAACAGTATTCGGATTATTCGGAATCTTCAGCTATCAAGTAAAGAAGGAGCTTAAAGAGTATTTAGCCACTTCTGGCATTAAAAAGATTATGTGTACTTATGATAAGCTACCAAAATTAGAAGAGTATCTAAATCCTTCTGAATATAGATTGCTAGTGGATGAATACCACATACTACTGAAGGCTTACAGCTATAGAAGAGCAGCCATAGATGGAGTATTAAACAGCTTCAAATCTTATAGAAGCTACTGCTTTATGTCAGCTACTCCAATCAGTCCAGAATTTAAGCCTAAAGCCTTAGAAGGGATTGAGGATGTTATAGCTGATTGGGATGATGTTGAAGTATTAAAAGTGAACTTACAAAGGACTAACAAACCATATCTTAAAGCTGCCAATATTATAGATGCTTATAAGAATGATGGATATGTTACAGTAGGAGAATTAAAGAGCTATGAAGCCTTCTTTTTCATCAACTCAGTAACAGATATAGCTGCTATCCTACAGTATTGTAATCTTAGCAGGGATGAAGTTAAGATAGTATGTGCTGATACTGAATCCAACAGAAAGAAGCTAGCCGGATATGATATAAGCAACAGCAGAAGCAAAAACAAAAGATTCACCTTCATTACTAGCAAATCATTTGAAGGTGCTGATTACTTCTCTGATTCGGCTATATGTTATGTAGTGAGCAATAGCAGTAACAGCAATACCTTACTTGATATTAGCACCGATATTTACCAGATAGCAGGAAGGATTAGAACGGCTACCAATCCCTTTAGAGATATGATAGTACACATATTTAATACTACTGGTAAAAGAGATATAGACTTAGAGATTAGTTATACTGATATGGTACAAAGAACCTATGAAGATTTAGAAGGAGCTAAGGAGATTATAGAACTAGTTAATAAGAGTGATAAGGCTAGAAAGTCTGCTGAAAAGTTCCTTAATAAAGAATATGTTATGAAGGATGAAGATGGAAGCTATTACATTAATGATATGCTTATTAAATTGGACTTATTCACCTTTAAGCTAGAGCAGAGTATTTATAAAAACGGAATCTCAATAATGAAACATTACAGCGAAAACGGAATAATAACCAATAGTCCAGAATATGAAAAGCTAGATGGTACTATTAGTAATAAGTCTAAAAAAATGAGCTTCAAAGAAGCGTTCTTAAAGTATGTGGAACTAAAGAATCAGCCTTTTACATTGAGCAGTGAAGCAGAGAATCTTATAAAGGTACAACCTCTTATAAAAGATGCTTATAACCTCTTAGGAGCAGATAGGGTAAAGAGTTTGAAGTACATTAAGAAAGATATTCAAGCAGCTATAGTAAATCTGGATGCTGATAAGAGCAAAGAGAATAAAGCAGCTATGATACTTAAAGATAGAGTAACAGTAGGATTCAATGCCACACCTTCAATCCAAACAGCAATAGCAGAAGCATATTCTACAGTAGGCTTAGATAGAACTGTAAAGGCTTCTGAGATTGAAAAGTATTTTGATTGCAAAGCAACAGTAAAGCGTATAGATGGTAGACCTACTAGGGGATATGAAATATACAGAAGTAAAATAGTTTTCGGATGATATACTTAGTGGAGAAATATAGTTAGGTTGCTCTAGTAAATGAGATTCAAAAAGGATAGAGATTACTTGCTATGTGTGTGAATAATGAGCCGATACCTAATCTTTAGAAGCAGAATCAGATAATAGATTACTTTAATGGATTAGCAGGGAATAAGATACTGTTTACTGAATCCCTGCTATTCTTAGAAGATAAGATTTCAACCCTTTATAATGAAATAACTAACCTTTAATAGCTTATGATGATGTTAAAAGCTAAATGTATGATGATAATGAGAATGAAGCTAGATATAAATAAGAGAATAAAATGGATAAATTTGATAAAGCAGAATAGACTGGAAGAGCCTTATTCACAACAATATTACATCAGCTCTAGGTTTCCGATTATAAGGAAGCTACAGAGAAATATGATACTCTAGATATGTTCTTTACCATTAATGAGAAGTACACTGGAGTAGAGATTAAGAAGAGAGATAAATAGTTTGAGAGTTACCCTACTTATATGATGGAAGTGTATAAGTTCAAGGCTCTCTGGAAGAGATTAAATGATAAAGAGTTTGAGTAGATATACTATGTTAACTTCTTTGGTGAAGATACAGTGTATATCTTTCCTCTTAGAAAGATTGCAGAAGGCATTAAGAAGGGCAAAGTAATAGTTACTTCCACTTATGCCAATAAAACTACAGCAGTATTCTAGGGTAAAACAGAGAAGAGAATATTACTCATACCTAAAGAATATGCTGCTAAACTAGTCAGAATAGATAATAAATGGTATAACTCTAATAAAATCAATAAACAATGATACTAACAATAATACACATAATCCTAATAGTTCTGCTTGTACTAGCAGTAATCAGATTATTCATTACCGATTACCTAAGACAAAAGGAGCAGGATGAAACAAAAGCCTTAAAGATGGAAGTTAGCTAGAATAGTCAGATATTTGATATACTTGTTTTAATTGTCTTAACCTTAATATTTTAACCGATATGATAACACTGATATTACTCCCCATATTCCTATTACTTACTTATCTCTTTTATAAGAAAACACAGAGCAACATTTTAGAAGATAAACCAATGCTTAAAGGAGCTGATTTATACCTCTTAGGAATGATAGTTATACTTCTATTCACCATAATCTTCCCCTTTATATGAAACGGATAGCAGTAATACTTATAGCACTTATAATCGGATTCGGCATAGCTTTTGCTAAGTCCGATTATAAGAACCCAGTAGAATCTCAGATAGTAGCAGAGTTAGTAATACAACCTACTTCTAATCCATACAATAAGGTAGAAAGAGATATGTACTTAGCAGTAGATAAGTATGATAATCACTTTATAAGCATTAATGTTACCTACTTCTATAAGAAGGGTAAAGATAATCTGAATATCACTCTTAAAAATGGAGATAACTTTACAGTAACACCTACAAAGTTCTTAAATTTAGAGAAGGGTACTTATAAGAATGGTACTTATACAGCTTCCGCTAGAATCACTACAGTAGGCAATTACACCACTGTAAACACCTCAGTAAAGGAGAATAAGACTACTTACTATGATGCTTACAGCATTTATCAAATAACAGCAGAGCAATACAGTAAGATATTAGAAGCCGGATTAGATAGCATATCTGTAGAAGGCATCTACCAAATCATAATTCAATAAAATATAGCCAGTCCATTTAGTTGGATTGGCTATTTTCGTTTATAGGTGGATAGCTTTCTATCAGCTCTTGTAATCGCTCCCAATATCTTGCTTTTAGTTCTGGATTCTCTTTAATGATAGCCTTATTACGCTCTATAATTCTCCAGATAATATCAGTAATAAATCTATTCAGCTTTACTAAATCCCATTCCGCTTTAGTCCTTTTGATAGTTCTAAGGCTATGCTTAACTTCCTTCTGAGCTTCAATATCATCCCCATATACTTTAGCTAGTATATTGCCCTCTTTAGAAGGATGCACATAGCTACTATAAGTAGTATAGATTTCGGAATATTCGGGATATAGCTCTTTAATCTTATCATTGATTTCAGAAGGCTTCAGCTTTTCACCATTAACCTTTATCTGATTTAGCTCCCTGCCATTTTCAAAGATACTAGGTAGTATCTTCTCTGGATAAAGATACTCTGCTACCATTATCTTCAAGTTATCAGCTACTAGCCTTACAAGTGGATAAGCAGCCACTATTTCCCCTCTTTTGGCTAGGTCATAAAAGCATCTATTATAGGCATTGATATTATGAATCAGAGTATCAAAGTAGCTCATCCACGGTAAATAATCAGTCATACACTTATAATAGGTTAGCTCTAGAGTAAGATTAAGGTAGTCCATATATCTACAGTATATACTACCAGAATCCTCTAGATACCTATAATTAAAGCTCCGCTGTTTTATGTACCGTCTTAGCTTCACAGAGATATACAAAGAGTAATAATAGTGGCTATTAAGGATAATATAGATACTCCAAAAGCACCCCACGCTATTTTAATTTGTGTATTAGCTTTACCTAAAGACTTTTCAAACTGCTTTTGTGCTTCCTCAGATTGCTTTTGCAGTTCTGCCATTCTTTCAGTATGCTGCTTCTGAAGTTCCTCTATCTCTTCTATGTGCTGTTTCCTAGATTCTTTAATTATATCAGTGATAGCATTAAGCACATTCATTTCTGATTGAATATGAGGAGGTAACATATTTTTATTTTTAAGTTGTTATATAGCTATTTTTTGTGGGATTCTGTAACAGCTAATCTATATCAGCTTCATCTAACTCTTTATCTAGCTGTTCAAATTCCTCTGCATTTTCAGCAGCGGATTTATCCCACAGCTCAAAGAGTTCATTATAATCCTCACTCATCGCTAGCCTTCCATTCTCTATTAAACCACTGTCTTTGTGTAAGCCAATAATCAGCGGCTTCTACAGCGTGTTTAGTGAATAAATCCAAATCAAAGCCACATTTATAAAGCCTATCTACTGGCTCTATGTCTGAGAGTACATACATACCGTGCCAGCCATTTTCGGGAAATTCAGTAGAACCTCCATTAACCATAGCCTTAAATTTAGGCATCTTCAGAAAATCACCGTCTAAGGCTACACAAACACTCCAAAAGAAGCTCTGCATAGCGTGTATAGAAGGCTCTCTATCCCTAGTTACCCTATCTCTAACACTTGTTTTACTCTGAATACAGCCATAGCAAAACTTCTTATCTTCAACAGTTACAATAGCATATAAGTCAAAGATAGCATTTTCTACTTGCTTCTCTAACCACGCTATATCTCTAGGCTCATTAGATATTTCATTTGCCTTTAGAAGTACACTCAAATCTCTCTGTAGTATTACCTCTACATTGGTTTCAGCTAAAGAAAGATTGGCTAGTTCCTTCACTAGTTCCTCAAATGCGTGTCCGCTAGATTTCCTCCAGCTCTGTTCAGCACTGATTACCTTTGCTACTGTTTCCTCATCCACATTTAAGCCGGATTTCCTATATATGTGGACTTTATACACACTCTTCCAAATATCACTCACATCCTTCAAAGGAAAATGAGCAACACCATTCTTTAACGCTTCTCTGATAGCTGTTTTTTGTGCATATCTTTCAGCATCCTCTTCAACTTTCTTAGTTCGGCTTTTGCCCTTTAGAAATTCGTTGTAGGCATACTGATAAGCGTTATTATAGGCTTGTTTGCAGTATTGAAATATAGAATCAGCCATTAGTTTCAAAGATTTTTTTAATGGTACAACCCCAAGCATAAGCTAACAGCGGTGGAACTGCATCGCCTATCTGCTCATACTTATCTTGCACCGTTCTATCAATATGCGGAACTAAGAAGGGTCCAGCAAAGAAATATGAATCTGGAAAAGATTGAAGCCTAGCACACTCTCTAACAGTTAACGCTCTGTTATATATCGGATGCACAAACTCATCTAAGCAGTGGCTAGTAACAGTGGAACTAGGCTCATCTAGTCTAAGCCTAACATTCCTCTTTATAAACATCTTCTTAGGTAACACTCTTTCCTTTTGAAGCTGCTCCCTCTCTTCACCAGTATAACGCTCAAACAGTTCTTTTAAGCCTTCTCCAGCTCTTAATAAAGAGAAGCGTTTAATGGTACTAGGTCTGTGTTTCATTGCTGTCTGTAAAGTTAGCTCTGTATTGAAGCCTTCTCTATTCCAAAAATCCAAATTCTTCATTAAGTCAGAGAAGGTAGAATGTTCTGAGGTATATTCTTTAGCATCAGCTTTAGAATTAGGCTCTACATTCGGCAAATCACACAAAGCATCAGATACAGTAACAGCTTTCTCTGTAGTAGGCTCTGGTGCTATAAGCTGCCAAGTTTCATCTTTAGCAGCTAGTATAAAAAATCTGTTTCTCTTTTGAGGTACACCAAACTTAGTAGCATCTAATACTACTTCTATGAAGTTTGTATATCCAGCTTCAGCTAGTTCCTTCTTTAGTACATCTACTATAAGGGTCTTATCCCCTTTACTAACTGTCTTAGAAGTAATAGCAGGAACATTCTCAAAGAGAATCATTTTGGCATTAGATATAGTAGCTATTCTGATTCCTTCTCTAAATAAAAATTGCCTATCATCATAGAAGGAGCGGCTAGTGTTCCCTGCTGTTGAGAAGGTTTCACACGGCATACCAGAAGTAACTAAGTCTATTCCCTCTTTAGGTATGAAGGGTAATATATCCTCTGCCTTCACATCCCTAATATCTGAGTGGATAACCTTAACATTAGGGTGATTAGCAGAGTAGGTATCACAGCAACTTCTAATATATTCAATAGCTACCTTAGTATCAAAGCCAGCAGCAGCTAGCCCGGTGCAAATGCCGCCCGGTCCAGCAAAACAATCTATATGAGTTATCTTCTTTGGCTTCATTCTAAAAAGGGTATATTAGGCTGCAAAGTTACTAAAAAAGGAGCAAACCACCGCTATCTAACAGCAGGATTCGCTCCTTTTCCCTTAATTTCTTATGCTAAATCAACTTTCCGGCTTATACTGATACTCTAGAACTTGATTCTGAGCCTTAGCTATCTCTACAAACTCATTTATATTTATCACAGCATCTTCATCATTGGCTCTATCATCATCAAAGTAAAGGAATGGAGATACTATGTAAAACAGCTCTTCACCTAAGCCTTTAATGTAGTCTGTAGCGTGTTCACTGCCAGTATAGACTACATCAGCAGAGAGATAGTAGGCATATCTTACAGCTTCTCTACCATTGGCATTATAGAAGATATAATATACAGCGTTAATAGCGTGTACCTCTACTAATACAGCTCCATTCTTTACTGTGATTATGTCAGTAGCGTTATAAGGTTTAGCTGTTTCCTTACCCTTCTCTCTTCTGAGCTTTCTAAAGGTGGTAATCTTATGTGGTACTATCTTAGTTATAAGCTGCTTCACTAGATTACGCTGTTCAGTAGGGTTAGCTTCTGCCTTCTCTATAATGTCTTTAGGAAGAGTAGGACTACTGTAGTAATCTCTAAGGATAGTTAGTCTTTCTATCTCTTTCTTAGCTGCTGTTATAGAGCCTTCATAAGTAGCCTTCTCTTTACTGATAGCCTTAGAAGTCTTACTAAACTCTTCCATAGCCATAGCCTTCATATCTTCATTATCTCCAGCCATCATAGCAGCACTAGTAGCCACTTGAAAAGCTGCTGTTTGGCGTTTAGCTAGCTTATCTAGCTCCTTCTGAAAGTTTACTATGTTGGAGTTTTGAAGGCTTATCTGCCCTTCTAAATCCTCTATCTTAGCTAGTCTATCCTCATTGTTAACATCAGCGAAGGCTATTAGCTCATTCTTTACCAGCTCCCATATAATAGGCTCTAGCTTCTCATTGGCTATACTCATACGGTTAGGGCATTTAGTAGAGTTGTTAACACCACTCATACACACCCAGCTCATAGCCTTCTTTCCGTTTATAATTCGGTATGCTCCATTAGCACCCCTGCCATCTGGAGTAGAATCACTGCCCTTAGCTCTAGGAGTAAGAGAGTAGCCACAGCAGGGGCATTTAATCAGCTTAGAGAGTAAGTGAGTAGCTTGTGAAGGATAAGGCTCACCCTTCACTCTGTTATTAGATAGCTTCTCCCTTACAGCTTCAAACAGCTCCATAGGGATTAGCTTAGGTATCTCCACATCAAATACCTCTACTTCCTCTCTATCGGGGTCTGCTAGATTGATAGGCTTTACACCAGTAGCATAGTATTCATAAGTAAGGATATGATGAATGGAAGCTACTGTAAACTTATAGGTAGTCTTATCTCCAAATCTAGCAGAGATAGCTAAGGCTGTACTTTTAAGAGTAGAACCCTCTTTAAGATACTCTGTAAATATCTCTGGTACTATCAGTGATTCTACTTCATCAGCTACCCACTTAGTTTTAGTGTGCTTATCCTTACCACCATTCCACCTATAGCCAAACTTCACAGTACCTAGAGCTATAGCACCCTTATCTAAGTAGTTCCTTCTAGCGGATGCTATTTGTGTTTTCATACTCTTCAGATACTTCCACGCTGCATCAAAAGCACCTCCTATAGTGATTTCTGCATTAGGTACTTTCTTCTTAGTAATAGGGTCTATAGTCCAAATGTCAATATCTCTAAAGTACACTGGAATCTCCATATTAATAAGTAAGCGTACATAGATACGCCCAGAAGCAGGGTCGCGGCTCATTCGGCTTACCTCAGATACTAGAACCACATCAAACTTCTGTTCTTTTGCGCCCTTTAGTAAGCGGTCTATAGATGCTCTGTTACGTTTAGTAACATCATCCTTACCAGTAATCTTCTCTCCGTACACCAAATTATCTAGGTCATATTCATAACCCATAGACTTAGCTAGCCTAGTCAAGTCGCTAACTTGCCTATCCAAGTCTTGATATTTAGTAGAGCATCTTATTAAGAAGGCTGCTTTCATATTATTTTCCGTTTTTATTCGTTAACTTTGTAGTATGAATCTGAGATACAGTATAACTACATACCTCTTACTCATTCTAGTAAGTGCAAAGTTACAGCGAAAATCACAACTGTGCAAGTGTTTTCGCTTGATTGAGTTGCCGGAATTTAACAGGAGTGTCTTGGAAGTCATGCGGCAGCCATTGGAAGATCGAGTGATCAATATCTCCCGTGCCCGTTTCACGGTGGAATATCCGGCCGGCTTTATGCTTGTGGCCTCCATGAATCCTTGTCCCTGCGGCTATTACAACCATCCGGACCGTCCTTGCCTCTGTTCTCCCGGAGCCGTCCAGAAATATATGAACCGCATTTCCGGCCCTTTATTGGACCGTATCGATATCCAGATAGAGATTGTCCCTGTCCCTTTCGAGAAGATTTCCGAGCAACAGCCCTCAGAGCCTAGTATCGCTATCCGTGAGCGGGTCATAAAAGCCCGTGCGATCCAGGAAAGGCGTTTTGCCGCTTATGAGGGTATTTATTGTAATGCCCAGATGAACTCCAAGCTACTCCATCAGTACGCCGTTCCCGACGCTTCCGGCCTCTCCATCCTCAAAACCGCCATGCAACGTCTCTGCCTCTCCGCCCGTGCCTATGACCGTATCCTGAAAGTCTCCCGCACGATAGCGGACTTGGATAATTCGGAACATATCGAAGTCCGGCATTTGGCGGAGGCTATACAGTATAGGAGTTTGGATAGGGAGAATTGGGGAATGTGAGTATCGACTAACTATTTCTATACTCCTGTGGGCTCATGCCCACATACCGCTTGAAATACTTTCCAAAAAAAGACATATTCGTGAAATTTAGCGTATAGGCTATGTCGTGGATGGAAAGGTTCGTTGATTTCAGTTGAGCTTTAGCGTCCATGATTACCATGGAGGTTATGATCTCTATGCAAGTTTTTCCGGTAGTTTGTTTGATAATGCTGCTTAGATGCGCTTGTGTGATGCCAAGCCGCTTGGCATACCATGCAACGGATCGTTGCATGGTATAGTTTTGCATGACTAATTGAGTGAAGTTCTTGCTGATAATTTCGGCTTTAGAGAGATTGGACGTGTCTGTTGTCTTATCTTTATACATGATGCTGACTCCCATTAATATTCCGGAAAACAGGTGGTTGATGAGACTCCTGTTTAATTGCGAGACACAAAACTGATATGTCTTGATCAACAATTCGAAATAATCTCTCAATAATGATTGGGCTTCTTCTTTTAGTTTGAAAACAGGACTATCTTTTATGGCATAGTGCATATCCATGACCGATTTATTGATATTCGCTTGATTGATGAAATCAGACGAGAATCCCATGAAATAAATTTGCAGATCTCTATCCATTCTATGAATCTGGAAAATCGTACCCGGCAGAATCGTAATAAAACTCCCGGCCTCTACTTTAAATTGCGTCAGATTTATAGATGCTTCCACTTCTCCCCTTAGGCATAACACGAATATTCCCGCCTTTAGTCGACAAGGATAATTAGCGTATAAATTCAGCAATCCAATGTCTTTCTCCGAGAGTTTTCCTATTACCCAATCTTGTGGCAGGTCTATTTTAGGGATGTCATTTTCCATATTCTTACGTAATTTTGATGGCAAATATACGTTTTTTTGAGGATATTTTTATTTGGACTCAATCTAATAAATAGAATAATGAAGAATAAAAACAGGACAGAAGATAATCGTAAGACGCTCTGTTCTTGTTGTTGTATAAAATGGAATCTAAAAAAAAGAATAGGTAATAATAAAAATTGACCTTGTGAGATTCCTAACGAAGTCGTTCTTTTGTACACTTTTTATTAGGTAAATTAAAAAAACAGAAATCAATAAATTTTTGCATGAGAAAATTGAGGACTTTATTAGTAAAAATGGTCTGTGCCTTGGCGGGAGGCCTAATGTTGAGCGCTTGCTCCTCCGAGGAGGGAGGCTCGCAGGCTATGGGCGGAAAAGGTGCGGTAATACTAGACCTTGCCGCCGAGACGGTCTTTGATACGAAGACAAAAGCTGTCGATGAGAGTACATACCTGACGGATCGTCCCCTTGCGGATTACAAGGTGAAAATCTTGGATGCGCAAGGCCATGTGGTATCGGGCTGTGAGTGGAAATACTCGGAAAGGCCCACAGGTTTGATCGAGTTGAGCAACGGCTCTTACACGGTAGTAGCTTCTGATGGGGAAGAGTTTAACGTGAATGCCTCCACCCGTAACGGTATCTATATGTATGGCTCTAGCCGATTCGACGTGAATAGCGATAAGGTAGCGGCTGTAAATGTGGCTTGTAAGCCGGCCTGCGGAAAGCTGGTCGTGAAATTTGGCGATACGATGGCTACTTATTTCTCTGATTACGCCGTTCATTTCTCTACCCAAGCGGCAGGTGAGAACGGTCCGATCATCTGGCCGAAGGGAGATACGGATCCTCTTTACGTGAAGCTGGCCGAGGCCGGGGAGAACGTGACGGCGACTTTCCAGTTTACCAAGAAGGCAGATGGAACGAAGGCCGAGGTCAATACCTTGACCCGCGAGATGAAGTGGGGCAGCATGTGGACAATCACTGTCAACCCGAAAGTAGAGGATACCACCGGCAAGGTAGGCATCACGATTACTTTCGATGATTCCACGAACGATAAGCCTATCGATATCGAGATCCCTTCCGATTGGCTCTAATAGTTATTAGGATGTAAAACCAGTAGAACGAATTTAATGATGAATATAAAATATACGATAATGGCAGGTTGCCTTCTAGTAATGGGGCTGGCTTCCTGCGAGATGAAGAACGAGATCCTCGGGAAAGAGGATGGCTCCTCCGAGATGGGCTTGCTGAATCTTGGGGTAGCTGTAGACGCGAAGAACAACGACGTGCAGACCAAGGCCGATGCTAACCCCGGAACTCCAGAGTCTATCCCATCGGTGAGCGCCACGGGATATATCGTGGAGATCAGTAACAGCACGGGCGTTTACAAAACCCTTACTTACGATCCTACGAATGCCTCCGTGGAACTTCCGGTAGACAGCTACACGATGTATGCCCATAAGCCGGGCGGTCCGACAGAGACAGATCCTTACTATGGTGGAAGCACCTCTTTCGCCGTGAAGAAAGGTGAGGCTACCGATGTCACCGTTACTTGTAAGATGGAAAATACGAAGATACAGCTTGTTTATTCCACGGAAATGCAGACTTCCTTTACTAGCTGGTCGATCACGGTGAAGGCCGGTACGCGGAGCAAGGTGCTTACCTACTCTGGAACGGAGGCTTTCGCGCAACCCTCCGCTTTCTATTGGATGCTAGATGAGGGCGTAAAGGAGATAACAGTCTCTTTCGTGGGAAAGAATAAGGATAATAAGGATATACGCGAGAGCCGTGTGATCACGAAGCCCGCCTCGGCCGAGAGCTCCGACTGGCAGGGTGGCGACGCGTTGGCCATCACGATGAAGCCGGGCACTTATGATCCGGAAAATCCGAATGGTTTGCAGGGTATCGAGATCTCTGCTGAGGTGACGTGGAATGGAATAGAGGATTCCGTAGGCGTGCCGGTGGTGGACGATGACGATGATGAGCCGGAGGGTCCGGTGGATCCGAGTGAGAAACCTGCCGCTCCAACAATTACCGGAGATTGTTTGGGTAAGAATAATGTTTATACAGTGGGCGATAAGACATATCCTGCAATTAAAGTAGATATGAATGTACCGGGCAAGATCAAGGATGTTCGGGTTCAGATAGAAACAACTGATGCGGTGTTTCGTGGAATGCTGACGGAATTAGGACTAACAGTGGATGGTGGAGCGACTTTGATAGATAATAAAGATTTAGGGACTTTGTTTACTCTACCAGTAGTAGGAGAGACGGCATACTCATTCTCTCTCTCTGATGAGTTATTTGGTATGTTGGCGAATTTTATCGGAACACATACGTTTACCATGACGGTATTCGATCAATGTGATCCGTCCCAGTCTAAGAGTGAGGACTTGATTGTTGTTGTTACTGAGTAAAATGGAGCATGAATCATGAAACAGATCTATAATATCTTATTAATATGTATGGTTTCCGTGTCCTTTTTCGCCTGTCAAGGCGATGAGTTGGGGACGAGGGAGAGTGTAGGTTACCTGCGTGTAGCATTGGAGCAAAGTACGGAGGTGAACACGAAGGCTGATTACAACTCGAAGCAAATGCGTGTGGTGATCAAGAACTCGGCAGGTGTGACGAAGTTTGAGACGAATGACCATACGGCGGACTTAGTAGGTAAAGAACTCTCGTTGAAGCAAGGTGAATATACCATCGAGGCCGTTTCTTACGGATGGGACGGCAACGCCGGGGTGGATCGCGCCTATTACACGGGCAAGACCACGGTGACGATCGAGAAAGGTAAGACTGCGACAGCCAATTTGGTTTGCTCCTTGGCGAACGTGAAGGTGACGGTGGCTTTCGAGCAGGCTTTCTTGGATAAGTTGGGCAATGGTACCATCAAAGTGCAGGTAAAGAGCGCTTCGGGCACTCTGGTGGATTTCGCCCCGAAAGGTACGAGTGTGGCCTATTTCCCGGTTTCCGACCTGACGGTTGCTTATACGGTTGTTTCAGCTGCCGGAAAGACGAACTCCAAGGAGCAAAAAATCTCGGAGGTCAGCGCGAAAGATCATTATATATTGAACTTTAAGAATCAGGCTACCGGCACGGGAAATGTAACCGTAACGGTAGATCCTACGATGAACCAATACACATACGACTTCACGATCGATCCGAATGCGAAGAGCGGCGCTACCTTGTCTGCGAACCCGTGGAGCCAGCTCGCTTATCTGACGGCTACTGACATCACGCTTGATTCCGGCGAGCTTTCATCCTTGAAGTTCCAGTATCGTCCAAAGAATACGGATACTTGGATGGATGTGGCGACCACGGTCAATACGGCGGCCTCTTCCGCTACGGCGACCTTAACGGGATTGACTTCCGCCATGGTTTACGAATATCAGTTGACAGACGGAGAGATCAGTATCGCTAAGGGAGAATTTACCACGGAGACGGAGATCGCTTTATATAATGGTAGCTTTGAGATCTGGAATAAATCCGGAGATACTTGGTATCCCGAGACGGCAGAGAAAGCCGGTAATACTACCTCTTTCTGGAATACAAGTAACCCGGGCACTTCGCAGGGAATGGGTGCGATCGGTGGTGCCGTGAATCCGACAACGGGTGTAACCACTCCAATTCATGGTGGCACCTATGCCGCAGAATTGAAATCCACTGAAAAACTTAGTGTATTTGCTGCGGCAAGTTTATATACCGGAAGCTTTATGGGGCTTAGTGGAATGAGTGCGAATATGGAGTTCGGCAAGGCCTTCACAACTCGCCCGACAGGGTTGCACGGATATTATAAATATACGCCCGCTGTGATCAATAAAGTGGATCGAACGCCTGCGGGGGGTACGATCGTGCAAGGAGAGACTATGGACCAATGCGCTATTTTTATAGCCTTGGCCAAGAAGACTTTTACGTTTAATAATAAGAACGAAGATCAATATATCCAATATGCGACAGATCCCAACATCATCGCCTACGGCGAGCTCCCTTCCGGGGCGGCTACGGAGGGCGATGGCTACGTGGAGTTCAACATCCCGTTGAAATATAAGAACCTGACGGATCAGCCCACCCATATCATCGTGGTTTGCTCATCCAGTAAATATGGCGATTATATGACCGGAGGCGTCGGCAGTACCTTGTATGTAGACGATCTTTCCCTCATTTATGACGGAACGCCTACTATCTGGGAATAATTCCCTATATTCGCGAAACCCGTTTCGACCCCTCGAAATCCATTTCCTAAGACCGGTAAATGCCTTTCGGGGGCTCGAGATGCTTTCCCGGGACAAGAAAATACATTTCGAGGTCTCGAGATCCACCTCCTGAAGCGGGAAAACGGCTCTCGACTCCTCAAAATCCATTTTTGGAAACCGGAATGGGCTTTTCGACCCTTCGAACGGGTACAAACGAATAATAACCTTCAAAAAAAATCGAATTATGGGTACATTCACATTGATTCCTCCGATGTCGTTAGGTAACTTGAACAAGGCCGAGAAGCTAAGCCTGTTGAAACGCTACATGAAACTGATGCCGAGCGGCTCCGATTCCGAATCGCCGGACGAGATCTCGTTGCTAGCCGATAGCGGAGTGCCCGCGCTAAACATTTCCGCCGGACAGGTGACACGTATGAATGGCATTATCGATGAGCTGACCGAACTGACGATGCAAGCCTCCTCCTCGGAGGAGACCCCGGAAATGCAGCAAGTGGAGGCCGATCGGGATACGGCGGGTAACTACATAGTCCGCCGCGTGCTCGATTACGCCAAGCTGCCCCTTGCCGCCGAGCGTACCGCCGCCCAACGGATGGAACCCGCCTTGCGCGGTTACCGCGACTTCGCCAACCTGCCCACGGCGCAGGAGACGGAGGTGATCAATGGCCTGCTTATCGACCTAGCGAAGCTCGAGTTTGCCGACTCGGTGGCCACCCTGCAACTGGCGCCTTACATCGCCGAGCTACGACGGCTCAACGACCGCTACGCCGAGCTGGCTGCCCTGCGCGACAAATCGAGATCGGTACGCACAGAGAATGTGACCTCCAAGGAGCTGTCCTCCGAGGCGCAAGACCTGCTGGACGATATGTGCGCACTGGCCAATGCCTCCAGCCTGTTGCAACCCTCGGAAGAGGCGCGCGTATTTGTTCGTGACGCGACTCATCTTTTCGCCCAGGTACGAACCGCCTACAAGCAACGTTCCAAGGGCACGCCCTCTGGACCCGCCGAACCCGGCACGCCGGAGCCCGGTGGGGGAGGGGATTCCGAATCTCCCGATGAAATATGACTAGAATAGGAAAAATGAGAATAAATAAACTAATCTGTCTGGCCCTCCTCTGCGCCCTTTGCGTAGGGGAGACTTGGGCCCAACGTGGCAAGAGAGCCATGAATCGTATCGACCGAGAAGTGCAAGAGACCGTCTTCATCCCGAAAGGTACGTGGATGGCGGGAGGAACTGTTTCCTACTCCGAGCACGATGAGGGGAATCTGAACTTCCTCGTCTTGAAGAACGTGGAGGGAAAAGGCTACAACTTCGGTGTCAGTCCCTACGTGGGTTACTTCTTCCGCAACAACATCTCCGCGGGCATGCGTTTCGCCTATCACCGCGACTACCTCGACTTGAAGAACTTCGAGTTGAATCTCGGCGAGGATTTCAACATCAGCCTCGACAACCTCTATTATCTGGAGCATAAGTACGAGGTATCCGGTTTCTTGCGCACCTATATGCCTATCGGACGCAGCAAGATATTCGGCCTGTTCAACGAGGCGCGCCTCACCTATGGATACGGTACGGGCAAGAATTCCACCGGTACGGGTGCCACCTACGACGGCTCCTACCAAACGGCGCAGAACCTGCAGATCGGTATCGCTCCCGGGATGACGGCTTTTATCACCGACTGGTCGGCCGTAGAGGTATCGGTTGGCGTGATGGGTTTCGATTTCAAGTGGATCGACCAAAAGACGAACCAGATAGAGGAGGGGCATCAGCGTGTCTCCTCCGGCAATTTCAAGATCAACCTCTTCTCGATCAACATAGGCATGACCTTCTATCTTTAATGGAGAAAATATAATTTAATGAAGATTCAACGATTGATGTTTAAAGAGAATTTACGTGCGGCCGGTCTGGTAACTTTGTTGGGACTGGCCTCGTGCGCTATTGATAACGATATTCCTTACCCACTGGTGGAGGGAACGATCAGTGAGATCGTGACTGAGGGCCTGCGTGCCTCGGAAGACGGGACGGTAGCCTCCGGCGTGGATATAGATCGCTCGGCTCGCACCGTGACACTCTATGTGAACGACTCCGTGGATGTGTCACGGCTGAGACTGACGCGCCTCATCCTCGATCCGCGCGACGCGACGATCGAGCTGGACTCCGCACGATGCGACGATAAGGAGAAATTCCCTTTTCATGATTTTGCCTCGCTTGATAGCCTCTCGTTGTCGGCCAATACGCGGCTCGACCTCTCCACGCCGCTTGAGCTGAACGTCCGTACCTACCAAGATAATCCATGGACACTTACCGTACGCCAGATCGTGGATCGTACGGTAGACGTAGACGGCATGGTGGATCATTTGGTAGATCCTGTCAGCCGTGTCGCCGTGATCTACGTGAGTGCGGATCAGGATCTTTCCAACATCAAAATTCGTACGCTTAACCTTGGTGGGGCCTATGGACGTGTCACGCCCGATCCTACTACCGTGCGCGACTTTACCTATCCGCAGACTTTTTATGCGGCTCGTGCCGGCGAGGAGGTATGGCAGGAATGGAAAGTGGTGATAGAGCAAAGCGAGGGCGGTGCCTCTACCTCGTCGAGCGTCTTCCCCATGGTGACGAAAGCCACGCTTACCGGCTCTGTGCAAAGCGGCAAGACCCCGGTGGTGGAATATAAGGAACAGACGGCTTCCGCGTGGAGCACGGCGGCAGACGTGAAGACCTCGGGTGCCTCTTTCAGCGCTACGATCGGCGGGCTGCGGGGCGGTACAGCCTATGATTATCGCATCAGCGTAGACAATGCGCAAACGGGCAGCGGCTCGTTTACCACTGCCGGTGAGATCGCTTTGACAAATGGCGGTTTCGAGGATTGGTCGCAAGACGGCAAGCAATGGAATCCGTGGCCTTCGGGTGGAACCTCCTTCTGGGGAACCGGCAACCCGGGTGCGGCGGCTTTCATCGGTAATCTGACGACGCCTACGACCGAGAGCGTGTCAGGGAAAGCTGCCTTGCTGGAATCCAAGGACGCCGTGATCAAGCTGGGGGCCGGGAATATCTTCACGGGCGATTTCGCGTTGGACGGCACGAATGGCGTGCTGCAATTGGGCCGTCCGTTCACCTCATTCCCTACCTCCCTCAAGTTCCAATATAAATATACCTCTACCACGATCAATCGTATCGGGCAGGATGTGGGCAGTCTGGAAAACCTTCGGGGCCGTCCGGACTCTTGCCAGATATATATCGCCCTCTCGGATAAGCCGGAACCTTACGAGATCCGTACCAAGCCCTCTGTCCGGCAGGTCTTCGACAAGAACGACCGTAATATCATCGCCTATGGCGAGTTCATCAGCGGACAGTCTACCACGAGCTATAAGCAGGTTGAGATACCCTTGGAATATCGTGCGACGAATCGTACGCCCAAATATATCGTCATCGTGGCGGCGGCTAGCAAGTACGGTGATTACTTCATCGGGGGGGAAGGCAGTACCCTTTGGATAGACGAGATGGAATTGGTTTATGAATAAAAAGCATTGATATAGGATATGAGAAAGATGATACGACAGATAATGACCTTGGCCACCCTTTGCTGGATGGTGGCGGGTTGCGCCGATGAGGTTATCGACCGTAATGGTGGCAAGGGGGAGGGACGTTTGCTCCTCACGGGGATCGAGGTGGAATCTGCTGTCAGCGACGTACAGACGAAGGCTTCGCTGGCGGAAGGCGTGATTCCCACCGTCTCAGATTTTACGATAACGATCGTCTGTGCCGCTACGGGTGAGACCGTGAAGACCCTGCCGCCGGGCGTGGAGGCGGGCTGTTTCCTGCCTGTGGGCGAGTACCGGGTAAAAGCGGCTTATGGCGGGGAGGCGGGCATGTCCGCTGTCCCTTATTTCTATGGCGAGAGTGATAAGGTAACGATCGTGGAGGGCGAGGTGAAATCGGTTTCCCTTACGGCTTTTTTGGCGAGTGCTGTTATTCGTCCTCAGATGGCGGATCAATTGGTGGAACAATATAATTTCTATACCTTGACTGTCTCTGAGACTGGCGGCTCGGGAGTTACGCCTTCACAGACATTGACAAACGGTGAGGACTTCTTCGTCTCAGGGGGTAAGGGTAAGACCTATAACTTGATCCTTGCCGGCCAGAATAAATTAGGCGAGACGGTTACGCATACATGGAGTTATAGTGATTTAGTGAGACGTACACGCTATATCGTTCAATGCGATCCGGATCTTCCAGCCTTCACCCTTCCCGCGCAAAGCGATGGCGATGTATGGAGCAAGTTCATCTACATCACGCCTATGACAGCCGATAACATGACTGCTCATAAGGCTGACATGGCCGATAAGGTGATCGCCAATGTTGTGTACGAGGCTTCTGCCGATAATGGAGAGACTTGGATCCCCTCGGACAAGACCTCTGATGGCCGCTATGTAATCAAAGGTTTGGAGCCATCCAAAAACTATACGATCCGCTCCCGCTTCGGAGGCGTATTAAGCAGCAATACTCAAACGGTGACGACGGAGAGCGCACAAGTGATAGCGAATGGGGATATGGAAGCGTGGAGTAGCACGAAATTGCATAGTGGTAATGGAACTTGGGATGCGGATATGTATTGCGATTATTGTACAAACTGGAATACCCGTAATGAAAAGACAACGAATGGGGCTGAGAATGCTAACTCAGGAGGTGTTTTCGGTTCGAATAAAGGATCAGGTTATGGTGTAAGAGGGCGCTGGTGTTCGGGAACTTGGTCTACAACAGATAAAAAAGATGGCGAAAAAGCGGCAGAGATTTCAACATTGGCTTTTTATAATAGTAATGTAAGTGGTAGCTGGAAGCGAGCAAGTGTTTATTCTTATACTCGTGATAATGGAACGGCGTATGTTGGGTATTTATTTACGGGGACATTTGATAAAAATAGTGATTCCTATTCGTTAGGAATTGCGCATACCGCACGTCCAAAGAGTATTTCTTTTGATTACAAATATGCTCCTCTACCTTCTACTGATCAGTGTATCGCTTATGCGAAAATATATGATAGCAATAATGTGGAAATAGCGACTACTCAGGAATTTAATTCTATGACTCAAGATGTTTATAAGAAAGAAACGTTAAATTTTACCTATACACAGTCAACTACAAAGGCTGCTTATATTGGAATCTTTTTCCAATCTGGCACAAATACAGATATTGGTAATATGCGGCAAGTTGAAGGAGGATACTCCACTAGTCCTTACAATCAAGATCGTGTAGTCGGCAGCGTTCTCAAAATAGATAATGTAACATTGAATTATGATTATGAATAAGCGAATCCTATACCTATTATCTGTCCTATGCTTTTTCTCGTTCTCCGCTTGCACGAGCGAGGAGGAAACGGTACTCACTGAAGAGCAGGGCGAAATTTGGCTATCCGTAGTCGATACCTCGAAAATCGAGATTGTTACCCGTGCCTTGTCCGGCTTTGATGTAAAGGATTTCAACGTGAGCCTTTCCCGTGGCGAGACGGTGGTTTTCTCCTCCCGTAAATATGGCGATATCGCCGGTGCTCCAATCACTTGTAGCGCTGGCTCCGGCTATCTCCTTACGGCAGAGAGTTGCACGGAGAGTGAGGCAGAGCGTACCAATAGCGGTTGGGGGCAGGCTCGTCTGGCAAAAGATACCTCGTTTACTGTCAAACCCGTGGAGCCAACGGAAGTAACGCTGAAATGTGTCTTGGCAAACTCCTCGGTAAATGTCGAGTTCAGCGATTTTATCAAGAAAAACCTCTCGGATTACGCTATCACCCTGTACGCCGTCGATGTGTCTAGCCGTAGCTTTACCTTCAACAAGAACAACTATAGCTACAAGACCGCCTATTTCAACGTAGGTGCGGTGGGGAGGGCCTTGCAATATACCATCAATCTCACCTTGCCCGGCGAGAAGGAACCTCATACCTATTCGAACGTTTTGACTTTGGAGCCTTCGCATAGCTATCATCTTACGGTGAAACTGGATGATGAATCCAAGTCAAAAATCTCGATCGGAATTATGGTGGATGGTACGCTAGTCGATGAAAAGACTTCCACGGAGATTATCAATCCTTATGACTAATCGGAATGTTTGGGCATTGAAGGATGGGTGCAATCTTTCAATGCTTAAATGTATATTCTCAATTTAAATTTAAATAAATGAGATTAAAGTCCCTTTCTCGGAAGTCGTAATAGCCGCCGTGTAAATCTTATCTTCGATCTTTATTATAATAATCTTCTTTTTGTCGAAGAAATTACCTTTTTCGATGATGTCAAGAGCTTCCGCCTTATGTCCAATAGCGGTAAGCTCTTTTTTTATACCTTGTTTTTATGTCTTCTTCCCATATATTTATTATTAGAGGTAAAGTTCCTAGCCTCATTAAGAGGAAACTCACTCACAAAGGAAATTATTCTTTTTCGTCTAACCAAATTATTCCGTACCTTTGCCCCTCAAAAAGAGAACACAAGGTATGGAAAAACATTTTAAGAGAACGCTGATTACTACGGCGTTGCCGTATGCGAACGGACCGGTGCATATCGGACACTTGGCCGGGGTGTATGTGCCTGCTGATATTTATGCCCGTTACCTTCGTTTGAAGGGAGAGGAAGTGTTGATGATTGGTGGTTCGGACGAGCATGGGGTACCCATCACGTTGAGAGCGAAGAAGGAGGGGATCACGCCGCAGGATGTGGTGGATCGTTACCACGGTATTATCAAGAAATCGTTCGAGGAGTTCGGTATCACGTTTGATATCTATTCACGTACTACTTCCGCTACGCATCATCAGATGGCCTCGGATTTTTTCCGTACATTGTATGATAAAGGCGAATTCATCGAGAAAACAAGCGAGCAATACTACGATGAGGAGGCGAAGCAATTCTTGGCCGACCGTTATATCACGGGTACTTGTCCGCATTGTGGAAACGAGAAGGCGTATGGCGATCAGTGCGAGGCTTGCGGTACTTCCCTTAGCCCGACGGATTTGATCGATCCGAAATCCGCTATCAGTGGCAGCAAGCCGGTGATGCGTGAGACGAAGCATTGGTATCTGCCTTTGGATAAGTGGGAGCCGTTCTTGCGTAAATGGATCTTGGAGGATCATAAGGAATGGAAGCCGAACGTCTACGGGCAGTGTAAGAGTTGGCTGGATATGGGTCTGCAACCCCGTGCGGTGAGTCGCGATTTGGATTGGGGTATCCCTGTTCCCGTAGAAGGGGCGGAAGGAAAGGTGCTGTATGTATGGTTCGACGCTCCGATCGGTTATATCTCTAATACGAAGGAGTTGCTGCCGGATAGCTGGGAGACTTGGTGGAAGGATCTGGAGACTAAAATGGTCCATTTCATCGGTAAAGATAATATCGTGTTCCATTGTATCGTGTTCCCTTCCATGCTGAAAGCGGAAGGTTCTTATAACTTGCCGGAGAATGTCCCCGCTAACGAGTTCTTGAACTTGGAGGGCGACAAGATCTCTACTTCCCGCAACTGGGCGGTTTGGTTGAACGAGTATCTGGTGGATATGCCGGGCAAGCAAGACGTGTTGCGCTATGTCTTGACGGCCAACGCGCCGGAGACAAAGGATAATGATTTCACATGGAAAGATTTTCAGGCTCGTAATAATAATGAGTTGGTCGCTATCTTAGGGAACTTCGTGAACCGTGCGTTAGTCCTTACGGATAAGTATTTCGAGGGTAAGGTGCCGGTGGCTGGCGAGTTGACAGATTATGATCGCCAGACCTTGAAGGATTTCGCGGATGTGAAAGAGAACGTGGAACGCCTGTTGGATACCTACCACTTCCGTGACGCTCAGAAAGAGGCGATGAACCTAGCCCGTATCGGAAATAAGTATCTCGCTGATATGGAGCCTTGGAAGTTGGCGAAGACGGATATGCCTCGTGTCGCTACGATCATGAACATCGCTTTGCAGATTACGGCTAATCTGGCGATCGCTTTTGAGCCGTTCTTGCCGTTTAGCATGGAGAAACTGAATAAGATGCTGAATGTAGAGCCGTTGGGATGGAATCGCCTAGGTGCTACGGATCTATTGGAGGCCGGTCATCAATTGGGCAAGGCAGAGTTGTTGTTCGAGAAGATAGAGGATAGCGTGATCGAGGCCCAAGTGCAGAAATTATTGGATACGAAGAAAGCGAATGAGGAAGCGAATTATAAGGCGAAACCGATCCGTGAGAATATTGAGTTCGATGATTTCATGAAACTGGATATCCGTGTGGGTACGGTTCTGGAATGTGTGAAGGTTCCGAAAGCGGATAAGCTGCTTCAGTTCCGTATCGACGATGGCCTGGAGAAACGCACGATCGTGTCGGGTATCGCCCAGCATTATAAACCCGAGGAATTGGTAGGCAAGCAAGTTTGCTTCATCGCTAACTTAGCTCCCCGTAAGCTGAAAGGCATTGTTTCCGAGGGTATGATTCTCTCCGCCGAGAATTTCGATGGAAAGCTGGCCGTTATCACCCCGGAGAAAGAGGTGAAACCGGGTAGTGAGGTGAAATAATAAGGTAGACGCAATAATGAGGGGGCTATTCCGTTTTAACGATGGGATAGCCCTATTTTTGAGTGGATAAGATGCTTGAGAAACAGATACAGATGGTAGATCTGCGGAAGCAGTATGAACGTTTGCGTAGTGAGATCGATCCCGCCATGCAAACGGTGATAAATGCTTGCGCCTTTATCAATGGCCCTCAGGTGAAGGGATTTTGTAACCATTTATCAGATTATTTAGGTATTCCTTATGCGATCCCGTGCGGCAACGGTACGGATGCTTTGCAAATCTCCTTGATGGCATTCGACTTACATCCGGGCGATGAGGTGATCGTTCCTGCTTTTACGTATATCGCCGCGGCTGAGGTCGCTTTGGCTCTTGGCCTAGTGCCGGTATTAGTGGATGTAGATCCCGGTACATTCAATATAGACCCGGAAAAGATAGAAGATGCCTTGTCTGAAAAGACGAGAGCTATTATTGCGGTTCATCTTTTTGGCCAGTGTTGTGATATGGAATCGATCTTGAGTATCGCTGGCCGCCATAATTTATATGTGATCGAGGATAATGCCCAATCCATCGGTGCTAATTATACCTTCTCGAATGGAACGGTGAAGAAAGCCGGTACGATCGCCTCTATAGGAACGACCTCCTTCTTCCCTTCGAAACCGTTGGCTTGTTATGGTGATGGTGGGGCGATGTTTACTTCCGACGCACGATTGGCCGAACGACTGCGAATGATCGCCAATCATGGGCAAAAGGTAAAATATCATCATGCTTTGGTGGGCTGCAACTCCCGTTTGGATACCTTGCAGGCCGCTGTCTTAGATGTTAAGCTTCGGTATTTGGATGAATTTGCCGCCGCTCGTTGTAAAGTGGCTGCTAGATACGATGCTGCCTTTTCCGGATTGGATGCTGTACGCAAACCACTAAAATCAGCCTTTTCATCGCATGTTTATCATCAATATACGGTACAGCTAGCTGTAGAAAAGAGGGATCAAGTACAAGCTGCGTTAAAAGAACGAGGCATTCCTTCTATGATTTATTATCCATTGCCTTTGCAGGAGCAAGAGGTGATGAGGGGTCGATGCCGGATTTCCGGGGATTTGAATGTCGCTTCTCGCTTGAGCCGATCCGTATTATCCTTGCCGATTCATACGGAGATGACAGAAGAGGAGCAGGCCTATATTATAGAATCTATAAAGAGTGTTTTATGAATAAGAAGATACGTTTCGCCGTGATCGGCTGTGGTCATATAGGTAAGCGTCATGCCGAGATGATTACCCGGGATGAAGGGGCGGAGTTGGTCGCTTTGTGTGATATCCGTCCGAAAGAGGAGCTGGGGATCGAGGCTTATGCGGTCCCTTTCGCCCGGAATATAGATGAACTATTCCGTTTGGGATTGGATATAGATGTGGTGAATATTTGTACACCCAACGGTTTACATGCCGAGATGGCGATCCAAGCGATAGAAAGCGGACATCATGTGGTCATAGAAAAGCCTATGGCCTTGACCTTGGCGGATGCCGAGAAAGTGGTTTATACCTCGCTGAGGTTCCGTAAGCAGGTATTTTGCGTGATGCAAAACCGATATTCCCCGCCTTCGGTCTGGATCAAGGAGATGGTTGAGTCCGGAAAATTAGGCCAGATTTATATGGTGCAGCTGAATTGCTACTGGAACCGTGACGAACGCTACTATAAACCCGGAGGATGGCATGGCGACGCTGCCTTGGATGGTGGTACCTTATTCACCCAATTCTCCCATTTCATCGACATTATGTACTGGTTATTCGGGGATATCTGTAATATCCAGACCCGTTTCGCCGACTTCAACCACGAGAAACTGACCGCCTTTGAGGATTCCGGTTTCGTGAATTTTAATTTCGTGAACGGTGGAATGGGTAGTTTGAGCTACTCTACGGCGGTATGGGACAAGAATCTGGAAAGCAGCATGCTGATCGTGGCTGAGAATGGCAGCGTGAAAATCGGCGGTCAATATATGAATGAGGTAGAATATTGCCATATCAAGGGGTATGAAATGCCGGAATTGGCCCCTACCAACCCCGGCAATGATTATGGCCCTTACAAAGGCTCCGCCCAAAACCACAACTTCGTGATCCGTAACGTGGTCAATGTCCTTTCCGGCGCCCCCGGCGAGATCATAACGACCAACGTCTTGGAAGGTATGAAGGTGGTGGATATTATACGGAGGATTTATGCGGGGAAGGCGTGAGAATCCATTCCCAGATAGGGACTACCTCGATCGTTCTCTCTTGGACTTGGATGGTTCGTTTCTCATCTCGGGTGATAATCATCATACGTTTAAGATGTAGAAACGCATCCGCTTGCTTTTGTTTTATATTGGAAACAATACGGTGGATTTACGTATTGAAAGCATAAATCCACCGCGAATAGAGATTGAGATTTTAGATCTCGTCAGGGCTTTCGCTGTCTTGGCTACCCCCGCTTTGCGGTTCGGAGAGTTCCTTTTTCTCGAAATTAGTGAGTTTCTTAGCTATTCTCAAGGCCTTTCCGGGACTAAAGACAACTTTAGGTTCTTTGATCAAGCTGGTGGTAAATTCCTCGGTGGTAGGGGTTCCCGTAGAGCCTACCCCAAAACGGAAATTGCCCAATTCGCCTACATTCACCCTGCGCCCTTGCGCGAGATTTCGTTTCAACACGATATTGATACGGTCGAGTACCGCCTTGACTTGTGCGGAACCTACTCCACTTCCATCTGCCACTTCCTCGAGGAAAGTCTCGAACTCTACAAGATATCCATAGATCACTTGCGCATACTGTTTCTTGGGTGTTTCTGTCTTGTCGTTACCCAAGTTCTTTCTCTCGATCAATCTGTACTTTACTGCCATAATTTCTAAATTTTAAAAGATGATTAAATGAATTACCTTGTTTTCGAAAACATGACAAAGGTATCGCAAGCCGTATGAGGCAAATCGGTCTGTGTCGGTTTATGTCTGTCAATGTCCGTGTATGTGCCTATTAGTCTACGAGTACCTGTTTCGCTTCCTTTAGTTCGCAAGACTAGTAAAATGTAAAAATGTACAATAAGCTATATTAGAATGGGTCTGTTTTGTATATTTCTGATTATTAGTTTATTATATCTAGTAGGTGCGAGACTTTTTAATTAGTATCAATAGAAATCCGGATTTCTATTGATACTAATTGGTGTTTTCTATTGATACTAATTCATATTTCCATACGTACTATTTGTTATTTTATACATAAAGTATGAAAAGCTTCCGGGTTTTGCCCGTTACCCAAGAGTAAATGTTTATCTTTGTGGCACTTTTACCGTAAATATCAAATGGCAGAACAATCACTAAAAGATAAGACAGCGAAAGGGCTCTTCTGGGGAGGGGTGAGCAATGGGGTGCAGCAGATACTCGCATTGCTGTTTGGTATCTTTTTGTCTCGCATATTATCGCCGGGAGATTATGGGATGGTCGGGATGCTAACTATTTTTACGGGTTTTGCGAATGCTCTTCAAGAAAGCGGCTTCTCGGCGGCCTTGACAAATAAGTTGGATATTAAGCATGAGGATTATAACTCGGTATTTTGGTTTAATATAGTAGTAGGGATTGGCCTTTATGTGATTTTGTTTTTCTCGGCGCCTTTGATTGCCGTTTTTTTTGACCAGCCGGATTTGTTGTGGGTATCCCGTATCGTATTTTTAAGTTTTTTGTTTGGTTGTTTTGGAACAGCTCAAGCCGCTTATTTGTTTAAAAACTTGATGGTCAAGGAAAGGGCAAAGATTGATATCTATGCGTTGTTATTATCCAACACGGCTGCACTGATCATGGCGTTGAATGGTATGGCTTATTGGGGGATTGCTATTCAAGGAGTACTTTATATCGGTTTAGGCACTTTTCTTAGGTGGTATTATTCACCTTGGAGGCCAACTTTCTCTTTTAACCTTCAGCCTTTGAGGGAGATGTTCCCGTTTAGTGCAAGGTTGTTATTGACAAATCTGTTTAGCCAGATGTCTACGAATATATTCTCTATTCTATTGGGTAAGTTCTATACGGTTCAGCAAGTCGGTTATTATTCCCAAGGCTATAAATGGATGAATATGGGGGGGAGTTTTATCACGGGAATGATATCAGGAGTAGCCCAGCCGGTATTTGCTCAAGTCTCTTACGAGAAGGAGAGGCAAGTACAGGTTTTAAGAAAGATGATCCGTTTTACGGCTTTTATATCTTTTCCATTGATGTTTGGCATGGCGTTGGTCGCAAATGAATTGATCCTGATCACGGTTACGGAAAAGTGGGCGCCTTGTGTTCCTATTTTGCAATTACTGTGCGTTTGGGGAGCTTTTTCCCCGATATGCGAGCTTTATAAAAATATCGTGATCAGTCATGGGAAATCTAATATTTATTTGTATGCTAACGTAATATTTGGCGTACTCCAGATATTGTTGCTGATAATGATGTTGCCTTATGGAATTTTATGGATGGTTGCGGCTTATGTGCTCGCTTACCTTTGCTGGCTGCTTGTGTGGCATTGTTTTGCGAGCCATTTGATAGGTGTTAGATTATATCATGTAATAAGAGACATATTGCCTTATTTTCTTATCACTCTCTCAGTTTTGAGCTGCGCTTGGTGGGTCTCTTTCTTCTCGGGGAATATTTATATACGGTTTGCTTTGAAGATTATTGTGTCTGCGATTTTATACATTGGAATTATGTGGGGTGTGAAGTCTGTAATTTTTAAAGAATGCATAGGGTTCTTATGGAAAAGATGAGTTTGAAACGAGTTTCTGTCGTATTATGTACCTATAATGGTGAGAAATATATCCGTGAACAGCTGGAATCTATCGTATCTCAGACTTATCCTATCCATGAATTATTGATACAGGATGATTGTAGCACAGATGCGCCACCTTTAATAATCGAGGAATATAAGGAAAAATATCCTTTTATTAGATTTTATCGAAACAAGAATAATCTGGGCTTCAATCGAAATTTTTGGAAGGCTTTCGAAAAAGTAACAGGTGATTATATTGCGATTTCGGATCAAGATGATATTTGGGTAGATACCAAGATAGAGGTCTTGGTTGGTTGTATAGGAAATTATCTGATGGTTTATGCGGATTCTGTGAGTTTCTTCGATAAGATTCCCTCTTATGTTGCGGCGAGGAAAGAAGAGTTTGTTCTTACGGGATTACGATTCATTTCTTTGCAGTATGGTGTATTGGGGCATGATTGCCTCATGCGGAAAGAGCTGATCCAAATAACACCTAAAGAGGTGCGGGAGAAATTTGTATATGATTTTGCGTTGGCTTTAGTAGCGAGATCTAAACGCAGTCTTTTACATAAGGTCGAGAATTTAACATATTTTAGACGCCATCCTCATGCTAGCTCTAATTTGTTGCAAAATGTGAAAGGAGGGTTTAGAGGCTATCTGGATGGGTTTTTATCGTTGGGTAAAAGAAACCGTTTGGAGATATCTGATCGATACCGGCTAATGCTTCCTTATTTAAGTATGGAGGAGCCTTTAGTTTATCAATATGCGTTGTATCTTTCGTCGGGTAGGATTCTAGGCATTTTTAGAGCGGGGTGGATCACTTATGTCTGCCGGTCTGAGTTAAGAGGGAATACAAAAAGTATTATGAATAAAGTGCGAGCTTATTTTCTTCCATTATTTTTGTATGGCAAATGGAAATATATCAGGAGCTTGTGGGGTGAAAAAACTATATTAGATAAGTAAGATTAGTATGGATCGGATATTTTTATGCTCATTTGGTAATTCCAGTTATTTGTCTTCTTTATCTCGTTTGAGAGCTCAGGCTGAGGAGACTGGTTGGTTTTATCGTGTCGAATGTAATACGGAAAAAAATCTATCTGCCTTTTTCCGGCAAGAGGCTGCGGATCTATTAAAACAGGAAGTGCGAGGGTTTGGATATTGGATTTGGAAACCCCAGATTTTACTTCAATGCTTACAACAAATGGAATATGGTGATATTTTGCTTTACACAGATGCTGGTTGTCATATAAATGAGGTGGGGAAGAATATGTTTCTAGCATATATAAAAGAGGTAAAAAAACATCCTTCGGGATTTTTGGTATTTGGCGCTCGCAAAGGTTCATTAGAGAGACAATATACAAAAGGTGATATTTTCTCATACTTTGGTATACAAGAAGATGATGATATTTATAATAGCGGACAAATACATGCTACCACTTTTTTTCTAAGAAAAGATGATCATACTCAAAAGGTTGTAGAATGTTGGAAAAAAGTGATGATGGAAAATAGAAATTTGATAGATGACTCCCCTTCATCCACTCCTAATGCTTTGGATTTTAAGGAGAATAGGCATGATCAAAGTGTTTTTTCAATTTTGATGAAATTGAATAAGGCACAGATATATCCAATAACTCATATATGGTCATACACTTGGTTCTTTATGGGATATTATCCGATTTGGGCTAAAAGAGATCGAGGGGAAACTTTGAGAAAATATTATCCATTGAAACAATATTGGAAGGATTTTCTTTTTTTTGTTCGAAATAGAGTGGAACGTTTATAATAAGAGTTTATGAATAGTATGAGTAAGATGAAAGTTTTAGTCTTAGTTCCGATCGGGGGGTTGGCGAATCGATTTTATGCAATATCATCAGCTATATCATTTTGTCAAATGTATGGGATCCGGCTTCATGTCATTTGGTTTAAAGATTGGGGGATGGGGGCTGACTTTCATTCTTTATTAGACTTAGCTCCGATTTTATCAAATATAAAAGTTGTGGATGCGCATTGGCAAGATTATATTTATGATCGGCCTAGGAAGAGAAATTTTTGGCTCCCTTATTTATATCAAAAAGTTGCTTTCCCGGAAAGATTTTATGAAAAAGATATTTATAACCGGTTTTCGGTGGAGAGCTTGTTAAATTCGTTTCAAAAGCATGATTCTGTTTATTTGGTCCAATTTCGTTCTTTCTATAAAAATGAAATAACGTTTAAATGCTTATCTCCGATAAAACCTATTCAACAGCAGATAGATGAACGAACGAAGTTTTTTGAGGACAAACATGTGATAGGTATGCATATTAGGAGAGGAGATCATACGACTCCTACATTAGGAAGTCCTTTGTCTTTATTTATTTCAAAAATTGAGGAGGAGGTTACTCTTGATCCGAATACTTATTTTTATGTAGCTTCAGACTCGTTCTCGGAAAAGAAAAAACTAAAAGATCTGTTTGGCGAAAGGATTATTACTAGATTTGATGAAGTTAGGCGAGATAACGAAAGTGGTATTGTCGACGCTTTAGTTGAATTGTACACTCTGGCTCATACCTCAAAGATCTATGGTTCTTTAGCAAGTTCTTATTCTTCTTTGGCATCGGAGTTATTGATGAGAGATCTTGAGATTTTGTCGATTGAAGCGTAAAGTATTATTGTTTAAATCTTATTATAATGAAGAAGCGAGCTGTAATATTTCATCCGGCTATTGCGCCATATCGGATCGATTTTTTTAACTCTTTGAGTGAGACTTTTGATGCTAGTTTTTATTTTGAATTTGAGGATCCGTTGGAGCAGTCTTTTGATAAGGAGAAGATGAGGCGGCGCTTGGCTTTTATGCCGATGTTTTTGCGACCTGGTTTTTGTGGTGTGAAAAACTTAAGATTGGATGTGTGGAAAGTGCTGAGTATTAGTAGCTTTGATGTTGTATTGATTTCGGAATATAATCTATTAGGATTATTGGTGCTGTTGCATAAATGGCTGTTTCGAAAACGGGTGAAGATCTATACAATTTGTGATGATAATGTAGATATGGCAAAGTCGGTTGGGATAATTAAGAAATTTACTAGATTTATACTGCTCAATTTTATTGATGGGACTATTTTGGCAGACAAAAAAGCCTTTGATTGGTATCGGGAGCATTTATTTTATAAGGCTAGATATTTTTATTTCCCTATTATCCAGTCGGAAGAAAATTTCAGAAAGAACTTAGAGAGGGCTTTGCCTCGTTCTCGCCAGATTTTAAAAGAAAGTTTTCTGCAAGATAAAAAAGCAATTCTATTTGTAGGTCGTTTAGTTAAGGTGAAAAATATTTCTTTATTGTTAGACTGCTATGCGCAAATCTGCTTAAAAATGAAGAATGTGGTCCTAATAGTTGTAGGGGAGGGGGACTTAGAAGATGAATTAAGGAGGCAAGCTGATGAGCTACATATTAGCGACTCTGTTTTTTTTGTTGGGAAAAAAGAAGGAGAAGAATTAATGGCTTTTTATAATTTAGGAGCTATCTTTGTGTTACCAAGTACCTATGAGCCATTTGGCGCAGTTGTGAACGAGGCTTTGCTTGCGGGATGTTATACGTTATGTTCTTCATGTGCCGGAGCATCTTGTCTCATACAAGAAGATGAAAATGGAAATTGTTTTAGTGTTAACAATCCTGAGGATTTGATTACAAGGTTACAGTATGCTCTTTCTATAGTAGAACCGTTGACTGAAGAACTGACGTTAAAAGAGAATAGAATGGCATTAAGTTATGAGGAGCAATATAGTCGATTTGTATATGAATTTTTAGAAGATAAATAATATGTTAGCAGAATATGTTTCGGTTATGTTAAATCGATTTAAGTATCTAAAACATGCCTTGATGAGGTCTCCAAGATATACTTTGACAAAGAAAGTTCGGGAGTTCCTTTTGGAGAATGAGAATATTATGGAAAAAAGTGAACAACAAGGAATAAGCTCTTATCTAAAATCTCATTTGATAGATATTTTCAATTATGACTTTGTGCCAAAATATAGTCTTAGATATGTAAGAGTGCTGAGGGATAGAGAAAATGGGCTTAGCTATGTATATACTCTTGAGAGGCGTCGTCTATATTTTAAAAGGGGCATGAGCGATAAAGAAATTACTAAAGTCTATAATTTCCTTTGTATGGAGCAGGCCGATGGCTCACCGCATAATTATAGCTTTTCAGAATTAGATCTTAACGAATCATCTGTTGTCGTGGATATAGGGGCGGCAGAAGGTATTTTTTCGTTGAAGATAATTGATCTTGTGCATGAGGTCTATCTGTTTGAGTGTGATGCTGATTGGCGAGAGGCATTAGAGGCCACTTTTTATCCATGGAGAAATAAAGTACATATCATCAATAAATATGTGTCTAGTATAAATGACGCTAAAAATATATCTCTTGATGTCTTTTTTCACGATCGAGTGAAACCTTCCTTGGTAAAGATGGATGTTGAGGGTATGGAAATGGATGTGCTAAATGGTGCGCGACAATTGCTTCAGCAAAAGTCTATTCTTGAATTGTTAATTTGTACGTATCATAATAAAGATGATCAAAAAGAGTTGAGTGACAGAATGAAAGGATATGCCTATACTATATCTTATTCATGTGGATATATGACTATGTATTGGGATTGGCTAAAAGAAAACCCTAAACAAAAGTATGATTTTAGACGTGGTGTAATGTATGCAAGAGTGTGAAGCAGTATCTATCGTGATGTGTACTTATAATGGAGAGAAGTTCTTGATTGAGCAAATAGATTCCATTATAAATCAAACATATCCTATATATGAACTTATTATACAGGATGATCATTCTATTGACAACACATGGGACATCTTGAAAAGTTATCAGCAACGGTATCATTTTGTGAAAATATTCCAGAATAAGCGATCTATTGGCGTGAATGAGAATTTTTTCTCGGCGATAAAACGTGCGACAGGAGATTATATAGCGTTATCCGATCAAGATGATATTTGGGAGCCATATAAGATTGAACGGCAAATCGGAATGATTGGAAATAAGATGTTATCCTCGGGTTTCTCCAAACCCTTTGCTAATGGTGAAGGAATCAAAATTCATTTTGACCAACGTATCCCTAACTTTAATTTGGAAAGGGTTGTTTATGTGAGTTCTTTAGCTGGACATACGATGCTATTTAAGAAAGAATTTATAGCGATGATACCGGATATAAATATCTGGTCTCCTCATTTTATGTATGACTATCTTTTTCAGATCATAGCGGCTGCTTATGATAGCATATCGTTCTGTGATTGTGTTTTAGTTCATCAGCGACGGCATATCTCGGCGGCCACTTATGGAGAGCCTTCCAATTATAGTAAGACATTACTGAATATATTAAGGATGGTCAAGCAAACATATTTTCAATATCGTAGTCTACGCCCCTTCATTCGGTCTTATTTTTCTCAAGTTTATGAATTATTATCGTCTCTTCCTAAAGAAGCGATAGCGAAAGATGATGCCTGCTTGATGGCTTTATATCAGTCTGGCCGGTCTTTTATGTCATTTTTGAGATTAGAATGTATTTGTGTGAGGTTGAGAAATAAAATTGTTTATTCCAAAGAACATAACATGGTGTTCTCATTCTTGCGTGCTCTTTACTTTTCGGTCTCTTGTAGTGAGTATTTTCGTTATATGTTAAATAATGATTGATGTATGGAATTAGGTTTATTTATCGATAGAGTTTATTGGTCGTTGGTGAAGAAAACGAATATTAAAAACAATAAAAAAACATATGATGGTTGGCTGAGTAAGGGTTATAATAATACTCCAAATGTGACTTTTATCATACAGTCTCATAATAAAAGTCGCCAAGTAATACATATTGTGAAGAAGCTGAGAGAGTGGCCCTCCTCTGAGATCATTGTTATAGACGACGGTTCCGACTTTAAACATATGAACGCTTTATCTTTGTTTATGCAGCGGGCTAATGAATTTGTGATCAGAGCAAATGATTTGTACGAAAATGTTATGTATGATAAAGCCATTCGTTTCGCAAATGGGAAATATATTGCGCTTTTGCAAGATGATGATGACTTTGACGATCTTCATTGGGTAGAAGAAGCGTTATCCTATTTCTCGAAATATCCACGACTTGCTATTTTGGGAGGGAATAATGGTTCTGATTTTGTGATAGATGAGGAGAATAAATTCGGTTTAGGTGCTGTTGTGGAGCGAAAGGATAAAGAATCTTTTTTATTTGTTTCTCATGTGGACAGGGCGCCGATGTGGTTGGATAAGAACTTGTTCATGGAAAAATTGATGCACATTGACTTTTCGTTTGCTCCATTCCAATTTGATGATTGCGAACTTTGTTTGAGGGCTTGGTTGAAAGGCCTTCAAGTTGGATGGTATGATGCTCGTTTTAAATCATTATCCGCAGGAGGAATGCGTATATGGAATAGTTCTTTTACAGGAGAGCAATGCCGAAGAAACGCAGCTAAACTATACCTTATGTATAAAGATAAGAAGGAGTTATTGGATCAGTTGTTACTTGAGGCGAGAAAGACGAATCTAGTTCCTTGATAGAACGGCTTCTGCTTTTTTATGTGAATGGTAATATGTAAAGAACTTGATTCTCTGGATATAAATATTAACTTTGCCTAAAAATCATATGAATACCGAGTCTCAAAACATAGAGCTTGGGGAGAGTTGGAGTGACGAGTATTCTTATGCGACTAAAAAGAGCTTTATGAAAACCAGCCAAACGCTGCGTTAGGTGGAATAAGGCATAATCTAGCTCGCTTGCAAGAACTGGAAATCTTAAAATGGATCGGTGGGCGTAAATTAGAACATTGGGAGATAGAATGAAAGAAAACCAACATACCGAATTTAAGGAGTCATGGCATGACGAATATACCCGTTATATATCAGCTTTCTGTAATACGGAGGGTGGTGTATTATATATCGGTATCGATGATAAAGGAGAAGTTGTAAGGATAGAGCAGCCAAAGAAGTTGATTGAGAAACTGCCGAACTTTATCGCTCAGAAAACGGGTATTATGCCTCTTATCCATTTGAGGGAGAAGGCCGGTAAAGAATATTTGGAAATAGAAGTCCAACCTTCTGCCATGCCGATTTCCGTGCATGGACGGTATTATACCCGGAGTGGAAGCGTTACTTCCGAGCTACAAGGGAATCAGCTAAATATGTTTTTGGCTGCGAAAATGGGTTTGACATGGGAAAGTGTGATCGAGGAGGATTTTTCATTGGAGGACATAGATGCCGATACGGTAGAACGTTTTAAGCTATTGGCTAAAGACCGGGTTCCTTCCATCGAGCAGGAAACGGATCTGCTGGCTTTGATGGAGCGGTTGAATTTGGTTGTAGGAGGCCGTTTCAAGAGAGCCGCTGTAGTCTTGTTTGGAAAGAATGTGCAGAGATATGTGTTACAAGCTCGTATTAAAATAGGAAAGTTCCTTACCGATACGGAGGTACTGACAACCGATATTATCGAGGGGAATCTGATTCAGCAGGTGGATCGGGCTTTGGATATATTGCGAACGAAATATTTATTAAGTTATATATCGTATGAGGGGATTCATAGGCGTGAGAAACTGGTTTATCCCTACGAGGCTCTGCGGGAAGCCTTATTGAATTCGATTATCCATCGAGAATATTTTGTTTCTTCCGAAATTCAGGTACGTGTTTACGAGGACAAGCTGGTGATAGGGAATGAAGCTCGTTTGCACGATATTACGGTTGAGGACTTGTCTCGTCCTCACCCCTCTAGACCTCATAATAAGTTGATAGCGGATGTTTTTTACAAAGCTGGCTTTATTGAGAGTTGGGGACGGGGAACACAACGTATTATTGACAACTGCTTGGCAGAAGGATTATCCGCTCCTGTATATGAGCATAAGATGGGTTTTTTATACTTGACTTTTTCTCATGAGCGGATAAATGAGCGGATAAATGAGCGGATAAATGAGCGGATAAATGAGCGGATAAATGAATTGTCGGATATGGAACGGGAGGTATATCAGATCTTGCGAGAGGAGCCTACTATCCGTCAAATAGATTTAGCAAATCGTTTGGATTTGACAGAGCAGTATATCCGGAAGCTTATAAAAAAGTTGAAAGAGCATGGTTGGATTGAACGCATTGGAGCTAGGAAAAATGGTTATTGGAAAATAATAGAGAAGTCATGAAGATATTGATATTAAATACCTCTGAATTAACCGGTGGAGCGGCAGTCGCTGCGAACCGACTAGCGAAAGCATTGGGTAAATCTGGTGTAGAGGTTTCTATGTTAGTACGGGATCGGAAAACAGACCATGTAAAAGTTTTCTCGGTAAATAATTCATGGATTTCATATAAGCTTAACTTCTTTCGTTTTATATGGGAACGATTGATAGTTTTTATCTGTAACTTCTTTAGCAAGAAGAACCTTTTTCAAGTTTCCATAGCCAATACAGGCACGGATTTATCGAAGCACCCATTAGTGCAACAGGCGGATGTGATTCATCTGCATTGGGTGAATCAAGGATTTTTGTCTCTTTCTGATATTAAGAAATTAGTAAATACCGGAAAACCTATTGTGTGGACTATGCATGATTTGTGGCCAGCTACGGCTATTTGTCATTATCCGGGAGGATGTGAGAAGTATATATCGAATTGTTATCAGTGCCCGATGCTGAAACGAAATCCGTTTTTTGATTTAGCGGCTTCTGTTTTTAAGGAGAAAGGGAAAATTGGGTTATCTAAGATTACGTTTGTCGGTTGTAGCCGATGGATAATGGAAGAGGCCAAAAAAGGCAATTGGTTGAGAACTGCCTGTTTTACCTCGATTCCTAACCCGATTGACGTGACAGCCTTTAAGCGTATGGAAAAGCGGGTGGCCCGTAAACGATTCGGCCTGCCGGAAGATAAGTTCCTTCTTCTTTTTGCCGCCGCTAAGCTTTCAGATACCCGGAAAGGAGCGATTTTTTTGATCGAGGCTTGCGAAAAACTAAAAGAGAAATACCAAGATCGCATAGAAATCGTGTTGATGGGAAATAGCTCGGAAGAATTGATTAGCCAGTTTCCTTTTAAGGTGAATACGCTGGGATATATATCGGATCAAGACTCTATGATTTCCGTTTATGCCTGTGCCGATATGTTCGTTATTCCTTCGTTGGAGGATAACTTACCCAATACGATTATGGAGTCGATGGCATGCGGTACGCCTTGTGTGGGATTTGAGACAGGAGGGATTCCGGAGATGATAGATCATTTGAAGAATGGGTATGTAGCTAAATATAAGGATACAAATGATTTGGCTGTAGGGATTAAGTGGATAATTGACAACCAAGAGACTTTTCGATTTAGTGAGGCTTGCGTCCGCAAGGTGCATGATTGCTATAGGGAATCGGTTATTGCCGAAAAATATATAGCTTTGTATCAGAGCCTGTGTAATAAGAGAAAATAGCGTGAAAGAAGATCAGCATATCGAAGTAAGAATGAATGCTTGTTGGTAAGTGATTGAAAGCAAATGAAAATTGCTACATTTGTGGAAAAATGGAATAAATGGACGATCAGCATAAGCCTGAATGGATTAAGGTGGACGAGTGGGATTTTGTAGAATATGTGGATAGCTTGTTACGTAGTCAAGAGGCTGTCGATTTAGAGTTTAAGACCGCTCGTGCCGGATTCCCAAATAGTGTGTGGGAAACGTATTCTTCATTTGCGAATACAGATGGAGGAACTATCGTTCTGGGAATAAAGGAGAAAAATGGGGCACTATTTGTGGAGGGACTTCTTCCAGAGCAAATTGTGTCTTATCGGCAAATCATTTGTAACCAATTGAATAATCCGGATTGCGTTAATGTTAATTTACTTACTGACAAGAATATTCAAGAGGTAGACTATAGAGGAAAATCTCTTTTGCTGATTTATGTTCCGAGAGCATCTCGTTCACAACGTCCTGTATATTTAACAAGAAATCCCTTGAATGGACATACTTATAAACGAAATAATGAGGGAGATTATAAATGTACGGATACGGAAGTTCGCAGAATGATTGCCGATGCGGATGAGGAACATCCGAGAGATTCTCGTATTTTATGTAATTATTCAATGGAAGATATTGATTTGGACTCACTTAAACAATATCGACTGCTACTTTCTAGTCGTCAGCCAGATCACCCTTGGTTGACACTTGATGATATGGCTTTTTTGAGAAAATTGGGAGGATATCGACAAGATAGGCAAACAGGTCAAGAAGGGTTTACTTTAGCGGGTATATTAATGTTTGGAAGGACAGAAAGTATAACGGATAATGAATGTGCTCCATCTTATTTTCCGGATTATCAGGAAAAAATGTCTGTAGATGAGAATGTTAGATGGACAGATCGCATTTGTATGGATGGAACTTGGGAAGCGAATCTTTTTCAATTTTATCGGCGTGTGTATCCTAAATTATCATCTGTACTGCCTAAGCCATTCCGTTTGGAGAATGGTGTGAGATTGGAAGATACTACCACGCATGTCGCTTTACGTGAGGCATTTGTAAATACATTGGTGCATTGTGATTATATGGAGGAAGGAAATATAACGATAGAACAATGGAAAGATCGTTATGTATTTAAAAATCCCGGAACACTGCTAGTGAGTAAGGCCCAGTATTATGCCGGAGGTGAAAGTATATGCCGTAATAAGAGCTTGCAAAAGATGTTTATGCTGATTGGCTTCTCTGAGAAAGCAGGAAGTGGGGTGAATAAGATTTTTATGGGTTGGAAAAATGCGAATTGGAGACCTCCATTTGTGGAGGAGCAAAGTCACCCGGATCGGGTGGTGTTGAATTTACCGATGGAAAGTTTGTATCCAGAGGAAGTCTTAGAAGAACTTAAGCGTCTGTTTGGACGGGAAATTGAAAGAATTCCATATGATCAATTCACGGTTTTGGCTCTTTGTTACTCTGAAAAACAAGTATCTAATGAAAGACTTCAATATATTTTGAACCAACATAGCTCAAATATTACAAAGTTACTAAAAAGTATGTGCAATGCTGGTTTTTTGGAGTCTATAGGAAATGGCCGGGGAACTAGGTACCGTTTGTTGTTTTTGGAGAAGGATGAAAGCAAGCCTCAAAAGGATGAAAGCAAACTGAAGAAGGATGAAAGCAAGTCTCAAAAAGATGAAAGCAAACTGGAGAAGGATGAAAGTAAGAAATATATGCGTTATGAGGATTTGTCGAGGTTAATACTATCTGTTTGTGAGGATTATGTAGCTCTGGAAATAATAGCGGAAGCTGTTCATAGAGAGGCTTCTTATTTAATTAATCGGGTTATACCAAGAATGTTAGAGGATGGGCTACTAGAGAGATTATATCCGTCTTCTCCTAAGCATCCTTTACAAAAATATCGTGTGAGACAAGTCGGAAATTTATAAGAGATAATGGAAATGAATCAGCAACCTACATTTTCGATCATAACGATCACCTATAATGCGGAGCGATGGTTGGAGCGTACGATATTGAGCGTACTTAGCCAGTCGTATCCGAATATCGAGTATATATTGATTGACGGAGCGTCGAAGGATAAGACCGTAGAGATCATCAAGCAATATGAGTCCGGTATCGCTTCTTGGATAAGCGAGCCTGATAAAGGCTTGTATGATGCTATGAATAAGGGATTGAAGCGGGCTACGGGGGATTATGTGTGGTTCCTGAATGCGGGTGATACACTTTATACCGCAGATACCGTGCAAAGAATTGTGGAGTCTTTGAAAAAGAAAGTATCTTTGCCTGACGTGATTTACGGAGAGACCCGGATCGTTGATGCGGAGGGTAGATCGTTAGGGATGCGCAGGTTGAAAGCTCCGGAGAAACTGACTTGGAAGAGTTTCCGGATGGGAATGTTGGTTTGTCACCAGTCGTTTATATCAAAACGGGAGATCGCTCCGTTATATAATACGGAATACCGTTTGACGGCGGATTATGATTGGTGTATCCAATGTCTGAGACGATCGAAAAGAATACATAATACACGTTTGATCCTGTCTAATTTTTTGGAGGAAGGGTTAAGTAGTGTGAACCGGAAAGCTTCCTTAAAGGAGCGATATGAGGTCATGTGTAAGTATTATGGCAAGGTGTCGACGATTCTGTTGCATGGTTGGTTCGCCGTGAGATTCTATTTTGCCAAATGGTTTAAAGGTAGAGTATAAACAATAAATTATAGATAAGTTTTATGCGGAGTATAATGAGTAAATGGGGAAAACATATCGCAGCGATAGCCGTATTCTTGGTATTGACGGTGATTTATTTTTCTCCGGCCGTATTTGAGGGTAAAGTCGTCCGGCAAGGGGATACGGAAAAGGCTATCGGTATGGGGAATAGCCAGATGGATGAATATGAGAAGACGGCCCAACCGGGAGAATTCAGCGCATGGTCTGATGCTATGTTTGGCGGAATGCCTTATGTGTCGGGATATGGAAATCCGGCTCCACGATTTCCCGGATATCTTTTAGTGGAGAAGCCTTTAAAAGCGCTGGGGTATATGGATGCGGGGATGGTGTTTACCGGATTCGTTTGTTTCTATATCTTGATGTGTGTCATGGGCGTAAATTGGTGGTTGGCGATCGCTGGTGCTATCGCTTTCGCTTTAGCGTCTTATAATCTGATCATTATAGAGGCCGGCCATGTCACGAAAGCGTATGTAATCGCTTATATGCCATTAACGTTGGCGGGTATGGCCCTGTTGTTCAAGCGTAAGTATTTATGGGGGGCGGTCGTGTTCTTGTTGGGTGTCGCTTTCTCTATCGCGAATACGCACCTGCAAATCACTTATTATTTATTATTACTTTGCTTCTTCGTTTATTTGGGATATTTGTTCAATAAACTGAAGGAAAAAGCTTATAAAGAACTGGGTACGGTAACCGCTATTATGGCTGGATGCGTGATATTGGCGGTGTTGCCGAATGCCCAGAATATGTATGCTCAATGGGATTTGGGACAGAACTCTATCCGTGGGGCTACGGAATTAACGACAACGACCCCTTCGGGCGAGAAGATCTCTTCCGGCTTGGACAAGGATTATGCGTTCGCTTGGAGCTATGGAAAAGGGGAGTTGTTGACCTTGTTGGTTCCGAATGCCTATGGTGGAAGTTCGGGTGGAATGCTAGGCCCGGATTCTGAGTTATATAAGGAATTAAGGGCGAAAGGCGCTCAAGTCGGAAAAGAGGTACAGGCTCCTACCTATTGGGGAGAGAAGACATTTACTTCCGGGCCGGTTTATTTCGGGGCATTGGTCTGCTTCTTGTTTGTTCTGGGAATGTTCGTGATCCGGAATCCGATGAAATGGTGGTTATTCGGAGGTTCTGTCTTTTTGATATTGCTGGCATTGGGACGTAATTTTGATAACTTCAATGACTTTATGTTCCATTACTTGCCGATGTATAATAAGTTCCGTACCGTAGAGATGGCATTGGTTATTCCGGGTATGGTATTTCCTATTATCGCTATATGGGGATTGAAAGAGGTGTTATCCGAGACCGTGAGCGATGCCTTGTTGAAGAGAGGATTGATCGCTGCTTTGGCTATCACGGGGGGGCTTTCTTTAATCCTTTGGTTGATGCCGAGTATGCTGTTGGATTTCCGTTCTTCTTTCGACGCTCAATATCAGTTGCCGGATTGGTATTACAACGCCTTGTTAATGGATCGTGCTTCCTTGGCTTCGGCGGATGCGTTGCGCTCTTTGGTCTTTATCTTATTAGGGGCGGCTTTGTTGTTCTGGTTCTATACCTCGAAAGATCGGAAAAAGGTGGCGACATTCGTAGGGATCGGTGTTGCGGTCTTGATGTTGGTTGACTTATGGACGGTGGATAAACGGTATTTGAACGATAGTAACTTTATCCGCCAGAAACCTACAGAGGTATATAAAGAGACGGTAGCCGATCAAGAAATCATGAAGGATAAGGACCTTTCTTATCGTGTCTTGAATTTGAATAATCCTTTCTTGGAGACAACGACCTCGTACTATCACCATTCCGTCGGTGGTTATTACGCCGCGAAGCTGAGACGGTACCAAGAACTGATCGACCACCGTCTGCAAGGAGAGCTTAACTCGGTTATCGGGGCTTTCCAGAAAGCGCAGACCGCGGAGGATTTGATGGAGGCGTTCGCTGCTTGCCCGTCCTTGAATATGCTAAATACACGTTATATTATCTATAATCCGGAGCAACCGCCTTTGAGGAATCCGTTTGCTTTCGGCAACGCTTGGTTTGTGGATAAAGTGGAGGTCGTGGAGAATGCGGATGCGGAAATAGCGGCGTTGAATACGATTAATCCGTTAACGACGGCGGTTGTCGATAAACGTTTCGCTGACGAGGTGAAAGGTTTCACGCCTCAATTGGACTCTACCGCTACGATAACATTGGATAGTTATCGCCCTAATAAGTTAGTTTATACGACGAAGACGAATTCTGAGCAATTAGCGGTATTCTCTGAGATCTATTATCAACCGGGATGGGAGGCTACGATTGATGGGAAGCCCGCTTCTCATTTCCGGGCGGATTGGATATTAAGGGCTATGTTAGTTCCTGCGGGAGAGCATCAGATCGTATTTGAGTTTAGACCGCAAGGTTATATTACGGCGGCTTATATTACTTCTTTTAGTTCGTTGATTATCCTGTTGTTATTGATTGGTGCGGTAGGATATTCGATTTGGAAAGCTAGAAAGCAAAAAGAGATATAAATTCCGGTTGGTTGTAGATACGGGGCACGCCCCGTATCTACAACTAGATGAAACCGCTATTGATAAAATCGAGCAGTTTTCTCGTTAGGGTTTCCCACGAGAGGGCTGCTTTTTCTTTGGATATGTTCGCAGGGATGGTGGCTTGCTGTGAGGGGGTGAAAAGTTCCTCGATACCTTGGGCGAGGGCCGTTGCGGATATCTCAGGCACTACGATGCCTGTACCCGGCTTTTCGATGCTGTTCTTGAAATCGCCTACGGGAGTACTTAACATAGGTAAATCGTAATTGTAGGCTACGGATACGACACCGCTTTGAGTGGCGGAGCGATAGGGGAGTACCAAGGCATCCGCCGCTGAGAAATAAATGGGGATTTCCTCGTCGCTGATATATTCACAGTGGACGAATATACGTTCTTTTGCCGGAGATGCATCGATCAGAGCCTGATACTTCTCGAAACTACCGTAACATTCGCCGGCTATAATGAGATGGTAATCCTCGTTAAGCTGTCCCATCGCTTCTATCAGCAGATCTAATCCTTTATAATCCCGTATCAGTCCAAAGAATAGAAGATTCTTTTTGGACGGATGGATTCCTAATTTCCGGCACGCCTCGTTCTTGTTGATCTTACTCCCGAAATGATTGTAAAGCGGGTGTGGGTTCTGGATATATTTAGCGCCCGGGTAAAGTTTCCGCAAATCATACCGCACGTTATCGCTCATCACGATAAAGCCATGGCATTGCTTGAAAAGTAACGAAGCTAAAGGCTTGTCGAAGAAACGCGGCTCATGGGGAATCGCATTGTGGATAAGGGTGATTACCTTACAATGCTTTTTCATCCGATTCGCTACGTGGGCGTATCCGGGAACGAAAAAGGACATCCAGTAAGAGATAATCAGTACGTCCGGCGCATAGGAACGAATGGCGTTTACGGTACTGAAATAACTAACCGGGTTGACGCTATCTAATACTCGCACGCTCTCGATTTCGATCGCACGGTCTCCCGCTTCTACGTATTGAGTCTTGCCGGGAAATAAGATATCCGGATAAAGACGTTTGAAGTTGAAAGCCTTTACTTCATGACCTTCCTTTACTAATTCCGTATAAAGCATCCCGCTGAATTGGGCGATACCGCCACGATAGGGATAAATAGGGGAGAGAATAGCGAAACGCATGGTAATTGAAAATTAAGAATTGAAAATTGAAAATTAAGAATCGAGAACTACAGGAGCTGCCCTCCCTTCATTATCAATTCTCAACTTTCAATCTTCAATTAATTAGTATCTGTAATGATCAGCCTTGTACGGTCCTTCTACCGGTACGCCGATATAATCAGCTTGCTTTTGTGATAATGTAGATAATTTCACGCCGATACGTTCCAAGTGTAGGCGGGCAACTTCCTCATCCAAACGTTTCGGCAAACGATATACGCCTACCTCATAGGCCATTTGCCATAAATCCATCTGGGCAAGAACTTGGTTCGTAAATGAGTTGCTCATTACGAATGACGGGTGTCCCGTAGCGCAACCTAAGTTTACCAAGCGTCCCTCTGCCAATAAGAAGATGGAGTTTCCGTTCGGGAACGTATATTTGTCCACTTGAGGCTTGATATTCGTGTGCTTGATATTCGGATAGTTGACAAGCTTATCCACCTGTATCTCGTTGTCGAAGTGACCGATGTTACATACGATCGATTGGTCTTTCATCTGTGTCATATGCTCGATCGTGATGATATCGCAGTTTCCGGTGGTCGTAACGAAGATGTTACCCTCTTTCACGGCCTCTTCCATGGTCGTAACCTCGAAACCTTCCATAGCGGCTTGCAGGGCGCAGATCGGATCGATCTCGGTCACGAGTACACGGGCCCCGTAAGAGCGCATGGAGTGAGAGCAGCCTTTACCTACGTCACCATATCCGGCAACGACTACCACCTTGCCGGCGATCATAACGTCCGTAGCCCGCTTGATGCCGTCCGCCAAAGACTCACGGCAACCGTATAGGTTATCGAACTTGGATTTCGTCACGGAGTCATTAACATTGATAGCCGGAACCAGCAACTCACCTTTCTCCATCATCTGATACAGACGGTGAACGCCGGTGGTCGTCTCTTCCGACACACCTTTCATCTCGGCTACCGTACGGTGCCAACGGCTGTTATCTTCTTGAAGGATACGATTTAATGTATCTAGAATTACCTGTTCCTCATGATTACCGCCTTTGCGGTTGATGGTCTCCGCATCGTTCTCTGCACGATATCCCATGTGAATCAGCAAGGAAGCGTCTCCGCCATCGTCAACAATCATGTGAGGGCCTTTACCTTCCGGGAAACGAAGCGCCATGTCCGTACACCACCAATACTCCTCCAGCGTCTCGCCTTTCCAAGCGAATACCGGTACGCCATCAGCCGCGATAGCAGCTGCCGCATGGTCCTGTGTGGAGAAGATGTTACAGCTAGCCCAGCGAACGTCCGCTCCCAACGCAACTAATGTTTCGATTAACACCGCCGTCTGAATAGTCATATGCAGTGAGCCGGTGATACGTGCGCCTTTCAAGGGTTTCTGATCGGCGTATTTCTGGCGTAGCGCCATTAATCCCGGCATTTCGTGTTCGGCGATCTCGATCTCTTTGCGACCGAATTCAGCCAAACTCATATCTGCCACTTTATAAGGCAGATTAGTTGGAAATAATTGTGACATAAATTAATACTATAAATGGTTGAGACGCGAAGGTACGAAAAAGCGTTGATAGTAGGTGTTCTTTATCTATGAATTTCCATCTAGGGCAGAGGCTTGCCGAGGGGTAGGTGGGTTCGTTACTGCAACGGCGTTGCAGTATTGGACTCTCTGTAGTTTTGCGATTTAATGAATACTGAAGGCTCCATCTACCAATAGCGCGTGGCCATCGACGAAGCTCGCTTGCGGGCTGCATAGCCAAAGTACGGCGTTGGCGATCTCTTCCGGTTTACCGAGCCGCCCTGCGGGAATGTCGCGCACCAGCTCCTTCTCCAAGGAAGGGTCACGCCGCATTAAGTCTTCCGCCATCGGCGTACGGATAACGCCCGGACATACGGCATTGATGCGGATGTTCTTTGCCGCATAGTCGATAGCGGCGGTACGTGTCAGTCCGATAACGGCATGCTTACAGGCTATGTAGGCCGCTTGCCCCGGAAATCCCGTGACTCCGCCTTGCGATGAGGTGTTGACGATGGCGCCGCCGCCTTGTTTCAGCATTTGCAGGATCTCATAACGCATGCAGTTCCAGACACCTTTCAAATCCACAGCCACGGTACGGTCGAATTCATCGTCGGTGATTTCCGCCATTGGGCGTTGCGGTGTTTGTATGCCTGCGTTGTTAAGAGCCGCGTCCAGTCTTCCGTAGGTAGCTACGATCCAGTCGATCATCTCTTTTACGGCTTGCGTGTTTGATACGTCGCACCGATACGCTACGGCCTTATGTCCCTCGGCTACTAATTTCTCTACCTGTTCTCTCGGCTCACGGATGTCTGCCAATACGGTTATGTATCCAGCCTTGGCGAAGGCTTCAGCGCAAGCGAGTCCGATACCCATCGCTGAACCGGTTACTAAAGCTACTTTCTCTTCCATTGTCTTTGTCATGATCATTTGATTTACATTTTGTTATTATTTATGTCGCGAAGATAAGGAGGGAGTGGTATGGAGGCTTTGTTATGTGGTTCAAATAGCTTTGTTGTGTGGCCCATTATAAATATTATATATCCTCGGTTGGCGGTACGCCATACGCTATCTTATAGATTTTCGAGAAATGGGAAAGGTTCTTGAAGCCTACCTCGAAACAAATCTCCGAGACCTTACGCCCCCCTTTACGTATCAGCCCGTGTGCGGCTTCAAGGCGGCGTTGGATGAGCCATTCCCGGGGCGAGAGAGCGCTACATTTCTTGAAATCACGTTTAAATGTGGAGAGACTGCGTCCCGTATAGTTGGCGATTTCTTCCATGGAAATATCGTTCATATAATTCCGCTCCATGAATTCCAGTATGTCTATCTTCCATGGATCGGTAAAATCGAAGATAGAGGCATATAGATTCTTGTCGGTATTGAGCAACACATAAACGCCCTCGACCATTTTTAGTTGCAGCAATTCGTCTGTCGGTTGGATCTTGGAATTGAAATAAGGGGTCATCGACTCAAACAAGCTTACGATATCGGGACGGTTGGACGGTAGCTTGTAAAGGCTTACCTGATCTCGCTTGGCATCTTTAGGGAGAGTATTTCGATCTAATTTGCTGTAAAAGTCGCGTAGGAACTTCATGGTGAACATCAAGAAGATCGCCTTGAACTGCTCGCCATTCCATGCTTGTTTCGTCATCTGCACGCTGAAGTCCTTGCGGATGAAAGCGCATTCTCCTTTATGTAACCGGGTGATTTGGCCTTTCTCGTCGATTACCATCTCTCCGGAATATACATACACCAACACATGCGAATGATTCCGGTGCAGGCAGCTCTTTCCGCCATCGAAATACATCGCTAAAAATAAATCCGAGTAACGCAGTGTGTTGATTCCGTCCATCGTTCTTTAGGAAAATGGGCGACACGGGAAGATCGTGCCGCCCATTATGAAGATTTTAAAGTAACTGTCAACTGTTAGCTGTCCACTAAATCGTCAGGCCGGCGTGATACCTTGCTCTTGCAATAGTTTCAGCCCGAGGTCTTTCAACTTGAACTTCTGTATCTTTCCGCTTCCGGTCATCGGGAAGGTATCGACGAAGAAGATGTATTTCGGGATCTTATGCCGGGCGATCTTTCCGCGGCAGAAGTCTTTCACCTCTTCCTCCGTAGCCGTCACACCATCGTGAAGGATGATAAAGGCACCCACTTCCTCTCCATATTTCTTGGAAGGAACAGCGGCTACTTGCACGTCTTTCACGCCGGGGAAATGATAGAGGAACTCCTCCAGCTCACGTGGATAGATATTCTCGCCTCCACGGATAATCATATCCTTGATACGGCCGGTGATACGGAAGTTTCCATTCTCATCACGAACGCCCAAGTCGCCGGAATGCAGGAAGCCATCCTTGTCGATCGCTTCATTGGTAGCGGCTTCGTTTTTATAGTAACCTTTCATGTTATTATAACCGCGGTTACACATCTCGCCTTGTACGCCAACAGGACATTCCTCGCCGGTCTCCGGATCGATAACCCGTACCTCGGTAAATTCGAACTCATGGCCTACGGTATTATAACGCACCTCGGCCGGATCTTCGATACGGGAGTGGGTCATACCCGGTGAGGTCTCTGTCAATCCATACACGCTGGTTACACGCATATGCATCTTCTCGTCCACGGTTTTCATGAGTTCAACCGGGCAAAGAGAACCTGCCATAATACCGGTACGTAACGACGTGAGGTCGAACATCTCGAACATCGGGTGGTTCAGCTCGGCAATGAACATGGTAGGCACGCCGTACACGGCCGTGCAACGCTCTTTATGTATAGAAGCTAATACCAATAGCGGATCGAATTTCTCGACCATCACTTGCGTACATCCATGCGTCAATACGTTCATGGAAGCTAATACCACGCCAAAGCAATGAAAGAGAGGTACACAGCAACAAAGCTTATCGTCGGCGGTGAATTTCATATGCTCACCCGTCAAGAAACCGTTGTTGGCGATGTTGTAGTGAGTCAACATGACCCCTTTCGGGAAGCCGGTCGTACCGGAAGTATATTGCATATTGACAACGTCGTGGCAATTTACTCTCGCTTTGGCAGCCTCTAAGGTCTCATCCTTTATATTTTGTCCGAGGAGCAACATCTCGGGCGTATTGTACATACCCCTGTATTTCTCCTGTCCGATATATACTACATTTCTCAAGCGTGGGAAACGCTCGCTTTTCAAATACCCCCGTTGAGAGGTCTTCAATTCCGGCAACATGGCATAGACCATGTCCACGTAACTTCCATCAAACACGCCGTCAGTGATACACATCGTATGGATATCGGCGTTCTCTACTAGGTATTCCAGCTCGCTTTGTTTATAGTTCGTATTGATCGTGACCAATACGGCACCGATCTTCGCGCCTGCATATAGGAATGTCAACCAATCCGGTACGTTCGTCGCCCATACGCCGACATGTGTGCCATGGGTGATACCGATCGCCAACATACCTTTCGCCATGTCGTCCACACGCTTGTTGAATTCGCTCCAAGTGAAACGTAAGTCACGGTCTGAATAAACGATATACTCCTTATCCGGTGTATTCTCGGCCCAATGTTCCAGCCATTGGCCAAGGGTTCTGTTATGTAATTCCATAAAACGCCGGATTTAATAAGGTGTATAGACAACACCTAAGATTCGAGCCCTGTTGTCGGCTGCCGCATGTACATGATGCGCCACGATAGAATCATAATAGATGCTATCGCCTTCCTCTAGGATATAGGTGTTCTTTCCGTAATTGATCTCTACGACGCCACTCAATACGTAGATAAACTCTTCTCCCTCATGCGTGGACAGGATGAAATCCTCGCCTTCCTCGGAGGGAGCGATCTCGATCAAGAAGGGTTCCATATGGCGGCCGGACTTATCTTGCGAGAGCGAGTGGTAATCCATATGCTTGTGCCCTTGTGTCGCATTGTTCGTGAACCCGATACCATCGGCCTCGCTATCCTTTTTGCGGCATACGACCGGGCCTAGCTCCGCTTGGTCATCCAAGAATGTACCCAAACGTACCCCTAATACCCGTGCTATTTTGATAAGAGGGGCCAAAGATGGAAAATCCAAGTTACCCTCGATACGTTCTATCTGTTCGATACCTAACCCGGAGCGTTCGGCTACTTCCTCGATAGAGAGCTGTTTCGATTCCCGGATATTTTTAATTTTCGCGCCTATAATTTTGTTGTTTCCCATGTGTATGATTTGTTATTTATAGTCCTATAATGTTTGATAAATTGATACTAAACGGCGCAAATTTACATTAATATTTTATTATATCTAGGATTAAGGCAAATAAAAAGGGCAATTCCCGATTGGGATTGCCCTTTTTAATATTCTCGCATAAGCTTTTTCTTACTTTCTGATACCAAGTTCTTTGATGATAGCGCGGTATCTCTCGATGTCAGTCTTGATCAGATAGTCCAATAAACGACGACGTTTACCTACCAACATCTTCAATGATCTTTCCGTAGCGTAATCTTTGTGATTCACTTTCAAGTGCTCTGTCAAGTGAGAGATACGGAATGTGAACAATGCGATTTGGCTCTCAGCAGAACCTGTGTTAGTTGCTGATTTGCCATACTTTTCAAATAATTCTTTTTTCTTCGCTGAATCTAAATACATGATTCTTTTTACTTTAATAAATTAATACTATGTTATCTAAGCGGTCGCAAAGGTAGGCATTCCTTTTTGATTTGCAATAGATTCTACTATCTTTTTTGTGTTTTGAAGCATGAATGTCATATATATATCGTAAAAATATCGTATTTTTGCAGCCAATAAATTAGTCTTCAATGCAAAAGATCAGAAACATTGCGATTATCGCGCACGTAGACCACGGCAAAACGACGCTCGTGGATAAGATGTTATTAGCCGGTAAGCTTTTCCGTGAAGGACAGGCAGAACCGGATCAGTTCATGGATAACAATGATCTGGAACGGGAACGAGGTATCACGATTCTTGCCAAGAACGTGTCTATCAATTATAAGGGATATAAGATCAATATTATTGACACTCCGGGCCACGCCGACTTTGGTGGCGAGGTGGAGCGTGTCTTGAATATGGCGGATGGTTGTTTGCTATTGGTAGACGCCTTTGAGGGGCCTATGCCGCAGACTCGTTTTGTTTTGCAAAAAGCGATTCAATTGGGTTTGAAGCCGATCGTGGTAATTAATAAGGTGGATAAGCCGAATTGCCGCCCGTCGGAAGTGCAGGAAATGGTATTCGACTTGATGTTTAGTCTGGATGCTACCGAGGAGCAGCTTGACTTCCCTACTATTTATGGTTCCGCCAAGCAGGGCTGGATGTCCGAGGATTGGAAGGAGCCGAAAGAGGATATCACGGCTGTGCTTGATGCGATCATCAAGTATATCCCCGAACCAAAGATGTTGGAGGGTACTCCGCAGATGTTGATTACTTCTTTGGATTATTCTAAGTATGTAGGTCGTATCGCCGTAGGACGTGTACACCGTGGCGAGTTGAAAGAGGGCCAAGATGTCATGCTTTGTAAGCGTGATGGTAGTATGGTGAAATCGAGGATCAAGGAAGTGGATGTATTTGAGGGCTTGGGACGTACGAAAGTTGATTCCGTGCAGTCCGGGGATATTTGCGCTATTATCGGTATCGATGGTTTCGAGATCGGTGAGACAATCGCCGACGTGAACGAGCCGGAGCCATTGCCAACGATCGCTATCGACGAGCCTACGATGTCTATGCTTTTCACGATCAACAATTCTCCGTTCTTTGGTAAGGATGGTAAGTTTGTTACTTCCCGTCATATTTTTGACCGTTTGCAGAAAGAATTGGATAAGAACTTGGCTTTACGCGTAGTTCCTACTGATTCCGCTGATTCTTGGTTGGTATATGGTCGTGGTGTGCTTCACTTGTCTGTATTGATCGAGACGATGCGTCGTGAGGGATACGAGTTGCAGGTAGGTCAGCCTCAAGTTATCATCAAGGAGATCGATGGTGAGAAATGTGAGCCGGTAGAGCAATTGACGGTGAATCTTCCGGAGGAATGCTCTAGCCGTATTATCGATATGGTAACGAAGCGTAAGGGCGAGATGACCATGATGGAAAGCAAGAATGGTCGTATGCACTTAGAGTTCACGATTCCTTCCCGTGGTATTATCGGTTTGAACAACGCCGTATTGACCGCCTCTGCCGGTGAGGCTATCATGGCACACCGTTTCTTGGAATATCAACCGTGGAAGGGTGATATTGAACGACGTATGAATGGTTCGATTATCGCTATGGAGACAGGTCAGGCTTTCGCTTATGCCCTGAATAACTTGCAATCCCGCGGGCGTTTCTTCATCGCCCCGGGCGAGGAGGTTTACGCTGGACAGGTGGTCGGAGAGCATACCAAAGACAATGACTTGGTGGTAAATGTCACCAAATCCAAGAAGTTGACGAATATGCGTGCCTCTGGTTCGGACGACAAAGTTTCCTTGGCTCCTCCTGTCGTATTCAGCCTAGAGGATGCGCTTGAGTACATCAAGGGCGATGAGTACGTAGAGATCACCCCGAATAATATGCGTATGCGTAAGATCATTTTGGATGAGACAGAGCGTAAGCGCCAAGGTAGATAAATTCTTCTATTGAATAAATATAAAAACGGCGACCTTTTAAAAAGGCCGCCGTTTTTACTTGTTATAGGATTTTAGAGATCCTTCAATGGGTTTGCGCAACTTCATTCTTTATTTTCCGGATCTTTCTTCTCTTCATCCGAAGTCGTGAATTTTATTACAAGCGATTCATCTTTAGGAGTCTCATACCAATCTCCGTGCGCTTTGCGGTAATCCTGATCAAAATTATAGGCATCGTCAATACTCTTATTCTCTATACACCAATGGAAAGGTTTATTTTCCGAATAAGGGATATCCAACACATATGGGTATAGATCCGTATTCTTTACGTTTTTACTTACCGGTCCCTTCCCGTTATCAATGTAAGGCATGATCAGTTGAGTTGAGCTATATGTTAATGTCTTTGTAATCCCACTTTCCGGTTCCTTGTCGAATTTTCTCACATTGACATATCCATTGACATCGGAGAAAAAGGGAGTTAGTCCATTGGCGTCCTTAAATCCAAATTGGTTGTGGAATGTACAGCCTTTAGCCAGTAACTGGGCATAAACATCTGCGGTACTCTTATCGGTATATGCTGTGATGCTATAATATATGACAGCGTCATTGAAATCGAAATCGCCTTGGTTTGGATAATTATCTTCGAACAAGAGGAATCCTTTCTTGTTCGTTTGCGATTCTATGACGGGAGGGGTTACCGGCTCTGCCGGCTCGATGGCAACGGGATTACTTTCGATTAGACAAAGCATATCGTTGTAGTCTCCATCATAGGCCCTATAGTTTGGGCAGCGATTTTCCATTCCCAGTACATTTCCTTCAAAATCAACTTCTTGAATGTGGTGAATGAAGCCGTTTGCTACGTTTTTCTCTATTTTGAAAGAGGAATTACCATATTTTAAGGTATGGCCTACGTAATTATGGGAGAATGTCCCATTATCTGGTACTTTATTGTTATCCGGCCCATTTAATGCCGGAGTGGAGAACTGTGGACGGTCTGTGCCTCGATATACGAAGCCGACGTTGAGCCCCTTGTCGAATCTTCCTAGGGGGATTCGGGTATATTCTCCTGTCTTAGCCTTTGGCTGTTCCTCTTTGGAGTAAAAGATATAATTCTCGCCTTGGTTGATCATATTGAAGTCAATGACTTGGATGGTGCCATTAGTCTTTCCATAGAAGGTGCAGTCGTCTAAAGTGAGATTCTCCATCTTCTCGAAGGGATATGTATAGAACCAAATTTTACCATACATATTGTCTTTGGACATTCCTCCATCGCTTATATAGGTCAGCCAAATATCCGCTTTCTCAAAGCTACTGGTAAAAACGGTTTCCGTGATTTTTAGATCAGAGCATCTATATAAATCCTCGCTTTTTACATTGTATGCCTTTTCTGGAAAGTATTTGTTATTGATCAAATGAAGGACTTCATCACTGATCGCACTTGTAGCCCGTAAACTACTTTTGGTATCGCTGCCGATCGTGATGTCCTTTACATCACTCTCGATAAGTTCCCCATCTCCTCTTAGGATATAGAGTTTCTTTACGTGTGTAGGTACTTCCAGGGCCATATGGATCGGAGTTTTACCACTTAAATAAGACTCCTTGACTAAAGCGCCCTCTTCATAAGGATATTCGTAATAAATAGAATATACGGTCCCTTCATGCTGAGAAGATATGTTAACCTGTATGTTCTCGAAATTCTCGAACTGGGCTATGTAATCTTCTTCTTCTTTGGTAGGTTCTTTCGGATCTACCGTGGGGTCTTCTCCTTGAAAAATGTCATGTTTAACGCATGATCCCATTAGAAAGAGCAGACAAAATACCCACACCATTTGTTTCCAGATTTGTGATCTCATAATTTCTTTACCCTATTTGATTAATATTTACAACAACTTTATTAGATTTTGCAAATCTACGAATTTATTTCATGAAAAATCATTGATAATCAATATTTATTTCAAGCTGTTACGCTTTTATCAAATGTAGGATTGGATGGTGGGATATAAAAAAAGACCCCATCCAAAAGGATGAGGTCTTTTTCTTATTTAGAAAGAATATTTTCTAATTATTTTACTAAAGCTGCGAAGTCAGAGTTAGTCGCGTATTTAGCGAACTCTAAGTCGATAGCAGCTTCCTTAGCCATGTTCTTATCAGCGGCGATAGCAGCCTTCAAGTTGTTGATAACACCGTTAGCGTCGTTCGTACGAGCGGCAACAACAGCCTTCAAATAAGAAGTTACAGCGTCAGGATTAGCGACACCGTTCAAAGTCTGAGAAGCCTTGCTGTAATCCTTAACCAAGATCTGAGCCAAAGCAGCGTTGTTAGTCTTAACAGAACCGAAAGAGTTAACAGCCTTAGCATATTCGCCTTGCTCTAAGTAAAGAACGCCAAGAGCCTCGCTCAATTCGTTTACGCCGGCAGCGTTACCGAACAATTGTTGAGCCTTAGCTTGGTCACCCTTAGTTAACGCGATCAAACCTAAGTTCATGTTAGCGGAAGCGTTATTCTTAATAGAGTTAGACTTGTTGAACATTTGCTCAGCCTTAGCCAAATCACCAGCCTTGAATGCCATCATACCGATGTTGTTCCAAGTACGGTAGCAGTTAGGATACAATTCAGAAGCTTTTGTATAGATAGCCATCTTCTCACCGTCGTTGTTAGTCAATGTAGCGGCGTAAAGGATTTCCTCGATATTCAACTCAGAAGGATTGCTCTTAGCCAAAGCGCTGATCTCGTCGTCAGACTTACCGATGATCTCGATGTTAGCAGTCAAACGAGAACGACGTAATTGCGGAAGGATAGTCTCAGCCAAGTCAGAGTAAACAGCGGAGATATTCTTGATTTCTTTCTCTCTTGTCTCAGGATCTTGGTACATAGAGATCACACGCAATACTAAGTCTTTATCTTGCAAGTTAGAAGCAGAAACTAATTCCTTGAAACCTTCCCAGTCTTGAGCTGTGTAACGAGCGTCAACCGGAGCGTCAACCTTCATCTTCTTCAATTCCTTGTTCAAATATTTCGTAGTGTTTCCTTCACGATTCTCAGCCAACGTGTTGTTCAATTTGAAACCACCATCAGGAGAAGCGTAAGCGCTGATCTCGATAGCTACATTCTGGTTCGGAGCCTCGTCAGCGTTCTTAACAAGATCTTTCCATTCTTTGATAGCGTCAGAATTCAATTCTTTAGCGCGAAGGTTAGCTTGTTGGATCAAGAACATGATGTTAGCGTCATGAGCCTCTTTGATAATACGTTGGAATTTATCAGCTGCGATAGCTGCTGTAGCGGTAGCTGCGTCTGCCAATTCGGAAGTAGCGATAACGCCTTCACCGATCTTTACGTCCGGCAATTTAACAGTCTTGTTTTTGATCTTTGCGTCGAAAGTCAAATACAATTCTGATTTTTTCATCTCGGGTTTGTAAGTGAAAGAAGACTTCATAGTTACGTTAGCGCCTTCTTTTTGAGGGATTACTTGGTTGTTACCTTTTACTTTCTCACCTTGGTAAGTGTAAGAAGTGCCCCAAGCTTCGCCACCCTGGTAACGCAATACCGGAGTTACAGTTACAACAGCTTTCTTGTTGAACCATTTAGCGGGGAAAGTCGCGTTGATCGTTACAGGAACTTTGCCTCCGATAGCCTCTAGCGGCTGCGGCTCTGCTTTAATGTACTGTTCTGCCAACGGTTTCAACTTGTTTGAACAAGAAGAAAGAGTTAAAATGGCTGCCAATACGAAGAATGGCAATAAAAACTTTTTGTTCATAATCTTGATGTAAGTTTAAAATGTTACTATGTTAATATATTCACTTCCAAATTATCCCTTAGCCATTATCGTGCAAAACTAAAGTATTTTTTTGTTATGGATAGCAAAGAAGCGATAAAATCTTTTTAATTAATACTTATTAATGAATCCTAGGCTTGTTTTATACATAAAATATGGGTAGAATTATTGAAAAAATATGGCTGTGTACCTCTTGCCATTCTTTTCAATGGATGGTTTCCCAGAAGTCTTATTGTATATTTTTTGATTAAAATATAATCTTTTGTGTATAATGCTCCTCGCCATAGTGCACGGTTAGAAAGTAGACTCCAGATGTTAATTTTAGGAAATGGAGTGTAGCTTGCCTGTCCGTGATCTCTCCGTTTTCCGACACTTTTCCTTGTGCCGAGTGCAATGTATAAGTCGCTTTCTCTATTCCATCCGGCAAAACAAGGTGTACCATGCCTTTCTCCGGACCGAGATGAATGAGTACCTGCTCGTTCGCCTCGAGCTTTTCGTTGCTGACGGGGTTACCGTATTGAATGACGGGATCGATAAACAAGGAGGTGCTAAAACCTGCTTGCGTATATTCGGTAGCTTGTCTCCAGCCGTTTTTATCATGAACCCAAGCCGTATTCCGGGTCGTTTTGCCTTTGGGCAAATTGTAAGCGGAGAAATACGTGTTCTCCGGGACGCTCTTGAGCTTATAGCCGATGTAGAACTTTCCGCTAACGTTTACGGGCTTGGAGAAATGGATATAACTTTCCTGTGACCGATTTAGGGATTTAGCGGTCTCAATAAACGTATCGTCCAATATCGATTTATTGCTGTAGGTGGGTTGGAATGTTTCCGTATATAATAATGTAGAGGGCTTAGAGTCACCGCTGTAAACGGTAACTTCCACTTCCATTTGTTTGTAATTCGCTCCGGCAGGCGGTGTTACGAAATAAGCTCCGTATAAGGTACCCGCTTTGGCTACTTGGTAAGCTTCCGCGTATTCAGTGATATTGGCGGGGTTGTTCCCGAACAAATACGCTTTTTCAGACCCGGGATAGAGCGTACATTCGGCGTTTTCTTGATTACCGGAGTCATAGATGTTGCTCAACCGGAAACAAGGGGTTGATTTATACGGATCAAGTCCCTCGCAAACCTTGGTCTCGTCATCGGACGGGTTTAGCCAATATTTGAGCTGTCTCTCGGGGGTATCGATCGCGTCCCAGGGTTTCTTCAAAGAGAAGAAGTAATCATTCTTCGGACTATTCTCACTGGACTGCCCGCCGGATAACGCTCCGATAATCTCTCCGTCGGCATTGAATAAAGGAGATCCGGAGGAACCGCTGGCCGTATAACCTACTTCCCAAGTCTTGACATGTAAATGAGCGTTCTCGTAAAAAATCATGTTTGGATCTGTCAAGGTAAAGGGAGCCAGATCCTCATCGGATATACTGATTCGCTTTACCGAGTATTGGGGATGTTGGATGCACGTATAGGGGGCAGGTCCTACCTCTTGTGCGTTCCAGCCCGCGTAATAAGGCCTGTAATAAACCGGAGGTGTGGCGGTAAGTTCCAACAAGGCCATGTCTGCCATTTCATTAACCGCCTTGAAGTAAGTGGATGCGGTAGACATCTCTTCCGTTCCCCTTAGGATCGGGTCGCAGAAAGGGCTGTTGAAGTTGAAAAAGCAGACGATACTTCCGGCTATTTTCTCATAATCGGGGTTTTTCATCGTGAATTGCTTGTTTAGGCAATGGGAGGCGGTGAGTAGATAAGGCTTTCCGTCATTGTCCGTATTATTTATCAGTGTGCCCGTGCACCCTACACTTCCGTCTATGATCAGGAGAACGACGCTTTGCCCCCATTGGGCGTAATCGTTTGTCCCATCTTGATAGCAAGCTAACGGTGGAATTTTACCGATCAGTGAGGTGTTGTCTCCCGGTTCTAACCCCCGCAAGCTCCGGTAGCCATGGTTGACTTCCCCGACGGTCAGTCTTCCTTGAAAAGAGGCGTTGGCCGGTTCTTGATATTCTATGATCAGGCGATCCCCTTGGATAGGAGAGACCGGCAATAGGTTTAACTCCGAGTTGTTTAGGTGATTGAACGAGCCTAATATCTGTGTCTGGTCCTCATTATATAGGAAGAGCTGGGCGCCTTCGGGCAGTTCATATTCCGTGAAGAGCACGTTGATGGAAAGGGCCCCGGGCGAGTAGATCCCGAGTCTCCATACACGTGTCCCATCCGGCCCGGTGAAAGTTACGCCCGAGTTGTACCGATTGTAATCCGTTATGAATTTATAGGCAAAACGGAAACCGCTTCTTAGGTCGCTCTCATTCAGCGAGTTGATACGCAATTCCTCTTGGACGTCGAACGGAGGCATTTCTTTAAACATCTGTCCGTTTGTACTTCGCATGAGCGATAGCGGAAGCGGGCGGCCTCCGTGGCTAACCTGCGCTTTCAGATTTCCTTGAAAACCTAGCATCGTTAGCAGGAATACAATGTATAAAGAGGTCAACTTTTTCATATCGGGCAAATATAGCTATATTTCTTTACCCCATGATCTATATATCAAGTTTTTTCGCTAAGTTTGCCAATCGAAAAGTACGGACAAACTTAAATAAAACCAATATATAATTAAATTCTAAAGATATGGCAACACCTCCGTTTCACTACGAGCCGATGTTCCAAAAGGGACCGGACACAACAGAGTATTATTTGCTTACAAAAGATTATGTTTCCGTTTCTGAGTTTGAAGGAAAACCGATCTTGAAAGTCGCTAAAGAAGGTTTGACCGCTATGGCTAACGCCGCTTTCCGCGACGTATCATTCATGCTTCGCCGTTCTCACAACGAGCAGGTCGCTAAGATCCTAAGCGATCCGGAAGCTACGGACAACGATAAGTACGTGGCCTTGACATTCCTTCGCAACGCTGAGGTAGCGGCTAAAGGCGTACTTCCTTTCTGCCAAGATACCGGTACGGCTATTATCCACGGCGAGAAAGGACAGCAGGTCTGGACCGGTTACTGCGATGAGGAAGCGCTTTCCTTAGGTGTTTACAAGACCTATACGGAAGAGAACCTTCGTTACTCCCAGAACGCTCCGCTGAATATGTACGATGAGGTAAATACGAAATGTAACTTGCCGGCCCAGATCGATATCGAGGCTACGGAAGGCATGGAGTATGAGTTCCTTTGCGTGACAAAGGGAGGTGGTTCCGCCAATAAGACTTATTTATACCAAGAGACAAAAGCGATCTTGAATCCGGGTACATTGGTTCCCTTCCTCGTAGAGAAGATCAAGACGTTGGGTACGGCCGCTTGTCCTCCGTATCATATCGCGATCGTGATTGGCGGTACTTCCGCTGAGAAGAATTTATTGACGGTGAAGTTGGCTTCTACTCGTTTCTACGATAGCTTGCCTACGACCGGTAGCGAGGGTGGCCGTGCTTTCCGCGACGTGGAGTTGGAGAAAGAGGTATTGGCCGCCGCTCAGAATATTGGCTTGGGCGCTCAATTCGGCGGTAAATATTTGGCTCACGATGTCCGTATCATCCGTTTGCCTCGCCACGGCGCTTCTTGCCCGGTAGGTTTGGGTGTAAGCTGCTCCGCGGACCGTAATATTAAATGTAAGATCAATAAGGAAGGTATCTGGATCGAGAAGTTGGATAGCCATCCCGGCGAATTGATTCCGGAGGAACTTCGTCAAGCGGGTGAGGGCGACGCTGTCAAGATCAACTTGAACCAACCGATGGCAGATATCTTGAAGGAATTGGATAAATATCCGGTATCTACTCGTTTGTCATTGAACGGAACGATCATCGTGGGCCGTGATATCGCTCACGCTAAGTTGAAGGAGCGTCTGGATCGTGGCGAGGATCTCCCCCAATATATCAAGGATCATCCTATTTATTACGCGGGCCCGGCTAAGACTCCGGCAGGTATGGCTTGTGGCTCGATGGGCCCGACGACGGCGGGTCGTATGGACTCATACGTTGACTTGTTCCAGAGCCATGGCGGTAGCATGATCATGTTGGCGAAGGGTAACCGTAGCCAGCAAGTTACGGACGCTTGTAAGAATCACGGCGGTTTCTACCTAGGATCTATCGGTGGCCCTGCGGCTATCTTGGCTCAGAACAATATCAAGAGCATCGAGTGCGTGGAATATCCGGAATTGGGTATGGAAGCGATCTGGAAGATCGAGGTAGAGAACTTCCCCGCGTTTATCTTGGTAGATAACAAGGGTAATGACTTCTTCAAGCAGATCAAGCCTCGTTGCTGATTCTTTGATCGGTAAAGATAAATGAAAAGCGGTATCCGGCGGCAAGCTGGATACCGCTTTTTTTTTAAAAAAAAAGTCGTACGTGTTTTTTTAATAGGTTAATCCCACGATCCACAACGGTAGTTTCTTGCCAGAGGCGAACTCCATATTGTCAGCCAAGATGAAGGAATCGGGGAGATCCGCTATTCTTATGATACGGGTGCTCGTTTGTGCCAGTAATCGTTCTTGTTTAATAAATAGGCTATCCATACGCTGATTGATTGAATGAGAAATATACGATTTGTTTAAGATAGATAGCAAAAAGTACCCAGATCTGTTAAGAGTAGAAAGCAAAACCTGTAAGTATCCGGTCGTAGCGTACTTTGCGTATTGGTTTTCAAAAGTTTGTATAAATATCAATGAAACTATTACACTTTAATTTTTTACCTTTGTTGCGTTTAAGTGATAAAACAGATTTCCAATGCCTCGTATATACATCCTCTTGATGTCGGTCTTGATCTCGGCTTTTTATGCTTGCGATCATCGGGGGAAGCCTTATCCCGCTACCCTGTTGCAGATCGAATCCCTTGCGGATACAAATCCGGAGGAAGCCCCCCCTTTGTTGGATCGATTGCGGGATAGCCTTTCGTCCTTTGATGAGGAACAGCGTATGTATTATGACTTGCTCGACTTGAAGGTCAATGATAAGATGTATGTCCGGCATACTTCCGATTCCCTGATCAAGCGAATCACCGCTTTTTATGAGGTATATGGCGATCGGGATAAATTACTGGAGTCTTATTACTATATGGGACGTGTCTACCGGGATCTGAACGATGCTCCGGAAGCGTTGAAGTATTTCCAAAAGGCATTGGATGTGGCGGGAGATACGAGAAAGTACCGATTATTGTCCAATGTCTATTCGCAGATGGGGATGCTTTATGATTATCAGAATGTATATGAAGAGGCGATCCGTATGTATGAGAAAGCGGCTGAGTATAAATTACTGAAAGGAGATAGTACTAGTTTGTCTCTTGTGCTGAGAGATATTGCCCGGGTATATGATATGGTCGATAAGAATGACAGTGCGCTTCTCTATTTTCAAAAAGCGGCAATTATAGCGAATGAAACAGGAAATAGACATCGATATTCCGGTATATTGACTGAGCAGGGTGATCTTTACCGGGAATTGGGAATGTATGATAAGGCATTGGAATGTTTGTTTGAATCATTAAAAGATTCCGTAGGCCGGAATATGTACCCCACTTATTCTACATTGGGACATATTTATTTAGAGGTGGGAAGATTGGACTCTGCCGACTACTATTTAAGGAGATGCTTGGATAGTCCTGATTTATATGTTAGAGACGCTATTTATGAGTACTTGTCGTTTTTGTATGAGCGTCGGTTGAATTATCGGGAGGCTATTCGCTATGTCCGTCTTGGCCAGCAAGTGCAAGATTCCATCCGCAAGATAACCGATTCGGAGGAAATCCGTAAAATGACCTCTTTATATAATTATCAAAAGCGGGAAACTGAGAATTTACGGCTAAAGGGCGAGAATGACCGGATGCAGATTCGTATTTACCGGATATTATCCTTGTTCGGATTGGGGCTTTCGATAACCTTATTGTTTATATATAGACTGAAACGGCAGAAAGAGCGGTTGGCTAGGCAGTTTGAGGCGCTTCAGCGGGAAAAGCAAGAACAATATGAGAGAAGTTTTCAATATGTAGAAGCGAATAACGTGAAATTGAATGAATTGGGAACCTTACTATCTAAAGACCATGAAGATACAAATTCATTGCTTCATGTGCGAAAAGAACTTTTGCAAGTGACCAATGAACAAATACAGTTGCGGCGTACCGAGCGTGATTTGTTAGAGTCGGATTTAAGGCATTCGGATATCTATATGAAATTCCATTCCACGAATGAGGCAGATCAGATAATCAGGGAAGAAGATTGGAATGCTTTACGGAAGGAGTTAGATAAGACATACAATAATTTTACGAATCGTCTATATCAGTTATATTCGGGAATGTCATTGATAGAACTCCGGATTTGTTACTTGATAAAGATATCAGTCAAGGTAACTGATATGGCAAAAATCTTGGGTCGCTCCAAACCCTCCGTATCCTCATCCCGTAAACGGCTTTATAAAAAAATAAAGGGAGAGGATGGAACCCCGAATGAACTGGATGAATTAATCGCTGGTCTTTAGCCTTATACAACTCTGCGAACAAAAAGCGAACAAAAAGCGAACAGTGTTTTAGCCCCGAATCCAACCTTATCGGATACTTTTGCAGTCAAAAAATGAATGGGATGAAAAGATTTTTATTTTTGACTTTATTGAGTTGTGTATGCTTATGGACACATACGGTGGCTGGAAGAGAGCATAAGAATGAGCGTGATGAGGAAGAGGAGCGCTCTATTTCTCCTAATCCGGTAGAAGTGAAGATTGTAAATGATGGAATCATGTTCTATTTTATGAAGCCATTAGACAATGTGTTTATACAAATTGTTGATGATAGTGGGATGCTCGTATATGAAGAGTCTGTACCTCTTTCTACTTCTCAGAGCTATTGTATTTCCATGCAAGGTCTTTTATTTAAACCTTATTTAATAAGAGTAGAAGGAGACAACATCTATGAAGAGTTTTTTATTCTTTTCTAAAATTGAATGTGAGGATGATTTGTAATATTTAATTTCTTTGATTATTCAATGTTTAATTTATAAATAGTTTTTTGTATGAAAAAGATTCTAATTTTATCATGTTTGTTTTTGTTTTTTGTGTCTTCTTGTTCTAACCAAGAAGAGGTTATCGTAGGAGATGGTCTTGACTATGATAACATGAGTGAAGAAGATTTGAGGAAATGTGCGGAAGCTAATGGTGCAATTACGTGGAATCAGTTTATTGAACTTATGGGTGAATTTATGGAATCAGAACAATCCCCATTAATTGAGACTAAGGCTACGAGTGAGACTTTTAGTGTGACAGGATATGATAACACATTCTTAGTGGAAGAAAATAAAAAAGTTCTTATCAACAAATCACCTACAAATATTCCTACTGGTTATTACTTTTGTGATATCTATATTGTTAGAAAAATGGTGACCCTTCCGGACGGAACCCTGGGAGTAACTAAAGAGTCTCCAAAATGTGGATTTGATCCGAACTCAATTGGTGGGGGACTGCGAGGTTGTGCGGTAGATGGTCAAACAGGTAATAGATTCTATATGAAAACGGCTGCATATCAATTTAAATATGATATGCTGGGGCGTCAGTGGAATCGATGGGATCCCAGTTTGAATGCTTTGGTTTGGAATTACGCTTATATTTATTAAACGTTACTGTTTGTGCAGGCTAAACGATGATCATGGCCTGGATATAAGGTTTATGGTCGTTTGTTTAGTCTGTACTAGGTTTGCTATCCGGTAATTTTAGTAATAACATAAAAATTAGTGATGAGGATGTTGAGAATTTCTTTGTTTTGTATTGTTATATACTGATTGATATGTCTCTCACTCATGGATTGATTTACAATGTCTGTATATTTGCCTCCTTTTTCAAGGTAACCAATGGAACTTGATAAATAGAAATGTTTTGTTTGTAAATACTCGATATCTAATGATATTTGATAAGTCGTTAACTTATGGGGGTATAAATCTATATTTGCACCTTTGACTCCTTTTGTTTGTAATTTCGAAAAAGCTAAGCCGTTTTCTAATTTAAATACTTGTGCGTTCAGATTAGAGATACATGATAATAGATTAACATACAAGAGCAAACAGTTTCTCCTAGGGAAAACTAAAGTTTCGTAAGCACAAAACTAAGGTTTCCTCATGAGGAAACAAATGTTTCCATAGCGGAAAACTTTTGTTTTATACTAAGAAAAACTATAAATATCAATTAATCAGTTTTTTAGATGATATATGAAGCATGATCAAATAGATAGCTTGCCGGCTAAGCAATGTCTCCGTCTTCTGCCGCTTCTTGAAAAAGATAGGACTAATAATGCGGTTGGCGAGTAGGGGACGATGGTGTTTTGTGATTGAAAAGTAGTAAATGGTGGTAGATACGAGCCAATAGTGGTAGATGCTATTTATCTACCACCACTCGATAAATAACTTATGACCAATTGCTTATAGCTATAGTTGTAGGTGTGGTAGATGATTTGATAAAAAAATCCCGGATAGCGTTTAATCTACCCGGGATTATATATAATGTATAAGACCTTATCTTAGTCTCTGTACTCCCTGCGAGGTCCGCGATCACCACGATCTTGACGAGGACCACGGTCTCCACGGTCTGGACGAGGTCCACGCTCACCTCTTTCTGGTCTTGGTGGACGTTCCTCGTAACCTTCCGGTTTCGGAAGCAATACCTTGCGGGAAAGTTTGAACTTGCCTGTCTTCGGATCGATATCAACCAACTTGACAGAAACCGTATCGCCTTCCTTCAAGCCAGCTTGCTCAACGGTCTCCAGACGTTTCCAGTCGATCTCGGAAATGTGAAGCAAACCATCCTTGCCCGGCATGAACTCAACAAACGCACCATAAGGCATGATAGAGGAAATCTTTCCTTCATAAACCTCTCCGATCTCAGGAACAGCCACGATACCTTTGATCGCCTTGACAGCCGCATCGATCGTAGCCTTATTCGTGCCGGAGATCTCGATCTTTCCTACGCCGTCTACCTCATCGATAGAAACCGTAGCGCCCGTCTTCTCTTGGATACCTTGGATGATCTTACCGCCCGGGCCGATTACCGCACCGATGAATTCTTTACCGATAATCATCGTCTCGATACGAGGTGCATGAGGTTTCAAATCCTCACGAGCTTCCGGTTGAGCCTCCAATATCTTGCCCAAGATATGCATACGGCCCTCTTTCGCTTGAGCCAAAGCGTTCTCAAGGATCTCGTAAGACAAACCGTCTACCTTGATATCCATCTGAGTTGCCGTGATACCGTCTTTCGTACCCGTTACCTTGAAGTCCATATCACCCAGGTGATCCTCGTCGCCTAAGATATCAGACAAGATGGCGTAGTTCGTACCCTTGTTCTCAGAGATCAATCCCATAGCGATACCGGATACCGGTTTCTTCATCGGGACACCCGCGTCTCTCAACGCCAAGGTACCGGCGCAAACCGTAGCCATAGAAGAAGAACCGTTAGACTCCAAGATATCGGAGATTACACGTACTACATACGGATAGTTGTCCGGGATCATACGTTTCAGCGCACGGTGAGCCAAGTTTCCGTGTCCGATCTCACGACGGCCTACGCCACGTGTAGCCTTAGCCTCGCCAGTGGAGAACGGGGGGAAGTTATAATGTAAAAGGAAACGCTCGTAGCTATGATTCAATACGTCGTCTATCATTTTCTCATCAGACTTCGTACCTAAAGTAACCGTAGATAAAGACTGAGTCTCTCCACGTGTAAAGATAGCGGAACCGTGAGGACCCGGCAGGCAATCTGTCTCGATCCAGATCGGACGGATCTCGGTAGTCTTACGACCGTCCAAACGCTTGCCCTCATCAAGGATGGCACGGCGCATAGCCTCTTTCTCTACATCGTGATAGTAGCGACCGATCATTTCCAGTTTCTCGTCCGTCAACTCCTCCTCGGAGAATTGAGCCTTGTATTCCTCTACGATTTTCTCGAATGCCTCGCTGCGTTCGTGCTTGCCGCTACCGGATGTGGCTACGGCGTAAGCCTTGGCGTAACATTTGTCGTGTACGTCCTTGCGCAACTCGTCATCGTTTACCTCGTGGCAATATTCACGTTTTACCAATTTGCCGCAAGCCTCGGATAATTCCAATTGAGCCTTGCATTGTACCTTGATAGCCTCGTGAGCGACCTTGATAGCCTCAAGCATCTCAGATTCCTGAACCTCGTTCATCTCACCCTCAACCATCATGATGTTGTCTATGGTAGCGGCAACCATGATGTCGATATCAGCTTTCTCCAATTCCGCGGAAGTTGGGTTGACGATGTATTTTCCATCCGTACGAGCTACACGAACCTCAGAGATCGGTCCGTTAAAAGGAATATCAGAAACTGCCAAAGCGGCGGAAGCGGCCAAACCTGCTAATGCGTCCGGCAAATCTTCGCCATCCGCGGAGAACAATATAATATTTACATATACCTCAGCGTGGTAGTTGTCCGGGAAAAGAGGACGCAACGCACGGTCTACTAAACGAGATGTGAGGATTTCATAATCAGAAGCTTTTCCTTCTCTTTTTGTAAAACCTCCGGGGAAACGTCCAAAAGCGGAGTATTTCTCTTTGTATTCTACTTGCAACGGCATGAAGTCAACACCCGGGTTCGCATCTTTAGCGGCACAAACAGTGGCGAGCAACACGGTGTTGTTCATACGAACGGTAACCGCTCCGTCCGCCTGTTTGGCCAATTTCCCGGTTTCGATGGTAATGGTTCTTCCATCACCTAACTCGATCGTCTTGTTAATTGGATTAAGCATAATCTTTTTTCTTATTTTTCTATCTGTCAAAAATTGGTGCAAATGTAATGAAAGTTTACCTGTAATTGCATGAAAATGAAAAGAAATAACAGTCTTGAAATACTTTTTTTGAAAAAAGCCTTGAAGAAATACGGAATAATAGTGCCACAATTGTAAAATAATGTATATTTGCACCAGATTAGTAATATAGACAAACTGGAATAATGAAACAAATATCTACGAATTTACTAGCTGTGCTGTGTGTTATGTTGCTTTTGTTCACGGCTTGTAAGAAGAATTCTGATTTTACGGTGGAAGGTGTAGTGTCCGGCGCAGACGGCCAGATGATGTATCTGGAGAATGTAGGTGTGTCGACGGTAGAGTTGATGGACTCCGTAAAACTGACGGCGGCCGGTAAATTCAGCTTTACGAAGCCTCGTCCGGCATTCCCTGATTTTTATCGCTTGCGTCTGAATAACCAATTGATCAACTTCTCGGTAGATTCTACGGAGACGATCTCGTTCGTGGCCGATGCCGGGACTTTCGCTACTTCTTATAGCGTGGAGGGCTCAGAGAATTGCAAGGCGATCAAGAATATTACCTTGGCTCAATTAGATGCGAACCAAGCGATCCATCGTTTACGGAAAGAGTCTGAGTCCGGTCTGTTGGCGGATTCCGTATATTCCCGTCAGGTGCTCGAGGCCGCCGAGGCTTATAAGGACGTGGCTCGTAAGTATATTTATTCCGCCCCGATGTCCGCTGCCGCTTACTTTGCCTTGTTCCAGCAAATCGACGGCTTGCTGTTCTTCGATTTGTATGACAAGAACGACTCGAAGGCTTATGGTGCCGTAGCCACCAGCTTCGATCATTATTATCCGGAAAGCCCTCGTGCTAAGCATCTGTATAACTTGGCTCTTCAATCGATAAAGGTGATTCGTAGCCAGCGCCCGATGGACTTGGATAAGGTGGAGAAGAAAGAGGTTAGTTTCTTGGATATCGAGTTGCCGGATGTACATGGGGAAAACACGAAATTGTCTTCTGTCGCTACAGGTAAGGTGGTGTTGATTAACTTCACGGCCTATATGTCCGAATGGTCTCCTGCCTTGAATATGGAATTTGGCGATTTATATACGAGGTACCACGATAAGGGCTTGGAGATTTACCAGATCTCTTTGGATAATGATGTCCACTTCTGGAAGAACGCCGCTTCTAATTTACCTTGGACTTGCGTACGTGATCCACAGTCTGTTTACTCTCAGACCGCGGCGTTGTATAACGTGAAACAGCTTCCGGCGATCTTTATCTTGGATCGCAAGGGAAACTTGGTTAAACGGGTGGACGACGTGAAGAAACTTGAGGCTGACATCAAGTCCGTATTGTAAATTGTTCATGATTTAATCATCAGATTTATATGTTATAAAGCACTTTCGTAAACTTGTTCATCTTAGAAAGATAACCTAACTTTGCGGAGTCTTGAAATGATAAAAAAGGGGAGTTCCGGCCATATGACTTGGTCGGGATTCTTTTTTATTATGCGATAATCAATCAATATTAATATAAAGAATAAGGAGGATTTAATATGGCTGTTAGTTATATGACAAAGGACGGCTACGATAAGATTTTAGCTGAAATCAACTATTTGGAGACCGTGAAGCGCCCTGAAATATCAGCCCAGATCGCTGAGGCGAGGGATAAGGGTGACTTATCCGAGAACGCTGAGTACGATGCCGCCAAAGAGGCTCAAGGTATCATGGAGGCTAAGCTTGCGCAGTTAAAAGGTTTGATCTCAAACGCCCGTCTGATCGATGAGAGTCGTGTGAAAACAGATGAGGTTCAGATTTTGAACAAGGTGAAAATTAAGAATACGAAGAATAACGCTGTCATGACCTACACGTTGGTATCGGATTCGGAGGCTAACCTAAAAGAAGGAAAGATCTCCGTAAGCACGCCGATCGCCCAAGGTTTGATGGGAAAGAAGGTAGGGGATGTCGTTGAGATCCGTGTACCTTCCGGCTTGATGACGTTTGAGATTATGGATATTTCAATTTAAAAACAGAAAGACGTATGGCAACTATTTTCAGTAGAATCGTGGCGGGTGAGATCCCTAGCCACAAGGTTGCGGAAGACGATGAGTTTTTTGCTTTCCTCGATATCAATCCGGTAGCCTTGGGGCATACCTTGGTAATTCCCAAGAAGGAGGTCGATTATATCTTTGATATCGATGATCCGATGCTGGGACGGATGGTCGCTTTCGCTAAACGGGTAGCTCGTGCCCAAGAGACCGCTATCGAGTGTAAGCGTGTAGGATTGGCTGTCATGGGCTTGGAAGTGCCCCATGCGCATATCCATTTGATTCCTATCACGAAGGAGTCCGATATGTATTTCGGCGGGAAGAAATTGGCTGTAAGTCAAGAAGAATTGGCCGAGATCGCCGCTAAGATTAGAAAAGAATTCAAATAATTGAATATAATTTTTTAATTATAAAAAATTGGTTATATTTGTACCCGTTGTTTTATGCGTGACAATATCATGCAAAGGGGACAGCAAATCATTAATATGATTCATTAGTGGTTTTTACTCATAAATTTGTTAACCTTAGAAGAAAGGCCCCTCTGTGACAGAGCGGCCTTCTTTTTTTAAACACACAATAAACATTATAAACTACTAAATCTATATCTTCATCTTACATCTTCGAATAGGGTTAGGGGAGCCAAACGGCATGTCTGTTCCAACCGTGTACACCGTTCCAGTAATCATGCCAGTCATATAGCATACCGGATTGATGGATATATACGCCACATAATACAAGGGAGATAAGCCATAAGGCTAATAATATCCATCTTGCTTGCGTCGGTAAGGGACGTACCTTGAACAATTGGCAGCAAATCGCGTATATCAGGGAGAATATGGGGATGCCGATGAATAAGATCGTCCCTATGCATCCCATGATTGCCATTGACAACGGTGCTCCGTTTATCAAGTCCGCTCCGAACGGAGAGAGGTTATAGATGAATCCGGCCCCACCCATGAGCAACGCGAATGTTACGACTACCAGAATGAATACGACTAATACTAGCGGTGGCAACAGGAAGATTCCGGCCAATATGATGAAAAACTTCAGGATGAACCCGATGACCAAGACGAAAACATCCGCCAGCTTTTGGAAGAAGTTCCTCGGCTTATCCGAGCTGATAAAGTCGTTCACGTTATTGCTGACTTTCTCGAATCCATCTGTCACGGTCTTTCCGATATTCTCCACCGTCACGCTTTGTCCGCGCATCTCGAGTTTCTCGGTCGCCGTACGTGCCATCGGTACGATGATCCACAACAAAAAGTAAAGCGGAACCGTGATTCCATAGAAGAACATCAGAAGGAAAAGCACGATACGTACGGCAGTCGGGTCCCAATCCATGTAGGCGGCGAAACCTCCGGCGACACCTCCCAGAATACGGTTATCCGGGTCACGCATCAAGCGTTTCTTGGTCGTCTGGGTATGAGTCTCCTGTTGTTGTGCCCGGTAATTATCCTCGTGGTCGGTGCTTTTCTCTTCCTCCTCGAAAATCTCTTCCGGCTTACCCATCCGTTTGATCACTTCCTCTACCTGCTCGATCGTGATGACCTCGTAGCCTAAGCGGACACGCTCGTTAAGAAGTTCCGAGATACGCATCTCGAAATCATCCATGATCTCATCCGAACCCTCTTCTTTGCGGAAGTGGATGCGCAGGTTAGACAGATATTTGTCTAATAATTGGTATGCGTCTTCGTCAATGTGGAAAACTGTGCCTCCCAGATTAACAGTAAGTGTCTTCTTCATCACTCTTTCGTTTTAATTGTTTCTGATGTGGTTTATTGTATCATTTAGTTCCTGCCATGAAGCCTCCAGCTCGCCGAGGAATAGTTCTCCTTTCTCGGTCAGTTGGTAATACTTGCGTGGCGGTCCTTGCGTAGATTCTATCCACTGATAACTTAATAGCTCGCTATTTTTTAGTCGGGTTAAAAGAGGATATAAAGTGCCTTCCACAACGATCAACTTCGCTTCTTGTAACTTCTGAATGATATCAGAGGTGTAAGCGGGTTCCTTTTTGAGAAGCAGGAGGATGCAATATTCCAGCGTCCCTTTCCTCATTTGTGATTTTACGTTCTCTGCATTCATCTCTTTTAATTTTATGCTACAAATGTATGTATTACATATGTACTATGCAATACATGCTACTATGAATTATTATTATTTAACCGAATACTTGCACAAAAAGAGCAATTATGTGTAAAAAAAGGACTGATGTCGTGTCTTTTAGAAGAGAAAAGCGTACTTTTGCGGTATCAATTCAAAATAAGGAATTATGATTTATTATCATTTCGCCGAGTTAATACACCGTCAGGCAGAGAAATATGGGAACCGTACAGCGTTGAAACATAGAGATAACGCTACGGGGAAATGGTTGAAGATTTCTTGGAGGGAGTTTTCCGATAAGGTTATGCTTACGGCCAAGGCGATGGCTGAGTTCGGGATAAAGGTACAAGAGAATATCGGGGTTTATTCCCAGAATATGCCTCAGTGTTTATATACGGACTTCGGTGCGTATGGTAACCGGGTGGTTTCCATCCCGATGTATGCGACGAATTCTCCGGGACAAATCGAGTACATCATCAATGACGCTAAGATCCGCACGTTGTTCGTGGGTGAGCAATTGCAGTATAATAACGCTTTCAAGGTACAGAAGGACTCTAAGTATCTGGAGCGTCTGGTTGTCTTTGATCCGGCGGTTAAGATGAATCCGGAAGATAAGACGTCCATTTATTTTGATGATTTCTTGCGCTTGGGGGATAACGCGCATGCGGAGAGCACGGTGAAAATACGTATGACGGAAGCCGTTCCGGAGGATCTGGCTACCATTATATATACGTCCGGTACGACAGGTGAGTCGAAAGGCGTAATGCTTCCTCATTCTTGCTATCTGGAGGCGATGCGGATACATGATGTACGTCTGCCTCTGGTAACCGACAAGGATCTATCCATGAGTTTCTTGCCAATGACTCATATCTTCGAGAAAGCTTGGTGCTATTATTGTCTCCATAAAGGGGTTACGATCGCTATCAACCAAGACCCGAAAATGATCCAGAAGACATTGCCGGAGGTTCATCCTACCTTGATGTGCAATGTGCCTCGTTTCTGGGAGAAGGTGTATGCGGGCGTGCATGAGAAGATCAACTCCGCCTCTCCGGCCATGAAGAAGATTTTCTTGGATGCGATCGAGACTGGGCGAAGGTATAATCTGGAGTATAAGAATAAAGGTATTCCGGCCCCGTGTAGTCTGAAGTTGAAGTTCCAATTTTACAATAAAACGGTTTTTACCTTATTGAAGAAGGTATTGGGTATTGAGCGTGGACGGTTTTTCCCGGTGGCGGGCGCTCCGTTATCGGATACGATTAATGAGTTCTTGCAGTCCGTGAATATCCCGATCGCTTATGGTTATGGACTTAGCGAGACGACGGCTACGGTTTGTTTCTACCCGGAGATCGGATTCCAGTTTGGTTCTATTGGTGAGGTAATGCCGGGAGTTCAAGTGAAAATAGATCCGGGGAATAACGAGATCTTGGTGAAAGGCAAGACCGTGATGTCCGGGTATTATAATAAACCGGAGGAAACGAGGAAGGCTTTCACCGAGGATGGTTTCTTCCGTACCGGCGACGCTGGTCGTTTGGAGGGTAATACGTTATTCTTTACGGAACGAATCAAGGATTTGTATAAGACTTCAAACGGAAAATATATCGCCCCGCAAGCGATCGAGATGGTGATGAGCGGTGATAATTATATCGAGCAAATCGCTGTTATCGGCGATCAACGTAAGTTCGTGAGCGCCTTGATCGTGCCGGCTTATCCATTGTTGGAGAAGTATGCCGGGGAAAAAGGCATCTCGTTCGAGAGCCGGGAGGAGTTGGTGAAGAACAAGGATATCATTCGTTTCATCGAGGCTAGGGTAGAGGAGCACCAGAAGAACTTGGCTTCTTACGAGAAGATCAAGCGCTTTACCTTGTTGCCGGAACCCTTCATGATGGGATGCGAGCTGACGGATACGCTAAAGTTGCGACGTCCGGTCGTATTGCAGAAGTACGCTACCGAGATAGAGGCGATGTACGAGGAATAACGAGTTTGTCGGCTATCAACTATTTCTTATCTTCGCGGTAAATTTAAAAAAGAAAAGAACATATGATCACATCAGACCAACTACATGACGTGTTGGAGCGCGATAAGGCGCTGAGGGGGTATCTTTGACATCGATAGCAAGACCATTCAGTTAGAAGAGGAGGAGCTACGTACGCAAGACCCCGGTTTCTGGGAAGACGCCAAACGCGCGGAAGTCCAGATGAAGAAAGTAAAGGAGCTAAAGAAATGGATCGAGCTTTACGGTGAGGTACATGCGGCGGCTGAGGAGCTAGAGTTGGCTTACGAATATGTAAAGGAAGAGATTATCACCGAGGAAGAGGTGGACGCGGCTTATAAGAAGGCCCTTCATTTACTGGAAGACTTGGAGTTCCGCAATATGCTTCGCGACGAGGCTGATCAAATGAGCTGCGTGCTCAAGATCAACTCGGGTGCCGGTGGTACCGAGAGCCAAGATTGGGCTTCCATGTTGATGCGTATGTATCAGCGTTGGGCTGAGAATAACGGTTATAAGATCTCTGTCGCCAACTATCAGGAAGGGGATGAGGCCGGTATCAAGACCGTGACCTTCAATATTGAGGGAGATTATGCCTATGGCTATCTAAAGAGCGAGAATGGCGTGCATCGTTTGGTACGTGTATCTCCTTACAACGCCCAAGGTAAACGAATGACCTCTTTCGCCTCCGTATTCGTCACCCCGTTGGTGGATGATACGATCGAGGTAAAGGTAGAGACGGCGGCTATCTCTTGGGATACGTTCCGCTCGGGCGGCGCCGGAGGACAGAACGTGAACAAGGTGGAATCCGGAGTTCGCTTGCGTTATCAGTTCAAGGACCCGTATACAGGCGAGGAAGAAGAGATCTTGATCGAGAATACCGAGACTCGCGACCAACCCAAGAACCGTGAGAACGCTATGCGTCAATTGCGTTCCATTCTTTACGATAAGGAGTTGCAGCATCGTATGGCCGAGCAGGCCAAGGTGGAGGCCGGAAAGAAAAAGATCGAGTGGGGTTCGCAGATCCGTAGTTACGTATTCGATGACCGTCGCGTAAAAGACCATCGTACGAACTACCAGACTTCCGACGTGAACGGTGTGATGGATGGAAAGATCGACGATTTCATCAAAGCATACTTGATGGAGTTCGCCGGAGAAGAAAGCTCGGAAAAATAAGTTTTTCCCTTTAACATTTGCATATCTCGATAATAAATCGTAATATTGCACCCGATTTCAGAGCCTAGCTCTGAACAGGTCCTATAGCTCAGTTGGTTAGAGCACCTGACTCATAATCAGGGAGTCCTTGGTTCAAGCCCAAGTGGGACCACGATGGATGATCGCTAAATAACGTAATATTAGTTATTTAGCGATTTTTTATTGTACCTGCATGAACTAAAAAAGAATATGAGTGTTTGAGGTCACAATTTGTGATCTCTTTAGAGAAACGCCGCCGCCCTCGTGAATATGGAATGAAAGGCTTGGTTGATCAGGCCCGGATCGATACGGGAGTGTGTCGGGAAGGGGATTTGATGGGAGTAAGCGAACGGGAAATCCAGCTCTTCCAATATCTTGCCGGACGCTTTTCCTAAAGCCTTGATCACCCCGCCAGTAGGCATAACGATATCTTTTTTCAATGAGATCGCCCGAATACGATCGCAAGCCCGTTGGAAGAACGACTCCCGGTAATCTCGTAACACATCCTCACGTACCATGGCCTTAAAGGCTTGCTCCAGAAAATCATTCTTGAACGAGGTGGGAAGCGTACGGTTCTCCAAGAAATCATGCCGGAAGTAATGGCGTACCTTGGCGAACGCCTCCTTGTCCATGATATCACGGGCGTTGCCATCCATCTCACTGAAGATGGAGCCACCGCAAAACATGAATAAACGGGTGTCCGTAAACATCTTGTCCGGATTCGCTAATAACAAGACCTGCGAGAGTAACGCCCCGATGGAATAAGCGAATAAGTTGATGGACGTATCTTCCTTGAACAAAGGATGCTCGCCGTTCTTGATTTCATGAACCAATTGCCACATATTATAAACGGATTCTCTGCCCGAGGCGTAAAAGCGTAACGGGTTTTGGGATAGCCGGCTGCTGAGGGCTACGTTGGCGAAGGTGGAGTTCGTCACGTTCGCTATCTCCTCCTTGCGTTTGCTTACCCAAGGGAGGATCGCGCGGGGATTGGCCCATAATCCCGGGGTACGGTTCATATGGAAAGCGATCGGGAACAGGATGACCGGCTTACCGGTCGTATGGGTGAGGTATTCCGCCCATGTGAGGTATTTTTCCCAAGTCCGCTCGTTCAGGCCATGCAACAGGATAATCGCCTCATTATTCTTTTTACGTCCAGAGGGCGTGAATATGGCATATGAGAAAGATTTGTTCTCTTGGATACGATCGTCGGTCATCGGACAGAATCCGGTGGGGGTAAGTCCCTTCTGGAACTCGTCGATCTCGCTGGCGCCACGGGTCTGGGTGAAGCGAAACGGGATGATCTCCAGATGGCTCTCTTCCAATTCAGTCTTTTTGTCATAAGAGAAAAGACTGTTCAGTTGCTTAGTACGAAGTGAAATATCCATAATCCTCTGATTTTTTACTGCAAACAAACAATAGAAAAACATCTCTTCAAAATAAATGGTTTAAACGGGCTTTGTTGGGGGCATAAAGTGTTATTTAGGGGTGAAATCTTTTATAGAGGGGTGAATTTCGTCTGGGAAAATGATTACATTTGTTCCAAAATGGAGGCAAAAAGATGGGAATGTGGGATCAAAAAATACCAAGTTACATATACGGTAAGCAGAATATCGTGAGGCTGATTTTGTGGACGGCCTTGTTTGCGTTGGTGTTTATCAACATCTACAAGCCGTTTAGCTCCACCTCTTGGTACAAGGTCTCGGAGTTTAAGTTCTTTGTATTCTCCAGCTTGATTATCTTGACGGGAGTATTGGTGGTTGTCTTGAGCCGTATTATTCTGTTCCATTGGGGGAAGCGGCATGCTATCACGGTCCGGACCTATGCGATCTGGATCGTGCTGGAGATATTCTTCATGTCGCTTTTCTATACGATTTATACGTTGGTACTGAATCCGGAACGAGAATATATGGAAGTTTTTAACGATTCGGCGGTGAATACCAGTCTGGTTTTATTGCTCCCTTATTCCGTGCTGCACCTGTATTTCTCTTATAAAGAGAAAGAGCGGCAATTGCGATTGTTGGAGGAGAACCAGACGGAAGCGGCGGTTCGGCAAAGCGTTTTCTCTTTCTATGACGAGAAGAACGAGTTGCGCCTTTCCGTGAAGCGAAGTAACCTGCTGTACCTTGAATCGGCGGATAATTACGTTTGTATCTGGTATCTGAATAAGGGGCAGCTCACGAAGTTTATGCTTCGCAACTCCTTGAAGGCGATCGAGGAAAGCCTCGCTGATACGAATGTGCTCCGTTGCCATCGTTCTTTCATGGTAAATTTCGACCAAGTGAAGGTGATCCGCAGGGAGAAGGAGGGCGTTTATTTGGAGCTGGGGATCGAGAAAGTACCCGATATCCCGATCTCCAAGACGTATAGCGAGAAGGTAACCCGCTGGTTCCAGACCTATTCTTCCTAGCGGGCTATTTCAATTCGATATTATTTTCTTTCGCGTATTGCGAGGGGCTCATGTTGAATTGCTTGGAGAAGGCCCGGCTGAAATAGGATTGCGAGTTGAAACCAACCGCCTCGGCGATCTCGTAAATTCTCATATCGCCTTGAAGGATCAACTCGGCGGCTTTCTTTAGCCGGCTGATCTTGATCAACTCGTTGGGCGTTACGTTCGATAGGCCGTTGATTTTACGGTAAAGGGTCGGACGGCTTAGATTCATCAAGTCCGCTATCATGTCCACGTCTAGGTTCACGTCGTTTATATGGCTGTCGATGATATCGTTCAGTTTCTTCAAGAACTTCTCGTCAGCCTTCGTGTAAGCCATGGATTTGATATTAGCAATCGGCGAGTTGAAATAATAGGCACGCATATTGCTCCGGTTGTTCAGCAGGTTCGTCACTTGGGTAAGCAATAGATCCATGGAGAAAGGTTTGTCGATGTAAGCGTCCGCCCCCAGCTCAAGCCCTTCCATGCGAGATTGCAAGGTGTTCTTAGCCGTCAGGAGGATGATCGGGATATGGCTGAACTCCAGATTAGTCTTTATCTTTTTCAATAAGGTGAAACCATCCATGACAGGCATCATGATATCGCTGATGATTAATTGGATGCCATATTCCTGAAGACGGGCAATCGCCTCCTCGCCATTACCGGCGGTGACAACATTGTAATGGACATTGATCTCTTGACCGATGAAATGGAGCATTTCGGTGTTATCTTCCACCACGAGAACCGTCGGGCGGGATTCTTGGGTGACATATTTCCGCTCGCTGGCAGGGTTGGTCAGGACCTCTGCTTTCTCTTCCTCTAGTTTTAATGAGTTCGGTTGGTTCACCGGCAAACGTAATCTAAAGATGATAAGCCCGGCCGGAGATTCCTCCAACGTCAACGATCCCTCGTGCATCTCCGCTAAAGAACGGGCCAAGGGTAGTCCGAGCCCGGTCCCGGATTTATGGATAGAGGAGTCATCCCGGTAGAAAGGCTCGAAGATCTTTTCTTTTATCTCCTCCGAGATGGGCTTTCCATCGTTCATGATATCGATCGTGAATTGCTCGCCATCTTGCGTCTCGAACCGGACGATGATCTTGCTTCTTGCGTATTTAATAGCGTTCGATAGGAGGTTGCTGAGTATCTTCGTGCAAGCCTCCTTATCGATAAAGGCGTAGAAAGATTTCACGTTACACTCGATAATCATCTGCAATGCCTCCTGCTCTGCCGTGTCGTGGAAACGCTCAAAGGTCTCTTGCATCAATGCGATGATGTCCGTATGTATGAAGTTTAGTTTATATCCCTCGATTTCCGTCTTCCTGAAATCCAGTAGTTGATTCACCAGATCCAGTAGCCGGTTTGCGTTTTTATCCACAATTGTCAGATAATTCTTTGCGCTGGGAGATAGCTTGATGTCCCGTGTTACTTTCTCCAGAGGACTTTTAATTAAAGTTAGGGGCGTACGTATCTCATGAGCGATATTGATGAAGAAATCAATCTTAGCTTGATAAAGCTCCTTCTCCTTTTCATTCTCGAACTCCTGTATTTTCTGCTGTATATTGGCCTTATTATGCCGGGAAATGATAAAGATCAGCAACACTACGCATCCGATAGCGATAATCCCATATAGGATTAACGCCTTGGTAGAGAGCCACCATGGGGGAAGGATCGTAATCTGGAACATCGCCGGCTCATCATTCCAAATACCGGACAGGTTCGCCGCCTTCACCTTAAACGTATAATTACCGGGCGGTAGTTTCGTGAAATAAACCCGGTTCTCGCCCACCACATGATACCATTTGGAACTTAACCCTTCCATGCAATAGGCGTATTGGGTGAGGTTGGGGGCTTGGTAGCTTAATGATGTGTAGTCGATGTAGAATGTGGACTGATTATGTTCTAAGGTGATCCCTTTTTTAAAAGTGATGTCTTTTTGCCTCAATAGATTATGGTCGGGGTCCGAATAATTGATTTGTGTCATATAAATCTTCGGTTGGATAGAGAACTGTTGGATATTATCGGGGTGGAACCGAACCAAGCCTTTCAAGGTCCCGAAATATAGTTTGCCGTCTTTAGCTTTTAAAGAAGAGTTATAGTTGAATTGATTGGACAGGAGCCCATGTTCTTTTTTGAACACCTTGATCTCTTGATTGACTGGGTTAAGTACGGCTAGGCCATTTGTGGTACTGATCCACATGTGGCCTTTAGGGTCTTCCTCAATCCGGTAAATGACGTTACTGGGTAGGCCGTCTTGAGTCGTGTATCTTGTCGTACTCTTTAAATTCCGGTCATACATTTTCACTCCGTTTCCGGTAGCGAACCATAGATTGTTTTTAGTATCCTCATGGATGTGATTGATCGTCCGGTTGGCGTTCGTGTTTATGGAATCCAATTTAAATTCGCCGTGTTTTTGCCGGATTGGGTCGAAATAATATAATCCGATATTGAATGTTCCGGCCCATATAACCCCTTCGTGATCCTCGAAGATCGTTTGTATCCTGCAATTACCGGGGAATTGATCGAGAGGCTCGAAAATATCTTTCTCCGGATTATATTGATACATGCCGGATGCCGTAGCTATGAGCAAGTTATTTTTCCGGGTTTTATAGAGATATACGATGATATCGTTTTGGGAGGCGTAAGGATTCGGGGCGATCGTATAATGCTTGATGATTTTCTCCGTACGGATATCCATCACGTCTACCCCGTTAGCGTGTGTCCCGATCCATAGATAGTCTCCAATCACGGTAAGCCCGTGGATACAGCTTTGGGAAAGACCGTCTTTATCTTGGAAGTTCTTATAGGTTTGCGTACGGATGTCGAGTTTATTGAGACCAGCGTCTTCGGTTCCTATCCATATATTATGGTTAGCGTCTTGGCAAATATCATGGATAATATCACCGTTAATTGTTTTTTTCCCGGGTATATTGTAGTCTTTCTTGAATTTGAGATAAGGAGGAAGGTAATTAATGCCCCCATTATCCGTACAGATCCATAAGCCACCTTCCCGGTCCTTGCAAAACTGTTTGGTAGCGTTGTTGGATAGTGAATATGGATCGCATTTGTCTTGCTCAATGTGAAAGGTCTTGTTTGAGGGGATTTGGTAGATATAGATACCGTTGTAGGTGGCGATCCATACCTCGTCGTTTGTCACTTGGAAAATATCCCGGGTATAGAGGGGGCTGTTCTTTTGCCGGGTAAGAACATTTCGGCAAACACCTGTTTGTATATTGACTTGTTTGACTCCGTTATCGCTTGTACCTATCAGTAATGTATTATCGGACGGGGATGCCCATAGAGTCGTCATATTATCTATATGTAGGGTGTCGCTACCGTTATGGATATTTAGAGGGATGAATTTGTTATCGGTCGGGTCTAAGAGAACGACATTACCGTTTAGCGTGGTGGCCCATATCTGATCTTGGGGGGTGATATAGAAAGAGGTGATCGGATCACTATCCTTATACAGGTAGTTTTGGTGTAGCTCGGATTGCTCATTATATTTAATAAGGGAAAAGCCGGATAACAGCATCCACAGATTCCCTTGGTGATCAAATTCCAGATAGGTACAGCCGATTCCTTTCGTGAACTTTATCAAGGAAAAAGTATCGGTTTGGTAATCGTATTTTTGTACTCCCATATTAGTACCCACCCAGAGTTCACCGGAAGGGCTTATCGCCAAGTCGGTAATCCAGCTACTTATTAAAGTTCCTCTCTGTTTGGTTTGATTTTTTATGATATGGAATTTGTTCCCGTCAAATCGATTGAGCCCGTCCCGTGTTCCAAACCACATAAAGCCATAATGATCTTGGACACAACATGTCACGTTATTATTGCTTAATCCATCTTCTACCTCATAGGATTTAAAGTAGTATGACCGGGCGTTGAGCTCTATTGCGGTTACTACAAATAATAGGACGTATAAATAATTCATCAAGTTTTTTTTCATAGATCTCCCTTGTATTTCATGCGCAATATAAAGCCTTTTCCTAGACTTTCCATAGCAGTATCGTATCATTGTTTTTCATTTTGTTTCAATGTCCAGACTTCGGTTTTTGGCTTTAAAAGCCGTTCCTTGTAAGACTGTTTGTTGAGACGATAGGTAATAATTTTGAGAGAAAAGTGCAATACTGTTTGACTCAAGGGGCTTTAATTTTGGCAAAAACAGTGTGAATCTTTAAAAGATAGAATATGAATCAAAAAGTAAAAGTAGGTATAATAGGCTTTGGTCGCATGGGTGGATTTTATTTGGAGGAGATGCGGAAGAGCGATCAATGGGAGGTACTTTACATCTGCGATACGGACCCAGAGGCACGAGATTTGGCAAGGAGGAAGTCGCCGACATCCCGAATCGTAGCGGATGAGCAAGTTGTATTCGAGGACCCGGAAGTACAAGTGGTCGGTTTATTTACATTGGCGGATTCCCGGTTGAGGCAAATTAAGAAGGCAATGGCATTTGGCAAACATGTCATCTCAGAGAAACCGGTCGCAGATACGATCGAGCATGAATGGGAGGTCGTGAAATGCGTGGAAAACTCAAGTTTGTTCTCGACCGTTAATTTGTATTTGCGTAATTCTTGGTACCATAATACGATTAAAGAATTTATCCGGAGAGGAGAGATCGGAGATTTGGCGATCATTCGCATTTGCCATATGACTCCGGGGTTGGCTCCGGGTGAAGGTCATGAATATGAAGGTCCGTCTTTTCATGATTGCGGAATGCATTATGTGGACATTTCCCGGTGGTATGCCGGATGCGAGTATAAGACATGGCATGCGCAGGCGATCCGGATGTGGGATTATCCCGAACCTTGGTGGTTGCAATGTCACGGGACATTTGAGAACGGGGTGGTATTTGATATAACACAAGGGCATGTGTATGGACAATTATCGAAAGACCAAACGCATAACTCTTACATAGATGTAATAGGAACGAAAGGAATCGCCCGGATGAGTCATGATTTTAAGACTGCGGTCGTGGAGTTGAGAGGTGTTAATGAAACACACCGGATCGAGAAGCCCTATGGAGGGAAAAATATAAGTACGCTATGTGATTTGTTCGCAGATTCCGTACGGACCGGAGTTTTTCATTCCCGCCTACCACTGATGCGTGATTCCGCTATCGCTTCCGAGTATGCGTGGAAATTCTTGGATAACGCTAGACGAAATGAGATGCCTTCTATCGGGAATTTACAAACCTTGGAAGAAATCCGGGAGAGAAGACGGAATATGACGGAAGGGTATGGCTTACTTCGCCATGTAAAATTGTCTCATTCTTGATACGATTTTCTCAATGACCGGGGGGGACAGGCTGGAACTTGTATTATGCGACGATCGGAAACGATTTTGATAAAATAGAAAAAGAGGATTCTTCATATCCGTGATACATTTGCTACTGCTTGTTCATAGAGCGAAAACAGAAACATTAATTTAAACTATGTAGCATGAAAAAAATGATTGTTCTTATCAGTCTTTTATGTGGAGCGTTTTTTATGAGTGCCCAACAAAGTAATCAACAACAAAGACCACCGGAAAGATGGAAACCTGAGAGTACTGAATGGTATTATCCGGTTCCTCCTAAGGTAAAGCCGGGTGTCGGAACTGGTGCTCCTTCCGATGCGATCATCCTGTTTGATGGAAAAGATCTTTCTATGTGGGAATCTGCGGGAAAAGATGGAGGTCCCGCTAAATGGACCGTAAAGGATGGGGCGATGATTGTGGCTTCCGGGACCGGATCGATCCGGACAAAAGATTATTTTGGAGATTGCCAGTTACATATCGAGTTCAAGACCCCTACACCGGGAAAGGATAATACATTACAGATGAAAGGAAATAGTGGCATTATGTTACAAAGCCGTTATGAGGTGCAGGTTTTGGATTGTGAGGATAATCCTACGTATGTGAATGGCTGGGTCGGCAGTATTTATAAGCAAAGCGCACCGTTGGTAAATGCTTTCACGAAGACAAATGAGTGGCAGGTTTATGATATTTATTGGAAAGCTCCCCGTTTCGGGACAAACGATGAATTGGAATCTCCCGCTATGATTACTGTGGTATTGAACGGTATCGTAGTACAGAATAATTATGTACTGAAAGGAACGACCCCATATACCGGTTTACCTAAATATGTAGCGCATGGCCGTCTGCCATTAAGCTTACAGGATCATGGAGTGGAAGTGGCTTTCCGTAATATATGGATTCGTAATTTATAAATTGTATAACCTTAAAATAATGATTTATGACTACACGTAGGAATTTTTTAAAGAACTCGACGATGTTGGCCGCTGGCTTAGGTATCTCACCTCTTTTGGCATCGGCAGCTCCTACCGTCTCTCATAAGGAAGAGACTATAAATGGGCGGGTGAATATCGCTGTAATAGGTGTCGGTATGGGATGCCGTGATTTGCAAGGGGCTTTGACTGATAATCCGTGGGTACATTGTGTGGGCATGTGCGACGTGAACAAAGTGAGACTTGATGAGCAGATCGCACGTTTCAAAAAAGACTTTCCGAACCAAACGACTTCGATCAAGGCATATAGTGACTTCCGGGAAGTCTTGGCAAATAAGGATATCGACGGGGTCATTATCGCAACACCGGATCATTGGCATCCTTACATCTTCGCTGAGGCTTTAAAAGCGGGCAAGGCGATTTATGTGGAAAAGCCGGTTGGTAATTCGATTCCGGAGTGCCATTCGATGATGGATTTCCAAAAGAAATATAAAGGGGTGGTAACAACAGGCTTATGGCAGACTAGTCAACGATATTTCTTGGCGGCTAATGAGATATTGAAATCCGGTGTGTTGGGGGATGTTTATAAAGTTCAGCTATGGCTTTGCCAATCGACGGACCCACGTCCGGCCGTAGCGGATTCTCCGGTTCCTTCTACATTAGATTACAATATGTGGTTGGGCCCGGCTCCCGAGCGTCCATTTAATAATTACCGTTTTCGTGGATGGCGTGGCTTTTGGGATTATGGAGGCGGCCAGCAAACCGACTGGGGAGTGCATTGGATAGACTCTGCGTTCGATGGATTGAAAGCGTTAGGATTGTGTGACCGTGAATATCCGGAGGCGGTATTCTCTACGGCTTATAAAGATCCTACCTCTTTTAATGAGACTCCCAGTTGCCAGACAACGATCTTCCAATATAAGAATTTCCATATAGAATGGGCACAACAAGTCGCTCACCTGTATAATCGGAATCAAGGGGTAGCTTGGGTAGGAAGTAAAGCTACCTTAGTATGTAATCGTGAAGGTTATGAATTGATTCCAGAGAAGAACCGGGAGGGTGAGTTATTAACCGACCGTTCCCAGCTTGTCGGGAAGTTCGAGGATGGCGGTATTGAGGCCCATGCGACGAATTGGTGTAAGTGTATATTAAATAAATCTATTGAGACGAACAGCCCGATCGAGAAAGGGGCTTTCGCGACGATCCTAGCCCATATGGCTAATATCTCATATTTGACGGGAACTCGTGTTGTGTATGATCCGCAAGCTCGTAAGTTTGTGGATAATCCGAAAGCGGATGCGTATTTGAAGCGGAGCTATAGAAGCCCGTGGCAATTCCCGAAAGTTTAATGCGATTGAATGCTTAAAAACAACGACCGGTGGATTTTAATACTCTATTATATATAACCATTACCATACGAATTGAATTACAGCACATTGAGATCTCCGGTCGTTTTTTGTAAAAACAATGTCAACTTTAAATGAATGAGTTATGGAAAATCAAAAAAAGAAAGTATGGCTTCGAAAGGCCCTGTTTTTGATCGTTAGTTTGGCGTTATTCTTTCCCATGATGGCGCAAACGATTACAGTAAAAGGAGTTGTAAAGGAATCTATGACAGGCGAACCGATCATTGGTGCCAATGTAGCGGTGAAAGGAACGACTAACGGTACGATTTCTGATATAAGCGGTATGTATCAGATCTCGAATGTATCATCAAATGCCGTATTGATTGTTTCTTATATTGGATATAAGACCGCAGAGATTCCGGTAAATGGAAAGAACACGATAAATGTGAGCTTGGAGGAAGAAAGTATTGGACTTCAAGAAGTGGTAGCCGTGGGATATGGCTCTCAGAAAAAGAAAGAATTGACCGGCTCTGTAGCAGGCTTGAAAGAGGGAGACTTGATCAAGGGCGTACAGTCTGACCCAATGGGTATGTTACAAGGTAAAGTGGCAGGTTTGAATATATCCAAACCAAATGCCGGCGACCCGAATGGAGAGTATAAGTTCCAATTACGCGGAACTTCATCCTTGACCGGTAATACCTCTCCGTTGATCGTTATTGACGGTATTCCCCAAGGGGATTTATCCGCTATTCCACAAGATGATATTGAAAGTATCGATGTGTTGAAGGATGGTTCAGCGGCGGCGATATATGGAACCCGTGGAACGAATGGCGTTATCTTGGTTACGACAAAACGAGGTTCTGCCGGGAAGATGAGCGTTACCTACAATGGATATATGTCTATCTCTTCCATAGCCAATCAATTGGAAGTCATGGATCGTGACCAGTTTTTGGCAAATGGGGGAAACGACCGGGGATATGATACGAATTGGATGGATGAGATTACCCGAACTCCGTTCTCTCATTCGCATAACTTGGCATTGACAGGAGGTACGACCGATTTTAATTACCGGGCTTCTGTATCTTATCGAAATAATCAAGGTATCGCTCTTAAGTCAGGGTTCAATGAGATGATCGCTCGTTTTTCCGCTAATCAGAATTTATTCGATAAAAAGATTCAAATAGCATACGACGCTACTTATCGTCGTTTTGACCGGGAAGGTGAGAATTCCAGCTATGATGATTATTCCGCTTTTAAGCATGCGTATTATTATAATCCTACGGCACCCGTATACGACGAGACGGGAACGATAGATGCCGGAGGGTATTATGCGCTGGATATTCAGGGATATTCAAATCCGGTGGCTTATATTATGCAGCGTGACCGTCGTACAAAAGGCGGACTTTTCCAAGGGTCTGCTCGTGTAACTTGGAACATTTTGGAAGGACTTCGTGCGCAAGCTTTTGGCTCATTGAAATACTCTGATATAAATAAGGGTACTTATACCTCACGAGAGGTATTTAACACTTCTAGTTTCGGGTCAGCGTCTCGGAGTTTTAATACTCGTTTTAATAAAACACTGGAGACGACGATCGACTATGTAAAATCTTTTGGAGAACACCATTTGGTGGTATTAGGTGGGTATACCTATGAGCATAACTATCGGGAATCATTTGGTATGAATAACTCGAATTTTGATTCGGATGTATATTCTTACTATAATTTGGGTGCGGGTAGTAACTTGATTAATAACCCTAGCCAAAGCATGATGGATGGTTCGGTTTCTCAAGATAATTTGGTTTCGTTCTTCGGCCGTGTAAATTATAACTGGGGAAATCGTTACTTGTTATCAGCGTCTGTACGACGTGAGGGTTCTACTCGTTTAGGTGCGGATTATAAATGGGGAACTTTCCCTGCGGTAAGTGTCGGTTGGTCTATCGGTAATGAGGCTTTTATGGAAAGCGCTAGCTGGATTAACGATTTGAAATTGCGCTTGGGATATGGCGTGACAGGAAATATGCCTTCAGATAATTATTTGTCTTTGTCAATGATGGGAGTGGTAGGCCGTTTTTATGATCATACTTCTAAACAATGGATCAATGCTTATGGGCCGACACAGAACCAGAATCCGGATTTGAAATGGGAGCGGAAAGGCGAATGGAATCTAGGTGTTGATTTTGCAGCGTTGAATAACCGCTTGAACGTGACCGTTGATTTGTATACCCGTAAGGTTTCAGATTTGTTGTATAAATATAAGGTTCCGACTCCTCCTTATCAATATTCTTCTATGTTGGCGAATGTTGGCGACGCTACAAGTAAAGGTCTGGAATTCTCTGTTTCTGGAACCCCGGTGCAGAATAAGAACTTCTCATGGACTAGTTCTATTAACTTCTCATTTAACACGAATAAATTGGACAAATTAAGTAATGAGACTTTCCAGACTGACTGGATTGAGACCGGTTATTTGTCGGATGGTGATTTAGGAGGTATGAACTCGACTCCATTGATTCGTTTGGTCCCGGGTGGCAAGGTCGGTGATTTTTATTTGCCGGTATTCGAGGGATTTACGGAAGATGGTAAATGGAAATTCAAGGATGTCGATGGTAGTGGTGACTTTACATATAATGAGGATCGTGAGATCGTAGGTAATGCGCAACCTGATTTTATAGCAGGATGGACTAACGAGTTTAAATATCGTGACTTCGATTTATCGTTTACATTCCGTGCTGTCGTAGGCAATGATGTATATAATGTAAGCCGTATGGCATTGGAGAATCGGAATGTGGCTGGAAAGGAGAAGAATATGTTGGCTTCGGTAATGGATATCCCGTTGCAAGATGCGGCTCAAGCTTCTAGTTATTATTTGGAGGATGGTTCTTTTGTGAAGTTGGACAATATCACATTGGGTTATAATGTGCCGGTGAAGAAATTAGGTTTCATGCAAAACTTACGTTTGTACTTGACTGGTCAGAACTTGTTTACGATCACAGGCTATAAGGGTATCGACCCGGAGGTTGATATGGTAGGATTAGATAATATGGGTATTGAGAGGACTCGTTATTATCCGGCTAGCCGTTCTTTTATTCTTGGTTTGAATGTTACGTTTTAATGGATACTCTAAATATCGAAGGTTATGAAAAAATATAGTTTAATATATATAGTATCAATGATTTGTTTCTTGGTTATCGCTCCTTCTTGTACGGATATGGATGAAGATACGACGGGACAAATGGTATCAAATGACTTTTATGCGGATCCTTCTTTGATTCCGCAAGCGGTAGGTGCTGCCTATGCGGAATTGCAGGCTTATCAGAATCACTGGGGAGTATGGGGGTTGCAGACTGTTTCCTCGGATGAATGTGTTGTTCCGACTCGTGCGCCGGGTAATGACTGGTATGACGGAGGGGTATGGCAGGATTTCCATCGTCATCAATGGCAATACAATCTGGATGCATTGAATAATGTGTGGATTTCCGTATTTTCTGGAATAACGACATGTAACCGTGTGGTTTACGACTTGGATACATATAAAGAGGAGATGGATGTCGATATCTATAATAAATATCGTGCGGAGACTGTTATCTTGAGATGTTTCTATTATTCTATCTTACTGGATTTATTCGGGAACGTTCCTTATATCGACACGTATGAGAGTGAAATCACGGCTTCTCCTCAGACAAGCCGTCCTGAGCTTTATCAGAAAGTCGTAGATTGTATCTTAGATAATATGGAATATTTGGATGACGCTCCGTCTGCCGAGAATTATGGAAGATGTACGAAATCGATGGCTTATACGATGTTGGCAAAACTATATTTGAACGCTAAGGTGTTCAAAGGGGCCTCTTCTTATGATAAGGACGATATGAATAAAGTGATAGAGTATTGCGATAAAGTGATTAACTCTGGATATTATGAGGTCGTATCTGATTTCTCCGCTCCATTTAAAGTGGCGAATGAGTCTTGTAAAGAAAATATTTTCGTGGTACCGATGCAAAATGGTATCAATTCAAATGGAGACTACGAGTTTCATTTCCATAAATTCTCCGGACATCCCAAGTCTCGCCAGATGTGGGGCATCAATGTCGGTGGTTGGAATGGAGGTTGCGCTACTCCGGACTTCCTTGCTTTATATAAAGATGACGATACTCGGAAAAAGGCGACTTTTATTTACGGTTTGATTTATGATAAGGTCACGGGAGAGCCTGTTGAGGATGGTGATAATCCGGGAAAACAATTGGAATTGACTATTGAGGTATCTTCTATTAATGCCGCTTATCGTTGGGAAGGCGCTCGTATTCAGAAGTATGAATATGAGTTGGGTATGACTGGTAATATGAACAATGATTTTGTTTTATATCGTTTAGCCGATATCTATTATATGAAGGCTGAAGCTATTTTGAGAGGTGGTAATGCCGCTACTTTATCAGCTTTGTGTGCGGAACCTGCATTCCAGTTAATACGTGAAAGGGCAAATCAACCCGTGTATACTCCGGAAACATTAACGTTGGATGAGTTGATCAATGAACGTGGCCGTGAATTTGCGTGGGAAGGTTGGCGTCGTCAAGACTTGGTTCGTTGGGATAAGTTCGCTAAAGGTTGCTGGACATTTAAGGAAGCCTTGAATAATAATTCGCGTGATTTATTCCCGATACCATACGATCAGATTACGAAAAACCAATCTTGGAAACAGAATCCGGGATATTAATAGTTGTGTTTTTATGCATATGGATAGACGACAATTCGTGAAAAACCTAGGACTGGGCACAGCCTCTTTAAGCATGGGAAGCTTGGTAACGGCTTCCTCATGTGCCCCGTCCGGGGATTCCTCCCTTAAACAAAACGTCAAGGAAGGAGAGGATGGACAGTTTTTATTTATCGGTGACGATATCGCCATCGCCCAGACAGAGTATGGGAAGGTGCAGGGATATCTGCTGAATCATGTATATACGTTCTTGGGAGTTCCTTATGGGGCTGATACGTCGGGAAAAAATCGCTTTATGCCTCCCCAAAAGCCAGAGCCGTGGACAGATGTGAGACCGGCGGTTTTTTATGGGAATACGGCGCCGCAACGTATGGAGAACCGGTGGCCCAATAATTACGGAACTTTTGCCGATCATTGGAACTACTGGGATGTGAGTGAGGATTGCTTATATTTAAATGTATGGACACCGGGTATCGCGGATGGTAAGAAACGTCCCGTATTGGTGTGGCTGCATGGCGGCGGTTTTACAAATGGTAGTGGGATCGAGCAGGATGGATATCATGGAGAGAATATAAGCCGGGAAGGAGATATCGTATTCTGTTCCATTAATCATCGGTTGGGGCCGATTGGCTTCTCTGACTTATCTGGTGTTGGTGGAGAAGCGTATAAGGATTCCGGAAACGTGGGGATGTTAGATATTATTGCCGCCTTGCGATGGGTACATGATAATATCGCCAATTTCGGTGGAGATCCCGGGAACGTAACGGTTATGGGACAATCCGGAGGAGGTTCTAAGGTCTGTACGGTAGCCGCTATGCCGGCGGCAAAAGGTTTGATCCATAGAGCCGTGGCTTTAAGTGGATCTACGGTAGGAGCTTCCGATCAGGTGATGACCCGGAAGGTGGGAGAATATATTTTGAGAGAAGCGGGGCTGACCGCTTCCCAACTGGATAAATTGCAAAGAATACCTTGGCGGGAATATTTGGATATAGCGGATAGGGCTTGTAAAAAGTGCTGGGAAGATCAAGGGATTAGCATGAGACGGACTTTTGGCCCTGTTGCTGATGACCGGAATATTCCGGCCGGTGTATTCTACTCCGGTGAGAGCCATTTGGAGTCTCCTGTCGTCCCGATGATATTCTGTACGACTTTCCATGAATGGAACCCGAACAGGGCGGATGCGGCTTTGGAAAAAATCACTCAAGACGGTGTGATCGAGAAACTGAGAAGTCAATATGGTGATAAAGCGGAATCGATCGTGAAGGCTTTCGCCAAGAATTTCCCGGATAAGACTCCGATGGAGCTTTGGGCGATGATTTTGTCTTCCCGTCAACGAGTGGTTGAGGCGGCTAACGCAAAATTAAAGCAAGGCCAGCCTGTGTATGTAGCTTGGTTTGGCTGGTGTCCGCCCTTGTTTAATAACCGTATGCGTGCGTTCCATTGCTCGGATATCTGTTTCTGGTTTAAAAATACGGATCGGATGTTTACTCATACGGGTGGAGGTAAGGTACCTCGTGCGTTGTCAGATAAGATGTCTGGCGCTTTGTTGAATTTCATGCGGACAGGAGATCCGAACGGAGGAGAGTTACCCGTTTGGCCGAAATACACGGAAGAAAATGGAGAGGTGATGATCTTGAATAATACGTGTGAGGCTCGGAATGATCCGGACCGGGAGGCCCGTAAATCTTTGGAGGTTTAATTTAAAACGAGAGTGTTATGCTTGAGAAAAAGATTTCAAGACGTAATATGCTTCGGGCCACCGGTCTGGCGGTTTTGGGCAGTACGTTCGCAGGCTTGGCTTCTTGCGCTCCGAAGAAAAAAGAGGAGCCATCACCCGAAGCATCCTCTTCGAAACGTCCTTTCCGTGTCTGTCTCAATGTCTCTACGATAGCGGGTTATAAACTTCCTGTTCAAAAACAGATTGATTTATGTGCCGAGGCTGGTTTTGAGGGAATTGAGTTATGGACCCGTGATGTGGATGCGTTCGTAAAGCAAGGGGGAACTTATGAGACACTCAGGCGTCAGCTGGAAGGTTCCGGACTTTTATTGGAGAATATGATCGGTTTTGCCTCGTGGTTTGCCGATGATCCTTCGAAACGGAAGGAAGGGCTAAACCAAATGCGGCATGATATGGAGATGGTAGCGGGATTGGGCGGTAAATTTATCGCCGCTCCTGCTCAAGGAGTTACTCAACTGGATCGTACACGGTTGCCGGAGTATTCCGAACGCTATCGGGCGATACTGGATTTAGGGGATGAGATGGGTGTCACTCCGATATTGGAACTATGGGGAGCCGGGGTTCTGAATCAATTATCGGATACCATGGCGATAGCGATCGCCTCCGGGCATTCGCGGGCTTCTGTCTTATTGGATTTCTACCATTTGTACAGAGGAGGAAATAGTTTTGATAGTTTACGCTTGATAAATGGGAAGATCCTTCCGGTTTTTCATATCAACGATTATCCGGAGTTGCCTCCTCGTACGGAGTTGAGAGATTCGGATCGGGTGTTTCCGGGAGATGGTATTTGCCCGTTTAATAAGGTACTTCCTTTGCTATACGACTCCGGTTTCCGGGGTGGGTTATCCGTAGAGCTTTTTAATAAGGGATATTGGGAAACCATGGATGTAAAGGAGGTCTTAAAGAAGAGTTTTGAGAAAACCACACAGGTAATCAATAGTTCGATGGGATAAAAGTTTGTTGGGATTTAGGAAAGGGACTGCTTCGAGGTGTTTTACCTTCGAGGCGGTCCCTTCTGTTTTTATAGTATCTTCTCTTAAAAATCAATTATTTTATAATCCGCTGTGATATAAAATGTAGTATATTTGCGTACTCTGTTTTGGGGTACGCAAAAGCTTTGTTCACAAGAATGAATAGGCATTATCCTAAATAAACCGTTGTTTTGCGGAGAGGTCTAGGGGTTGTTATCATCGGGAAAGCCGATAATAAAAGATATACATTATAATGAACTTACTTCTGAGATATGTGGGTCATGGTATAACTATAAGTTTGTTAGTATTTATAATGCTGGTGTTTCATTTGTCTGCGTTAGCACGGACAAGTGAAAAACGTGTGCTCCGGGTTGCCTTTCCGCAGGTGGTAGGCATGAGTTGGACGGCGGAGGACGGTAGTCATCATGGTATGCTCGTGGACTATCTCAATGAGATTGCCAAATATACCGGTTGGGAATACGAGTACATTGATACGAATGGGCAAACCGTGTTGAATGAATTTATCGCAGGTCAGTATGAATTGATGGGTGGAAACTATTATATACCCGGTTTAGAGAAATATTATGCTTATCCGGATTACAATATGGGATATAGCCGTTCTTTGTTGCTTGCTCGTTCTGACGATCGTACTATCCATAGCTATAATTTGGAGAGTATGAACGGGAAAACCATCGGTGTATATGAGAATGCGAAAGAAAATATTCGCCGCCTCAAGGAGTTTTTGGCTATCAACGGATTAGACTGTAAGTTCCAATATTACAGCTTGAAAGATATGCAGAAGAACGACGAGGGATTATATTTTTATTTAATGAATGGAGAGATAGACTTGCTGTTGAGTGGCATTATTTACAATCACGATTCTGTACGGGTAATCGTTACCTATAATTCTCAACCCTATTATATCGTAACCAATCCGGGTAATAAGGAAGTATTGGATGGTTTGAATATGGCTTTGGAACGGATCTTGGATGCCAATCCAAATTTCGCGGCAGAGCGTTATGCCGCTAACTTTCCTGCCCGACTTGTAAATATCCAATTTAGTGACCGGGATCTGGAATATGTCAAGAAAAGGAAAACGATCACGGTAGCCGTTCCGGAGAATTGGTATCCCTTTTATTGTAAAGAAACCTCCCAGAAGAACCATGTCGGTATCATGGTGGATGTATTGGATAAGATCAAGGACTTTACCGGTTTGGATTTTTCGTATGTGTATGCGAAGAATTATAGTGATGCGGTCCATCTGGTACAACGAGGGAAAGCTGATATCTTAGGCTTTTTCTTGGGAGATGAGAACGATGCGGCCCAGCTAGGGCTTGCGCTTTCAGCCTCTTATGTGAGTGCGAACAATATCATAGTACGCAATAAAGCCTGTAGTTATCCCGCTCCGGGTTTGGTTGGTGCTTTGGTGGAAAGTCAGCGATTTCCAAGTGGCATATCTGCGGAGAAGATTCGGTCCTATCCGGGCATTAAGGAGGCATTAGCCGCTGTCAATAGCGGAGAGGCTGATTTTATCTATGGATTGTCCTCTAAAATGGAACAGGATATTTCGCGTTATCATTTCACCAATCTTGCTCCTGTGGCATTGGTCAATGATCAGAGTACGATAAGTTTCGCGTTGCCTATCCCGGTCGATCCGGATTTGCTTACCATACTCAACAAGGCGATCAATAATCTTTCTGAGTCCGAGAGGACTGTTATACGCAATCGGAATCTGGAATCTATCGGCGTGAATGAATTCTCTCTTACGGACTTTATATATGCGAATCCCTTACAATTTATGTTTATCGTGATGTTTGTCCTGTCGGTGCTATTTACGGCATTACTGCTGGCTATAGGGGCCCGGATGAAAGCGACCGTGATACAGGGCAACCTGAAACGGGCTGAGGCGGCTAACTTGGCGAAGAGCGAGTTTCTTTCCCGGATGAGTCATGAGATCCGTACGCCGATGAACGGAATTGTAGGTATGAGTACTATCGCCATGCAAAACATAGATAATACCGATAAGATAAAGGATTGCCTTGAGAAAGTAATCATGTCTTCCAAGCATCTTCTCGCTCTCATTAACGACGTGCTGGATATGTCGAAGATAGAAAGCGGAAAAGTGGAACTTCGACATGAGAGCTTTAATTTCCGGGCATTCTTGCAGGACCTTGAAAATCTGTATGGCGAGCAGGCCAAGAGTAAAGGGATCAGCTATGAGACGATATTGGCTAGTGATCTGGAAGTACAGATTATAGGAGACTCCTTGCGCTTGAATCAAGTTCTCTCCAACCTGTTATCGAATGCGTTGAAATTTACGCCGGCCAAGGGAATGATTAAACTTCGGGCATCTAAAACAGGTGAGGATCAAGAGAATGTTTACCTTCGTTTCGAGGTAATCGATACGGGATGTGGTATAGCCGAGGAGAATTATGATAAAATCTTCGAATCGTTCGAACAGGAAAATGTGGATGTTACTTATAAATATGGAGGTACAGGATTAGGGCTTTCTATCGTTAAGCGTTTCACAGGGTTGATGGGTGGTGGCATACATGTGACGAGCGTGCAGGGGAGTGGCAGTACATTCACCGTTGATCTGCCTTTCGGCAAAATAAAGGAATCGGGTAAGCCCACTCGTTTTTCCGATATTAATGGGAGGAATGACCTTGCGAAGGATTGTTATGCTGTTGATTATGACTTCAAAGGTAAACGGATCTTATTGGTTGAGGACAATGAGCTTAACCGGGAGATAGCGGAGGAATTGATCGGAGTTACCGGTGCGTCGGTGGAGAGTGCTGAGGACGGGGTACAGGCCGTAGAGATGTTTAAGGAATCTGCCGAAGGATATTATGATTTGATATTGATGGATGTGCAGATGCCGCATATGGATGGCTATGAGGCTACCCGGTGTATTCGTGCATTAGGGCGTTCTGATGCTCAAAAGGTTCCTATCTTCGCTATGACAGCCAACGCATTCGCTGAGGATGTGCAGAAAAGTAGGGAGGCCGGTATGAACGCTCATATATCTAAACCATTAAATATACGTGCCGTGTATAAGCAAATGAACCGGTACCTTCAAGGATAAATAAAAGATTGATAAATAATAAAAAGGGGCCGCCTCTGGAAATTAAACTTTCGAGGCGGTCCCTTCTGCTTTTATTAGATATTCTTTATTTTTCCGTAATTACCGAGAATTCACCGATACCCGCTTGCTTTTTATTATCTACGATACGGCTTGCGACCAAACGGATTTGGTTACCTTTCGTTATCGGGAAATGTACGACTTGCTCGATCGGGTTAGCCTTGATATTGGAGAATTCGCCTTCGGCCACCTTCTTTCCATTAATATATAATTGATAGTTGGAGATATGACCGCTTGCGTCACGTCCTTGGTTCGGGGTGTAGCGGAATCCGGATATAGGCATTTCTTTCGCTAATTGTACGACTAACTCTTGTTTCCCTTGTGGCAAATAGTAGGTTGTGTAGCCGTTTCCGTCTAGGATCAGGCTGGTTCTCTCATCTTTCGGTGATACGATCGTGTAATCACAAGCAGGAATATCGAACGTTTGCGCGGAAACCGGACTGACTGTATCGAAAGTCGGATCATAGGCAATCGCCTTGACAGTTCCTTTTTGAGCGAAAGCGAATGGCGCCTGATAAAGCGGTGAGTCCTTGGTTGGATCTGAACCGTCGGTGGTATAATGAACCTCGGAGCCTTTATCCCCGGCCTGTATGGTTACCTCGTCATTGATATTACGGGCAATCGTTGGCTCGGTCACCAAGGCGGGGGCAAGGTATGCCTCCACGTTATTGATACAAAGCGGCCCGCGGGCGTCCGTGAAGTTGATGCGTATCTTCTCCGCTTTCTCGGTCTGGAAACGGACAATTCGTTTATAGCCGACAGTTGTCGTAGAATCCACGGTCTGTGCCGGAATCCATTTACCCCCTTGCTCGAGTTCGATATTGAACGAGCGTACTCGTTGTCCTAATGGGATATATTCTTGTATTACCAAGCGGTTTACATCGGTAGGATGGGTTAACGTGAAAGTCAATGAACCACTGGTTACTCCATCGTCCGTAGCCCAATAGGTATCCCAATCCCCATCTACTGCCTTATTGGGACTAAAATTACGTCCTCTTTTATTGCTCGCTTGTACGTAACATCCTTTCAACAGATTCTCCTTAAAGTCATTTTGGATGGTTTGATACCATTGTACGGCACGGGCGGAGTCTACCGGACTTATTTTTCCGTTCAACGCTACGGGGAAGTTCAATAGGAAATTGGCGTTATGCCCGACGCTTCGGTAATAAAGATCGACTAATTTTGCCAGAGATTTGACTTGGTGATCTTCCCGGGAGTGATAGAACCATCCCGGACGGATAGATACATCGCATTCTCCACCTAGCCACATCGGTCCGTTCTCATCTCCCCATACACTCTGTTGGAAAGTAGGCATGGAGGGTTCCGGGGCGAAGATGCTCCATTGGGTATCACCGGCCCAACCTTCCTCGTTACCGATCCAGCGGATATCGGGTACTGTCCCTCCGAAAACCATGATGTCCGGGTGGTGCGCTTTGATCGTGTCTCGTGCCCGCTCATATTGATAATAGGTCTTGGCGTCTATAGCACGGGTTTCATTCGTGCCGCCATACCAGCCATTGCCACCGTTTGCCCCATCAAACCAGTATTCGAACAACGGGCCATAGTTGGAGACTAATTCATGTAATTGGGCATGGAATTTCTCTACATATCCCGGTTGTCCGTAGTTCTCACTGTTTCTGTCCCAAGGGGAGAGATAGACACCGAATTTCAGCCCGTGTTTCTTACAAGCGTCGGATAGTTCTTTTACCATATCCCCTTTGCCATCTTTCCAAGGAGAATTCTTTACGCTATATTCGGTTGTGGCGGTAGGCCATAGACAGAAACCGTCGTGATGCTTGGTGGTTAAGATTACGCCTTTCAATCCGGCGGCTTTGATTGTTTGCGCCCATTGATCGCAATCCAGATCCGTTGGATTGAATGTGGAGGCGGGAGTGTTTCCGTAACCCCATTCCAGATCATTGAACGTATTTAATCCGAAATGGACAAAGGCGTATGTTTCCATCTTATGCCATTCAACTTGTGCCGGCGTGGGAACGGGCAGGATAGGGGCGGGCGCTGTCGCTTCTTTACAGGAGAAGAAGGAAAACAACCCAAGCCCCAATAAAATAGAGGAACTCAAGTGCTTCATTATTTGTTTATATTTAGATGAGACCTCAAATATATGAAAAAAAACGGCAGATTTTTATTCTGTCTTTACATTTTCAATCGGATTTTGATTCGCTGCCCGGTAACTTTGCCAGAATACGGTCAAGAAAGAGATAATCAAGCAAAATAATCCGGCTGATATGAAAATGAACGGACTTAATGATATTCTATAGGAATAGTTCGAGAGCCATTGTCGCATGGTATATACCATAACTGGGGTCGTGATTATAAACGCTATAACTACGTAGCGGATGAATGTACATATCAATTTATAAAGTATTAGCGTCCCGTTCGATCCGAATATTTTCCGGATAGCGATTTCCCTGGCTTTTTGTTGGATGAAATAAGTAGAAATCGCCAATAGCCCTAAAAGTGAGATGACAATAGCCACAAAGGCGAAAAGGCTTATGATTTTCAATATTCTTTGCTGTGTGGCAAATGATTCCTCTATCTGACGGTCGATGAATTTACCGGGGAATTCTAGTTGAGTGATATTTTCGTAAACCTGTTTGACTTTATTATATGCCTCGAAAGTATTTCCTTGTATCTCTACCAAGAGGTTCTCGGTGGGGATATTCTCGGTTTTATCTAGTTGGACGAAGATCGGAGGATTGGCCATCGTGATATTGTTGAGTTGGAAATCTTGTATTTTGCCGGCGATCATCCGGGGATTTCCGAAGAATGGGAACGATTTCGCATCCTCGCCGATTCCCATCGCCTTGAAGGCCGCATCGGTAAGGAAACAACCTTCTCCTGTGGCTAAATGATTATCTTTTAATATTTTCAGACCTAGGATATGAAGACTGGTCGTGTCCATGACGAAGCCTTGCAGGCTCACGAGATTTCCGTTGATCTCCATCGTATAGTTATTTCCAACTTTGAAAGGGGTGCTTCGGGCGCATCCGACCTTGTTTACACAAGCCAATTGCTTGAGCTCCCCAAGGAGGGTGTTGTTTAGCTCTTTAAGCTTTAATTCTTCCATCCCGATAGGGATATCGATAATATTTTGAGTGTTATATCCCAAAGGGGCTTTTATCAAGTAATTAATTTGCAGTACCATCGTTAGGGAGGTCGCGATTAACGCGATTGTTATGGCATTTTGAAAGGTGATGAAAAATTTGCTGAACGTCATTTTAGTCTGCATACGGAAACTACCTTTCATTACATCCACTGCTTTTGCCCGTGTGATATGGATAGCGGGTAAGATACCAGAGACGCATCCCAGCAATAAAATGAGTAATATACCTAATAAGATATTTATCGGCGTGACCGCTCCGGGCAAATTAATATGAGCCTCTAACAATTGATTTGCGTATGGAATGGCTAAAGTGGCCAAGAATAAACCGATTAAGAAGGATACTTGGCTTAAAAGGATAGATTCTAGGATTAATCGGGTAAAAAGTTCTTTTTTCGTAGAACCCAACAGGCTGCGGATAGCGGCTTCCTTGGCTCTGGATCCGATTTGGGCGACAGTCAGGTTCACGTAGTTGATGATGGCGAAAAATAATATGACAATTCCTACAGAAATAAGTATAATAACAAAGTCCCAATCACCATTCTCCAGCATTGAATATTGTGCCTTTTCTATAAAATAGGCTTTTCGCAAAGGAACTACTACGACATCTTTGACTTGATCTCGTTCATAAGGCCAATAGAATCCTTTGAAGAAAGATGCCATATCGTTAGTCTTTGATAGTAGGTCTGAGCCTTTTTGGGTTCGAAGGAATACGAGGGAATTGTAGCAGTTGCTATAGTTCTCTTTATCCATTTCTGGGTACATTTCCGTTAATTTCTCTACTCTCGCTAATATATCGCAGTAAGGAATTACGGAATTATGCATATCTTTCATGATACCGTTTACGATTATTGAGATAGATGGACTGATTTGAAGTGTTTGTCCGATAGGATTTGCGTCTCCGAAAAATTTTTTAGCGAAGGAATCGGAGATAACCGCATAGTTTTTATCGGACAGAACTTGACTTTTAGATCCCGTAACTAAATCGAACGAGAAAAAGTCAAAGAAATCTTCATAGGTGTATTGTATTTTTGCGTTTATTTTTTTGTCTTGCCACGTAATAGGTAAAGCTTCTATGCCACCCCACGGCAAGTTGGAAGAGACTGTCATTACTTTCTCCACTTCTGGGAATTGTGTCATCAAACGTTCTCCTATACCATAAGCCGAGATCATGAAAGATTCGTTACCAAGTACATAGATCCGGTCTGCGTCTTTTTGGAAACTATCCACGGATAGCTCTTGCTTTGTGTAGATACCAATAAGTATCACGAACATAAGGGAGATAGATAATCCAAGTATCTCGATGATTGTGTACAATTTATTTCTGCTCAAAAATTTTGTGAAAGATTTGATGTTTAGTAGATAATTCATAACGTTTGATATAAGATTCTTAATATTGTTGTTGATTTTCATACAAAAAGTATGCCGTTTGTTGTAAGTTGGTGCATTGCAGTATGTTATGGCTAGTTGTGTGTCTGGAAGCTGTCCAATAAATGGACACCTCTGTCTATTTATTGGACACTCTTCTTTAAGTTTATCGGATTTTAGTTATTGATACTCAATGACTATATTGTATGACTTGATGTTTAGTCTAATGAAAAATAGATGAGTTTCCGATATCTAGGTAAAGTATTAAGCTTCCTGTCTTTTATAAGTATCCTCAGAGAAGACGTTTGTAGTGATATGTAATTGTTTATCAATTGTTTGTTGTGCCAATATTTTTCTTTCCTTTGGCACAGCTGTGCCATTGTGGTGGCAACGCTGTGCCATCCGTGTGGCAAGGCCGTGCCATCTATATGGCAAAGTATTGCCACTAGCATGGCAAGGGTATCAACTATATCGTTTCCCTGAGCAGTCGTTATTTTTGTGTGTTCTCCTTCTTGTAAGATTAATTTTGGTGTGTGTTATATTATTTGGTGTGTGTTATACTATAATGTACCCGATCCCCCCCATGCGAAAAAACTTGCAAAATAATGCCCGATAAATTTGGATTGTATGTTTTATAGCATTACTTTTGCACCCGCATTCGAGAGAGAACGGCGCTTCAGAAATGATGGAAACGTGGAGGTATCCTTGGGTAGGGGATGAGGTTGGCTGGGCCAAGCGATAATTTCCAACCGCCCGGTGATCGACGAGAAAAGATAAATCGAGAATTTTTCACCGAAAAATTTGGAGATTAAAAAAAAGTCCTTACCTTTGCAGCCGCAATCGAGAAACGATAGCGACAAGAGTTCTTTGAGAGATTTACATAATTCAACAAGTAGTACAAGTATTAGGAAAATTAATTTTCCGGATTGATACCGTCAAAGAAGTATGACTTTGGACTACAATAACGGATTCCGGAGCGAGGATAATAAAACAATTTAAACAACGAAGAGTTTGATCCTGGCTCAGGATGAACGCTAGCGACAGGCTTAACACATGCAAGTCGAGGGGCAGCACAGGTAGCAATACCGGGTGGCGACCGGCGCACGGGTGAGTAACGCGTATGCAACTTACCTATCAGAGGGGGATAACCCGGCGAAAGTCGGACTAATACCGCATGAAGCAGGGGCCCCGCATGGGGATATTTGCTAAAGATTCATCGCTGATAGATAGGCATGCGTTCCATTAGGCAGTTGGCGGGGTAACGGCCCACCAAACCGACGATGGATAGGGGTTCTGAGAGGAAGGTCCCCCACATTGGTACTGAGACACGGACCAAACTCCTACGGGAGGCAGCAGTGAGG